>Ga0193742_1000004_pt1 | contig 180361 bp, 159 predicted proteins | sample L2c1metaG_FD_165511 | JGI IMG/M metagenome (GOLD analysis project Ga0193742, IMG submission 165511) | Soil microbial communities from a riparian zone of the East river system, Colorado, United States - L2c1 | ecosystem: Environmental > Terrestrial > Soil > Riparian zone | place: USA: East... | reverse complement strand
TTCAAAGCCACCAGATTGGGGGGAGTGTTGGTGTGCTGTGCCAGGGGCGGGCAACCCACCACCTGGTCGACAGGAACTCGAGTCCCGTCAGATATCGACTCGGCATTCCTGGCTACGCACCCCACTGCCCGGTGCCGTGCCTCGCCGCGACCGGCCACACCATCGGGAACCACCGGCGAGGTGCGGCGTCGATCGCCCCAACCCCACACCCACGCAAGACAAAGGCGATCGTCTGACCGTGAAACCCACCAGCCTCCGGCGGTCAGCGTTCGTGCAGGCGGAAGACGGGGTGGTCGGCGGCGGCGGGGAGCTTTCGGAAGTACGGCGCCACCTGGTAGCCCCACTTCTTCCGGTACGCGGCGATGATCGGCGACCGCTCGCCGGCCGGCAGCTCCTCGGCCTTCACCTCGCGCGTGCGGCTGCCCTGACGCAGCTCGCACCTGCCGGCGGCCCGCAGGTTGCGTACCCACTGACTCTCGCCGCGGACGGAGACCAGGTAGGACACACCGCCGTGCACCAGCACGTTCACCGGCACCTCCTGCGTGTCACCGGTTCTGCGCGCGCGGACCGCCAGCGTGGTCGCCATCCGGGTCCGCATCGCTACCGGGTTGATCACCCGGTGAGCGAACCAGTTGGAGCGTAGGTACATGACTGCCTCCTCGTGCGCTCGCACCTCAACACGTAACACGCCACCGACGCGGCCCACACCGCGCCGAACAACGCCACGAACAACGAGATCCACCAGACGAAGTGGACCCGCGCGTCCCACTGCTCACTCAGCGGACCCCAGATCGGCAGCAGGTGGACGGTCGCCAACCCGCCGCCACTGAGCACACTCACCACCAGCGTCGCCAGCGCGGACGGGCGGCCGCGCACCCCGACGACCAGCAGGCCGGCGGCCGCCGCTAGCAGCGCCCAGCCGGCCATCACCGTCACCATCGGCGTGACCCGCCGGACGACGTGGACCATGCCGTGCAACAGGTAGGTGCCGACGAACAACGCCAGCCCCGCGAGGAGCAGGCGCCGTTCGCGCGCCTCGGTCACGCCGCCTGCCAACGGACGGCCGCCGCCGCGGCGAAGTCACCGGCGTGCGCGAAACCCGCCATCACGACGAGGTCGCCGTTCTTCACCTGCCCGGCCCGCAGCGCGCGGTCCAGGTTCACCGACACCGTCGCGCCGTAGAGGTTGCCGAGCTGGTCGAACGTGTCGATGTGCCGTTCCGCCGGCAGGTCGAGCGCCTTGCGCCAGTTGCGCAGGAACAGCTGGTTCGGCTGGTTGGTCACGAACACGTCGATGTCCGAAGTGGACACCCCGAGGTCGGCGCACAGCTCCGACACCACCTTCGGCACGAGACCGTTGCCGCGCGCGATGATGTCGGTCAGCTTGGACTCGTCGAACGTCAGCTCCATCTGCGTCGCGCCCGGCTCCCAGTACTTCCGGTCGGACGCGGAGAAACCGAAGTCCCGCGCGCACTCCGGGTCGTTGTACGTCGTGACGCCGAGGATCGGCGACTGCTCGCTCGCGGTCACGTACACCACCCCGCAGCCGTCGCCCGGCGTTGCCGCGTGCGCCTGCGTGCGGATCTCGTCCTGCGTGAACACCTGCCCGCCGGTGTTCTGCACGTTGCACAGCAGCGCGCTGTTCGCGGCGCCGCTGCCGATGATCGTGCGCGCCATCTTCAGCATGTACGGCAGCGAGGCGCAGCCGCCGTTGTGCACGTCGACCACCCAGTCCGGCACGCAGCCGAGCAGGTGCGCCGCCTCGGCGCCGGACCCGGTGATCGGGTGGTCCGGCAGCAGCACGTTGGTCATGAGCAGGTCGACGTTGCCGGCCGGTGCGATGCCGAGCCGGTCGAACATCGGCATCGCCGCCTGGTAGATCATCTCGGCGGCCCGCTCGTCCGGTCCGACGTGGTGGCGCGTGGTCGGCTTGCGGAACAGCGGGTGGTTCGCCATCGGGTCGTCGACCGGCTCGGTGCCGGCGAGGAAGTAGTCGATCCCCACCGGCGGTCCTGGCAGGTAGCTGCCGAAGTCCACAATGCTCACCGGACGCTGCTGGTCCATCGTCGTTCTTCCCCTCGGTTTATGCGGCGCGTGCGATTCGTGTCAGTGGGGTCAGCTCGAGCCGCGCCTCGGCGATCTGCGTGCCAAGCTGCCACAGCGCCAGGTCCGCGACCACCCGCCCGCCTGGTCCTTCGTGGACGGTCGCGACGCACTCGGCCCGCGCGTCCAGCTCACCGAGCCCGGTGAAGCGCAGCTCACAGCCGGTGACGGCGGCGACCGGGTCGGCGAGCAGGCCGGTGCGGTGCGCGGCCGCGACGGCCGACTGCCGGTAGATCTCCAGCATCAGCGAGCCGGTCACGTGGTCGTGCGGGTGGTCGAAGAACCCGGGATGCGACTCGTCGACGACGAGCGTGTACCGGTGCTCTGCACCATCCACAGTGGACTCGCGGATCACCACGTTGCGTTCGTCGCGGCGGCCGAGCCTGGTCGGCGCCATCCGCTCCTCGCGGGCCGGCGGCGGATCGGAGACGAGATCCTTGCGTGCCCTGGTCTGCGCGCGCAGCACCTGGTACGCGGGCCGGTCGAACACGGCCATGTCCCCGTTCATGGTGACCGCGGTCGAGTCGCCGAGCCGCAGGTCGCCGGTGAAGCCCAGCGCGGCGAGGTTTCCGTCGCGTTCCTGCTTGCCGTGCACGGTGACCCGGATCGTGCCCTCGGGCGGCCGGATGCCGTCGTCGGCGAACGCGGCGAGGTCGTCGATGGTCAGGTCGACCCGGTGCAGCAGGCACGGCGACGACGTCGGCACGCCGTAGTACTGATGTGCCACCAGGAACGCGGCCTGCCGTCCTATCTCGACGGTCACGAGCGGGTCGTGGTGGTCCGACAGCCGGTCGGACCACTGGACGTGCGCGCGCGGCAGCTGGGTGGCGAGCACGAACTCGTCCGGCCCGACCTGCTCGGAGTCGGTGATGAAGATCTCCGAGACGGCTCGGACGTGCACCAGCTTCCTGGACACCGTCTGGTCGTGCGAGAGCGTCATGGTCGGTCCCCCTGCTCCACGGTCGCCGGAGTGATGAACACGCTGATGGCGCGGATGAGCGCGGCCGGGTCGCACGCGCCCCGGTAGGCGATGTGCCCGTCCGGCCGCACGAGGATCGCCGTGGGGCCCGGCACCCGTTGCACGGCAACGAGATCGCCGTACTTCTCGGTCACCGCGTCGACACGGCGATCCTCGTCCGGCGCGAGCAGCGTGAACGGCTTGCCTCGGTCGAGCCGGCTCTGGTCGGGCAGCCGGCGCGCGCCCCGGCCGTAGTCGATCGCGAGCTGCGTGACGGACGGCCCGATCTTCCAGTCGATCAGCCCGAGCCTCGACAGCAGCCCGAACGCGCCGTCCCGTGCCGCCACCAGGGGTCGCGGCCGGACGGTCGCGAGCGTGGCCTGCTGCGCGGCGTGCTGCTTCGCGTGCCGCGCCACCGGCGTCCGTTCGTCCTCATAGGACTGGAGCAGGTGCTCGCCGGCGCGGCCGCGCGCGACGAGCGCGAGCTTCCACGCGAGGTTGTGCGCGTCCTGGATGCCGCCGTTCATGCCCTGCCCGCCGACCGGCCCGAAGATGTGCGCCGCGTCGCCGGCGAGCAGGCAGCGGCCGGCGCGGAACCGGCCGGCGATGCGGGTGTTGATGCGGACCTTCGCGATGCCCCAGCCCGCGTTGCGCAGCTCGCGGACGCCGAGGTCCCGGCCGATGCCGCGCCGGATGAGCGCCTCGATGTCACCCTGGTCGAGGTCGGCGTCCTCCCGGTCGCCGGTGCGCAGAAGCGCGGTGAGCCGGTAGGAGCCGTCCGGCAGCGCGACGATGACCGCGAGCCCGCCGGGGAAGAAGAAGTAGTGGCCGTCGTCGCGCGGGAGTCCGTTGTGGACGAACGCGTCGACGCTCACGAACACGTCGCCGGTGGCGCGGCCCGCGAACTCGATGCCGGCGAGCTTGCGGACGGTGCTGTGCGCGCCGTCTGCGCCGACGATCCAGTCGTACGTGGCCGGGACGCCGTTGAGCGTCACCTCGCCGTCCGCGCCGAGGCCGTCGAGCCGAACGCCGCGTTCCACGACGCCGCCGTACCTGGTGAGTGCCTGTTCGAGCACCGCCTCGGTGTCGGACTGGGGCAGGGCGAGCATGAACGGGAAGCGGGTGTCGCGGGCCTTCGACAGGTCGAGGCGGCCGATGGTCCTGCCGCGCGAGTAGAAGGTCGCGCCGCGGCACTGCACGCCGCGCCGGACCGCCTCGTCGGCGACGCCCAGCTCGTCGAGGACTTCCATCGAGCGCGAGGACATCCCGATGGCACGCGACCGGTCGGTCCGATGTGGACTCGCGTCGACGACGCGGCAGGGCACGCCGTGGCGGTGCAGCTGCGCGGCGAGGGTCAGCCCGGTGGGGCCGGCCCCGACGACGAGGACGCGGCCGAGGATGCGGGCGTCAGACATCGGTGCTCCTGTCGAGCCAGGTGCGCAGCGCGGCCGCGCAGGCGTCGGCGTCGTCCTCGAGGACGGAGAAGTGGTCGCCTGGCACGGTCACCGTGTCGTCGGCGACCGCCCAGGTCGGCCACGGCGCGGCCCGCTCCGCGCGGATCATCGCGCTCGGCGTGGTGTGCCGGCGCGGCCGCCGCTGCGGGAACAGCCGCAGGTAGGCGCCCATGGCGAGGACGTTGTCGTCGTTGACGATGACCGAGTCCCGGTCCCGCTCGAGGATGAGCCCCATGGCCCACTCGAACACCGCGGCCCGGTCCGTGCCGTCGACCTCGAAGGTGTCGATCATGACGACGCCGAGGGGGTCGACCCGCGCGGCGAGGTCGTGGGCGATGACCCCGCCGATCGAGTGCCCGACGAGGACCACCGGGTTCCCGACCGCGGCGCGGTGGACCGCCTCGGCCATGGCGTCGAGCGCGGCGTCCCAGGTCTCCGGGAGCGGCGCGCCCTTGCCGAACCCGGGGAGGGTCAGCGAGACGACCCGCTGGCGCGGCTCGAGTGCCGCCGCGACGCGGGCGAACATGTGCGGCCCCGACCCGGCGAGGAACGACGGCACGCACACGAGCGTCGGCTCCCGCGACCCGCCCGAGATCAGCGTGGTGTCGGCCCGGCCGGGGTGCGTCGGCCGGAACCGCGAGGCCTCGGTGAGCACCGGGACCACCTCGGCGAGCGCGCCGCGGTCGTGCGCGTTGCGCAGGAGGCTGGTGATGGTGCCCGGCTCCTTGTGTACCGCGGGCGTCGCGCCGATCGCCACGACCTCCGCTTCGGCCCTCGGCACCCGGCTGACCAGGTACTCCGCGACCCCGGCGGTGGTCGGGTGGTCGACGACCATCGTGGGGTCCAGGTCCAGACCCGTTGCCGCCGCGAGACGTTGGTGCAGCTCGACCGTGGCCATCGAGTCCATGCCCAGTTCCGCGAACGTGCGGTTCGGGCGGATCTCGTCGAGGTCGGTGTGGCCGAGCACGCCCGCGGTGACCGCGCGGACCAGTTCCAGGACCACCGCCGGCCGCTCGGCGGCCGGCACCCCGGTCAGCGACACCGGCTCTGTGTTCGATCCCGGCATCACCGACACGGACACCGGTACCGGCACCGGGGCCGGGGCCGGGGCCGGGGCCGGGGCCGGCAGGCTCGCCAGGTGCGCCGCCACCGCCGCCGGGGTCGGGTGGTCGACGACCATCGCCGGGTCCAGGTCCAGACCCGTTGCCGCCGCGAGACGTTGGTGCAGCTCGACCGTGGCCATCGAGTCCATGCCCAGTTCGGCGAACGTCCGGACCGGGTCGACGTCCTCGTGGCCGAGCACCGCCGCGGTGGTCTGCCGGACCAGTTCCAGCGGCGGCAGGTCGGCCGCGACCGGCGCCGGGGCCGCCGTCGGGGTGCCGTCGAGCCAGTACCGCGTGCGTTCGAACGGGTACGCCGGCAGCGTGACCGGGGCCCCGGTCACGAGTGCGGGCCAGTCGACCGGGACGCCGTGCACGTGGAGCGTCGCCACCGCCGTGACGACCGCGGTCGGCTCCGGCCGGTTCGCACGCAGGGTCGGCACCAGCACGGCCGACGGCACGCAGTCCCGCGCCAGCGCGGTGAGCGCACCGCGCGGCCCCACCTCGATGAACGTCGTCGCGCCGGACTCCGCCAGTGCGCGCATCCCGTCGGAGAACCGGACCGTCGCCCGCACCTGCCGCACCCAGTAGTCCGCGTCCATTGTGGACGATGGGGAAACCGGGGCGCCGGTCACCGTCGACACGATCGGGATCGTCGGCGGCGCGTAGGAGAGCGACTCCGCAACCGACGCGAACGCCGCCAGCATGCCGTCCATGTGCGCGGAGTGGAACGCGTGACTGACCCGCAGCCGCTTCGGCCGGGACCCGGTCCACGCCGCCGCCCACGCGTCGATCGCGGCCTCGTCGCCGGACAGGACCACCGACTCCGGCCCGTTCACGGCCGCGAGGTCGATGCCGGCGGGCAGCTCACCAAGCCCGGCCTCGCTCGAACGCACCGCCAGCATCGCGCCCCGCTCCGACACCTCCTGCATCAGCCGGCCCCGCGCGGCGACCAGCCGGGCGGCGTCCGGCAGCGACAGCACTCCGGCCACGTGCGCGGCCGACAGCTCGCCGATCGAATGTCCCAACAGGACGGACGGCGTCACGCCCCACGACTCCAGCAGGCGGAACAGCGCCACCTCGACCGCGAAGAGCGCCGCCTGCGTGTACTGCGTCTCGTCCAGCTCCGGACCGGACAGCACCTCGCGCAGCGGGCGCGCGAGGTGCCGGTCCAGCTCCGCGCCGACGGCGTCGAACGCCGCCGCGAACACCGGGTACGTCGCGGCCAGCTCGAGGCCCATGCCAACGGACTGGCTGCCCTGTCCCGAGAAGAGGAACGCGAGCCGCCCCCTGGTCACACTCCCCACCACGGGCGACGCCGACAGCAGCTCCTCGACGGTCGTGCCGACCAGCGCGGCCCGATGCTCCAGCCGCGCCCGCGTCGTCGCCAGCGTCCAGCCGACGTCGGCGGCCGACACCGGCGCGCCGGCGACGTGCTCGCGCAGCGCGGCGACCTGCGCGTCCAGCGCGGCGGGCGTGCGTGCCGACAGCAGCCACGGCACCGGTCCGCTCGACGGCGACACCGGCTCCCTCGGCTGCGCCGGCGGCTCCTCGATGATCACATGCGCGTTCGTGCCGCTGATGCCGAACGACGACACGCCCGCCCGGCGCCGCCGCCCGCCCGAGGTCCACGGCTGCTCCTCGGTCAGCAGCGACACCCCGCCCGCCGACCAGTCCGCCTTCGGCGTCGGCTCGTCGACGTGCAGCGTGCGGGGCAGCGTGTCGTTGCGCAGCGCCATGATCATCTTCAGCACGCCGCCGACGCCGGCCGCCGCCTGCGTGTGCCCCAGGTTCGACTTCAGCGAACCCAGCCACAGCGGCCGAGCCGGCTCCCGGTCTACGCCGTACACCGCGAGCAGCGACTCCGCCTCGATCGGGTCACCGAGCATGGTGCCGGTGCCGTGGCCCTCGACGGCGTCCACATCGGACGGCACGAGTCCGGCGTCGGCCAGCGCCGAGCGGATCACCCGCTCCTGTGACGGCCCGTTCGGCGCCGTCAGCCCGTTCGACGCGCCGTCCTGGTTCACCGCGGAACCCGTCAGCAGCGCCAGGACCCGGTGCCCGTTGCGCCGCGCGTCGGACAGCCGCTCCAACGCAAGCAGCCCGACCCCCTCGGACCACCCGGTGCCGTCGGCCGCGGCCGCGAACGACTTACAGCGGCCGTCCGCCGACAGCCCCCGCTGCCGGCTGAACTCCACGAACAGCGTGGGGGTCGACAGCACCGTCACGCCGCCCGCCAGCGCGAGCGAGCACTCCCCCCGCCGCAGCGACTGCGCCGCGAGGTGCAGTGACACCAGCGACGACGAGCACGCGGTGTCCACGGTGACCGCGGGCCCCTCGAAGCCGAACGTGTACGCGATCCGCCCGGACGCGACACTGCCGGCGGTGCCCACCCCCCAGTAGCCGCCGAGCTCGGCGGGCCCGGACCGCGCGAGCCACGCGTAGTCCTGGTACATCAGGCCGACGAACACCCCCGTGTCGCTGCCCCGCACCGCGGCCGGGTCGATCCCGGTGTCCTCCAACAGCTCCCACGCCGTCTCGAGCAGGATCCGCTGCTGCGGGTCCATGCCGAGCGCCTCGCGCGGCGAGATGCCGAACAGCCCGGCGTCGAAGTCGGTCGCGTCCCCGAGGAAGCCGCCGCTGCGGGTGTAGGACGTGCCGGGGTGGTCGGGATCGGGGTCGTACAACGACTCCAGCTCCCACCCCCGGTCGGTCGGGAACCCGCCGATCGCGTCCGTGCCGGCAGCGACCAGGTCCCACAGGTCCGACGCGGACCGCACCCCGCCCGGGTAGCGGCACGCCGTGCCGACGATCGCGATCGGCTCGCTCGTGCGGTCCTGCGCCGCCCGCAGCCGTTCCCGCGTCTCGTACAGCTCAGCGGTGACCTTCCTGAGGTAGCCGAGCACCCGCTCCTCGTCAGACATCCCTCACGCTCCCAGTCCGCGGTCGATCAGGTCGAACAGCTCTTCCGCGCTGGCTGACTGAATCAGGTCAGCGGTCGACTCGGTGGCCGATACGGTCAGTTCCGCGACGAGTGCCCGCAGCCGCGCCAGCAGCGGCTCCCGTTCCGTCCCGCCGAGCGAGCCGAGCGCGATGGCCAGCCGGTCCACCTGCGACACCAGGTCCGGCGCCACGCTCGGCTGCTTCTTCGCCAGCCGGGACCGCAGGTGTCCGGCGATCGCGGCGGGCGTCGGATGGTTGAACACCAGCACGGACGCCAGCGTCAGCCCGGTCGCGGCGGTCAGCCGGTTGCGCAGCTGCACGGCCGCGAGCGAGTCGAACCCGAACTCGGAGAACGCCCGCTCCGCGTCGATCGAGTCCGGCGACGGGTAGCCGAGCACGGACGCGGTCTGGGACAGGACGATGTCCAGCACCACCGCGTCCCACTCGTCCTCCGGCAGCTCGGCGAGCCGGTCGGCGAGGGTCTCCTCGGCCTCCGACGGCGGCAGCGCGGGCAGCCGCACCAGGTCGCGGAACATCGGCGCGAGGTCGCCGGCCCGCGCCTTCGCGCGGATCGCGGCCGTGTCGAGCCGGGCGGCAATGACTAGGGGGTCGCGCAGTCGCCACGCCGCGTCGAACAGCCGCAGTCCGTCCTCCGTGGACAGTGCGGCGAGGCCGGAGCGGGCGAGGCGCGTGAGGTCGGCGGCGCTCAGGTGCCTGGTGAGGTCGCTCGCGTCCGCCCACAGCCCCCACGCCATCGACGTCGCCGGCAGCCCGGCCGCCCGCCGGGTGTGCGCGAGCGCGTCGAGGAACGCGTTTCCGGCCGCGTAGTTCCCCTGCCCCGGCCCGCCGAACACGCCGGCGACCGACGAGAACAGCACGAACGCGGCCAGGTCGTGGCCCATGGTCAGCTCGTGCAGGTGCAGCGCGGCGTCGATCTTCGGCCGGAGCACCCTGGTGAGCCGTTCCGCGGTGAACGACTCCAGCAGTCCGTCGTCGAGCACCGCCGCCGAGTGGATCACCGCGGTGAGCGGGTGCTCGGCCGGCACCGCGGCGATCACCTCGGCGAGCGCGGCCCGGTCGGTGACGTCGCACGCGGCGACGGTCGCGGTCGCGCCGAGCGCGGTCAGCTCGTCGACCAGCTCGCCGACGCCCTCGGTCGCCGGGCCGCGCCTGCTGAGCAGCAGCAGCCGCGACACCCCGTGGGAGACAACGAGGTGCCGGGCCACGACCGCGCCGATGCCACCCGTGCCACCGGTGACGAGCACCGTCCCCTGTGGATCGAGCGCGGGCGGCGGCGCCTCGCCGGGAGTGACCTTCGCGAGCCGCGGCACGGACACCGCACCGGCACGGACCGCGAGCTGCGGCTCGCCCGCGGCGATCGCGGCCGGCAGGATCCGGCGCGACGCCGGGTGGCCGTCGACGTCGATCAGCACGAGGCGGCCGGGATGCTCGGCCTGCGCGGTCCGTGCGAGGCCCACGACCGCGGCGGCGCCGAGGTTCGGCCGCTCGCCGGGCAGCGCCACCGCCCCGGTGGTGACCACGACGAGCCGGGTGTCGATCAACCGCTCCTCGGCGAGGAAGTCCTGCAGCAGCGTGAGCGCCCGCTGCGTGGTCGCCCGCGCGGCGCCCGCGAGGTCGCCCGCGCCCCCGTCGAACACCGCGAGCAGTACGTCCGGTGGATCGTCCACCATGGACCCGAGCGAGTCGTGGTGTGCCGCGCCAGGCACGAGGTCGGCCGGGCCGAGCACGGCGACCCGGCCGGCCGGCTGTACGGCCGCGGCCACGCTCGTCGGCGTCCAGTCCACTGTGAACAGTCCGTCGCTCCTGCTCCGCCGCGCGGCGGTGAGCTGCTCCAGCGTGACCGGGCGCGCGAGCACCGAACGGACCGACAGGACCGGCGCGCCGGACTCGGTCACCGCGAACAGACCGACCGAGTCGGGCCCGGTCGGCACCAGCCGCACCCGAAGCGACGACGCGCCGCCGCGGTGGATCCGGACGCCGCTCCAGCTGAACGGCAGGCTGGCGTGCCCGACCTGCTCGCCGAGCCGCACGACCACCGCGTGGAACGCCGCGTCCAGCAGCGCCGGGTGCACGCCGAACCGGCCGGCCTGCGCCTGGTGCGCCGCGTCAAGGCGGACCTCGGCGATCACCTCGTCGCCGCTGCGCCAGCTCGCCCGCAAGCCCTGGAACGCCGGCCCGTACTCGAAACCCTGTCCGGCCAGCCGATCGTAGAGGTCGTCGACCGGCATCTCCGCGCCGTCGGCCGGCCAGCTCGCGACGTCCAGCTCCGGCAGCGGCTCGGCGTCCGCCACCGCGAGCACCCCGGTGGCGTGGCAGGTGAACTCGACGTCCTCGACCAGCTCGGCCACCTCGTGCGAGTGGATGGCGATCGGCCGCAGGCCCTCGCCGTCCGGTTCGCCGACCGCGACCTGGATGGCGACCGCGCCGGTCTCCGGCACGACGAGCGGCGCCTCGATGGTCAGCTCCTCCACCACCGCGGCGCCGAGCAGGCCGCCGACGTACGTCGACAGCTCGACGAACGCCGCGCCGGGCAACAGGACCACGTCGGACACGGCGTGGTCGGCGAGCCACGGGTAGGTCTGCTGCGAGAGCCGGCCGGTGAACACCCAGCCCGCACCGTCCGCGGGCCGCAGCGCCGAGCTGAGCAGCGGGTGATCCACCGGCACGAGCCCGGCCGACGACACGTCGCCCGCCTCGGCGACCGCCGGCTCGACCCAGAACCGCTGCGGCTGGAACGGATACGTCGGCAGCGGCGCCGGGTTGCCGGCGGCCGGCCCGGTCCAGTCGACGGCGACGCCCCTGGTGTGCAGGGCGGCGAGCGCGGTGGTGAACGCGGCCCGGTCGGCCTGGTCGCGGTGCAGCGTGCCGGTGACCGCGACCCGGGCCGGGTCGACGCCGACCGCCTCCAGTGTCTGTCCTACCGCGACGGTCAGGATCGGGTGCGGGCTCACCTCGACGAACGCGCGGTAGCCCTGCTCGACGAGCCGGCGGATCACCGGCTCGAACCGGACGGTCTCGCGGATGTTGCGGTACCAGTAGCCCGCGTCGAGGCCCGCCGTGTCGACGGGCTCGCCGGTCAGCGTGGAGTGGAAGCGGAGGTTGCCGGTGCGGGGCGCGATCGGCGCCAGCAGCTCGGCGAGCGGCTCCTCCAGCACGGACATGTACGCGGAGTGCGACGCGTAGTCGACCGGGATCTCCCGTGCCCACACGCCTTCCGATGCGCAGTCGGCCAGCAGCTCGGCCAGCGCGGCGCTCTCCCCCGACACGACCACAGTGGACGGTCCGTTGACCGCGGCGACCGACAGCCGGTCGCCCCACCGTGCCAGTCGCGGGGTCAGCTCGGCCACCGGCAGCGACACGGACACCATGCCGCCCGCGCCGGTGATGTCGGACAGCGCCCTGCTGCGCAGCGCGACCACGCGCGCCGCGTCGGCGAGGGACAGTCCACCCGAGACACACGCGGCCGCGATCTCGCCCTGGGAGTGGCCGACCACGACGTCCGGCGCGACGCCCTGCGCGCGCCACAGCTCGGCGAGCGACACCATCACGGCGAACAGCACCGGCTGCACCACGTCGACGCGGTCGTACCCCGGCGCGTCCGGCGCGCCGGACAGCACGTCGGCGACCGAGTAGTCCAGGTGCGGGTCCAGCGCGGCCGCGCACTCCCGGAGCCGGTCCGCGAACACCGGGTGGTGCTCGGCCAGCTCGCGGGCCATGCCGGCGTACTGGCCGCCCTGCCCGGGAAACAGGAACGCGACCTTGCCGTGCCCCGGCCCCGCGATGCCGCGGACCAGCCCGTCGGCGGGCTCCTCGGCGATCAGCGCGGTCAGGCCGGCGAGCAGCTCGGTCCGGTCGGCGCCGACCACGGCGGCCCGGTGGTCGAGGTGCGCGCGCTGGTGCGCGAGGGTGTGCGCCACGTCGGCGGGCGCCAGCTCCTGGTGCTCCTGGACGTGCGCGAGCAGCACCCCGGCCTGCGCGGTGAGCGCCCGCCGGCCGCGTGCCGACAGCAGCCAGGGCACCGGACCGGCCACCGGCGACACCGGCTCCCGGAAGTCGGCGGGCGGGTCCTCGATGATCACGTGCGCGTTCGTGCCGCCGATGCCGAACGCGGAGACCGCGGCGCGCCGGGGCCGGTCGGCCGGCTCCCACGGCTGGGCGTCGGTCAGCAGCGCCACCGCGCCGGTCGACCAGTCGACCTTCGGCGTCGGCTCGTCCACGTGCAGCGTCTTCGGCAACCGGTTGCCGTGCAACGCCATCACGAGCTTGATGATCCCGCCGACCCCGGCCGCGGCCTGGCTGTGGCCGATGTTCGACTTCAGGGACCCAAGCCACAGCGGCCGCGCCGGGTCGCGGTCCGCGCCGTACACCGCCATCAGCGCCTGCGCCTCGATCGGGTCGCCGAGGGTGGTGCCGGTGCCGTGCGCCTCCACCGCGTCCACATCGGACGGCGCGAGCCGCGCGTTCGCCAGCGCGGAGCGGATCACCCGCTCCTGCGACGGCCCGTTCGGCGCGGTCAGCCCGTTGGACGCACCGTCCTGGTTCACGGCGGAGCCGGCCAGCACCGCGAGCACCCGGTGCCCGTTGCGCCGGGCGTCGGACAGCCGCTCCAAAGCCACGAGGCCGATCCCCTCGGACCAGCCCGCGCCGTCGGCCGCCGCGGCGAACGACTTGCACCGCCCGTCCGGCGACATCGCGCGCTGCCGGCTGAACTCCACGAACAGCGTCGGCGTCGACAGCACGGTCACGCCGCCGGCCAGCGCGAGCGTGCACTCGCCGCGGCGCAGCGAGTCGGCCGCGAGGTGCACCGCCACCAGCGACGACGAGCACGCGGTGTCGAGCGTGACCGCGGGCCCCTCGAAGCCGAAGGTGTAGGAGATCCGTCCTGATGCGACACTGCCCGCGGTGCCGATCCCCCAGTACCCGCCGAGATCCTCCGGGCCGACCCGCGCGAGCCACGAGTAGTCCTCGACCGCGAGGCCGACGAACACGCCGGTCGCGCTGCCCCGCAACGAGTTCGGGTCCAGCCCGGCGTGCTCGAGGGTCTCCCACGCCACCTCGAGGAGCAGCCGCTGCTGCGGGTCCATCGACAGCGCCTCGCGGGGCGAGATGCCGAAGAACTCGGCGTCGAAGTCCGTTGCCTCGGCGAGGAACCCGCCCGCGCGGGCGTAGGACGTGCCGGGGTGGTCCGGGTCCGGGTCGAACAGCGTGTCCAGGGCCCAGCCGCGGTCGCCGGGGAACTCCGAGATCGCGTCCCGCCCTGCGGCGACCAGATCCCACAGGTCGGCGGGCGACCGCACCCCGCCCGGGTACCGGCAGCCGAGACCTACCAACACGATCGGGTCATCGTCGGCACTGTCCGAATAGGACTCGGCGGCTACGGTGGCCGCCGGCATCGCGACCACGTCGGTCAAGTGTGCGAGCAGGTGCGCGGCGACCGCGTCCGGCGTCGGGTGGTCGAACAGCATGGTGACGGCCAGCTCGATGCCGCTCGCCTCGGACAGCATGGCGGTCAGCTCGATCGCGGCGAGCGAGTTGTAGCCGAGGTCGCGGTAGGGCCGGAACGGGTCGACGTCGCCGGGCGCGCACCCGATCAGCGCCGCGGTCTCGCCGACGACGAGGTCCAGCGCGACCGCGTGCCACTCGTCGGCCGGGCGCCCGTCGAGGCGCTCGGCGAGAGTTCCGGAGTTCTCGGCCACCAGATGCTCCATTCAGGACAGCGGGCGCTTGATCACCGTGGGGTGCCGGTCCTGCCAGTCGAGCAGCGCCGACCGGATCCGGGACTTGAGGTAGAACACGGGTTCGCTCGGCAGCCCGCGTTCGCGGCCGTTGACGAACACCAGGTCCGTGTAGTGCGTCTGCTTGCCGAGCACGAGGTCCCGCAGCGCCTTGCCGGCCGTGTGCGTGACCGCGATCCCGTTGCCGCAGTAGCCGTGGCCGTAGAACAGGCCGGGCGCCAGCTCACCGAGGTGCGGCACGAACTCGGCCGTGGTGGCCACGCAGCCGCCGTACGCGTGCGTGAACCGCACGTCCCGCCACACCGGGAAGTACCGGTTCAGCATGTCCCGCAGGTGTGTCGTGAGCTTGTCGTTGCGCATGTGCCGCGCCTCGGACATGTCCCGCCCGTAGAAGTACGGCGCGGGGCCGCCGCCGACCAGGATGCGGTTGTCCTTGGTGAGGCGGCCGAAGAGGATGAAGTTGCGTGCCTCGACGAACCCCTCCCGTTCCGGCCAAGCCACCTTGCCGAGCTGCTCGTCGGTCAGCGGCTCGGTCACCGCCGCGTAGCTCCACCTCGGGCGGATCTTCGCGCGGAACGGCGCGAACTGGTGCTGGTAGGCGTTGGTGGCCAGCACGACCCGCTCGGCCGTGACGGACCCGAGTGGGGTCCTGATCACGTGCCCGGCCGGCGTCTGGCCGCCGTAGGTCGCCGGCGACTGCTCGTGGATGTGCACGCCCTGCGCCCGCAGCGTCCGCGCGAGCCCGCGCGCCAGCTTGTGCGGGTTGATCAACGCGCCGCCGACCTTCACCGCGGCCTTGATCTCGGTGGAGCCGATGCGTTCCTGAGCCGCCGCCGCGCCGAGGATCTCCGGCTGGGTGCGGGCGCCGAGCGTCCCGGCCAGCTCGAGGTCGGCGTGGATCCGGTCCAGCTGCGCCCCGCTCGTCGCCACCGAGTAGTAGCCGTTCGGCTCGTACTCCGCGTCCACGCCGAACTTCCGGCAGAACCGGCCGATCTCCAGGATGGACCTGCCGACCATCGCGTACGCGTGCCCGGCGCGCTCCGCGCCGAACGCGTCCAGCACCCCACGCAGGTTGTGCCCGATGGTCGGCGTGACGAACCCGTCGTTGTGACCGGACGCGCCGGCGCCCGCGTACTCCGCCTCCACGAGGTGGATGTCGAGCGACGGGTCGGCGAGCTTCAGGTTGTGCGCGGTCCACATGCCGGTGTAGCCGGCGCCCACGACACACACGTCCGCGCGGATGTCGCCGCGCAGCGGCGGGCCGAGCTCGACCTGCTCGGTCTCCCGCCAGTAGATCTCGTGCTTGACACCGGTGGCGCGGGCCACCGGCCGCTGTTGCGCTTGCGTCATTGTGCTCTCCAGGTCAGACGCGCTCGAAGACGATGCGGAGCAGGTTCACGTGGCGCTTGCGGAACGCGGCGACCGACGCCGCGAGGTAGCGCTCGTAGTCGGCGGTCATCTCCTCGCCGACCACCTCTGCGGCCTGGATGTGCTTGTCCCGCAACGACCGCAGCCACAGCTCGCAGGTGCGCGCGTAGTGGTCGGCGTCGTGGCGGGTGGACACGACCTCGAACATCCGCTCGCTCGCCTCGATGATCTCCGAGGTCCACGGCACCTCGGACTCCGGGAAGATGTGCCGGTTGACGAACAGCATGTCCCGTACCGTCGCGCGGTCCATGACCACGTTGTTGCCCTTGACGATCGTCTGCACGGCCACCCGGCCGCCGGCCGGCAGCCAGTCGCGACACCGCTGGAAGAACGCGCGGTACCCGGCGACCCGCTCCTCCCGGCTCAGCGCCGCGTCGGCGAAGTGCTCGAACGCGCCGATCGAGATGATCGCGTCGTAGCCGTGCGTCGGCTCGTGGTCCGACCAGCTCTCCACCCGAAGGTCGTAGCGGTCGTCGGCCCAGCCGCGCACGAACCCGGCCTGCGCCCGCGACAGTGTGAGCCCGGTGACGTGCCCGACGGCGTGCCGCTCGACGAGCCTGCGCAGCAGCCCGCCCCAGCCGAAGCCGACGTCCAGCACCCGCGCGCGGCCCGTGGCCCGCGCGGAGTCGGCGAGGTAGTCGAGCTTGCGCTGCTGCGCGGCGAGGAGCGTGTCGTCCTCGCCGTGCCACAGCGCGCACGAGTAGCACAGCGTGGGATCCAGCCACAGCTGGAAGAACTCGTTGCCGACGTCGTAGTGGTGCTGGATCGCCGCCGCGGACGCGCCGATCGCCCCGGTCATGCCGCCGCCTTCTGGGCACGCAGGATCCGGCCGAGCCGCTCCATCCTGGCGGCCAGGGTGATCCGGCCCTCGAGCTTGAAAGCGGGCGGGCGTCGACCGTCCACATCGGAGAAGCCGTACCGCTGCGCGAGGTCGCCGACCGCGAGGCCCTCGCCCGACAGCGCGAACACGTCCGGGTCGGCGGTGAGCGCGGCGACCGCGCGACCGACGTACTCCGGCGAGTGCACGACCGCGGCGGGCCCGTCGCCGACCAGGTCCCACGCCGCGGCGACGCGTTCGGTGCGCACGAACCCGGGATGCAGTGCCACCGCGGCGATCTGGTGCTTGCGCAGCTCGTGCGCGAGTCCCACGACCATCCGGTCGGAGCCGTTCTTGCTGATGTCGTAGGCGATCTGGCCGAGGTAGACGTCGCCGTCGGTGAACGAGATGTTCACGATCAGCCCGCGCCGCTGGTCCAGCATCAGCGGCGCGGCGAGCCTGCTCGCGACGAACTGGCCGCGCAGCGACCCGGCGTACTGGTCGTAGCGCCACAGCGGCTGCTTCCAGAACGGCGCGTCGAACTTCGCCTCGGTGGCGAACCGCTCGTAGCCGGCCCACGCGTTGTTGACGAGCAGGTCGAGCCGGCCGTGGTCGGCGGCGACCCGCTCGAACAGCGCCTCGGCGTCGGAGTCGACCGTGTGGTCGCAGCGGACCGCGATCCCGGTGCCGCCGCGCGCGGTGACCTCGTCGGCGGTGTCGTCCACCGTGCCGGGGAGATTCTCGGTCGTCTGTCCACCTCGGACACTGCGGCCGGTGACGTACACCGTCGCGCCCGCCTCGCCGAGCGCGAGCGCGATGCCCCGCCCCACGCCTCGGCTCGCGCCGGTGACCACGGCCACCAACTCACGCAGGTCCGGCGGCGCCCATCCGGTCGGTTCCATCACACAGCTCCTTAGCTCGCGCGCACGGCGGCACGTTGGTCCGCCCAGTACTTGAGGCTCAGTCGGTAGGCGTCCCGGTCCGACGGCGCCGGCACCCCGAGCCGCTCGCCGAGCTCCGGCATGGACGTCGGCAGGATCCCGCCGGAGGCGTGGGTGACCTCGCTGACGTCGATCAGCACCTTGAGGAAGGTCCGGGAGGTCGCGGGCACGCGGTCCAGCGGGATCGGCAGCTCGCCGCGCGGGTCGACGACCGGGATGTCCCCGAGTTCGCGGCCCATCGACGCGGCGTGCTCGATCAGGATCTCGCGCGCCTCCTCGACCGGCATGCCCTTGTCGCCGTAGGTCAGCCAGTACACCTGCCCACGCACGTCGTCGGCCGCCACCGCCCGCGCGACCGCCTGCGCGGTCACGTCGAGCGGCACGATGTCGACCAGGTTCCCCGGGTGCGCCGGGAAGTACGGCGCCTTGCCGCGACACACGAAGTCGGACATGGTCTGCACGATCTGCGGCCGGCTGCTCGCGCCGGTGCGCGAGTCGCCAATCAGGTTGGTCGGCCGGTAGATCGCGTGCGGCACACCGCTCTCCGCGACGAGCCGTTCGGACTCCAGCTTGGACCAGATGTAGGGCCGGACCACGTTGTCCTCGCCCATCACCGAAAGCGCGTCCCGCTCGATGGCGTGCACGAAGCACGTGCTGAGCAGGTGGATCGGCGCGCCGGCCCGCTTGGCCAGGTCGATGACCCGTGCGGTGCCGTCGATGTTCACGGCCTGGTACCGCTCGCGGGCCTGGCCCCACGCGGTCATCGCTCCGGAGTGGACGATCACGTCGACCCGCTCGGCGAGCGACTGCCAGTCCATTTCGGACAGTCCGAGCCGCGGCTGCGACAGGTCGCCGGTGAGCAGCTCGTCGACCGGCGGCGGGTCGGTGTCGCTGTGCACGACCCCGATCACGTGGTCGTCGGACAGCTCGTCGGCGACGGCGCGGCCGATCACCCCGGACGCGCCGGTGATGAGAACAGTGCGTGTCATTGGACAGAACCCCTTACACCGGCGCGAGTCGGACGGTGGCGATCGGTTCGAAACGGCCGAGCTGGTGGAACTGGCGGCAGCGGTGGCGCTGGATCTTGCCGCTCGGCGTCTTCGGCAACGCGTTGCGCTCGAGGAAGACACACTCGTCGAGCGCGACCGCCGCCTTGGCCATCGCGAGCGTGGCCGCCTGCTCGGCGACCGCGCGGTGGTCCACCCGCCTGCTCGCCACCTCGAGGAACAGCGTCAGCCGGAACCGGCCGTCCTCGTGGTGGCCGACGAGGGTCGAGCAGCCGAACCGCACGCCGTCGATACCATCGACAGCGCTCTCGATCTCCCGCGCGTACACGTTGCGGCCGCCGATCGAGATGAGGTCGTCGAGCCGGCCGACCGGGTACAGGTCGCCGTCGCGGATGAACCCGAGGTCGCCGGTGTGCAGCGTGCCGTCGCGGAAGGCGGCCGCCGTGCGCTCCGGGTCCCGGTGGTAGCCCGTGGCGAGCGCGCCGGAACGGACCTGGATCTGCCCGATCCGTCCGGCTCCGCCATCCTCAGAGCCCGCGGTCACCGAGACGCCGCGACACGGCGAGCCGGCACTGACCACCTTGGTGGCGACGGGATCGTCCTCGGCCACCTCGACCAGTTCGCTGTCGGCCAACGCGATGCCGTCGACCGTCACGTAGCTCGGGGCCTCGGCGAGCGGCGTCGCGGTGACCGCGAGCGTCGCCTCCGCGAGCCCGTAGGCCGGCATCAGCGCCTCGGCGCGGAACCCGTGCGGCGCAAGGCGTTCGACCGCCTTGTCGAGCACCTCCCACTGCACCCGCTCCGCGCCGACGATGCAGGTGCGCACGTTCAGCCCACCGGTCATCTTCCGCGACCGGGCCGCGGCGACCGCGGCGAGGTGCAGCGCGGTCGGGCTACCGGCGGTGATCGTCGCGCCGAACCTGGCCAGATCCTCGAACCAGGTTCGCGGCGAGAAGATGAACCGCTCCGGCGTGGAGATGTAGGCGACCGTGTCGTTCCACCACCCGGTCAGCAGGCCGCCGAACAACCCCATGTCGTGCGACCACGGCAGCCAGCCGACGCCGGCCTCGCCGGGCCGCGCGTCGACCAGCTCGGCGAGCAGGTCGAGCTGGTTCGCGATCGCCGTCGGGGTGAGCACGCAGCCCTTCGGCGCGCTCGTGCTGCCGGACGAGTACTGGATGAACGCGGGCTCGTCGGCGCCGGGCGGCGCCGCGTCGACCCGTCCGGTGCCGGCGAAGGACTCGAAGGTGCGGACGGAGCACCGCAGCCGCAGTTCCGGCGGCAGGCTCGCCACCGTCGCCTCGTCGGCGAGCAGCAGGACCGCGTCGAGGTGCTCGCAGATCGTGCTGAGCTGCATCGCGTACTCGGCCGCGTCGACGCCGCGCACCCGCATGGGCAGCGACGCGACCACCCCGCCGGCGAGCCACACGGCGAGTAGGCCGCGGGCGGTGTGCGGGCCGTTGGCCAGCACGGCCGCGACCCGCGTGCCCGGCGTCACCCCGGCCCTGCGCAGTCCCGCGGTCATCGCCTCCGCGTCCCGTACGAGCTCGGGCCAGCTCGTGGTCCGGTACGCGCCGTCGACCCAGAAGTGGGCCGACGAGCGGTACCGGCTGGCGTCGGCGGTCAGCCGCTGCCAGAGGTCATTCGACATCGGCAACACCAATGGCGACCGAGTCCTTCGTCGCGGCCTGGCCCCGTTCGGCGAGCGGCGTCGGCGGCGCCGACGGCGCGTACCGGCCGCTGCCGGCCTTCTCGAGCCCGGCCTGCCGGCGCTCTTGGCGCTCCCGGTCGATCCGGATGACGTCCCACGCCATGCCGGTCAGCTCCATGAAGCGGATGGTGATCGCCGAGAGGTCGACCTCGTACCAGCGCATCCCGTGGTTCGCCGACCGCGGGAACGCGTGGTGGTTGTTGTGCCACGACTCGCCGAAGGAGATGAGCGACAGCCAGGCCACGTTGCGGGACTCGTCCGGCGTGTCGAACCGCCGGTTGCCGAAGTAGTGGCCGATCGAGTTGACCGCGTAGGTCACGTGGTTGCCGACGAACATCCGGACCAGGCCGCCCCACAGCATGCCGGTGAGGAACCCGGCGAGCGTGCCGGTCAGCGCGAGGCCGATCAGGCCGGGCAGCACGATCCCGGCGAGCACGAACGCGACGAAGTAGCGCGAGATGAACCGGATGTCCTTGTCCCGGGCCAGGTCCGGGCAGTACCGCACCGGGTCCGAGGTCAGCTTGGTGTCGAACAGCCAGCCCAGGTGGGAGTGCCACAGGCCCTTGATCGCGCCGCGCACGCCTTCCTCGCCCTCGAACCACGGGCTGTGCGGGTCGCCGGGCTTGTCGGCGATCCGGTGGTGGCGGCGGTGGTGCGCCACCCAGATCAGCGGCGGGCCCTGGCCGGCCATCGCGCCGCCGGCGGTGAAGAAGATCTTGATGAAGCGGTTGGTCTTGAACGACCGGTGGGACAGCAGCCGGTGGTAGCCCGTGGACACGCCGAGGCCGGTGATGATGCTCATGATGACCAGCGCCACCATGTCCGACGGCCCGGCGAGGGAGTTCCAAAGGAAGAACACCGCGGCCACCACGCCGAGGAACGGCAGGATGGAGAACACGAGGATGTAGAGGTAGTGCTCACGACCGTCCATTGTGGACTCCTCTTCCTACGCGGCGGCCGCGTCGATGCCGAACCCGTTCACGACGGACACCAGCGCGTCGCAGACCAGGTCGGGGCGCTCGAGGTGCGCGAAGTGGTTGGTGGGAATCTCGACGATCCCGCCGGTGCGCTCGGCGTGCGCGCGCTGAGCGTCGACCGCGACGTCCTCGTCCTTGGTGCACAGGAAGTACGTCGACGGCACGTGCCGCCACGCGTCGCCGTTGGGCACCTGCAGGAACGGGAACGCGGACTGGCTGGTGAGCCGCTTGATCGCCTCGGCGGCCAGCTCCTGGTCGGGCAGGTCGCCGAGCACGCCCGACTTGGTCTTGCCCTCGCCCTCGTCCACGGTGCCGTCCTCGTGGTAGCCGAAGGTCGCGTTGTGGTCGGGGTTGGTGAAGTTGCTCTCCAGCACCGAGGTGCCGTCCAGCACGCAGGCGCTCATGTAGACGAGGTGCGCAACCTTCGGCTCGTTCATGCCGGCCTCGGTGATCACGCCGCCGCCGTAGGAGTGGCCGAACAGGATGACCGGGCTCTCGGCGGCCGCGATCGCGTCGCGGACCGCGTCGGCGTCGCGGTGGAGGGTGGCCTCCTCGGCCGGCAGGTCGCCGAGCGGCGAGGTCTGCGAGGTGCTCGGCAGGTCCACCGCGATGCTCGCGATGCCCTTCTTCTCCAGCTGCTCGGCCACCAGGTGCCACCACCAGGTCGCATCGGTGATGAAGGCCCCGTGCACGAAAATGACTGTCGCGCGCATTCGCTCTCCTAGTTCTTTTTCGGGCAGCGTCGAAGAAGCCCGACTACGCGATTTCGTCCCGACCGTCACCTGCCGCCGGCCAGAAATTGCCCCAAGATACGGTTCTCATTGAACTCGCCAATTATTCCTGGCGTCAAACGAGCTGGACATGACCTCGACCGGGTTTTGACCGGCGGTCGAAAGAATGTCCTGTTTTTCGATCAAGAGAATTCAAAGGTGGCATTCTTGAGCACGGCGTGCCCGCGCTGGGACACCTGCGCCGCCACCACGTCGACAGAACCCGTCGCGCACAGGCGAACCGCGAGGTCCGCCCCCGGCGTCACGGGCCGGGAGAACCGGCAGGACGCCGCGACCGGCGGCCGCGCGAGCACCCGTTCGGTCGCCGCCCACGCCACGGCCAGCACGCACATCCCGTGCACGACCACGCCCGGCAGTCCGGCCGCCCTGGCCGCCGCGTCGTCGGTGTGGATCGGATTGTCGTCGCCGGACGCCTCCGCGTAGCGGGCCGCGAGGTCCGCAGGCAGCGCCACCTCGGTCGCCGCGAGCTGGTCGCCGGCCGCCGTCCGCCGCGCGCGGGGAGCGGGCCGCCCGACCCGCTCCCTGCCGTGCAGCAACATGGTCGAGGTGCTCGTCAGCAGCAGCCGCCCCGCCGCCGCGATGTCCACCTCGACCACCATGGCCGGCCCGAACCCGAAGTCGACCACGTCGGCGACCCGCCCCCGCACCGACACCAACTGCCCGGTCTCCAGCGGCGCGTGGCTCACCAGATCCTGCGCCACATGGATGACCGGCCCGCCCGCGATGGCGCCGGCCAGCACGCGTCGCAGCACCGGCGCCGCCAGGCGCGCCGCGTACAGCGGCGACACCCCCGCGGTCCCGTAGGCCAACGTCGCCGAGGTGAACGCGGCCACCTCGGCGGTAGTGACGACCGCCGTACCGATCTCGTCGGCCGGCCGGTTGAGCGCGGTACTCATGCCGCCGCGCCGAACGCGAGCACCACGTTGTGCCCGCCGAACGCGAAGGAGTTCGACAGCGCGAGGTCCATGTCGCGGCGGCGAGCCGTGCCCGACACCACGTCCAGGTCGATCTCCGGGTCGAGGTCTTCGACGTTCGCCGTCGGCGGCACGAGTCCACTGTGGAGCGCCTGCACGGTCGCCACCGCCTCGATCGCGCCCGCCGCGCCGAGCGAGTGCCCGATCAGCGACTTCGTCGCCGTGACCGGGATGTGGTCGGCAGCGTCGCCGAGTGCGTCGCGGATGGCGAGCGCCTCCGCGTTGTCGTTGAGCACCGTGCTGGTGCCGTGGCAGTTGACCATCCCGACGTCGGCCGGCGTCGCGTCCACATGGGACAGCGCGCGCCGCAGCGCCTGCAACGCGCCGAGCCCCTTCGGGTGCGGCATCGTCACGTGGTGCGCGTCCGAGGACCGGCCGTACCCGCGCAGGTGCGCGTAGGTCCGCGCGCCCCGCGCCGCCGCGTGCACGGCCGACTCCAGCACGAGCACCGCCGCGCCCTCCGCGATCACGAACCCGTCCCGGTCCTTGCTGAACGGTCTGCTCGCGTACGCGGGCTCGTCGTTGCGCATCGACAGCGCGCCCATCTTCGCGAACCCGGACACGATGCTGCGCACCACCGGCGCCTCCGCGCCGCCCGCCAGCACCACGTCCGCCTCGCCGGAGACGATCATCTGGTAGCCGGCGATGAGCGCGTCGGCGCCCGACGCGCACGCGGTCGACACGGTGACGCACGGACCCGTTACCCCGTACCGGATCGCGATCCACGCGGACGCGTCGTTCGCCATCGACATCGGGATCGCCCTGGTGCGCAACGCTCTCGGGCCCGAGGTGAAGTACGCCTGGTAGTTGTTCTCCAGCGCGCTGGCGCCGCCGATCGCGGACCCGATGGACACCCCCGTGCGCTCGGGATCGGCCTGCCAGCCGTTATTCTCGAGACCCGCGTCGGCGACCGCGAGCTGTGCGGCCGCCGCGCCGAGCTGCGTGCAGCGGTCGGCCCGCACCTGGTCGCGGCGGTCCAGCGTCAGCTCGGCCGGCAGCGTGACCTCGCCCGCGATCCGCACCGGGTCCTCGTCGCACGCGTACCGCGCGAGCGGCTCCACCCCACTGCGGGCGGCGAGTTGGGCGTCGTGGAACTCCGCGAGCCCGACGCCGTTCGCGCTGACCACACCCATCCCGGTGATGGCCACCCCCGTCCTGGTCACGACTACGCGGCCGCGCGCGGCTGTTGCGCCGCGGAGATGCTGACGAGCACCCGCGACACGTCGTCGACCGTGCGCACGTCCGCCAGCAGGTCCTGGTCGATCCGCGTGCCGACCTTGTCCTCCATGACGGTGATCAGCTCGACGAGGTCGAGCGAGTCGAGGCCGAGGTCCTCGCGGAGGTCGGCGGTGGCGGAGATCTCCGCCTGCGGCACCCCGAGCTCCTCCTCCAGGAATTCGCGGACCTGCTGGTCAATGTTCTCCGAGTTCATCGGACTCTCCTTTAGACGGGCTGGGGAACTGTCGCGGCGAGCCCGGCGAGGACGCGGGCCGCCTCCGGGACGGGCAGGAGCGGAAACACGTGGATCAGTCCGGCGTGCTCGTCGTAGCGCACCGGCACCCCATGTGCGACAAGGCGGTCGCGCAGCAGGCGGGTGTCCGGGTTGGTGAGGTCGCGGGTGCCGGTGACGATGGTCGTGGCGCCGAGCCCCGCGAACGGACCGGCGAGCGGGTTGAGCGCGGCGAGGTCGTCGCCACCGCTCCACAGGCGGACGCCCTCCCGCAGGCCGTCGACGCGCAGCCACGGGTCGCGGGCGGCCACGTCGGTGACCTGTGGGTTCGAGAGCGTCGGGTCGGCGAGCGGCGAGATCAGCAGCAGGTGCGCCGGTGGCGCGCCGCCGGCCAGGACGGCCCGCTGGACGGTGCCGAGCGCCAGGGTGGCGCCGGTGGAGTCGCCCGCGACCGTGAGCGGCCCGTCCAACCGCGACAGTGCGGCGTGGACGGCCGAGAGGAACGGGTGGGTCTCCCGGTGGGTGTGCTCCGGGGCGAGCGGGAAGATCGGCACCGTCACCTCGACGTCCAGCGCGGCCGCGAGCCGGCCCACGAACGCCCAGTGGTGCTTGGTGATCTCGAAGACGAACCCGCCGCCGTGCACGTACATCAGCCGCCCGGCCGGCTTCCGGCTCGCCCGCACGGTGAAGCACGGCCGGCCCGCCACGTCCGCGCGCCGGACCTCGAACCGGCGCCGCAGCGACGCGGGCGGCTCGAACCCCCGGCCCCACCGCTGGCGGCCGATCTTGTCGTGCAGCGTGCGCGCCGAGGCGTACGCCCCGCCGCGGGTGCGCCGCACGAACTCGGCAACGACCTGGTGCCGGAGGCTGGGCATGCTTTGTCCTTTCCCGCTGGCGGGAGGGTCAGGCGGCTTCCGGGGTGGCGGCCAGGACGGCCTCGTTGCCCAGCGCGATCAGGTCGCCGAGCGTCTCCGCGCCCGCTGCCCGCGCCGGGTCGAACTCGACCTCGTGGTCCTCCTCCAGCGTGAACACGATCTCCGCGATCTGCAGGCTGGACAGGCCGAGCTCGTTCAGCTTCGTGGCTTCGTCGATCGTGGTGCCGGCCGGCAGCTTGCCGCGCAGCTCGCCGCGGATCAGGGTCGCCACCTCATCCAGTGTGATCACTTCGCCCACCCTTTCGGAAATGTTTTCGAGAATTACGTCCGATTTGCGCTGAGGACGTGTCCGACCCGGTTTTCCCGGGATTTTTCGGCCACGCGATAATTATGCCGCTGACATGCTCAAAGGGGCCTTGAGCCTTGGTTCAGCTCATTTTCCGGTGGAATGTCAACGCGCTGTCACCGGCTGCGCGCGTTCGGGCAGTGGCCCGGCCGCCGGCCGGGCCGCCCGGCCCCACACGCGTGGCCCGATGAGCAGCAGGGCGGCCGGCATCACCAACAGGCGCACCAGTAACGCGTCCAGCAGCACCGCGATCGCGAGTCCGAGGCCGAGCTGCGCCACGATGTTGACCTCGGCCGTCAGAAACGACACGAACACCGCGACCATGATCAACGCCGCGCCGTTGACCAGCCCACTCGTGCGCGCCAGCCCGTCGACGACCGCCGCCCGGTGATCATTTCCGGCGAGGAAATGCTCCCGCATTCGGGAAATCATGATCACCAGGTAGTCCATGCTCAGCCCGAACATCACCGCGAACAGCAGCACCGGGGTGTTGCTGTTGATCGGCTGCCCGAGCAGGAGCTGGCAGACCAGCGTGAGCAGGCCGAGGCTCGCGCCGACGACCATCGTGTTGAGCGCCAACGACAGCAGCGGCAGCAGCAGCGACCGGAACGCGCGCGCGAGCAGCACGAACGTCACGAGTGCGACGGTGCCGAGGATCGCCGGCAGCGAACCGATGATCGCGTCGTCGAAGTCGGCGCCCTGCGCGGTCGCGCCGGTGACCCGCTGGTCGACGCCGGGCGCGACGACACCGGGCAGCCCGTCGCGCAGCGCCCGCACGAGGTCGTGGGTGGCGTTGCTGTTCGGCCCGTCGCGTGGCATGACGAGCACCCGGCTCACGTACCGGTCGCCGTCGCGCGCCCACAGCTGGTCGAACGCGGCGGCGCCCTGCGGTGGCAGTTGCCCTGCGACGCCCGCGGCGAGCACGGGCGCGTCGAGGTCGGCGACCGACCGCACGGTGCCCGACTCCGCCTGCCGGCCGGCGAACGCCGCCGCCGCCGTCACGCTGTCCAGCAACGGTTCCGGCGCGTCCGCGGTCAGCACGACCTGCAGCGGGAACAGCCCGCGCGGGTCGAGGTCGGCCGCGAGTCGGTCCGCGCCCTGCCGCGCGTCGGAGTCGGCGGGCAGCAACTCGGTGCCGGCCACGATGATCTGCATCCGGATCGCGGTGATCGGCCAGGCGAGCAGGCAGAAGAACGCGACGAGGACCAACAGCAGCGGCACCGGCCTGCGCACCAGCCGCCCCACGAGCCGGGAGGAGCCGTCGCCGGTGCGGAAGCCGCGACCGCCGAGCCGGATGGCGCCCACGTTGACGCGGCGGCCGAGCAGCAGCAGGATCGCGGGCAGCAGTGTCATCGACATCGCCATCGACACGAGCGTGACGACGATGCCGGCCAACCCGATGCTCGTGAAGAACACGAGCCGCGGGATGAACAGCGCCACTAGCGCGACGATCACGGCGAACCCGCTGAACAGGACCGAGCGCCCGGCCGTGCGCATCGCCACGTCCAGCGCGGCGCGCTCGTCGACCGTCCTGGTGAGCTCGTCGCGGTAGCGCTTCACGATGAACAACGAGTAGTCCACGGCGACCGCGAGCCCGATGATCGACGCGGCGGAGGTGTACATCACCGAGATGTCCGTTGCCTGCGCGAGGAAGTAGCCGCCCGCGCGGGCCGCCGCGAGCGCGACGCCGGCGAGCACGAGCGGCACCAGCATCGACACGACCGAGCGGAACACCAGCAGCAGCACGACGAGCAGCAGCGGGAACGCGATCAGCTCGGCGGTCGCGGCGTCCTCGAGCACCTGGTGGGTGAGGTCGTGGTCGAGCGCGGCCGCGCCGGTCACGTCGACACTGACGGCGCTACTGACATCGGTCGCGGTCGACAGTCCCGCCCGGAGGTCGCCGAGCAGGTCCTGTGTGTCGTCGTTGCCGGTGCGCAGTCCGAGTTGGAGGAACGTGGTGTGCCGGTCGGCCGACGTCCACTCCGGCCGCAGCGTCACCGCGACGACGTCCGGGAAACCCTTGAGCGCCTTGCGGATCGGGGCGACGGCGGCGGTCGCGTCGCCACTCGGGTCGTGCAGTACCACCTGGAGGGTTGTCGGCGGCTCGTGGAACGCGCGCTCGACCGTCTGCTGCCCGACGATGCTGTCGCCGCGCGGGTTGGTCACGCCGCCGGTGGTCAGCTCGCCGGCGAGCCGCAGCATGAAAGGAAGACACGCCGCGGCGAGGACCACCCAGACCCCGATGACGACCCGCGCCCGGCGAACCCCGCCTCGCACCACGAAGTTGTGGCGCTGCTCCGAACGCTCGTCGGTCACTGGTTCTGTGTAGCAGTCGGTCCTCGCGACCGACTCGAACGCGCGCCCGAGCAGCGGCGATTCATGATAATGGTCCGATCGGTGCGACCGTCCAGAATCGACGGTCCGGTGTCAACTACGATTGGACGCATGGTGAGCAGCCTCGGCGAGCTCGAGCGCGCGGTGATGGAGGTCCTGTGGGACCGCGGCGCGCCCGCCGTCGTCCGGGACGTCGCCGACGCGCTCGCCGGCCGCGAGCTGGCCTACACCACCGTGATGACCGTGCTGGACCGGTTGGCGAAGAAGGGTTTCGTGCGCCGTCAGCGGGACGGCCGAGCGTGGCGCTACGAGCCGACGAACACCCGTGCCGGCTACGTCGCGCAGCTGATGCTCGACGCGCTCGCGCTCACCGGCGACCGCGACGCGGCACTCACCCGGTTCGCCCGCTCGGTCAGCACCCCGGAGGCCGAGGTGCTGAGCCAGGCGCTGGCCGAGGCCCGCCCGGAAGACGACGAACAACCATGAACACGGCGCTGCATCTGTTGGTGACACTGGCCGTCTGTCTGCTGGCCGTGGGGCCGCTGGCGGGGGCACGGTGGGTGTGGCGCTCGCCGCACACCGGAATCCTGCTGTGGCAGCTGCTCGCGCTGACCGTCGTGCTGTGCGTCGGCGGCGTGGCCTACCTGGTCGCGCCCTGGCTCGGCGGCGCGGTCGCGGCGACCCTCCTTGCCGTGTTCGGACACCACTGGCTCGCCACGCTGCGGACCCGCCGCCAGCACCGCAGGATCCTGTCGCTGGTCGCGCGCGCGGATGACGCCGTGCCCGGCGTGCTGGTGCTGGACCACCCGCTGACGGTCGCGTACTGCCTGCCCGGCCTGCGGTCGCACGTGGTGCTGAGCTCCGGTGCGCTGGCCGCGCTCAGCCGCGACGAGCTGGCCGCCGTCCTCGCGCACGAGCAGACCCACGCCCGCGAACGGCACGACCTGGTGCTGCTGCCGTTCCTCGCGCTGCGCCCGCTCTGCCGGTCCGTGGCGGACGCGGTGGCGCTGCTGGTGGAGATGCGTGCCGACGAGAGCGCGTGCCCCCGGTCGCTGTCGATGGCGCTGCGTCGGTTCACCGCGGTGACGCCGCCCGGCACGCTCGGCATGGCCGACGCGGCCGACGCGGCCGTTCATGCACGACTGTCGCGTTTGTCCGCCGCGGCCGCGCCGCTGCCGTGGTGGCTGCGCTGGAGCGCCGTCGTCGCAGGTCTGACGCTGGTGTCCACCCCACTGAGCTTCCTTGTGTGGTGACCTCCTACCATCTCCTACACGTTGTAGTAGTTGACCCGATGGGGGCTCGGCAGTGATCGAGATTCTCGCGACGGTACTCACGTACGTCGCACTGGCGGCCGCGGTCTGGGCGGCCGTGCTCGTGGTCGCCAACAAGCCCGTGCAGCTGCGCGAATGGCACGGCCTGTGGCTCTACGGCGTCGTGGCGCTGCTCGAGCTCGGCCTGCTGGCGCAGCTGGTCGGCGGGATCGTCAGGCTGATCGGCGACGACCGGCAGATCGACACGTTCGCGTTCCTCGGCTACCTCATCACCCCGCTGGTGGTGCTGCCGCTCGCCGCGCTGTGGGCGCTCGCGGAGCGGACCAGGTGGGGGCCGGCCGTGATGGTGATCGGCTGCCTCACGGTGCCCGTGCTCATCGTCCGGTTGCGACAGGTCTGGGAAGCGCATGTCTGAGCTGGCGGCACGCACCAGGTCCGGCCCCGGCCGGCTGCTGATCGCGGTCTACGCGATCTTCGCGCTGGCGGCGACCGCGCGGTCGGCCGTGCAGCTCGGCACCCACTTCTCCCGGGCGCCCCTCGCGTACCTGCTCTCCGCGTTCGCCGGGGTGGTCTACATCGTGGCGACCGTGTGCCTGGCGCGGGGCGACCGCGCGTCCCGCCGCGTCGCGACCGTGTCCATCGTGGTCGAGCTGGTCGGCGTGCTCGCGGTCGGCACCGCGAGCCTGTCGCTGCCGGACGCCTTCCCGGACGCCACCGTGTGGTCGGACTACGGGCAGGGCTACGGGTACATCCCCGCGGTCCTGCCGCTGCTCGGCCTGTGGTGGCTGCGGAGTTCGGCTCGCGATGTTGAGTGACTGGCTGTTCACCAGCGCGGTCGGGGTGTACATGCTCGCGGCGCTGCTGTCCGCGGTGGAGTACGTGCTCGGCCGCTACACCGGCAGCACCGGCGGCTCAGTGGGTGATCGTCTCGGGCGGCTCGGCGTCGCGGTCACCGTGCTCGGCGCGTTCCTGCACCTGCTTTCGGTGGTCCTGCGTGGACTGTCGGCGGGGCGGGCGCCGTGGGGCAACATGTACGAGTACATGTCGGCGGTCGGGCTGGTCGCCGTCGGAGCGTGGCTGTTCGTGCTGCGCCGCCACCCCGTGCGGCGGGTCGCGGTGTTCGTGCTGCTGCCGATCTCGCTGCTCCTGTTCATCGCGGGCAACTACCTCTACACCGACGTCGCGCCGCTGCAGCCGTCACTGCGGTCGTACTGGATCGCGATCCACGTGGCGGCCGCGATCATGGCGAGCGGCGTGTTCCTGGTGTCCGGTGTGACGAGTGCGCTGCACCTGATCGCCGAGCACCGGCCGGCCCGCGCCGCCACCGCGCCCCGCGCACTGCCGGCGCCGGAGTTCCTCGACCGGCTCGCGTACCGCAGCGGCGTGTTCGGCTTCATCACGATCACGTTCGCGATCGTCACGGGCGCCATCTGGGCGGAGTCCGCGTGGGGCCGCTACTGGGGTTGGGACCCGAAGGAGACGGCGGCCTTCGTGACGTGGGTCTGCTACGCGGCGTACCTGCACGCCCGCGCCACCGCGGGCTGGCGGGCGCGGCGCGCGGCGTGGCTCAACCTCGCGGGGCTCGTGATCGTGTTGTTCAACCTGTTCTTCGTGAACCTGGTGGTGGCCGGCCTGCACTCCTACGCGGGCGTCAACTAGGGCAGCACGGCGATCAGCACGCCGCGCGGCTCGATGGTCGCCGGGCCCCCGAGTGGTTGGCCGGTCATCGCGTCGAGTGCGCCGTCCGGTGGCCGCACGGTCTTCTCGACGTCGTTGTGGTTCAACAGGAACAGCCAGCGCGCGCCCTCGTCCGTCACGCGGACCGACGCCTCGACCCCGGCCGGCAGCCGAGGGTGCACCGGCGCTACGCCCGCCTCGGTAGCGGCCCGCAGCAGCAGCGCGTCCATTGTGGACTCGTCCGGTCGGGTGCCGAGGTAGTACGCGATCCCGTCGCCGAAGCGGTGCCGGGTGATCGCCGGCCGGTCGGTGAGGTCGCCGGTCGCGAAGGTGGCCACCGCCTCCGCGCCCTCGAGCGTGACCCACTCCGACCACAGCGTGCCGGTGCCGGACGGCGCGAGGTCTACCGTCGCGTCCTGCGCCAGCGGCCAGAACTCGTCGACGCGCAGGCCGAGCAGCTCGCGGAACGGCGCGGGGTAGCCGCCGAGGTGCACGCGGTCGTTGGCGTCGACGATGCCGGAGAAGAACGACATCACGAGGTGCCCGCCGGCACGCACGTACTCGACCAGCCGCGCCGCCACCGACACGTCCACCGCGTACAGGTTCGGCACGACCACCAGCCGGTAGCCCGACAGGTCGGCGTCCGGCGCGACGACGTCGGTCGCGAGGTTCGCCCGCCACAGTGGACGGTAGTGCGCGAGGTTCGTCTCCTCGAGCGACAGGTCCGCGGACGGCAGCGAGTTCCCCTGCATCGCCCAGCCGCTGGACCAGTCCGTCACCAGCGCCACCGAAGAGTCCACAGTGGAGCCAAGCACGCCGGACAGCCCGGCGAGCTCCGCGCCGAGCGCGGACACCTCGGCGAACGCGCGGGTGTCGGCGCCGCCGTGCGGGACCATCGCCGAGTGGAACCGCTCCGCGCCGCCGCGCGACTGCCGCCACTGGAAGAACATCACCGCGTCCGCGCCGCGCGCCACCGCCTGGTGGCTCCACAGCCGCATCCGCCCCGGCGCCTTCGGCGCGTTGCGCTGCCGCCAGTTCACCGCGCTCGGCGCCTGCTCCAGCAGCAGCCACGGCTCGCCGCCCCGCAGCGACCGCATCTGGTCGTACGCGAACGCGGCCGCCACCACCGTGTCCGGCTCGTGCGGGTCCGGGTAGGAGTCGTAGGACACGACGTCCACATGGGACGACCAGGCCGCCGTGTCGACCCGGTGCCACGCGCCGACGAAGTTCGTCGTGACCGGCACGTCCGGGGTGACGCGGCGCAGGATCTCCTTCTCCATCAGGAAACACTCGAGCAGCGCGGCCGAGGAGAACCGCTTGAAGTCGACCACCTGCGCGGGGTTCGGGAACGTCGGCGCGGTCCTCGGCGGCTGGACCTCGTCGATCGACGAGTAGCGCTGCGACCAGAACGTCGTCGACCACGCGTCGTTCAGCGCGTCGACGTCGCCGTACCGCGCCGTGAGCCAGTCCCGGAACGCGGCCGCCGACACGTCGCAGAAGCACTCCGGCACATGGCAGCCGTACTCGTTGTTGACGTGCCACAGCGCGAGCGCGGGGTGCTCGGCGTACCGCTCGGCGAGCGCGGTCACCAGCCGGCCGGCGTGCTCCCGATACACCGGGCTGGATGGGCAGTAGTGCTGCCGGGACCCCGGCCAGAGCACGGTCCCGTCCGCCGCGGCCGGCAGCGTCTCCGGGTGCCGCGCGGCGAGCCACGGCGGCGGGGACGCGGTCATCGTCGCGAGGCAGGCGTCGATCCCGTTGTCGGACAGGCGGTCCATGACCCGGTCGAACCAGTCGAAGTCGTACTCCCCCGGCCGCGCCTCGACCGCGGCCCACGAGAAGATGCCGGCGCTCACCATCGTGACCCCGGCCCGCTTCATGAGCGCCATGTCCTCGTCCCAGGTGGACTCCGGCCACTGCTCCGGGTTGTAGTCCGCCCCGTAGCCGAACCGGCCGAGGCGGGCCCGCACGAGTGAGGTCATTCCCGGCACGCTCCCTGTGAACGTCGGACGTAGGATGTCCTCCGACCGTACCTGCACCGACACGGCCCCACAAGGATCTTGCGACACGCTGGTCGCCGCGCCGGCCAGGTCCCGGTGCGCGAATTCTCGGTGGCGGCCGGGGCGCCGTTGCCGGGAGACTGCGTCCGTGAACACGATCTCCGAGGTGCGGGGGCTGCGGGTGCTGACCTGCGAGCCCGACCGGGCCACGCTCGCCAGTGAGCAGGACGCGCTCGACCTGATCGGCGAGGCCATGGGCGCGGAGGCGTCCGTGGTCGCGGTGCCGGCGGACAAGGTGGCCGACGCGTTCTTCACGCTCAGCACCAGGGTCGCCGGCGACGTGGTCCGCAAGTTCGCCGGCTACCGCATCCGCCTCGTCGTCCTCGGCGACATCTCCCGGCACCTCGACGCGAGCGACGCGTTCCGCGCGTTCGTGCACGAGATCAACCGCGGCAGGGACATCTGGTTCCTCGCCGACCACGACGCGCTCGCCGCCCGGCTACCCCTCGGCTGACGCGTGCGCCCGCAGTTCCGCCGGCGTCCCGTTGAACACGTCGCCGTCGGGGGTCTGCCGGAACGTGTACGTCGTCCAGCCGCAACGACGAGTAGTCGCTTCATGCCTGTCAGTATGCGCGCGATCAGGTCGGCGACGCACGCCGGATTCTGCGACGATCATGTGGGGTGACGCGGAGAGAAGGTGCCCGATGGCCAAGGTGGTTCACAACGAGGAGAAGCTGCGGTACGAGGTGTACGCGGACGACGGCAGGTTCGCCGGGTTCACGCAGTACTACCGCACCGGTGACCGGGTCGTGTTCACCCACACCGAGATCGACAGCGCGTTCGGCGGGCAGGGCCTCGGCAAGCTGCTCGCCGGCGAGGCGCTCGACGACGTCGTCGCGGCCGGCAAGGTGATCGTGCCGATGTGCGAGTTCGTCGCCGGCTACCTCAAGAAGACCGACAAGTACGACGGACACGTGCAGGCCCCGTCGCGATGAGCAACCTGGACACCAGCCCCGACGTGACGCTGTGTCACACCGAGGCCGACGACCACGCGGTGACCGAGGTGTTCGAGCCGCGCGCGGTGCCGCTTGGTGGGCTGCGCGCGGTACGGGTCGACCGGGTGATGCCCCAGCGCGGGCTGCCGACGGTCGGCGCGTGGTGCTTCCTCGACTCGTTCGGCCCGCACGACACGGCGATGCGGGTGCTGCCGCATCCGCACACCGGGCTGCAGACGGTGACGTGGCCGCTGGCCGGCGAGATCCGGCACCGGGACAGCCTCGGCAGCGACGTGCTGGTGCGGCCGGGGCAGCTGAACCTGATGACCGCGGGACGCGGCGTGGCGCACTCGGAGCTCTCCGAGCCAGCCGGGCCGCTGCACGGGCTACAGCTGTGGGTGGCGCTGCCGGCCGAGCGTGCGGACATGGCGCCGGAGTTCGAGCAGCACGTGTCGCTGCCGGTGTTCACCGCGCCGGGCGCGACGGGCACCGTGCTGCTCGGGACGCTCGGCGACACCACCTCACCCGCGACGACGCACACCCCGCTGGTCGGCGCGGACCTGACGGTCACCGGGTCGGCGACGCTGCCGCTGCGGCCCGACCACGAGCACGCGGTGCTGGTGGTGTCCGGCACGCCGACGGTGGCGGGGGTTTCGCTGGCCCGCAACCAGTTGCTGTACCTCGGCACCGGCCGCACGGAGCTGCGCCTGTCGTCGACCGAGGCGGTGCGGGTGCTGCTGCTCGGCGGCGAGCCGTTCCCGGACGAGCTGGTCATGTGGTGGAACTTCGTCGGCCGAAGCCACGACGAGATCGCCGCCGCACGCGCGGACTGGGAAGCGGGCTCGGCGCGCTTCGGCACGGTGGCCGGCCACAACGGCGACCGCATCCCGGCCCCGGACCTCCCCGGCATCCGCCTGACCCCACGCCGCAAAACCCGCGAGTCCCCGTTTCAGACACAGTGAGTCGCCGTTTCAGACACAGTGAGTCAGTCGCCTCGGGCGCGGCGGTGGGCTGCCTCGATGAGCTGGTGCAGCTCCTCGGGCGGCACGCTCGCCGCGGGCGCGGTGTTGATCTCACGGATGCGGGCCGGGTCGGTCTTGGGGGTCCGGTCCTCCGTCAGCAGGCCGTTGACCTCCTGTTCGGTGTCGGTCAGCTGCGTGTAGCAGAACCCGGCCACCTGGTCGCTCGCCAGCAGCGCCGACACGAGCGCGCCGTACGCCTCGACGAGGTCGTCCTCGCTCGCCACCGTCTGGTAGCCGAACCACCGTTCGCCCGCCGCCGGCATGTAGCTCAGGCCGCCGAACTCGCTGACCATCAGCGGCTGCCCGGCGCGCACCGGGTCGCCGAGGTGGATGCGCCGCACACCCGGCCACTCGCCGCCCCACGCCGCGGCGACGGCGTCGGGCGTGCCGTACCGTGACGTCAGCCCGGCGGCGGACGGGCTGTAGTCGTGCACCGTCCAGATGTCACTTGTCGCGTGTTCCCAGCCGTCGTTGGAGATCACCGGGCGGGTGCCGTCGACGGCGTGGGTCAGGTGGTACAGGCTCTCGAGAAAGTGCCGCTGCCGAGGGTCGCCGGCGAGGTCGGGCACGCCCCAGCTCTCGTTCGCCACCACCCACGTCACCACGCACGGGTGGCTCACGTCGCGCCGCACGACCTCGAGCCACTCCCGCGTGAACCGCGCGACGCCGTCCGCCGAGTACTCGTACGCGCTCGGCATCTCACCCCACACCGCGAGCCCGAGCCGGTCGCACCAGTACAGGAACCTCGGGTCCTCGACCTTCTGGTGGATCCGCACCCCGTTGAAGCCCAGCTCCTTGATCAGCTCGACCTCACGCCGCAGCGCGTCCTCGCTCGGCGCCGCGAGGTGCGACTCCGGCCAGTACCCCTGCCCGAGCACCATCCGTAGGAACAGCCGGTCGCCGTTGATGGTGAACCGGCCGTCCCGCACGGCGACGTCGCGCAGCCCGAAGTAGCTGCGCACCTCGTCGACGACCTCGTCGCCGCGCAGCACCTCCAGCGTCGCGTCGATCAGCGTCGGCGACGCCGGGCTCCACTGGAGGCTGTGGTCGACGCCGTTGCGTGCCGGCGGCAGCGCGACCGTGCGTGTGAGCGGGGCGCCGTCGTAGCGGTACCGGTCGTCGGCCAGCTCGCGGTCACCGGCCCGCAGCCGCAGCCGGACGGACAGGTCGTGCGTCGGGCCGGTCACCGCCACCCGCACGCCGACCGACGCGCTCGCGGCGTCCGGGGTCCACACCAGCTCGTCGATGTGGCTGGCCGCAACCGGTTCCAGCCACACCGGCTGCCAGATCCCCGTGGTGCGGTGGTACCAGATGGCCGACGGCTCCGGCTCCCAGTGCTGCTTGCCGCGCGGCTGCGTCAGGTCGTCGAGCCGGTCCTCGGCACGCACCACGACCACCTGGTCGCCGGTGGCCACCAGCGCGTGCGTGATGTCCACATGGAACGGTGTGTGCCCGCCGACGTGCGACGCGACCTGCGTGCCGTTCACCCACACCCGCGCGGCGTAGTCGACCGCGCCGAAGTGGAGCAGCAGGCGTTCCGCGGCGGGCGCCTCGAATGTCCTGCGGTACCAGACGATCGGGTGCGGACTCGGGTCGTGCACGCCGCTCGCCGCCGACTCCGGCGGGAACGGCACGATGATCGTCTGTTCGAACGACCGGTCACCCTGCCACCATTTTCCCAGCACACCAGCGTCTTCGTCGTCGTGGGCGAACTCCCAGACGCCGGTCAGATCCTGCCAGTTCGCGCGAGTCAGCTGTGGCCGTGGATGCATGCGCCCCACGCTACCGGTAACAAACGAGGCCGTCGTGTTGCACGCAGCTGTTCCGGATGAAACATGATGGAAATCGTTCGGGGCTGTACTCATACCCATGAACCCAGGGCACCGCACCGCGATCGTGGTCGGGGCCGGACAGGCCGGCCTGTCGATGAGCCATTGCCTGACCCGCCGCGGCATCGACCACGTCGTGCTGGAGAAGAACCGCGTCGGCGGCGAGTGGCGCGACCGGCGTTGGGACTCCTTCTGCCTGGTCACCCCGAACTGGCAGTGCCTGCTGCCCGGGTTTCCCTACTCCGGCGCGGATCCGAACGGGTTCATGGGCCGGGACGACATCGTCCGCTACCTGGCGGACTACGTCGCGTCGTTCGCGCCGCCGGTCCGCGAAGGTGTTGCGGCGCAACGGCTGACGGCCACCAGGGACGGCGCGTTCCGCCTGGTCACCAGCCATGGCGAGTGGACGGCCGAGCATGTGGTGGTCGCCACCGGGCCCTACCAGGTGCCGCTCGTGCCACGGCTCGCGGAGCAGCTGCCCGAGCACGTCACGCAGGTGCACTCGGCCGCGTACCGGAATCCCGCGCAGCTGCCGGCGGGGCCGGTTCTGGTGGTCGGCACCGGGCAGTCCGGCTGCCAGATCGCCGAGGATCTCCACCTCGCGGGCCGGCAGGTGCATCTCGCGGTCGGCGGTGCGCCGCGGGTGGCGCGCCGGTACCGCGGCCGGGACGTCGTGGACTGGTTGGCGGACATGGGTTACTACCGCCGCTCGATCGACGAGTTCGCCGACGCGGAAGCGATTCGGTTGCGTGCCAACCACTACGTGACCGGTCGGGACGGCGGCCACGACATCGACCTGCGGGCGTTCGCACGCGACGGCATGCGGCTGTACGGCCGGCTGACCGACATCCGCGGCGGGCGCCTGCGGTTCGCCGACGACCTGCGCGCGAACCTGGACAACGCCGACGACGTCTCGGAGTCCATCAAGGACTCGATCGACCAGTTCGTTGCCGGCGACGGGATCGAGGCGCCGACCGAGGACCGGTACACGGCAGTCTGGCAACCCGACGAGCCCGCGCACGAGCTCGACCCGCGGGACCTCGGCGCCGTCGTGTGGGCGACCGGGTTCGGGCGCGACAACCGGTGGATCGACGTGCCGGTGTTCGACGGCAAGGGCTATCCCGTGCACCACCGCGGTGTCACGACCCGGCCCGGGCTGTACTTCCTCGGCCTGCCATGGCAGTGGACCTGGGGCTCCGGCCGGTTCTGCGGCGTGGCAACGGATGCCGAGCATCTGGCCGACCGCATCGAGACCAGCAGGGCGGGCGGGCAGAGCTTCGAGGTCCCGTGGCTGGGCGGCACGTCGGCGAGCACGTACCCGAGCGACCATGAATGGGCCGCACCTAGGACGGTGGCATGAGCCGACAGACCGACGCGCCCACCTTGCTTCGCGCGAATGCCTTGCACGCCGAACGGAGAGAGGCAGATGACACAGCGTGAGATGACACAACCTTGGGTCAACGACGCGCACCGGCACCTCGGTGTCCTGCCGGCGTACCCGTTCTACGGCGGCCCGGCGGTCCAGCCGGACCTCGGCGCCCGCGCCACGATCGCCGAGCTGGTCGCCGATCTCGACACCGAGCGCACCGAACGCGCGCTGGTGCTGCCCAACTACGGCGTGCCGGACCCGGACGTCGCCTTCTCGTTCAACGAGCTGGTCCTCGAAGCGGCCGGTAAAGACGACCGGATCCGGGCCGCGTTGTGGGTGTCGGCCAAGCCGTCCGATGTGGACCGCACGGAGCGCGCACTCGCGCTCGCCGGCGAACCCGGGGTGCGCGCTCTGAAACTGAGCTTCCTGCTCGGCGGTCGGGTGGCCGACAGCACCGCGGGCCTCGACCGCATCTTCGCCGTCGCCGCTGCGCGCGACCTCGTCGTGCACGTGCACACCTCGCCGGGCGCCGCGTCCGACATCGACGAGGTCGGCGAGTTGGTCGACCGGTACGGCGACCGGGTCGCCATCCACCTCGTGCACTTCGGTGGCGGCATGAGTGGACACATCAAGCTCGCCGGCGGCCGGTTCTTCGACTGGCTCGCCGAAGGGAAACGGGTCTACACCGACCTTTCCTGGTCGATCGGGTTCACGCCGCGCTGGCTCGCCGCCGAGATCGAACGGCGCGGCGTCGGACACGACCGGGTGCTGTTCGCGAGCGACCAGCCGTGGGGCGACTTCGCCGGCGAGTACGCGAAGCTCAGTGCCGTCACCGGCGGCGGTGCACTGTGGACACACGTTTTCCGTGAGAACTTCGACAAACTGTACGGATGAAGGAGAATTCAGTGCCTGAACTGACCGAGCTAGAAGAGCAGAGCCTCACCGAGATCCCGCACCCGTCCATGCCGGAGGGGTCCAACCTCTACGGCGGCACCAAGGTGTTCCCGGACTACCAGGCGGAGGAGGGGCAGGCGTACTTCACGCTGGTGCACGGCATCGCGCACGAGTCGTCGGTGAGCTTCGTCGCGATCCTGCAGGCGACCAGGGCCCTGCGCAAGGGTTTCGAGACGGCGATCTACTTCTACGGCCCCGGCGCGATGAACTGCATGGCCACCCGCGGCTTCCCGACCACCGGCGCGTCCGCGTTCCCCGGTGAGCACAACATCAACGACTCGCTGAAGACGTTCATCAAGGAGGGCGGCAAGGTCTTCTGCTGCCGCTTCGGCCTGTCGCTGCACGGGTTGCGCGAGGAGGACCTGCTCGAGGGCGTCATCCCGACACACCCGCTGGACGTGCAGGACGCGCTGATCCACTACGCGCGCAAGGGCGCGATCATCAACTCCACCTACATGTGGTGAGGGCGGCGCCGTGATCTCCACGCGGGTCGATCTCGCGCTCACCGGCGTGCGGATGGACGCCCCGGTGCGTCGCAGCAAGGGCGCCGGGCCGAGCGACGACGGCCACGTCGTGGTGGACGGCGCCAACGCGACACTCCCGCTCAACCCGGAAAGTCCTTACGTGGTAAGGGACGGCCGCGTGTTCGACGGGCCGGTCGACCTCGGCCTGTCCGTCGAACCGGTGCGCCGCCCCAGGTTCTACGACCTGACCACCGCGGACGGCGTGCCCTACGACAAGATCGCGCTGCTGCACGGGAAGGACGTGCTCGCCACGACCGTCGTGCAGACGTGCGTCCGGTACGACGAGGCGCAACGGTGCCGGTTCTGCACGATCGAGGAGTCGTTGCGGACCGGTGCCACGATCGCCGCCAAGACCCCGGCCCAGCTCGCGGAGGTCGCCGAGGCGGCGGTCCGGCTGGACGGCGTGCGGCAGATGGTGATGACCACCGGCACCACCGCGGGCCCGGACCGCGGCGCGCGCAACCTCGCGCGCTGCGTCCAGGCGGTCAAGCGGGCAGTGCCGGGTCTGCCGATCCAGGTGCAGATCGAGCCGCCCGGCGATCTCGGCGTGCTCGCGCAGCTGCACTCGGCCGGCGCGGCGTCGATCGGCATCCACGTCGAGTCGCTCGATGACGAGGTGCGCAGGAAGTGGATGCCCGGCAAGGGTTCCGTCCCGATGCGGGAGTACGACGCGGCGTGGACCGAGGCCGTGCGGGTGTTCGGCCGCAACCAGGTGTCGACCTACCTGCTCATCGGACTCGGCGACGACCCGGACGCGCTCGTCGCGGGCGCCGCGCGGCTGATCGAGCGCGGTGTGTTCCCCTTCGCCGTGCCGTTCCGGCCGATGCTCGGCACCCTCGCGCGGCGCGACGGCGCCACCCCGCCGTCCGCGGCGCTCGTGCGGGACGTCACCACGCGGATCGCCGCACTGCTGCGGGCGGCCGGAATGCTTGGCGCGGACCAGAAAGCCGGGTGCGCCGCCTGTGGCGCGTGCGGCGTCCTGCAGGCAGCGGGAGGCTGACATGATGACCGCGCTGACAGCGCTGACCGGCGACGGCTACCGGACCGCCGGGTCGCTCGGCGACGTGCTGCTCGGCCACCACCCCGGCCGGCAGCTGTCGTTCCGGATCGCGCCCGCGGTGGACGCGGCGTCGGTCGCGGCCTACCGCCGGTTGCGCCGCGAGGTGTTCGTCGACCGGCAGGGCCTGTTCGCGGAGTCCGATGTGGACTGGCGGGACGCGGACCCGCGGACGGTCGTGCTGCTCGCCACCGGACCGGACGGCGAGGTGCTCGGCGGCGTGCGGCTCGGCCCCGCGACGCAGGACGAGGACATCGGCTGGTGGGTCGGCGGCCGGCTCGTCTCCCGGCCGGGCAGCCGGGTCGCCGGCGTCGGGGCGGCACTCGTACGCGCCGCGTGCGCGCACGCCGAGAGCGCGGGTGTGCTGCGGTTCGACGCGACCGTGCAACACCGCAACGAGCGGCTGTTCACCCGGCTCGGCTGGCGGTCCGTACGACCCGTGACGGTCGCCGGCGCCGCGCACGTGTTGATGCGCTGGCCGATCGGCCGCATCGCCGCGCTCGCCGCGGCCACCAAGGCCGACCTCGGCCCGCTGCTGGCTGGCCTCAACCCCGGTGGGCCGGGGTTCGTCGGCGACGACGGCGCGCCGGTGCCGGGCACCGATCTGGTCGCCGCGTGCGACGCGATCATCCCGTCGATGGTCGAGCGGGACCCGGAGTGGGCCGGCTGGTGCTCGGTGCTCGTCAACGTCAACGATCTCGCCGCGATGGGCGCGACGCCGGTGGGGCTGCTCGACGCGGTCGGCGCGCGGGACTCGTCGTTCGCGCACCGGATCCTCGCCGGGCTGCGGCGCGCGGCGGACGCGTACGGCGTGCCGGTCCTGGGTGGACACACGCAGCTCGGCGTGCCGGCGGCGTTGTCGGTCACCGCGCTCGGCCGCGCCGCGCACCCGGTGCCCGGCGGCGGTGGCCGGCCCGGCCACCGGGTCACGCTGACCGCGGACCTCGGCGGCGGCTGGCGACCCGGGTACACGGGTCGGCAATGGGACTCCACCAGCACCCGGTCCGGCACGGAGCTGCGCACGATGCTCGCCGCGGTCGGCGCCGCGCGGCCGGCCGCGGCCAAGGACGTCTCGATGGCCGGGGTCGTCGGCACCCTCGGCATGCTGGCCGAGGCGAGCGGGTGCGGCGCGGAGCTCGACGTCGCCGCGGTGCCCCGGCCGGCGGGCGCGAGCGTCGGCGACTGGCTGACCTGCTTCCCCGGCTTCGCGATGCTGACCGCCGACCATCCACATGCGACAGACATGCCCGCCGGGCCCGCGACGAGCGCGGTGTGCGGCCGGCTGACCGAGGGCGCCGGCGTGCGGTTGCGCTGGCCGGACGGGGCGGCCACCGAGGTGGTCGGTCCGGTCACGGGAATGGGGCCCGCGTGATGCTGCGGATGGCCGCCGTCGCGGCGAACTTCGACCGTGACCTCGAGGGCGACTTCGCCAGGATCGCCGGTCTGGTCGAAGCGGCCCGGGCGGACGGTGTGCGACTGCTCGCCCTGCCCGAGGCCGCGCTCGGCGGCTATCTCTCCGACCTCGGCGGGCACGCGCCGCCGCCACCACCGTTGCAGGTGGACGGTCCGGAGGTGAAACGCCTTGCCGCGCTGGCCGGTGACATGGTGGTCACCGCGGGGTACTGCGAACGCGACGGCGACCGGCTCTACAACAGCGCGGTGTGCGTCACCGGCGACGGCGTGCTCGGCAACCACCGCAAGGTGCACCAGCCGCTGGCCGAGAACGCCAGCTACGACGCCGGCAGCGGGTTCGCCGCATTCGACACGCCGGTCGGTAGACTGGGCATGATGATCTGCTACGACAAGGCCTTTCCCGAGTCCGCGCGGGCGCTCGCGCTGGACGGCGCGGAGGTCGTGGTGTGCCTGTCGGCATGGCCGGGCAGCGCGACCAACCCGTCGCCGGACCTCGCGCAGGACCGGTGGAAGCGCCGGTTCGACCTGTTCGACCGGGCCCGCGCGCTGGAGAACCAGATCGTGTGGCTGTCCGCCAACCAGTCCGGCACGTTCGGGTCGCTGCGGTTCGTGGCCAGCGCGAAGATCGTCGATCCCGGCGGCGACATCGTGGCCGACACGGGCGTCGGGCCCGGTGTCGCGGTCGCGTCGCTCGACGTCGAGGCCGCGCTGGAGAATGCGCGCCGGTCGATGGGTCACCTGCGGGACCGCCGGCCGCACACGTACGGGCTGACCGCGTAGATGCCGAGGATCGGTGCGGTGGCCGCGAGTTTCGGCCGGGACCTCGACTTCGACCTGCAGCGCGTCGCGACGCTGATCGAGCACGCGCGGCGCGCCGAGGTCAACGTCCTGGTCCTGCCGGACGCCGCGCTCGGCGGCTACCTCGCGGACCTGCGCCACCCCGACCCGGACACGCTGCCGCCCGCGCTCACGCTCGACGACCCGCACGTCCGCAAGGTGATCTCGCTGGCCGCGGAGATGGTGGTGTGCTTCGGTTTCTGCGAGGCCGACGGCGACCGCCGGTACAACACCGCGGTGTGCGTGACCGGCGACGGCGTGCTCGGCACGCATCGCAAGGTGCACCAACCGGTCGGCGAGTCGATCGCGTACGCGGCCGGGTCGGAGTTCCGCGCGTTCGACACCCCGGCCGGACGGCTCGGCATGCTGATCGACTACGACAAGACGTTCCCGGAGTCCGCTCGGACGCTCGCGATGGACGGCGCGGAGCTGGTCGCGTGCCTGTCCGCGTGGCCGACATCGGTGACCCGGCGGGCGCCGCGCATGGCGCACGACCGGCAGTCGCGGCTGTTCGACCTGTACGACCAGGCGCGCGCGGCGGAGAACCAGGTGGTGCTGGCGTCGTCGAACCAGACGGGCTCGTTGGGCGGCATGCGGTTCCTCGGACAGGCCAAGGTGGTCGGCCCCGGGGGCGAGATCCTGGCCCGCACCTGGGCGAAGGCGGGCATCGCGATCGCGGAGGTCGACGTGTCCGCCGAGGTCGCCACCGCGCGTCGCGTGCTCAAACACCTCGACGAGCGCAAACCGGGCGCCTACTCATGAAGATCGCGCTGTTGACGTACTCGTCCAAGCCGCGCGGCGGCGTCGTGCACACCCTCGCCCTCGCCGAGGCGCTCGCCGCGCTGGGGGTGGACGTGACCGTCTGGACACTCGGCCGCGGCGGCGACACGGAGTTCTACCGGCCGGTCGACCCACGGGTGCGGCTGTCGGTCGTGCCGTTCCCGGACGGGCCGGCCGACGAGGGCGTCGGCCCGCGGATCCTGCGGTCGATCGCCGTGCTGCGCCAAGCGTTCGACCCGACCGGGTACGACATCGTGCACGCGCAGGACTGCATCAGCGCCAACGCCGTCGGCCGGTGCGTGCGGACCGTGCACCACCTCGACCGGTTCACCACGCCGGAGCTGGCGGCGTGCCACGAGCGGGCGATCGTCGCGCCGTACGCCCACGTCTGTGTGTCGGCCGCGGTCGCCGCGGAGCTGCGGGCCGGGTGGGGCGTCGAAGCCACGGTGATCCCGAACGGCGTGGACGCGGCCCGGTTCGCGTCGGCGGACCCGGCGGCGCAGGCCCGGTGGCGCGCCCGGTTCGGGCGGTATGTGCTTGCGGTGGGCGGGATCGAGCCGCGCAAGGGGTCGATCGAGCTGTTGGAGGCGTTCGCGGGACTGGGTTCCGGCGCACAGCTGGTGTTCGCGGGCGGCGAGACCCTGTTCGACTACCGGGACTACCGCGCGGCGTGGGAGGCGCGCGCGGTCGAGCTGGGCATCTCGCCGATCGTGCTGGGGCCGGTGCCGGACGACGACCTGCCCGCGCTGGTGGCCGCGGCCGACGTGTTCGCGTTCCCGTCCACAAAGGAGGGTTTCGGGCTGGCCGCGATGGAGGCGCTCGCGGCCGGGGTGCCGGTGGTCGCGCGGGACCTGCCCGTGCTGCGCGAGGTGTTCGGGCTCGCGGCGATGCTGGCCGGCTCGGTGCCGGAGTTCACCGACGCGCTGGCTGTCGCGCTGCGGGTGCCGTCGCCGGAACGGCAGGCGGCCGGGCGCGCGCTGGCCGAGTCGTACACATGGTCGGCGGCGGCGGAACGGCACCTTGCCTTCTACCGGCGGCTATCGCTTGCTGACACTCTCTCAGGCGGGCCTTCGTAGTCTGGCGCGGTGAGGAAGCTCCCGCCCGCCGATCTCGCTGTCGGAGCCGCGGCCGCGGTGCTCGTCGTGGTCGCCACCGTGACCACGACCGCGCTGCAGCACGACCGGTTCGGGTCGCTCGACGCGGGCGCGTTCGCGTTGGTCGCGGTGGCCGCCGGCGCGACGGGCGCGCTGCGGCGGGTCGCGCCGGGGTGGGCGCTGGGCGTCACGATGTCGGCGGTGTGCCTGTACCTCAGTCTTGGCTACCCGTACGGGCCGGTGCAGCTGTGCATGGTCGTCGCGATGTTCGAGCTGGCGCGGCAGCGTCCACTTCGGACCTCGCTGGCGGCGTGTGTGCTCGCCGCGCTGGCCGCGACGGCGGCGGTGCTGCCCCGCATCCTCGAGGCGGCCCACTCACCGGCGGTGATCGGAGTCGCGTGGACGGCGTGGGTCGTGCTGCCGTGGTCGCTCGGCGCCCTGGTCTACGCCGTACACACCGCGCGGCGGAACCTCGTGGCACGGGTGGCGCTCGAGGAGCGGATGAAGGTCGCGGCCGAGGTGCACGACGTGGCGGGGCACGGGTTCGCCGTGGTCGCCATGCAGGCCGGGGTGGCGCTGCTGGTGTTCGACGAGTCGCCCGACCAGGCCCGCCGCTCCCTCGAGGCGATCCACGCCACGAGCACCGCGTCGCTCACCGAGCTGCGCGGCATGCTGACGGCGTTCCACCCGGAACCGGGCCCGGCCGAGCTGACGGCGCTGGTCGAGCAGGTGCGGGCCGGCGGGGTGCCGGTCGACCTCGAGGTGGCCGCGCCGGTGTCCCCGGTGGCGTACCGGGTCGTGCAGGAGTCGTTGACGAACGTGGTGCGGCACGCGGGTCCGGCGCGCGCCGCGGTGCGGATCACCGAGCAGGACGGGGAGTTGCTGGTGCGAGTGGCCGACGACGGACGTGGCGTGCCGTCCACTGTGGAGCCGGGGCGCGGGCTGACCGGCATGCGCGACCGCGTCGAGGCGGCGGGCGGCGCCTTCGCGGCCAGCGGCGGCGCGGGCGGCGGATTCGTCGTCACCGCGACACTTCCGCTCGGCGGCGTCCGATGATCCGGGTCGCGCTCGCGGACGACCAGGAGCTGGTGCGCATGGGCCTTCGGGTGCTGGTCGAGCGCGAGGACGACATGACGGTGGTCGGCGAGGCGGCCGACGGCGAGGCGGCACTGACCCTGCTGCGGCAGGTCACGCCGGACGTGTTGCTGCTGGACATCCGGATGCCGGGGCTCGACGGGCTCGCGGTGCTCCGCGCGGGCGTGTCCCCGGCGACCAGGGTGATCGTGGTGACGACGTTCGAGATCGACGAGTACGTGTTCGAGGCGTTGCGTGCCGGCGCGGCCGGGTTCATCCTCAAGGACAACGCGCCGAGCGAGCTGGTGCACGCGGTGCGGGTGGTCGCGAGCGGTGAGGCGCTGCTGTCGCCGTCCGTCACGCGGCGGGTGGTGTCCCGGTTCGCACGGCGGGCCACGGCGCCGGTCACCGGACTCGACGAGCTGACGTCCCGGGAGCGGGAGATGGTCGCCTGGGTGGCGACCGGGTCCTCCAACGAGGAGATCGCGAAGGAGCTCTACCTGAGCCCAGCCACCGTGCGCACGCACGTGAGCCGGGCGATGCTGAAGCTGCGGGCGCGGTCCCGCGCGCAGCTGGTGGTGTTCGCGATCCGGGCCGGCCTGACGGTCAACGAGTGACCGGACTGCCCCGATAGGACTGTCGGGTCGCGACGAGCCCGGCGCCGAGCGCCGTGAGCACACCGAGCATCTGGATGACCGACCCGAGCATGGCGCCCGCGCCGGCGTTGCCGGTGATGTTGTCGATACCGGTGGGACTGGCGAGAAACCCGACGAGGAAGAACAGGGCAACGGCCGAGCCGACCGCGGGCCCCCAACGCCACCTGGCGAGCAACACGAAGAGGGCGCCGGCGACCCCGATCAGCATGCCCGGCGGCGGGTAGAACGGAAAAACGATACCGGCCGCCCAGAGGACACCGATTCCGGCGGCACTGACGAGCAGGGCGACAACTGTGAGCATCTTGGCCATGCGTTCAGCGTGCGCCGAAGATCCGCGGCAGTCGTCGGCCCGGGAGCGGCTCGGCCGTACGCAGATCTACGTACGGCTCACGGTTCGGCGATCTTCTCCAGCAGGGTTCTTGCGGCCGGCAGCACGAGGTCTCGCACCAGCGCCGGGTCCGCGTCGGCGAGCGGCTGCGTCGCGGCCACGCCTCGCATGAGGCTGATCCCGAACAGCCACGCCAGGACCAGGTCGGCACGCAGGTCGGCGTTCGGCAGGTCGGTCAGGCCCGCGAGGGCGTCGGCGTAGTCGGCGTTGAGGCGGCGGCGGATCTCGGCCGCCGCGTCGTCGGTGCCGAGCGTGCGCAGCAGCGCGGTCAGCACCTGGTCGCGCCGCGCCGGCGACTCGGGGTCGAGCAGGTTGTCGAGCATCTCCTCGACGAGCCGCCCCGGCGCGACCGCGCCAAGGTCCCGCCTGCTTCCGGTGGCCTCGACGAACAACGCCTCCTTGGAGCCGAAGTACCGGAACAACAACGCCTGGTTGACCCCGGCGCGGGTGGCGATGTCCCGCACGGTCGTCCGGCCGTAGCCGCGCTCGGCGAACAGCTCGACGGCGGCGTCCCGCAGCGCCTGGCGTGTCGCCGCCGAGTCGCGACGGCGTGGTTCTCCGGTCACCCGAACCTCCAAAGCGGACAGAGTAGTCGCTCTCGGACGTAGTCGCCTTGACACGGTCCGTAGCCGCTCCTAGCTTGTAAGCAGATGCTTACAACGGTGGGGAGACGCTATGACCGCCACGTACCCGGCTCCGGTCGGCTACCCGTTCAACGACGCGGAGACGCTCGGCCTGCACGAGGACTACCGAGCCGCGCAGCGGGAACCGGGCATGATCCGGGTCCAGCTGCCGCACGGGGAGCCGGCCTGGCTCGCGACCCGCTACGCCGACGCGCGGCTCGTGCTCGGCGACAAGCGGTTCAGCAGGGCCGAGTCGCTCGCGCACGACGCGCCGAGGATGCGGGCCGGCCAGGCCGACTCGGGGATCCTGTCGATGGACCCGCCGGAGCACACCCGGCTGCGCGTGCTGGTGGCGAAGGCGTTCACCGTGCGTCGCGTCGAGGAGCTCCGCCCGCGCGCCCGCGACCTGGCCGAGGGCCTCGTCGACGACATGGTCGCGGCCGGCGCGCCGGCCGACCTCGTCGACGCGTTCGCGCTGCCGCTGCCGGTCGCGGTGATCTGCGAGCTGCTCGGCGTTCCGGTGACCGACCGCACGAAGTTCCGCAGGTGGAGCGACGACGCGCTGTCGACGAGCCGGCTGACGGCCGAGGAGTTCGCGGCGAGCAGGGAGGAGATGCGCGAGTACATGCGCGGCCTGATCGCACGGCACCGCGCCGAGCCGGCCGACGACCTGATGACCGCGCTGATCGAGGCCCGCGACGAGCGCGACCGGCTCTCCGAGCTGGAGCTGGTCGACCTGTGCGTCGGCATCCTGGTCGCCGGGCACGAGACGACCGCGAGCCAGATCCCGAACTTCGTGCTGACGCTGTTCGACCACCCCGACCAGCTGACGCGGCTGCGTGCCGAGCCGACGCTGGTCGCGGGGGCCGTCGAGGAGCTGATGCGGTTCGTGCCGCTGGGCGCCGGGGCCGGTTTCCCCCGGTACGCGACCGAGGACATGCAGGTTGGCGACGTGCTGGTGCGCGCGGGCGAACCGGTGATCGTCGCGATCGGCGCGGCCAACCGGGACGCGCTGCGGTTCGACGACGCCGAGGTGCTGCGCGTCGACCGGGCGGCCACCCAGCACCTCGGGTTCGGGCACGGCGTGCACCACTGCCTCGGCGCGGCCCTCGCGCGGATGGAGCTGCAGGAGGCGCTGCGCGCGCTGCTCGGCAAACTGCCTGGTCTGAGGCTCGCGGGCGACGTGCGATGGAAGCAGGAGATGCTCGTGCGCGGGCCCGTCACCATGCCTGTGGGATGGTGACGCGCATGACTTGGCAACTGCGCGTCGACGACCGCTCCTGCATGGCCTCCGGCGTCTGCGCCTCCCTCGCCCCCGAGCTGTTCGAGCTCGGGGACTCGACCGCCCGCCCGCTCGCGCCAGAGGTCTCCCCCGACGACGCGGCCCTGGACGCCGCCGACTCGTGCCCCGCGATGGCCATCACGGTGGTCGAGGACGGCACGGAGATCGGGCCCCGCCCCTGAGAAGTGGCTGTGAAGTCGGGCGTACCGGGCACATAGCGGGTTTCGGTCGCGTTGGGCGGGGTAGATAGCACACCTACTGGAGGTGACCCTGATGACGGCAGCGTTCGCGACCAACCGGTCGACAACCAACCTGCCGACTCTGCCGGATGGCTGGCCGATCGGCTCCTACGACACGTACAAAGAGGCACAGCGGGCCGTCGACCATCTGGCCGACAACGAGTTCGCCGTGCAGGACGTCACGATCGTCGGCGTCGAGCCGATGCTGGTCGAGCGGGTTTCCGCCCGGCTGACGTGGGGCCGCGTCCTGTCGTCGGGCGCCGCGTCTGGCGCGTGGCTCGGCCTGTTCGTCGGGCTGCTGCTCAGCCTGTTCACGGCGGGCGGCGGCATCGCGCCGATCCTGATCGGCATGGTGTCCGGCATCGTGTTCGGGCTGGCGTCGGCCGCGGTGCGGTACCGCGCCACCCACGGACAGCGTGACTTCATCTCGCACAGCCAGCTCGTGGCCCGCCGCTACGACGTGCTGTGCAAGCCACGCACCGCGGAGCTCGGCAGGACCCTGCTCATCGGGATGACCCCGGCGTTCTGAGTTCACCCGCACGTGCCCGGCCGTTCGCGCGCCGGGCACGCTGCGTGTGCGCACCATTACTCCCGCGTTCAGCGAGGAGTCGCCCCGCGGCAACACCGTCCTGCTTCGCTCGGTGTCAGGTGAGTTACTCACCGGCAGCCGAGCGGGCGGGGGCGGGCCATGGCCGAGAACCTCCTCGAACGGCGGCGTTTTCTTGTGCTGTCCGGGGTTACGGTGGCTGGCATGACCGCCCGGTGGGACGACCCGGCACTGGCCGCGGACCTCGACCCCGCGCCGTTCACACTCGGTGTCGCGTCCGGCGATCCCACCCACGACAGCGTGGTGCTGTGGACGCGGCTCGCGCCCGACCCCGGCAGCGGCGGCGGCATGCCGAACACGCCGGTGCCGGTCCGGTGGGAGATCGCACGGGACGAGGCGTTCGGGCATGTCGTGCACAGCGGTGAAGTGGCCGCCGTGGCGGCGCAGGCGCACTCGGTGCACGTGATCGCGACCGACCTCGCGCCGGACCGCTGGTACTACTACCGGTTCACCTCGGGCGGGGTGACGAGCCGCGTCGGCCGGACCCGCACGCTGCCGGCGCCGGGCGCCGACCCCGGCGTGCTGCGGTTCGCGTTCGCGTCGTGCCAGGCGTGGGCGGGCGGGCCGTACCCGGCGTACCGGGACATGGCCGCGCAGGATCTCGACTTCGTGGTGCACCTCGGCGACTACATCTACGAGACGGCCGACGGCTCGCTCGCGGAGTTCCGCAGGCTGCACGCGTTGTACAAGACGTCGCCCGACCTGCGGGCGGCGCACGCGCGCTTCCCGTTCTTCACCACGTGGGACGACCACGAGGTGCTGAACAACTGGGCCGCCAACCACAAGCCGAACCCGGACGGCCGGCCGTTCGCGGCACGCCGCCGGGACGCTTTCCAGGCGTACTACGAACATCTGCCGATGCGCACCGCACCGGCCGGCGCGGACTGGCCGATCTACCGGCGGTTCCGGTGGGGCCGGCTCGCGGAGTTCTCGGTGCTGGACACGCGGCAGTACCGCGACGCGCAGGTGTCCGATGCCATGATCACGCCGCCGAGCCCCGAGGTGTACGACCCGGCGCGCACGATGACCGGGCCGGAGCAGGAGACCTGGCTCCTCGAAGGGCTGCGCCGGTCGACGACGCGGTGGAACGTCCTCGCCCAGCAGACGATCATGGCGCCGTTCGACTACGACCTCGGGCCGGGGCTCGCGTACAACCTCGACCAGTGGGACGGCTATCCCGCCGCACGGAAACGGATCCTGGACACCATCGCGCGGTGGCGGCCACGCAACCCGGTGATCCTCTCCGGCGACTGGCACTCCCACTGGGTCAACGACATCGTCCACCCGGAGACCGGGTTGATCGCGTCGGAGTTCGTCGGCACGTCGATCTCGTCCGGCATCGGATGGGACGCGGCCGTGCGGCAGGGGCTGCCCGCGAACCCGCATGTCAAGCTGTACAACGGAACCTACCGCGGGTACGTCACGTGCGACGTGACGCGGGAGCGCTGGCGGTCGACGCTGCGGATCGTCGTCGGCGAGGAGACCCGCACCCTGGCGATGTTCGAGGTGCGCGACGGCGTGCCCGGCGCGCGCCAGGTCGCCGGCGGCGACGGCGTCTCCGGTCGGGTGTCCACTTCGGACGGACCGCTGGCGAACGCGGAGGTGGAGCTTGGCGGCAGTCGCGTGTGGACGGACGCGACGGGGGCCTACCTCGCGTTCGTCCCGGCGGGGACCTACACCCTCGCCGCGCACGCGACCGGCTACGAGTCGGTGCGGCGCCAGGTCGTCGTCGGTTCCGGCGCGCAGGAGGACGTGCTGCTCACGCGGGTGTCCGCGCCGTACGCCGGCACCGGCCGGCGGGTGCCGGGCCCGTACGCGGAGGCCGGCGCGACGGATGTGGTGCTGGGCAACGAGCTCATCGCGATGGCCGTGTCAAATGGGTTCGAGGACCCGCAGCTGCCCAGCGCCACCCTCGGCAAGCCGGTGGACCTCGCGGCCGTCGGCAGGCTGGACCAGCTCGACTGGCTGCACCTGCCCTACGTCGCGGCGGCGCGGCCCGCCGGCACCGAGGCGTGGCAACATGGTCTGGTCGTGTCGTCCACTGTGGACATCGCCGGCGCGACGGTCCGGGTGACCGGCGCAGGCGGCGGGCTGTCGGTCGTGACCACCTACTCGGTGGCCGCCGGCGAGCCGTGGGTCACCGCCGCGAGCGAGCTCACCAACCCGGGCGCCGCGCCGCTGACCGTGTGGCTCGGCGACGCGATAGACCACGACGGGCCGGGCCAGCGCAGCGGCGTCGCGGGCCACGGCACGATCGCCACGCCGTACGCGAGCCCCGCCGCGTACGCGCCGAGCGGGCCGTGGATCGGCATGACCGGCAGCGACGCGCAGACCTACGGGCTCGTCTACCCCTCGGCCGGTTTCACCGCGTACGGCAACGGGAACTGGATCCAGAGCCAGTGGCAGGTGACGATCCCGGCCGGCGGGTCGTGGACGCTGCGGCGCCGGATCGTCGCGCTGGCCACCACAACCGACCCGTGGGCGCCGCTAGACGCCCTGTGACGGGAACAGGGTCATCCTCATGTCTCCGGAAAGCGGGTGTCGACCGCGACCGGCGCCCAGCGCTCGAGGTCGGCGAGCTGGCCGGTCAGCTTGGCGCGGATCCGGTCGACGGCCTCCGGTCCGAGCGGCAGTCGCAGCGGTGACCGCTCGTCCCCCACCGCCGCGATGACCGCGGCCGCCGCGCGGGCGGGGTCGTTCGGCTGGACGCCGTCCTGCGCGGAGAACCGCTCGCGCAGCGCGCCGGCAGGCGTGTCCCCGTAGTCCGCGATGGGCTCCGCGAAGGTCATCGACCGCCCGGCGAAGTCGGTGCGGAACGGCCCCGGCTCCACAATGGACACCCGGATGCCGAGCGGCGCGACCTCGCCGGCGAGCGCCTCGGACATGCCCTCCAGCGCGAACTTCGACGTGGCGTACAGCGAGTGGCCGGGGTTGCCGACCACGCCGCCGACCGACGACATCTGCACGATGTGCCCACTGCGGCGCGCCCGCATGTGCGGCAGGACCGCGCGGGTGACGGCGAGCACGCCGAAGACGTTGGTCTCCATGATCGCGCGCGTCTGCGCGTCGGACAGCTCCTCGAGCGCGCCGACCAGGCCGTGACCCGCGTTGTTGACGAGCACGTCGATCCGACCGAACTCCCCGATCGCGGCGTCGACCGCCGCGCGCACGGACGCCGGGTCGGTGACGTCGAGCCGGACCGGGAAGGCGCCGGCAGGCTGGCCGCCCGCCTGGCGCGCGGTGGCCACGACGCGGTCGCCGGTGGCTAGCACCGCCTCGGCCAGCGCGCGCCCGAGACCGCTGTTGGCGCCGGTGACGAACCAGACCTTCGACACTTTTCCCACTCCTCCGGTACCTTGATACTCAAACCAAAGTACCTCGATACTCAAGGAAGTGTCCAATGGACTCGGTCGAGGCCGGGTTAGACACGTGGCTGGCGCAGATGCCGGCCGGCGTCGACGCGGGGGTGGAGGCCGCCCGGCAGCGGATCGGCCGGATCTCGAGGCTGTTCGAGCAGGTGCTGGCCAGGGCGGCGGCGGAACACGGCATGACGGTCGGCGACTGGGAGGCGCTGTCGGTGCTGCGGCGGTCGGGCCCGAGCTGCACCCCGAAGGCCATGGCCGACACACTGGGCCTGACCTCGGGAACGATCAGCGTCCGACTGGAGCGGCTGCTGCGGGCCGGCCTGGTGGAACTGGTCCCGGCGACCGACGGACGCAGCCGCCCGGTCCGCCTGACGAGGAAGGGCCACGCCCGCTGGCGCGCGGCGACCGCGGCGAGAACGGCGCACGAACGAGAGCTGTTCGGCACCCTCGACGTCGCCGCGTTGAACCCACTACTGAGCACACTGCTGCGCCGCTTCGAGGACGAGTTCGGCCCAGCGCCACGCCACGACCGGGTGCCAGCGAGGCCGGGGGTGCGGTCGGCCGGGCCTTAGCGGCGGTAGCGGTCCGGGTCGTCTGCGTACGCCTGGTGGCAGCCCGCGCCGCAGAAGTACACCGACGTCTCGTTGTCCGTGAGCGACAACGCGGCCGCGCTGACGGCGACCGTCATGCCGCACACCGGGTCGATCGCTTCCGCGGCAAGGATCACCGGCTCGGACGACGTGTGCTCGCGGGCGCCGATGTGTTCGGTCACCAACTCGGCGTACACCGACAGCGCCACCTCCGCGGGCGTGCGCGCCCCGATGTCCAGCCCGGCCGGAGTGTGCACCCGCGCGCGGTGCGCCGGCGGCACCGCCAACGACGCCAGCACCGCCTGCCCGCGTTTTCTGCTCGCCACCAGGCCGACGTAGGGCACGTCCGCACGCAGTGCCGCCGTCAGCAACGGTTCCTCGTCCCGGCCGTGGGACGCGACGACCAGCGCGGCGAGGTCGTCCGGCAGGACGGCGCCGGCGGGCGGGCGCCGCACGTCGTGGCCGATCGCCCTGCCGATGTCCACCAGCGCACGCGCCACCGGCGCGTCGCCGTGCACGTGGACCAGCATCGGCGGCAGCATGGTCTCGAGGAAGATGTCCAGCGAACCACCGGACAGGCAAGGGTTGCCGACCGTCACGAGCCCCTCGCCGACCGTCTCCCCGTCGGCCGTCGGGGTGATCCGCAGCAGCGTCGACTCGCCCGTCGCCAGCAGCCGCAGCCCCTGCAGCCGCACGGTCGACTCCGCGCACGTCCCGCCGACGAACCCCTCCATCGTCCCGTCCGGCAGCACCAGCGCGCGGTCGCCCGGCTTGGCGCTCGTCGGCCGCTCCGCGCGGACCACGGTGGCCAGCACGAACGGCGTCCGCCCGGACCGCAGGTCGTCCACTCTGGTCAGCACGGACATGAGGAGCCTCCTAGTCGATCGCCAGGTCGTTGCGCAGCGGCCGGCCCTGGATCGCACACCACACCGCGGCCGGCGTCAGCGGCATGTCGGCGTGCCGGACCCCGAAGGGCGCCAACGCGTCCATCACCGCGTTCACCACCGCGGCCGGCGAGCCGACCGTCGCGCACTCGCCGATCCCCTTCGCCCCCAACGGATGGTGCGGCGACGGCGTGACCGTGTCGGCCAGCTCCCACGACGGGCAGTCCACGGCGGTCGGCAGCAGGTAGTCCATGAACGACCCGCCGAGACAGTTGCCGTCGGTGTCGAACGCCATCAGCTCCATCAGCGCCATGCCGATCCCGTCGGCGAGACCGCCGTGCACCTGACCCTCCACAATGGACTGATTGATGCGCACCCCGCAGTCGTCGACCGCGACGAACCGGCGCACCACCACCTTGCCAGTGCCCGGGTCGACCTCCACCACACAGACGTAGGCGCCGAAGGGAAAGGTCAGGTTCGGCGGGTTGTACACACAGGACCCGTCCAGGTGCCCCTCGACACCGTCCGGCAGGTCGATGTCGGAGTGCGCGGCCATCGCGATCTGGCTCAGCGACACGCCGGACACCGGGTCGCCGCGCACCGACCAGCGCCCGGGTGTCCACTCGAGATCGTCCTCGCTCACCTCGAGCATCGCCGACGCCACGACCCGCGCCTTCTCCCGCACCTTCCGCGACGCCACCGACGCGGCCGCACCGGACACCGGCGTCGACCGGGAGCCGTACGTGCCGAGGCCGAACGGCGTCAGGTCGGTGTCGCCGTGCACCACGTCCACGTCGTCCGGGCTGATGCCCAGCTCGTGCGCGACGATCTGCGCGAACGTCGTCTCGTGCCCCTGCCCCTGCGTCTGCACGGAGATCCGCAGCACCGCCTTGCCGGTGGGGTGCACGCGCAGCTCGGCGCCGTCGGCCATGCCGAACCCGACGATGTCCATGTCCTTGCGCGGCCCCGCGCCGACCGCCTCGGTGAAGAAGCTCAGGCCGATGCCAAGGTACTCGCCGCGCTCGCGCCGCCGCGCCTGCTCGGCCCGCAGCTCGTCGTACCCGGCGACGTCCAGCGCGAGACGCAGCGCCGTCGGGTAGTCGCCGGAGTCGTACTCCCAGCCGGTCGCACACTCGTACGGGAACTGCTCCGGCCGCAACAGGTTCGCGAGGCGCAGCGCCGCGGGGTCCATGCCGAGGTCCAGCGCCAGCAGGTCGACCAGCCGCTCGATGAGAAACGCCGCCTCCGCGATCCGGAACGAGCACGCGTACGCCACCCCGCCCGGCGCCTTGTTCGTGTACACCCCGGTCACCGCACAGTGCGCCGCCTCGAGGTCGTAGGAACCGGTGACGATGTGGAAGAACCCGGCCGGGTACTTCGACGGCTGCGCGGTCCCGTTGAAGGCGCCGTGGTCGGCGAGCACCCGCACCCGCAGGGCCAGAATCCGTCCGTCCGAAGTGGACGCCAGCTCACCGTGCATGTGGTAGTCGCGGGCGAACGCGGTCGTCATCAGGTTCTCCGAGCGGTCCTCGGCCCACTTCACCGGCGCGCCCGTGATCATCGAGCCGACCACGGCGCACACGTACGCCGGGTAGATCGGCACCTTGTTGCCGAACCCGCCGCCGACGTCCGGCGAGATGACCCGGATCCGGTGCTCCGGAATGCCGGTCACGGTCGCGAGCAGCGTGCGGTGCGCGTGCGGCGCCTGGCTCGTCACCCAGACCGTCAGCTTGCCGGTGACCACGTCGTGGTCGGCCACCACACCGCACGTCTCCAGCGGCGCCGGGTGCACCCTCGGGTACAGCACGTCCTGCGCGACGACCACGTCGGCGGTCGCGAACACCCGCTCGGTCGCGGCCGAGTCGCCGGCCTCCCAGTCGAAGATGTGGTTGTCCCGCTTGCCTTCCAGATCGTCACGGATCACCGGCGTCGACTCGTCCAGCGCGGTACGCGCGTCCACGACCGGCGGCAGCGCGTCGTACTCCACGTCGATCAGCGCGAGCGCGTCCCGCGCCGAGTACCGGTCCTCCGCGACGACGAACGCGACCTCCTGGCCCTGGAACCGCACCTTGTCGGTGGCGAGCACGGCCTGCCGGTCGTTCGACAGCGTCGGCATCCACGCGAGCCCGCGTTCTTCGAGCATCGCGCCGGTGAGCACCGCGCGGACCTTCGGGTGCGCCTCTGCGGCGGACGTGTCGATCGACGTGATCCTGGCGTGCGCCAACGGACTCCGCAGCACGGCCGCGTGCAGCATGCCGGGCAGCCGCACATCGTCCACATAGGTCCCCCGGCCGCGGACGAACCGCGCGTCCTCCTTGCGCGGGATGCGCCCGAAGCCGTTGACGCTCATGACGCCGACTCCTTGTCGGCGGCCCACCGGATCGAGCGGACGATGTTCTCGTAGCCGGTGCAGCGGCACAGCTGCCCGGACAACGCCTCCCGAATGTCGGACTCGGACGGATCGGGGTCCTGGTCGAGCAGCCAGCGCGCGGTCATCATCATCCCCGACGTGCAGAAACCGCACTGCAGACCGTGGCAGGCGATGAACCCCTCCTGCACCGGGTCGAGCGACGTGCCCCGCGCGAGATCCTCGACCGTGCGCACCTCGTGCCCGTCGGCCATCACCGCGAGCACCGTGCACGACTTCACCGGCACGCCGTCCAGGTGCACGACGCACACGCCGCAGTTGGACGTGTCGCAGCCCCAGTGCGTGCCGGTCAGCTCCAGCTCGTCGCGCAGGAAGTGCACGAGCAGCAGGCGCGGCTCGACGTCGCGGATGTGCTCCTTTCCGTTGACCGTCACCATGATCTGCATCAGGCCCGCCCAACGGCCGTGCGCAGCGCACGGGTGACCAGCTCGCCCGCGAGGTGCCGCTTGTAGTCCACCGGACCGCGCTGGTCCGCGGTCGGCGCACAGTGCGCCGCGGCGATCCGGCCGGCCTCGACCAGCCGCGCCTCGGTCGGTGGCCCGCCCCGCAGGTAGTCCTCGGCCTCCTCCGCGACGAACCGGGGCGCGCCGAGCGCGGTCAACCCGATCCCGACCTCGGCGACCACCCCGTCGGCCAGCGACACCACGGCGCCGGCGGCGCCGACCGCCCAGTCCCCGGCCCTGCGGTCGACCTTGAGGTAGGCGGACGCCGCCTTTCGCAGCGGCACCCGGATCTCGACCAGCAACTCGCCGTCGGCGAGCACCGTCTCGTACGGGCCGACGAAGAAGTCCCGCACGGCGACGGTCCGCGCGCCCTCCGGTCCGCGCGCCACCAGCTCGGCCCGCAGCGCCGCGAACACCGCGGACAGGTCCTCCGACGGGTCGGCCTGGCACAGCGACCCGCCGACCGTGCCGCGGTTGCGCACGATCGGGTCGGCGATCACCCGCTCCGCGTCGTGCAGGATCGGGAAGTGCTGGCCTGCCACCGCCGACGCGAGCAGCTCCGCGTGGCGCGCCATGGCCCCGATCACCAGCTCGTCGCGGCCGGCGCGGATGCCGGCCAGCTCCGTAAGGTCGTTGATGTCGATCAACGCCTCCGGGTGCGCGAGCCGCAGTTTCATCATCGGCAGCAGACTGTGCCCGCCGGCGACGACCGCCGACTCGGGGCCGTACTCGGCGAGCAACGCGAGCGCGTTCTCCACACTCGTCGCCTTCCGGTACTGGAACGAGGCGGGTACCTGCATTGGCCCTCCCGAGAGCATCGTGTTGGCCGTACGCCATCCGGGGCAATCCAGGGATAAGTATTCCCTTAACGGTGACGCGCGCCACAATGACACCATGACGCTCACGCAGCTGAGCACGTTCGTGCTGGTCGCCAAGCTGGGCTCGGTGAAGGCCGCGGCCACCGCGCTCGGGGTCAGCGAGCCCGCGGTCTCCCAGGCACTGGCGGCGCTGCGCCAACAGCTCGGCGACCAGCTCGTGACCAGGGCCGGGGCGAGCATGCGGCTCACCTCGGCGGGCACGAGACTGCTCCCGATCGCCTCGCAGATGGTGGCGCTCGGCGCCGACGCGGAGGCCGCCGTGCGCGCCGGCAAGGGCGCGCCGGGACAGCTGCGCGTCGTCGCGTCCGGCACGGTCATCGAGTTCGTGGCCACGCCGCTGGTCAACGCGTTCGCCGAGCGGTCCGGTCAGCGGATCGACACGACGATCGGCATGGCGGCCTCCGGCGAGATGCCGGTGCTGCTCGCGAACCGGTTCGCCGACGTCGCGCTCGGCCCGAACCTGAGCCCGCGCACCGCGGACGCGGCGAACGAGCTGATCAGCGAGCCGGTGTTCCGCACGCATCTCGTCGTGGTCGCCGGCGCGGCCCGGCTGCCGGGCAGTCCGAGCGGCTGGTCGTGGCTCGTCGACTCGACCGGCACCGATCCCGCGAGTGACATCGGCAGGTTGCTGTCGCGCCTGAACGTCCCCGAGTCACGGATGCGCGTGTTCGCCAGCCAGACCGCGGCGTGGGCGGCGGCCGCGGACGGCTCCGGGGTCGCGATCGCGCCGGCCCACCTGGTCACCGCGCGCCTGCGCCGCGGCGAGCTGCGCGTGGTGAACACGGCCGCCACCCCGGCCGACGCGACCTGGTACCTGACCACGCTGTCCCCGGAACGGCGGTCGATCGCCGCGGAGACGTTCCGCCACTACCTCGCGACCGCGGCCGCGCTGCGGGTGATGCGCGAGCCGGGCGCGGGTGTGCCGCCGTCGAAGTTCCGGCCGCCGGTGTACGTCACCCTCTGGAGCTGACCGGTTGGTGTGCGATTCTTGACCTTGTGCTACCTAACGTCGGCTCCGTGGTGGCGGGGTATCGGATCGACGAACAGCTCGGCAGCGGGGGCAGCGGCTGCCTGGTGTACCGGGCGACGCAGCTGAGTCTCGACCAGACGGTCGCGCTCAAGCTCCTGCCGGTCGAGGTCGCCTCGGCAGACGACATGCGCCGCAGGTTCGAGCGCGAGGCCCGGCTCGCGGCACGGCTGCGGGACCACCCGAACGTCGTGTCGGTGTACGACTTCGGCGAGGCGGACGGCCAGCTCTACCTGGCGATGCGGTACGTGGCCGGCCCGGACCTCGCGCGGCTGATCCGCGACGACGGCCCGCTCGACCTCGAGCGCACCTGCGCGATCCTCGGCCAGGTCGGCGACGCACTCGACGCGGCGCACGCGGCCGGGCTCGTGCACCGGGACGTCAAGCCCGCCAACATCTTCGTCGCGCCGACGCGCAGGCCACACGCGCTGCTGCACGCCTACGTCGGCGACTTCGGCCTCGCGCTGCGGCTCGACGCCGACGAGGACCACCTGACCAGGTCGCTGCTGTCCGGCACCCCGTCCTACGTCGCGCCGGAGCGCTGGACCGGCGCGCCGCCGGACGCCACGGTCGACGTGTACGCGCTCGGCTGCGTCGCCTACGCGTGCCTGACCGGCCGGCCGCCGTTCTCCGGTGACACCGGCGAGGTCGGCGCCGCGCATCTGCACGTCCCGCCGCCGCGCGTGAGCATCGGCAGGCCGCACCTCCCGGGCGCGGTCGACACCGTGCTCGCGCGGGCGCTCGCGAAGCTGCCCGCCGACCGGTACCGCACGTGCGCCGAGTTCGTCGCCGACCTGCGGGACGCGGCGGCCGGCGTCGAGCCGGAACCGTCCCTGCGGGCCACCCCGAGCCAGGCGACGCTGCCGCCGCCGGCGCCGGCACCCCAGCGCCCAGCGGGCCCGACCGACGCGAGACCCCAGCTGTGGCAACGGATCCTGGCCGTTGCCGCGGTACTGGTGGTGACCTTGGGCCTGGTGTTCGCCGCGACGCTGCAGCGGACGGTCGACGGCCGGCCGACCGCGGGCGGCGCCTCGTCGCCGCGCGGCGCGCTCGACACCCGGCTCGGCCCCGACCTCAGCGCGCTCGTGGCGGACGGCGACGGCAACCGCTACCTGGCGATGCGCGAGGACAGCCGCATCCAGAAGCTGACCCCGGACGGCCGGATCAGCACCGTCGCCGGTGGCCACGGCGACGGGTTCGGCGGCGACGGCGGCCCGGCCACCAACGCGAAGCTCGACTACCCGCACGGCCTCGCCGTCGACCCCGCCGGCAACCTCTACATCGCCGACACCGCCAACCACCGCGTCCGCAAGGTCGACACGAACGGCACCATCACGACTGTCGCGGGCACTGGCGAGGCGGGGTCCGACGGCGACGGCGGGCCCGCGCTGCGGGCCCGGTTCGACTCACCCGTCGACGTGGCCGTCGACAGTGTCGACAACGGTGTCCTCTACGTCGCCGAGGCCGACGGCCGGCGCCTGCGCAGGATCGACGAGAACGGCCGGATCACCACCGTCGCCGGCACCGGGGCCGACGGCGACCGGGGCGACGGCGGCCCCGCGACACAGGCGGAACTCGGCTTCCCCACGTCGATCGCCGTGCACGCGGGCGCCGTGTACCTCGCCGACCCCGGCAACGAACGGGTCCGCAGGATCGACGGGAACGGCACGATCACCACGGTCGCCGGCAACGGCACGGAGGGCACCGACGGCGACGGCGGCCCGGCGACCGCGGCCGAGCTGACCACGCCGGACACGATCGCCGTCGACGACAAGGGCACCCTCTACATCGCGGAGCACAGCGGCAGCCGGGTCCGCAGGGTCGACCCGAGCGGGACCATCACGACGATCGCGGGCACGGGTGTCGCGGGCTTCTCCGGCGACGGCGGCCCCGCGGTGCGCGCCCAGCTGGCCTGGCCGAACTCGTTGCTGGTCAACGCGGACGGCTCGCTCGACATCGGTGACACCTACAACGAGCGGATCCGCAGGGTCGCGCCGAACGGCGTCATCACGACGATCGCCGGCAACGGCCCGGACTACCCCGGCGACGGACATCCCGCCGTGGAAGGGTTCCTGTCCGACCCGCAGATCACGCAGGTCGACGACGACGGCGTGCTGTACATCGCGGACGCGAGCAACAACCGGATCCGCCGGGTCGACCAGGACGGCACGATCACCACGATCGCCGGCACCGGCACGGCCGGCTTCTCCGGGGACGGCGGGCCCGCGACGAAGGCGCAGCTCGACTTCCCGTCCGGCGTCGCCATCGACGGGGACGGCGTCGTGTTCGTCGCCGACTCCGACAACAACCGGATACGCAAGATCGACGAGCACGGCACGATCACGACCGTGGCCGGCCTCGGGCGCGCGGGCTACTCACCGGACGGCGCCGCGGCGACGAAGTCGGAGCTGAGCAACCCGGTGGACATCGCGCTCGGCGAGAACGGCGACCTCTTCATCGCCGAGTTCGACACGAACCGCGTCCGCCGCATCGACTCGGCCGGCGTGCTCACCACGGTCGCGGGCACCGGCGAGGAGGGGTTCTCCGGGGACGGCGGGCCCGCGACGAGCGCGGCGATCGCGACACCGACCGGCGTGTCCGTCACCGAGGACGGCAGCGTCTACATCGCCGACTACGGCAACTTCCGCGTCCGCGAGGTCGCGAAGGACGGCACCATCTCGACCGTCGCGGGCAGTGGGACCGCGGGCTACGCGGGCGACGGCGGCCCTGCCACGGCGGCGCAGCTGACCGACGTGGTCACCGTGACGGCCGACCGCGAGGGCAACGTGTACATCGCCGACGAGGGCGCGCACCGGGTCCGCAAGGTCGACGCCGACGGGATCATCACGACCGCGGTCGGCTCCGGCACCGAGGGCGTGCCGGCCGAGGGCGACCGCGCGGAGGAGACCAGGCTGACCAACCCCGTCGGCGTGAGCGTCGACCGGCGCGGGCGCCTCTACATCACCGACTCCGGGGCGGAACGCGTGTACGTCGTCAACGACAACGGGATCGTCGACCTCGTCGCGGGCACCGACTGACCGGCGCGCGCCGGGGTCATTAAGCATTCGGTTACGCGCAGCTTGCGGGTAGGTGACGTGCGTCACGACGATCACCGTATGGAGTCCAGTGACAACTCGGGCAATCCCCGCATGGCCGAACTGTTCGCGAACGCGCCGAAGACCGGGAAAAGCCCCACCATCTGGGCGTTTCCGTCGGTCGTCAACTGGCTGAAGGTCGCGGGTCAGCCCGTGCAAGGCCCGTGGCCACCACATCAGGAGCCGCGCCCGGACCCCGACGACGAGTCGTTGCCGGTGGCCGTGGCCGAGCCGCCCCGCGAGCCGTAGGAGGGTCCGGACAGATGTATCCCGCTCGGTTCCGATACGAGGCGCCCCGCTCGCTCGAGGAGGCGCTCGACCTGCTGTCGACCTACGGCGACGAGGCGAAAGTCCTTGCCGGCGGCCAAAGCCTGATCCCGATGGTCAAGCTGCGCTTCGCGGCTCCTGAGCTGCTCGTCGACATCAACAACCTGCCGAACCTCGGCTACCACCGCGTGGCGGCCGACGGCACGCTCGAGGTCGGCGCGCTGTGCCGGCACGTCGACCTGGAGTACTCGACGGAGCTGACCCCGTGGCCGCTCATGGCGTCGGCCGCGCCGCTGATCGCCGACCCGATCGTGCGCAACCGGGGCACGCTCGTCGGCTCGCTGTGCCACGCGGACCCGCAGGGCGACTGGGCCTCGGTCCTCCTCGCGCTCGACGGCGTCGTCGTCGCGGTCAGCGGGTCGGGCCGGCGGGAGATCCCGATGACCGACTTCGTCACCGGGCCGTTCCAGACGGCGCTGCTGCCCGGCGAGCTCGCGGTCGAGGCCAGGATTCCCGCACCGGCCGGAACCCCGCACGGCAGGTACCTGAAGCTGGAGCGGCGGGTCGGCGACTTCGCGACGGTCGGCGTCGCGGTCGCGCTCGAGACCGCCGGCGGGAAGGTGACCAGGGCCGGCATCGCGCTGACCGGGGTCGGCGGCAACAACATCAAGGCGACGGCCGCCGAGAGCGTGCTCGTCGGCAGCGCGCTCGAGCCCGCCGCGGTCGAGGAGGCCGCGCGGCTCGCGGGAGAGGCCGCCCAACCGAGGACCGACCACCGCGGCAGCGCCGCGTACAAGCGGCACGTGGTGCGCACGTTCGTCACGCGCGCGCTCGACGCCGGCGTCGCGGCGGCGGCGTGAACCCCAGGGAGGATCGCGTGGAGAAGCAACGCGTGACGGTCACGGTCAACGGCGAGGAGCGGATCGTCGAGGTCGAGCCGAGGGTGCTGCTGGCGCACCTGCTGCGTCAGGGCCTCGGGCTGACCGGGACCCACATCGGCTGCGACACCACGAACTGCGGCGCGTGCACGGTGCTCGTCGACGGCGCGGCGGTGAAGTCGTGCACGATGCTCGCCGTCCAGACCGACGGGCACGAGGTGCGCACGGTCGAGGGCATGGCGCAGGCCAGTGAGCTGCATCCGATCCAGGAGGGCTTCAGGGAGGAGCACGGACTCCAGTGCGGCTTCTGCACTCCCGGGATGATGATGAGCGCGATGGCGTTGCTGGAGCGCAATCCCGATCCGTCCGAAGAGGACATTCGGTGGGCGCTGTCGGGAAACCTCTGCCGCTGCACGGGTTACCAGAACATCGTGAAGGCCGTCCAGTGGGCGGCCGCCAAGCTGCGGCCCGCTGCCGTCTGAACGGAGGGAATCGACATGACACAGCTCGACGAAGTCAAGATCGGCGGACTCGGTTCCAGCCGGAAGCGGGTCGAGGACGCGCGGTTCATCCGTGGGCGCGGCAACTACACCGACGACATCACGCTGCCCGGCATGCTGCACATGGAGATTCTCCGCAGCCCGGTGGCGCACGCGCGGATCAAGTCGATCGACGCCAGCAAGGCGTGGGAGATTCCCGGCGTGCGGCTGGTGCTGACCGGTGAGATGGCCGCGCAGCGCAACCTCGCGTGGATGCCGACGCTGTCCTACGACACGCAGGCCGTGCTCGCGACCGACAAGGTTCGCTTCCAGGGCCAGGAAGTCGCGTGCGTGGTCGCCGACGACCCGTACATCGCGAAGGACGGCTGCGAGGCCATCGTCGTCGAGTACGAGCCGCTGCCGGCGATCGTGAACCCGACGCAGGCCCTCGCCCCGGACGCGCCGCTGATCCGCGACGACAAGGAAGGGCAGACCGACAACGTCTGCTACCAGTGGGAGGTGGGCGACAAGGAGGGCACCGACCGGGCGTTCGCGCAGGCCGACGTGGTCTCGAAACTGAAGCTGCACTACCCGCGCTCGCACCCGTCGCCCATCGAGAACTGCGGCTCGATCGCCAACTACGACCCGGCTACCGAGAAGCTGACCGTCTACATGACCACGCAGGCGCCGCACATCATCAGGGCCGCGGTCGCGCTGGTCGCGGAGCTGCCGGAGCACATGATCCGGATCATCTCGCCGGACATCGGCGGCGGGTTCGGCAACAAGGTGCCGGTATATCCAGGATATGTCTGCTCGATCCTGTGCTCGATCCTGCTCGGCAAGCCGGTGAAGTGGATCGAGGACAAGTCCGGCAACCTCATCTCCACCGGGTTCGCGCGGGACATGTACTTCGACGGCGAGCTCGCGCTGCGGTCCGACGGCAAGATCCTCGGCGTGCGGTTCCACGCGGACACCGACCAGGGCGCGTTCTTCTCCGACGCGCAGCCGAGCAAGTTCAAGATCGGGCTCGTGCACTCGGCGTTCGCCTGCTACGACGTTCCGGTCGGGCACATCACCGCGCGCGGTGCGTACACGAACAAGGCGCCCGGCGGGGTCGCCTACCGCTGTTCGTTCCGCGTCACCGAGGCGATGTTCTTCCAGGAACGCCTGATGGCCGCGGCGGCGGCGGACCTCGGCCTTGACCCCGCCGAGTTCCGACGACGCAACCTGGTGCGCGACGACCAGTTCCCGTACCGGACGCCGTTCGGGTTCCTCACCGACTCCGGCCAGTACCAGAAGTGCCTCGACCTCGGGCTCGAGGCGATCGGGTACCAGGACTTCCTGCTGGCGAAGGAAGCGGCGGCCAAACGCGGCCGCAGGCTCGGCCTCGGGATCTCGACGATGACCGAGCCGCTCGGCGCCGGCAACAGCCGCGAGTACGACATCCTCGGCATCAAGATGTTCGACTCGGCCGAGCTGCGCGTGCACCCGACCGGCAAGGCGATCCTCCGCACCGGCGCGAAGTCGCAGGGACAGGGCCACGAGACGACGTGGGCGCAGATCGTCGCGCACGAGCTCGGCATCCCGGCCGCGGACGTGCTCGTCGAGGAGGGGGACACCGACACGGCGCCGTTCGGCATGGGCACGTACGCGTCCCGCTCGACGCCGGTCGCGGGCGCCGCGGTGGCGATGGTGTCCCGCAAGATCCGGGCCAAGGCCAGGAAGCTGGCCGCGCACCTGCTCGAAGTGTCCGAAGAGGACATCGAGTGGGAGCTCGGCCGGTTCTACGTGCGGAGCGCGCCGGCGCGTGGTGTCACCATCCAGGAGTGCGCGATGGCCGCGTACGGCAACATGCCCGACGGCATGGAGCCGGGGCTGGAGAACAACGCGTACTACGACCCGCCGAACCTCACGTGGCCGTTCGCCTGCTACCTCGCGATGGTCGAGGTGGATCCGGAGACGGGCGTGTGGGATGTGCTGCGGTTCGTCGCCGTGGACGACTGCGGGGTGCGGATCAACCCCATGATCGTCGAGGGTCAGATCATGGGCGGTCTGACCGAGGCGTACGCCATGTCCAACATGCAGTTCATGACGTTCGACGCGGACGGCAACTGCGTCGGCTCGAACTACATGGACTACCTGCTGCCGACCTCGTGGGAGACACCGGGTTTCGAGCTGCACGAGGTAGTGACGCCGTGCCCGCACCACCCGATCGGCGCCAAGGGCGTCGGCGAGTGCGCGGCGGTCGGCGGGCCGGCGGCGTTCGTCAACGCGGTCATGGACGCCCTGTCGGACACGGGAGTGCGCAACATCGACATGCCGGTGCTGCCGGACCGGGTGTGGGAAGCCATCAACACCGGGCAGGACGTGTCCGGGGCGCCGCCGGTGAGGACGGACTAAACATGCTCATAACGAGTGATTTCGAGGTGCCGCAGCCGGTTGAGCGGGTCTGGGACTATCTCCTTGACGTGCCGCGGATGGCGCCGAACCTGCCCGGCACCGAGCTGACCGAGGTCGTCGACGACGACAACTACAAGGGTCGCGTGAGCGTGAAGATGGGACCGGTGTCGCTGCGGTTCGGCGGCACGGCGACGATTGTGGAGCGCGACGAGGCCGGCCGGCGGGTCGTGATGAACGCGGCGGGCGCGGAGGAACGCGGCAAGGGCCAGGCGTCGATGGTGCTGACCGCGACCCTGACCAAGACGGCCGGCGGCACGCGGGTGCTCGTCGAGCAGGACCTGACCATCGCGGGCGCCGCGGCGCAGTACGGCCGCGGGATGATCTCCGACGTCACCACTGTCCTGTTGGGACGGTTCGCGGCGAACGTGGCGGCGGACCTCCCCCGGTGGTCCCGTGGCGAGTCCCGTGCCGAGGGTGCCGCGCCGGCGAGTGGTTTCTCGATCGGCCTCACGGCGGCGCTGACCGCGCTGAAGCGGGTGTTCTGGCGGTTCTTCGGTTCGACCGCGCGGCGTCGCGCGGCAATGCGGTAGGAGGTCTCGATGGCTCTGTGGTGGATCGGCGCGCTGGCACTGCTCCTGGTGGTGCTGCCCGTCGTGATCGCGCTGCTGAACCGGGTCCTCGCCGCGGTGGAGCGGATCCGGGACGCGGCCGACGAGATCCTGACCGACGGCGTCGCGCTCAACGACGGTCTCGAGCCGGTGCCGGCGCTGCTGGCGACGACCGACACGACGATCAAGGAAGTCCAGGTCGGCGCGGTTCGCTATGCCGGCAGCGTGCAGAAGCTCTTGGAGGGGTAATGCCTGTCGTCGCATGGGTCACGCTGGTGGCCGCCGCGCTGATCATCGGGTTGACCGCGGTCGCGCTGCTGCGGGTGATCGTCCACTTGAAACACGTCGCGGGCACGCTGTCCGCATTGACCGGCGGCGTCGAGTCCATCGCGGACCGGACAAGCACCGTGCCGGCGCGGTTGATCTCGGTCAACGCCAACCTGAAACCGGTCCGCGACTGGTGCGAGGGGGTGTGACATGGCCGACCTGACGGGTTGGACGGTCGGGCTGGTCATCGGGCTGGTGGTCGTGGTCGCGGTGGTCGCGCTGGTGACCCCGATCATCCTGCTGGCACGCAAGATCGGCCGGCAGGCCCCGCGGATCGACGCCGCACTGAGGAAGGCGGAGGCCAACACGGCGCCGCTCGCCGCGCTCACGACGACCATCGACCACGCGGAGACGATCGTCGCCGGGCTCGCGCGTGGCCGGTCCAGGCTGGGAGGATAGTGATGGCGGACAACGAGATCACGTACTGGACAGTGATCCTGGTGCTGGGGCTGGTGGTGATCCTGGCGGTGGTCGCGCTGCTCAGTCTGCTGGTGTACTACATCAAGCTGATCGACCGGCGGGTGGCGCAGGTGCGGGACACGCTCGAGGCGGTCACGGACAACACGCGACACGCGGCGCTGATCCCGCAGACCGCGGACCGAGTCGACGCGGTGCTCGCGGAAGGCTTGCAGCATCACCTGTTCCTGGGTCGGGTCGCGTCCGGCGGTGCGTCATGAGTGTGACGACACTGGTGGTGTTGACGGTGATCGAGATCGTCGTGCTGATCGCGGGGCTCGCGTTCTTCCTGTTCTGGATCGGCTCGCTGCTCGGTCGCATCGCGACGAACCTCGAGAAGTGCGCGGAGCACGTGAAGACGGTGAACCGACACGCGGCGGACATCGTGCCGGGTGTGAAGCACATCAACCGGACGGGCGGCGTCGTCGCCAGCGCGCTGCCGCTGCTGTACACGTTCGCGGAGCGGATCGTGTCGCAGGGGTCGCCGCCGGCGCCGCGCCCGCCGGTGTCGGGCACCAGACGGTCCCGGCTGCACGAGACGGTCGGCTACCGCGCTCGATGATCAGACTGGGTTCGGCCGCCGGGTACCTGTTCGAAGGCCCGCGCCTGCTCGGCGGCTGGACCCCGCCGAGTAGGCCGGCCGTCTACGTGATCATGTACCAGCTGGCGGCGTCCTCCCGGTACGCCGTGATCTACGCCGGCCACAGCGATGACCTGTCGGCGGAGGGCTTCCCGTTCCGCCACCCGCGCGCCGCGTGCTGGACCAGCCGGGCCGGCTCCCGGTGGAAGGTGCACGTCGCGTGGTTCGAGGTCCCCGGCGGCAACCGCCCCCACCGAGAACAGATAGCGAACGAGCTGGTCTCGATCTACAAGCCGCACTGCAACACCCAGAAGTACGCGCCGTCGTGGCGCCCGGAGTGGATCGGCGAGTATGAGGCACGCACCACAAGCCCACTGACCACCCCGAAGGAGCCCGGCTAGGGTCGGCGGGTGTTGCGACCCGAGTTTTCCGTTGTCACCGATCGGTTGGTGCTGCGGCCTTTCACCTCCGACGACGTGGACGACGTCTGGGCGTATCAGCGACAGCCCGAGGTCGCGCGGCACATGATGTGGGCCGCGCGGGATCGGGAGCAGACGCGGCTCGTGGTGGCGCAGATGGCCGGCGAGGTCGCGCTGCGCAAGGACGGCGACTGTCTCAGCATGGCGGTCCTCTGGCCGGAGGCCGTCCGCGAGCTGCTGCGACTCGGCTTCGACGAGTTGGGCCTGCACCGCGTCATCGGGCGCTGCGCCGCACTCAACACCGCGTCGGCACGACTCCTCGAAAGACTGGGCATGCGCCGCAAGGCGCACTTCGTCGACGGCATGGTGGTAAAGGGCGAGTGGCGAGAGGAACTCGTCTACGCAACCCTCGAACACGAATGGCGAGCGCGTCGTTCGCGCGGGACAGCCGGCATGCCCTGAAGGACCCCTTGAGGGCGCTGAGTGACATGAAGGGGTCCTTCATAGCACTTGCCGACCGCTGTCGACGTTGGCGTCTTCCTCTTCGCTTGTTGCCTCGGCTCGCACGATCGGGGCTTGCGGCAAGCGGGCGCGGCGGGCGGCGGCCGTGAACTCCGCCGTCGCGGCCGCGACGGCCGCCGCGCGGGACGACGCGGTCACCACCAACTGTGCGCCGTAGTGGGTGGTGCCGATGCCCGTCGCGATGCCGCCGTTGCCGGCGACCGCGTCGGCCAGTGCCACGATCTCCTCGTGGGTCAGCACCCGGCCCGCTTGGGCCTCCAGTCCAACACTCCAGCGCACGGAACCTCCTACAGCGTCGGCAGCAGCGTCGCGAACTCTTCCAGGCTCGCGAGGTCATGGCCGGACAGCAGCACGTCGATGTGTGGCTCGGCGACCATCATGCCGACGGCGCCGCCACCGCCGTGCGGGTTCAGCCACACGATCCGGTGGCTGAGTCGCGACAGCCGGGCCATGGACGTGGCCAGCAGTTCCGGGTCGCCTCGGTCGAGGCCGTCCGAGCAGATCACGACGATGGCGCCGCGGGACATGCCGCGCCGGCCCCACCGCCGCACGAAATGGTCGAGCGACGCGCCGATCCGGGTGCCGCCCTCCCAGTCGACGACCGCGGCCGCCGCCTGGCGCAGCGCCTCGTCGACCGACCGCGTGCGCAGTGGCCGGGTGACGCACGTCAGCCGGGTGCCGAAACAGAACACCTCCACCCGGCGGGCCGCGCGTCGTGTCGTGTGCGCGAACTGCAGCAACGCCCTGGAGTAGTCGGCCATCGAGCCCGACACGTCGAGGATCAGCACCAGCGGCCGGGGTCGGACCCGACGCCGGCGCCACCGCAGCGACACGATCTCGCCCTGCGTGCGCATCGACTCGCGGACCACGCGCCGCAGGTCCAGCGCCCGCCCGGACGGCGCGGCCGTCACCCGGCGGGTCCTGCGCAGCGGCGGGGTGAGCCGCAGTCGCGCCATGATCCGGCGCAGCGCGGCCAACTCCGCCGGTGAGCACTGCGCGAACGACCGGTGCCGCAACACGTCCACAGTGGACGCCATCAGCCCGAGCGACGTCTCCTCCGCGACCGTGTCCCCCGGCTCGGCCGCCGGCACGACGAAGGTCGACTCCGCGACCGCGCCCGCCGGTGTCACCTTGAGCGTCTCGACGGCGGACGCCGGGGCGGCACCGCCGAGGAAGAACCGTCGGAACACCTCGTCGTAGGTCGGGATGTCCTCGCGCCGCGTCACCAGCGCGCACCGCCCGGCCCAGTACAGGTCGACCAGGTCCGTCGGGTCCAACACCGCGGCGGCGCCGCAGAACACCTGCGCGTCCCCCGTGCCGACCACCACCCCGGCGCCCCGCAGGGCCCGCGTGAAACCGACGAGCGTCGCGACGAAGTCAGGCATCGGGGGCGATCTCGCCGAGCGACTCCCGCACCAGCTCGAGGTCGTCGCGCTCCTTCACGACCGCGCCGAGCGTCACCGAGGCCACCTCGGGGGACAGCACCGTCTCGCCGAGGAAGTCCAGCGTGCGGGCCCAGTCGATCGTCTCCGCCACCCCGGGCGGCTTCGCGAGGTCCAAGGCGCGCAACCGCGTCACGGCCGCGACCACCTTGCGCGCCAACGCCTCCGACACCGACGGCTCGCGCATCAGCACGATCTCGACCTCACGCTCGGCCGGCGGGTAGTCGATCCAGTGGTACATGCACCGCCGCTTCAACGCGTCGTGCAGCTCCCTGGTCCGGTTCGACGTCAGGATCACCAGCGGCGGCGACTCGGCGGCGACGGTGCCGATCTCCGGAATGCTGATCTGGAAGTCCGACAGCACCTCGAGGAGGAACGCCTCGAACTCGTCGTCGGCGCGGTCCACCTCGTCGATCAGCAGCACCGCGCGGTCACCGGCGCGGACGGCGCTCAGCAGCGGCCGCTCCAGCAGGAACTCCGGCCCGAACAGCTCGGTGACCGGCACCTCCGACGACAGCGTCCGGATATACAGCAGCTGCCGCGAGTAGTCCCACTCGTACAGCGCCTGGCTCGTGTCGATGCCCTCGTAACACTGCAGCCGGATGAGCGAACGGCCGAGCACGTTCGCCAGCACCTTCGCGATCTCCGTCTTGCCGACCCCGACCTCGCCCTCGAGCAGCAGCGGGCGGCGCAGCGACAACGCGACGTGCACGGCGGTCGCGAGCCCCCGGTCGGCGAGGTAGGAACCCCGGCGCAGCGTCTCGGTCAGCTCACCAACCGAGCCGGGTACCGTCACCGGTCGCGTTCGGCGAGCAGGTCCGCGACGCTCTGGTCGCCCAGCTTGCCCTCACGCTCGAGCTTGGCGCGCCACGCGGCCCGCAGGTCCTCGTCGACGGGTTCGTTCGCGCCGCCGAAGCCGATGTGTTTCATCGCCTTGCACGCCTTGCCGTGCCCGAGTGTGGCGTCCAGTTCGGCCGTGGTCTGCTCCCGCGCCTGCCAGATGTCCCGCAGCACTGACAGCGCCTGGTCCGGTTCGCGAGTCATCTCCCCAGGTTACGCGGGCGGTGACCGCCTCGAAGCGGTCCGTTAACCGATCACTTAAGCCGCGCTGGGGGCGCGACCCGCTGAACTGGCCGGACCCGGTTCCGGAACCGGTTACAGAAAATATCGGTGACCTCTTGTCCACGTGGTCTGGACCATGGCACTCTTTGTTGTCAGGGACAACAAAAACAACCGTCGGCGGTGACAAGGATGTCCACGCGACCCTCTCGACGACCCCGTTTCGGCACGGTCCTCGCGGCCGTGGCCGCGACTGTGCTTTCCACGATGGCAGCCGTGGGAAGCCCGGCAGTGGCCAACACACAGGCCTTACCCAAGGCCGGCAGCACCAACGATGTAGGTATCGCGGCGACCACGTTCGCCGACGAGTTCAACGCACCGGCCGGCACGCCGGTGGACGGCTCCAAGTGGAACATGGAGACCGGCGACAACGTCAACAACCACGAGCGGCAGTACTACACGAACAGCACCAGCAACGCGGCGCACGACGGCCAGGGCAACCTGGTCATCACCGCGCGCAGGGAGAACCCCGGCAACTACAACTGCTGGTACGGCCGCTGCGAGTACACCTCCGCCCGACTCAACACCTCCGGCAAGTTCACCCAGACCTACGGCAGCTTCGAGACCCGTATCAAGATGTCCCGCGGGCAGGGCATGTGGCCGGCGTTCTGGATGCTCGGCACCGGCGGCGGTTGGCCGGACGCCGGCGAGATCGACGTCATGGAGAACGTCGGCTACGAGCCGAACACCGTGCACGGCACGATCCACGGCCCCGGCTACTCGGGCGCGGGCGGTATCGGCGCCGGCTACTCGATCGGCAACCCCTTCGCGGACGGGTTCCACACGTTCCGCGTCGACTGGTCGCCGAACCGGCTGGTGTGGTCGGTGGACGGGAACGTCTACCAGACCAGGACGCCGACGGACCTCAACGGCAACCGGTGGGTGTTCGACCACGCGTTCTTCCTGATCCTGAACCTCGCCGTCGGCGGCTACTGGCCGGGTGACCCCAACGCCAGCACGCCGTTCCCGAACACGCTGACGATCGACTACGTCCGCGTCACCAACGACACCAGCGGTGGCGGCGGTGGCGGCGGCCGGATCACGGGACTCGGCGGCAAGTGCGTCGACGCGGCTGGTGCGAGCAGCGCGAACGGGACCGCCGTGCAGTTGTACGACTGCAACGGCACCGCGGCGCAGAACTGGTCGGTCAACTCGGACGGCACGATCCGCGCGCTCGGCAAGTGCCTCGACGTCACCTCGGCGTCCACGGCGGACGGCGCGAAGATCCAGCTGTGGGACTGCAACGGGTCCGGCGCGCAGCGCTGGACCGTGACCGGCGCACGGGACATCGTCAACATCGGCGCGAACAAGTGTCTCGACGCCACCGGCAACACGTCGGCGAACGGCACCCGGCTGCAGATCTGGACCTGCACCGGGGCCGCGAACCAGAAGTGGACCGTGGGCTGAGCCCCGGTTCGTAGTACCCGGCGACGGCGCCGCCCCCGCAATGGCGGCGCCGTCGCCGTTCCACCCTCGAAACCCCGCTGTCGAGGAGCACCCATGTCTATTCCAGCGCGCCGGAGAACGTTGCGGCGCACCACCACCCTGCTCGGCGCCACCCTGCTCACGGCTGCCGGACTGATGATCCCGACCGTGCCGGCGCAGGCCGCCGGCGAGCAGGTCGACATCTGGCTGACGACGACCGACGACGCCGACGGGCTCCACGTGACCAGGGGACTGCAGCAGCAGACCCCGGTGAACTTCGCGCCGGGCACCGGTTCCGGCCAGGTCACCATCAACGTCGACGAGAACACCCAGTACCAGCCGTTCGAGGGCGGCGGCGCATCCTTCACCGACTCCGCCGCCTGGCTGATGAACTCGTCGAACATCCTGTCGGCCGCCACCCGCGACGACACGATGCGCAAGCTGTTCGACCCCAACGCCGGCATCGGCGTCTCGTTCATCCGCAACCCGATGGGCGGCTCGGACCTCGCCCGGTCGAGCTACACCTACGACGACCTGCCGGCCGGTCAGACCGACCCGAGCCTGGCCCGGTTCTCGATCGCCCACGACCTCGCCGACGTGGTGCCGCTGACCAAGCAGGCACGCCAGCTCAACCCGGCGATCAAGGTGATGGGCTCGCCGTGGTCGGTCCCGCCGTGGATGAAGGACAACGACGACTACAAGCTCGGCTGGGTCGAGTCGCAGTACTACCCCGCGCTCGCCCAGTACTTCGTGAAGTACGTCCAGGCCTATGCGGCACAAGGGATCCCGATCAGCTTCGTCTCGGTGAACAACGAGCCGACGTGCTGCGCGAGCTACCCGTCGACCATGTGGAACGGCTCCGGGTTGGCGTTCTTCACCAAGACCAACCTGCTGCCCGCGCTGCAGAGCGCCGGTCTGTCCACAAAGGTCCTCGCGCTGGACTGGAACTGGGACCAGTACGCCTCGTTCGGCGCGCCGAGCGTCAACGACGCGGCGATCCGCGACCACCCGAACTTCGGCGGCGTCGCGTGGCACGGCTACGGCGGCGACGTCGCCCAGCAGACCGCCGTGCAGAACCAGTATCCGGGCATTCCCCAGTACGGCACGGAGATGTCCGGCGGCACGTGGGTCGGCAACCAGCACTCCGACGACATGAACAACATCATCAACTACACCCGCAACTGGGGTCGCACGGTCACCAAGTGGAGCCTGGCGATCGACCAGAACCACAACCCGCACAACGGCGGCTGCGACGTGTGCACCGGGCTGATCACCGTCCACAACGGAGACGGCCGGCACGGCCAGGTCGACTTCACCACCGAGTACTACACGATGGGCCACCTGACCAAGTTCGTGAAGGTCGGCGCGCGGCGCGTCCAGTCGAACGACAACGGCTCGGTGAAGAACGTCGCGTGGCGCAACCCGGACGGCTCGAAGGCGCTGATCGCCTACAACACCACGGGTTCGACGCAGAGCACGCGGGTGAACTGGGGCAACCAGTCGTTCACTTACAACCTGCCGGCGCGCACCTCGGCCACGTTCAAGTGGAGCGGCACGCAGGGCTCCGACGGCGGTGGCGGCCGGACCGGCCAGATCACCGGGCTCGGCGGCAAGTGCGTCGACGTGGCGGGCGCGAGCAGCGCGAACGGGACCGCCGTGCAGCTCTACGACTGCAACGGCTCCGGCGCGCAGCAGTGGACGGTCGGCACGGACGGCACGATCCGCGCGCTGGGCAAGTGCCTCGACGTCACCTCGGCGTCCACGGCGAACGGCGCGCAGCTGCAACTGTGGGACTGCACCGGTTCCGGGGCGCAGACCTTCCAGGTGACCGCGAGCCGGGACATCGTGAACACCGCGGCGAACAAGTGTCTCGACGCCACCGGCAACGTCTCGGCGAACGGGACCCGGCTGCAGATCTGGAGCTGCACCGGCGCGGCCAACCAGAAGTGGACGACCCCGTAGCTCAGTAGGCTGGACGGCGGCTCCCGGGACTCCCGAGGGCCGCCGTTCCGTCTGTCATGGAGGCGCATCGTGATCATGCCAGAGACGCAGGCGCCGTGGCCCGGCCGCGACAGGCTGGCGATCACCTCGGTGCGCGCGATCGTGACCGCGCCGGAAGGCATCGCGCTGGTCGTGGTGCGGGTGGACACCTCGGAGCCGGGCCTGTACGGGCTCGGCTGCGCGACGTTCACGCAGCGGTTCCACGCGGTCGCGGCCACGGTCGACCAGCACGTCGCGCCGATGCTCGTCGGCCGGCACCCGGCCGACATCGAGGACATCAACCGGCTCGTGCACCTGTCGTCGTACTGGCGCAACGGTCCCGTGCTGAACAACGCGCTGTCCGGGGTGGACCAGGCGCTGTGGGACATCGCGGGCAAGCGCGCCGGCATGCCGGTCTACGAGCTGCTCGGCGGCCGGGTCCGCGCGGGCGCCGACACCTACCTGCACGCGGCCGGCGCGTCCATCATGGACACCATCGAGCACGCGCAGTCGTTGACAGGACAGGGTTACCGGCACGTCCGGCTGCAGACCGGCGGGCCGGGGCTGGGGACCTACGGCGCTCCCGGCACCCCCGGCGGCTACCCGTCCGCGCCGTACCCGGACGGCTGGGACGTGAACCGGTACCTGGCCGCGACCCCCAGGTTGTTCGAGGCGGCGCGGTCGGCGCTCGGCGACGAGGTCGAGCTGCTGCACGACGTGCACTCACGGCTCACCCCGAAGCAGGCGGTGGTGCTGGCCAGAGCGCTGGAGCCGTACCGGCTGTTCTTCCTCGAGGACGTGGTCGCGCCGGAGCACTACGACCGCCTGCCGGAGGTCACGGCCGCGTCCCCGGTCCCGATCGCCGTCGGCGAGCAACTGTCGTCGCTGACCGACGCGGCCCGTTTCGTGCAGACCCACGCGGTGGACCTGTTGCGGGTGCACGTGTCCACGGTCGGCGGGCTGTCCGCGTGCCGAAAACTGGTGGCACTGTGCGAGCTCAACGGCATCCGCACCGCGTGGCACGGCCCTGGCGACGTGTCCCCCGTCGGCGTGGCGGCGAACATCGCACTGGACGTGACCACCTCCGCGTTCGGCATCCAGGAGGGCCACGTCTACAACGAGGCCACCCACGAGGTCTTCCCTGGCACCCCGACAGCGGTCAACGGCTACCTGTACCCGTCGGACCAACCGGACTGGGGCGTGGACCTGGACGAGAAGGCGGCGGCGCGGCACGAGCCGGAAACGGGACTGCACGAGCGGTGGGCGGCCCGGGTCCGCCGCCCGGACGGGGGGCTGGAGTCGCCGTGACGGGACCGGTCCCCCGCGCGTGCCCTACCGTGTCGACATGATCCGGATCAGGGCCGTCGTGTCGCTGATGTCGCTGGTCGTGGCGCTGCCGCTGACCGGCTGCACGGCGGAGACCACCGAGCCGCCGCGTGACGCGACCACCACGACGACCACCACGACGAAGGCGCCCGAGAAGCGGACCCTCGCCGACCTCGCCGAGAAACCGTGCGCCGTGCTCGACGACGCCGACAAGATCGACCTCGGGGTGGCGACCACCACCGAGGGCGGCGACCCCGGTCAGTGCAGTTGGGTGGCGGTGAACGGCGGCTTCGTCGTGTTCAAGCCATACCCGACGACCGACGAGACGGCGGCCAGGGCGAGCCTGCCCGGGGTGTCGGCGTTCGACATCGCCGGGCACGGCGCGGTGCAGGTGCTCCAGGAGACGACGTGCGTCCTGTGGGTGACCATGGTCGTGGGCGAGTCGTCGTTCCTGGTGTCGGCCACGGACGACGACCCGTCCATCTCCTGTCCCGGGACCACCGAGTTCGCGAAGGTGATCGTCGCGAACCTACGCTGACGGAGGAGAGATGTTCACCATCCACGGGATGCCGAACCGGTCCACGCACATGCCGAATTCGTCACCCCACATCTGCTTCTCCAGCGGCACCGCGACCGTGCCGCCGTCGGACAGCTTGTCCCAGTAGCCACGCAGCTCGTCGCCGTCGTCGCCGCTCACGCTGACCGTGATGTTGTCGCCGGGGTTGTGGCTGCCGCCGGGGGGCGTGTCCGCGCCCATGATCGTGTAACCGCTCGGGGACTCGAGCATGCCGTGCATGATGCCGTCCGGCTGCTCCTCCGCGCCGAACTCGCCGAACGTGTTCAGGACGAGCGTGCCGCCGAACACCGTCTCGTAGAACTCCATGGCCTGCCGTGCGTTGCCGGCGAAGCTGAGGTACGGGTTGAGCCGTGATGCCATGACTCGAGATCCTCGCAGATCAACAGGGTCACGACAACGGTGTGTACACGACCGTGAACGACGTCTTCCGCAGCGTGAGCATGTACTCGGACAATGCGCCTGGACCGCACGAACCGGTGCCGATGCCCTGCTGCCCGGCGTCGACGGTCAGCCAGAGTGCGGCACCGGGCGTGAGCTCGTTGCGGTGTGTCGCGGCGGCCAGGTCGGCGTCGGTCCAGCGCCGGACGGTCAGGCCGAACCGGCCGTCGACCCGCAGCCCCCGGCCGGCGCCGTCGGTCAGCCTCGCCCACCGGACGTCCGCGCGGCGACCGTTCTCCTGCGGCTTGACGTACGGCGTCTGCATCGCGTCCACTGTGGACTCGAAGGTGCCGATGCGGGCCGCCGCGCCGGTGTCCGGGTATGCCTCGCCGGGGCCGCGGCCGAACCACGCCACCCGGTCCAGTGCGACCGGCAGCGGCAGCGTGACCGCCAGCTTCGCGATCGGCTCCGGCCACTCGCCGTCCGGCTCGACCGCCACGGTCAGCGCGAGCCCGTCCCCTGCCGACGCCCACTCGTAGGCGACCCGCACCCCGCGGGCGGTCGCGGCGGCGGCGACCCGCTCGCGCACGACCAGCGTGTCGCCAGCGTCGACCGAGTCCAGCCGGTGTGTGAGGCGGTGCAGCCCGAGTGCGTGCCAGGTGTCCCGCAGCTTCGCGCCCGGCCCGTTGTCGTTGTCGGTCGGGGCGCGCCACAGCGTGAGGCGCGGCGGGCCGGTCGGCAGTCCGCCGAAGGTCCGCAGCCGGCCGTCGCGGTCGAACTCCGCGGGGCCGAACGAGAAGCCGTCGTCGGTCCGTTGTGGACGGTGGGTGACGGCGGCGCGCGGCGGCGGCGCGTCGGCCACCTGGTGCTGTGCCCACGCGACCTCGTGGCCGGCCGGCGCCCACGGCTCGTCGCCGGCCAGCACGGCACGCACGGTCAGCCAGGTCTCCTCGGCGAAAGCCGGCAGAGCCGGCAGTGCGACCACGCCGCCGGCCGGCACGTCGAGCACGCCGGACTCGGCGCCCGCGTCCCACTCGTAGCGCAGCGCGGGCAACGGCCGCAGCTCCTCGACCGCCAGCTCGTTGTCCGCGAAGGACATCCGGAGCGGCTCGTAGACCTTCTTCAGGTCCAGCAGTCCCGGCGACGGGGTCCGGTCGGGGAAGAGCAGGCCGTCGATGACGAAGTTCCCGTCGTGCAACGGTTCGCCGTAGTCGCCGCCGTACGCGTACTCGTGCTCGGGGTGCCGGAGGCCGTGGTCGATCCACTCCCACACGAACCCGCCCGCGATGCGCGGGTACCTGTCGAACAGCGCGACGTACTCCGCGAGCCCGCCCGGCCCGTTGCCCATGGCGTGCGCGTACTCGCACTGCACGAACGGCATCGCCCTGCGGCGCGCGTCCTGCTCCGCGTCGGGCAGCGACTCCTCGGCGCGCCTGCCGATCGCGTCGGTCTCCGCGTGGTCGGCGTACATCCGGCTGTACACGTCGACGTAGGCGCAGTCGAAGTCGCCCTCGTAGTGGATCGGCCGGGACGGGTCGCGGTCGCGGGTCCACTCGGCCATCGCGGCGAGGTTGGCACCGGTGTGGCTCTCGTTGCCGAGCGACCACAGCACGATGCTCGGGTGGTTCTTGTCCCGCTCGACCGTGCGGCGCATCCGGTCCATATAGGACTCGCGCCATTCCGGCACGTCCGAGGGGTTGCGCTCCCAACCGGCGAAGAGGAATCCGTGGGTCTCCAGGTCGCACTCGTCGACCACCCACAGGCCAAGCTCGTCGCACAGGTCGAGGAACGCGGGGTGCGGCGGGTAGTGGCTGGTGCGCACGGCGTTGACGTTGTGCCGCTTCATGAGCAGCACGTCCTCGCGCATGGTCTCGAACGGCACCGCGCGCCCGTGGTCGGGGTGGAACTCGTGCCGGTTCACGCCGCGCAGCTGCAGCGGCACTCCGTTGACCGTCAGCACACCGTCCACGATGGACACCGTGCGGAAGCCGATCCGCAGCCGAACCGTCTCGTCCGGGGTGGACACGATCGCGTCGTAGAGCCGCGGCCGCTCCGCGCTCCACGGCTCGACCGCGACGGTGACCTCCGTGCCGGTCGCCAGGTCGTGGATCCCCAGCTCGGGCACCGTGACGGTCGCCGGAGCCGAGGCGTCGACCCGCAGCGTGCCCTGACCGTCCAGATAGGACGCGTGCACGAACACGTCGTCGAGCCCGGCGCGCGCCTCCAGTGTCACGGAGCGGAAGATGCCGGGCAGCCACCACTGGTCCTGGTCCTCGAGGTAGCTCGCGGCGGACCACTGATGCACACGGACGGCGAGCACGTTGCGGCCCGGGCGGAGCGCGTCCCGCACGTCGAACTCCGCCGGCAGCCGGGAGCCGGTGAAGAAGCCCAGCTCGACACCGTTCAGCCAGACCTTCGCGCACGACTCGACCCCGTCGAACCGCAGCACGACGTCCCGGCCGGCGAAGTCGGCAGGCAGGTCGAACGCCACCCGGTGGTCGCCCGTCGGGTTCTCCTCCGGCGGGTGCGGCGGGTCGACCGGGAACGGGTAGACCACGTTGGTGTACCAGGGGTTCCCGTACCCGCGCAGCGGCCAGTGGGACGGCACGGCGATGGTGTCCCAGCCGGTGTCGTCGAAGTCGGGCGCGGTGAAGTCGACCGGCGCGGCGGCGACCGGTGAGAGGCGGAACCGCCAGTCGCCGTCGAGCACGAGGCGCGGCGCGTCCGTGTCGAGGTCGGCCCTCGGCGCGCGCAGCCCGGCGTGTGGCGCGTGGTCGTCGTAGTAGCTCACTGTGTTCCCCCAAGAACGGCCGGCACGAGGTCGAGTGCGTGGGTGGCGGTGAAGCCGAGCAGGTCGGTCGCCGCGGACGTGTCGATCGGCACCCGCCGGCCGGGCAGCGGCGCACGCCGCGGCACGTCGGGCAGGTACCGGTCGAGGAGGTCCTCGGTCGGGTACGGCGACAGTGTCTCCGACGCGGCGAGGTAGAGCGCACGGGCGCCGCACAGCGGCACGGTCGCGGCGAGCCAGCACGCCAGCGCGGCGTCCCGCAGGTCGAGATAGCTCCACAGCTCGCCGGCGCCGGCGCCCGGGTCACGGCGGTACAGTTCGGCTTCCTCCGCAAGGAACTCCGGCGTCCCAAGCTTTGGGAACCGGAGCGCGGCGACGGCCATGCCGTCGCGGCGCGCGACCATCGCGGCGGTGGCCTCGTCGGCCTGTTTGGACAGTGCGTACGGGTCGGCCACCTGGAGCGGCATCGCCTCGTCGATCGGCACGTAGGCGGGCCGCGCCGGCGCGGGCGCGAACGGCAGGCCGGTGATCGACAGGCTGCTCGCGATCACCGCGCGCCGCACGCCGGCCCTGGCGGCCTGGTCGAGCACGACGAACGTGGCGGCCGCGTTCCCGACGAACACCTCCTCCGGCGTGCCGAGGTGGGGCGCGGGGATCGCGGCGAGGTGGATGACCGTGTCGACGCCGGCCATGGCCCGCGCGACCAGGTCGACGTCGGCGGCGCCGCCCGTGAAGAACGTCTCGGTGTGGGCAGGATCGTGGCGGTCGAGCCCGACGGCGGCCGCGCCCCGCGCCGCGAGGACGCGCAGCACCGCGCTGCCGAGCCGACCCGCCGCCCCGGTGACCAGGACCCGGCTCGGTGCGTGGCTCATCGTGGGAAGCATAGATTTTCACCGCCCCCGCGCAAGGCGTCGCCGAGTCGCCTCCGCCACACCGGCCTGCCCCCGTCATTGACAAGCACCTCTTTTACGTAAACACTCGAACGTACTATGAAAGACCTGTTGTACGTCGAGGGGTTCGCGCAGGCCGAGGCGCTGCTCAAGCCGCAGCGGGTCGAGGTGCTCCGGCACCTGGCCGAGCCGCACTCGTGCACCGAGGTCGGCGCCAAGCTCGACCAGACCCCGCAACGCGTCTACTACCACGTGAAACGCCTGGTCGACGCCGGGCTCGTGACGCAGGTGTCGGAGCGGCGGGTGCGCGGCATCGTCGAGGGCATCTACCAGGCGGCCGCCCGCTCGTACTGGCTCTCGCCGCGGCTGGTCGGCACCATCGGCGGCCGGCGAGTGCGCGACGAGCTGAGCATCGGCTACCTGATCGAGCTGGTCGAGGAGGTGCAGACCGACCTCGCGAACCTCGACCGGCGCCGGCCAGAGCTGCCGACGCTCGGGGTGTCCGGCCGGATCGCGCTGCCGCCGGAGCGCCGCACGGAGTTCTTCGACGAGCTGCGCGCCACGCTGCAGGACCTGTTCACCCGCTACGGCGGCGCCGACGGCGACTCGTTCAACCTGGCGATCACCTGCTACCCCAAGGAGAACCAGCCCGGCCAGGGATAGGGTCTGGCGATGACGCGGTGGCGGGCGGCGCTTGCCCGGTTCGGCGGGCGCACCCCGCGCGCCGCGACGCGGTCGTCGCGGCGGCGCTGATCCTCCTCGGCTTCCTGCGGGTCCCGCTCGCGCTCCTGGTCAACGACGGCTCGCTCGCGCCCAGGTCGACGCGGCGGCGTTCGAGTCGGCCCTGGACCGGCTGCGATGATCAAATGCCTGATCGGCGTCCACGTGTCCTTACTCGTGACGGTGACCGTGTGCCTGCTCCTGGCACACCCGTCGCCGCCCGATCACCCGCCGCCGCCCCCGTCACTTCCGCGTTCAACTCCGCCGCCCCCATCTCCCCCTGCTCCCCCCGACGACCACGGTGCCGGTCGAGACCCCGGCGACGCAACCGGCCCAGGAGCCCCGGGCGACCACGTCATGCCGTGTGCAGCCAGTCCAACACCACGGTCGCGGTCCACGACTGTTGTTTGCTGCCAAGGGGTTCGCCCGTCAACGGGTGGTAGTACTCGGCGAACGTGCCGTCCGCCACCAGTCGCAGGCACTCGCCGCGCAGGTGGTCGGCCTGTGTGGTCCACCCGCGCTGCTCGAACGCCCACCCGAACAGCCACGCGATCACGGGCCACACCGGCCCGCGCCAGTACTCGCGCGGGCGAAAGCCCGGGTCGTTCGGCGAGACCGACGGCGGGATGGCCGCGAACAGCGCCGGATGGCCGGCCCAGTCGGGCCCGCACAGCGTCTCCAGCATGATGTTCTCGTCGTGGGCGTCCAGGCCGCCGCACAGCAGCGGCGCGAAACCCGCGATGGTGCGCGTCGACAGCCAGCGGTCACCGCGCAGGTCGCGGTCCCTGGCCAGCCCCGTGGCCGGGTCGTAGGACCGCGCCACCGCCGCCCGGGAACGCCGGGCCCAGCCACGCAGCTGCTTGACCTGCCACGCCGGCTGGCCGCTTTCCTCGCCGAGCGTCGCGAGCACCTCACTGGCCAGCGCGAACAGGGCCGTGACGAAGACGTCGCCGACCAGGAAGCTCGACGTGCGCACGACGGCGTCGGCGTCGTAGCGGACCTTGCGCATCTCCTCGATCAGCCACAGGTACCGGTCGTACTCCGCGTCGCTCGGGCGTTCGGCGTCCGCGGCGACGAGGCCGCGGTCCAGGCGGACATACGGCGGCAGCTCACCGGGAACCACCGCGGCATAAGGGGTGTCCCAGCGCGGCGAGTTGTCCATACCGGACTCCCAGCCGTGCACGATCGCCAGCATCCCGGAGCCGAGCGGGTCCCGGTGCCGCACCAGCCACTCGTGCCAGCGGTACAACCTCGGCCAGCCCTCGCGCAGCAGCCGCTCCGCCGAGTCCACATCGGACTGTGCGCGGGCGATGTCCACGATGCGGCGCAACGCGATCGCGTGCACCGGCGGCTGGCAGATGCCCGACGTGCGCGGCGCGTCCGGCGCGTCGGCGTTCAGCTCAGCGGCGCCCCAGCGTTCCGGGCCGGGGAAGTACCCGCCGCCCTCGGAGAACACGATGTGCGGGATCATCCCGTTGCGCCACTGGGCCGCCAGCAGCGTCTCCAGCTCCTGCACGGCACGGTCGACGTTGAGGTGCGCGAGGCCGATGGAGATGAACGCGGTGTCCCAGCTCCACATGTGCGGGTACAGCCGGGGCGCGGCGGTGATCATCGTGCCGATGTCGTTACCCGACAGCGTCCACGCGGCGCACGCGGCCAGCTGCACCGAGCTGAGCCGGCGTCTGTCCGACACCGCGGCCTGTCTCACGACACCTCCAGCACACTTATGTCTAATATTTAGACATAAGTAACGTTGTACAAACTTAGGCGGGTGTCATGGCCGACGTCAACCGGGCAATCGCGACCGGGGGAACCGCGTCGCCGGGAAATGTTCTCGCCGTGTTACGTGACTCGGGGCCCTTGACACGTCAGCGGCTGCAGCAGCTGCTCGGCCTGTCCAGGGCCACGCTGGTCGAGCGGCTCGACACACTGGCGCGGTTGCGGCTGATCAGGACCGCGGGCCACCACGCGTCCAGCGGCGGGCGGCGCGCCGAACTGCTCACGGCGGACCGGTCGAGCCGGGTCGCGGTGGTGGTGTGGCTCGGCGCGAGCCACGTGTCGGTTGGCGTCGGCGACCTGGAGGGAACCGTCCTCGTCGAGCACACCGAGCGGCTGCCGCTCGGCCACGAGCCGGGACACGTGCTGCCGTGGCTGCTCGGCACCGCCCGCCAGCAGCTCGCCGACCTCGGCCGCGGCTCGGACCTCGCGGCCGTCGGGTTCGCCGTGCCGGGTCAGATCGACCAGGCCACCGGCGTCTCGATCATGCCGCCGACCATGCCGGCGTGGCGGGACCAGCCGCTGCGGGACACCTTCACCGACGGGTTCGGGGTGGACGTGCAGCTCGAGAACGACGCGAACGCGCTGGCGTACGGCGAGTACCTGGCCACCGGGAGCCGGCAGGCGACCGTGCTCGGCGTGGCCGTCGGCACCGGCATCGGCGCGGGCGTGGTGATCCGCGGCAGCGTCCACCGCGGCGCGACCGGCTGCGCCGGGGAGATCGGCCACATCCGCATCGAGCACCGCGACGAGCGGTGCGGCTGCGGCCGGCGCGGGTGCGTCGCCGCGCTCGCGAGCGGCACGGCGCTGGTGCGGCAGCTGCGCGGCGACGGCGCGCGGTCGCTGCCGGACGTGGTCCGCCGCGTCGAGGCGGGCGACCCGCACGCGGTCGCGCTCGCCACCGACGCGGGCCGGCTGCTGGGGACCGTGCTCGCGACCGTGGTGACGATCCTCAACCCGAACCTCGTGCGGGTGGGCGGCGAGATCGGCGCGCTCGCGCCGTTCCGGGCCGGCCTCGCGGAGACGCTCACGCAGCAGGCGCACGAGGTGGCGGCGCACGTGCTGGACGTCGGGCCCGCCGTGCTCGGGGAGCACGCGCCGCTAGTGGGCATGGCCGGACTCGCCGCGGCCGCGGTGTTCGCCCCGGACGCGATCGACCGCCTCGCCGGGCGACCATGATGGCCCGTTCGGCAATGCCATGAAGGACCCCTTCATGGCATTGCCGAACGGCACTCATCTAGCCGGCGACCGGCACCTCTGCGGGCGCCGGCACGACCTCGGCGGCGGGTGCCGGCCGGCGCCGCAGCGTCACCAGCGCGACCACCGCGGTCGCGGCGAACAACACCGCGCCCGCCGCGGTGACGGTGTTCAGGCCGGACGTGAACGCCGCCCGCGCGCTGTCCATCAGCTCGGCCGCGACCGACGGCGGCAGGTCCGGCGCGGCGGCGGTCGCCCCGGCCAGGCTCTCCCCCGCGGACGCCGGCGCCGCCGCGGGCAGCGTCACGCCGCCGCGGTACACGATCGTCCCGACGCTGCCGAGGATCGCGAGGCCCAGCGCGATGCCCAGCTCGTTGCTGGTCTCCGCCGCCGACGCGGCGGACCCGGCCTTCTCCGGCGCGACCGACGTGATCAGCATCTCGGTGCCGACCATGGTCGGCGGCGCGACGCCGACACATGCCAGCAGGAAGCCGGTGACCAGCAGCGGCAGCCCGCCGGACACGTCGACGAACGCCAGGAGCACACAGCCGAGCGCGGCGATCGACAACGCGACGGCCATGAGGTGCGCCGGCCGGAACCTGCGGGCCAGCACCGGCGTGAGCTGGGTGGAGCCGATCATCGCGACCGCCTGCGGCAGCATCCACAGCCCGGCATGCAGCGGCGAGAGGCCCACGACCAGCTGCAGGTACGTCGGGATGAAGAAGAACGTCCCGGACATCACGACCGCCCCGCAGAACATGATCACCATGCAGGAGCGGAACGACCGGTCGGCGAACAGCCGCAGGTCCAGCAGCGGCGAGCGGCCCTCGGTGCGCGCCAGCATCCGCTGCCTGGACACGAACACCGCGCCGAACCCGAGCCCGGCCAGCACCGCGACCACCGGCACCACCTCGATCGTGCCGAGCCGCGCGGACTCCTTCAGCCCGTAGATCACCGGCAGGATCGCGGCGAGCGAGAGCGCCACGCTGGCCAGGTCCACCCGGCCCGCGGACTCGTCGCGGTACTCCGGCAGCAGCGCGGGCGCGGCCGCCAGCAGGATCGCCATCACCGGCACGGCGAGCAGGAACACCGAGCCCCACCAGAACAGCTCGAGCATCGCGCCGCCGATCAACGGGCCGATCGCGGTGCCGACCATGAAACAGCTCATCCACACGGCGATCGCGGCCCCGCGCTGCTTGGCGTCGTGGAACATGTTGCGGATCAGCGCGAGCGTCGAGGGCATCAGCGTCGCGCCGGCGATCCCGAGGACCGCACGCGCCGCGATCAGCATCTCCGCGCTGGTCGACCACGCCGCCACGACCGAGGCGACACCGAACGCGGACGCGCCGAACATCAGCAGCCGCCTGCGACCGATCCGGTCGCCGAGCGTGCCCATGGTGACCAGGAAGCCGGCGAGCATGAACCCGTAGATGTCGAGGATCCACAGCTGCTCCGTGCTGCCCGCGTGCAGGTCGGCGGCCAGGTGCGGCAGCGCGAGGAACAGCACGCTCATGTCCAGCGAGGCGAGCAGCGTCGGCAGGGCGAGCACGGCCAGCCCGATCCATTCCCGTCGGCCGGCTTTGATCTGGATGTCCATGTCTACTGGTCCTTCCGGGACAAGTCGGGTGGCGCTTTCGGGAGGGAGTCGGAGCGGGCCGGGTCGTTCTCGACATCGGTAGGACTTTCTGCCCGTGGAAAACTCATCGGGACGCGAGCGATGAGTTCCTGGCGGCGCGCTGGTCTGTACCGCTAGCGACAGAGAGGATGTGGATCGTGACCGTCACCGACAACCCCGCCGGACCGGACTTCCTCAGCCAGGCGGACCCGTACCGCAGGGAGTTGCTCGCGCACTGCTACCGGATGCTCGGGTCGGTGCACGACGCGGAGGATCTCGTGCAGGAGACGATGCTGCGTGCCTGGCGGGCCTACGACCGGTTCGAGGGCCGCTCGACACTGCGCACCTGGCTGTACCGGATCGCGACGAGCGCCTGCCTCACCGCGCTGGAGAGCCGGGGCCGGCGGCCGCTGCCGACCGGGCTCGGCGGCCCGAGCGAGGGCGGCGGCCAGCCGCTCGAGGTCCGCGACGAGGTGCCGTGGCTGGAGCCGATGCCCGGCGGCGCCGACGACACCGACCCGGCCGCGATCGTCACGGCGCGGGAGAGCATGCGGCTCGCGTTCGTCGCCGCGCTGCAGCATCTGCCGGCCAGGCAGCGCGCGGTCCTGATCCTGCGGGACGTGCTCGCGTGGCGGGCGGCCGAGGTCGCAGAGCTGCTCGACACGACCACGGCCGCCGTGAACAGCGCGCTGCAGCGGGCCCGCGCCCAGCTCGACGAGGTCGCGCCCAAGCAGGACGAGGTCGTCGAGCCGACTGCGGCGGACAAGCGCGCCCTGCTCGAGCGGTACGTCGCCGCGTTCGAGCGGAAGGACGTCGCGGCGATCGTGCGGCTGCTCGCCGAGGACGCGGTGTGGGAGATGCCGCCGTTCTCGACGTGGTTCCGCGGGCCGGAGCAGGTCGCGCGGCACCTGACCGGCCAGTGTCCCGGCGGCCCAGGCGACTTCCGGTTCGTGTTCACCGAGGCCAACGGCGACCCCGCGCTCGGGATGTACCTGCGTGCGGCCGACAGCCCGGTGTTCCGGCCGTTCAACCTGCAGGTGCTCACCGTGTCGGGCTCGGTGTTCTCGCACGTCGTGTCGTTCTTCGACCTGCGCCTGTTCGACACCTTCGGCCTGCCGAGCACGCGGTGACCGACGAGCCGGGGCTGGCGCCGCTGCTCGGCGGCGTCGGTCTGCTGGAGCGCGCCATCGACTACACGCTCGGCAGCCTCGACGCGGTCACGCCGCGGTGCCTGTCCCGGCCGACGCCGTGCGCGGAGTGGGACCTGCGCGCGCTGCTCGACCACCTCAACGACTCGCTGCTCGCATTGCACGAGGCCGCCGCGCTCGGCCGGGTGTTCCCGGACTCCGGCGACTACGCGGCCGCGGCGTCGGTCGACCCGGTCGCCGTGCTGCGGGACCGGGCCACCCGCCTGATCGGCGCGTGGCCCGCACCGGTGCCGCGCAAGGAGATCGACATCGGCGAGCTGGCGCTGACCGCCGCGATCCTCACGAGCGCCGGCGCGTTCGAGGTGGCGGTGCACGGCTGGGACGTGGCGCGGGCCTGCGGCGCGGACCGGCCGATCCCGGCGGGCCTCGCCGAGGAGATGCTCGACCTGTCGCCGCTGCTCGTGACCGAGGCGGACCGGCCCGCACGGTTCGCACCCCCGGTCGCCGCGCCCTTCTGGGCAGTCCCCGGCGACCGGTTGGTCGCACTTCTGGGCCGGCATCCGTAGGGGCGGTATCGCGGCGGTCCCTGGCGCGACCTTTCTGGTATGGCGAAAGTTGTGGTGGCGTCCTTCAACGTCGAGAACCTGTTCGCGCGGCCGAAGGCGTTCGACCTGACCGACCCGGCGGCCGGTGAGCCGGTGCTGAGCGCGTACCACGAGTTCAACGCACTGGCCGGGAAGGCCGACTATACGTCCGACGACACCGCGCGGATGCGGGAGTTGTTGGTGGCGCTGGACATCTACACGGTGAACACGCAGGGCGCGGTGCGGCGCAAGCAGTCGCAGGCGCCGAGGTGGGCGTGGCTGCGCAAGAACCGCGGCACCTTCGACCGCGAGCCGAGAGACCCGACGCAGGACGTCGAGATCATCGCGACCGGCCGGGACGACTGGATCGGCTGGGTCGAGCTCGCCACCGAGACGACCGACGAGGCCGGCACGCGCACCACGGCGCGGGTGATCGGCGAGATCGACGCGGACGTCATCGCGATCGTGGAGGCCGAGGACCGGCCGTCGCTGATCCGGCTCAACCAGGAGCTGCTCGGCGGGCGGTACGACCACGTGATGCTGGTCGACGGCAACGACGACCGCGGCATCGACGTCGGCATCATGACCAAGAAGGGCTTCGAGATCGAGTCCATCCGGTCCAATGTGGACGTCAAGGACCGCGCCGGGCCGGTGTTCTCGCGGGACTGCCCGCAGTACGAGATCCGAACGCCGTCCGGCGAGACCGTGCACGTGCTGGTGAACCACTTCAAGTCGCAGTCCGGCGGCGGCGGGCCGAAACGCAAGCGGCAGGCCAAGGAGGTCCGCCGGATCGCCGACGAGCTGGTCGCGGCGGGCAAGAACGTGATCGTGCTCGGCGACCTCAACGAGGGCCAGCCGAGCGCGGACAAGCCGGCCGCGAACCTGAAGACGCTGTTCGACCCGGCCGGGCCGCTGGTGTCGTGCTACGAGCTGCCCGGCTTCGAGACCGGCGAGCCGCTCGGCACCTTCGACTCGTGCGGCATCCGCAACCGGCTGGACTACCTGCTGGTGTCGCGGTCGCTGCAGCCGCGGTTCCGGTCCGGGCACCTGTTCCGCAAGGGCCTGTGGGGCACCCGCGCCACGCGCCCGACCGCCTGGCAGACCTACGAGGAGATGAAGGACAGCAGCCAGCAGGCGTCCGACCACGCGGCCGTGGTCGTGGAGCTGGATCTCTAGTACGCGATGCCGCTCGCGCGGGCCGGTCGCGGTGTCTAACGACACGGCCTTGCGATTAGTACATGACGTGCTTTCCGCCGTCGAGGATGACCGTCTCGCCGGTGACCAGGTCCATGGCGAGCAGCCCGAGCACGGCCTGCGCGACGTGTTCCGGGCCCGCGGTCGCACGCAGCGGCACCGTCTCGCGTTCCGCCGCGGCCTTGCCGGCCACGCCGTGCGCCTCGGTCTGCCAGCGGGTGGCGACCGTGCCGGGGGCGACCGCGTTCACCCGCACCTCCGGCGACAGCGCTACCGCCAGGTTCCTGGTCAGCTGCACGAGCGCCGCCTTGCTGACGCCGTAGGCGATCGACGAGCCACCGGCGCGGTAGCCCGAGATCGACGCGATGTTGACGACCGCGCCGCCTGCCGCGCGCAGCGGGCCGGCGAACGCGCGCGTCACCCGGAACGGGCCGATCACGTTCACGTCGAGCACGTGCGCGAACGCCTCGTCGGTGAGGCCGTCGAGATCCTCGTGCGGCACCCGGTACGTGGTCGCGGCATTGTTGACCAGCACGTCGACGCGGCCGAACCGGTCGAGCGCGGCCGCGGCCAGCGCGCGCACCTGCTCGTCGGAGGCCACGTCGGCCCGCACGGCGAGCGCGGGGCAGTCCAGCTCGGCGACCACCGACTCGGCCTCGGCCGCCGACCGGGAGTAGTTCACGACCACCCCGGCGGCGCCGGCACGGCCGAGCGCCAACGCGGTCGCGCGGCCGATTCCCGTGCCACCGCCCGTGATCACGGCTACCGTGCCCGCCAGCTCCATCTACCGCCTCCAACCTGCCTAATGTAGGTGAGGAATCTTTCCCACAGTTGGCGGAGGTCTGCATGGCTTACGACGTGACCGCGGTGCGGGCACAGTTCCCCGCGCTCGACGAGGGCGCGGCGCACTTCGACGGTCCGGGCGGTTCGCAGACCCCGGCGGTCGTCGCGGACGCGGTCGCCGACACGTTACGGTCGGCGGTCGCGAACAAGGGGACGGTGACCGCGGCGGAGCGGCGTGCGACCGACATCGTCGACGCCGCCCGCACGGCCGGCGCGGACCTGCTCGGCGTCGCGGCCGACGGCATCGTGTTCGGCCGCAGCATGACGCAGCTGACGTACGACTTCGCGCGCACGCTCGCGAAGAACTGGGGCCCCGGCGACGAGATCGTGGTGACCAGGCTCGACCACGACGCGAACGTCCGGCCGTGGGTGCAGGCCGCCGACGCGGTCGGCGCGACCGTCCACTGGGCCGACTTCGACCCGGCGACCGGCATCCTCGGCGCCGAGGATGTCGCGAAGGTCCTGTCGCCGAGGACGCGGCTGGTGGCCGTGACGGCGGCGTCGAACCTGCTCGGCAGCCGCCCGCCGGTCGCGGCCATCGCGGCGACCGCGCACCAGGTCGGCGCGCTGGTGTACGTCGACGGCGTGCACCTGACGCCGCACGTGTTCGTGGACGCGGCCGGACTCGGCGCGGACTTCTACGCGTGCTCGCCGTACAAGTTCCTCGGGCCGCACCTCGGGATGCTGGCGGCGGAGCCCGCGCTGCTCGAGCAGCTGCGGCCGGACAAGCTGGCGCCCGCGTCGGACGTTGTGCCGGAACGGTTCGAGTACGGGACGCTGCCGTACGAGGCGCTCGCCGGGACCACCGCCGCGATCGACTTCCTCGCCGGCCTCGCGCCGGGCGCCGGGTCACGGCGCGCACGGCTGGCCGGGGCGTTCGAGGTGTTGGAGCAGCACGAATCGGTGCTGCTGTCGCAGTTGGACAGCGGGCTCGCGGAGATCGCCGGGGTCCGGCGGTACGGGGCGCCGGACCGGCGCCGCACGCCGACGACGCTGTTCTCGGTGACGGGCGTCGCGCCGGGCGCGGTGTACCGCGGGCTGGCTGAGCGTGGTGTCAACGCGCCGGCCGGCACGTTCTACGCGTACGAGTGCGCACGCAGGCTCGACCTCGGCGACGGCGGCGCCGTGCGGGCCGGCATCGCGCCGTACACCACGAAGTCCGATGTGGACCGGTTGCTGGAAGGCGTCGCAGCGCTGGCCGGTCGACGGTGACTACGAAACGTCGAGCTGCTCCCGCAGGATGTCGAGCTGCCCGGCGTGCCGCGCGGTCTCCTCGATGAGGTGCACGAAGACCCACCGCACCGACACCTCGCCCATCGAGTGGTGCGGCACGACGTCGTCGAGCGCGAACGGGGCGGCGACGACGCGCGACTCGGCGCAGGCCGCGCGGTAGTCGGCGATCAGCGAGGCCGCCGTGTCCTCGGGCTGGGGCACGAACTCCCAGTCCCGGTCGTGCGCGCGCCGGTGGTCGCCGCAGCGCGCGCCGAGCAACTGGTGGAACCAGCCGGTCTCCACCCAGCGCAGGTGCTTGACGACCCCGCCGACCGTCGTGAGCGACGGCACGAGCCTGCGCCGGAGGTCCACCTCGGACAGTCCGTCGATCTTGGTGACCACGGTGTCGCGGAAGACGTCCAGCCACTTCTCCAGCATCGGTCGCTCCGCCGCCGTCGCGACGAGATCCTCGGGTGGCACCATGCGCGGGACGCTACCGCCGACCCCCGACAGATTCGCCTCACTCCACCGGCTCGGCCGCTCCCGAGATCTGCCGCAGCCGCGCGATCAGAGCGACCGTCTCCATGCCGCACAGCTCGGCCATCCGTTCCAGCGCGGAGATGTCCAGGCTCACGTCCGGCCCGTGGTGCCCGTTGCTCTCCGCGAGCCGCCCCTTTGCCCACCGTCGCAACGGCTGCAGGTCCGGCTGTTCGTCCCGGACGACCTGGCGCAGGTCGATCCGGATCCGGCCGACCGGCGATTCGCTGAACACCCGCTGGTGCACCCGCGCGAGCAGCTCGTGCGGCACCTCGTCCAGCGCGATGCAGATCTCCACGAGCCGGACCACCGAGCACTGCCTCGTGCCCAGCTCGTAGGTGGCGAGCGTCTGGAGAGAGATATCGCTCTGCAGCCGACCGTTGAGATCGCGCCGCGTCCAGCCGCGCTGTTTGCGCAGACGACGCAGCTCGTCCCCGAGAACTCGCTGGTAGGTCGCTGTGTCCAGCTGCACGATCGCCCCTCTCTCGGTGTGGCAGCCGGTGGCCTGACCGGGATGCCGCATAAGAGGAAGCAACGAAAGGCCGTGTGATTACGCGGCTTTTCAAAATTTGCTTTCGTAACTGACCCTAACGGGTGAGGTGAATCGGCCGTTCGCAGGCGGCGACTACGTCAGTTGACGCAACCGCCGGTGTCGGGCTGGGTCGCGGCGGCGTGCCCGCGCGTCGCGCCGGAGAGGTCGACCTTGGGGGTGCCGGCGAGGCGCTGACCGCCCTGCTCGTCGCCCTGGCCACTGTCCGAACCGGACTCCGACCCGTCGGCGCCGGGCCCGGCGTAGTCGTCTCCCAACAGGACGGTCACCGTGCCGGGCGGCAGGTTCGCGTCCTCCTCCACCTGCGGGTTCCCACCCAGCTCGGTGGCGACCCGGTCGGCGTTGTCCTGCTCGCCGGTTGCGTGCCGGACCACAGTGGAGTCAAGCGGCTCGGCGTTGCCGATCTCGCCGCGGACGAACCCCTTCTCGGCGAGCGAGGTGGCGACGGAATCGGCGAGACCACCTTGGTTCGTCGCGTTACGCACGTTGACGGTTATCTTCGGGTTGCTGGACGCGTCGTCGCCGCCGCCGGACTCCCCGCCGCCCGTGTTCTCCGTCTTGGTCTTCCCGCCGAGCAGGCCCTGCACGAACTCCTTCACGGCGCCCGGGTCGACCTCGACGGCCGAGCCGTCGCTGTCGGTCTCGAGCGCGATGTTGCCGACCGGGATCGTCTTGAACTCCATGTTGCCGCCGGTGAAGCCCATCATCTGCTGGGCGAACTGCATGACGTTCCAGTCCTTGTCCAGCACGACCGACTTCTGCACGGCCGCCTGCAGCTTGTCCAGCGTGTCCGACCCTGGCGTCAGCATGTCCTGCGAGAACACCTTCTTCGCCATGCCGGACATGAACACCTGCTGGCGCACGATGCGGTCCAGGTCGCCGTTGGGCAGCCCGTGGCGCTGCCGCACGAACGCGAGCGCCTGCACCCCGGCGAGCGTCTGCGGGCCGGCCGGGAAGCGCGCGCCGGAGCGGTAGTCGTCGACCGGGCCGTTGAGGCACACGTCGATGCCGCCGATGGCGTTGGTGATGTCGTAGAAGCCGAGCAGGTTGACCTCGGCGTAGTGGTCGATCGTGGCGCCGGTCAGGTTCTCCACGGTCGCGATCAGGTTCCTCGCGCCCTGCTGGTTGGACCCGACCTGCAGCTCGGCGTCGTCGGAGACGCCCTTGTTCCGCAGGTCCTTCAGCGCCTCGTTCTTCGCACGCGCGTACGCGGAGTTGATCTTGTGCGTGCCGTAGCCCTCTGGGAGGTCGACGTAGGAGTCCCTCGGCAGCGAGATCCCGACCGCCTTGCCGCCGTCGTTCGGGATCCTGATCATGATGAGTGTGTCGGTGTTCAGCTCGCCGTCGGACTCGCCGGCGCTGAGCATCGCGAGCTGCTCCTCGGACAGCGGGTGGCCCTGCGCGTCGGTGCGGCTGTCCATGCCGACCATGAGGATGTCGATGGCGCCGTCGGCCGGTTTCTCGACCGGCGCCGAGTCGATGACGTCGGCGGTCGTCATGCCGTCGGTGAAGTCCTCGAGCGTCTTCCAGTAGAAGCCGGTGCCGACGAGCACGAGCGTGGACAGGATCGCGACGAAGGTCTTCGCGCCGGTCATCCCAGGGCGGGGGGGCCGGCGGGCGGGCTCGCGGCGCGACCTGGGCGCCGGGTCCGGCAGCGGCTGCCAGCGGGCGTCGGAGGTGCGTGGCGCCGGGCGGGCCGGGCGCGGGGTGGACTGGCGAGGCTGCCACTCGTCCCGGTGGCGGTCCGATGACCCTCCGGTGCGGCCGCCGACCACCCGGCCGGCGTTCGCGGGCGGCGGCGTCCGTCCGCCCGCACGCGGCGGCTGCTGGCGGCCCCGCCCCGACTCAGGCCCGTCTGACCTGGGCGGACGATAGTTCACCCCGACTCCCTCCCGCTCCCCGCGGCTAGCTCCCACCTAAACAAGACGTACGTGGGTGCCACCAGGTTGTCCAGTAGGGTGGCATACGTCGCGCACCGTGATCGAACCGGCGCGCGCATTCCGCTCGGGTCAGTGGCTCGCCGGTACCGGTCGCGCGGTCACCGTGCGCGGCCGCGCGGGCACACAGACCACGGCGACGGCCAGCGCGACCACCATCGTCATCCCGTGCACCACCGTGCCCGCGCCGCTGACCGTGGTGAGCATCGGTGCGACGCACGCGATCGCGGTGACCACCCACGGGCCGGGCCGCGAGCTGGTCTGCAGGTGCACGCAGTGCACGAGGTACCAGCCGAGCAGCAGGTGGATGAGGTTCGCCATCGGGTCGATGGGCAGGCCGAGCACGTTGGCCGACTCGGTCCACCCGGACAGCCCGGCGACCGCGAAGCCCACCACGCCGAGCGCCCCGTACGCGACGCCGAGGCCGGCGGCGAGCATGTCCGGCCAGCCGCGCCTCGGCTCCGGGCCCGGCTCACGGGGTTGCGGCGCGGGCGGGCGCCGCTCGAACCAGAGGAACGCGAGCAGCGTGGGCAGCGCGATCAGTCCCACCGCGAAGATCGTGCGCGGCTGGACGAGCCAGCCGATCCCGCCCGCGCTGCGCGCCACCCCGACGAGGCCCTCGAACAGGAGCATCGCGCACAGGTACACGAGGTACACCGTCATCGGCGCCGCGCGGACGATGGCCACCACCCGCGCGGGAGCGCTGGTCGCGAGCACGCGGAGGCCACGCTCGCGGGGCAGCGCGACCAGTGCCGTCTGCACGATCCCGATCAGCAGCACCCCGGCGAGCGACGGCGCGAACGCCGCGTACCCGGTCGGCTCGGCCAGTTGCAGCCTCGGTTGGGCGCCGAAGGTCGTGAGCAGCACCAGCCCGGCGAACGCGACCGCGGCCGTGGTCAGCAGCGCCCAGCGGGGCACCCGCCACAGCGTGCCGTCCGCGTAGTGGAACGCGAGCTGGCCGAACAGCAGCGCGACGAGCACCCCGCCCGCGTGCGCGGCGACCGAGCCGCCGGCGAACGAGAGCCCGACGACCCCGGCGAGCAGGACCGCGGGAGTGGTGAACGGGAACGCGTTGTGCAGCCGGTGCATGACCGGCGTGGCGGCCACGACGAGGACGTACAGGCCGAGCAGCCACAGCGGCTGCACGATCAGCCTGCTGAACGCGGTCACCGCGCTCTCCGGCGCCTGCAACATCTCCAGGGACAGCGGGATGACGAGCCAGGCGATGACGAACGCCAGCACCGGCCGGATCAACCAGCCGATGCGGCCGGCGAGGAACGTGAGGTAGCCGCCGCCGGTGTCGCGCAGCGCCCGCCAGGCGAGCAGGTTCGAGTGCCCGCCGGCGAGGAAGAACAGCGGGACGAGCTGCAGCAGCCAGGTGAACGGCCACGTCCACGCCGGTTCGAGGTCGTCGCGCATGGTGAACGCCAGCAGGGACTCCCCGAGCACGATGCCGGTGAGGGACAGAATGCGCAGGAAGCTCATGCTGTGTGCCTGCGCCTGCTCGGTCTCGGTCAGGCGGGGGCGCGGCTCGGTGACCGGTTGGCGGCGGCCGCCCTTCCTGGCGATGGCGGGCGCCCGCACGGCGATCAGCAACATGATCACGACCATGGCCACGGACCACGGCCCGACGGGCTCGTTGCGCGGCGGGCCCCACCGCTGGTGCCAGGAGTTGACGACCAGCCCGACCGTGTAGATCGACGCGACGACGTCACACGCGCCGGCCGAGTCGCGCGGGTTGTAGCGGCACTGGGCGTGCATGTCCATCGACAGCCGGTCGTCCAGCCGCTCCCGCAGGTCCGGCGACAGGGGTTGGCCCTTGCGTTCCGCGTACCGCAGCAGGTCGTAGCCGAGGTCGTGCGCCTTGCAGCCGACGCTGTAGTCCCAGCGCGTGTCCCCCCACGGCGAGGAGCACCCGCCGCCCGGGTGCACCGCGCGGACCGTGCCGTCAGGTGCTCGCATGTGCACCGGCTCGCGCCCGCTGACCGCCGTGAAGTCCGCCGGCAGCTCCGCGATCGGATCCCGCCCCGACCCAGGGTCGAGCTGGTCCTCGATCGCCCGCTCCACCTTGGCGACGTCCCCCGTCGGCGAGTGGTACTGCGGCGGATCCGGCCGAGAGGCGATCACCGCGAAACCGGCCGCAGCCAGCACGATCGCCACCAGAGCACTGAGCCGGGGCAACCGTCCTGGTTTCCCCATGGGTTCGAAGGCTACTCGCTGGGCGGACGCCGACCATCCGGTTTCACCCTGATCTTCCGCGTCGTACTCAGGGGTGACCTCAGGGTCAGCCGGCCAGCCGGACCTGGTCCCGGCCGCCCTCCTTGGCCTCGTACACCGCGGCGTCCGCGGCCTGCAGCAGCGCGTCCAAGGCGTCCGCGTGCGCGGGGTACACCGCCACCCCGACGGACGTCGTCCGGTCCGAGATGGCCACCGGCCCACCACGCTTGTCCGTCGTCGGCACGTGCAGCTCGGAGATCGTCTGCCGGATGCGTTCCCCGGCGGCGGACGCCTCGTCGGCGTCCGCGTCCGGCAGCAGCAGCACGAACTCCTCACCGCCGAACCGGCCGATCACGTCACTGGGCCGCGTGGCGCTGCGCAGCGCGTGCGCGACGTACTCGAGCACGTCGTCGCCGGCGGGGTGGCCCCACGTGTCGTTGATGTTCTTGAAGTGGTCCAGGTCGACCATCAGCAGCGCGCACGGCAGCTCGTCTCGGCTGGCGCGGTTCATCTCGCGTTCCGCGACCTCCCGCCAGCCACGCATGTTCAGCAGCCCGGTCTTGGGGTCGGTGCGCACGTCGACCTGGAGCTGGCGCACCTCGGCGATTCGGTTCGCGATCACGCCGACCGCCACCATGATCACCAGCGCGGCCGGCAGGTTCACGGTCAGGATCGCGGTCACGATGCCCAGCGCGATCGTCATCGCCTCGAGCTCGTTGTCCTCCTTGGTCCCGAGCAGCGACCGCAGCGTGGGCGCGGTGGTGCCGAGCGCGAGCACGCCACCGATGATCAACGCCTGCACGCCACCGTAGATGGCGCCGGCCAACACCATGCTCGCGAACTCAGGCAGTGAGCCGAGCCCTGCCATATGGTCCCACTGCCGCTGCCCCAGAAGGGTCAACACGGTGTGGGCCAGGAGGGCGGCCGTCAGCATGCTGGTGGCCGCAAGTACGAAACGGTGCGGCGGCCGGCGTGCCACGAACCAGCGCTGCGCGCGGCTGACGACGATCAGCAGCAGCGCGAGGTGGACCGGCAGCACGAGCACCGCGGGGAACGACCAGATACCCGTCAGGTCGGTGTAGACCTGGGGCTTCGTCCACTTGCTACGCCTGCGCTCCTCCTGCCGGCGGGACAGCTGGATGTGGCTGGTCGCACAGATCGCGAGCGCGGCGAAGCGGACCCAGTCGGTGCGCGTCGGCATGTCCGCGAGCACGCAGGCCGTGATCATGCCGGCGAGCGCGAGGGCCTCCACGCCGAGGTAGTAGGCGATGATCCGTCTGGGCTGCGCCCACAACGCCCAACGCCTCGGATGCATGACGAATGAGCGACCGGTCTTTTGGGAGGCGTGCTGATCGTTCACACTGGTAGACGACACTGACGACGGTGCTGTCGACGCAGTTCCCGACCTATCGCGCTCGGCCTGAGTCGGGGAGGCCGCATCGTCAGGTGCCACCGGTCTGGCTCCCTCTCGAGCGGTGAACGACATGGGCCTACATCCTGCATCAACACCGCACCCCAATGTGCACCGAACAGCACGAAAACCACGGCGGGCGTCGACCGGTTAACATCCTCGTACGCCATCGGCCGGCTCCGGCGGATCGATGGCACCTGCTGCCAGCCCCCGGGCGGGAGGTCCCCCAGTGATTTCTAACGGTGAGTTACACACCTCCGTAGGTTCGCCGCCGACGACAACTCGGGTCGTCGGCGGTAACCCCACGGCGGGAGGTGAATCGTGATGTCGGACCGCGAGTTCTGAGCCTCGTCGGAATGTCGCGACCATCGCGACAGATTGACAACACGTCACGCCCGTGATGCCTCCGGTTGCCCCCCGGCCCGGTTCGTCTTGCCGCTCGCCTTGCCCGGGTAGATCGCCCCTGCGCGGTTCTGCCTGGCCCAGGCCACAGTCGCCGGCACGGCGATCAGGACGCCGAGGGCGCCCGCGAGGGCGATCGTCGTGGTGGCCGAGCCGATGCCCTGTGCCACCGCGCCACCGATCGCGACGCCGATGCCCTGCGAGACCCGCAGCCCGGTTCGGATCACCCCGAACGCGCCGCCGCGGATCTCGTTCGGAACCAGCGTGTTGAACGTGGCGCTGACGGTGATCTGGTAGGCGCCGAACGCGCCGGCCAGCGCGAGCAACGCCAGCGCGACGCCCACGTTCGGCGTGACCACGAACGCGACGAGACACGCGCACGACGCGGTCGCCAGCGCGCCGACGACCCGGACGCGGTGCTCCGCGGACACGAACCTGGACAGCACGAAGGTGCCCACCACGAAACCGAACGGGTCCGCGGCAAGCAGCCAGCCGACGGCCGAGTTCGACGCCTGCAGCTCACGGGCGAGCGGCGCGACCAGGCCCTCGGGGATGACGACGAAGCCGACGAGCCACGACAGCGTCACCAGCACCCGCATCCTGCTGTTGCCGAACACCCACCGCGCGGCGCCGAACCAGCCGTCCTCCTTGCCGCCGGCCGCCTGCCGGTTCTTCAGGTAGCGGCGCACCACGACGGCGCTGATCAGGAACGTCACCGCGTTGATCGACAGCGCCCAGGTGGTGCCGATGGCGACGACCAGCATGCCGCCGACGCCGAGGCCCAGCAGCATGAGCGTGTTGGTGGTGATGCCGCGCAGGTCCTGGCTGCGCAGGTAGAGGTCGTCGTCGGTGAAGATCTCGCGGGTCACCGCGTTCTGCGCGGCGAGCGCGGGCGCCTGCGCGAGCCCGACGCAGAGCACCAGCCCGCACAGCACCGGGATCGGCATGTTGGGGATCGCCATCAGCCCGACCAGCACCGCCTGCGCGGCCGTGCAGGTGACCATCAAGGGCCGGCGCGGGAACCGGTCGGCGAGCTGGGAGAGGCCGAGGCCGCCGGCCAGCGCCGACAGGTACGTGAGCGCGTAGACGAGCGCGGCGAACAGCGGCGAGTTGGTGCGGTCGTAGACCAGGATGGTGAGCGCAACCTTGGCGAGCTGGTCGCCGAACACGGACTGGGCCTCGGCGAACCAGAGCGCGCGGAACTCGGGGACCGCCAGCACGGCGGACATGCCCGGCGCTCGTTGGCTCAACGTCAAACCCCCGTGTCGACCTGTCTGCGGATCTCGCCCTGGTCAGCGAGGAACCGCTGCCTTGCGGTGTGCCGACCGCGAGGCGATCTCGACACTCACGGTGCCCGGTCAGCTACTTCTCGCCCACGTGGTTGATGCTCATCCGGTCATCACCACGTAGCTCAGAGTACCGGCCCCGGTGAGGACCGTGGGCATCGGAGGTTGGTCCAACGGTGTTCCCAGATGCCATTTATGCACCGGATGGCGTAGCTTGCGGCCAGTTTACGCAGGTGGGGCTGTCGTCGGTATGGGTCGATCGGCGGATTGGAGCCGCGTTAAGTTGTCGATCCGGTCACTTCTTGTCGCGTAGCAGACCCAGCAGGTCCTGTGCGATCTCGTCGTCCTGGTCGCGGTAGTGCCGTGCCGTCCTCGACACCGAACCGGCCAGTGTGTCCGCATTGGTTCCGACCCCTTTGACCTGGCGTTGCAGTGCCGCGCCGAACTGGTCGAGGGCCGTCGCGAAGCCGGTCTCCTTGCCGATCTTGCCGAAACTGTCGTCCGCGAGGTTGCGGACGCCCTTGAGCTGGTGAGTGGACAGCGTGCCCAGTTCGTCCGAGATGTTCCTTGCCGTGCGGGCGTAACCGGACAGCGCGTCCGGGTCGACCATGAACCCGCCCTTGCCGCCCTTGGCCGGGTCGGTCCCGCCCTTGGTCGGCTTGCGGTCGTCCGTGTCGCCCTTCTTGTCGAGGGCCCGCACGCCCTTGCGTGCCTCGTCGAGGTGCTGCTTGTAGGCGCCGTTCGTGTACGTCGACCACGGCTGGAACGAGTTGCCCTTCCCGGAGATCTCCCACGCGGCCTGCGCGTTCTCCTTCGGGTCGAGCAGCTCGCGGTTCGAGTCGAGCTCGAACTGGTCGCGCCGGGCCGGGCCGAGCGAGCCGAGCATGTTGACCTGCCACAGGCCGTACGAGTCGTCCGGCGGCACCGGGTTGTGCGCCTTCGGGTCGCCGCCGGACTCGGCGAGCGCGACGGCGACCGCGACGGTCAGGTCCTGACCGCGGAACCCCGCGTCATGGGCGTACTCGGCGATCTGCGCCGGCGACAGCTTGGCCACGAGTGCCTCCTGGTGTCTCTGCACGCGAGGTTCGCGCGCGGCGGTGGCAGCGCGCCAGCGCGAGTGCACGAGCGAGCAGATCGGCTGCACGGGTGGGCACGGTTGCACCGGTGGGCACGGCCGGGCAGACCCGCGAGTCGCAGTTTCAGAACCGGTGAGTTGTCGGTTCGCGACTGTCGCGAAACGACAACTCAGGGGTTCTGAAACTGCGACTCGCGGGTCTTGAAACTGGGACTCGCGGGGTTTGACAGGAACGGGGGGAGGCGTAGGCACTTCTCGTCCAGTTCCAGCTCTGCCAGTGTGGTGCGCCATTCCCGGTGGCACGCGGTGGCCGCGGCGCTGTCGCCCGCCGCGCGCAGCACGTGTTCCAGCCGCGCGAGGGTCCTCGCCATCTGCACCTGCGACCCGAGCCGCCGCCAGATCTCCAGCGACCGGTGCAGCGCGCCGATCGCCGCCGTGTTCCGGCCCTGCGCCGCCGCGAGGTCGCCGAGCGCACGCAGCAGCTCGGCCATCGCGTCGAACGCGCCGAGCCGCTCCGCGTCCCGGAGCGCCTCGTCGAGCAGGGCGCCCGCCGTGCGCCAGCGGCCGGCGCGGATGTCGACCGACGCGAGGGTCCACCGCAGGTACACGCTGCCGACGTCGTCGCCGATCGACTCGCTCGTCGCCAGCGCGACGGTCGCGGTCTCCCGCGCCTCGGCCAGCCGGTCGAGGTCGACGAGCGCAAGGGCGGTCAGGTACCGGTACAGCACGATCCGCGCCGTCATGCCGGCCGTGTCGTCCACGCCCATGGCCCTGTCGAGCAGCTCGACGGCCAGCGCGGGCGCGCCCGACTTGATGTGCAGCACGGCGTTGCCGACCAGCGCGTCCACCAGCGGCCGCCGCTCCACCGGCGGCTCCGACGCGAGCGCCATGGCCTGCGCCAACACGTCCGCGGCGAGCCGGAACCGGCCGTTGTCCCGCGCCGCCCGGCCGACGTGCCCGAGCGCGGTCACCTCGGCCGCCCGGTCGCCGAGCCGGCGCGCGACCACCAGCTCCTCCTCGGCGACCCGCGGCTGCTCCGGGTACCGGTCCGCGAGGCTGTGCGCCGCGAACAACGCGCTCAGCAGCCGCGCCAGCAACGCGTCCTGCCCCGCCGCCCGCACCGGCGGGATCGCCCGCTGCAGCGCGCCGAGCCAGTCCTCGTAGAAGCACCGCAGCTCCAGGTACCCGGACATGTGGAGCGCGAGATGCCCGGCGAGGTCGGGCCGGCCCAGCCGCACGGCCTCGTCCACCGCGACCAGCAGGCTCGCGCGTTCCGCGTCGAACCAGTCGTACGGCGCGGTCACCCGCACGGGCGGCGGCCCGACCGACACCGGCGGCGGGAACGCCTCGCCGTGCGGCACCTGCCCGTCCGCCGACACCGCGAGCGCGAGCCAGCCGTCGAGCATCCGGTGCACCGCCTCGACCCGCTCCACATCGGACTCGACCGCGCGGACCTCCGCACGCGCGAAGTCCGCGACCAGGTCGTGCAGCCGGAACCGGTCCTGCCCGGCGCCGTCCCGACCGAGCGGCTCGACGAGGTGCACGTCGACCAGCTCCTCGAACAGCCGCCGGTCGGTCGAGCCGAGCAGCGCGTGCGGCACCCACGCCGGCCAGTCCGCCGCCGCGACCAAACCCAGCAGCCGCAACAACTTCCGCGCGCCAGCGCTCAACGTGGCGTAGCTGGAGCCGATGCTGGCACGCACGTCGAGGTCGCCGACCGCCAGCTCGTCGAGCCGGTCGCGCTCCCGCGAGAGCCGCTCCCGGAACTCCCCAAGTGTCCAATCAGGACGGACGGCGAGCCGGGCGGCCACAATGGACACCGCGAGCGGCAGCTGCCCGCACACCGCCGCCAGGTCGATGGCCGCGTCCGGCTCCTCGGCTATCCGCGCCCGCCCGACGATGCGCCCCAACAGCTCCAGCGCGTCGGTCGGGTCGAGCACCGGCACCGTCCACCGGACCACGCCGACCATCGCGCCGAGCTGCCGGCGCGACGTGATCAGCGTCGCGCAGCCGGGGTCGCCGGGCAGCAGCGGCCGCAGCTGCTCCTCGCTCGCCGCGTCGTCGAGCACCACGAGCGTGCGGGTGCGCGCCAACATGCTGCGGTACATGGCGATCCGCCCGTCGGAGTCGCGTGGCAGCTTGGACTGCCGCACCCCGAGCGCGTGCAGGAACCGGCCGAGGATCACGTCCGGGTCGGCCGGCGTCTCCTGGCTGCCGCGCAGGTCCGCGTACAGCTGGCCGCCGGTGAACTCCGCTGCCGACGACCCGGCCGCCGCGAGCGCGACGGTCGTCTTGCCGACCCCGCCCGGCCCGACGAGCACCGTCAGCACCGGGCTCGCCTCGTCGGTCCGCGTCAGCTCGCCGCGCACCTCGGCGACCAGCTTGTCCCGCCCGGTCAGCACAGCGGTCAGCGGCGGCAGCTGCCGAGCCACCACCCGGTCGGTGCGCGCCGGCTCCGGCGCCACGTCCTCGCCACGCAGGATCCGCCGCTCCAGCTCACGCAGCGCCGGCCCCGGCTCGATGCCGAGCCCGTCGACGAGCTTGCGGTACGCCAACCGGTAGGTGTCGAGCGCGTCCGCGCGCCGGCCAACGCCGAGCAGGGCGACCATCCTGGTCTGGTACAGGTTCTCCCGGTACGGGTACTCGGCAAGCAGCACAGTCAGCTCACGCAGGACGTCGGCGTGCCGGCCGAGCTCGAGCGACGCGTCGAGCCGCGCCTCCGCGGCCGCGAGCTTCTCCTCGTGCAGCGCGTGCCGGGCGGCCGCGGCCAGCTCGTCCGGGATGTCGGCGAGCGCCTGGCCGCGCCACAGCGACAGCGCGTCGCCGAGCAGCCCGACCGCGGCCGCCGCGTCGCCGTCGGCGCGGGCCCGCAGCCCGGCGCCGACGAGCCCGCGGAACTCGAGCACGTCGAGCGTGTCGCGCGTGTCGCGCGTGTCATCGGACAGCCGCAGCTCGTAGCCGGTGGTGCTGGTGACGATCAGGTCGTCGCGGCCCGCGTCGATGCCGCGACGCAGCTTGCTGATCATGTTGTGCAGCTGCGCCTTGGCCGACGGCGGCGGCTCGTCCCACAGCGCGTCGATCAGCCGGGCGGCCGACGTCGGCCGGCCGGCGCCCAACAGCAACATGGCGAGGACGTAGCGCTCGCGACCGCCGCCGATCGCGCGCGGCCGACCGTCCTCGCGGACCTCGACCGGCCCGAGTACCCCGAACTCCACGTAGGGCTCCCAGATCTTGATCGGACCCGATGAGCCTACGCGGTTACGCCGAACAGGTCAGCCGACGAGGTCGAACGCCTCGGGGTCGAGCTTGCGGGTGCGCAGCCAGTACCGCCAGGTGAACCCGGGCCAGATCGTGCGGTTCACCCCGTGCGAGTCGAGGTACCAGCTCGTGCAGCCGCCCTGGGTCCACACGCCGTTGACGAGCTTGCGCTGGATGTCCGACTGGAACCGGGCCTGCACGCTCTCCTTCGTGTCCAGCGCCGCCGCGCCCGCCCGCTCGACCAGCTCCATCGCCTGCGCCACGTAGCGGATCTGCGACTCGATCATGAACACGACCGAGTTGTGCCCGAGCGCGGTGTTGGGGCCGAGCAGGAAGAACAGGTTCGGGTAGCCGGCGACCGTGACGCCGAGGTGGGTCTGGATGCCGTTGCGCCGCCAGTCCTTCGCGAGGTCGCGGCCGTCGGTGCCGGTGAGGTCGAGGTAGTCGAACGCGTCGGTGACGTGGAAACCGGTGCCATAGATGATCGCGTCGACCTCGTGTTCCACGCCGTTGTCGTCGACGATGCTGTTGGCACGCACCTCGCGGATGCCGTCGGTGACCACGTCGACGTTGTCCTTGGTCAGCGCCGGGTAGTAGTCGTTGGCGATCAGCACCCGCTTGCAGCCCATGACGTAGTCGGGCGTGAGCTTGGCACGCAGCTCCGGGTCCTTGACCGCCTTGCGCAGGTGCGCGAGCGCGAGCTTGGAGGCGAGCTTGAGCAGCTCCGGCCGGCCGTTGAAGCCGATCGCGCGCGCCTCGAGGAGCCAGTAGACGGCGTCGCGGTACAGCCGTTGCGCGCCCGGCACGACCCGGAACAGGGCCTTCGCCCAGCGCGGCATCGCGTGGTCCGGCTTGGGCATGATCCACGGTGGCGTGCGCTGGAAGAGGGTCAGCCGGCCGACCTCCGGCGCGATCTTCGGCACGAACTGGACGGCGCTCGCGCCGGTGCCGACCACCGCGACCCGCTTGCCGGCGAGGTCGTAGTCGTGGTCCCACCGCGCGGAGTGGAACGCGGCGCCGCGGAAGTTCTCGATGCCGGGCAGCGGGGATGTTCGGGAGGTGCAGACCGCCGATGCCCGACACCAGGAACCGCGCGACGTAGCGGTCGCCGGTGCTCGTGGTGACGTGCCAGCGGTGGTCGTCGGCGTCCCAGCGCGCGCCGGTCACCTCGACGCCGAAGTAGATGTGGTCGCGCAGGCCGTAGGTGTCGGTGACGTCGCGCAGGTAACCCCAGATCTCGGGCTGCGGCGAGAACGACCGGGACCAGCCGGGGTTCTGCTCGAAGGAGAACGAGTACAGGTGCGACTGGATGTCGCACGCACAGCCGGGGTAGGCGTTGTCGCGCCAGGTGCCGCCGACGTCCGCCGCCTTCTCGAGCACCGCGAAGTCGTTCCTGCCGTCCCGCTTCAGTTGGATGGCCATGCCGAGCCCCGAGAACCCGGTGCCGATCACAACGGTGTGGAACTCCCTGGTCAGAGCCATGGTGGCGTCCTCCGTGCCGTCGACTGCCCGCTACCTTACCGCGAGTAGGTTACTTCCGGTAGAGTAGCGCCGTGGCCAGCACCCAGGAACGCAGGCGCCGGATGCCGAGGGCCGAGCGTGAGCGCCAGATGATCGCGGTCGGCGAGGAGATCTTCGCCGAGCGGGGTTTCCAGGCGACGTCGATGGACGAGATCGCCGAGCGGGTCGGCGTGTCCAAACCGATGATCTACGAGTACTTCGGCTCCAAGGAGGGCCTGCTCGTCGCCTGCATCCGGGCGGCGCGGGCCGAGCTGCTGACCGCGACCCTCGCGTCGGTCGAGGGCGTCGGGTCGGCGGAGGAGGCGCTGCGCAGAGGGCTGACCGCGTTCTTCGAGTTCACCGACTCGCACCGGCGGTCGTGGCAGCTGCTGCAGGCGGAGGCGTCGGTGGCGGGCCCGACCGCGGTGGACGAGATCGAGGCGGTGCGCCAGCAGCAGACCGCGGTCAACGCGACGCTGTTCGCGTCGTTCCTGCCGGACCTGCCGCAGACCGAGCTGGAGGCCTACGCCGAGATCGTCGTCGGCGCGTGTGAGCGGCTGTCGCTCTGGTACGTCGCGCGGGAGGACGTCCAGGCGGAGGAGGCGGCCGAGCTGATCATGCGTCTGGTGTGGTTCGGGCTACGGCCGGACGGTCATTAACCACGCACTGTCACGGCAGATCGTTTATTGTCAGCGGAACGTGTCTTTCCGAACGGAAAGGGCGTGCAATGGGGGTAGGAGCGCGAGATGGCGAGGGGTAGAGACGATGGCTGACCCGATCGAAGTGAACTACACGCCGGACGGCGACGACTGGACGGTGGCGGTCAAGGGACGCGGCCAGACGCTGACCGGGAAGGCGCCGGGGCTCATCGCGGCGCGCGACCGGGCGGACCAGCTGGTCGAGAAGCTCGCCCCGGAGGAGCCGCACCGCACGGTGGTGCACCTGCTGGAGGGCGACGCGGTCGAGTTCACGACGGCGTACCTGACCGCGCGGCTCGCGAAGTCGGAGCCCTCGGCGCCGCTCGAGGTGCCGCCGCCCGCGGCCCAGGAGGCGGCGAAGGAGACGCCCGCCGAGAAGACGCCCGCCCCACGCGCGGGGGTCCCGCCGCAACAGACTCAGCAACAGCCTCAGCAGCAGGCACCCGCTCAGCAGGCCGCCACGGAGACACCGGCCGATGAGACGCCGCCGAAGGCCGACGAGGCGGCCAAGTCGAGCAGCTGACCGGGCCGGGGAGTCCCTAGCGGAAGATCTTGCGCACGATCAGCAGCACGATCAGCAGCCCGACGCCGATCAACGGGTACTTGACCTTCGGGTCGGCGAGGGTGTTGCGTGCGCCGGCCTTGGCGTCGCCGACGAGCTTCTTCGGGTTGGCCTTCGTGCCGAGCTGGTCCAGCGTCGACGCGAGCGCGTCCCGCGCCTGCTCGATCTCCCGCTGAATGGTGTCGGGGTCGCGCGCCACGTTTTCCTCCTCGGACCAGGCTTCTGGCGCACAAACCTAGTTCACCCGCACACCGCGCGCCCAGCCGCCCCGCCGCGCTCAGTGTCGGGTCAGTTGGGCGTACATCCCCTCGCAGCTGCGGACCACGACCCGCGCCGCGCGCCGCTGCCCGGTGCCGAGCGCGCCGTTCTCGGCCTGTCCCTGCCACCGGCGCAGCGCGTCGGACACGGCGTCGTGCAGCTCGTGGCCGCTCGCGTCCAGGCCGAAACCCAGCCGCGACGGCAGGGCCGTGCCGATGCCGCCGACCAGCCTGCGGGCCTCGTCGGCGAGCGGGTCCGGCAGCACGGTGCGGCCGCCGTGGAGTGCGGCGAGCAGCCGCAGCTCCCGGAAGTCGTGCGCGCTGACCACGAGCTGCTCGAGCGCGGCGACCAGCGGCCGGGCGGCGGGCCGCGGCTCCATCCGCAGCACGACCTCGAGCGCGAGCAGCGCCGACCGCGCCTTCAGCACGTCGTACCGGTCGGTGAAGCACTGCCGAAGCGCCTCGCGCAGCTCGTCCAGCCCGCTGCGCGCGACCAGCTGCTCGGACAGCGTGCCGACGTCGTCGAAGCCCTGCCGGATCAGCGTGGTCACCAGCCGGATGCCGAACATCCCGAAGCGTTCGAGCAGCGCGAGGCGGGTCCGCCCGTCGAGGCGGATCGGCACGCCGTCGCCGACGAACCGGTCCGCGGACACCATCGCGGTCTCCAGCTCGCGGCGCGCGGCCGCGGCGAGCACCCGCAGCGACACCAGCTCGTCGTCGGTGAGCGTGCGGCCGGCGTGGGCGAGCAGCCCGGACACGGCGATCGCGTTCTGGCACAGCCCGGTCAGCCCGACGTCGGTCCGGTACCGGCGGGCGAGTCGCTTCGCCGACGTCAGCGCGTCGATCCGGCCGCCGCCGACCTCGTCGGCCCGCGACAGCACCACGATCGAGTTGACGGGCGTCTCCCGCGCGATCGGGTGGTCCTGGATCGACTGCAGGAACCCGATGTCGGTCGAGTGCGGGTGTCGCATGAGGTACAGCACGGCGTCCGCGTCGAGGGAGATCCGGGAGCCGATGTCGGACGCGGTCTCGGCGCCGATGCCCGGGGTGTCGATCAGGGTCAGTCCGCGCAGGGTGCGCGACGGCCAGTCGACGACGATCCGGTCGAGTTGGTCGGACCGCCAGCCCTCGAGGTCGATGTGCAGCCGGCCGTCCATCCGCGCGGCCGGCACGTCCCTCGGCGGCGCCTGCGTCGGGTACACCTGGGCACGCGGCGTCGCGCTGCCCCGGTACCAGGCCAGCACCTGGCTGCCCTCCTCGACCGACAGCGGCGCGATCTCCTCGCCGACCAGCGAGTTCACCAGCGTCGACTTGCCAACCTTCGGCTGCCCGGCGACCGCGACCCGCAGCGGCTCGGCCAGCCGTTCGACGTGCCGGCGCAGCCAGTTCGTCGCCCTCGGGCTGTCCCGGTACAGCTCCATCGCGTCGACCAGCATCGTGCGTGCGCGGTCGGCGAGCTCGTTACCGCCTCTCACGCGGTCAGTCCCTTCGGCTGCGGCGCCGCGACGAGCGCCTGGATCCGCTTGTGCAGCACGACGAGCCGGTCGACCTCGGCCTTGATCTCCATGCTGCGCCGCCTGCGGTCGGCGAGCTCCGCCTCCGCGGCGCGCTTGGCGGCGGTGGCCTGCTCGGTGACGCCGCTCTGCAACCGCTCGACGACCGCCGTGAAGTGGTCGCGCAGCCTGCGCTGGACCTGCCGCGCGGTGTCCCGGCTCGCCTTGCCGTAGGAGAGGAAGAAGTCGTCGACGTGGCGCTGCGCGGTGGCCTTCGCGATCGCCTGCCGCCGCTTGAGCCGGCCGGTCCGCTCGTCCCAGACGCTCTTCGCGCCGAACGCGGCGCCCGCGCCGAGCGAGATGGGGTTGATCAGCGGCATGCCGGCGATCGTCGTCGCGAGACCGAACATGAGCAACCCGCCGTAGGAGCCGCGCAGGCCGACGAACAGCTGCTGGCCGATGGTGAACTTCTCCACCTTCGGCGGCTCCAGGCTGCCGACGTGGTCGAGCAGCCCCTCGGCCGCCAGCTCCTCCGGCACGGCCTCGTCCAGCGCGACCTGGCGCGCGATCTTCTCCGCCACCCAGCCGAACCGCTCGACGAGCCAGGAGAAGTTGACGTCCGCGGTCTCCGCGAGCGCGTCGCGCAGCCACTCCTCGAAGCCCTCCCACGACTTCGCCGGGTCGGCGGCGTCGAAGAACTCGTCGGCGGCGCGGACGATCTTGCGGGTTCGGTCGCGCAGGTCGAACTCCACGTCCGAGATCAGGTCGGCGACCTCGTCGGACAGCATGGTCTGCCATCTGGTCGTGCGTCTGCGCAGCTCGTCGAGGCGGTGCTGGGCGGCACGCCACTGCACCTGCGCGCGGCCCTGCTCGCCGCCGTCGGCCGCGGTGAGCGCGTCGGACAGCGGGCCGAGCAGCTGCTTCGTGACCTGCGACGCGAGCACGGCGGTGGTGCCGCGGGCGATCGCGTCGCCGTTGCCGAGGACGTCCTGCGACAGCGTCCTGACGAGCTCGCCGAACCCGGACTCCTCGTTCAGCGTCCGGTCGCCGGTCTTCGCGGCGGCAAGGCGCACGGTCGCGGACACCGGCACGACCTTGACCCGCAGGCCCGCGGCGGCGAGCCGGGCCCGGTTGCGCTCGGCGACCTTCCGCCAGCGCGGCACGATGTCGATCTTGGTGAGCACCACGGTGACGACCGGGCACAGCGAGGTGATCTGCTTGAGAAGGTCCAGCTCGGAGGCGCACAGCTCGCACGTGGCGTCGGAGATCACGAGCACGGCGTCCGCGGTGGCGACCGCGCCGAACGCGGCGGCGGAGTGCATCGCGCCGACGCCGCCGAGGCCGGGGGTGTCGATCAGCACGAGGCCGGCGGCGAGGAGCTCCCTCGGCAGGCCCACCTCGGCGTGGACGTCCGCGCGGGCGGCGGCCACGGCGCGGCTCGCGACCTCCTCGACCGGGACCGGGACGCGGGCCGGCTCGTTCGACGGCCCGATCGCGCGGCGGCCGGAGGTCGGGATGTCCGCGACGAGGGCCGCGGTGGGGGTCGCCGAATGCGTTACCGTCGTCGGAGTGATTGTCGTCACATCGTCTCCGACGGCACACACCGGAGCGTTCACGAGGGCGTTCACCAACTGGCTCTTGCCCTGGTTCAGCTCGCCGATGACGGGCACGCGCAGCGTCGGCTCGAGTAGCAACGAGCGCCGCTTCTCCAACTTTCCGGCCAGGTCAGTGCGGTGGTGCGTGATGCAGGCCGCGATGGTGTCGTCGAGAACGGGGAGCCAGGGCTGAGTCCTCACCCGGATGAGTGTGCCGTGGTCCCCCATACGGGTGAAAGGGGGCCGGGGCCCGTGATTGCTCACGGGCCCCGGCCGCCGGGGTTGGGGCTTAACCCCTTTTCTGGGCTGAAAGGCGCGTTACAGACCCAGGTCCAAGCCGGCGGGCAGGTCGCCGACCGAGGGAAGGTGACCGGTGACGCCGTCCACGAGCCCACCCACTGGGCTGGCGTGGACAGCGTCGGTCACCGGGTTGTTCGACACGAGGTCGGTGACCGCACCCGTGTCGGGCAGGTCCACCGGCAGCGACGGGACATCGATCGGAAGGGCGCCGAGGTCGGTCAGCTGCGTGGTGTCGGACAGCTCCGGCAGCTGGTCGAGCGGCAGGTCGTCCACCGTCGGCAGGTTGGTCAGGTGCTCCGACACGGTGTCGCCGCCCTGCGTGATGCCGTCGACGACGGTGTCCGTGCTGGTCTGGACCACGTCGGCCACCGGCGCGGCCGGGCCGGTCAGGAAGGTCGAGAGGGTGTCCGCGCCGCTCACCACGCCGCCGGACAGGGTGTCCGAGCCGGTGTTGACGTACTGCGCGACGGTCCCGGCGACGGAGTCGCCGGTGTCGCCGAGGTGGTCCACGTCGAGCAGGTCGGACGGGTTCGCCGGCTCGAACGCGAGGCCGGTGGTCGAGTCGACGGAGAAGCTGCCGAGCGGGGACTCCGAGGAGATCGCGAAGCCCTCGGGGCCGGCGAGCACGCCGGTCGCGAGGTCGCCGGCGACCGTGTCGAGGGCGCCCCACGCCGCGACATCGCCGCCGCCGTGGCCGACCAGGCCGAGACCCGCGTCGGCGAGGTCGGTGCTGCCCGCGACCGAGCCACCGAACTCCTCGACGTCCAGCTTGCCGCCCGCGGCGAAGTCACCGAGGCTGTTGCTGGCGTAGGTGGAGACGGTCGGCGCGTCGGAGTCGGCCGAGTTGGAGGCGAAGGCGCTCGTCGCGGTCGCCAGGACGTCGCCGTCCAGGTCGAGGCTCGCGGCCGCGCCGTCCACGACGGCGGTGACGTCGCCGAGCGGGGTGGCCAGCGTCGGGACACTCGGCAGCGCGACCGGCAGCGACGGCACGTCGAGCGGCAGGTCCGAGAGGCTCGGCACGCCGGTCGGCAGGTCGACGGGGAGCGCCGAGAGGCTCGGCACACCGGTCGGGAGGTCGAGCGGCAGGTCGGACAGGCTCGGCACACCGGTCGGGAGGTCGAGCGGCAGGTCGGACAGGCTCGGCACGCCCGTGGGCAGGTCGAGCGGGAGGTCCGAGAGACTCGGCACACCGGTCGGCAGGTCCAGCGGCAGGTCCGAGAGACTCGGCACACCGGTCGGCAGGTCCAGCGGCAGGTCCGAGAGGCTCGGCACCCCGGTCGGCACGGCCACGGGAAGCGAGTCCATCGGCAGCGCGTCGAGAGTCGGCAGCGAGTCGAGGCCCGGCACGCCGGCCGGCAGGTCGACAGGCAGCGCGGACAGGTCGGTCGGCAGGCCGGCGGGCAGGCTGTCGGCGACCAGCGGGAAGACTTCCTGCACGTCGGCCGGCGTGAGGTCGGCGAGGCCCGCGTCCTTGAGGGCGCCGAGCGGGTCAGCCGCGTATGCGGCCTTGGCGGCTTCGTCGTTGATCAGGTTCATGACGAAGTCCTGCAGGTTCTCAGTCGAGAAGGACAACGAATTCTCCTAGCGGATTTCAGTGTGAGCACTCGGCAGGGAGTCGGGGCCGACGCCGCGGTGCTGTGCGGTGCTCACCGTAGGAAAGAGGACACTCGGGGGACATCGGGGATCACTCCGAGTTGTCGTTTCGCCCCATAGGGCGAACAATGACTCACTCGTTAGGGGGTTAGGGGCTCCCTCACGGACCAACGGGGGGTTGCCCTACGGGGCCCCCGCCCCTGATACGGATTACCGCGTCGCGGCCAGGTTGGGAGGTAGACGTCCGTATGCCCTACGCCCTTGGGATCGACCTGGGGTCCGAGCGCACGACCGCTGCCGTCAGCCGCAACCGGGGCGACAGCTGGAGCGCGCCGGAAGTGGTGCCGCTCGACGTCGCGAGCGACCGGCCCGGCGTGGCATCGGTGCTGCACCTGACCGACGACGACGCGGTCGAGGTCGGCGAGGCGGCTCAGCGCGCCGCGGCGGACCGGCCGGACCGGATCGCACGCGACTTCCTCGACCGGATCGGCGACGAGGTGCCCCTGTCGCTCGGCGGCCGGCACTACCCGGCGGAGACGCTCGCCGCGGCTCTCGTCGGCTGGGTGGCCGACCGCGCGGAGGAGTTCGAGGGCATGCCCGCCACCCAACTGGTGGTCACCCACCCGGTGGGTTGGGGCGCGCACCGCAGGGCGGTGCTGCTCGCCGCGCTGCGGGAGATCGACCTGCCGGAGGTGACCATGCTGCCGCGCCCGGTCGCGGCCGCCGAGGCCTACGCCGCGGGCGACCGGCTCGAGGTCGGCGAGGAGGTCGCGGTGTACTCGCTCGGCGCGGGCCGGTTCGAGGCGGCCGTGCTGCGCCGCGGCTCGTTCGGGTTCGAGCTGCGCTCCCACGCCGACAGCGCCGAGGTGCTCGGCGGCGCGCTGTTCGACGACCTGCTCGCCGAGCACGCGATCGCCGACCTCGGCGACCTGCCGGAGCACCCCGGGGCGCTGGCCGCGCTGCGTGCCGCGTGCGCCGAGGCGAAGGAGCGGCTGTCGACCGCGGTCGCGGTGACCATCCCCGCGCCGCCGCACTCCGGCAAGGCCACGGTGCTGGTGAACCGCACCGACTTCGACGGCCTCATCCGCCCCGCGATCGAGCACACCATCCAGATCCTGCGGAAGGTCACCGCCAGCGCCGTCGGCACCGGCGAGTCCGACGCGCTGCGCGCGGTCGTGCTCGTCGGCGGCTGCGCGCACATCCCCCTGGTCAGCGAGCTGGTGTCGGCGGCCGTGCGCGTGCGGGTGGTGGCCGCGGACGACCCGGTCTCGGCGATCGCGCGCGGCGGCGCGCTGGCGGCCGGCCGGGTCGCGAAGCCGACCGTGCGGGCCGAGGCGCTCCCGGTCACCCCCACCGTGTCCCCCTCGGTCTCCCAGCACACCGACCTCATGCGGTTCGACGACATCGGCCCCGAGGTCGCGGACATCGGGCCTCCGCCGCCGCGCCCGCCGGTCGAGATCGCGCCGCTCGACCCGCCGGCCCGCGGTCTCGCCAGGCTGACCAGGCGCACCGGCCGCGGCGGCGGCACGGAGGTCGACGAGCTGGACCGGGACGACCGGGCGTGGGACTTCGAGGACGACCGGGACCTGGACGAGGCGCCGCGGCGCCGACGCAGAAGACTCGACGAGGACGAGGACGCCGAGTGAACCCCGCCGACACCAGAGCCGACATCAGAGCCGACACCGAGGACCACGAGTGACGCCGATCCTGGACGACGCGGCCGCGCGGCAGCTCGACGCGCTGGCCGCCGACCCGCGCCCCGGCGCGCACGTCGGCATCGTCGCCCCCGGCGGCTACGGCAAGACCACGCTGCTGCACCACCTCGGCGCGGTCATCCGCGCGACCGGGACACCGGTGCACACCGGGCCGCCGTTCGCGGACGCGACCGGCGTGCTGCTCGTCGACGACGCGCACCTGCTCGACGACGCCGACCTGGCCCGGCTGCGCGACCTCGCCACCACTGCCCGGCTGATCGTCGCCGCCCGCCCGTGGCCGCGCTCCGCCGCGCTGTCCGAGCTGCTCGACCTCGCCCAGGACCAGCTCCTGCCCGCGCCGTTCGACCAGCGCCAGGTCCGCGCGTGTCTGCCGGCCGGGCGCCGCACCGACGCGCTCGTCGAGTTCGTGCACACCGAGACCGGCGGCGTGCCGGCGTTCGTCGACCGCCTGGTGCGGACGCTGGACGGGCGGCAGCTCGAGGTGCCGGTGGCGGCGCTCGCCGAGTTCCGCGCCGAGTTCGGCAGGCTCGACGACGACGCGCTGCGGTTCATGCTCGCCGCCGACGCCGGCGTCGGCCTGCACCTTGACCTGCTGGTGGACCTGCTGGACCGGGACGCGACCCAGGTCGCCGACATCGTCGAGGCGGCGCGGTCGACCGGCCTCGTCGGCACCGCGGGCGCGCTACTGCCGATCGCGCGCCGCGCGATCCGCGCGCTCGTCCCGGTCGAGCGGCGCGCGTGGATGCGCCAGCGGCTCGCCGAGCTGCAGCTGGCCAGAGGCGGTCAGGTGCTCGCCCTGGTCCGGCCGCTGCTCGGCACCGGCATCGGCGGCGCGGCCGCGGCCACCGCGTTCGAGGCGGCGGCCGGTGAGGCCCTGCCCGTCGACCCGGCGCTCGCGGCCCGGCTGTACGAGGCCGCCGTCACCGCGGGCCGCCCGCCGCTCGAGGTCGGCGCCCGCCGCGCGGAGGCACTCGCGCTGGCCGGTGACCTCGACGGCGCGCTGCGCCTCGCCGACGAGGTGATCACCACCGACACCGCCGCGCACCGGCGGCACGCGGCCGGCGTCGCCGCGGCGGCGCTCGCACACCGCGGCCAGCTCGCCCGCAGCGCCCAGCTGTACCGGTGGTCGGGCACCGACGAGGCCAAGCACTTCGCCACGCTCGGGCTGCTGGGCGTCGGCGAGCTGGCCGAGGCGCGGAGCCTGCGGGCCGAGTCGACGTCCGACGGCCCGCCGACGTCGCGGTCCAACGCGATCGCGCTGATGGCGCAGGGCCTGCACGAGTCGGTCACCGGCACTCCGACCGCCGCGCTGTCGATGATGGTCCGCGCCGCCGGCATGCTCGAGCCGGTCGGGCGGGGCGTGCTGCTGCCGGACAGCCCGGCCGCGCTCGGCGCGCTGCTCGCACTGCACTACGGCGAGCTGGGCACCGCGACCTCGCTGCTGGACCGGGCCGTCGCGGCCGGCACCGGCGGCGCCCCGCTCGCGACCCGCCACCAGCTGCTGCGCACGTGGATCACCATGGTGCGCGGCAACCTGCCGGCCGCGACCGAACAGCTCGCCGCGCTGCGCGGCACGCACCTTGAGCCGAGGGACTGGCTGTTCGCCGTGGCCATCGAGCTCGGCGTGGCCCGGCGCGCCGGCGACACGAACACACTCGGCCGCGCGTGGCTGCAGGCCGGCGAGGCCCTGCTGCGCCACCCCATGGACCTGTTCACGTTCCTCCCGCTCGCCGAGCTGACCGTCGCCGCGGCCCGGCTGCGCGACGAGGCCCGGCTCGCCGCGCACCTCGAACAGGCCCGCGCGCTGCTCAGCGGTCTCGGCGAGCCGCCGCTGTGGGCGATCCCGCTGTGGTGGGGCGGGCTGCACGCGGCCGTCATCGCCGACCAGCCGGACGCGGCGGAGGAGCACGTCGAGGCGATGGACCGGGCGGCGGCGAAGGACGAGCAGTTCGGCACGGTCGCCGGCGCCGGCCGCTGCTGGGTCGAGCTGATGGCCGGCAAGGTCGACCCGGACGCCGTCGAGGACGCGGCCCGCGGCCTGCACGCGGCCGGGTTCACGTGGGACGGCGCGCGGCTCGCCGGCCGCGCCGCCACCCGCACGTCCGACCGCAAGGCCATGGTGCGGCTGCTGGACTGCGCGCGGATCCTGCAGGGCAAGCCGGTCGCCGCCCGCCGGGTCACGGACCTCCCCGAGACCGCCGCGGGTGTCGAGCGGTCGGTAGAGGTCACGCTGAGCGAGCGGGAGCTGCAGGTCGCGGAGCTGGTGGTGTCGGGGCTGACGTACAAGGACGTCGGCGACCGGCTGTTCATCTCCGCGAAGACCGTCGAGCACCACATGGCCCGCATGCGGCAGCGGCTCGGCGCGTCGAGCCGCGGCGAGCTGTTGTCACAACTACGAACGCTGGTCGGGAGCACGGTTGACCGGGTGTGAGCGAGCTTGCGAGTGAACCATCGACGCAGGGCGACCGCGAGCGGCCGCATCGAGCCTGCGAGGGGCGGTCACTCGCGGGAGCGGCTGGTTTCGGCCGGCCACCGGCTTGCCTCGGGCGGACTGGTCACCGGCACGTCGGGAAACCTGTCGATGCGGATCGGCGCCGGCGTGCTGGTGACCGGGTCGGGCACCTCGCTCGGCTCGCTCACCCCTTCCGACCTGACCCTGGTGTCCCCGTCGGGCGACGTGCTCGACGGCGACCTGCCGCCGACCTCCGAGCTGCCGCTGCACCTCGCCGTGTACGACGCGTTCCCCGAGGTCACGGCCATCGCGCACGCGCACTCGCCCGCGTCGGTGGCCGTCGGCGCCACCCACGACGTGCTGCCGCCGATCCACTACCTGACCGTGCGGCTCGGCGGGGTCGTGCGGGTCGCGGACTACGCGACGTTCGGGTCGGCAGAGCTGGCCGCCGCCGTGGTCGCCGGCCTCGACGGGCGGTCCGCGGTGCTCATGCGCAACCACGGCTCGGTGGCCACCGGCGCGGGCGTCGAGCAGGCGTGCGACCGCCTTGAGCTGGTCGAATGGCTCTCCGACGGGTACTCGCGGGCGGCGGTCCTCGGCACGCCGCGGCTGCTCACCGACGCCGAGCTGGCCGATGCCGACGCCACGTTCACCCGCCTCGACTACGGCGCCGGCTCCTATACTCCCGGTTGTTGACCGTTCGCCAACAGATCGGGGGCACGCAATGGCGTCCGAGCCGTCCGTGCTGATCATCGGTGCGGGGTTCGGCGGCATCGGCGCGGCCATCGAGCTGCGGCGGGCGGGGCACACCGACGTCACCGTGGTGGAGCGGGCCGACACGCTGGGCGGCGTGTGGCGGGACAACACCTACCCCGGCGCGGGCTGCGACGTCCCGTCGCCGTACTACTCGTTCTCCTACGAACCGAACCCCGCGTGGCCGATGCGGTACTCGCTCGGGCCGGACATCAAGGCGTACCTGGCGCGGACGGCAGCGAAGTACGGCGTCACCCCGCGCTACGGCGTGACGGTGACGGGCGCGGAGTTCACCGGCGACCGCTGGCGGGTGTCCACATCGGACGGTCCGATCGACGCGGACGTGCTGGTGCCCGCGGTCGGACAGCTCTCCGAGCCGGCCCTGCCCGCGCTGCCCGGCCTCGACTCCTTCGCCGGGCCCGCGTTCCACTCCGCACGGTGGGACCACTCGGTCCCGCTGGCCGGCCGGCGGGTCGCGGTGGTCGGCACCGGCGCGAGCGCCATCCAGTTCGTCCCGCACCTGCAGCGCGAGGTCGCGGCGCTGACCGTGTTCCAGCGGACGCCGCCGTACGTACTGCCCAAGCCGGACCGGGAGTACCGGCGCTGGCACCGCCGCGTGTTCCCGGTCGAGCGCGCGTTGTTCTGGACCGTCGGCGAGCTGGCGACGCTGGGGATCCTCGGCAACCGCGTGGTCACCAGGCTGGTGGCCGCGCTGGCGCGGCGGCAGCTGCGGCGGCAGGTGCCGGACCCGGCGCTGCGGGCCGCGCTGACGCCCGACTACCGGATCGGCTGCAAGCGCGTCCTGTTCGCGAACGACTACTACCCCGCACTGGCCGGACGGAACGTCACGGTGTCCACTGTGGACATCGAGGAGATCGTGCCGGCAGGCGTCCGCACCGTGGACGGGGTCGTCCACGAGGCGGACGTGCTCGTCTACGGCACGGGCTTCCGCGCCACGAGGTTCCTCGCGCCGCTGGACCTCCGCGGCGCGCACGGCAGCACGCTCGCCGAGACCTGGGCGGACGGACCGACCGCGTACCTGGGCATGACCGTGCCCGGCTTCCCCAACATGTTCCTGATGTACGGCCCGAACACGAACCTGGGCGCCGGGTCGATCGTGTACATGCTGGAGCGCCAGGCCAGGTACCTGCGGCAGGCCGTGACACTGCTGGCGTCCGGAGTGTCCACAGTGGACGTACGACCGGAGGTGGCGGCGCGGTACGACGCGGAGGTCCAGCACCGGCTCACCGACACCGCGTGGACCACGTGCCGCAGCTGGTACCGCACGGAGAACGGCCGGGTGAGCACGAACTGGCCGGGACTCGTCTCGGAGTACCACCGGCGCACGAAAGTCCTGTCGCGGCAAGACTTCCTGGTGTCGCCGTGAGCGCGCCACCCGAACCGCGCTGGCGGCGGCTGGAACCGGACGAGCGCCGGGAGCAGATCCTGACGTGCGCGCTGCGGTTGTTCGGCGAACGCCCGTACTCGGCGGTGTCGACCACCGAGCTGGCGCGGCAGGCCGGCGTCGCCCGCGGGTTGATCAACCACTACTTCGGCACGAAACGGGACCTGTACCTGGAGGTGGTGCGCCGCATGGTGACCATCCCCCGGTTGGCGGTCGACCGGCTGCCGGACGGACCGCTCGAGGAGCGCGTCGCGAGCGCCGTGGAGTGGTTCCTGGAGGGCGTGTCCCGCAACAGCAAGGCCTGGCTCGCGGCGACCGGCGCCATCGGCCGCGACCCCGAGGTCGAGAAGATCCTCGAGGAGGCCGACGAGCTGGCCGCCGACCGGGTGCTGGAGGCCACCGGGCTCGCCGACGTGGTGGCCCACCGCGAGGAGCTGCGCGCGATGGTCCGCTCCTACGGCGGCATGGTGAAGTCCGTGGCCAGGGAGTGGTTGGTGCGCAAGGTGCTCACCCGCGACCAGGTCCGCATGGTGCTCACCACGACCCTGCTGGCGCTGATCCGCGAGGTCGCGCCGCGGCTACGAGAGTAGCGGCCGCCACTCGCGCACCGCGACCACCGCGACGCCCGGCGCCGTGTAGTACGGGTCATCGGCCAGTATGCCGTCCACTTCGGACCGGTCGGTGTCAAACACCAGCAGCGCGCCGGAGTCGTCCGCCCACGGGCCGGCCGTCACCAGCGTGCCGGCCGCGTGCAGCTCCGCCAGCCGAGCCCGGTGCGCGGGCCACGCGGCGACCCGGGTCGCCGCGTGGCTGGTCCGCGCCGCGACCACCCGCGTGGTGCTGCCCGGAGCGCAGCAGGGGACTCGCGGAAACCCTTGGCCTGACACGGGTCTCGGTCAACCGCGCGCTACGGACGCTGGCCGGGGAGGGCCTGGTCCGCGTCGAGCCCGGCGCGGTCGTAGTGCTCGCGCCGGAGCTGCTCATGTTGCGCGCACGTTGACCGTCATCAGCCCGAGGTAGCCGTCCCCGTCCGCGCCGGTGGTCAGCACCAGCGCGTCGTCGAAGATCGAGTCGTCGGCGTTGCGCACGTCGCGGTCGCCCTTGTCGCGGTACGACGCGGTCGCGTACACGGCGTCGGTGACCTGCTCGTCGAAGAACAGCTGGCTGGTCAGCACGGTCACCTTGTCGAGGTGGACCTTGAAGTGGAGGTGCACGGTCCGGCCCCGGTACCAGCCGGGGTAGACGGTGCGGAACTCGACGATGCCGTCGGCGTTGGTGACCTGCGCGCCACGCAGGTAGGTCTCCTCGTCGGACCGGCCGCCGCCCGGCCCGCCCCGCGAGGCCGACTCGAACCCGGAGTACACGCCGCCCGCGTCGCAGTGCCAGATGTCGACGACCGCGTTCGCGACCGGCGCGCACGACGCGTCCTGGACCAGCATCCCGAGCCGCAGCAACGTGCCGGGCCGGTCCTCGCGGAGGTCGGACCGGATCGCGTCGACGTCGAAGTAGTACGGGCCCTCGGTCTCCTCCGGCGTGAGGCTGCACGACGCCGCGCCGGGGAAGTCGCCGGGCGCGAGCCCCACGATCTGCGGCGACACGGTCGCCGACCCGCCCTCGCTGGTCAGCACGGTCGTGGTCGTCGTCGGCGCGGCGTTGCCGGAGCACGCCGCCACCAGTGCGCCGAGCCCGACCGTCCCGAGCATCGTGCGTCTGTTCACCGTCATCGTCCCACCATCATGCGCCCCGCTGGGCAAAACCAAGGTGATCCCTGTGTGCCTCCTGTGCGAGAGTGGCCGGCGTGCTGATCAGACGCGAACGGGCCGAGGACGTCGACGCGATCACGGCGGTGCACACCGCGGCGTTCGCCGGCGCGGTCGACCCGCCGGTGGAGGCGGGCCTGGTGACCGCGTTGCGAGCGGACGACGGCTGGTTGCCCGCGCTGTCGCTCGTGGCCGTCGTGGACGACCGGGTCGTCGGCCACGTGGTGTGCACGCGGGCCGACATCGACGGCACTCCCGCGCTGGGCCTCGGTCCGCTCGGGGTGCTCCCGGCCGTGCAGAAGTCCGGCGTCGGCAGCGCGCTGATGCACGCGGTGCTCGGCGCGGCCGACGCGCTGGCGGAGCCGGTCGTGGTGTTGTTGGGGCACAAGGACTACTACCCGCGCTTCGGCTTCGAGCCGGCTGCCCACCTCGGCATCGAGGCGCCGGATCCCGCGTGGGGCGAGCACTTCCAGGCTCGCACACTGTCCACATGGGACTCCTCGATCCGAGGCGGGTTCGCCTACGCCCAGCCGTTCAACGAGCTCTAGCAGAACTGTCGTACCCCTCGGGTAGCGTGGATCAAGGGGGCCGGAGGCCAAGCCCGCTACCCCTCCCGAGAGAACTCCGCCACCCAGTTCGTCTCCCACGCCGACCCGCCATCCGTGGAGAACGCCTGCGCCCACCGCGCGCCGGTGGGGCCCTCCACCGGCGGCAGCACCAACTCACCGTTGCGCGAGTTCACCCAGTAGATTGGACCACTCCTGGGTCAGGCTCATGCCGTCCTCCGGGTGAAGTCCATGATCCAGTTCGTCTCCCACGCCGACCCGCCATCCGTGGAGAACGCCTGCGCCCACCGCGCGCCGGTGGGGCTGATGTCCGACCACCGGTACCGCACCCGGATCGGCTGCCCCTCCCACTCCTCGTCGTTGAAGAACTCGCCGAGGCCGTCGGTGAAACGGCCGATCACCGGCTCGCCGAGCGGCCCGGGGAACTTCGAGCTGGCCCAGTAGATCGACCACAGGTCGGTGCCCGGGTCGTACAGCCGCACCGACATCCCCGCGTGGCCGAGCGTCGGGAACACGATCTCGTCGATGTTCGCCGCGCCGTCGAACGCGCGATGACACGTCACCCGACCGGGAAACTCCTCCCAGTCGTCGCTGCCGACGAGGCGCTTGCGCAGCCGGCGGTTGGCGGAGTCCCACGTGCCGACCAGGAAGTCGAAGTTGTTCATGGCCCGCACGCTATGGCGTATCCACTGACACCGAATGTCAGTTGGTTTAGGATTTCTCGTGCGCGCCGCCCGGATCGTCCAGCTCCTGCTCCTCCTGCAGACCAGGGGCCGGCTCACCGCGGCACAGCTGGCGACCGAGCTCGAGGTCTCCGTCCGCACCGTCTACCGCGACGTCGACGCCCTGCACGCCGCCGGCGTCCCGCTCTACGGCGCGGCCGGGCACGCCGGCGGCTACCGCCTCGTCGAGGGCTACCGCACCCGGCTGACCGGCCTCACCGAACCGGAGGCCGACTCGCTCTTCCTCACCGGACTGCCCGGCGCCGCACAGGAACTGGGCCTCGGCGCCGAGGTCGCCGCCGCCTGGCTCAAGCTCACCGCGTCGCTGCCGCCCGAGCTGCGCGACCGCGCGACCCGCATCCGCCAGCGCTTCCACCTCGACGCGCCCGGCTGGTACACCGAGCCGGACGCCACCCCCGCGCTCGCGACCGCGGCCGACGCCGTGTGGCGCGAGCGCCGCATCCAGGTCCGCTACCGCAGGTGGCGCGCGCCAACGGAGGTCGACCGCACCCTCGACCCGTACGGCCTCGTCCTCAAGGCCGGCCGCTGGTACCTCGTCGCCGCGAGCAAGCGGATCAGCACCTACCGGGTGTCGCAGATCCTGGACCTGACGGTGCTCGACGAGAGCTTCCAGCGCCCGGCCGGCTTCGACCTCGGCGCGTTCTGGCAGTCCTATCTGGACGACTTCGACGCGCGCCGGCACGCCGACCGCACGCGGATCCGCGTCGCCCCGGCGTTGCTCGACGAACGCGCACACCTGCTGGAACCCGCGGTGCTGCGCGCCATCGAGGAGACCGCGTCCGAACCGGACGGCGCCGGCTGGGTCGAGGCGACCGTGCCGATCGAGAACCTCGACCACGCGCACCGGACGTTCCTCGGTCTCGGCGCCGACGTCGAGGTCCTCGCGCCGGACCCGCTCCGGCAGCGGATGGCCGCCTCGGCCGCCGCGCTCACGCGGACGTACTCACCCGGCTGAACGACCGCAGCAGCGGCAAGGTGAGCAGGCTCAGCACCGCGAGCAGCAGGAACGCCGGCAGCGGGTCGTCGACCAGGATCCCCACGACCGCGGCGACGACCAACCCGCCGAGGTTGCCGGCGAGCCACAGCAGCCCGGCCGCGGTGCCTTCGCTGCTGCCCGACCGGCGCTCGGTCAGCTCGAGGACGATCGGCAGCGCCGGCAGCAGCGCGAACCCGATCAGCGTGAGCGCCACGAACCCGACCACGATCCCGGGCACCAACGCGAGCGCCGCGCACGCGACCGCGGTGACCAGCAGCGCGACGGTCAGCACCCGTGTCTCGCGGTGGCGCCGGTTGGCCCAGATCGGCACGACCGCGCACCCGACCACACCCGCGACGACGTTCGCGATGAGGATCAGCCCGGCCGTCGCCTCCGGCACGCCGGACGGTTCGAGCAGCGGCTGCGCGAACGTCGACAGCGCCACGAACACGCCGAACGGCACGAACACCAGCCCGCACAACCCGCGGATGAACGGGTCGCCCCACGCGATCCGCAGCGCGCCGAGCCCGGCGGGCGCACGTTCGGCACGGTGTTCGGCCGGGGTCCGCAACGCGACGAGCACGGCCACCGCGGCGACGACCGCGAGCCCGGCCTGGATGGCGAGCAACGTGCCGATGCCGTCCGCAGACGCGAACGCGGCGCCCAGCCCGAACCCGACGATCAACCCGGCGAAGGTGCTGGCGGAACCGACCGCGATGCCCGTCGGCCGGTCGCGTGCGGCCAGGTAGCGGCCGGCGACCCCGGTGATCGCGTTGAGCACGAGCGGCTGCGCGATCGCGACGACCAGCTGTCCGATCAGCGCGGCGGCGTACCCGTCGCCGGCGAGCCGGATCAGCGCGCCGGCGGCCGTCAGCAACGCCCCCGCGGCGAGGCCACCGCGGAACCACCGGTCGAGCACGATGCCCGCCGGGATCGCCAGCAGGACGTAGAGCAGCGGAAAGACGTTGGCGAGCCAGCCGATCGCGCCGTTGGACACGCCGTAGTGCTCGCTGGCGGCGTCGGTGACGGGCGCGTAGGTGACCCACAGAACCTGCGTGACCGCACCGAGCAGTGCGAAGACCGCGATCATGGACCAGCGGCTGCGTGGCTCGGTCATGGCGGTGAGCATCACCGACGCACCCCGGGAGATCAAGACATGTCGCTACTCCGCACCGGAGAACCGCTCCCACGCCGACTGACGGGTCATCCCCAGCGCGTCGCCGATCCAGCCCCACGTCGCGCCGAGCGTGCGCGCCCGACGCACCCTCCCCGACGAGGTTCGCCTCCACCTGCGCTGCCGGTTCAGTAGTCCGCCAGCTCGACGGCATTGGCCGCGCGGTGGATCGGCGCCACGGCCTTCGCCATCAGCTTGTCCTTGCCGGGGACCTTCGACAGCAGGTTCAGGAACGCCATCGACATCCGGACCTGCGCCTTGCTGGCCAGCACCATCCGCTTGATGTTCGCCGGGACCACGTCCAACGCCGCGCCCCGGATGTCGATCTTGTAGCCGCCGTCGCGGATGCCGTGCGCCCGCTCGACGACCGTCGGCGTGAAGCCGTGGCGGCGCAGCCAGTAGGCGAGGGCGGCGCCCGCGACGCCGGCGCCGGAGATGAGGACTGTCGTGTTCTTCATGAGGTGCTCCCAGAGGTGCGGTTCGTCGGCGATGACGACGGTACACACGTGTTAGACATCTGTGCAAGACGTTTGTTTCAGACGCTTGTGTTGTACACTTCCGGCCATGGGTAACCGCGAAGACCTGCTGGCCGCGGCCAAGCAGTGCCTCTACGAGAAGGGCTACGCCCGCACGACCGCGCGCGACATCGCCACGGCGGCCGGGGTGAGCCTCGCGGCGATCGGCTACCACTACGGCACCAAGGACGACCTGCTGAACGCCGCGCTCTACCAGGCACTGGCCGAGTGGAGCGACGACCTGGCCGCCGCGCTGACCTCGACCACCCGCCCGGACGCGACGCCGGCCGAGCGGTTCGCCGAGACCTGGACGCAGGTGGTCCGGTCGTTCGGTGCGAACCGCAGGCTGTGGGCCGTGCAGTTCGAGCTGCTCGCGTTCCTCGACAGCAAGCCCGACGTGCGGGCGGCTTTCGCCAAGGCCAACGAGCAGGCGCGCGCCGGACTGGTCGAGCTGTTCGGCCACGCGTCGGGCGCGGACGCGGTCGGCGCCGTCTACCAGGCGCTGATCGGCGGGTTGGCCGCGGCGTGGCTGGTGGACCCGGACGCGGCGCCGTCGGGCGACGACCTGCTCGCGGCCGTGCGCACGATCGCGGCGAGCGTCCAGTGAGCTACTCGAGGCAGGACCCGAACCTCAGCGCGACGCCGTCGCTCGACACCCGCCGCGCGGTGCCGTCGGCGACGCCGCCGGGCGGCGGTGTCTCGATCGCGCCGGTGCTCCTGCGGGTGCTGGAGCGCTCCGGCGTGCTCGCCGACGACCTCCGGGAGCTGCTCGACGTGGTCGAGCAGGCCCTTCGCGCGGCGGCGACCGAGGCCGAGCGGCAGCCGGAACCGCCGCCCGTGTTCGAGCCGACGCCGGCCCTGCTCGAGCTCCTCGACCTGCCGGACGTGGTGCTCGACCCGACCGACCTGGCCGAGGCGCTCCCCCGTCTGGCACGGCTGCGCGACGCGGAGCCGACCGACACGCATGTCGCGTTCGTGGCGGCGCTGGCGCTGGCGGCGACCCTGCCGACGGCGACGCAGGCCGTGCAGTCGACCACCGACCCGAGGCCAGAGGTCACCGCCCTGGTCGCCGCGGCACTGCGGCAACCTCGGGTGTCGCGGTCGCGTAAGGACGTCTACCAGCGCACGCGGGCCGCCCGCGACGCACTGGCCGACGAGCTCACGCCGTTCGGCGCGGCCGTGTTCGACGCCGGCTCGGCGAACGACCCGGACCTGTCAGCCGCGGCGGTGCGGGTGCTGACGCGGTTGTACGTGTTGCGTAGGTGGCTCCTCGAAGTCACGTGGGCGGAAACGTGGTCGTGTTGGAAGACGCTCGACCGGATCGTCGCGGCGACGTACTGGCCGTCGGACGCGGTGACGCTCACGCGCATGGACAAGCGGCTGCGCGGCTTCGCCATGCGTCGGTGGCCGCTACTTTGACTGGGGTAACTTCACGGTCTTCCGCCGCCCGCCACCCGCCGACGGCGGTGGCACGACCGGCCCGATGTCCCCGTCCGGCGCCTCGTCGAGGTCGACGATGACCGGCGCGTGGTCGCTCGGCCCGGTGCCCTTGCGGGCCTCCCGGTCCACCCAGGCCGCGGCGACCCGCCCCGCGACGGGCGCCGCGGCGAGGACGAGGTCGATGCGCATGCCGAGGTTCTGGTGGAACATGCCCGCGCGGTAGTCCCAGTAGGTGAAGACGCGCTCGTCCGGCCACCGGTCCCGGACCACGTCACGTAAACCGAGCGCCTGCAGCTCGGCGAGCGCCGCGCGCTCCGGCGGCGTGACGTGCGTCTGCCCGACGTAGGCCGCCGGGTCGAACACGTCGGCGTCGGCGGGCGCGATGTTCATGTCACCGCACAACAAGGCCGCGTCCGGGCCGGCCTTCACGACGTCGCGCAACGCCGCCAGCCACGCCAGCTTGTACTGGTAGTGGTCGGAGTCCGGCTCCCGCCCGTTCGGCACGTACAACGAGTGCACGCGCACGCCGCCGCAGGTCGCGGCCACGGCCCGCGCCTCGGGATGCGGGAACCCTGGCGCCCCGTCCACCCCGACGACCACGTCGTCGAGGCCGACGCGCGACAGGATCGCGACGCCGTTCCACTGGACCTCGCCGGCTAACGCGAACTCGTACCCGCGCTTGCCGAGCTCGGCGCCCAGCAGCGCACCGAAGGCGTCGTCGGTCAGCTTGGTCTCCTGCAGGCACACGACGTCCGGCCGCCGCTGGTCGAGCCAGGGCAGCAGGCGTGGCATCCGCTGCTTGACGGAGTTCACGTTCCAGGTGGCAACTCTCACGGCGCCGACGCTAGTCGCACCCACCGACAATTTCGCGAGTCCCGCTATGCCACGGGACCCGGCAAGGTCGAGTTGGCTCCGGTCGGGCGCTATGCAGCGCGACGCGCGTTCAATACTGTCGATGACGTGATACCCACGGTGGTCTGGGGCACCGGCAACGTTGGCCGCGCGGCCATTCGTGCCGTGGACGCCCACCCCGAGCTCGAGCTGACGGCCGTGCTCGTCCACAACCCCGACAAGGTCGGCCTCGACGCCGGCGCCATCGCCGGCCTGGACCACGACATCGCGCCGGCGACCGATGACGTCGACGCCGTGTTGGGCGCCGCGCCACGCGCCGTCGTCTACGCGGCCTCCGGCGACATCCGGCCAGACGAGGCGCTCGCCGACATCGTCAAGGCGATCCGCGTCGGCGCCGTCGTCGTCACGCCGTCGCTCTACGCGCTCTACGACCAGCGCAACGCCCCGCCGGAGCTGCGCGAACCGGTCCTCGCCGCGATCGACGCCGGCGGCGGCTCGCTGTTCGTCTCCGGCGTGGACCCAGGCTGGGGCAACGATGTGCTCCCCCTGCTGGTCAGCGGCCTCGGCACGCGGGTCGACGTGATCCGCTGCCAGGAGATCTTCGACTACTCCACCTACGAGCAGCCGGACTCGGTGCGCTACCTGGTCGGCATGGGCCAGCCCATGGACTACGACCCGCCGATGCTGATGGCGTCGGTCCCGACCATGGTGTGGGGCGGGCAGATCCGGCTGATGGCCAGGGCGCTCGGCGTCGAGCTGGACGAGATCGTCGAGACACTGGACCGCCGCGCGCTCGAGACCACCGTGACCACCAGGACGATGGGCGACTTCGAGGCCGGCACACAGGGCGCGGTGCGGTTCGAGGTGCGGGGCGTCGTCGACGGCGTGCCGCGCATCGTCATCGAGCACGTCACCCGCATCCACCCGTCCTGCGCGCCGGACTGGCCGACGCCGCCCGACGGCGCCGGCGCGCACCGCGTGATCATCGAGGGCCGGCCGCGCATCGAGGTGACGGTCGAGGCGACCGACGAGGGCGAGAACCGGTCCGCGGGCGGGAACGCGACCGCCGTCGGCCGGCTGGTCAACGCGATCGGCTGGCTCGCGGGCGAGAAACCCGGTCTCTACGACGCGCTCGACGTCCCCCTGCGTCCCGGCCACCTCGGAAGGACCCCGCGATGAACATCGACATCCCCGACGGCAAGGACCCGATCCAGTACGTGTGGAGCGAGATGGTTCCCGGCATCGGGATCGCCGCGTCGAAGTTCTCGCTCGCGGTGTACGCCGACACGACGCTGGGGCTCCGCGAGTTCGAGGCCGCCCGGCTGCGGATCGCGCAGATCAACGGATGCGTGTTCTGCCAGGACTGGCGGACCGAGAAGGACGGCCAGAAGGTCGAGGACGGGTTCGAGAACGCGGTGACCGACTGGCGCACCACCGACGCGTTCGACGACCGCACCAGGCTGGCCGCCGAGTACGCCGAGCGGTACGCGCTGGACCACCACGGCCTCGACGACGAGTTCTGGACCCGCATGACCACGCACTACAGCCAGGTCGAGATCGTCGAGCTGAGCATGAGCATCGGCTCGTGGCTGGCGTTCGGGCGGCTCAACCACGTGCTCGGCCTGGACACCGCGTGCGTGCTGCCGAACGCCGCCGGGTGAGCTGGGCCCACCCAGCGGGCCGCCGTCACAGGTCGGTGGCGATGATCTTCTCGATGTTCCGTTCTGCCAGCGCCGTGATCGTGACGAACGGGTTGACACTGGTGTTGCCCGGGATCAGCGCGCCGTCGATGACGTACAGGCCGGGATACCCGTGCAGGCGCCCGTAGTTGTCGGTCGCCTTGTTCAGCACCGCGCCGCCGAGCGGGTGGTAGGTGAGATGGTCGCCCCAGATCTTGTACACGCCGAAGAGGTCGGTCCGGTAGATCGTCCCCTCCTTCGCGTTGATCTTGTCGAAGATCGTCTTGGCGGCGTCGATGGACGGCTGCTTCCACGCCGTCTGCCAGTTCAGGTCGACCTTCCCGGCGGCCGCGTTCCACGAGAACTGGTCGCGGTTCGGGTTCTTGGTGATCGACAGGTAGAACGACGCGAAGGTCTCGATGCCGGTGGGCAGCGGCGCGACCTCGGCGAACGCGCCGCCCGCGGTCCAGTTGTCGATGCCGCCCGTCGGGATGGACGCCTGGAGGCTGCCGGTCGGGTCCCACAGGTGGTTGGCGCGGCCGCACATGACGTTGCCGTTGTCGCCCCAGCCCTTGCCGATCTCACCGTTCAGGTTGGGCAGCGCGCCGGTGGCCTTCAGCTTGGTGAGCAGCTTGCTGGTGCCGACGCTGCCGGCCGCGAAGAACACGCGGTCCGCGGTGACGGTCTTGGTGGTCGTGGTGTCGCCGGTGGTGTTGAGCGCCTCGATGACGACCGTGTAGCCGCCGCCGGACGCCGGGGCGACCGAGCTGACCCGGTGCAGCGGGGAGATCGTGACGCGGCCGGTCGCGTTGATCTGCGCGAGGTACGTCTTCTGCAGCGACTTCTTGCCGTAGTTGTTGCCGTACAGGATCTCGCCGACGAGCGCCGACTTCGGGACGGTGCCGGACGCCTCCTGCTTCATGTAGTTCCAGTCGTACACGGCGGGCACGAACACGAACGGGAAACCGGACCGCTGCGCGTGTTTGCGGCCGACCCGCGCGTACTGGTAGCAGTCGGTGGTGTCGAACCACGCGGGGTCGATGGTGCCGACGCCGAGTCCTGAGTTGGCGCGCGGGTAGTAGGTGCCGTACATCTCGTCGGCGTTGACCGACGGCAGGATGGCGCCGAAGTTCTCACGCTTCGGGGTGACCGCCATGCCGCCGTTGACGAGCGAACCGCCGCCGACGCCGCGACCCTGGTAGACGGTGATGCCGGCGAACTCCTCCGCGTCGAGGATTCCCGTGTAGCGCGGGATGTTCCGGTCGATCGGGAAGCCGAGGAAGTTGCTCAGCGGCTGTTTCGTCTTGGTGCGCAGCCAGTACGAGCGGCCGTCCGGGTTGGTGGTGTTGGCGAAGACCTTGCCGTCCGAGCCGGGGGTGTCCCACGCCATGCCCATCTCGATCATGTGCACGTCGACGCCGGCCTGCGCGAGTCGCAGCGCGGCGACGGAGCCGCCGTAGCCGGTGCCGATCACGAGGACCGCGACGTGCGCGCCGTTCCCGATCGGACCGGCCGCGGCGGCGGCCGTCGCGGTGGCGTGCCCGGCGAGGGTCGCGGCGGCGAGAATAGAACCGGTTCCAGCGATGAAGGTACGTCGTGACAATGGTCTGGAACCGTTGCAATGCAGGGTGCCTGTACTCATGTGAGCTTCCTCACTCTTGAGGGAATGAGAACATGTTATACAGACGGATGTGCTGTACGTCACTACATACTTATTGGTAGGTTGCGGAGCCGGTGGGCGGCACGTGCCGCAGCCGCGTGAGGACGAAGAGCGCCGCGACGACCAGTAGGCCCGCGCCGAGCGCGCCGAAGACGTTCAGGCTGGCGGCGTACGCGTCGCGTGCCGCGGCGACCAGCTGTCCGCCCAGCGGCCCGCCCTGCGCGGTTCCCTCGGCCACCGCGCTCGCCAGGTTCTCGGTCGCCCGCGCGGCCACGTCGTCGGACAGCCCGGCCGGCACGGACAGCCGTGCGGCGTAGACGGCCGCGCCGATGCTGCCCATGATCGCGACCCCGAGCGCCGCGCCCGCCTCGTTGGCGGTCTGCGCCATCGACGACGACTGACCGGCCTTCTCCGGCGGCGCCCCGCCGACCACGAGGCTGGTGCCGAGGGACACCAGCGGACCCTCGCACAGCCCCATGATCGCGAAGCCGACCACCAGGTGGACCGGGCTCGAATGTGCGTCCAGCCGGGTGAACCACACGAAGACCGCGGCGACCCCGAGGATGCCGTACCCGATGAGGTACGCCGGCCGGATCCGTTGCGCCAGCACGGGTGCGACGGTGGCGCTGACCGTGGCGACGACCATGCCGGGCAGCAGGCACAGTGCGGCGCCCAGCGGTGTCAGCCCGGACACCGACTGGAGGCTCTGCGTGATGAACAGCATGCTGGACGCGCCGATGATGCCGTACATCAGCAGGCCGGCGAGCATGGTGGCGACGGTTCGGTCGCGGAACAGCGCGAGGTCCAGCAGCGGGTTCGGCAACCGCAGCTGGCGCCGCGCGAACACGACACCCAGGCAGAGGCCGGCCAGGCCGACGACGGTCGGCGACGGCTGCCAGCCGTCGCGGGCGACCTCCTTGAGGCCGTAGCTGAACGCGAGCATCGCGGCCAGCGAGAGCGCCACGCTCGCCAGGTCCAGCCGGCCGGGGTTCGGGTCTTTGAACTCGGGCACGAGGAACCGCCCGAGCACCAACGGAACCAGCATCACCGGCACGCCGATCAGGAAGACCGAGCCCCACCAGAAGTGCTCGAGCATCAGGCCGCCCACGATCGGCCCGAGGATGGCGCCGAGCGTGAACCCGCCGGCCCAGATCCCGATCGCGACGCCCATCTGCCTCGGGTCGCGGAACATGTTGCTGATCAAGGCCAAAGTGGACGGTGCGAGCGTGGCGCCGGCGATCCCCAGCAGCGCCCGCGACGCGATCAGCATCCCGGGACTCGTGGCGAACGCGGAGACGACGGACGCGACGGCGAAGCACGCCGCACCGATCATCAGCAGCCTCCGCCGCCCGATCCGGTCGCCCAGCGTGCCCATGGTGACGAGGAACCCGCCGACCAGGAAGCCGTAGATGTCGAGGATCCACAGCTGTTCCACGCTGGTGGGCCGCAGGTCCGCGCTCAGGTCCGGCAACGCGAGGAGCAGCACGAACATGTCGAAGGTGATCATCGTGACGGCCAGGGACAGGACGGCGAGCCCCGTCCACTCCCGGCGTCCCGCCCTGGTCGGTGCCTCGGTCACTGTCGATCCTCTCGTCCGGTGTCTACCGACACGGCGAACGAGCGACCGAGGAATCGACAGCGCTAGCCGTCCGAGATGGACACCCCGGCGTCGGCGAGCAGCGCACGCGCGGTGTCGTACTCGTCCTCGGCGACCATGATCCGGTTCGCCACGGCGTTGATCGACCCGTCGATCACGCTCATGTGCGAGTCGGCCACGGAGTGCGTGATCTTCGCGTCCTGCAGGAGCGAGGTCGCGAACGAGATCAGCACGGGGTCGTTGGAGCGAAGCAGCTCAACCATGAGCACACTCTTTCATCCGAGACGGCGCCAGGGTCGTAGCCTGCGGTGGTGCGATTCGGGGTGCTGGGGCCGTTGGCCGTGTGGACCGACGGCGGTGAGCCGGTGACGGTGCCCGGGCGGAAGGTGCGGGCGCTGCTTGCCGACCTGCTGGTCAACGAGGGCCGGCCGGTCGGTGTCGACCGCCTGGTCGAGGACGTGTGGGGGGACGCGGCGCCCGGCGATCCGACGGCCGCCGTGCACGTGCGGGTCTCGCAGCTGCGGCGAGCGCTGGCCGGCGCGGAGCCCGGTGGGCGGGAGCTGGTCGTGTCCCAGGCGCCCGGCTACGTGCTGCGGACCGCCGACGTGGACGCGACACGGTTCGCGGACCTGGTCGCCACGGCGCAGGACGCCGACGAGCCGAGGACCAGGGCCCGGCTGCTCGGCGAGGCGCTGGGCCTGTGGCGCGGACCGGCGCTGGCCGACTTCGCCGACGAGGAGTTCGTGCGGGCGGCCGTCGCCAGGTGGGAGGAGCAGCGGCTCGCCGCCACGGAGGCGTACGCCGAGGCGCGGTTGGCGCTTGGCGAGCACCGTGAGCTGGTCGGCGAGCTTGGCGAACACGTGGCCGGGCACCCGTTCCGGGAACGACTGCGGGCCGCGCACGTCCGCGCCCTCTACCGCACGGGCCGGGTGGGCGAGGCCCTGGACAGCTTCCAGGAGCTGCGCCGCGGGCTCGCCGACGAGCTCGGGCTGGACCCGAGCCCCGAGCTGACCGCGCTGCGGCAGGCGATCCTGGCCGGCGACCCGGCCGAGGACGCGCCGTCGGCCGAGCGGGGCGCCGCGCCGAGCACCAACCTGCCCGCGCCCGTCACCGAGCTGATCGGCCGGGACCACGCGGTCACGCGGGTGCGAGAGCTGCTGGCGGCCGGACGACTCGTCACGCTCACCGGTCCCGGCGGCGTCGGCAAGACCACCGTGGCGGTCGCGGTCGCGTGGGGCATGGTCGAGGCGTGCCGGGACGGCGTGTGGCTGGTCGACCTGACCACCTGGGACGGTGCGGGCGACCCCGCCGAGCTGGTGCTGGCCGTGCTGAACGTCCCGGACGCGCCGGGCGCCGCGGTGACCCGGCTGGCCGCCGCCGTGCGGACGCGGCGGATGGTGCTGGTGCTGGACAACTGCGAGCACGTGGTCGAACCGGCGGCCGAGCTGGTCGGCGCGCTGCTGGCCGCCGCGCCGGGGGTGCGGGTGCTGACCACCAGCCGCGAGCCGCTGCGGCTGCGGGGCGAGGCCCGCTGGGACCTGCCGCCGCTCGACATCCCCGACACCGACGACCCGGACCGGCTGGCGCACTCCCCTGCCGTACGGCTGTTTCTGGCCAGAGCCGGGCTGGCGGCCACCCCGGACGTCGCCGCCGGGGTGGCGGAGGTGTGCCGGCGGTTGGACGGCATCCCGCTGGCGCTGGAGCTGGCCGCCGCCCGGGTGCCCGCGCTGGGAGTGGCGGAGCTGGCGGCCCGGCTGCGGGTGCCCCGGGACCGGTTCGGGCTCCTGGGCACCGGCCCGAGGGACGCGCCGGCCCGGCAGCGCACGCTGGCCGCGGTGATCGACTGGAGCTGGCGGCTGCTGACCGGGGCCGAGCAGGCGGTGCTGCGCCAGCTGGCCGTCCACTCTGGCGGGTGCACGCTGGCCGCGGCAGAGGCGTTGTGCGACGGCGACGTGCTGGACCTGCTGGCCGGTTTGGTGGACCGGTCGCTGGTGGTGCGCACCGACGGCTCCCGGTTCCGGCTGTTGGAGTCGGTGTCCGCGTACTGCCTCGGCCGGACCGACGACGAGGCGGCGCTGCGGCGTCGCCACGCCGACCACTACCTCGCGTTCGCCGAGGAGGCCGGGCCCCGGCTGCGTGGGTCCGGTCAACGGGAGTGGCTGACCAGGCTGGACGCCGACGCGGCGAACCTGCGGGCGGCGCTCGACACGTTCCGGCGCGACGGCGCGACGGAACAGGCGGTGCGGCTTGCCGTCGCCATGACCTGGTACTGGTACCTGCGCGGCAGGCTCACCGAGGCACATCGGGCGCTGGCCGCGGCGCTGGCCGTCCCCGGCGAGACGCCCGCCGCGGTGCGGGCGGCCGCCGAGACCTGGTCGGCCGGCCTCGCGATCCGGCAGGGCGAGGCCGGGCCGGAGCTGGCGACCGCGGCGCTGCTGGCCTACAACGGGGTGGCCGACCCGGTCGGACGGGCGCGCGCCGAATGGTTCCTGGCCGCGGCCGTCATCGACTTCGGGGACGAGACCATCACCGGCGATCTGCTGGCGCCGGCGCTGGCGACCTGCGAGGCCGAGGGTGACCGGTGGGGCGAGGCCGCGGTGCTGAGCACCAGGGCCATGCTCGCGCACATGCGGCGCGACCTGGTCACGCTGGAGCGCGACGCGCGGCGCGGCGCGGAGCTGTTCGGCGAGCTGGGCGACGACTGGGGGGTGCTGCAGGCGACGGACTGGCTGATCGGGCTGGCGGACCTGACCGGTGACCACGCGGAGGCGGCGCGGCTGGGCCGCGAGGGGCTGCGGATCGCCGAGGAGCTGGGGCTGTGGGCCGATGTGGCAGGCCGGTTGGGTTGGCTGGCGTGGTTGTCGGTGCAGGCCGGGGACTATCCGGCGGCTCGTGAGCACGCCGACCGGGCGCGGCGGCTGGCCGCGGAGCAGGGCCAGCGGGCCGTCGAGGTGTTCGCCACCATCAGCCTGGCGTTCGCCACCCGCCGCGGCGGCGACCTCGAGGTGGCGGCGGAGCATCTGCGGTGGCTGCTGGCGTCCGCCCGCGAGCAGAAGACCGAGGAGGGCGTCCCGCCGTACCTGTCGATGGTTCTGGTCGAGCAGGGGCTTCTGCTCGCGCACCAGGGCGATCCGGCGGCGGCGCTCGCCTGTCACCGGGAGGGTTTCGACGTGTTCCGCGACCAGGGTTTGACACACGGCATGGCGTGGGCACTGACGGGCATGGCCGCCGCGGTCCTCGCGGACGGGCGCCCCGGCATAGCCGCACAGCTGCTCGGCGCGGCCGATGCGGCACGCGAGCAAGCGGACCAGCCGGTGTCCACTTCGGACCGTGCGGAGCTGTCCGCGATCACCTCGACGGTCCGCGACGCGGAGCCCGACTTCGCCGCCCTGTTCGCGGCTGGCCGCGCACTGACCGCGACCGATGCCCGGTCCCTCGTGGACGGGGACCGGGCATCGGCGTGAGGGCTTACTTGGGCACGTAGACGTGGACGACGACCCCGGACTCGAACCGGTTCACGTCGGCGAGCGTGAGGTGGGTGGTGTCGAAGCCGGCGCCCTCGAAGAGGTGCTTGCCCGCGCCGAGGATCACCGGGAAGTACCAGAAGTGGAACTCGTCGACCAGACCGTGCTCGACCAGGGTGCGGTCCAGCTCGCCGGTGCCCCACTTGACGATGTTCCCGCCCGGCTGCTCCTTCAGCTTCGCGACCTCCTCGGCCACGTCCCCCTTGATCAACGTGGCGTTCCAGGTGGTCTCGGTCAACGTCCGCGACGCGACGTGCTTGGGCATGCTGTTGAACGTGTCAGCGGCCTCGCCGTCCCGCCCCGACCACGCCTCCGCGAACCCCTCGTAGGTCACCCGACCCAGCAGCATGGCGTCCGCACCGGCCAAGAGCTTGGTGGAGTAGGCCATGTGGTCCGCGTCCCAGTACGGCTGTCCCCAGTGCTGCGGCTCCGCCCGGGAGGCCGTCGACGGCCGTGTGTCGTCGATGACGCCGTCCATCGACACGAATGTGGACTCGATGAGCTTCCGCATTGTCCTGCTCCTTTGACCTGTGCTTCTCGCTGATGAACACAGGTTGCCCGGACGTCCTTACGGTTTCCTTCAGGTCACTCTGAAGGCGCCGACCTGCCCGGCCCGTGTTGGTGCGGGGCACTGCGGGCTACCCACGTGGCGCGCCACCAGAGAACGTACTATAGTACGGATTAGTACACTTTTGTGCGGGTACCCACACTATGCTTGAGAGACCTGACCGAGGTGGCGCGCAGTGGAACTGAACCGGCCGTTGACAACGGTCACACCCACACTTGACGGCGATGTCCTCACGGTTCTTGCAAGACAAGATGCCACGTTCACAACAGGACAAATACACAGGATCTTGACACAATATTCAGAGGAAGGAATCCGCAGAGTCCTGCGACGCCTGACCAACCAGGGAATTGTACAGTCCGAAAGGATTGGCAACGCCTTCGCCTACCGGTTCAACCAAAATCATCTCGCCGCACAGTACATCGTCGGCCTTGCGCGGATACAAGAGACGTTCTTGGCACGACTCGAAGACCACTTGGAGTCATGGCGACCTCCACCTGTGTACGCCGCGGTGTTCGGATCCGCTGCACGCGGACAAATGACAGCCGCCAGCGATATAGATCTACTGCTAGTGCGGCCGCATGCCGCTGCGGACACAGAGTGGGAAGAGCAAGTAAACGACTTGGCAACCACGGTGACTCGGTGGCTCGGCAACGACGTTCGGATACTGGAATTCACGGAAAACGAGATTGCCACAAGCAAGCGGCACGAGCCCATTCTGAACGACGTATTACAAGACGGACTCACGGTAGCAGGGAGACGCTCATGGTTGGCCAGGCAGTTGCGGAGAGGAAAGACCTGACGTGCGGACGAAACCGTGTTCTGCGACGATCGCACAGGGGCGACTGAACAAGGCGAACCAATTCATCACCGCAGCGGACATGATTCGAGATCTGGCGGACGAAGACGAAGAGGTCGCGGACGCGTATGTAACGTTGTGTGTGCACGCAGGCATTGCCGCATCAGATGTCATCTGCTGCAGCAACCTAGGCAAGCATGCCCAAGGTGAGAGTCATGATGAAGCGACTACCTTGCTGGCCTCCGTAGACAAAGATGTCGCGAAGCACTTGCGAGCATTTGCTCAGGCTGAAGACGAAGGCGGGCTACGGCCACAGTCGGCGGCCGACAGTCGGGCGACCCGCAGGTTCACCCGGCCCTGCCCGGTTGCCCAGTCCAGCGGGACTCCGACGGTGGCGCACCGCACCGGATGGGCCGGTGGCGCCTCGGGACACGGTTTCCAGTCGATCGTCGTCGCCGCGGTGGCCCGCGCTTGTCCGCAGCCGGCCAGAGTGATCGCCGCGGCCGACGCGAGCAGCGCGGCTCCGATCTTTCGCACGAATACTCCTCCCTCGACGAACGGCCCGAGACTGGCGGTTGGCAGAACGGAGCACGGTCCATCCGGGCTGATCTCCGGGAAAGATCATGGTTGCATCAAGATCATCGATCGATGGCGATGGCGACACTCTTCACGCGCAGGAACTCCTCGAAACCGGCGCGACCGCCTTCCTTGCCCACTCCGCTGATCCCGATGCCGCCGAACGGTCGGTGCACGGCCAGGTTCGGCGCTCCGTTGATCAGCACCTCCCCGGCCTCCAGTTCGGCCGCGATCCGGTGCGCCCGGGTCAGATCCTTGGTCTGGATGTAGGACGACAGGCCGTACCGCGTGCTGTTGGCGATCATGATCGCCTCCTCGTCCGTGGCGAACGTGGTGATCGCCACCACGGGACCGAACACCTCGATCTGCGCGATCTCCGACGAGGAGTCCACATTGGTCAGAACCGTGGGCTCGATGTAATAGCCCGGCCTGTCCATGCGCTTGCCACCGACGACGAGGGTGGCACCGTCAGCCACGGCCCGCTCGATCATCCCCATGATCCGATCCACCGCGCCCTGACTGATAACCGGGCCATACCCGGTCGCGGGATCAGTGGGATCGCCTACCTTGATGGCGTTGACGAGCGTCCGAACCTTGGCCACGACCTCGTCATGGATGGACTCGTGCACCAGCATCCGCGTCGGCAGTCCGCACCCCTGACCCGCGAGGCCGCCAAAGGCCACGCCCATGTTGAAGGCACATGCGGCATCCAGGTCAGCGTCTTCGAGAACGATGTTCGCCGACTTGCCGCCCAGTTCCAGGACCACGGGCTTGGCGGTTTCGGCACAGGCCGTGAGGATCTTGGTCGCGGTCGGGAGACCGCCGGTGAAGCTGATCTTCTTGACCAACGGGTGGGTGACCAACCGCTGTCCGGCGTCAGCGGTGCCAGGGAGCAGGTTGACGACACCAGGCGGAAATCCCGCTGCTTCAACGAGATCCATGAACAGTTCGCCGGTGAACGGGGTCAGCTCACTCGGTTTGATCACGACGGTGTTGCCCGCCGCCAACGCTGCCGGCGCCTTCATCGCGATGGACATGAGCGGGGCGTTCCACGTGATGACCAGTCCGACCACACCGTAGGGCTGAGGCATGGTGTAGCCCAGCTCACCGTCCTGTTGCGGGCTGCCCGTCACCTCACCGATGATCTTGTCGGCCCATCCTGCGTAGTAACGGGTCCATTCAGCCGCCAGCACCGCGAAGGCCGATCCGGAGCGAACCGGGCGCCCGTTTTCCGCAGTGCCAAGACGTGCGATCTCATCGCCGTGCTGCTCCATCAGATCAGCCAGCTTCAACAGCAGTTCTCGCCGGCGGGCCGGAGCAGTGCGCCGCCACCCGTCGAACGCCGCATGCGCGTGCTGGACGGCATTGTCAACCGCGGCGGCGTCCGCCAACGGGATCGTCGCGTCGACCGCACCGGTCACTGGATTCACGTGATCCCAAGACTCCCCAGACTTCGGCAACACCTTCTCACCGTTGATCCGCAGATGCACCTTGGGAAGCTCGACATTCGCGGCCGCGTAGTCACCATTCCCACGAGACCGCTCCCGAAGATCTGACATTTCGCATTTCTCCTTAGCGCAGCATCAGCTAGAAAATCTCGTAGCCGGGCGTGAGGACTTCGTCCGGGTCGTACTGCTGTTTCGCGGCGTCCAGCTGACCGAAGGCCGAGCCGAAGCGCGACCTGGCCGAACGGGCCCAGGTCTCGTGGGCTGCCGTTGGGCCGGGTCGTCGGACAGGCCGGCGAGTAGGACGTTGTCGTCCGGCGGGTCTCCGTTGACGTTCTTCGCTACGTCCAGTCGAAAGGCGAGGCCGCCGCCCGACGCCGCCGCGGTCGTGGCACCGCCTGGGACCTGCGAGCGGCCGAAAGTCGAGTGACACTGGCCCTGCGGGGCGAACTTGCCGCCCCGCTGCGCGGTCCACTGGATCGTCTTGGCCACGTCGTCGGCGGACCCTGACAGCAGGACGCCCTCCGGCATCTTGTGCACGAGGTGCCCGAAGTCGTCAGCGCGCCCGTTGCGGGTCGCCTCGTCGAACCGGAGCTCACCATCCAGCGGCTCTGGCGTGTTTGGTGGCATCGGTCGTCTCCTGTCATCTCATCCGGTTGACGACGTGCGGCCCGAGCGGCCGACCAGGGGTCGGTCTTTCTTGGTGCGGAAGCCCGCGAACACGAGTTGGGTGGCGGCGGTCGTCCTTGCCACGAACTCCTCTCGCGAACTGGACAGGTATTTCGAGCCCTGGCCGACGGTGTGCAGCACCGTGGCGACCTCCTCCGGTGTCACACCCAGCCGCCTGCGGTCGCCCGCGGTCGTCGCCGAGGCGATCGCCGCAGCGAGCCGGGCGTCGAAAGCGCCGATGGCCGCCTCGACGACGTCCTCGAGCTGAACCACGGGACTCTCCAGCATGTTCGCGATGTCGGAGGCCAGCATCGACCCGACGTAACGCCCCAGCCACGCGTCCAGTGCGGCCACAACCCGCCGGTCCAGCCCAACGCCTTCCTCGTTCAGACGACGGGACGCCTCGTCGAGTGCGGTGTCGAGCTCCTGGCGGACCGCGGCCCGAAACAGTGCTTCCTTGTTGGCGAAGCGCAAGTAGAGACCCTGTCGAGAGATGCCGGCTGAGCGCGCCACATCCTCCATCGACGTCTTGCGGAACCCATGGCGCGCAAACACTTCCAGAGCCACGGCGAGCACTCGCTCCGGTCGAGCGCTGTCAGTCGTTGGCCGGCTTGACGTCATAGTCGCACTTTACACATCATGCAAAGTCTGTCAATCGAGACTCCTGCTGACACCCAGTGCGGGTACCTGCCAACCGGTAGCGGAGATACCCCACAGACCGCAACGACACGGCGACCGGTGAACCCGCACACTTGAGCCGTCCAGAGCCACGGTCAATCCCCGGCAGGCAGTGTGTCACCGCACTCCTGACCGGCGGGCTCGCAGATTCGCGCGACCACTGCCAGTGAGTACATGCGAGAGAAGGTAATAATGGGAATCAGTCGTCGCCAGTTTTCCTTGCTGGGCGCGGGAGTCGCGGCAACCGCGCTTTTCGGAGCCCCGACAGCCGGGGCGACAACCCCTAGCCATAAGCCCGCAGTACGCAACGTCGTACTCGTACACGGCGCCTACGCTGACGGCTCCTCCTGGGCGAAGGTCATCCCGCTGCTGCAGGCGGCGGGAATGAACGTCATCGCGGTGCAGAACCCACTCACCTCTCTCGCCGACGATGTCGCCGCCACCAACTTCGCACTGTCCCGACAGGACGGACCCACGATCCTGGTCGCACACTCCTACGCAGGCACCGTCATCTCACAGACGGGGCTCGCGCCGAACGTCGCCGGGCTCGTCTACGTCGCCGCCCGCGCTCCAGATGCCGGCGAGGACTTCGTCGCGCTCGCCGCGAAGTTCCCGACCCCTCCGGTCACCCCCGGCATCATCACCTCGGGCGGCTTCAAGTTCCTGAGCCAGCCGGCGTTCCTCCACGACTTCGCCAACGGCGTGCCCCGCAAGGAGGCCCTCGTGCTCTACGCGGCCCAAGGGCTACTCTCGACCGCTCCGTCCACCACGAGCGTCGCCGCCTGGCACCAGAAGCCGTCCTGGTACGCGGTCTCGAAGAACGACCGCACCATCGATCCCGACCTCGAGCGCTTCATGGCCCAGCGCATGAATGCCACGACCATCGAGGTCGACGCCGGCCACCTGTCGCTGGTGTCACACCCCGAAGTGGTCGCCAGGCTCATTCTGCAAGCCGCAGCCAACAGTTGACGCACGGTCGGTCGCACCGGGCATAGCCGGACCAATTCCTCAGCACGCGCCGTGACCGGGTCTCGCCCACCGACGTCGGCCTTCCGACGACCGGGACCCGGCGTCGTGTGAAGGCCCTGCGTCGTGAGGAGGTGGCTCTGCTCGCCGGGGTGCGGGTGCTGCTGGACTCGATGGAGCACCTGCCGGCCGCGGTGTTCAACAGCCGACTCGACATCCTCGCCGTCAACGACCTCGGACGTGCCCTCTACGCGACGATGCTCGACATCGAAGGTCCGGCCGACTCGGCGCGCTTCCTGTTCCTGGAGGAGCACGCGGCCCGGCGACTGTTCCCCGATTGGGAACACATCGCCAACGACGCCGTGTCCATTCTGCGCAGCGAGGCCGGCCGCCGCCCCGACGACCCGGCCCTGGTCGCCCTCATCGGGCAGTTGTCCACCCGCAGCCAGGCGTTCCGTACCCGCTGGGCCGCCCACAACGTCAGAGCGCACCGGGCAGGCACCGAGGTATTCCGGCACCCGCTGATCGGAGAGGTCACCCTGCCCTTCGAGAACCTCACCATCGACGCGGCCGGGGACCAGGTCCTGACCGTCTTCACCCCGCAGCCGGGCTCACCGGAACACGATAGGGAGAAGCGGGCGGTTTCGAGGAAGCGGCGAACGAGGGGATCGACGTTCGGCGTCTCGGGTCCACGCCGTCTAGCCCAGCGCGCCGACGTCGCCCGCGATGTCCACGAACTCGTAGATCAACCGTGATCGCCTGCTCGCGATCCAGGCGAGACACACCTGGTTGGGCTCGATGTCCTCGACCGGGAGGTGGGTGACGTCAGGCCGGGTGTAGTAGCCGGCGGTCGAGGCCGGGATGATCGCGATGCCGTGTCCGGCCGCGACGTGTTCGAGTTTCTCCTCGATGCTGTGGAACGTGGGATAGCCGGGGCTGGTGCCCTCGCGCAGCTCGACCGCGATGTCCCGCCACTCCGGCACCGCGTCCGGGTCCTGGAGCAGATGCTCGTCGGCGAGGTCACCGACGGTGACCGACTCCTTGCCGGCGAGCCGGTGGTCCGAGCGCAGCGCGACCATCCGGGGCTCGGCGTGAAGCGGCCGCACGCTCAGCCCGCGTGTGTCGATCGGCAGCCGCACGATGCTCACGTCGGCGCGGCCGTCGTGCAGCACCTCGACCTGGTCGTCCCAGGAGGTGCGGACGAGTTCGACCGTGACCTGCGGATGCCGGGCGGTCAGCTCGCGCACTGCGGCGGTCACGGTGATGCCCGGCATGAACCCCACGGTGAACCTGGATGTCCCGCGGGCCGCCCGCGCCACCCGCCGCCGCAGCGCGTCCGCTGAGGCGAGCAGCGGCCGTGCGTCCTCGAGCAGTTGTCGGCCGGCCGCGGTCAGCTCGGTCGAGCGCCGGTCGCGGACGAACAGCTGGACGTGCAGCTCGTCCTCAAGCGCCCTGATCTGCCGCGACAGCACCGGTTGCGCGATGTGCAGTCGAGCAGCGGCGCGGCCGAAGTGGAGCTCCTCCGCGACGGCCACGAAGTACCGAAGTTTGCGCAGGTCGACGTCCATCCGACTCCCTGAGGCAGCGATTGCCGACCTTGTCGAGGGTATGGGAAGGGGCGGCATGACACACATCGCGAGTGGGACGGTCGGGCGTGCTCAGACCAGGACCGTGCCGCCGTCGATGAGCTGGACGGTGCCGGTCGCCCATGACTGGGTCATGCAGTAGAGGTAGGCGCGGGCGACGTCTTCTGGCTCGCCGACACGGCCGGCGGGCAGGGTGGCTGCCGTCTCCTCGAACATCTGCTCGCGGTCGGCGTCGGTCATGCCCTGCCAGAGCGGCGAGCGCACGACGCCAGGGGCGACGGCGTTGACCCGCAGCGGTGCTAGCTCAACGGCGAGCGAGCGGGTCAGCCCCTCGATGGCACCGCAGATGCTCGACGCGACGCCCCAGCCCGGGCCGCCGCGTGCGGCCGCCGTCCCGCTGGTCAGGGTGATCGAACCGCCCGCGCGCAGGTGCGGCACCGCGGCCTGCACCGCACCGAGCGCACCGAAGTAGCGCAGCCAGAAGAAGCTGCGGGCGGCCTCGACATCGAGGGTGTCCAGCGGCATCAGCGCGAGCGGCTCGCCCGCGGTGAACACGAGGTGGTCGAACTCGCCCAGCTCGTCGAAGAAAGCACGGACTGTGGCGGCGTCCGCGAGGTCGAGCGCGCGCCCCGCGGCCGTGGACGGCAGCTGCGCGAGCGCCCTGTCCACACTGGACTGCCGGCTCGACGCGACAGTGACCTTCGCGCCCTCGCCGGCCGCCGCGGCCGCCGTCGCGAAGCCGATCCCCGACGTGCCGCCCAGGACGACCACGTGCTTGCCGTCGAGCTGGCCGGTTGCCTGTGTCATGAGAATTCCCTTCCGCAGTGGTGGTTCTCTTCCACCATGCGGCCGGGAGCCGGGCGGCGTCCAAGACCTGTTCCCGCCTCTGTGATATCCGCAGGACATCACAGGCCGCGGATCAGGTCTTGGACGCGGCGAGGCAGGCACTGGAAACGAGGTCTTCGCCGCGGCGGGGCTCGCGGTGCTTGTCTTCGACAACCGCGGCTGGGCGAGTCCGGCACCGCACCCGGGGAGCCGCGGCACGAGATCGACCCGTGGGAGCAGATCCGCGACTACCAGCATGCGATCACCTGCGCACAGAACCGACCGGGGGTCGATCCGGACCGCATTGGTGTGTGGGGCCCCAGTTTCTCGGCGGCGCACGCGTTCGTAGTGGCGGCGACGAAGCCCGCACCCCGTGAAGGCGGCGAGTGGGCAGGCGCCGTTCATCAGCGGCCGCGCGACGTACGCGAACCTCGCCCGCGTGGACAACCTCGTGGTCGGCCCGGAGGTCTTCACGGCCGACCGGCGCGCCCGCGCCGCCGGCGAACCGCCCGCCGTGATCCCGGTGATCGGCGACGACCCGGGCCGCCTCGTGGGCCTGCCGACGCCCGACTCGCGCGAGTGGTTCACCCACGCCCGCGCCGAGCTGGACCCGAGCTGGCCCAACGAGGTCACCCTGCGCAGCATGGACCTCTTCTACGGCTACGAACCGGCCCGCTACCTGCCGGACGCCACGCCGACGCCCCTGCTGATGATCGTCGGCAGCGACGAACGGGGCGCTGCCGGTCGCGGTCGCCCGAGCCGCTAATCGTCATCGCCAACGCGACCGCATCCTGCCGCACACGCTGCGCCGGTTGACACCGGCGACGACGCGCTCGCCGAAACGGCGGCAGTGTCGCTCCGGGTGGCACTGTGATAGGTAACCGGGATGGTGTTGAACGATCTTCAGCGAGAACTGCGTGAGTTCGCTGTCGAGCGGGACTGGCAGCGATTCCACACCCCCAAGAACCTCGTCATGGCGCTCGCCGGTGAGGTCGGTGAGTTGGTCGAACTCTTCCAGTGGCTCACTCCCGAGGAGTCGGCTGCCGTCATGACGCAACCGGCGCAGGCAGAACGGGTCCGCGAGGAGGTCGCGGACGTCTTCGCGTACCTGCTGCAGCTCGTCGACGTCCTCGACATCGATCTCGCCGTGGCGCTGCGCGAGAAGGTCCGGCAGAACGAACATCGCTACCCGGTGTCGCTCGCCAAGGGACGGGCGGACAAGTACGACCGCCTCCGCGCCGAAGACGAGGAGGCGTAGCGACGCGAGCCGGAGCTGCCGCGGCGACCACGACGTACCTACCCACCAGGTTCCCGTAGTTTCACCGCGGGCATACCATCACCCCTTTAGGTGATCGCCTACATGGGGGAAGCGATGGTCTTGCTGCGGAGGACAGCCCACGGGATTCTCGAGATGAACCGCGCTGGTTCACTCGTCCGACACCTCACAGTACAATTCTCGTTTACCTACGGTTACCAGCCCGGTCGCAGCGAGCAGCAGTCGTGGACGGCGAGTCTTCCGGCTCTCGCCCAGGACCTGGTCGACGCTGATCTCGGCGATGTCGAGATGCTCGTCGAGTACCAGCTCCCGCTGACGAGTCTGCGCGCTGACGTGGTACTGGCCGGCCGGCATCCGGTCAGTCAGGCGGTCTCCTACGTCGTCGTGGAGCTCAAGCAGTGGTCGAGCGCCAGCATCGTCGACGATGACCCTGAACTCTGTGTGCCTGCGGGTCCTCCCGGCCGGGTGGTGCTGAACCCGATCGCGCAGGTTCGCCGCTACTGCGAGTTCCTCGTTGACTTCGTCGGCAGGCTGCAGGACTCCCCCGATGCCGTGACTGGTGTGGCCTACCTGCACAACGCCGTGGAGGCGCACGTCAACTCTCTCCACGACCTGCCCGCCGACAACAACGGGCAACTGTTCACCGCGTCCAGCAGGGGCGCTCTGCTGGACCTCCTACGCGGCAAGATCGCGCCCTATCCCCCGGCCGCCGACCAGCTGCTCTCGAGCAAGATCGGTCCGAGCAAGCAGCTCATGGCCGTCGCCGCCGAGGAGATCAAGAACCGCGAGTCGTTCGTCCTCCTCGACGAGCAACAAGTGGCGTACCGGCTCGTACTCAACGCGGTACGTCGGGCCGAACAGGCCGACCACAAGGAAGTCATCATCGTCGTCGGCGGGCCCGGCTCGGGCAAGAGTGTCATCGCCCTGAGCGTTCTCGGCGAGCTGTACCGCAACGGCCACGAGGCACTACACGTCACCGGGTCCAAGTCGTTCACGACCACGCTGCGCAAGGTGGCGGGCAAGGGAACCCCTCGCGTCCAGAAGCTGTTCCGGTACTTCAACAGCTTCACCAACGCCGGTCGCAACGAGCTGAAGATCCTCGTCTGCGACGAAGCACATCGGATCCGGGAAACGTCGAACAACCGCTACACGGCGGCCGCCAAGCGGAGCAGCAAGCCACAGGTAGAGGAGCTGATCGACGCCGCCCGTGTGCCGGTGTTCCTGCTCGACGAGCATCAGGTGGTACGGCCGGGCGAGCTGGGCTCAGTCGCTCAGATCGAAGCCACGGCGAAGGCCAAGAACCTGACGGTGCGCCATGTGGATCTCAACGGCCAGTTCCGGTGTGGCGGCAGCCGCAAGTACGAGGCGTGGGTGCTGAACCTCCTCGGACTCGACGACGAGTCCAAGCCAGTCGAGTGGAAGACCGACGGCCGCTTCGAACTCCGGGTGGTCGACTCACCGAACGAACTCGAGGTCTTCCTGCGGTCAAAGGCCGACCAGCGCTACAAGGCACGGATGACCGCCGGGTTCTGCTGGCCCTGGAGCGAAGCGGACCCCCACCACGGCCTCGTCGACGACGTCGTCATCGGCGACTGGCGCCGCCCGTGGAACGTCAAGGGCGACCGCGGTGTCAACGAAGCACCACCCTCCCAGCTCTGGGCCACCGATCCCGCGGGCTTCGACCAGATCGGCTGCATCTACACCGCCCAGGGCTTCGAGTACGACTGGAACGGCGTCATCTTCGGCCCCGACCTGGTCTGGCGAGGCGACTGCTGGGTCGCCGACCGCGCGGCCAGCAAGGACTCCGTCGTCGCTCGAGCTGAACAGTCCGACTACGACCGGCTCATCCGCAACACCTACAAGGTGCTGCTCACCCGCGGCATGGTTGGCACGGCGCTGTACTCGACCGATCCGGAAACACACGAGAAACTTCGGGAGCTCGTCGGGAACTGACGTGCACCTGTTCAGCGGCTCCGTCCGAGAAATCAGCGACCAACTGTCCACATCGGAGCGCCGCGCTCAACTCGTCAACGTTTGCGAAGCCCGGTACCGGCACCGGTATGGTCACGAACCGGGCGAAGGTGAGGCGGGCAGCTGGCACAAGAGCTGGCCAAAGCTCGTGCACGCCCTCCACAAAGCCGGTCTCGATGATCTCCATCTGTTCCTGGAGTTCGAGTTGCCCGCGTGCAGTGAACGCGCTGACGCGGTACTCCTCGGCACCAGACCGGACGGCGGACTCACCGCGGTGATCATCGAACTCAAGCAGTGGACAACGGTGGACGCCACCACACCGACCCGAACAACGGTTCTCAAGCGTGAGTACACCCACCCGTGCGCTCAGGCCGCAGGGTACGTGAGTCACCTACGCGACTGGATGAAAGCCGAGCACCTCCGCCTCGAAGTACGCGGCATCGCCATGCTGCACGACGCCTCGATGGACGTCACCATTCGCTTGCGGGCCGCAGCGGATCAGCTTGCAGCAAATCGTGAGATAGGCATGGCGGCCGCACCCGACCTCGCACGCCCTGCCACCGAACTGTCGAAGACCGTCCTTGCCGACGATCTACGGCCACCGACGGCTGAGATCGTGCACGAGTTTCTCAACGTCGAGCACCGCCCGAGTGAGCGCCTACTGACACGGCTCGCGGACGTCGTCAACGGCAACCGGGTATTCGATCTGATAGGTGCGCAGCAAGACGCCTACCTCACTGTCCTCGACAAGATCGACCGGGCACGCAAGGACGAGAAACACCTCATCGTCGTCACGGGCGGGCCTGGTACGGGTAAGTCCGTCATAGCGTTGCGACTCCTCGCGACCATCTCCCGGCACAGCATCAAGGCAAGGTACGTCACGCCATCCGGGACGCTCCGACGCCAACTCATCCGCGCTGTTTCAGTGGCAGGCGCACCTGGATTGTTCGCCTTCCTGGAAGATCATGTCGCCCGACCGCTCAATTTCCGCATAGCGCTGGTCGACGAAGCCCAACGTATGAAGCGCTCGAAGAACTACGTCGACCGGCTCACCTCGATCAACCCGCTCTGCGTGCTGTTCCTTGACGAACGGCAGATCATCCGCCCCGACGAAGGACTTACGCTCGCGGAGTGCCAGGACAAGGCCGATCAGTTGGGCGTCACCTGTCACCATGTCAAGCTCACCGCACAGTTCCGCTGTGACGGGTCGCTCGACTACCTGAACTGGCTCGAGAAGCTGCTTTTCGGTGCAGGACGTCCGGCTTCGACTTTGGCCTACGACATAGGCCTCGCGCAGGACCCGGAAGACTTGGCGAACTGGGCGGAAGAGCACAACACCAAGGGACAAACAGCAAGAATCGCCGCCGGCTTCTGCTGGGAGTGGTCGCAGACCAGGCGCCCATTGATCAATGACGTCTCCATCGACTGGACGGACTCCGACGGCCTTCGGAGGAACTGGCAAAGACCATGGAACGCACGCGAAAAGCAGTTGGCTGCGAACACGGTCATCGCTCCCCAGAGAGAGTTCTGGGCGACCGACGATGGTGGACAGGACCAGGTTGGCTGCATCTACACCTGCCAAGGACTCGAGTACGACTACGCGGGCGTCATCCTCGGACCGGACTTCGTCCGCCACAACGGTCAATGGGTCGGCATCCCCGATCTCTCCCATGACCCGGCGATTCGCGGAAAGGTAGCCCCGGCCGACTACACGCGCCTCGCCGCCAACATCTACTACGTGCTCGCCAGCCGCGGAACTCGCGGCTGCCGCCTGTACTCGACGGATGCGGAAACACAGAACTATCTCGCCAGTCTCCTCGGCCCGCCACAGTGAGATCAGGCCGTACCTACGCCAGGTCAGGTTCGGCACCGCCCGGATAACGGGCGACTCGTGGCCACTGCCGGAGTCAGAGCAGGCTCGACAACGCCTTCGTGATCGCCGGGGCATCGAAGGCAGCCGGGTCGAACTCGGCGGCGCTGTCGAGCCCCAGCCAGTCCAGGCTGTTGGCGTGTTCGGGGTGTGCCGGATCGGCGAGCACGTCCAGCAGATCAGCGTAGGACCAGATGCCGCCGCAGTCCTCCGGCGGCGTGGCCCGGCGCCCGCCCGTGCAGCGCGGGTAGGTCACCGACTCGTCCGGGTCGAGCACCTTCTCCACGGCGATCTCGTGCCGCCAGTCGTCACCGAAGTCGTACACATAGGTGATCTTCGCCCGCTCGCCGAGCAACACCTGCGCCAGCGACACCTCGTCGGCCGGCTGGTGGCCCAGTTCGGGATCGGGGTGACCGAAGTCGCCGTAGGGAGTCTCGAAGACGTGCAGGTGGCTGCCGTCCCAGCCGAACGCGAGCTGGATGATCACATGCAGCCGGTCCAGGCTGACGGCGGCGGGCACCTCCAGCCGCCGCCAGATCGGCGGCTTCGCGCCCTTCAGCCCCACCTTGAGTTGGTAGACCTGCGCCGGGCCGGTCGGCTTGGGCGGTAGCGGCGACGACCACGCGTCCAGCAGGCGCGGCAACGACATCAGCGGATCGTCGTGCGGCGGCTTGGGCTTGCCGGTGTCGGGCAGCGCACGCAGCCGGGCACGGAGCAGCACGGCCAGCGGGTAGTAGTCCGGCAGACCGTCCTCGTCGAACGGCGGCTCCCCCGCGTCGTGCACCATGCGCGCGTCGAGGGCGCACTCGACCTGCCAACGCAGCTCTGCCGGGTCCAGCCGCTCCTCGCTGACCGCGACCCCGGACTGCCGCACCAGCTCCATCGCCTGGGGCAGCCCCTCGGCGTCGAGCAACTCGATGTTCACCGCGGCGCCGCAGTCGGTGTGATCGACGCCGACCGTGAAAGCATGCGTCCGCCCGGCGCGGCCGAAGGAGCAGATCAGCATGGCCCCGGTGCCGTCGGGATCAGCGAGTCGCCAGCAGTCGCCGACCGACACCGGCTCGGTCAGCTCGGCGACCCAGCCGGGCGGCTCAACCCCAGCGTCGACCATGCGGCGCGCGGCGTCCGCCGCGGCCGTCCCCGCCCGACCGCCGCAGACCGAACCGAGCGCCAGCAGCATGATCAGCGCACCGGCGTCGGCCCGCGACTCGAACTCGGGCACGAACCCGCCGACCAGCGCGTCCTCGTACTCCTCACCGGCAAGCTCGCACATGGCGACGAACAGCGCCGCCCCGAACTCGGCCATGATCGGGTCGGCGGGCAGCGCGTTGTCCGCCATGTCGGCGAGCATTCCGTCGACCAGCTCGGGCAGTTCGACCGGCGGGCCGGCGCAGGCCGGGCAGTCACACGGCTCCTCGTCGGCCACCAGGCTGACGAGCGCGGGCCGCCCTACGGACTTGGTGCGCTTCTTGGGTTTCCGTTCACGACTCACCGGGCTCATCGCAGCGATTATGCCGCCGCGCGGTATCAACACGAGGACCGGGTCAGGCGTGTCGCTGATCCGATGACCACGTGGCGTGCAGGACCGGGGAGAAGTCCCAAGCCCTGGCCGATGGTCAGGTGTTCACAACCGCGTACCGGGTCGGTTCGGTGAGGACCCGTGCCGCCGAGTCGAGGTCGGCAAGCCTGCTGGCGAGAGTGGAAACCGCGAGGTGATGAGGAAGTGCGGCACTGAACTTCAGGCCGGCCAGCGCACGTTCATCGACTTCCGGATGGCACAGGCGCTGAGAGACGTCGGTCGTTCCGGCTCGCCACATCGCACGTGTGAGATCGGTACGCAACCTGATCGAGTAGTCGTCGAACGACTGCTTCTCGTCGGCGAGATCGGAGATCGTCGCCGCGAGGGTGGCGTTGGCTCGGTAGCCAGCCCACGTCCACCAGCGCAGGTCGATCCCCCGGCGGCTGATGACCATGCCTCCCGGGTGGACCGAGTCACCGCGATCGTCTCGCAGCTCCGACAGCACACGTCGAGCGCGTTCCGTGAACCTGACAGGAGGATCGGCGCCGAGCAGGACGTCCCGCGCCGCGCGGGACAGAGCAAAACTCGCTCCGCCGACACCGGGTGAGAACCACTTCGCTCGGCCACCGCCATCAGCCTGTTCCACGAAGCAGCGGCGTCGTTTCCAGTCAATCCACGTGACCCGCCAACTCCGTCCGCCCAGCAGGAGCAACCGGGGTCCGTCCACTCGTTCGGTCAGCAGCACGGGGTCGGTGCGCCCGATCTCCCGGCGCCCTTCCAGCACGGTGAACTGCGGTGGCGCGGTGAACACCGACGTCATGTCCATGAAGTGGCGATGTCCGAACCGTTTCTCCGCTTCGGGTCCGACGAAGAGCAGCTCACCGTCCTGGTCGAGATATCCCTCGCCGACCAGGAAGCGGACGATCGGCTCGGCGCTCCGGTCGAACGGGTGGAGTCCGTTCCACTCCTCGGTCCACAACCGGCTGCCGACGATGTTCTTCTGCAGGCACAGCGCGAGCACTTGCTGGGCGACGATGTGCCGGGGTTCCGGCGGCGGCACGACCGGCTCGACGTAGCCACGCCCCCACAGTTCGAGGAGCGCTGCGGCCCGCAACAGTGCTCCCTCGTCGAGCGCGAGGAACAGGCAGTTGCGTGTGCTGCCGGACCGCCGTCCGGTCCGGCCGAGACGCTGCAGGAACGACGCGACCGTCGAGGGTGCGTTGATCTGGATGACACGGTCGAGGTCACCCACGTCGATGCCGAGCTCCAATGTGGACGTGGACACGATCACGCAGTCACGGGCTTCACCGAAGGCAAGCTCGGCCCGTCGCCGCTCCTCCAGGGACAGCGAGGCGTGGGACAGGAAGGTGGTGACGCCACGCTCCCGCAGGGCCGCGCCGATCTCTTCGACCAAGGCGCGGGAGTCGCAGAACACCAACCGTTTCTCCCCCGCGTGGAGGGCGGCGATCACGGTGGCCGCGTTGCCGACCGACCCCACGTAGTCCAACTCGATCTCGCCGGGCGGTGGTGTCGAGACGGTGCCGAGGTCCGGAGCGACGACCGTGGCCGGCCGCGTGTCTTGTCCGGATCCCTGCAGCCAGGCCAGCAGCTCGTCCGGGTTGCCCACCGTCGCCGACAGCCCGACCCGCTGGATCGGGCGGCCGGCCAGCCTGGTCATCCGTTCCAGGATCGCGAGCAGGTGCCAACCACGGTCGTCACCGGCGAAGGCGTGCACCTCGTCGACCACGATGGCGCGCAGCCCGGCGAACAGCCGCGCCTGCTCAACTTTTGTGCTGACCAGCATGGACTCGAGTGACTCAGGCGTGGTCAGGAGGATGTCCGGCGGGTCCCGCATGACGCGCTGGCGCACGGACTGGCTTACGTCACCGTGCCAGAGCGCCACACTGCGACCGAGCCACGCGGTGTAGGTCTCCAGGCGTGGCAGCAGGTTGTTGAGCAACGCCTTCAGCGGGCACACGTACAGGATGGACAGCCCGGTCCACCGTTGCTCCTCCATCGCACTCAGCAGCGGGAAGCACGCGGCCTCGGTCTTGCCTCCCGCGGTCGGGGCCAGCAGGAGTGCGTCGTGCCCGTCGATGACCGGCTCGACGGCCTGTTCCTGCATGGGGCGCAGCGTTCGCCAGCCGAGCGTGTTGACGACGTGGTGGACCAGTGCGGGATGCAAACGGGACAGGGCGGTGGTCACGGCAGGTCCAGCTCGACACTGCCCGCGCCCGCCGCGCTGTTGCGTTCGACCTCGGTCAGCTCCGCGCTGTTCAGCGTGAGGGCGTAGTTCTTACGGGGATCGAAATCGTCGTGCACGTCCACGCGATCGAGCACGTCGGCCACGAGCTTGCGCAGGAAGATCCGCGGCGCCACACCGACCTGGCCGCCCAGTCCGCCCGTGACCGCTCTGGCGAGTTCGTCGATGTAGGCATCGTCCACGAGAGCGACCACTCGCTCCGGGGCCCGCGCCGTCCCGACGTAGAGGTCGCGCACCTTCCGGCCCAGCTCGGCAAGCCGTTCGAGGTCGAACCCGGACAGCCGTAGCTGCACGGCTCTCGGCGAGTCGAACCGCGCGTCGGTGGCGAAGTCGGTGGCCAGGCGTTGCGCGAGCGGGGGCAGCCGCTGCACTCCCTGCTGGCCGTCGAAGAACGCCGGGGTACCGGTGATCACCAGGAACAGGCCGGGGAACCGGCCCGCGTCGATCTCGTCGAGCAACTGGCGCAGCGCGTTCAGGCCCTTCTCCCGGACGTCGCCGCGGACCCGCTGCAGGGTCTCGATCTCGTCGAGCACCACCAACAGGCCGGGATGGCCGCAGTCGCGCAGCACAGTGAGCAGTCCCTGCAGGAAACCCAGCGCCCCGAAGTGATCCAGCTCGCCCCGCACACCCGCGGACCGCCGGGCCGCGGCGGACACCGACCGCTGGCCGCCGAGCCACGCGATCAGGGACTCGGCTGTGGCGGCGTCCGAGGCGACGAGTGCCTGGCGATAGCCGCGCAACGCGGCCGCGAACGCGGGCGTCGTCCTGGCCACCTCCGCGAGGCGCTGCTCCAGCAACGTCTCCACCTCGGCGGCCAGCGCCTGCTCGTCGTCCTCGGCGACCTGCCCGGTCTCCAGCACCTGTTCTTCGAGGGTGTAAAGCCAGGAGTCGACGACCGCGCGCAGGGCGCTCGGCTGGTGGGTGGCGGTGGTCAGGCGTTCGGTGAGCCGGCGGTACACCGTCTCCAGCCGGTGCAGCGGCGTCTCGGTCTCCGAGATCTGGATCTCCGACACGGCGAGCCCACGACGCTTCGCCTGATCACCGAGCCACCGGGCGAAGAACGTCTTGCCTGACCCGTACTCGCCGCGCACAGCGTGGAACGCCGCGCCACCGCGGGCGACCGTGCCGAGGTCGTCATCCAGCGCGCCGGCGAAGCGGTCCAGTCCGACCGCGAGCAGGTCCAGCCCGACCTGCGGCACTGTGCCGCGGCGCAGGGCGTCGATCACCTCACGGCGCCGGACCTCGCTGACCCCGCTCACCGGTCCACCTTGAACTGTGAGCGCAGCAACTCGACGTCCAACTTGAGCCTGCGGTCGCCATCGACGAGGGACGCCACCGGGTACTGGTCGACATTGAGCAGCCGCTGCAAGGTGACCGCGAAGAACTCGGGGCGACGAGCGGCGCGGCCGGCGACCGAGGCCACGGTGCTGAGTGGGAGCACTCCGTCCGCGTCGATCAGAGCGTCGATGACCGCGGCCACGACCTCCTTGTTCGGCGGTTTCGGCACGAAGGCGCGCTGCATCTCGTAGGTGTCCGAGGCGACCACCGCCGAACCCACCGTCGGGCGTGGCAAAGCCGCCTCCGGTGCCGGTGGTTCCCCGAACAGCGGGGCCATGCCTGCCGGCTCGGCAGCCTTGCGCCTGCGGCCACGCGCCGGTGCTTCGGCGGCCTCCGGCACGGGTGTGGTCTTCGCACTCGCCGGTTCCCACCACGCAGGGACGACCGCCTCGGGTGTGAGCAGCCGCCACCCGCCCGGCAGGTGTTCGACCGACGGCACGAAGACGAGCGCGGGCACCGTCATCTCGGACAACGACGCGCCGCCGTGGTAGCCGGACCGGCGTTGGGTGTAGCGGATGTCGTCGCGCCACGGGACCACCACGCTCCCGCCGCCCTCACCCACCCGAGGGCCCGCGAGTGCGACCTCGCCGGGTTCCGGCGTTCCGGTACGCCATCGGGCGGACTCGGCGCCGGGCGCCGCGACCGGCCCCACGTCCGGGAATCGGTCCAGCACGTGCCCGTGGTCGGAGACGAGCAGGACCGGGCGCCCGTAACCGAACGCCGCGTCCAACAGCTCCGGCAAGAAGGTGATGTCCGAGACCGACCATCCGGTCCGGTCCCCTTCCCTGCCGTGGTCCAGTGCGTAGTCGACGGTGTTCAGCACGACACCGACCACCGCGTCACCGGACAGCGCCGTCATCAGCGCGTCGGACAGCCGGTGCCCGGCCTGCCCGGCGATGTCCCCGCGGTGGAACAGCTCGGCTTTCTTACCGTGCCGGCGCCAGAACGCGGTGAAGCCGTCCCTCTCCACCTGCTGCTCACCGGCGGTGAGTGTCCCGGTCAGCAGGCTGGCGCGGCTGACCCGGGTGACCGAGGGGATCGCGGACACCGAGGCGGCACGGCTCGTTCCTGGCGCGGCCTCCAACCAGCGCTCACCGGTCAACGCCTCGCCGAGATCGGCGGCGACCGCGCCGCTCATCCCGTCCAGCACCACGATCATCGGTGCGCCGCCACCCGCGAGCGGAAGCGCGAGCGTCGCCAGCACCTGTTCGATCAGCAGCACGCCGCCAGGGTTCTGGTCGGACGCGGTTCGCGTCCACACGGCCAGCCGCTGTGCGAACTCCTCGTCCAGCGTGGTGCGGCGTGCCCGGATCGCCTCACACACCTCGCGGTAGACCCGGCTGACGGCCGGAGCAGCCCCGGCGTCGCCCTCCCAGACCGCGGTGAGCGCCCGATCCACCCACGCGAGTGAAGCGTTGTAGGAAGCGATCCCGCCCGCCACGGACGTCAGCGCCTCGACCGGTATGGCCAGCCAGCGCATCAGCCGCACGGCCATCTCCGCGGTCCGCACGCGGGACGGCGAGAGCCGGGCGAGGCAGTGCTCGCCCAGTTCGTCGAGCGCCTGCTCGGCCGCGTGCTGGTCGCCAGACGACAGCGCCTCGGCAAGCCGTCGCAGCCGCGCGTCGAACGCCGACGGCAGGAAGCGGTTGGCGTTCAGCGCGCCGGTCAACCCCGCTTCCGCGGCCAGGTGCTCGGCCCGGTTGAGGATGTCGAACACCCTTGTCCTGGTCGCTGCTGAGCCCGACCGGGCCTCCTCGACCCATCGCCACAGCGTCGCCGCAACGGCCTCGGCCAGCCCGTGCAACGCGGACTGCCGGACCCCGCCCGCAAGCCCTCCCAAGGCGACCAGCGCCTCCGACGGCACACCCGGTTCGGTGACCAGCGCGCTGACCACCCCGAGCGGCATGACGTCACCGGCGCGTCCGGCCGTCGCCAGCCGCAACACCACGGCGGCGGTTTCCCCCACGGTGTCGCTCAGCCACTGCCCCACCCCTTGGCGTTCCGGTTCGGGGAGTGCGGCGAACCGGCCCGGCCCGGCCGGGTCGCGGGACCACGACAGCAGGGCGGCCACGTCCAGGGAGCCGTCGCGGACGATGACTCCGCCGAGCCGGGCGCCGATCAGCGCGCGGATGGCGGCGTCGCGGGTGAGCACCGACCCGTTACGTGGCCAGCCTTCGGCCGGCTCCGCGTCGAGCAGTGCCTCCACCAGCCACGTCTCGGTGCGGAGCCGTGGGTCGACGTCGACCGAGCCGAACCGCTGCGCGACGATGCGACCCCGGTCCACCGTCTGGGTGGATCGCGCGATGGCATGAGCGCGGAGGTCCCAGCCAAGCAGATGGTCGTCGACGGTCGTGGCGACGACGAGCACGTCCGTGTCGTCCGGGTGGCCGGACACGTGGCGCTGCCACGCCTCGGTGATCCCCAGCACCGAGTGCTCGTCCCGGACGTGTGCCCGGACGCGAAAGGCGGCGTTGGTACTGGTGACGAACTCAGCGGTCGCGTCGGTGTACCGGCCGTAGACGAGCAGCAGGCGCCGGCCCTTGCCGTGCGGCAGCCACTCCTCCAGGAGTGCCTCCACGATCCGCCGGGTCAGCACGGGTGCTGTCATCGGGAGCGGTCCTCGCCGACCACACGCCAGCTCAGCTCGATCTCCGCGTGGGGGTGGCGGCGTGTGTAGTCACGGATCTCGTCCGACACGTGAGCGAGATCCTGTTCGACTGTGCCCGCGCTGACCCGTCGCACCGACCACGGCTTCGGGGGCACGTCCGGGGTGCGGCCAGTGGGAGGTTCGCCTTCTCCGCCATCTTTCGGCTTAGGCAGTACGTCGTCCCCCGGATCCTTCACGCGGTCCGCGGCGTCCTTCACGATCGTCACGGCGCGCTGGAACAGTCCGTTCAGCACCGGGGCAAGCTGGCGGGTGAACTCGTCCGCGGCCGCGGCAATGGTCAGCTCGTCGATCAGCCGCCTCGCCCGGTCGCCGATGTCGCCGTCGCGCCCGGCGAACTGGCGCATCGACTCGAGCAGTGGCCACTGGACGGTGTTCAGCGCCGAGAGCACCGTGTCGGCGGAGGTGATCGTCGCGGCCAGCACTTCGTCGGCGTCGGCCTCGCCGGCGGCCAGCTCCCGCACCAGTGAGGTGGCGTCATGGGTGCCGGACAGCCTGGCGAGCAGCTCAGTGGCTTGGCGAACGGTGGCTCGCCGCGCGGCGTCTCCGGTCAGTCCCAGGTCGCCCGCGTGCGCGTTCAGCGCCAGACGAAGCCCGTCGACCGGGCTTTCGAAAGTGTTGACGCGCTCACGCACCTCGTCGGCCAGGCGGTTGACGGTGCGCGCGAACAGCATGTCCGGCACGTTCACCCCGAACAGCGCGGCGGCACGGTGCCGCGCGCGGGCGAACTCCTCGGCGTCAGGCATCTCCTGCGCGCGCAGGGCGTGCCCTGGGCCGATCTTGTCCAGATCGGGCGTGTCCCGCAGCGGGGCGCCGTGCAGGACCCACGCCCGGTCGGCGAGCAGCGCGTAACAGGTAATGACCAGGTTGCTGACCGCCTTGTCCAGGCCGGTGTAGCCGAGTTCGGCGATCCACGCGCGGATGTCCTCCACGGCGTAGTCGCCGGTCGCGCCGTGCTGCCTGGCGACCTGCTCGATGCGCCGCCGCCACTCGGTGGACACGTTGAGCGGCCCGTCGGAGACCTCGCCCAACTCCAACGGGTGGACGATCCGCCGCACGAGGGCGAGCTGGGCGCGTTCGACCACCACGCGACGCTTGCTGTCCTCCATCGCCCGGGTGACCCAGGACAGCACCGTGCGCAGCTCACCGGAGGTGACCGCCTTGCGGTTGCCGGCCGTGTCGAAGTTCGGATGTTTGGGGTAGAGCGTGTCGAACAACCCGTCGGCCAGTGTGAGCACGTTGTGTTCGAACCCGGCGCCGCCGGCCGGCCGCGGCCGGTGTCCCAGTTGCAGGGACAGCACGTGCCCGTCCTCACCGACCCGGGCCCCGACCGTCGTGTCGTCGGCCGCCGCGATGCCGTAGAGCTGCCGCAGCCCGGCGGCCAACTGGGACTCCAGGTTGTCTCGCTGGGCCTGTAGCTGGTGGCGGATTTTGACCCGGTTGTCCTCGGACATGGTCGCGGCGTAGTCCGCGAGCCGGTCTCCTCCGCCGAGCAGGTACTGGATCTTCAGAAGCCGGCCGAGCTGACCGGCCTTCTGCGGCGACATGAAGTGCGGCAGCCAGACGATCGTCGCCGCGTTCAGGCCGTCCCGGCGCAGCTGGTGGACTCGCCCCGCGTCCTCCCTCGGCGCGTGGCCCGCCTGGTCGAACGGGTAGTCCAGCACGAACCGGATCTGCCCCGGCACGCTCGGGGTGAACTGGGTGTCCGGCAGCTCGTCCCGGTCACGCACGTTGGCGAAGACGAACTCCGCCCTGCGACGGGTGCCCTTCCACACGACCTCCCGCTCACACACGAAGTCGTCGGTGTCGCGCACGCCGAGCTGCTGCCAGAGCTGCCGCTTGGTCCAGATCCGTCGTGCGCCGAGCGTGTCCTGCTCCCCGACCGCGTCCAGCAGCGGCTCGATGTCCACATCGGACAACTGAAGCCGGAACACCGGGTCCTGGTCGCCCTCCGAACGCAGCTCACCGAAGTCGGCCTGCAGCTCACGCAGCCGGCTGACCACCACGGAGCCTTCGGACACGGTGCGGGACCGGACCGAGCCGTGGTTGAGCGCGGCGAGCCGGGCGCCGGTAAGCCTGCTGAGGGCGGGGACGTCCGGGGCGAGGGCAGCAAGCAGAAGGGTTTTGACGATGCGGTCCACGGCGACGAACTGCTGACCGCCCGCGCCGTAGCGCTGCGCGAGCACGTTCCGCACCTTGGCGTGGAACCGTTGCGCCGCCTCTGATTCGCGGCGCAGTTGGTCGGTGAACGCCTCACCGGTGCCGCCGGAGAGCACGTCCCACAGGTCGCCGAGCGGAATCAGCTCGCCGACCTTCATGTCCGCCCGGCGCCGGTGCAGCATCTCCTGCAGCAGCTTGAGACCGGTGCGTTCCCGTTGCAGCGCACCGGAAAGCGCGACCAGCACGTTCAGCAGAGCGGGGGAGAGCGGGTAGACGGCGCGGAAGTCCGCCCAGTCGGCGCCGGTCGCGCCGTTGGCGTCCAGCAGCGCGTCACGGACCGCCGAGTTGGTGGACTCGATGGTGGTGAAGGCTTCGTCCAGCACGGCCCTGCCGGCCGGCGTGTGTGGTCTGAGCACCCGCTCCTTGATGATGGCCGGCAGGTTGCGGTCCTCGAGCGACACGGTGTCGAAGCGCTCAGCGAGATACTGGACCTGCGCCTCGAGGTTCTTCACGTCCATGCCGGTGACGTCCTCACCGACCAGTTTGGACAGGTCGCGCTGCCGGGAGATGAACGAGACGATCGGCAGGACGCGGGAGGCGTCGCCGGACTCGATCAGCTTCACCAGCTTGCTCACCTGGTTGTTGACGAACTGCTGGTCGGCCATGTGGGCCTGCAGCCACAGGATCAGCTCGTCGAGGAAGAGGATCAGGCCGTCGTAGCCGAGGTCGCGGGCGTGCCGGCTGATGACCGCGAGCCCGTTCTCCAGGGGGATGAACGCCTGGGCGTCGCCGCTGGCGCCACGGGCGTAGGCCGACATCGGTCCGGACAGCAGCGCCGACACCAGGGCGTCGCGCACTGGGTCGCCTGCGGGCGCGGTGAACGCCCGGTCCAGTTCGGCGGTGGTCCACGTGGACACGCCGTCGCCGTCGATCACATCGAGGTCGTCCGGTTCGTGCTCAGTCGTAGAGGCGTCAATCCCGAGCCAGGTCACGAACCATTCGTCGCCGAACTTGCGGCGCGAGTCGGCGGCGTCGGCCAGCATGGCGTCGGCCCGGTAGACCGGCGGGGTGGGGTGTCCAGGGTGCAGGTCCTTGACTGTGCGGACGTAGCCGCCGAGGACGGCCGAGTCGATGTCGGTCGCCCCAACGAGGTGGTAGGGCACCATGAGGAACTTCTTGCCCCGCAACCACTCGTCATGCTCGGCGATGACGGGTCGCAGGCTCTCCTTCGCCCGCGCAGCCGGGTCGTCGTTGAGCACGGCGTGCAGGACGGTCAGGAAGTGGCTCTTACCGGAGCCGAAGGAACCGTGCAGGTAGGCGGCATGCGACTGTCCCTCCCGGACGGCGGTGCGCACGATGGCGAGCGCCTTACCGAATGCCTGCCGGAGCTGGTCGGTGACGACGTACTCGTCGATCCGCGCCTGGGTCTCGGCGAACCCGCCGGTCAGCTCGACCTTGAAGTCACCGGCGTGTACCGACTCCGGGATGTCGATGACGTCCCGGAGGTAGGTCCCGGTCTCGGTCGTGCTCAAGACGCCCCCTCGCGTGTCTGCTTGCTCACTGCATCATCCATCCTTGCCGGCGCGACGGCCGCGCTTGGCGGGCGCTGGCCGCCAGGCAGTCAGGTCCGCGTCGGTGAGCTGACGCTTGGCGCGCTCGTCGTCGAGGAAGACCTGGAACTCCTCGGCGGGGTTGCCGCCCCAGTCCTCGTCGTACTCGTTGTGCCACTGGTGCACCCAGGGCATCACCTCGGCAAGCCCGGCGAGCAGCGGAGTGAGCCGATCGGTCTCCCAGCCGGCTTCGGTGGCGCGGTCGTTGATGAGGTTGACCAGCGCCTGCGCCTGATCGGCGTGGTCCCATCCGGCCCAGCCGAGCAGGAGCGTCGGGTCGGAGTCGGGGTTGGCGGCCGGGTAGGAGATGAAGCGCTCCTTCGGCACGTCGAGCTTGCCGCGCTGGGACCAATGGCTGTTTTTGCGGAAGTCGGCGGAGGAGTACTTCGGCGGCACGGGGATGTCCAGCCGCTGTCCCGAACGGTCCTCTTCGCGCTGCTGGTCCCACACACGCTCCCACTGTGCGCGCTTGCGCAGGCCGGCGTCCTTGTAGCGCAGCGCCGCGAGATGGGGGACGTGCTGGTCGGCGATGATCTGGTCGAGTACCCGGGCCAAGGTGAAGTCGGGCTTGCCGAGATGACTGGTGGCAAAGAGCTGGGCGACCGCGTGCATGTCTGGGTCGTCGCGGAACCGGTCGGCGAGTTGATTGACGGTCAGGGTGCGGGGATGTTCTAGACCGTTCCGTGGCGCGAACCAGTAGTCGCGGCGCTCGCAGCGGTCCAGAAGCCAGGAGCGCAGCGCCTCGGCTTCCTTCTTCGCCCACGACTGGGTCGCCCAGCGCCGCTTACACTCCGGCCGCTCGATCAGCGCGATATCCAGCCGCTTCTCAATGGTGTCGATACGCGCCTGCACAATCTTCTGGTACCACTCCGACCAGTGTGCGGGAATCTCGGTGATCGGCGTGGACCTGTGTCGAGTGAACCAGGATGTCTCCGCTTCACCGGCCGCCATCTTCCGGGCGAGCACGATTTCGAACGCACGTTCACCGAGATTGATCTCCGGGACGCCGTCCCGATGGGGCGCAGTGAGCTGCGCACGCTCGGCATCAGTCAACAGACCGTAGGAGTGATAGACGGTCCAGTCTAGCTCCTCTTGAAGTGCGATCATCTGCCGCCAAATCCGCTTGTGCTCAGCTCGGGCGGCATCGAGCCGAGCCCGGCTTGGAATCTCGTGGACGCACATTGCCGAAGATTCGTAGCTGGCAAGCCGCCGTGCCAACGAATCAAGCGCACGACCGAACTCCAGAGGCAGCTCAGCCGGAAGTGGGTACTCCCGAAGTTTCGTACCAGTGAACTCGTATCGCTCCTCCCATTCCTCGTCTTGCAGCCCTCGCCCAAGCCCACTGCCCCCTTTACCTTGGCTAACATGCTTGAGCCATAGGCAGGCCGTCGAAGAGTTGAGTACCCCGAGTAAAGCCAAGTGATCATCCTCGCTCACACCCTCCCGCAACTTGATCACCGGCGCTGATCGATTGAAAACCTTTCCGCCCCGATCCAACACAAAATGGTTGTGCGTAGCCACAAATGCATAAGTGATGAACCAGGGGTGACCTCCTGGATCCGAGGTCAATTGGTGCCATTCGTACCACGGTCGACCATCCGAAAAATAAGTGCCTTTGGTAAAAGTGACCCGGCTCCCAAGGACCGTCCGAGCCGGCCACATCCAACGCTCTAACCCACCATTCAGCACCGATGCCAACAGCTTCAATTCTTGACCATACGGAAAGAAGCTGTACGTATCTCCAGCGGCTATCCAGTCCCTGATTTCATCACCGAGAAGAAGCTGCTTGACGAACTCCATGTTTGCATGAGCACGATGCCATGCCCGGTTCGGCGCCAACATCACTTCGTCTGCATTGGTCATCCCGAACACGCCGAGTCGCTTCACTTGAACACCGAGAGGCACCTTTCCCTCAGTTACAGCATCGAACACGCCCCTTGCGCCACCTCCACTGACACTCCAAGGGTGATGCGCAAATCTTTCGCGATGTGCATCCTCAACGGAAACCAATTCAGATTCGCTGCCCGGCCGATCAATTTGAGTCTCAATCGCTCTCCACACAAGACCTTCTGCAGCAACCGCAGGCTGACTAGGTTCACCTCGCACCCCAAGAAGGGCTCGAATCAAGTCACTCCCACGACCTACATGATTTCGGCCAACTAGAATTACCGTTGGTGTACCATGCCCTGGTATGTAGGCGCCGGAAGTATCGATAATGTGAGTAAGCGACACGGTTGGAAAATACTCTTCGATCAATTTTTTACCGAACTCGCGCTTCATAAACGAGTTGGCCGTTATTTGGCCGACAAAACCGGCGTCTCGAACGTTCCCGTGAGTGCGAATGGCAAGATCGAATAGCCGTTGAGCAAAGGGAACCGACAGTGCGTACTTGCCAGAGCAGACCTTCTTGTAGACCTGTCTGTAGTTCTCGTTTTCCTGCTTGTCTTTTACGGTGATGTACGGCGGATTGCCAACTACCATGTGGTAGGAGTAGAGGCCGAGCAGATCGCACGACTCGACGAACTCGTTAATGTCCTCTGTCCGGTAGGCATGCCGTTTGCGACCTTCGAACAGGTCCAGCTCGATCTGCGCCCAGTTGACGCCCCGACCATGCATCAATGAGTCGCCCACAGCGATGTTGATCGGGAACGCAGGCGCCTGGTCCAGCCGTTCGACACCGGCGGATTCAAGCACCATGACCAGCAAACGGAACCTAGCGATGGATACCGCGAACGGGTTCTTGTCGCAGCCATGGACCGACTCCAGCGAACGACGGATCAGGTCCCATAGTTCGGCGCCAGGCTCAGCAGCCCGCCACTTCGCCAGCAGGCGGTGGAAAATCCCCAGCAGGAAGTGGCCCGAGCCGCAGGCTGGGTCGATCGTGCGTAGGCCGGCCAGCCCGAACTCGTCGACAGCCGGTTCCAGGGTGAGGTCGAGGATGAACTCCTCGACGAACTCCGGGGTCTGCAGCAGCGCGTATGTCTTGCGCGCATGCTCGGACAGATCCTGGTACAGATCACCGAGGAAGCGGGTGTCCCAGCCGGTGAAGTCGTAGCGGTTCTCCCCGCGTCGCCAGAACCGCAGCAGTTCGGTCGCGGCCTCGAACGACGGTGGGATCTCCCACAGCGGGTTGTGCTGGCGGTCGAACAGACCGGCCGAGGTCGGGTGCGCGGCAGCCAGGTGGTCGAACGCGGCGATGATCCAGTCGCGGTCGTTGTGGTTGGGGTGCTCGCGGAAGTACGCCTCGTGCTGTTCTTCCGCGTCGGCGAGCTGATCGCCCGGCCCTGCGATGAACCGCCGCGCGATCAGCCCGTTGTCCTCGCAGTAGCGCACGAACACCGTGCCCAACACCCACGCCGCCGCGACCTGCGTGACCCGATCGTCCCGCCACGACTCGTACGTGGCCGCCGTACGCTGGGCGGCCTTCGCCTCCGCGTACTCCGCCTTCAACGCCGACGCGGACTCCTCCACCTCGTCACTGCGGGCGCGCAGGTCCTCCTCGAGAGCGCTGACCTGACGGCGCAGGTCCTTCACCAGATCGGCGGCAACCGCCACCGTGTCGACAACAGTCATGCCGCGCTACCCGTCCCACTCCGCAGTCCATCGATGAAATCCTTGTTCAGCACCACGCGCTCCGTGTCCCCCAGCACCTCCACGATCTGGTTGTCGAGGTTCGGCGCGTCCATGGCCGACTCCGACGGGCACAGCAGCCACATCCCGTGCGGTGCCTCGTTCGGTCGGCGGGCCGCGTTCTGCAGGCCGGTCAACAGGCCGTGCCCACCCTCGTCGAAGTACCGGGCCAGCAGGCTCGCCCGGTGCATCAGCAGCACTGTGTCGGCCGGCGTGGTCACGCGCTCGCGCACGCGCTCCCACGCGGTGCGCACGTATGACGCCAGGCCTCGGCTGATCTGGCCGGACTCCCCGTACCGGGCGTCCAGCCTGCGTACCTTCTCCCAGTCCTGGCCGCGTTCGGCCGCCAGCGCCCGCAGCGCGGTCATGAACTCCTGATCGACGTCGAGCATGCGCAGCGGGTACGCGGCCGCCAGTGCCTCGGCCACGTCCGGCAGGTAAGTGCCGCGCAGAGTGAGGGCCACGAAACCGCCTCGCTCGACAGCTGTCGACAGTTTGCCGGCCAGGACCTCGCTCGGGTCGATGCCGGCCGCGCGCATGCGGACGTGCCCGCTGAGCGAGGTGCTGGCGGACGTGGAGCCGCGAGCCACCTCGATGGCCGGTGGGCGGAACACCTTCGCGGTGGTGTCGAAGTCGAGTGGGAAACCGGCCGCGTGCAGTGCCTCCTCCCACTGGACGTGGGTCATCCGGTCGTTCAGCTCCAGAGCCGGGAACCGGGCGTGCACCTTCGCCAGCAGGTCGGGGATGCTGATGCCCCGGTCCCGGCGGACGCCGGCGGCCACCTGCGCGACCCGCAGCGCGGTCTCCAGCTTCATGGTCTTCGGGTACAGCTCCAGGCGCGGCGAAGCCGCCGCGTCCTGGGACATCTCCGCGGCCAGTTCGACCAGCCTGGTGTCGGCCTGCTGCGTGTGGCCCTCCGGTGCCTGTACCGCCCGCAGCTCGCGGACCACCACGCCGCGTCCCGGCAGCGGCTCGGTGCGTGCCAGCTCGTCCGCGCGGGTGCCGAGCCGCACCGCGTAGTCGGCCAGTTCCGGCGGGCTGGGGTCCGCCGCGCCGGCGAGAGACTCCAGGGCGACCAGCACGCGCTCGCCGCGCCGTAGCACCGCCAGTCGAGGCTCCTGCCCTTCGGTGTCGGCGTGCACACCCGCCCACACCTCGGTGTCCACCGCGGCCCGCACCACGGCCATGGCTCGTGCCAGCGTGCGCGGTGCGGTGTCCTCGCCGGCTCCATGCCGGATGCGCAGCGCCGCAGCCAGCTCCTGGGCGGTCGCGACCCGGCCGGCCTCGGCGACCAGCTCGACCAGCTCGTCCCGCACTCGGGACAGGTCGTCGTTGTCCGCCCAGTCCTTGAGCGCCGCGCGGTAGTTCGACGACACCGTCGCCTGGGTGACACCCACCTGAGCGGCCACCTCGGACTGGGTCGGCCACGCCCCCGGCACACCGTCCTCGTCCGGCAGGCCGAGGGTGAGCCGGATCGCCTCGGCCTTCTTCGAGCCGCGGCGGCTACGGGCCGACAACAGGAGCGCGGCCAGGTCATCGAACGTGTACGGGGCGTCGGGCCGGACCGGACGAGGTGCGTTCAGCAGCGTCTCGGTCCACTGCTTGTGCCGGCGGTTGAGTTCCTTGCGCACCAGCTGACCGGCGCCGCGCGCCCTCGCGATCTGGTGACGCGGCACGGCCAGCAACTGCTCGACCGTGGTGGCGCCGAACGACTGCGCGACCGACACCGCGCGCGGCGACAACCCGGCCGCGTCCAGCGCCGTGTCGAGCGTGGCCGCGGCGGCGTGCGCGTCGCGGGTCGCCTCCACCGTCGATTCCTCGATGCCCACCGTCGCGGGAGTGGTGGCCGGGGTGGCCTGGTCCGCGCTGGTGAACACCGCGCGCCAGGCATCCTCCATCTGCCGGAAGGTGTCGAACCGGTGGTTCACGTCCCGGTGGAACGCGCGGGTGAAGAACGCAGTGAGCCAGTCCCGCAACGCGGGCTCGAACAGGTCCGCGGCGAGCGTGGGCGCCTCGTCGGCGGTGGTGCGAGGGTCGGTCATGCCGTCGCCCCACACCGGCCGCTGGCCCGAGGCCATCTCGTGCAGGGTCACCGCCGCCGCATACCGCTCGGCGTGGTCGTCGTACACCGGCCGACGCGCCGTGTCCAGGAACGGATCGAGATAGCCACGAGTGCCGGCTTTCACATCCCGGTCCGAGGCGTCCGCGAGTGAGAAGTCGAACAGCATCAGCTGCTTGGAACGGTCGGCACGGCGGAAGACGCCGAAGTTGTCCGGCTTCAGGTCCCGGTGCCTGACACCCTTCGCCTGCAGTTGGTCCAGCGCGGTAAACAGGTCCCGACCGTAGCGGTCCAGGTTGTGGTAGCTCAGCCGCCCTTCCGCGCGGAGCACCTCGCCGAGGGTCTTGCCCGGTTCGTCGCTGTCGTCGCCGAAGGCGTACTCCAGGTCGAGGAGCGTCTGCTCGCCCACCTCACGCGGGCCGCCCAACAGAAGGACGACAACCCCGCCGCCGACCTGCTCGAGGGCGCGGGCCTCCGCGATGAGCCGGGCCGCCTTCCGCCCGTCCAGCGCCACCTTGAACACTCGGCGTTCGGTCTGTTCGCCGTCATCGTCCTCGGTGGTCCTGCTGACGAGCAACGCTCGCGCGGTCGCCCCCGTGCCCAGCACACGTTTCACCACCCAGTCGCCGTCGACCGGTTGACCGGCGGTCGCGGTGAGCAGGTCGACGGTCGACACCCCGGGCTCGGGCAGCGACTCGCGCTCCGCAACGTCGAGGCAGCGCACGAACACGTCGGCGGAGTCGAGCCGATGGGCCACGTCGGTCCGGGTGGCGTCGAAGATCAGCGAGTCCACCGACTCGGAGACCCCGTCGGACACCGAGTAGGGGTGCAGGCCCTTGTCGGCGGCCAGCCGCTCGATGAGGGCGTTGCGCTTCGTCGCGGGCGGCTGGCCGGTGACGATCAGGTACGCCAGTGCGCCGAGCCCGAAGACATCCAGGTCGACCGGGTCGGCGTAGGGGGCATCGTGCTCGGGCGCCAGGTACACCTCGGCGGTCGTGGCGATGTGCTCGCCGGGCAACGTGGTGTTGCCGATCGAGGAGAACCCGGTGGTGTCGAAGTCCCTGGCCGCGGTCTGCCAGTCGACCACACGCAGCACCGGACGTGACCCGTCCTCCTTCGCCGACACGTACACCGACCGGGCGGCGAGCGCCCGATGGTACAGCGAACGGTGGTGCGCGTACTGCACGGCCTCGGCGAGCTGGCGGACCATGTCCATGCGGGTCTCGGTGGTGAGCCGCTCGCCGTGCACGTCCAGGTAGGAGTCGAGCCGCAGGTCGGACGCGGCGTGCCGGAACAGGATCGCGGGCCCGCCCTGGTGCTGGCCGAGCTGCACGGGCTGCGCGATCCCGCGGTGGGCGATGCCCTGCAGCACCTGGTACTCGCGCCGCGCCGCCCGTTCGACCGACCGCCGGCCGGCCTCGCCGGTCTGCTGCTCGGTGAGGTAGATCCGGACCCTGCCCTCCTCGCGCACGAGCCCGGTGCGCAGGGCGAGCCGGTCCTCCCAGGTCGGTCCGGCGTCGAGCACGTCGGCGCTCAAGTCCCAGTCGTCGCCGAAATGCAGGTGCGCGGTGGATGCGCGGATGCCGATCTTCGTCATCAGCTTGGACAGGAGCTGGGAGAACTGCGGGGTCAGGCGTTGGTGTTCACGCTGTGGTGGCCGGGACAGCAGATCGCGCCAGATCCACGGCAGGCCCTCGCTCGTTTCGTCACGACCGTAGACCCGGCTGCGTTGCACGTCGTCCAACTCGGCCACCAGGCCGGGGTCGGACAGGAAGATCGCCGGTTCGACTCTCGGTATCCGGTCGCTGATGTCCAGCTGCCGGGCGGCCCACTCCAGCCTGCCCTTGAGTTCCTTGCTCTTCAGGTCGATCAGGTGCAACGGGTTGCGCAGCGTGCGCGTTCCCGGCCTGCCGTCCTGGCGGAAGATCCACGTGTCGTTGTTGTTGACCACGTGGCCCGGGTGGCCCTTCAGCTCGACCAGGAACAGGCCGGCCGGCACCGCGATGAAGAGGTCACACTCGTTGATCCGGCTCGGACCGGTGAAGGAGAAGGTTGCCCAGGCTCGGTACGGCTCTGCCCTGGGCATCAGTCGCCGGACGTGGTCGAGACCGTCCTGCTCCCAGGGATACGGCGAGGGTCGCTCCTGGAACCAACGTGGCCGGTCAGGCGGACCGGGCTTGGGCGCCGAGTGCCCCCCAGATGGCAAAACAGCTCCTCCTCGATCAACGTGCTGGTCGACTTCCCCGATCCAGGATGCTACCCACCTGCTGACCAGCGGGCCTTCCGTGCACTCACCAGGGCATCGTCGTTGATCGTCGGGTGTTACACGATTCAACGACCAGCGCAATGATCCGTTAGGCGGCTGTCTCCGTGACCGGCGCCCAGAACCGCCGCAGCGGGTGTTTGGCCGGAATGAGTGACTCGATCATTTTCCCGAGTTCGTGGCGGCCTCGGTGAATGACGGGGAGAACCGCGGGTGCGGGCACGTCGGCGGGGAACGGACTGTCGGCGATGAGGTCACGGACCCCGAAGGTCGTTGACAGCCAGCGCATGAGCGCACGCAGGTCGCGGGAGTTGGTCGCGTCCACGGTCAGCTCTGCCAGGTCGACGAAATACTCTGTCGGGTCGTCACCGATGGCATGCTGTAATCCTGACCGACGCAGCAGGCACGGATAGCAGTAGCCGCAACTGAAGTAGCCGCTGAACCGCTTTCCCCGTGGATTTCCACAGCTGATCGTGATTCCCAGAGTCTGCCGGTCCAGGCCGGACTCGAGTGCCAGCGCGCACACTTCGCCCTTGGTGTGGTGCAACAGCGGGTTGGTGGCCCGCACGTCGCCGCCGATGTCGTCGATGATCCGGTTCACCAGGGCCAGCGTCCACGGGTGGACCGAGCGGGTGGACAACGCGCTCGGCCGTGCCGCGGTGAGGGGTGGGTTGACCGCGAGCTGCCCGTTCTCCGGCACGGACACCTGGTCGAGCCGGTGAGCCCCAGCCATGCAGACCGCGCTCGCCAGGTACAGCAGGCCACGCGATCGGCTGCTGGGCTCGAGTGGACCGCGGGACACGGTCTGGGCGACCTGTATCAGTGCGTTCCGCTGTCCCATGGACTCGGCGATCCGCCGTTGGGTCTCCTGCAGCACGTCGTCGAACGCCACGAACAGCAGACGGCCGTTTCCACGCGTGCTGGCGAGGTGGGCCGCGTAGGCGGTCGAGTCCAGCCCCCCGGAGAACAGTGTGACCGCGTCCGCGGTGTCGAAGTGGAGACCGGAGTCCTGCCGTGCGGCACCGCCGAACACCGAGACTGTCCACAGGTCACCGGTCAGGCCGTTGAGCAGGGCCGCCACGTGGTCGAGCACGAGAGTGGTCCAGCGTTCCGGCGCGACCAGCTGGACGGCGAGGTCGATTCGTCTGGTCCAACCGTCCTGGGTGTGCGCCCGGAGGTAACGCTTGTCCACCACGTACACCGCACGGGCCAGGCGCAGCAGGTCGACGGCCCAGTCGGGTGCGGCGCCGGCAAGCTCCATCAGCACGTCAAGCCGGTCGTGTCGATCACGGAAGTCCTTCTCGGACAACGGTTCCCAGCCACTTCCCCGCTGGTGTTGGTGGGGGTCGGCGAACTCAAACCTGCGTGTTTCCACCGTCATGCCTCTGTCCCCTGCGCAAGCCCGAGTGCTCGGTCGACGTTGTCGCGCACGAGATCCGAGGCCAGTTCGGCCACCGAGCGGCCACCTTCGTCCTTGCCCTGTTCCGCACACGGGTTCGGGATCCATGAGGCGACCGTCTTGCCGATCCAGTCCGGGATCTGGCCGCCCGGGTCGATGATCACCAGGCCCGGCAATGCCAGCTTGACCTGTTCGGCGACCGCCGCCTTGGCGAACTCCGTCACGACGTCGGCGAAGAAGAACGTGTACACCGCGCAGAACAGGTCCATGGCCAGGCCGGACGAACGGGGCTCGCCCGCCACTGCTTCTCGCACGCGTGGGTCGTCCAGCAGCTTCTCCGCGCACCGGGTGGCGCTGCGGCGGACGAACGCGTCGACGATGCCCGTGCGCTCGCCGGCCACCGCGGTCACGAACTCCGACATGAACCAGTCGGCGCCGGAGCCGGCCCACTCCGGTGGCGGCGGGCCGAACGCGGCGAGGTCGTGCCGTAGCTCGTCCATGGCGTGAACCAGTTGGTCGGCGCCGTCGCGCATCGTGTCGCGGAGGTCGAACGCGTCCGGGTCCGCACGCAGTTCCTCCGCGAGCGCGTCGAGGAACCGTTGACCCCGTAGGGCCACGCTCTGCGGGGAGATCGGACCGTCGCCCTGCCGAGGGTTCGGGATCTCGTCCGCGGTCGCCGCCTGGCCCGCGGTGCCGCCAGGCTGTCCGATGCTGCGCCGAAATGTCTGCCAACCGGCGCCGCGCGGCCCGCTCCAGGCGGTGGAAGTGCCCATGCCGCTCCCCTTTCGCAGCATCTTCCACACTACGAACCGAGCGTCACCGGGCAATACCTCACCGTGAGAACAACACGAACGGCGTAGCCGCCACTGAGTGGACCGTTCGCCGACAGGTCAGGCGCGTAACCCCGACAGGAAGAGCATCCAGCCCTCGGCCGGTAACTCGACCAGCCCATCTTCGGGACACTTGGAGTCGCGGACGGCGACCACGCCGAGTTGGGCACCCACCTCGACACAGTTTCCACCGTTCGTGCTGCTGCGACTGGACTTGCGGAACGGGACCGTGCCCCAGTCGCCGATGCTGGGTGCGGTCATGGCGGTCAACTCCTCGCGGTCGCCGCCGTGACGTACTGCTCCGCCACGGCCTCCACCAAGTGTCTCGACTCCACCGGCCCGAGTGCCACCCCCCGAAGTCGGCCGAACAGGTCGGCGTAGCGGCGGACTGTCTCCGGCGGCTTGTCCAGGTACGCGGCGTCGGAGTACATCTCCAGGTAGACGATGTCGTTGGCCATCTCATGGCCGAACCGGAACAGCGTGAAGTCCGTGTTCAGATGGGCGTAGGAACGGGCGTCGAACGGGATGACCTGGATCGTCACGTTGGGCAGCATGGCCACCTCCGCCAAGTGCCGAAGTTGCTCGGCCATCACCTTCGGGCCGCCAATACGGCGACGCAGCGCCGACTCGCTCAACACGAACCCGAAACGCGCGGCGTTCTCTCGCGTGAGCAACTGGCGGCGGTCCGCCCGTACCCGCAGCGTGTCATCCACGATCCGGTCGGCCGGGTCGACGCCTTGCGCGTCGAACATCGCCCGGATGTAGGTGTCGGTCTGCAGGATGCCCGGCACGATTTCCGCGCCGACCTCCATGATCTCGCTCGCGTCGGCTTCGAGGTCGCGGAAGGCGCGGAACCAGCGCGCGCCAAGGTAAAGCGTGGTCTCGCTGGCCGGGCGGCCACGCTTCGGCTTGGCCGTGCGGTTCAGCTCGCGGCACCACAACTGGTCCTTCTCGGACGCCTGGTACAGCTCCAGCAGCGCGTCGAGGTCGGTCCGGTCGATGCCGATCTTGCCGGACTCCACGCGGCTGATCTTGTTGCCCTGCTTGCCCAGCCGCACGGCCGCCTCGTCCTGCGTCAGACCGGCGATCTCCCGCAGCCGAAACAACTCGGCCCCCAGCAGCCGCCGCTGCATGCTGATCGACCTCGATGGGCTCGTCATGGCGCGGATCCTCTCACGACTGATCACGGTGCGTGACCCCGGGGCCATTCACCCGATCCGGCGACTATACAAACTGTACCTACAGAATAATCTCCTTAGCTGGTAGAACAGGTACAGCCACTGAATCACACAGGTCCTTCTCGACACCCTAGCCACCTGACTGGCGACGCTCACCCGGCGCCACCGCCCCACAACGTCACCACTGGATGGAGAGACCCATGACCACAGCCGATCCCCAGGCCCGGCACGCGCTACGCGAGTTCGTACCCGACCCCGGCGCGCTGTCGCCCGCGTGCGACGAGCACGAGTTCGTCGCGCTCATGGAAGAGATGGTCGCCGACGAGGCGCCACGGCTGTTCGCCGTGGTGCAGGAGTACGGCGAGCGCGTCGACGCGGTGATCGCCGCGTGGGGCTTGGCCTTCGACGACCGCGCCGAGATCGTGGCGCACCGACGGCGGCTGAGCGTGCGCGCCCCGGAGAACGCGCTGCGCCTGTTCGCCGTCGGCCGTCACATCCGGGCTCGTCTGGTGTGGTTCAACCCGGACGGGGCCACCGCCACCGACGGGGACCAGGAAAGGTGAGTAGCACCAAGGGAAGCGCCCGCATCTCACGCCGCCTCACGCAGGACGGACTGGTGCAGTGAGTTCCGCTGCGGCTGCCGGTAAGGGTCGACCCACGGGGGCGGGATGAGGTGGGGCACGCCGTCGATCATGCGGGCGGTCCACTCACCCTGGTGAAGAAGTGTGTGGTGATAGCCGCACACGAGCGCGGTGTTGTCGAGCGAGGTCGCGCCGCCGTTGGCCCAGTGCACGAGATGGTGGGCCTCGCACCATTCGGGTGGGCGGTCGCAGCCCGGCGCGACGCACCCCCGATCCCGGGCGATCAACGCACGGCGAAGCGGGCCGGTGACGAGCCGCTGCCGGCGACCGACATCCAGGGGTTGCGAACCACCTCGCATCACGATGGGGATGATGTCGGCGTCGCAACAGATACGGCGGGCGGCCTGGATCGACACGGTGCCGCCCCAGTCCAGTTCCACCACCCCGGTGTGACGGCGCAACTCGGCGACATCGACGGTGAGTCCAACCTGCGGCCGCACGCCGCCTTCGACCGGCAGTGTGCCCGCGTTCAGGACCCGTCGGGCGAGTTCGACCAGAGCGTCAGCACGCCGCTTGGCCGCGGAACGCGGGTCCTTCGGCAGCGGCTTCGCCAACGGCGACAACGCCGATCGCAACACCGCGGCGCCCTCGGCGGACAACCGACCCCGCACCCGAATCACACCGTTGACGTCCTGGGTTAGCGATAGCTCCATCCGGTCCGCCGCGTCCCGCTCCGAGCGCAGCACCCCGTCCGGGTCGAGATGGGCGCGGATGCGCACGGCCAGCTTGCCGAGCTGGCTCGGGTCGAACCGCTGAGCTTCGCCCACGAGTTGCTGCTCGACCTGGATGCGGGTCGAGGGCGCCACGTCGTCGGGCAGCTCGCGCAAGGTGCGACGTACCACCCCAAGTTGTTCCTCGCTGAGCACCCCGGCCCGCAACGCGGCCGCGGCGCCAGGCAGCCGGGACGCCACCCGCGAACCCAAGCCCGCCAGCGAACTGCACACATCCGTCGCGTTCTCGACCCGACGTTTCGCCGCGCGCGGCGACAACCGCAGCAACTGCCGCAACAGCACCGCCGTCGACGAACCCCTTGCCTGCCAGCCAATCCACGCGAGTCGACTTCCTTGGTCATCGCCAACGTGACCGCGTACAGCTGCCGCGACCACACCTCGACCCGCCGTACCGACTCGAGCAACTCGTCGTCGGACAGCCGATTCCAGTCCCGGCCCAACAGCTCGGCGATGATCTCGTCCACATCGAGATCGTATCGAACACGTGAACGAATACCCAGTAAAGTCACCGGTGTGAGTGAACGGGGGCTCCGCTAACGCGTCGACCTGTCAGGTCCCACGCTTCACTGAGCACGGCGACAAGATCCCGCTGTCGGCTGAAGGTCGCGCCGCGTTACGTCGCGGGTGACTCCTACAACCAGAGCAGGTCAACCAGCACGACGAGCACCACGCTGAACACGAGTAGACCGATGGCGAGCCACGCCCGCTCGACGGCCCGACGTCGCGTGGTGGCCACCAACGAGCCCACCGCGAACCCTGATGCGACGGCCGCCGGCACACCGCCAAAGACGCCGACCACCATCGGGTGATTCACGATCACGGCACTGGTCGAGCGGAACGGGATCAACCTGTCGCTGTCCAACGTCCATCTCAGTGCCGAGACGAACCTCGGCACCACCGACGGACTCTGGCTCCAGCACCTGGTCGACGCGCACGTCCCGACCGTGGATCGCATGTCGAGCAGCCTCTTCCAAGCGTTCCATGTCATGGGCAGCAGCGCTGACGAGCTTGTTCGCACCGCGGACCACTATCGGGACGTCGACCACGCCGCCGAGCTGAACCTGGACGCCACCTATCCGGCCTCCCCTCGGCCTCCGATCGAAGCGCCCCGGGCCGTGCCGACGACCCGAGATGGCCAGCAGGGACCGTTCGAGGCGCACGCGGGTGATGACCTCAAGGACCCGATGGCGTACCTCACTGACCCGGGCACACCGGCGGACTTCAGTAACCCGATGGCGTTGTTCAACACTCTGGGCGACTACCTGAGCCCGACGTGGTGGATCAACCAGGTCCTCGACGACACCATCGGCGTCAACCCCATGGAGTTCGTCAATCAGCACCTCGTTGGCGACTGGCAGGGCTTTGCCCGCTGCGCCATGGTGTGGGAACAGCTCAGCAAGGCAACCGGAGCGATCGGCGACAACGTGAACAACGGTCTGCGCTGGCTCGCGGCCGAGTGGCAGGGGCAAGCCGGTGACGCGGCTGTGTACTACTTCGACTACCTGGGCAAGTCCTTGGTCAGCCACCGCGACGTCTTCCAGGTGCTGCACGACAAGTACCGCGAGATCGCCAGGGACGTCTGGCTGGCGTCGAAGACGCTGGCCGACATCATCAAGATGATCATGGATCTCGTGATGGTCGCCGGGCTCGCCGTCCTCGCTGGCTGGGCACTGTCCTGGACCGGGGTCGGTGCGGGTATCTCGTGGGGCGTCGCGGCGTGGGAGTGCACGCAGATCGTCAAGTTGTGGGGTGAGGCAAGCAGCCTCATCTCGACCATCCAGACCGCGATCACCGGCTTCGTCGCCTTCCTGACGTCGCCGGACGCGGTCGCACTTCGTGAGATCACCCCACTTCCGGTGCCCGCGATCGACTACGACCACCCAGGCGTTGCTCCGGAGAAGGCTCGACCGAGGCAGAAGGGCGAGTGATGACGGGAGTCGACCCGCTCGGCGGCATGGCGTTCACCGAGGCGCACAAGGCCGCCATTCGCATTGCTGGCCGCTCAGGACAACACCCGGGACTGCGTGACATGGCCAAGGACGTGCTGGCCGGCAAGACCGACCTACGCGGTGCGATGCTCGGACCGGGCCATGGCGACATCCTCGACGAGGCCATGAGCCAGTTCTCCCAGTGGTGCCGCGACCTGACACCCGAGCAGCGCGCCGAACAGGAACGCCTCGCCCAGGACTACGCCGAAGAGGCGCGCAGAGAGGCGGCGGCCGAAGCTCACCCCGTACATCGTCCACGTCCTGCCGACGACGAAGGGGATGCCCAGCGTCCCATTCTGCGGAAGCGAAGCCGTTGATTCGCGCCGCCGCGGCACTCGCCCTCGCTGTGACCCTCACGGCAGGTTGTGAGGCCGCCTCCACCTCACCGCCACGTTCCGGTGCCGCGCCACCTGCCCTGCAAGCCTCGGTCATGTGGATGACGGAGTTCTGCACCGCGGTCGGAGAACTACGCACATCATTGTGGAACAGCGCGAATGGCGGCACGGGAGCGTTGCGCATCCGCCTCGAGTCGCAACTCGACGCAGCGTCGACGGCGCTGACGACGGCCACGTCCCAGCTGGACGCGCTGCCTTCCGGCTCGCCTTCCGGCGGTCCAGCAGCTGTGTCCACCCTGATCGGCAGACTGAGCGATCTCCACGACGACACGGTGAACGGGCTGGAATCACTGACCGCGTTGCCGCCGAACGCGACCGAGACCGACATCGGCCGGGTCATGGGAACCATCTGGCCAAAGGTCGCGTCAATGGCCGGCGACCCGTTGGCCGAGGTCGAACTCACAGACGCGATGAAGGCAGCCGCATCCGACGTGCCGTGCCGATCGCTACCCGGCCTACGGTAGCTGTCAGCTGTGCTCCACAGGTCTCAGTGAGCTAACCGGCGCCACATTCGGTTAACCGCCGCGTGCTCGACGGCGAGCTGACCGACCTGCCGCCGCTGCCCGCCGGTTCACGGATCGACGTGACGTTGCGGGTCAACCGGGACGGACTGCTCGAGGTTACCGCCCGCGAACCACGTAGCGGGACCACCCTGACTCTGGAGGCCTATGTGGACGGTGTGGTCGACGAGGCGGCCACACACAGACTCGAGGGTGAGTTGCGAGGACTCACCATCCGGCAGTGAAGACGAGGACGGCATGAGCTCATGGGTACGTCGCCGGTTCGACGGGATCGGGTTGACGCAGTCGCCTCCCGGGCCACACCTGGCGGCGCTGCAGGCCCGCCACGGCGGCACCGTCCTGCTGTGCATCGACGTGAGTTATTCGATGAGCGGCGAGCCGCTGCGACAAGCCGTCGCCGGTGGGGGTGACTTCCTCGCGGAGGCCAACAACGCCTACTACCGCTGCGGTCTTGTCCTCTGGAGCGACGACGTCCACCGCTACGTGCCACCAACCGCACCGCCGAAGGAGGTCAGGAGTGCGCTCGGCACCGCGTCGATCGTCGGCGGCACGCGGGCTGTCACCCGCGCTGCGCCTGGGCATCACGGAGCTCGGCCCACTCGCGGGCGATCGCGTGCTGTGCGTGTTCAGCGACGGCGGCCTCGGCGACCGCGAGGAGGCCACAACCCTCGCGCGGGAGCTGTGCGCCATGGGCGTACGCGTCATCGTGCGTGGCCTCGGACACGACGTCGCGACAGGCCTGGCCGACTTGGCCTGCCCCGGCGACAACGACGACCAACGCGTGATCGACGACGTGTCCCACATCGGCGCCGGTATCGCGTCAATGGCAAGAGGCCTGTCGACCCGGCGGCGGAGCTGACCCATGACCGGACCGGACTCCCCGTGGTTCCCACTGTCCGACCAGACCGCCCTGAACCACGTCTGGAATGCCCGGAAGAAGGCTGCGACCACCGGGAGTACGGGTTGGCTGAGCACGCTCTCGCCGACGGCGTGTGTCCAAGCAAGAGCCATCGACGACGAGCATTGATCAAAGAGAGTTCCCGTGGACACCGTCGTTGAGCTCCTCCGTCCCTTCACCAAGCGCATGGCCGCGAACAGCATCGGTGTGCTGGTTTTTGTTCTGGAGCACCGGGTTGCTGTTGTTCCACCTCTTCCACCCGCAGCCGTTCCTGATCTGTACGACGGGCGGGAAGGACCTTTGCGGGTTGTTGTCGGGCGATGCGAAGCAGATGATCAAGGTTGCCCTGTTCCTGTTAGTAGCAGTAGCGGCGAGTTCGCTCGTCGTGTTCTCGCACGCGGCCGCAACCGCGCAGTTCCTGGCGGGCAGGAACTGGCGACGCTATCCACATGGAACGCCGAGACAGCAGCACGACGAGTCGCCGAGAGACGTTGAGGTGTCACTCCAGCCCACATTCCTCGGCAACGTGTTCGCCGCGTCGGGGCAGCGGGTATGGATCGTGAACGGCCTCCACCTCCACCGGTGTTGGCAGATCCTGATCACGATCCTGCCGCAGGCTGATCTCACCAGGCTCCAGGCAGGATTGGCGGAACTGCTCCTACGCGCGGGCAGTCCAGTGCCCGTGCCCGTTGTGGACCCGCCTGGTGGCGAGGCGACGGCGTTCGTGCCGAACGAGGTCTACCTCGAGGTGCGCCTCACCCAGATGTGGCTCACCAAGCAACGCGAGCTGTGGCGTGAATACCAGCCGTTTGGAGCGGTGGTCACGGAGTTCATCAACGACGGCAGGCGCATCGCGATCCCCGCAGTCCTCGGGTCGGCCGAGCTAAGCAGGCGGCTGCAGGTCACCGGTGCCGACGACGCGATCGAGTTCTCGAAACATCCGCGTGGCGGGCCCGTGCCGTACGACGGCGACGACGTCAGCCTGTTGCTCACCCTGTCCGGATGAAGACGACCGACTGCGCTGACCGGACCCGGCACTTCACTTACTTTCTGCCTGAGTAGCACAAAACTTCACCCGACGGACATGTCGCTGGAATGCTGGGCAGATCTGATGAATCGACTTTGCTGCTGTCTGGCGGGGTGTTAAAGAACTTCGCGCAGCTAGCGGTAATCGAGAACGGCTGAGGGGCCTTCGAGTCAGCCAGAGCCACACCGATCGTTCCGGTAACCGACACCGAGTCGCCGTCCCGCGTCACCTTGGCGGTCTGCCCACTTTTGCCTTGTTCGTATTCGAACAGGTCTGGATTACCGCCTCGAACACCGATGCTGAGGGCCACTTTGTTCTGGTAGTAGTCCATCAGGAAATGTGAGGCATCGGGGTCGGGGGCGTTGTGCGCCTCGACCATCAGGTGGTCTTCATAGTCGTAACACTTCAACGCGGCGCCGATCAGATCGACTTGTTGGCCGTCCAGGGTCAGGTTGACGGTTGTGACGCCGGGCTTGTTGGAATTTCCCGCAGACTGCCCTGCCGGGTCGGTGGACTCGCTGTCGGAGCATCCGCTCACGATCAGCGTGAGAGCCGCGCCGAGGCTGACCGCAACGGGAACACTACGTCGAATGATCATCTGAGGCGCCCCCTGATCGTGCTCGCATCCGCTCGCGATCACGCTACCTCCCTCAAGATCGGGTAGGACCGCGGGGTGATCGCGGCGAGCAGGTCCGCTGTTCGCGCGTTGTTGGGGAGACCGAAGCTGCCCTCTCGCCGTGGCGAACACCTGGTCGGCCGTCAGCCCTCGCCCGAGGCGACGTTCGCACTGATCGCGGACTTCTTCGAAGCTGGCGACGCTACGCCCAGCCATCGCCCGATGGGAACGAATCACGGGACGACCCGCACCAGCGCCAGCGATCTGGATGCCGTGGTCGGGGCCGGCTTGACCTTGACGCCGGGTTAACCCTCCATCCTTCCGGCAGGGAGCTTCCTCGCAGTCGACTGGAAGCTCCACCAAGGAGGCAGATGACCATGTTCGTTGAGAAGATCGTCGGCGACCTCGGGCGACAAGCGGCGATGGCGGGCGTCGGAGATGAGGGGACCCGCTCATGACGGCCCAATCGACCGCCGGTCCGGCGATTCGCGTGCAGGGTCTCGAGAAGTCGTACGGGAAGCTCGAGGTGCTGCGCGGCGTGGACTTCGACGTGGCGCGGGGCAGCATCTTCGCCCTGCTCGGCTCCAACGGGGCCGGCAAGACCACGGTCGTGAAAATCCTGTCCACGCTGCTGAAGGCCGATGCGGGGACGGCCAGCGTCCACGGCTTCGACGTCGCCACGCAACCGGCGAACGTGCGGGAGTCCATCAGCCTCACCGGACAGTTCGCCGCCGTCGACGAGATCCTCAGCGGGCGGGAGAACCTCGTTCTGGTCGCCAAGCTGCGGCACCTCAAGGACCCGGGCGCGATCGCGGATGACCTGCTGAGGCGTTTCTCGCTGACCGACGCGGCCACACGCAGGGTGTCGACATATTCGGGTGGCATGCGCCGCCGCCTGGACATCGCGATGAGCCTCATCGGGAACTCGCCGGTGATCTTCCTGGACGAGCCGACCGCCGGGCTCGACCCCGAGGCGCGCAACGAGGTGTGGCACACGGTCAAGGAGCTCGCTGGCTACGGCACGACGGTGCTGCTCACCACGCAGTACCTGGACGAGGCCGAACATCTGGCCGACCGGATCGCGATCCTTCACAAGGGTCGGATCATCGTGAACGGCACCCTCGCCGAGCTCAAGCAGCTCCTCCCGCCCGCCAACGTCGAGTACGTCGAGAAGCAGCCGACCCTGGAGGAGATCTTCCTCGCGGTCATCGGCGGCAGCGACAAGAGCACCGACAAGATCGACGCCACCGGCACGAACAACTAGGGAACAAGGATGACCACGTACTTCTTCGGCGACACCACCGTCCTGCTGGGACGATCCCTGCGCCACATCACACGCAGCCCGGACACCATCATCACGACCGTCATCACGCCGATCGCCATGATGCTGATGTTCGTCTACGTGTTCGGGGGTGCGATCAACACAGGGTCGGATTCGTATGTGGGCTACATGCTGCCCGGCATTCTGCTGATCACGATCGCGTCGGGCATCGCCTACACCGCGCTCCGGCTCTTCACCGATATGAAGAGCGGGATCTTCGAGCGCTTCCAGTCCATGCCGATCACTCGGTCGAGCGCGTTGTGGGCGCATGTGCTGACCTCGCTGGTCGCCAATCTGATCTCGCTCGTGATCGTCGTGGGCGTCGCCCTGCTCATGGGCTTCCGCTCGGGGGCGGGAGTGCTGGAATGGCTCGCTATCGCCGGCATCCTGCTCCTGTTCACCCTGGCGTTGACGTGGCTCGCGGTGATCGCCGGTCTCTCGGCGAAGACGGCGGAGGGCGGGGGCGCGTTCGCCTACCCGCTCATCTTCCTGCCGTTCCTCAGCTCGGCATTCGTGCCCACGGCAACGATGCCCGGCCCGGTGCGCGCCTTCGCCGAGAACCAGCCGGTGACGTCCATCGTCAACACGATCCGCGACCTGTTCGCTCAGCAGCCGGTCGGCGACGACATCTGGACCGCCCTCGCGTGGTGCGGCGGCATCCTCGTCGTGGCGTACGTCTTCGCGATGGTCGCCTATCGCAGGAAGATCGCCTGAGGCAGTCTGAGTCCCATGCTCACCATCAGCCGGCTAGCGGCGTACTCGGGGGTGACGGTGCGGGCGGTACGCCACTACCACCAGATCGGGCTGCTGCCGGAGCCCGAGCGCGACCAGTCCGGTTACCGGACCTACGACGCGGCCGCGGTGGTGCGACTGATCCGGATCCGCACCCTGGCCGATGCCGGCGTGCCGCTGGCCCGGGTGCAGGAACTCCTCGCCGCCGGCCCGGAGGAGTTCGCCGATGGCGTCCAGGAGATCGACAAGGACCTACGCGCCGAGATCCGGCGGCTGCAGGGCACCCGTAAACGGCTCGCCCGGCTCGCCGCCGGGGAGCATCTGGCGCTCCCGCAGAGCGTCGTGGGCTACCTC
>Ga0193742_1000003_pt1 | contig 214337 bp, 201 predicted proteins | sample L2c1metaG_FD_165511 | JGI IMG/M metagenome (GOLD analysis project Ga0193742, IMG submission 165511) | Soil microbial communities from a riparian zone of the East river system, Colorado, United States - L2c1 | ecosystem: Environmental > Terrestrial > Soil > Riparian zone | place: USA: East... | reverse complement strand
AGGAAGCGCTTGACGCGGCAGTACACAGAATTAATACTAGGCCAAGGAAACGACTGGGCTACAAGACCCCGGAAGCGGTGTTTAAGCGAAAGTGGTAGTGTTGCGATTCGGATTAGAATCTAGGGCTCAGTGATTGACAAAACGTTATATAAATGATAGAGTAATTAGTAGTATTCATTTAAATTTTAGAAAGGAAATTAGGATGCCTCATGAAAACGTGCCTCCTGCAGGCGAACCAAGTTTTGATGCACACCTAGCAGCCGAAAAGGCAAGACTGGACCAAGAGGGAACAGTGTCCGAAGCTAGTCGAGATCAGGTTGCACGTTGGTCAGCTTCCGAAGCTTACGGCGACGATCTTATACTTCACACGCTAGGACAACATGCCGCAGAAGCACAGTTGTCTACTGGCGCAACAGACACTACAGGCGAGGCCGGCGAGTCAACCGAACCGAGCTTTGAAAAAATTCATGAAGCCGAACGAGCTCGACTGGCAGCAGAAGGAAAAGTAGCGCCAGAAGATCAGGCTGCTGTTGCACGTTGGTCAGCTGCTGAAGCCTACGGCGATGACGTTATGATTGATACCTTACGCCGCCACGCTGAAGAGCGGGGCCAAGGTGAGGCAACAAACCCAACACCTACAGATCAAACACCTAAGCAGTAGGGTTCACCCTACAAGCAGGCTACTCGACGTAGTAAAACAGCAAATGCCACTTGACGAATGTGCAGGTGGCATTTTCGCTAAACTTTAGTTATGGGTGAAAGAGCGACTGCTACTAGTAGAAGGTCGGACTCTGCACTGACACCCCCTACAGTTCGCATAATGAGGGTTTGTTGAGTCATCAGGCACTTGCCATATTTTATTGTTACTTTAACGGAGACTGTCTTCTAGCAGAGTCAAAAATGTGTCAGATGAATCTGGTTAGGCCTGACCGGGTAAACGCACATCTGCACCCATCCTCGGAGCAAGCTCTTGTGCGTGGGCTAGCCGACCGAACTGGCGATCATGCATCTTTTGCTAAAGCAAAATCTGCGATCGCCAATTCAAATCACCTGATGCAGCAATGAAATAGCCCCAACCTAAAGGCTGGGCTATTTCATTGGCGGGCCTTAGCTTTTGAAGTCTGGAATTATTTTGTTTCAAATAAGGCTAGAACGTGTGGATATATGGCGCCAGGTAACCGATATTAAGCCAAGTAGGCGGCTAGATCTGTTGCCCTACCTTCCGGATCTCCTGTGCACGTTGCCTGTCATAAGACCTGCGAGTTGAACTTCTGCTCTCTGCTGTCGTGGGCGCCTTTGCCGCTCGGCGCCTCTGCGTGCTTGCCGGTTTCCTGATATCTCTGCAACAGCAGACCCCGCACCCGCGAGCGTTCCTGCAAAACCAAAGAGCGTAGCTGCGGCAAAGGGAAGGAGCAGTTCTGCTTCCTCGATGTCTTTGTTAGTTATATTTGGCATCATTGCACTTAGTTCGGCGCTGGAGTCCCGGATGGCGGCGATAGCCTCTTCTTTTGGTTGAAAGCTGATGCTGGTTGTTTCTTCGCCCTGGGTGACCTCAATGTTCAGCTCTTTCACCTCTGCCTCAATCCTATCGCTTAGCTCAAAAGCTCTCTGGCTGTCAAACTCTGAAAGCTCTTTGATGTCGGGCTTTACAAGATGTTCACCCATCACCCCGGTGAAGCCTCCCATAGCGGCCGTCAAGACTATGAGACTCCCAAGGCTTTCTCGTGACGCCTCGCCCACTGCTGTGCGTAGCTTTCTACCGGTACCGTGCTCTGATTTATTACCCAGTCGCAGGGCCGCCGCCGTGCCCAGCAGACCAACGGCGGCACCAATGGTCGGCCACTTGAGGTCGTGGATGTCTCGCTCGGTATCATCAGCACGGGAAAAAGCTTGTTCCAACGGTCTTAGGCTGAGCGCCTTGTCTTTCGGTAGTGTTGCGGTGACCGTGCCGGTCGTAGGTTCCACTTCGAGAGTTACCTCATCTATACTATCGGCAAAGTGCTCATACACATCCCCAAAGTGTTCGGCGGTAGCACTGGCCTCTCCTGCATCTTGAGTGAGTTCCGGCACCTCATTAATTGCCTCATGCGCCGTATAAGCTGCCTTTCCGCCCGCAAATGCAGTCAGTGCCATTGCACCTGCGGCGGCGAGACGTCGCCAGGGGGGCATTCGATTATGCTCTGGCTGGGTTGGGGTTGGGTTTTCGGGTAAGGTCATTTTTGTTTTTATTAAACCTGAATCTAAAAAAAATAATAGCACAAAAGTGCTATTAAGTCAATTTGGCGGGCCCGACCGGATTCGAACCGGCGATCTTCTCCGTGACAGGGAGACGTGATAGGCCAACTTCACTACGAGCCCTTATTCAATAGTGCCTATCGTATCTTGGTTAAGACAAGATAGAGCATAGCAGTTACAGGGGTAAAAAGCAATATGAGGTAACGAGGCAGGGCTTTGCTATAATAACCCCGATAGTTCAATAGGTATGCCACCTTAGCTCAGCTGGCTAGAGCGCCACTTTCGTAAAGTGGAGGCCTGGGGTTCGAGCCCCCAAGGTGGCTCCATATTGCAGCCGGCCCCGTTGACCAAACCAAGCAAATTTATTTGCTGTTTGGGCAACGGAAGAGGAGAGGGCTTGGTGAGGCAGCCAGGATTGCCGGGTGAACTTGTTTCTCCGGCAATACGGCTGCCTCACCATCACACCTCGACGAGCGGGTATCGTATAGTGGCTAATATGCAACCTTCCCAAGGTTGAGAGCTGGGTTCGATTCCCAGTACCCGCACCAACTGATCTCAGTAACACTGAGCAACTTGAAGATCACTACTATAATCAACGGGCCAAAAGCGATAAACTATACCTGAATGCATATCCCAAAACGTTACTTTCATGATCGGCTGGTGGTTTTACTCCTGAGCATCAACACCTTCTTGGCACTACTTGGCGGCATATTGGTGTTATTCCGTCTGGATGCGGGCGGATCAGATGTCTATATAGTGCAGTACCGTGCCAACTTGGGCCTCAGCGCTTTTAAACGAGGCGGCTCTGCGCCGTTACTCAGCTTTGCAGTATTTGGCTTATTGGTGCTAGCCGTGCACGTTATCCTGAGCATGCGCGTGTACCCTGTACGCCGCCAATTCGCTATAACCATCCTGGCCATGGCCTCACTCCTCTTGTGCCTGTCTATCATTGTAAGTAATGCACTACTGATACTCAGATAGGACAGCGTGAAAAATATCGAAATTCCATACCAGAAAGAAAAAGGTAAACGCTACCGCTTCTTCGAGATGGTGCCGGGGCTCATTACCTGGACCATTCTGCTCCTGCCGTTTGTGCTGAGTTGGGCCAATCCAACACTCTGTGTACTGCTCATTATTGCTTATTTGTTGTTATGGTTTGTTAAGTCCATGGGGCTGACCGTTCGTTCGCTTCAGGGGTTTCGGGTTATTGATCGTCAGATGAAGCTGCCCTGGGATCAGATGCTGCGCGAGTTAGAAGCCCGCAAGGCCTCCCAGCCAGACAAGCACATACCCTCCTGGCACTACGAAAACGTTCGCCGCCTGCAAGAGACCGCTCCGGTCATAGAGCCAAGCGAACTTGTACATGCCATTATCATTGCCACCTACAACGAGGCCAGGGAGGTGCTGGAGCCCACAATTCAATCTGTTCTGAAGTCAAACTATACTATGAAAAAGGTTGTCCTGGTCCTGGCGTATGAACAGCGCGGGGGTCCAGATGTTGCGGTGCAGTCCAGGCAGCTCATAGAGGAGTACAAATCCCAATTCAAAGATGCGTTTGCAGTAGAACATCCTGACAACATTCCCGGTGAGGTCATCGGCAAAGGCGGAAACATCACCTATGCGGGCCGTGAACTCCAGAAGTATCTGGAAAGGGAAGGTATAGACCCTCTGCGGGTGGTAGTAACCACTTTAGATTCGGACAACCGTCCCCACAAATACTACTTGTCAGCCCTCAGTTACCTCTATACGATGGCGCCTGACCCGGCCGTAGTTTCGTTTCAGCCGGTTCCTATGTTTACGAATAATATCTGGGACGTCCCGGCCCCTATGCGGGTGATTGCCACAGGCAACACCTTCTGGAATGTGGTGCTGAGCCTGCGTCCGCACATGATTCGCAACTTTTCATCCCATGCCCAGAGCATGAAGACACTTATAGATACAGACTTCTGGAGTGTGCGGACTATCGTAGAGGATGGTCATCAATTCTGGCGTACGTATTTCCGCTACGACGGTAAGCATGACGTGTACCCCATGTATCTGCCTATCTATCAGGACGCGGTCTTGTCCAGTACCTACCGCCGTACGCTCAGGGCTCAGTTTATTCAGATTAGACGCTGGGCATGGGGTGCGTCAGATGTGGCGTATGTACTGGAAACAGGCTTTTTCAAGCCGAACAAAGTGCCCAAGTTTGACCTCATTCTCAAGCTGCTTCGTCTGTTAGAGGGCCATATTAGCTGGGCAACCGCGCCTTTGCTGCTGGCGTTTGCGGCTTTTGTTCCGGCCTTGCTGAACAACGACGATTTTGCATCTAACCAGTTGCCGATTATTGCCAGCCGTATTCAGACGGTTGCTCTGGTAGGTATTGTGGCGACTTTATACCTGAGCCTTAAGCTCTTGCCGCCCAAACCTGCCCGGTACCGTCATCATCGGACGGTACTTATGGTGCTGCAGTGGGTGATGTTGCCAGTTACGACGATTGCCTACAACGCTTTGGCGGCAGTAAACTCCCAGACCCGCCTTATCTTTGGCTGGTACCTGGGCAAGTTTGATGTCACGGAAAAAGCTGTCGTTACCGAAGACAAGCGGAAGATTATGTAGCTTCACTCCTTTCGCTCAGGGGGTGAAACGCGCGGTAAGAGGTTGCGGCTGCCTTGTCAAAACGCCCAAGTACAAGGGCGGTTGTTTTGGCTATATCGTCCCGGACAAGAACAGTATCTGTAATAAAGGGATACAGGTGGCTTAGAATAGTAGCCGTTATGGCCGTAGCGTCTTCTGTGGCAGTTTTTCGGTGCCGGAGGCTGTCGTAGATACTCAGGAGCAGTTTGTCCCGGGAAAACGGCTCGTAACGCTTGTTACTAGAAACACGCAAGGCCTGGGTTGCATCTACTCCTTCTATGGTCGTAAAGACTGCCTTGCAGGAACTGCACTGTCGACGTCGCCACACTTGATTCAAGCGTTTCTGGGGCCGGGAGTTAAGGACATAAGTCGCGTGTCCACAATATACACATACCATGACAACATATTGACATTACGCTTATACTTTTTCAAGTGGAAAACCTATAGCATTATGTGGGAAAGTAGCAGTATGGTAACGCTGACAATTAAAAAAGCCCCAGAACTCCACCTAGTTCTGGGGCTTTTCACCTGGGGCTACTTGCTGACAAGTGCCGGCCGGGTGCGTCGTATACGACTTATTGATTTCGACGAGGCAGTAAATTCTTCATAGAACAACTGAAACCCCTCGAGCGAACTCGAAACGGTACTCAAATATGAGCGCCTCCCGCTTAACCCGATTATGCTAACACAATTGGTTGTTTAGGTCAATACTTCTGATACAATTACAACGTTATGAAAACAAACTATTTTCAAGTGTTAACAGGGGTAGGCGGGGTACGAAACGGCAAGCTTAGCACTCGGGCGGGAAAAGTGCTAACGCCTACCTTTATGCCGGATGGCACCCGGGGCGCGGTTAAGAGCGTCAAACCAGAGGATGTTCAGGCAACTGGCGTTCAGGCAGTACTTGCTAACACCTACCATCTTCATCTACAGCCCGGCGAAGAAGTAGTGACCAAACTAGGTGGTATTCATGGCTTTTCCGGGCAAAAATTGCCCATGCTGACAGATTCTGGCGGGTTTCAAGTCTTTTCACTTGCCCATACTCGCAAGATTACCGAAGAGGGGGTAACATTTAAGGATCCTAGAACAGGAGATACCGTCTTCTTGTCCCCAGAGAAGTCCATTCAAATCCAGATGAAGCTTGGTGCAGATATGATGGTGGCGTTCGATGACGTCACGGCTCTGGATGATGCCGGTCGCGATCGTACCAAAGAAGCCTTTGATCGTACACACCGGTGGCTGGAGCGCTCGCTGGCAGAATTTCAGCGGCTAACAATGGATATGAAGCCAGATGAACGGCCTCTGTTATTTGGTGTAGTCCAGGGCGGATTGGACAAAGAATTGCGCAAAAGGAGTTTGGACATAGTCCAGGGTCTCCCGGTAGATGGTATCGCCGTTGGAGGACTGTCTGTCGGTGAATCAAGAGAAGAAATGCATGGCATGCTAGCGTATCTGGCAGATTTATACGATGATTCGCCACGCCCGCGGTTTTTGCTCGGTGTCGGCGACCCGATAGATTTACGCTTTGCGATTGAGAATGGTATCGATATGCTGGACTGCGTGTTGCCTACACGTAACGCCCGCCACGCGACAGCTTGGGTTAGCGGCGACAAGAAAATCCACCTGACAAACGCCACATACGCGGAAGATGCAAAAGCCATTGATCCAGGCTGTGATTGTGCGACATGCCAGGCCGGCTACAGTAGAGGGTTTCTACGTCATCAATTCCAGGTCGGAGAACCTCTTGCCGGAACTCTGGTGTCGATCCATAACATCCGCTACCTGCAACGCATCTGTGAAGAATATCGGAATGAAACCAATGAGCAATCAACTTCCAAACCTAACTGATTTTACAGAAACCGTCTCTCTTTGGACGCATCATGAGCATGAAAGACTCCATGGCCCTGGTACCAGCCTACTTTCTGATTTAGAAAAAATGCGCAGAGCGACCAGTCTTGATTACATGGATCCAAACAACATCCCAGTCCAAAAGGCGACACAACATCTTCAACGGTTGGCCTCTAGGGCCGGAAACTTGATTGCTGCGGAATTCGAACCCGACTTTACGGGCCGCGCGGTGAGTGATTGCCTCAAACTCGTTGCAGGGCAACAGGTCAAACGAGCGCTTGCGAGCGCCAGCGACAAGGGTGACTTTGTCAAAATACTACTAGCGCCCGACGATGATATCCAAGCGCTCATCGATGATGCGGCTATGCCAGTCCCCTCGATTACGGACGATGTCTTCATGCAAGATGAGCTTGAAATCCTAGGGGCTGCGCTCGATACATCATGGAGAACAATCAATCACCGTGCCATATTGGGCAGTGACTGGGGCAGTGACCAAAGCCCGATGATTATGGCTGCGCAACAAGGACAGACTGCGTGTTTGCGCATGGCTATCTCTACGGTACGGTTTGCAGCGCAACACTTAGGTGGTTTTGAGCAGGTACCGCTGCGTGAACCTGCTAGTGACGCAGAAACGTCAGTTCTTTCATATCCTTTCTCAGCATAGATACAAATAAAAAACTTCTCTTATCCAGAGAAGTTTTTTATTTGGTGGGCAATATAGGATTCGAACCTATCACCTCCACAACGTCAATGTGGCGCTCTAGCCAAATGAGCTAATTGCCCCTAAAACTTAACAGATACCAGCATAGCAAAAAAAGGTGGTTTTTAAAAGTCTATACCATATATGGTAAAGTCTGTAAGTACTTATCCCCAGGAGTGAATGTAAGAAAAACAATAATAAAGTGCTAGCCGTATAGTACCAGTATGGTATGATCCTTGTAGGCGAAGTTTTGCCGAGAGTGTTTTGACCAGAAGTATAGAAAAGTGATTGAAGACAGTGCGAGAGCCTTCAATCACTTTTTTCTTTTTCAACAGAGGTGTTATATACTAGTGGTAGGCAATGAAGTGGACTCACCAACCACAGAGCTTCGTAAGCGGTTGCGGCGTACGTTAACGCGGGCATCATAAGTAAAAGTCCGGTGGAACCGTCTGGATGCTAGTCTGGACCCGAGACGCGCTTGCATTTGGAACTATCCAAACCACAGCGCGTTTATTTATTTCTAACTCGATCTAATCTATAAGGAGAGCGGCTATGAGCCAGCAAGACCAACTACATGCAATGAGACACAGTTTGGCGCATATCACCGCTACAGCAGTGCAGCACCTCTGGCCGCACGCCAAATTTGGTGTGGGCCCGGTGGTAGAAAACGGCTTTTACTACGACATTGACCTTGGCGATGCCAAGATTTCCGAAGAGGACTTTGAACGCATCGAAGCAGAGATGCGCAAGGTCATTGAACAGAATCAGATTTTTGAACGGTTTGAAAAACCAGTAGACGAGGCCATTGCCTGGGCCAAAGAAAGCAACCAGCCATACAAAGAGGAGCTACTGAACGACCTCAAGCGGGCTGGTACCACTGTTGCCAAAGACCTTGATGCAGGTGAGCTTGGGACCATCACCGAAGGCGAGGCGGCAGTCGAAAACGTGTCTTTTTACAAAAACGGCAACTTTACTGACCTCTGTCGTGGGCCGCATGTGGAATCTACCGGCAAAGTTGGCGCCTTCAAGCTCATGCGCATAGCTGGCGCCTACTGGCGGGGCAACGAAAAGAATCCGCAGATGCAGCGGCTTTATGGGGTGGCATTCGCCACCGAAAAAGAACTTCGTCAGCATCTGAACATGCTGGAAGAAGCCAAAAAGCGCGACCACCGAAAACTCGGCCAGGAACTGGACCTGTTTACATTTTCTGATCTGGTCGGCCCAGGGTTGCCACTGTATACGCCCCGGGGAACCGTTTTGATTGAAGAACTCAAGAATGCTCTCCGGGAAATCAGTAGACAGTACGATATGCAGCTGGTCTCTTCCCCGCACATAGCCAAGATCGACCTCTACGAGACCTCTGGTCACGCCGGTAAGTTCGCCGGTGAGTTGTTCCATGTACAGAGCCACTATGACCAAGAATTTGTCATGAAGCCAGTGAGCTGTCCCCACCACACGCAAATTTACGCCGCCCGCCCGCGCAGTTATCGTGACTTGCCGCTGAGGTACATCGAACAAACCATGCAGTACAGAGACGAAAAGCCCGGTCAGCTCGTTGGTTTACAGAGGACACGGGGTTTCACTGTAGACGATGGTCATACTTTTTGCAGGGTAGATCAAATCAAACAAGAGGCCTCGATGCTCGTGGAGGTGGTCAGGGACTTTTATGAAAACGTTGGGTTTTGGGGTAAGCACTGGGTTTCGTTGTCTGTCCGTGACCCCAAATCACCCGAAAACTACATTGGCATACCAGAAGACTGGGACGCCGCCGAGCGAATGCTTAAAGAAGTTGCAGAAGACTATAAGCTCGACGCAAAACGCATGGAAGGTGAGGCAGCTATCTACGGCCCCAAGCTTGACTTCATGTTCCAGGATGCGCTGGGCAGGGAAACGCAGCTGGCTACCATACAGTTGGATTTTGCTATGCCCAAGCGGTTTGAACTGACGTACACTGACGAAAAAGGCGAACAGCAGTCTCCGGTGATGATCCATCGAGCCATCCTTGGATCGTTCGAGAGGTTCATCATGCTGCTTATCGAACATTTTGCCGGAAAGTTTCCTGTTTGGCTGGCACCAGAACAAGTTCGACTGCTTACGGTCAATCAAGAAGAAAATACGGTCGAGTTTGCCAGTAAAGTGCTAGAACAGGCCAAGGAGCTGGGTATACGTGTAACCGTAGACAATGACAACGAATCCGTGGGTAAGAAGATTCGGAATGCCGAGCTCATGAAGGTGCCGTATACCGTTGTCATTGGCGAAAAAGAGATCGAATCCGGAAAGGTTGTGCCGCGGGTTCGCAGTGATATGGAAGTCCAAAAGCCTCATGAATCCTACGATATAGAAAATTTCCTGAAAACCGTAGCCAACGAAGCCAAATCCCGCGTAAGCAAAACTTCTCTATGAAAAAGAAAAAGCCGATTATAGCCGTAGATCTAGATGACGTGGTGGTGGGTTCTGCTCAGCGTATCATCGGCGCCTATAACGAGACGTATGGTACGAATCTCGACCTGTCGCATATGTACGCAGAGGAGCACGGCAAAGTCACGTGGAGTGCTCCAGATGAAAACACTGCTATAAAGCGAGTATACGAAATCTTAGAAAGCGATGTTTTCTATAAGGCGGAACCAACCCAACATGCAATTACCGCGCTTCAAAAACTCAAAGTAAGGTACGAGTTATTCGCGGTGACTGGACGCCACGGTGCGATGGAAGAGGCAACGCGCCTGTGGCTTGAAAAACATCTGCCAGGTGTATTCACGGACGTTATCTTTACGAATTTCTATAACGCAGAAACGCAGACAATTAAGTACAAAAAAGTAGCCAAAGCAGATATATGCGATGAGTTGAATGCCTCTATCCTCATAGAAGATCTGCCGCGACACGCCATAGATGTGGCAGCGTCTGGCAAGCGAGTACTGCTATTCGGCGACTATCCTTGGAATCAACTAGCAGAGTTGCCTCCGAATATGTCACGAGTTGCCGACTGGGACGACGTACTCAAGGAGTTGATGTAGTGGAACTTGAAGTTGATGCAAACTTTCGGCGTCGTGTCGAAGCTCTCGTGGCGCAGATACCGAAAGGCCGGGTCATGACCTACGGGCAGATTGCAGCGCTGACAGGTAACGCCCGGGCTGCTCGGATTGTCGGTGGTATTGCCCACTTTGGTGACCCGGACTTGCCATGGCAGCGGGTCGTCAACCGTCACGGTGGTCTGGCAGCCGGGTACCCTGGTGGCAGGGAAGGCCACAAACAGGTACTTGAAGCCGAAGGAATACATGTAAATGAAGAGTATCAGGTAAGTATTACGGAGCTTTTATGGACGCCAGGACACGAACAGGGCCGCTTGTTGTAATCGTCGGTGAAACCGCGTCAGGCAAGAGTGCAGTAGGCATGGAACTGGCCAAGCGTTTCAATGGCGAGATTATCTGTGCGGATTCTCGCACGGTGTACCGTGGCCTGGACATCGGTACCGCTAAGCCGACAGAAGCTGAACAGGCGCAAGTTCGACATCATCTAGTGGATATAGTAGATCCGGACCAGGCTTTCACCGTGTCAGACTTCAAACGGTTGGCCAAAGAGGCAATTAACGACATAGCGTCACGGGGCAGGCTGCCGATTATGGTAGGTGGAACCGGTTTGTATATAGATGCGGTACTGTATGATTTTCAATTTCGAAGTCCGGCTTCTTCTGAGCTTCGCCAAGAGCTGTCGGCTCTGTCCGTAGATGAGCTACAGGAACGAATACGAGTGGCTGGCTTGGAGCTTCCAGAAAATGCTCACAATCCCAGGCATTTAATTCGGGTGCTGGAATCGGGAGGAGAGCTCGGCACCAGAAAGCCACTTCGAAAAAATACACTTGTCTTGGGTCTCAGGTCTGATCGTGAAGCTTTGCGTCAACGCATTATGGTCCGGGTTGATGATATGGTTGAGGCAGGGCTTGTGGAAGAGTTGCAGAGGTTGGTTGATAAGTATGGCTGGAACATACCGGCGCTGCAGGGGCCGGGCTACAAGGCTTTTCGTGGCTACCTGGAAGGAACTCTAAACTTAGAAGAAGCAAAAGCGTTGTTCGTCCAAAATGACATGCAACTGGCAAAAAAGCAAAGGACGTGGTTTAGGCGGAACAATAGTATTCATTGGGTTTTAAACAGTGGTAAATCTGTAGATATCACTACAACGTTTTTGAACAAAAATCTGAAGTAATCGAATAGTTATCTGATACAATGTCCATATGATCGATCAATTGTTTGGCTCAAAGACGAGGGTAAAGCTGTTGCAGCTTTTTTACAGTAATCCTAATCGTTCATTCTATGTGCGCGAAATTACCCGTAAAATCGATGAACAGATTAACTCTGTAAGGCGGGAACTTTCCAACCTGCTGAATATTGGCATTATATCTTCGGATGACAATAAGAATCGTCTGTATTACGAGGTCAACCAGACATTTGAGTTTTATGATCCTTTACGGACTATATTTGGTGGTGGTCCGGCTGATGGAACTAAAGCGGCAGCCAAAGCCCCCGCCAGCAGCGCCCAAGCCCAGGATTTCAAGGCTCTGGGCAATGTGGAGCTCGTCGTCTATAGCGGCCAATTTACCCGGGATGACTCCAGTGGAATTGACATACTCTTTGTTGGCGACCTCAACCAAACCCAGCTGGCAAAATTTATCGAGGATCTTGAGGCCAAGGAATCAAAAGAGCTCCGCTATACCGTTATGAACCCTAACGAGTTCAAATACCGCCAGCAGGTGAATGATCGTTTTCTGTCGCTTTTGCTGTCGTCCAAAAAGCAGGTGCTGGTAGACAAGCACAATGTTTTGGCCCCGCCCAAGTCCAAAAACACCAAACCTGAGGAGGAATAGATCATGGAAATTCAGTATTTTGGGGCAAACTGTGTCCGGATAAGTACCAAAAAGGCATCCGTTATTGTAGATGACAACCTGCCCGATCTTGGCCAAAAGTCCGTAACCAAGAACGGTGAAATAGCTCTTTTTACTGGTCCGCATGGTGACCCGTCGCCCAAGGTCGATAAAAAAATAGTCATCGATCAGCCCGGGGAATATGAGGTGGCTGATACTTCTATACAGGGCATAGCTGCCCAAGCCCATATTGATGAAGCCGGGCAGAAGAACGCAACCATCTTCAAAATTGTTGACGACGACATTCGTGTCGTAGTCACCGGCCATATCTATCCTGAGCTAACCGATGATCAATTGGAAAGCCTGGGCATGGTAGATGTGCTGATTATTCCAATAGGTGGGAACGGTTATACGCTTGATGGCGTAGGTGCGCTGAAACTTATCCGTAAGGTCGATCCAAAAATCGTTATCCCAACCCATTTTGACGAAGAAGGCTTTACCTTCCCCGTACCTCAGCAGCCTTTGTCAGATGCTCTCAAGCCCCTCGCTATGGAGCCCAAAGAGACGGTTGCAAAACTTAAGGTCAAGCCTGCCGAACTGACAGACACCACACAGCTTATCATCCTCGAAAGGTAGCGCAGCGCGTGGCTGGCCCACACTCACTTTTCTCCCACCCCCGTTATTCCGGCCTTGAGCCGGAATCTAGGATAATAGATTACTCCTCTGGACGGTCGGGTCAAGGCTGGCATGAGTGTGGGTCAGAGCGCGTGGGCTTAACAAAAGCTCCCTATACTAGGGAGCTTTTTTAAAATGTGCCGCCGTCCTATTCGGACTTCGCAACGACAGGGGTCAGAAGCCCCTTTTTCTTAAGGGTGCGGATTGCCTGGGTGCTGATCTTCATGGTAACCTTTTTGCCATCTATCATGATGGTTTTGGTCTGAAGATTTGGCTTCCAGACTTTCTTGGTGTGGCGCTGAGAAAAGCTGACATTGTTGCCAAACTGTTTGCCTTTGCCAGTTAGTTCACATATTTGCATAATTCTATCCTTTGGCTCCTCGGATTTCTTCCGGATTCAAGGCTGAATTATATCTGTTTTGTCTCTTTTGGTCAACCCAGGTTATACTGGGTAGCATATGCAGTTTGCCGCTTCTGATATTGTCGCCATCATTGTTGCTATTCTATTTTCTATGGGCCTGCACGAGGCTATGCACGCTTTTACTGCTCACTGGCTTGGCGACCCAACCGCAAAAGACCTGGGCCGCTTAACGCTGAACCCTTTCAAGCACATAGATATCTATATGACACTGCTTTTACCGGTCGGGCTTATTCTGCTGGGATTGCCGCCTATTTTTGCTGCCAAGCCCGTGCCGTTCAACCCTACGCGCGTCAAATACGATGAATTTGGCGCAGCTCTTATTGGCGTAGCCGGACCACTGACCAACTTGTTACTGGCAATAGCCGGGGCAGGGGTCCTACGGGCTTTTAACCTGCCTTCCGGGCCTACTGACTTTGTCTTGATCTTTGTAATGGTGAATATAGCGTTTTTTGTTTTTAACATGATTCCGATACCTCCACTGGATGGCTCTCGGCTGCTCTATGCCGTAGCTCCTGAGCCATTGCAAAAAGTCCTCTACCAGATAGAAGGTATGGGTTTTTTGTTTTTGATTGTTATATTAGTGCTGTTCATACCAGTGCTGGGCCCGGTGATCGCCTATGTAAATGATGCCATTCTAACATTTCTGTTAAGTGGCACAGGCTTGATATAATACAAGGGCTGGGCGTCTGCCAAATGATAATCTGAATACTTATCATTCGGGAGCTCAATATTCGTGTGTGGCCGTGGCCGCACCGTGAGAACACCCACCTGGGTTCATACCAGGTTGTCATGCAGGCGTCTCAGCACTATGCCGCCCCTGTAAGGGGATTTTTCTTTTAAAGTCCAACAGGGTAAAATAGTATGTAGCTTCACAATTTTTCAAACCCAGCAGCTTTAGCTGCTGCCAAGGAAAACTGAGACGAGGTGACTGGCTGGGCTGTCCACGGTCGCCGGGCAAGCTTGTTCGGCCAGTCAGTAGCATTAACAATGTGGTAACCAATTCTTAAAACCAAGCAGCTTTGCTGCTTGATAACTAGAAACCAAAATCGCGAGAGGATTCGCGATTTTGGTAAGGAGAGGGCTTGGTAGGGTTACCAAGAGTGCCGGGCAAACTTGTTTTGCCGGCAGTCCGGTGACCCTACCATCACACCTCGACGGGGTGTAGCGCAGTTGGTAGCGCGTACGGCTGGGGTGAGAAGTGCCAGTGGCACTTCGCAAGGCCGGAAACTGATTGCAAGCTTGCTTGCAGTAAGTTGAGGCGGGGTCGAGACAGATTTGCAAGTTTTAACTTGCAAGTATGATCGTGACCGTGAGGACCTCATGGCCCCGAAAGTGCTATCGTTTAGTTAGAGGTTTTATCGGGGTGTAGCGCAGTTGGTAGCGCGTACGGCTGGGGGCCGTGAGGTCGCAGGTTCAAGTCCTGTCACCCCGACCATACAAAAAGCTCAGACTTTAGTTCTGAGCTTTTTGTATGGAATGAGACTTCGCAGGATATGGTTAAATAGAGGCATGATTGGTATACCCGATGATGGAAGCCCTGAAACCGAGCCCTTATTTGATGGCTTCCGACCAGAAGGAGTCAGGGTGGGGGACACGATAGGTGGTTTGCTGCCAGCTACTGCCGTAGATAGGATAGACTCAGAACAGTTGGGTATTTGAAGTTAGAAGAGTATATGATAATTGGATACCGGTGGATGGTGAAGTTCTGCCCCACGCTACTGAATGAACATCGAGTCGCCATAGCTTAGGAAGGCGTACTTTTCTTTTATAGCCTCGCGGTAAGCGTGGTCAAGGTTCTCCCACCCAGCCTTGGCTGCAGCTAACATAAGCACAGTTGACTTAGGCGCGTGGAAGTTTGTAAGCAAAGAATTAACCAATTTAAATTTGTACCCGGGGTATATAAAGATGTTGGCTTCACCAGAAATACTGTGCGGTTCACCTGCTAGAATAGTATCCGCTGCAAACTCTAAAGTGCGTGCTACTGTTGTACCAGCCGCTACAATATTTGATCTGTTTTTATGAATTTTTTGTAGTGCTTTTACCGTCTGCGCAGGAATCTCAAAATACTCGCTGTGCATGACATGTTCTGCTATATCATCGGAACGAATTGGCAGGAAGGTTCCCAGCCCGACGTGCAATGTCAGGTAGGCAACGGACACACCTTTTTGGATGAGTTTACGCTCAAGCTCATGTGTAAAGTTCAGCGATGCAGTAGGTGCAGCCACTGATCCCGGCTCCTTGGCAAAGACGGTCTGATAGCGTTGCACGTCTTCAGCTGTAGCTTCGCGGTGCATATAGGGAGGCAGGGGGACTGAGCCTTCATGCTCGGCCAGCTCTAAAAGATTCACCCTGCTGCTGAGTTCAGCTATGCCGCCTTCGGCTACCTTGTCTACGGTGACATTCGTCCCCTGAACACTTAACGTTTCCCCTGGGTTGACCTTGCCCCGGTAGAGCGCCTTTCTGTGGGTAAAGTCAGTGGTATGATGATCTTCCAGTAGCAGCAGCTCTCGCGGCTGTCCGGCTGCATTTACTGCTGACAGGCGGGCTTTAACGACTTTGGTGTTGTTAAGAACCACCAGATCGCCGGGCTGCAGGTAGTCGGCGAAGTCATCGTACCTCCGGTGTTCTATGAGGCCAGTCTGCCTGTCCAGTACCAAAAGTCGACTCTTGCCGCGTACTTTGGGCGGAAACTGGGCAATCAGGGCTTCCGGTAGCTTATAGGTGTAGTCCGAGACACGCATTAGAGGATATTATCTGTTACTATGGATTAGACTTCAATGCCTAAACGGGTCTCCCGGCAAGAGGCGAAATTTGACTTAGAAAACCGTCAGGATGGGATATGTGGCAAGAAAAAAATAATGAGCTGTCAAAAGAGTTTGAGTTTGCCGACTTTGCGGAAGCCTTTGCCTTTATGCAGGCAGTCGCTGCAGAGGCAGAGCGGCGGCAACACCATCCTCGCTGGGAAAATAACTGGAACAAGGTTCGTGTCTGGCTCAGTACACATGCAGCGGGCAAAGTAACAGATAAGGACAGGTCATTTGCAGAGTTTATTGAGGCACTTTACAAGAGTGGACAGGAGCCTACTGCTCCAGTAGCTACCGGAGGTACGTATAAGCATATTAAGCTGTACGCGGACGGTGGCTCACGCGGCAACCCTGGACCATCCGCCTCGGGCTATGTGCTTCTGGATGAAGATGACACGGTCATTATAAAGAGCGGTGTTTACCTTGGCATTACTACCAACAATCAGGCCGAGTATCAGTCACTTAAATTTGGCTTGGAGGAGGCGCAAAAGCTTGGCGCAAGCGAAGTAGAAGTCTATATGGACAGTCTTCTGGTCATCAATCAGATGAGGGGTATATTCAAGGTTAAAAACCGCGACCTGTGGCCCATCCATGAGGCCATCAAAGAGGTGGCAAAGCAGTTTAAGAAAATAACCTTTACCCATGTTCCGCGCGAGTTCAATAAATTGGCCGACGCAGAGGTGAACGAAACACTCGATGCCGAAGCTAAAAAATAAGCGGTTTGTGGTATAATATAGAGGTCAGATTGCCAGCTAATCGCCTGGGCTGTCGGAAACGATCGTCCAGGAGGAAAGTCCGGGCAGCATAGGGAAAGACAGTCGCTAACGGCGACCGGGGGCAACCCTAGGGAAAGTGCCACAGAAACGAAACTTCCCTGAGATTATTTGAAGGGTAAAGGTGAAACGAGTGGGGTAAGAGCCCACAGTCCTCTGCGGTGACGCCGGGGAGAGGTAAACCCTGTCTGCTGCAAGGAGGTGCACTTTCATAAGGTTCCCGCCGAAGGTGTACCATAAGATCCGCTTGATTCCGGAAGCAATTCCAGAACTAGATAGATGATTAGCAGTCCTGATTCGTTGGGGTGAACAGAACCCGGCTTACGTACAATCTGGCATAAAAAAGGCCACCTTTGGTGGCTTTTTATTTAACACGCATTCTAACACTTTCCATGGATCACTCTGCCACGGCACCTAGGATAGTTACTTCTGGGCGGCCTTCACTACAGTCTCAAATGCCTTCGGCTCATTGACGGCTAGCTCGGCTAGAATTTTACGGTCCAGGCTGACATTGGCTTTTTTGAGGCCGGCAATCAAGCGGCTATAGGTCGTACCATTCAGTCTGGCACCGGCGTTAATGCGGGCATTCCACAGTTCCCGGAATGTACGCTTGCGGTTACGCCGGTCACGGTAGGCATGCTGTAGTGATTTAGTAATTGCTTGCTTGCCACGCTTCACAGAAGAACGATTACCCCGGGTCATGCCCTTAGTGGCTTTGCGAATCTTCTGATGTCGCTTGTGCGTAGTAACTCCTCGTTTGACCCGCATATTAGACTCCTAGTTTTCGTTTAATGTTTTTAGCACTTTTGCCGACCACAAGTGTTGGTACTGCAAAACTGCGCTTGCGGCTGGCGCTTTTCTTTTGTAGCAAGTGATTTGCCCCGGCTCGTCCCTGAAGAACCTTTCCGTTCTTGGTGACCTTCATCCGGTCTTTGGTGCCGCTATGCGTCTTTAGCTTTGGCATGACTATTACTCCTTATGACAAAATTTAACTGTTTTCCAGCCAGTTGGGGTGATTGCTCTACGACAACTGTTTCCCCGAAGCCTTCTATAACCTTCTCGGCCAGCTTGAATCCTAAATCCTTATGGGCAAGCTCTCGACCCCGGTAAAATACCGTAATCTTGACCTTGTGACCAGCTTCAAGAAATCCTGTGACCTTCCTGAGCTTCACCCCAAGGTCGTGGTCGCTGATTTTGAGGCCAAAACGCATCTGCTTGAGTTCAGAAGCTTTGGCACTTTTCTTATTTTTTTGAGCCTGCTTAGTCTTTTGGTAGTTATACTTACCCCAGTCAACAATTTTGGCCACTGGCGGATTGGCATTGGGAGATATTTCTACCAGATCAAGTCCATGCTGCTCGGCTGCACTAAGTGCTTCGCCTCGCGTCATGACACCGAGCTGCTGCCCATCCTCATCAATAACGCGTAAGCTTGCGGCCCGAATATTGTGATTCAGGCGTGTATACTTGTCGATAGAATTTTCTCCTTTTAATCACTAACAATCACTAACGCTGGTTGACAGCATTTTAACAGATGCCAGAACAGAGGTCAAGCCATGAACGGGGTTTTATGCATTACTTGGATGATTTAGTACTTGCTGCCGATATTGTAGGGCTTCGCTTACGTGAGCAACCTCTATTTTGGCCTCATTTGCCAGATCTGCTATGGTGCGCGCTACTCTAATGATACGCATATAGCTTCTGGCGGAGAGGGTAAGGTGTTCCGCGGCTTGGTTAAGAAGATCTTCGGCCGCTTTCGTAAGACTGGCAAACTTCTTGATATCCTGGTTACTCAGGCTGGCATTTTGTTTCAGGGGATCGTTATATCGTGCAAGCTGGCGGTTTCGGGCACGTGTAACGCGTTGTTGGATCTTTGCACTTGTTTCTTCTTTGTCTCCACGCAGCAAGCTACGGTGTTTTACTTCATCCACACCTACATAAAGATCAATCCGATCCATGATTGGCCCAGAAAGCCTGCGATGGTACTTGCTAATTTCATAGGGCAGGCAAGAGCAAGACTTGCCCGTGCCATAATAGCCGCAGGGGCAGGGGTTACAAGTTGCAACCAACATAAAATTTGCCGGAAAGTTAATGCTGTCACGAGCGCGCGCTACCGAAATTACCCTGTCTTCAAGGGGCTGTCTCAGTGCCTCAATAGTGTTTCGACCGAACTCCGGGAACTCATCAAACATCAAAATACCCCGGTGTGCCAGACTAATTTCACCGGGCCGGGGATACTGGCCGCCACCGACTATAGATATTTCACTGGCACTGTGGTGGGGCGAGCGAAAGGGGCGTACTCTCACAATCTGTTCGTATTCTTTACTGGCTAGACTATGCAAATGGGTGACCTCCAGGATTTCCTCTAACTCCATTGGCGGCAGGATAGAGGGTAAAGCTTTCGCCAACATACTCTTACCTGTTCCGGGCGCACCGCTCATAAGGATGTTATGTCCGCCGGCTGCAGCTATCTCAAGCGCCCGTTTAGAGCGTCCCTGACCCGCCACATCCTTAAAGTCGTAGATGTATTCCGGGGATTTCACCAGAGGCGTATGCTCTCCCGATCTATGTCTTTTAAGAAGCACTGTCTTAGTGAGGTCCAGATACAACTCCCGCATATTTTTCACCGGAATAACTGCCAAGCCGGGAACAAGCAGGGCTTGCTCGGCATTGTCTTTAGGGACATAGAAGGTAGTAAGTCCCTTCTGGCGGCCTGCCAATAACTTGCCAATAATGCCACGTACTGCCCTGATATTTCCATCCAGGCCAAGCTCTCCGACGAAGGAAGTATGCGCTGAAACTGGTCCAGCAATTTGACCACTCGCCACCAGGATTGCCACGGCTATGGGCAAATCAAAGCTGGTACTGTCTTTGGGTATGTCCGCAGGAGCCAGGTTAATAGTAATGCGCTTTTTAGGAAGCTCCAACATGCTGCTGGCAAAGGCGCCACGAATACGCTCCTTCGACTCTTCTATTGCCTTGTTAGCAAAACCTACAATCACAATGCTCGGCAACCCGTTGGATACATGACACTCAACGTCAATCCTGATAGCCTGGTTGCCGGCGTCTAAAATGCTTTGGATGGTTGTACTCATGCAGGTTTAATTATTAAACAAGCCCTGCATATTGCAAGGCTTGTTTGACACATTTTTATGATAAGTCCGATTAGCTGCTTGCGACCCTCTTATGCAGAACAACGGCTTGCGAGAAGCCGTTGTTACAGAGTCGTTTTTGTTTTTGAGCACTTTTTTTATTCAAGTGCTACGCATATCTTAACCGACGATTTTGGCAACGTCAATAGCGATTATGGTCATTTTTTATAATACCTGTGTATAACTTTTTCCTGTCATGGATTCCCGTTCTTGCAGTATGGTTCAATCTTCTTGGATGTGGCTCATTACACGGCCCGATAGTCGATGCTTTTTGCGCTTTGATTACAAGGTAGGGTCTAAAGACTTAGGGTTGGTTGTTCTAATAACCTGACTCTCACTCAAAACCCTCCATTGTCATTCCCTGGCTCCCGTTCTCTGTAGTAAGATTGCGAGGATAAATGGCCAGGGAATGTCCAGTAGTTATTCTTTTAACTAACTGCCGGTAGGGAGGGGTTTTGAGAGTCGGGTTTAATGCTATTGCAAATATAGCCTGGACAGGTAGTGAGAAAATACTCTGCCTGTAACTTTTTAGTGATTCTTTGAGTATTGGGGGTGGTGCTCGTCAGCCGCTTGGGTTTTAAAAACAGAAATAAAGAAAAAGCGAACAAATAGGCAAGGCTGATCAACGAATGTACTACAAGGCCGGAATTGTCAAAGGATTGAGTGTCCGGACGGTGGTGCTAAACACCAGGTTCATTTTGCGACGTATAGTTCAGCACTTTTCTCCAGATGTTATGTGCCATTAAGTGGTAACTATGGGTTCAATAGTATAAAGGGATGGCTCTTCAGGATGAACAAAGTCTGTCCGGATATTTACTGCAGCCGGCAAAATTAGCCAAAGTTTTTTGGCTACATCCGCTGCGCCTGGGATAGTATTGCCGTTAAAAGTTTAGTAATCATTTTGCTCCTACTGCCAGCGAGGCAATAGTGTCTTGGCGGCCATACACACTCGTAAATATAGATTTTATTCAATAAGTAAACTAGTTTATCTTAGTGGTCGTTGTTTTAATAACTACCTTTATTTTTAATATACGATTCGCTATTTCAACGTCCGCAAGAAGTATCATTGTATAAAAAACTTCATGTATGGGTTGACATAAAACAGCAAAAGTAGTATATTGTCTAAGGTAAGTCAAAAACAAAAACTTACAGTCAGGATTCTCCTGCTAGCGCTCGATTCCGCCCAAGAAGCGGGAAAGAGCGGTCAGTCAAAGCCAAGGACGGTAAGCGCTATATAATTACATTAAAGAGCGGATTTACCGTCCGGGCTCCATGCTCAGCACTGCACTGGATGCAGTGCTTTTTGCGGTTTCGCTTATTTAACGATAAAGTTGAACACATAATGATGCGACGCACAAAGAGACTTGTATTACTATTTTCCCCTTTCGTAGGGGTGAGTTTCTTTATGCTGGCTACCAACCCTTACGCTTTGCCACTACCTCTGCTGCCCATTCCTTTCTTACTGCTTGGCTTGGGCAGCTACTACGTTACTAGTGCTATCTTACAAATGACACCGCTACCTGAGAGGAAGGCGAAGCTGGTGTCGGCTGTCCTTACCTCTATCGTGCTGCTCGGGGTTGTTCTCCAGTCAATCAGGCAGCTTTCCAGCAAAGACTTCTTGATCCTCTTGGCTCTTCTAGTGGGTATAACGTGGTACATGCGCCGGTTAGAGGTGTAATTTCTGTGGTCAGCCTAAGCTAAAATCTCGTGAAGCTGGAATTTAGATGGGCCAGGAAAACTGGCAAAGCTTGCTTTTAACTCTCAGGAAGTTCAGCCTGACTCCAGACTACATCTGTTAACAAGAAGGGTCTTTTGATATACTAGCCTAAGTTATGGATCCTCAGGAACAAGAACAAACTCCATCTTTTGAGTTGCCTCCTGCTAAGGCTACGGAACGTACCAATCCACCCTTACCGGAGGGGCAGTACGCTTCTCCTGACGAGGCTCAAGGTGCTACCGCTGTCGAACAGGGGATCTCCCAGTTCGTGCCGCCCCCTGTGGCTGGCTCGAGCCCAGCTCAGCAGTCAGCTGCTCAAGACTTAACCAGTGGCCAGTCGACAGGAGCGGTCTCAGCCGTTCCTGTTACTCAAACGCCGCAGATTGCCGACGATACTGACCTTATAGAAAAGGAATGGGTCCTTAGGGCTAAAGAGATTGTTGCACAAACAGCACATGACCCTCATCTTCAGAATAGAGAGATGAATAAGTTTAAGGCTGACTACCTCAAGAAGCGCTACAACAAAGCTATTAAATTGAGTGAAGACACGTAAAGCAGATGCTAACCATACTGCTAATATTCGGGATTTTTATACTACTCCTGGCTATGGCTGCACCCTTGGTTTTTATGCAGGTGCGTAAAATTTTCCGGGAGCAAAAGAATTTTGAACGTGGGCTAAAGATGGTACCACTGCTCATTCACTTACCACCTCCAAGCGACGACACTGAGGTAGGCAGCAGGGATGTGCGTGATGTAGTTGAAGAGAATATATCCAAGGCTCAGATCCTCTATAACATTATAGCCGGTACGGTGAAGAAAGGTTTTAAGCATGATTTTTACGGTCAGCGGCACTTTTCTTTTGAGATTGTTGGAAGTAAAGGGTTCGTGAGCTTCTATGCTGCTGTACCTATTGCGTTGGTAGAAGTAGTCAAACAAGGAGTTATTAGTGCCTATCCGGCAGCGCGGTTGGAGGAGGTCGCGGAACATAATATCTTTAGCCCTGTTGGGAAAATCAGCGGCACAGTGGGCGGAGAGTTCACTCTAAAAGAGCATTATGCTTACCCAATCGCCACCTATCAGGACCTGAAGCGTGACGCTATGCAGTCACTTTTGAATGCGCTTTCTAACTTGGATAAGGAAGATGGCGTAGGCATTCAGATTATGATGCGTCCGGCCAACCCCAGTTGGCGCAAGGCGGCCTCTGGTCTGGCCAGCAAGAAACGCAAAGGTAAGGAAAACAAAAAGGGTATGGATGCCTTCATGTGGTGGTTTAAGCACATCCCCAAGGCGTTTGTGCAGGCCCCTGAAGATAAAGGGGGTTCCGATAAGCCAGAGCTTTCCTCGTTAGAGCAGGCTGTGCTGGACTCCGTTGACGAAAAAACCCGACATCCTGGATATGAAGTGCTTGTTCGTGTTGTTGCGTCTTCAAACATCTCTCAGAAGGCTCAGGCTATCTTGAATAGCGTCATAGCATCTTTTGCTCTCTTTGATGCACCGGGTAAAAATGGTTTCAAGTTTACTCCCGCCAAAGACATTGAGCGGTTTGTAACGGCTTATATACTTCGTTTTTTCCCTCAGGCTTCAAACCAGAGCGTATTGAATTCAATCGAGCTGGCTACTTTGTTCCATTTCCCCGATCAGAAAAATATTCCTACTTCACAGCTGGAGCGCCAGACTTCAAAACAGGTTGATGGGCCCCGGAACATGCCTGACGATGGCCTGCTGCTAGGTTATAACGTCTTTCGGGGGGCTAAGAAGGCCATTAGGCTGGCCCTCGGTGATCGCCGTCGTCATATGTACGTTGTGGGTCAGACCGGTGTGGGTAAGTCTGTTTTTCTGGAAAACCTTGCACTCCAGGACATGCTGAACGGCGACGGCTTTGCCTTCGTGGATCCGCATGGCGATACAGCGGAAAACCTTTTAGCTATGGTGCCGAAAGAACGCACAGAAGATGTTATTTATTTCAGTCCCGCGGATATGGAACATCCTATGGGGCTCAATTTGTTCGAGTTCCATAGCAGCGAGCAAAAAGACTTTCTGATTCAAGAAGCCATCAACATGCTCTATAAACTATATGACCCGCAGCATCAGGGAATTATCGGGCCTCGTTATGAACATTGGTTCCGTAATGCTGCACTGACTCTTATGGCTGACCCCGCAGGCGCGACTTTCATTGATATACCAAAGGTCTTTACAGATAACAAATACGCTAAGCAAAAGCTTCAACACGTCAAAGACCAAACAGTCCTGGATTTCTGGAATAAAGAAATGGCTGCCACAAGTGACTACCACAAGAGTGAAGTGCTGGGGTGGTTCGTAAGTAAGTTCGGTGCATTTTTGTCTAATGAAATGATGCGCAATATAATCGGTCAAACCAAGAGCTCTTTTGACTTGCGCGACATCATGGATAACAAAAAGATCCTTCTGGTTAACCTTAGTAAAGGTAAGACGGGCGATCTAAACTCCAAGCTGCTTGGTATGATCTTTGTAATGAAGTTCCAGGCGGCTGCTATGAGCCGGGCTAATGTGCCCGAAGACCAGCGTCCGGATTTCTGTTTGTATGTGGACGAATTCCAAAACTTTTCGACCGATTCTTTTGCTACTATCATGTCCGAGGCTCGTAAGTATCGCCTTAATCTGATAGTGGCAAACCAGTTCACGACGCAGCTATCTGACGAAATCCGTGATGCCGTCTTTGGTAACATGGGTTCCATTATTTCATTTCGTGTGGGGCAGAATGACGTCGATTCCTTAACCCGTTATTTCCAGCCATTGTTTGACGGCGAAGATCTGCTGCGGGTGCCTAACTATAATGCTATCGTACGAACTCTTGTGAACGGTGTGCCAACGCAGCCGTTCAGTATGGCTGCACTGCCTCCACTCGGGAATCCCAACCCACAGCTTGCAGATGCACTTAAGCAGCTTTCGGCTGCTAAGTTTGGCCGGCCAAAAGCAAAGGTTTCAGCCGAAATATTTGAGCGGCTTGCCACCAAAGAGGAACCAAAGCCGGCATTTGGCCAGCCTGGCCGGTCGCCAGCTCCCGGGCCTCGCCCTGTTGGTCCACCCAAGCCCCAAGGGGCCGGATCCTTCTTGGATGAGTGGCTCACCAAACGTAACAGCCCGCAATCTCCCAGGATGCCTGCACAAAGGTCGGCAGCGGCCCCTCCATCGAATGGTGTCAGTAACAGGTCTGCCAGGCCACTCCAGCCCTCTGCAGGCCCCCCGCCTGGTATGGGTATGACTGCGCCACTCCAGCCTGCTGCGACCCCTCCTGTTCCTGTCACGTCGCCCCCACTTCAGCAGCAACATGTTATTTCGTCCCCGCCTCCTCTTCAGCAGGCTCCTCAGCAATTCGTCCCCACTCCTTTAGCGCCGTCCCCAGCCCCTCAAAATCTGTCAGTCGTCTCATCACAGCAAACACCACCCCAACTATCGCCTCCACCAGCGCCCTCCCAGCCAGATCCTGAGCCCTCCAGACCTATTGATGAGGTAGTTCTAAGTAACCTCAATAAAAATAAGACAGATGAGCCAGAAGACACAATTTATATAGACCAAGAGGGCACGCTGCATTTACGCCATCAGGGCCACGACAAGAACCCGCACCAAAACCCGTAGGGGCTGACTCCCTATAACTGTTTACGTCGAAATACTCTACCCATAACCTCTGCTAGCAGGCCAATAACAAAACCACTCCCTATGAGGAGGAAAAATAGAGTCAGGTTATACCGAAAGCCATACCTTTTGGCCATATATAAAACAGCGCCGCTTCCTAAGAACCCTATAATACCGGCGCCCAGTATGCCCGAAGGTCGGGCAATGGTCTTAGAGCTCAGTTCGCTTACGGGCTCGACCAAGCGATGGTGGATAACCTTGCTTGTAAGCTTGTCAAGCGGGCCAAGGTGGCTGCGTACCTTTTGCATTGTATGTTTGTAGGCATCGGCTTTAAGTGTTTTCTGCATACCTAAGACAGGCTGTTTGGCGTCCTGTTGATGCTCGCCAACTGTTATTTCCTTGGCACTGAGCGCAGTTTTATGGATACTTTCCTGCAGCTTGTCCAAGCTATGATCGTGCTCTACATCTTTTGCTGCTTCCTTGAGACGCTCCAGGTTTCGCTGGCTTGTTTCATGAACGTCCAGCTGTTCGTGACGATTGTCCAGGCCCTCGGACAGCTTTTCTGTCATATTACATACCTCCTGTAGATGTAAAATCAGTTCTAACGATATCCAGCTCCCTGGCAAGCAGCCTACTGCGCGCAAAGAAGTACGAGGTAAGCCCGGTGATTGCGAACGCCAGTACAAGTGTGGTTCCGGGACCAGTTTCAGGCATAGTGCTGACTCCAAGTTCGGCCGTCTTGGCAATGCTGGCTGGCAGCCTTACGTGCACGGAGTTCCCGTAATAGACATTGGTCATGACCAGGTCAAATGACCCAGGGTCAGAAGCTGAAACAGGGGTTTGAGGAACAGGCCCCTTAACCTTCACCGTGATTTGCTTAGCCAGTGTGGTCCCGGGGGGTATGTCCTCTTGGGGCCAGCTGACGATGTCTTTATCGTTTAGCTGTCCTCCGTGCAGATCAACTATAGTTGCGTACTCCAACACATCGGACATATTTTCCTCAACCACAAAGTCCTCCACAGTTTGTGTACCGGCATTTTTTGAGGTTAGAGAGTAGATAATAATGTCGTTGGGGCCAGCATCTTTTCCGTTTGCATCCGGTATATTTCGTGTTTGATTGCTTGCATTTTTTTGCAGCTCCAGGCAAGCAGTTGTTGCGTGATTCTCCCGGGCCTCAGGGCAGGGGTAGCATTCACTCTTGTTAGTTTGCTCTCCAGGTATGTTTGTACATACATCGCATTCTTCACGGTTTAACTGGATTCCAGGGATATTCAGGCAGACATCTTTAGGGGGTGTTGGCTTTTTGGGCGGTGCTGGTGGGGGCGGTGGCGTGTACTTGGCTTCTGTGACAATATTGCCGCACGTATACATAATCCTGATTGTTTGGCCTCGGGTGTTTTTGACGACCAACATCTTGTATGTAGATGATGCACCACTATCCCAGGCCCACAGATTTTTCATAGAGTATTCTGTGCCGTTAATCATGACTAAGTACTCATTTGTTGGTTTACCGGTTCGGGCAATGCGAGCTCCTTGCGGTACACGGCCCATAGAGTGAAGCTGCTTATTGTAGTCTGTCGAACGTACCATTTGGGTAGACGCCGTTGCAAGGGCATCGCAGCTGACCTGGTAATAGGCCATGATGCTGGAAAAATCCTGCTTATTTGTGCGGCAGTAGGCAACTGCCTGCTCACGTGTGGTGAAGCCGCCCCGAAGAACGTCATTATTTGATTCTGCCAGCGTTTGTTCAGGAGGGGAGGCAATCGCAAATACTTGTAACAGTACTGCCAGGGCAATAAATACAAACCCGGCCCGCCGGACCGCCTCTTCACCGTGCATTCGTTTGGCATAGAAAGCAACCTCCCCAATCAGACTTGGGTTAAACGGTAGGTTGCTAAGGAGTTTTTTGAACATTTTAGTTTTTCGCGGTTATATAAAATACTAGTGCTTATTGAACCATAAAACGATGTGTTCAAACAAGGGCCTTACAGTTGTAGACAGTGGATAAATCAGCTATACTAGTATTTGACTAGAAAGTAAGGTGTCAGGGTAGATTTATACGAAGGGGCTCATTAGAAGTGGCGAAACAAAAAGGCTATTCAGCTGATCAGATTCAGGTTCTAGAGGGTTTGGAGCCAGTCCGTAAGCGTCCGGGGATGTACATTGGTGGTACGGGCATAGAAGGCTTGCATCATCTGGTGTGGGAAATTGTAGACAATGGCATAGACGAAGCACTTGCAGGGTATGCAACTACGGTTGAGGTGACGCTGCAAGCTGATGGTGGGGTTAGAGTCTATGACGACGGGCGCGGTATTCCAACAGACATTCATCCTAAGACCGGTAAAAGCACGGTTGAAACCGTTCTGACGGTGCTGCACGCGGGTGGTAAGTTCGGCGGGGGCGGTTACAAAGTATCGGGCGGTTTACACGGTGTAGGTTCCAGTGTAGTAAATGCATTGTCATCCAAGTTTATAATTGATGTATTCCGTGAAGGTAAAATATTCCACCAGGAATATTCCACTGGTGCTCCAGAGGCCGATCTTAAAGTTACCGGAAAGACCGACAAAACAGGAACAGAGATCACCTTTTACCCCGATACCACTATCTTTGAAAGTACACAGATCACCTACGAAACAGTACTTGACCGCCTGCGCCATGCTGCTTACCTGACAAAGGGAGTCAGAACCTCTATTAGTGATGAACGAACAGGCACACGATATGGCTTCTACTTTGAAGGCGGCATCCAATCTTATGTAAAACACTTGAACGTTGGCAAAGAAGTTGTAGACGACGATGTATTTTATGTCGACAAGCAGGTCGATGATGTGCAGGTTGAAATTGCTCTGCAGTATACCGACGCCTACACAGAAACGGTTAAAGCTTTTGCAAACAACGTCTACAACCCGGACGGTGGTACTCACCTGACAGGGTTCCGGTCGGCTCTGACTCGCGTTATAAATGATTACGCCCGCAAAAACGGAATCTTAAAAGAAAAAGAAGAAAACCTTTCTGGTGAGGACACCAGGGAAGGTTTGACCTCTGTTATTTTGGTGAAGCTGCCAGATCCGCAGTTTGAAGGTCAGACCAAGAACAAGCTTGGCAACCCGGAAATTCGTGGTCATGTCGAACAAGTCCTGGCCGAATACCTCAACTACTACTTCGAAGAAAACCCAGCCATTGCCCGAAAAGTTGTCAGCAAAGGTCTGTTAGCGGCCCGTGCTCGCAAGGCTGCCCGCTCTGCTCGCGATAATATTCTGCGCAAAGGCGTACTTGATGGGGCAAGTATGCCCGGCAAGCTGGCTGATTGCTCTAATAAAGACCCCAAAACATCAGAGATCTATTTAGTAGAGGGCGACTCGGCTGGTGGCTCTGCCAAATCTGGCCGGGATAGTAAAAGTCAGGCCATCTTGCCGCTGCGCGGTAAGGTATTAAACGTTGAGCGCGCCCGACTGGACAAGATGCTCGCGAACAATGAGATTGTGAGCCTCATTAAGGCATTGGGTGTAGGCATCGAAGACTCATTTGATGTCAAAGGACTGCGGTATGATCGCATTATTATCATGACTGATGCCGATGTTGACGGTAGACATATTTCGACACTGCTTATGACGTTTTTCTTCCGCTATATGAAAGAAGTCGTCGACGGTGGACACGTATATCTAGCTAAGCCACCACTCTTTGAGCTGGTACGGTCAAGCCGCAAAAACCCAGTCTTTATTTATGACGAAGCCGAGCTTGATGTTGTGCTGGATGCTGCCGTGGAGCGGCGCAAAAAAGAAGGCGCCAGGATTGACCTTAACGACGACCGTCACAAACAGGCTGGTTTTAGTGAAGTAAAGCGCTACAAGGGACTCGGCGAAATGGATGCCGACCAGTTGTTCGAGACCACCATGAACCCCGAAAAGCGCGTTTTAGTACAGGTAAGAGTAGAGGATGCCGAAAAAGCCGATGCTATCTTTAACAAGTTGATGGGGACAGAGGTAGAACTACGCAAGGGCTTCATTCAAGCCAATGCTAAATTTGTGAAGGACTTGGATATTTAATTATGGATGATGATCAAACAGCTACACCGCTAAGTCAGGATTCACCTGATGAAAACATGCAGCAGTCGGGTATCGAAATTGTCGAAGGGCTCGATCACTCTCGTCAGGTAGAACTCCGTACTATGGAACGCGTTATGGAGGATAGCTATCTACGCTACTCCATGAGTGTCATTATTGATCGGGCGTTGCCGGATGTGCGTGACGGCCTTAAGCCCGTTCATCGTCGGATTCTCTATAATATGAATGAATCGGGTCTGCGTAGCACTGCACGTCATCGTAAGAGTGCTAACGTAGTTGGTGAAGTAATGGGCCGGTATCACCCACACGGTGACTCATCAATCTATGATGCAATGGTGCGTATGGCGCAGCCATGGGCCATGCGGTATCCGTTAGTGAACGGGCAAGGTAACTTTGGTAGTATGGACGGTGATCCACCTGCTGCTATGCGTTATACCGAGGCAAAGATGGCTCGGCTGGCTGACGAGACACTGGCTGACATTGACAAAGAAACAGTGGACTTTAGGGACAACTACGACAATACGCGTAAAGAGCCAACGGTCTTGCCTGCTAAGCTACCAAATTTACTTCTAAACGGCCAGTTGGGTATCGCAGTCGGTATGGCTACTAATATCCCGCCGCATAACCTTACCGAGTTGGTTGATGCCGAGGTAGAGCTGATTGATAACCCAGAAGCCACACTGGACGATCTACTAAAGCACGTAAAAGGTCCTGATTTCCCGACAGGAAGTACTATCTATGGTAAGGATTCGATCAGAACTGCATATGCTACAGGTCGTGGCGGTGTAGTAACCCGGGGTGTGGCCGAGATCGTAGAAGGCAATAAGGGCCGGCATCAGATTATCATTACAGAAATCCCTTATGCCTTGAACAAAGAAAACCTTGTGCTCAAGATTGCCGAACTGGTCAACACCAAGAAGATTACCGGTGTAAGCGACCTGCGCGACGAGACTGCCCGTGGCAAGGTGCGTATAGTAATTGACCTAAAGAAGGATGCCTACCCAAAGAAGCTGCTGAATCAGCTCTACAAACTGACCCCGCTGCAAACGACCTTCCATTTTAATATGATGGCATTGATTGACGGTATTCAGCCCCGAGTGCTTGGGCTTCAGGAAATCTTACAGGAGCATATAAAGCATCGTCAGGTTGTAGTTCGTCGTCGCACTGAGTTTGAACTGCGCAAAGCAAAAGACCGGGCGCATGTTCTAGAGGGCCTTAAGATCGCGCTTGATCATATTGACGAGGTTATCAGGGTTATTCGAGCCAGCCAGACCGCAGACGAGGCTCAGGCCAACTTGATGACCAAGTTCAAGCTTTCCGAAATCCAAGCCAAAGCTATTCTGGCCATGCAACTGCGCACACTAACCGGTTTGCAGCGTCAGGCTATTGAGGATGAGCTTGCTGAACTCGTGAAGCTCATCGCCAAGCTCCAGGCTATCCTGGCTGACGAAAAGAAGATTCTTAAGATCATCAGAGATGAGCTACTGGAAGTCAAAAAACAGTACGGAGATGAACGCCGAACAAAAGTTATTAATGGCGAACTAGGTAAAATGAGTGACGAAGATCTTGTTCCCGATGAGCAGGTCGTTGTTACGCTTACATCGGCAAACTACATTAAACGCAGTTCTATAGCAGAGTATAAAAAGCAGGGAAGAGGTGGTAAAGGCCGCCGCGGAATGGTCACCCGGGAAGAGGACGTGATCGAGCATGTGGTCAATGCCAGCACACACGATTTCCTCCTGTTCTTTACCAATAAGGGCCGGGTCTTCCGTATTAAGACATATGAGGTACCAGCGACCAGTCTGAGTGCAAAAGGCATTGCTATTGTGAACCTGCTGCAGCTCCAGCCAGAAGAAACAGTAAGCTCTGTCATCAATGTCAGCAAACAATCCAATGGCGTCAATCTGCTGATGTGTACTATGAGGGGTGTTGTGAAGAAGACCCCATTTGAGCAGTATCAAAATGTCCGTCAGAGCGGCCTTATAGCCATTAATCTGGATGATGGTGACGAACTGAAATGGATCCGGATGACCAATGGTGATAACGAGGTGGTTATTTCTACTCAGCAGGGTCAGGCTATTCGCTTCCACGAAAAAGACGCCCGCCCTATGGGCCGCGTATCCCGTGGTGTGCGCGGAATCCGTCTGCGTGCTGGCGACAAGGTCATTGGCATGGATATCGTAGAGAAAGACTCGAATATTTTTGTTATCAGTGAGCACGGTTATGGCAAGCGAACCAAAATATCCCAGTTTACTGCACACGCCCGTGGTGGCGTAGGCATTCGTTCTGCTGTCGTAAATACCAAGACAGGGACCCTCGTGGGAGTAAAGACCCTTGTAGATGACAGCCAGGAAGTCATACTCATCTCCAAAAATGGTCAAACCATTCGCCTGGGGTTGAAGGATATTCCTGCACTTGGACGGGCAACCCAGGGGGTGCGTATCATGCGCCTGAACGATGGCGATAAGGTTGTGTCATTGGCACTGGTAGATAAGACCATTGCTGAGGAACTGGACGATGAAGAATTACCAGCAACTGAATGATTCAGACATGCACTCCCTTAACAGAGTAGTTTGTACAACTTTGTTGTAAATTTTCCACCGGACGTAAAAATGCTTGACAGAGAAGGCGCGTAAGAGGTAAGATTGTCTGAGTCTTCGGAGTGTCTGTATGGGTATCTCCAAGAATGGACGTTAAAAACTTATGTAGTGCAAATCAACGTCAGTTCATGTTTTGAATTGTAAGAAAATGTAAGTCAGTGTGGTCTTCGGATCACATGTTCGACTGAAGTTGGAATCACATTCTTTTTTGGAGAGTTTGATCCTGGCTCAGGATGAACGCTGGCGGCGTGCCTAATACATGCAAGTCGAGCGGTAAGGCTCTGCACAGGTTGTTTGATCGGGATTTATTCCTACGTTTCCTCCGGCTAGAGGAAATAAAAGATCGAATGATGTGTGTAGAGTACACGAGCGGCGGACGGCTGAGTAACGCGTAGGAACGTACCCCAAAGTGAGGGATAAGCACCAGAAATGGTGTCTAATACCGCATGTGGTCTAAGGATTAAAGCTTCGGCGCTTTGGGAACGGCCTGCGTATGATTAGTTTGTTGGTGAGGTAATGGCTCACCAAGACTACGATCATTAGCTGGTCTGAGAGGATGATCAGCCAGACTGGGACTGAGAACGGCCCAGACTCCTACGGGAGGCAGCAGTAGGGAATTTTCCACAATGGGCGAAAGCCTGATGGAGCAACGCCGCGTGCAGGATGAATGCCTTCGGGTTGTAAACTGCTTTTATATGTGACGATTATGACGGTAGCATATGAATAAGGATCGGCTAATTCCGTGCCAGCAGCCGCGGTCATACGGAAGATCCAAGCGTTATCCGGAATTACTGGGCGTAAAGAGTTGCGTAGGTGGCATAGTAAGTAGATAGTGAAATCCTGGGGCTCAACCCTTTAAACATTATCTAAACTGCTAAGCTAGAGGGCGAGAGAGGTAGCTAGAATTCCTTGTGTAGGAGTGAAATCCGTAGATATAAGGAGGAATACCGATGGCGTAGGCAGGCTACTGGCTCGTCCCTGACACTAAGGCACGAAAGCGTGGGGAGCGACCGGGATTAGATACCCCGTTAGTCCACGCCGTAAACGATGGATGCTAGCTGTTATGCGTATCGACCCGCGTAGTAGCGAAGCTAACGCGTTAAGCATCCCGCCTGTGGAGTACGAGCGCAAGCTTAAAACATAAAGGAATTGACGGGGACCCGCACAAGCGGTGGAGCGTGTTCTTTAATTCGATGGTAAGCGAAGAACCTTACCCAGGCTTGACATCCTTGGAAGGCTTCCGAAAGGAAACTGTGCCTTCGGGAACCAAGTGACAGGTGTTGCATGGCCGTCGTCAGCTCGTGTCGTGAGATGTTTGGTTAAGTCCATCAACGAGCGCAACCCTTGTGATTAGTTGAATTTTTCTAATCAGACTGCCCCGGTAACGGGGAGGAAGGAGGGGATGATGTCAGGTCAGTATTACCCTTACGTCTGGGGCTAGAAACACGCTACAATGGCCGGTACAAAGGGCAGCCAAGTCGCGAGACGGAGCAAATCCCATCAAAGCCGGTCCCAGTTCGGATAGCAGGCTGAAACTCGCCTGCTTGAAGTCGGAATCGCTAGTAACGGTGAGTCAGCACATCACCGTGAATACGTTCCCGGGTCTTGTACACACCGCCCGTCAAACCATGAAAGTCGCCAATACCTGACGTCCTAGCTTGCCTAGGCCTAAGGTAGGGGAGATGATTGGGGTTAAGTCGTAACAAGGTATCCGTACCGGAAGGTGCGGATGGATTACCTCCTTTCTAGGGAGTAAAACTAGCAGCATGCGGATTTATCCCATGTGAGCTAGGTCGATCCTTGGCAATCACATTAAAGCTGGTGGTTGTCGCTAAGGAACTAGCTTTAACGACCTGGCGTTGATAGGCACTACAGAAGTTTTTAACTTCCAAAGAAAAAGCTCATTTGCGAGAGAGCTTTTGCGAAAAGGACTACCTTAGGTAGTCCTTTTCTGTATACTTTATTATCTAGGGGAAGGTGGAAGCACAGACTTAACCTCAGTCTTAGAATGGTTGGTAAGGATAAAAGTACGGCATTTTTACCAAGTGACGGTTATGTTTCCTGGTCAGCCTGTTGTCTAACAGGGGCGTTTCAGGTACAATACGCTGGTCTAAAGCCAATTTACCAAACCAAGCAACTTGTTGCTGTTTGGGAAATTGAGAGGAGATGGCTTGATTGGATAGACACTTTTGCCGAGCAAACTTGTTTTGTCGGCAAATTGGCTATCCAATCATTACACATCGACGAGGGGCGTTAGCTCAGTTGGCTAGAGCACCTGCTTTGCAAGCAGGGGGTCCGGGGTTCGAGTCCCCGACGCTCCACCAGTTTTTGTGCCCAACCTTGGTTGGGTGCAGAAACTGGTCTGAACGACCAGACGAGAACCCCGAATGCCCGAAGGGCAGGGTTCGGTGAAGCAAAGCCACGCACAGGAGCTTGCTCCGAGCATGGCTGCAGCGGAAAAGGACGAAGTCCGCTGTCCCCGACGCTCCACCAGGTTTCACTGTTTCTCGACTCGTGGGCGATTAGCTCAGCTGGTTAGAGCGCGTCACTGATAATGACGAGGTCGGAGGTTCGAGTCCCTCATCGCCCACCAGTGGAGAAACAAGTAATTATTAAATGGTTGTGGTGGGAAAAAAGGATATATATGAAATTATTTCGCACCACACTAGCAGTAGCGGCCATCGTTCCAGTCCTGGTTGCGAGCCGTGTCGAGGCTGCTACCCAAGCCTGGGTAGTTTCTTATAATTACAAGAAGCTTAATAACACCACCCTTGTATCGGCAGCCGTTACGCAAGATGCCGGTGATCAGACGTATGCCATTCAAGAACGTCCTAACAACGTAAAGGTCACGGCTCCCCTTACTAACACTGGTGGTAACACTCGCGAGTTTTTCTGGCCCGCAAGTGGTCCAGATGTAACAGATAGTGAGTCTTGCGCAGTTTGGTCTAAGCAATATGCAGCTCCAGGGGTAACTACCGATAGTATTACCCAGCAAGGTGCAGCGCTCCGTATCGTCCAAACTCCCACTAGTACGCGAGGCATAACCGTCACGAAGAATATATTTTTCGGTGCTACATGGTTCTTTAATGTGCACGTGTGGGACTCTGCCAGCAATGAGCCTTTTACACAGCTAGCTGGCTTTGATATGAGTGAAGTTATGGGTAAGATGTGGTGGGATGAACAGGGTAGTCTTCAAAGTAATCTGAAGCCTCTTCCATGGCACTTGTGTGCCCGGACCGTTGGCAATACCCTGAAGTTCAAAGTCTGGCCTGATGATGTAACTCCACAACCTTCCTGGAATGACAGCCGCTATGTTCGTGAAGTGCAAATTCCTGCAGCTTGGGATGTGCCGGGTAAGGCGGGGTGGTATATCGGTCACCTGAATCCTGGTCATTCAGCCGAATTTCAAGGCCTGCAGACGCAATATCGCTAGTTCTGATAGTTCAGGGAGTATACTCACCCACCTCTAGCCATGGTTTCATATTCTTATGTTTACGCAGGCAAGCCATAATTGCACGTTAGAAGGGTTAAACTGTAGACTTTTTTGCAGCATTATATGCTTGACCGCCTCTGTTATTGGTGCTAGAATGTCTTGAGCTGCTTGAGTTTAGGCACGAGGAATCGTATAAACCGCCAAGCTTCTAGCGTAAACTCAAGATACAGTGCTAGAAACAAATTGTTTTATGGGACTCTTGAGTTCGTATCTTAACAACTAGGTCAAATTTTTGAGATTAAGGCAAACGGCATAGAATTGGTAATACCAATAACTAGTCATTGCACTAATGGTAATTCTGATTTATCAGGGTTACCTATCGTAAAAAGTTACTCAAGCGCGCACAAGGGATGCCTTGACATAAGATACCGATGAAGGACGTAAGGAGCTGCGATAAGCTTCGGGGAGCTGCTAACTAAGCTATGAACCGAAGATTTCCGAATGGAGAAATCCGGCTGGGGTCATGCCCAGTCATCTCAGGCTGAATACATAGGCTTGCTGAAGGTAACCGGGGGAACTGAAACATCTTAGTACCCTGAGGAAAAGAAAGTAAACAACGATTGCGGTAGTAGTGGCGAGCGAATCCGCAAGAGCCCAAACTTTTTAGGTTTCTGTCTGTTAATTCAGACGGATAAGTTGATAGACGAATATCTAAAAGGGGTTGTGACATAACAAACAACCAAGACGGAGCACTAGATTCATCTAGAATTCCGTTTTGGAAGCAGGTGCTATCACCAACCTGCATAAGGTAAGAAATCAGCGATGCGAGCAGAACGGCCTGGAAAGGCCGGCCATAGACAGTGAAAGCCTGGTATGCAAAGTTTCGCTAACCTTATATTTGTTAGGGATCCGATGATCCCATGTAGATATGCAAATATTTACATTTGTCGAGTAGGTCGGGACACGTGAAACCTTGACTGAAGCTGGGACGACCACGTCCCAAGGCTAAATATATCTTATGATCGATAGTGAACGAGTACCGCGAGGGAAAGGCGAAAAGAACCCCGGGAGGGGAGTGAAATAGAACCTGAATTTGTGTGCGTACAAGGAGTCGGAGCCCTTCGGGGTGACGGCGTGCTTTTTGTAGAACGATCCAACGAGTTAATTGTCGTTGCAAGCCTAAGACATTTGTCGGAGGCGTAGTGAAAGCGAGGCTGAATAGGCCGTTGGGGTCTGGACAGGGACAGAAATTGGCTTTGAGAACTAAAATCAGAGTCTGAAATGGCGGAAAATTGCCGAAATGTATAGGAATACATATCGGAAATTTTACACCATTTGCAGGCAACTGATTTTAGCTCGCAATAACCATTTCTGCCTCTATCCAGACCCCATTAGTAGCGGCAATTAGACCCGAAACCAGGTGACCTAACCATGGGCAGGTTGAAGCGCAGGTAAAACTGCGTGGAGGACCGAACCGTAGGGTGTTGCAAAACCCCCGGATGACCTGTGGTTAGCGGTGAAATGCCAATCGAACCTGGAGATAGCTGGTTCTCCTCGAAATAGCTTTAGGGCTAGCGTTGTACGGTAGCTGACTGGGGTAGAGCTCTGTTTCGGACTGGGGCGCGCAAGCGTACCCACCCTTGACAAACTACGAATACGGTCAGTGGAACTACAGCAGTTAGAACGTCGGGGCTAAGCTCGGCGCTCGAAAGGGAAACAGCCCAGACCATCATCTAAGGTCCCTCAGTCTATGCTAAGTGGGAAACGAGGTGAGATTTCTTAAACAACGAGGATGTTGGCTTAGAAGCAGCCATTCATTTAAAGAGTGCGTAACAGCTCACTCGTCAAGAGATCTTGCGCGGAAAATGTAACGGGGCTCAAGCATAGCACCGAAGATATGGATGTGTACATTTATGTATGCGTGGTAGAGGAGCGTTCCTCTCTGCGTCGAAGTCGGACTGTGAGGTCCGGTGGAGCGTGAGGAAGTGAGAATGTTGGAATGAGTAACCATAAGGCAAGTGAGAATCTTGCCCGCCGAAAGAGCGAGGTTTCCTGGGCCACGGTAATCGTCCCAGGGTTAGTCGGTCCTAAGCCGAGGCGCGTAGCGTAGGCGATGGACAACGGGTTAATATTCCCGTACTAGCTATACATTGTTATCAGTGCGCATCATGTTAGTAGGAGCGGATTCATGGTTATATCCGTCTAAGCAGCGTAACAACTGCGAATGAGAGGCCTTTATTGGCTGATTCTTGCGAGAGTGGTGACCAGAAAAGCTTGATAACTTATGTGTATGGCTATCCGTACCGCAAACCGACACAGGTGCTCAGGTCGAGAAGACCAAGGCGTACGAGTGAATCTTCGTTAAGGAACTCGGCAATACAGCGACCGTAACTTAGGGATAAGGTCTGCCTGGGTATGCCGCAGTGTTTCCAAGACACGATTAGAAGAGTAACAATTGTTCCTAAAAGGAACTTTACGATACGACTCAAAATTGAGATAAGTGACATCATACAAAGTGTGTACTCTTAGGAGTGTACCCTTTGTGCAATTGGAACCACTGCGGCATATCTAGGCCGCAGCTAAGGAGCCCACGCAACTGTTTACCAAAAACACAGGTCTCTGCTAACACGAAAGTGGATGTATAGGGGCTGACTCCTGCCCGGTGCTGGAAGGTTAAGGGGAGCGCTTCACGGTGCGAACTGAAGCCCCAGTGAACGGCGGCGGTAACTATAACCGTCCTAAGGTAGCGAAATTCCTTGTCAGGTAAGTTCTGACCCGCACGAATGGAGTAATGATGTGGGCACTGTCTCAACGAAGAGCTCGGTGAAAGTGCATTGACGGTAAAGATGCCGTCTGTCCGCAGCAGGACGAAAAGACCCCGTGGAGCTTTACTACAGTTTGACATTGGGCATAGGTACAATATGTGTAGCATAGGTGGGAGACTTTGAAGCCAGGGCGCTAGCTCTGGTGGAGTCACCGGTGAAATACCACCCTTATTGTATTTGTGTTCTCACCTCAACCGTTATCCGGTTTGGGGACAGTGTCTGATGGGTAGTTTAACTGGGGCGGTTGCCTCCTAAAGAGTAGCGGAGGCGTTCAAAGGTTGGCTAACTTCGGATGGAAATCGAAGTGATAGTGCAAGCGCATAAGCCAGCTTGACTGTGAGGCCTACAAGCCAAGCAGACACGAAAGTGGGAGCTAGTGACCCGTCGTATTTTAACTTCGGTTATATGAAAGTGGGATCGACGACGCAAACGGATAAAAGTTACCCCGGGGATAACAGGCTTATAGCGCCCAATAGTTCACATAGACGGCGCTGTTTGGCACCTCGATGTCGGCTCATCTCATCCTGGGGGAGGAGCATCTCCCAAGGGTCCGGCTGTTCGCCGGTTAAAGAGGTACGTGAGCTGGGTTCAGAACGTCGTGAGACAGTTCGGTTTATATCCGCTGTGGACGATAGGAAATTTGAGAGTAGCTGTCCCTAGTACGAGAGGACCGGGATGGACGCACCGCTGGTGTACCAATTGTTCTACCAAGGGCATTGTTGGGTAGCTATGTGCGGAAAGGATAAGCGCTGAAAGCATATTAAGCGCGAAGCCTCACTCAAGATTAGATTTCCCTATGAGGACACTGAAAGACGATCAGTTTGATAGGCGCAAGGTGAAAGTGCAGTAATGTATTGAGCCAAAGCGTACTAATAGTCCCATTGACTTTTTACGAACTCTGATCAAACCTTGAAGATATTATTTTAGGCTTTGCCTAAAAAACATCTCAGGGATGATCAGAGGTAAGTGCATTGACTAGTTATTGGTGAAACTATATTCACCACTGTTTGCCTTAATAATTCAAAAAAACGTGCAATTGCATGGACACTGCCAGATATACCATTTGTGATATATGTTACATTCATAGATATACCACACATGATATATTCAACTCGGTGCCCATGGCGTGAGGGAGACACCTGTTCCCATACCGAACACAGCAGTTAAGCCTCATAGCGGTTACAATACTTGGGGGTTCACCCCTGGGAAAATAGCACGGTGCCGAATTATAAAAAGACCATCCGAATAGGATGGTCTTTTTCTATTTTTTGGCTGGCACCGTGCTATTTTCCCAAGAGGAAATAATTGAAAATAGCGGGTTTGGTAACTATAGGTGCCTGTTCACTTAATTTCTAAAGGCAACGACTCCCGGTCTCTCAAATACAACTTGAGGGCTTAGGCCAAAATATGCTTCCCTGAAAGCCTGTGCGTCGTTATCTGTTAGTTCGTACTTTGGCGCCTGGTCTATTCCCCCGTTAAAAGCGTTTTGACCAACGATGTAGGGCCGACATTCGGGTGCTGTTACTAAAAAGTATATGTCAGCTCGTCTGCCGTGTCGGTGAGCGAGTGTCTGCTCATAGTCTGAGGCGACAAATGATTCACCATCTTTCCTGGCTATAAACTGGATAGCCAGCATGGTGTGATCGTCTGACTTACAAAGTGAGGGATAGGCTATCCATTTCGTTGCAAAAACATCTATCTCATCTGCCCCAAACGACTCAAACGGTTCTTCCAAGTGTAGGCTACTCTGGTCAAACCCAATAGTTGTAACCTCCTGCGGCTCAATCTGGTCATCTAAACTGCCTGCAAGCGAGAGAGATTGGTGGTGCATATCCAAGTACAATCGCTCCCGGGGTGACAATCTCTCTAAAAAACCTTCCCTTTCATCCATGAGCTAGATTGTAACAGAAGACACCTGTAACCGCTCACTGCCTCTAAAACAGAGGTGATGATTAATCAGTTTCACTGGCACCAAAAACTGCTCAATCTGTTACTAAAAATCCTATTTTATACTTGTCGTACAAGATAACAGGGATGGGGAGGCTGTGAGCGGTTGCAGACACTTTTATTGACATAAGCAACAAGCAATGTTATCATAAGCTCATTCGATAGGGATAAGAGGGTTCAGCCATTTTTTGGCCGAACTCTTTTTTTACCGTATTGATCTATGCCAGATTCTAAGAATCCGGTAAGGAAGCCTCACTAACCAACCAAAAGGAGTTTTGGAATATGGCTGGAACAACCACTGGCGGCAAGCGTGCCGCTGAGACCAACAAAAAGAAGCACGGTGCTGATTTCTACGCAAAAATCGGTGCTATGGGTGGCAAAAAGGGCAAGACCGGTGGCTTTTACGCTAACCGCGAACTCGCTCGCATTGCGGGTGCCCGTGGCGGCCGTGTAAGCCGTCGTGGCAAAAAGCCTGTCCAGGCTTAAGCTAGACAGACTTAGCCAAAGGTCGTCTGAGGTTTTACTTCGGGCGACTTTTTAATCCAACAGCAATTCCCCGAGCGGAAGCTCGTGGGATGGAGTTGCCTCCCCGCATCTCTCTAGGTGCGTCCGGGCGTTCACCTAAGTAGCATATACTGTACTCATGCCCGTGTATCGACGAATGAGCCACTGTGTTTTTCTGTGCGACTTCCACTTAGTGTGGCCGACCAAATACCGACGCAAGATCTTCAATGAGGGGGTTCAGGGCTACCTCAAAGAATTCCTGGCCTCCTGGCCCGAGCACCATCCCGACATCATCCTGAAGACAGTGAACACTGACCAGGACCATATCCATTTGCTTGTCTCCATTCCTCCCACCAGATCAGTCGGGATGGTCGTTGGAACCCTGAAAAGCGTGACAGCAGCAGCCCTGAACGACAACTTTCCGCATCTCAGAAAAACCTACTGGGGTACCAGAAGTATTTGGTCGGCTGGCTACTTTGCCAGTACCGTCGGCATCAACGAAGAGGTCATTCGTCGATACATCGAAAACCAAGGCAAGGATGATGCGGGGCACACTAATCTTCGATTAGTGTGAATAACACGATACCCCGAGCGGAAGCTCGGGGAGGTTCATTTTGTTTTCCGCTGAGGCGATAGGGGCGGCAAAATCGTGATGCACTAACGCCCCAGAGGGCATGGCAGTTATGGCAGCTGTATTCTGTGGCAGACACCTGGAGGCTCACTGTGCTGCACCGGGGGCAGGTTGCCCTTTGGTGGAGCCAGTCCCTATAGGTATCCAGGCAATCCTGGATGTGATCCTCGCTGATCTGTATGTCAAACTGCTTTGCCAGGTCTTGCGCCTTTTGCCAAGCTGCGACCTCAAGCAACAGTAACTCTATATCACGGTGATAGTTTTGGTGTCCCAGAAGGGCGTGTGACGCCTCGTGGAGTAGTGCCCAAAGGTCTTGGGGCTCATTCTTGTGATCTACTTTGTAGATAATCCTCGCTTGTTTGGGCGACCACGAGAAGGCCTCTCCGGCCTCAAATGAAACACCGTCTGGAAGGATTTTCTTAAGCTTGGGGAAGAGTTTCAAGAGACTGCCTGACGAGCTCGTAGCATCCATAAATAACTCCATCTTCCTTATGACTTGCAGCAAGAAGGGCTTTCGGGCGCCTTACTACCGGGTGCAGTTCTTTTTCCAGGTAGGTAGCAATGGTCGGCGTGAATTTATCAGCAAATTGCCCAACCCCGCCGCCAAACACGATAACCTCAGGCTGCAAAACTGAACAAATTGCTCCGATGCCCATACTAAGGTTGATGCCGATCTCATGCCAGGACTCATGATCAGTTATCTCAGAAGCATACTTGCCAAAGCGGCTTACTACTCCACGCCCGCCCGCAAAGTCTTCCCAATGATTTACTTTTCCATTGAACACAAGAGGCATCTTTCCCATTTCAGTGTCCTCAAGTAACTTGGCGATACGACCGTCTTGAATAAGTGCACCGCCTATGCCGGTACTGACAGTCAGGTACAGTACCCTTTGATAAGAATCCTTGAGTAAGGCGGCCTCCGCGAGTCCTCCCAACCTGGCATCGTTTTCTATGATAACCCGCAGACCGCCCAAGTGATTACTGATATCTTCAAGGATACGCTCGTTTTGCCAGGGCAGATTGCCAAGGGCAAACACTATGCCCTTTTGGCGATCTAAAAGCCCCGGGATAGCAACGACCGCCACCTCAAGGTTACTTGTAGATAAATTAGCAACGTTTTTTGCCAATTCATCTAAAAATTCCTGATAGTCCCGGGGTGTAGGAAATTTTAGCCTCTCCTGTATCTCTCCCTCATTACTGAAAGAGGCAACAAGCGTCTTTGTTCCGCCAATGTCCACTGCCAAATACATATGAGCTTAGTCTAACAAGTTAACCCCGGAAATTAAAGAGAACCCTGGACTTTGACTTCAAGAGAGGTAACAGATATACTAGTAACCAAGTCTGGCGGGGTTAACAGTCTACGGGCTGCCGCAGAAAATAAGGAGGCATGTAAAACATGTCAAAATCTAGCATTACTATGGACGAATTGCTAGCGTCCGAAGAAATCAAGCAACTAAAGACGGGCGATGTCATAGAAGGCATCGTAAGTTCCGTACATAAGCACGAAGTCTGGATTGACCTTGGCGCCAGTGGCGTGGGTGTTGTGATGCGCCGCGAAATCAGTCACGGCCAGCAACTTGAAAAGGACCAATCGGTAGTCGTAAGCGTGATTGATCCAGAAATGGACGAAGGTTATGCGCTGCTGAGTATGCGCCGCGCTGCCAAAGACCGTGGCTGGGACCAACTGCAGCAGGCCTTTGAGAAGGGTGAGATACTGGATGTAACACCATATGACGCCAATCGGGGCGGTCTGCTTATAGAACTGGAAGGAATCCGGGGCTTTTTGCCAGTGTCCCAACTGGCTGCCGGCCACTATCCCCGTGTTTCTGGTGCCGACAAGGATGAAATCCTTCAAAAACTCAACCAGCTGGTCAACCAGACCCTGCGTGTTCGTATTCTGGATATTAGCCGCAAAGACAACAAGCTGATTTTCTCCGAAAAGGAAGCCGTCAAAGACGAAATGCAAGAACGGTTTGAAAAACTTAGTGTGGGTGACGTCGTAAAAGGTGTCGTAACGGGTGTGATCGATTTTGGCGCATTTGTAAATGTTGATGGCATAGAAGGTCTCATTCATATTTCAGAGATATCCTGGGAGCGTGTAGAAAACCCCCGTGACTACGTAAAAACCGGTGATACAGTAGAGGCTAAAATCATTGCCATCGATAAAGACCGCCTGAGCCTCAGTCTCAAGCAAATGCAAGAAGACCCGTGGTTGCACGAGGTTAAATCCTTTAAGAAGGGCGAGATGGTAGAGGGCAAGGTTACGCGCATTACACCCTTTGGTGCGTTTGTGCAGCTAAGCTCATCTGTAGAGGCGCTTGTGCATGTTTCAGAGATGAGCAATGACGAAGGCGTGGACCCGGAGAAGATCTTCCAGCTGAACGAGAAGAAAAAGTTCAAGGTGCTTGACATTGACACTGAGGGCCGCAAGATTGCACTTAGCCTGAAGGAGGCTAAATAGATTTAGCCGGGCCTCAAAGAAGCGAAATAGTAGCAATGTAATGTGTAGCCGGCCGACAGAGGCCAGAAAGGAGCTAGGGAACTGATGAGTACGAAAATCGAAATCGAAGATATGATTACCGTTGGCAACCTGGCGGAAAAGCTCATGCTGCCGGCGACAAAGCTCATTACAGAGCTTATGAAAAACGGCGTGATGGCCACGGTAAACGAGCGTATTGACTTTGATACGGCACAGATCATTGTGGGTGATCTTGAACTTGATATCGAGCTAGTCAAGAAAGAAGCCCAGGCTGCTGCACCCCGGCAAAAGCGCGCAGCAAGCGAAAAGGCGCCCACCCGCCCACCTGTCGTGGCGGTGATGGGACATGTCGACCACGGTAAAACCAGCCTGCTGGACGCTATTCGCGGGGCTCAGGTAGTCAAGGGAGAAGTTGGTGGTATTACCCAGCATATTTCCGCCTACCAGATAAAACATGGCGACCGTGCCATTACCTTTTTGGACACTCCGGGGCATGAGGCCTTTGCCGCTCTGCGCGAGCACGGGGCTCAGCTTACAGACCTCGTAATTCTGGTTGTGGCAGCAGATGACGGCATTAAGCCCCAAACCCTTGAGGCAATACGTTTCGCCCGTAAGGCCGGCGTAAAGCTCCTCGTTGCCATCAACAAGATAGACAAAGAGGGTGCAGACCCAAATCGTATTAAACAGCAGCTTTCGGAACAGAACCTGCTGGTCGAGGAATGGGGCGGTGATACTGTGGTGGTAGAGGTGTCAGCCAAGAATAAGACTGGCATAGATAAGCTTTTGGACATGGTGCTGCTGGTGGCAGATGTAGAGGATCTGAAGGCAGATATTGATGTGCCGGCCGCCGGGCTTGTGATTGAAGCGCATATGGAGCAGGGACGGGGACCGGTTGCAATTGCCCTGGTGGAAGCAGGTAAGCTTCACCCCGGAGATTTCGTAACCGCCGGTTCAAGCTATGCCAGAATCAGGAATCTGGAAGCTACCGATGGCCAACCCCTTAAAGAAGCAGGCCCTTCTACCCCTGTGGTGATCACAGGATTCAAGACGCTCCCGGCCTTTGCGGACGAATTTGTGGCGGTTAAGGATGAGAAGATTGCCCGTCAGGTGTCTCAAGGTGCGGCAACGGCTCGTAAGGGTAGTGACGGCCATACGGGTGTTAACAGTAGTGAACTCATCCGTATCATTAACCGTAGTAACCAGGTTACCGAACTCAATATTCTTGTAAAGGCTGACGTACAGGGGTCGCTAACCTCTGTCATTGACAGCCTGAAAGCTCTTGATACTGAAGAGGTTGCCATTCGAATTGTCGGTTCTGGAGTGGGGAACATCAACGATAGCGATGTGCACCTGGCCCATACCAGCGGTGCTATCCTCTACGGATTCAACACTTCCATTCCCAGCGGCATCAAGCAAATTGCCGGCAGGGACCGGGTCAGCGTTCGTCTTTATAGCGTAATTTACGAGCTGATTGACGATGCCAAAGAGGAAATGAGCAAACTCCTGGCACCGGAGGTCAAAGAAACCGAACTAGGCACCTTGCTGGTCAAAGGAGTCTTCAAAACCACCAAAACAGAGGTTATCTGTGGAGGAGAGGTGACTAAAGGCAAACTCACTGCGCCTGCTCTGGCCCGTGTAGTGCGCGACAAGGAACAGCTGGCCGAGGTAGAGATCACCAACCTGAAGCGCGGCCCCCAGAATACCACAGAGGTGTTCGAGGGTGAAATGTGCGGCCTCAGCTTCAAATCAACCACCCGCGTGGACATTCAGGAAGGCGACCGCATCCAGGCTTTCTCACGAGAAACCATCAGTCGTTCTCTGTAGCCTGTGCCAATAACAACTCAAGAAGGGGCAAAAAAGCCCTTTTTTCTTTGGGGTTTTCTAGTCGTTCGTACCTGTGAATATATACATAAAGTTATGAATTAGCTATATTTACAATAAAAGGTTTAAAGGCTTGATTTATATCTACTTTTATGATTTAATGAAATACATCAAGAAAAGAAAATAAGCATAAGCCAACGAAAGGTTAAGAACGATGCCCGAGTCAATCCATCACGAATCAATGCCAGCCCAACAGCCTGAGGCTGTAGAGGCTCAGCCAGCACTGACACCAGCAGTAAGAGATCTGATTGTAAGTCCTGAAGGTTTGCTGCCACGTGATCAGGCGATTGATGCTATTCAAGGAGAAATTCAAGGGCTTCAAAATACCTTAGTAGAAGCTGGAGAGAAAGTACAGACCCCTGGCTTTCGGGCATCCGCAGAAGATATTGTTGATATGCGTGGTCATCTAAGAGAACTTCGTGCAAATGAAGAACCTCGCTTGAATGCATTAAGAGAGGCTTGGACGGCTTATGGAGGAGAGGACATTGAGGAAGCTCAGACAGTAACAGATTCGCTTGATTTCCGTTCTGACGCCTACGATCACGTCACCGCCAAGACAGGACTCCGGGATGCCAAAGACACATTTTATGCTAACCTCCAGGGGGCTGTAGAAGCCGAGGACAATGCAGGCGAGATTAACCAGGTACCTCCTACTAGTGACGAACTTCTGGCCCTTTTCGATCAGGTCCAGGAAGCAGCCATGAATGGTGACGAAGAGACCCGCGCATCTGCAGATGCCCGTTTAGAGGAGGCCCTTAGGCGGGTACCTTCAAAGGAAGAAAATCAAAGGGTGGGTGACGCCGCAGAAAATACAACAGATGCAGCAAGGATCACCCCAAATGAGTCAGGCAGCACGGACGAAGACGAAGCAGACAGTCAGGGTCTTTACGAAGAGTGGTTGAATGAGGGTGAAGGTGAAGATTCTGGCGTGCGTCGTGGTAGAAGTGTCTTTGATGACAATTTTGAGGATGAGAACGACAGCGAAGATTACGGCGACCCTGACGCATTGAATGGACATGGGAACTACGACGATACTGAGTCAATCCAACTCCCTGATCAGACAACCGAGCGACGTCGTGGTCCTAGACAGTGGCTACACAATCGTTGGAATAGTATTCAGACTCGGGCAGCTGCACTGAAGGTGGGCGACTTACGACACGCATTTGGTGATGATCCTGAGTCTCATACCGGTGGCAATATCCTAACCCGGAAGCGTATCAAGCAGGCTGCAATTCTCGGTGCGGCTGCCCTTGCGACTTACTGGACTGCAACTGGTAAGATAGATCTTAATCCGGGCGACAATGATCAATCCTTCTGGCAGTCTATTGATATCAGTCCAGTCAATGACGATAGTGGCCAAGTTCCTCAGTATGCACTTGAGCATCAGGGGGGTTACGGCGTTTTCCGCGGTGAAGGCGTGACACATGATGTGCTAAATAACGTCATTGACAATCCAGACGCCTTTGGGAGGATGAGCAAGAATCCTAAAGACTTCAATAATCTTTTAGAGTGGACCAATAACTTTGCATCAGACTTCCGCAATACACACCCTGGTCTGCCTGATCAGGCGGTAGAGGCGGCAACCCGGGCTGCCGCAGAGGCTCAGTTAGATAAACTGAACGTGGCAAGCTAGATATACTGGCTTCACGAAACCAGCTGAGGTGGTAAAATAAAAGCTGAAAGGAAGTGAACGATGTTTAAGCTAGATGACAATTTGTTGAAAGAACTGGGACTGGGTGCATTGCCAGCCGATGAAAAGAACAAGATGCTGGCCCATATCTATGAAACGCTGGAGATGCGGGTAGGTATGAAGCTGGCAGAGAAGATGACCAATGAACAGCTGGATGAGTTTGAGGGCTTCATAGACAAAAACGACGAAGCCGGCGCACTCAAGTGGCTGGAATCCAACTTTCCCAACTACAAGCAGGTGGTAGCTGATGAGCTGGAGGCTTTAAAAGGGGAAATCAAGCAGGCTGCACCACAGATTGTGGCTGCCAGCCAACAGGCTTTGCAGCAGCAGGCAGCCGTTGCTCACCAGCAGCCGCAATATAATAACCCTGCTCATGCGGTTCAACCCCCGCAACAGCAGCAGCCTGGCGCGAGCTTTGGTCAGCAGCCTCAGGCTCCACAGAGCCCCGTCGCTTCACTGCCACAGCAACCCATGGTGCCACAACCTGGTCAGGGAGCCTATTATCAGCCGCCACCTGCTCCCATGGGTGGTCCAAGCCATCAGCAGCCCCCTGTAAATAGTACGCCCTTTTCTCAGCAGCCTACTCAGCAGCAATCTGACGCTGATGATACCCAGCAGCCACCAGCACAGGCTGCCTAACTCTAATCCTAACCTCTGACCCTAAGACTTTAGTAAGTGGCCGTAGCCGGCTAGAAACGCGGCTGCGGTCATTTCTTTTTTGCCCGCCGGTTTAAGCCGGTCGATGCAGAGGTATCCACTGCCGCACTCTACCATGAGGGCACTACCTTGTGCGTCAATGTCTCCTGGTTTACTGTCCGGATCGTTTACCGGTACGGCGTGAGCTTTTGTTAAGATGACGTCCTTGCCGGCGATGGTGGTCCGGGATTTGGGCCATTCCACAAAGGCGCGGATTTCGCGTTCGACCTGTACGGCGGGCTTGTTCCAGTCGACCGTTCCATCTTCTTTCGTGAGTTTGCGGGAAAAGGTAGGGGGCTTGGAAAGGTCCTGGTCCCTGGGTACGACCTCGCCCGCTACGTACCTGGGCAGTATTTCTCTTAGGGAGACATGGCTTATTTCAATCAGGGCATCTGTTAGTTCTGGTGCGGTAATTTCCTTGGGTAAAAGGTAGGGGGACTGGGACAAAAGGGGTCCTTCGTCCAGGCCGGCCGTGATGACCATAAGGCTAACGCCGGTTACTTCCTGGCCGGAAAGGACAGAAAAGGTAATGGGGTCGGCCCCTCGCCACTCCGGCAGGAGACTAAAGTGGCTATTTACAATACCTAAGGGAAAATAATCTATAACGTCCTGAGCAATAATAATTCCGTAGTCTATGACCACTCCCAGATTAGAGGTGACCGGTTTTTGCACAAAGAGTTCTGAAAGCTCTTTCTTGTTGGTGGGCGTGAAGGTTTTAAGCTTTAGGCTGTCGCATAGTTCTAGGACAGGGGTGTCACCCCGATGGTGAACTGGCTTGGGTTTGGTCACTACTGCCTCAATGACAAAGTCTTTTACAAGGAGTTCCAAAGACTTGGCGGCCACCGGGCCGCTCCCAAAAAACACGATCGGTATTTTACCAGAGGTCTTTGCTGTCTTTGACATCTTTTTCATAGTCTAATTTTTCTAAATGACCCTCTTTGTCCAGTCTGTAAAAGGCTTCGGGCCTGTCCTTGATATGGTCAATGAAGACTTTACCATTGGTGTGGTCTATTTCATGCTGAAAGACACGCGCCAGAAAGCCCTCGGCAGTAACACGAATCTGCTTGCCTTCTTTGTTCAGGGCGGTTACGCGGACTTTGCTATAGCGGGGAACTTTGCCGTATATATCCCGAACACTCAAGCAGCCTTCAAAGTCTACCTCCAGCTTGCCTTCGAATTTGGTTATCTTGGGGTTTATAAAAGCGTGGAAGCTGCGGTCTGATTTGTCGTCAAAGTTATTGCGTATGACCACAATTCGCAGCTTTTTGTCCACCTGGATGGCCGCCAGGGCAACGCCTACCTCATGTTTGCGGCTGTCCTCCCAATCCAAGGTGGCTGCCTCCATGTCTGTGATCAGCTTTTTGACTTCATCTGTGATGATGCCGACTTTTTGCGAACGTTGACGCAAATGCTCAGCAGGCAGCGTAATAATATCGTCTTTGGTCATTCGTTATATCTTATCAGAGAAGACTTATGGGGTCGACATCATACGACCAGTTAGCGGGCAGGTCCTTGATGATGTCAACCAGGACTGGCCGCCGGGCGGACTTGATAATGATTTGCCAGTGGTATTTTCCGTGGGACTTTTCGACGAATGCTGGATTTGGGCCGATCACCTCTACGGGCAAGTGACTCGTACGAAGCTTCTCTGCAAGCCGTTGGCTGGCCTGCTGGGCAGCTGTACTGCTTGCTCTGGTGCACATGAGCTTAAGCACATACTTGAAAGGCGGAAATCCATAGCGCTTTCTCTCTATAATTTGTTGGTCATAAAAAGCCTCATAATCTTTGGTAACAGCGGCTCGGAGTAAGGGGCTTTCGGGGTGATACGTCTGAATAACGGCCGTACCCGGGATATGGCCGCGGTGTACCCGGCCCAAAGCCTGGGTAATGAGCTGGTAGGTTCGTTCCTCGGCCGTGTAGTCCGGGAAAAATAAGCTTGCTTCTGCTGTAACAATTCCTACAACACTAAGCTTAGGCAAGTCCAATCCCTTACCTAACATTTGCGTGCCAACCAATACATCTGCCGAACCCTGCCGTACAGCGGTGTACTGCTGATCCAGACGCTCTGTTTTGTGTGTGTCGCTATCAAAACGCTTTACCCGGGCAGAAGGGAGAAGGCGTTCAATCTCTGCCACGATGAACTTGGTCCCTATGCTGCGAAAAACGATGTCATCGCTACTACAGTCTGGGCAGGAACTGAGGGTTTTCTGCTGATACCCACAAGTATGGCAAACCATGGTATGAAAGTCTCCATGGTATGTCAGCGGGAGGTCGCAGTTGGGACAAAGTGCTTGCCAGCCACATGCCTGGCAGAGTGCAAGTCTTGCAGTACCTCGCCGATTTAAGAAGATCAGTGACTGCTGTTTGCTGGCGAGGGACTTTTCAATCGAGTCTATAAGTGTGTCAGAAATCCAGGGAGAGCGGCCAAAGTGCTGCTTGTCCTTAAGGTCCACTATGCTAACGATTGGCTTCTGCCCGAAATTGGACTGCATGGCTTGCTGTTGCATTCTGATCACGGGGAGACCCTTTTCTTTGAAGGCATAATAATCACCTACCAGTGGCGTGGCGCTTCCCAGGATAAGCTGTGCCTGGTGAAGCTCTGCTAATTTTGCTGCTACCCTTGTAGCAAGGTAGTGCGGAGCCTGTTCTTGTTTATAAGACGGTTCATGAAACTCGTCCAGAATAATAAAACCCACTTTGTGCACTGGGGTGAATAACGCAGAGCGAGGTCCAATTATCACCAGGGGCTTGTCTGACTCCAGGCTACGCATCCAGCCGTTTCGGCGGGCTGTGGAGCTGAGTTCGGAATGCATAACAAGTGTTTGATCGGGGAATGCTTCTTGCAAAGAAGTCGCCAGTTGAGGCGTAAGCCCAATCTCTGGCGTTAGCAGGATGACAGACAGGCGCTTGCCAAGTGCCTGTCTGGCGAGTTCTATGTAAAGTCGGGTTTTTCCGGTGCCTGTGTCGCCATGGAGCAGGATGCTCTTTGGGTGCTGTTCCTGGATTTGTCTGAGCGCTTGTGCCTGGTTTTTTGTGAGGGGTGGTAGGGGTGTTGGCAATTGGGAAGCGGCCTGCCTGGTTTGGGACTGCCGACTTTTCGAGGACAGAATGCCTGGCAGTGCAAGAGAGGCGATTTGGCCGGAGGGCGCGGGGTAATACTCCTTAAGCCATGCGATCAGGGCCAGCAGCTCGGCTGGCACTGTCCTGGTGCTTATGACCCCCAGAATGTCTTTAGAGGTAAAGGTTGGTTTAGAAGCTTTCCTTATGACTACGGCTACGACAGTTTGACGTTGCAAAGGGACGATTACCGGCGTACCGGGCCTTAACGGGGACTCATGCCTATAGGTCAGCAGTTTGGCGCTATGGTAGCGCTGGCTGCTTACCAAAACCTCAAAATAAAAGTAGGGCATGAGTCTAGTATAGGATTTATTGGAAAATTATGTTGAAAGTCTTGCGAGGGTCCAGTATACTTTACGTTGTCTGATTGACAATGAAGAGGCTTATGCTAGACGTTTTTATTACTTCACGAGTTCGACGCAAAATTATAGTCGTGTACGCCAAGTACCCGGATTTCAAGACACATGTCCGTGGTCTGGCGAAATTGATCAAAGAAGATGCCGGCAATATTCAACGCGAGTTAAAGCGCCTGGAGAAGATCGGGTTCCTGATATCCGAACGCCAGGGCAATACGAAGATCTATCATACCAACAAGCATTTCATTATTTTTAAAGAACTCCAAAGCATAGTGTTGAAGTCACAACGTATGAATCAAAAGAAGCAACAGCCGGGTTCTTAGCCGGCAGGTGTTACTTGCATATTGGTATCTGTTAGCGTACAATATTCCGCATGATACAAGTAACCCGTAAAGATTCTAAAGAATCTGTAGAGAACGTTTTGCGCCGGTTTACGCGCAAAGTACAAAGTGCCGGGGTGGTAGCAGGTGCAAAACAGGCACAACACTTTGAGAAACCTATAAGCAAGCGTGACAGGCGCGAAAAGGCTATTCAGCGCCGCGAGCGCAAGTCTCTGAAACTGAAGAAAATTAAGCTTGGCCAAAAATAGCAACTTTGGTCAGGTCAATAAGGGTTTTTAAGAACCCTTATTTTTCTGCTAAACTGCCGGTAGGGAAGTATGAGCATAAAACAACATATAGATGCTGATCTGAAGGCTGCGATGCTGAGTGGTGATAAAATACTCGTTACTACTTTGCGTACTCTGAAAAGTGCTGTTTTGTATGCAGAAGTTGCCTCCGGCAGGCGGGAGAATGGCTTAGACGACAAGGATGTGATTGAACTTTTTAGAAAAGAGGCAAAGAAGCGTCAGGAAAGTGCAGAACTTTATACCAGGGGCGGGAATCAGGCGAAGGCCGACGCTGAGTTAGCAGAGATTAAGGCCATTGAAGTATATTTGCCCGCTCAACTGTCTGATAAAGTGCTTCAGGACCTGATAGAACAAGCAGTAAGCGAGCAGGAAGAAGTTTCGCCCCAGGCTCTGGGTAAAATCATTGCCCGCGTAAAAGAGCTGAGTGGTGGCGCTGTGGATGGGGGTCGTATTGCGGCCGGTGTCAAAGAAAGGCTGCAAAAGTGATTGTCTTTATGGGAGTAGCTGGTTCGGGCAAGAGCGTGCAGGGACGTTTGCTGGCTGATGAGCTGGCCCTACCCTGGCTTTCCACTGGTGAGTTTTTGCGTATGCTTGTTTCGGGTGACCGGCGTAAAGACATGCTTGCCGGTAAGCTGCTTTCAGACAGGGAAATCATCAAACTTGTACAAAAGATCTTCGCTATGATAGACGTGCATGAAGAGTTTATACTTGATGGGTTTCCGCGGACTGTTTCTCAGGCCGATTGGCTGCTGAATCAACACAAACACGGCCAGCTGGATGTCACGGCCGTCATCCATTTGACCGTAGGCGAGCAAACGGTGCTGGACAGACTGTTGCGGCGAGGTCGCCAGGATGACCATAAAGAGGCAATTCTGGAACGTTTTCGTGAATATGAAGAAATCACCAAACCAATCCTGGATCATTTCAGAAGTGCCAAAGTGCCAATATTCGATATCGACGGTGAAGACTCGGTTAACACCATTCATCAAGAAATAAAACAGGCTATAACTTCATTGGCCTAAGCCACTATGCAGATCAAGGTTAAAACCCCGGCAGAAATAAAGGCAATGCGAGAAAGCGGCCGGTTGCTGGCAACGGTGCTGGCAACCCTGAAGCAGGCCGTGCAGCCCGGCCTCACGACCAAAGACCTTGCAGAGATTGCCAAGCGTGAGCTGCGTGGTACTGGCGGTCAGCCTACGTTTTTAGGGCAATACGGCTTTCCTGAAGTTATCTGCATCTCACTAAATGACGAGATAGTGCACGGTATCCCAAGTGCAAAACGTGAAATCAGGCAAGGGGATATTGTGAGTCTGGACTTTGGTGTGACATACGACGGCATGATTACTGACTCTGCCATATCAACTGTTGCGGGTGGAGCTAAAAACGAAAAGGTAATTAAGCTCCTTCAAGATACTCAAGCTTCACTCTATGCTGGAATTGCAACGCTCAGGAACGGAGTGCGTGTGGGCGATATCAGCAGTGCAATTCAGCAGGTACTTGATGCAGGCGGTTACGGTGTGGTGCGCGACATGGTTGGGCATGGTGTAGGACATCAGCTGCATGAGGAGCCGGATATACCTAATTACGGCAGAAAAGGTACCGGTCCGGCGCTCTCTACTGGTATGACTATTGCAATTGAGCCCATGGCTACTTTAGGTGATTTTCGGGTATTTATCGACGTTGACGGCTGGACTGTTCGATCTAACGACAGATCCCTGGCAGCCCACTTTGAGCACACCATTCTTATTACGCAGGATGGATCAGAGATTCTAACCAAGCTCTAGCGCGAGTCTGACCCCCACTCACTTTTTGCATCCAAAGAGGCTGACGAAGTGTGAAGCCGGAGTCCGCCCCAAAAAAAAGTGGGGGCAGATCCTGCGCGGAGCGTCTCTTTGGGGTGAAAAGTGAGTGGGGGTCAGCTAGCGAATACTTCATCTGGCGCTTATGGTATACTTTCAGCATGCGCGATCCTTCGCCCAGTCATTTCTTTGGGCTCGATATTGGTACGAGTGCTGTTCGTTGTGTTGTCGGCATGATTGATGGCCAGGACTCGCACCCTTCTATTATTGGTCATGGCAGTGCACCGAACCTGGGGATGCGTAGAGGCGCCGTTGTACATATAGAAGACGTGGTAGAGGCGGTGATTCATGCCGTGACGGAAGCTGAGCGACTTTCCGGTGTTCAAATACATAACGCCACTGTTAACGTCAATGGATCGCATGTTGTTGGCATGAACTCCAAGGGCGTAATAGCCATCAGCACGGCTAATCGCCAGATATCGAATGAAGATAGATTACGCGCAGAAGAAGCGGCAACGATTGTAAAGCTACCGCCTAACAGAGAAATCATTCAGGTCTTTGCCAAGAATTATCGACTGGATGGTCAGGATAACATCAAAGATCCTGTAGGTATGCAGGGAGTAAGGTTAGAGGTAGATACACATATTGTGACGGCGGCTTCTCCAAATTTGAAGAGCTTGGGGCTCGTGCTTGAGAAGGCGCATATCAAACCAAGCCACTACACCGTAACCAGTCTTGCTGCTGCAGAGGCTGTGTTAAGCCGCCAACAGAAAGAGTCGGGCACTTTATTACTTGATATAGGGGCCGGCACAACGAACTTAACAGTGATAGAAGACGGAGAGGTTCAGCATGTAGCGGTCCTGCCCCTGGGGGGCATGCATATCACAAACGACCTGGCTATTGGGCTTAAGACAGATTTGGATATTGCTGAAGAGGTAAAACTAAAACACGCCGACCTGGGCCCTGACTCAAAAATAGGCAGTGTCTCTGTCGTTTATGAAGAAAAGACCCATATTTTCGATGCCGAGGATATTCGAATGATTACCGAAGCAAGAGTGGATGAGATACTGGAGTACGTTGATAAGGAATTGAAAAAGATTCATCGTTCACGAAAGCTGCCGGGCGGCATTGTACTTGTTGGCGGGACGGCTAATTTGCCAGGCATAGCCGAATTTGCCAAAGAGAAGCTGGAGCTTGCTACAAGAGTTGGTGCGCTCCAGCCGCTTTCGGGTCTTGTCGATACCGTTCAGGATCCTGCATATGCTGGCTCAGTCGGGCTTATGTTGCTTGACATGCTCTTTATGCCGACAGACGAACAGATGGTAGCGGGTAAGCCAAATGAAGGCATATTCGGGCTTATAGAAGGCCTCTTACGTCGTTTTAAGCGCTAAAAAGCGCTAAAAATATGTTGAGATCGTGTTGAGCTTGTACGGTTGTGTGCCTGATTGAATCCGAAAGAGGCATAGGGTATACTCTCTCTATAACTAGGACAGGAAGAGGAATCTTATAAGATGCCACAAGTTGCGCCAGCCATAGAAACTTTTGCACGGATTAAAGTAGTAGGGGTCGGTGGAGCCGGAGGTGCTGCTGTCAATCGTATGATTGATGCAGGGGTTGAAGGAGTTGAGTTTATTGTTGTCAATACGGACGCTCAGGCACTTCATCACTCCTTGGCTCAGAAGAAGATCCACATTGGAACCGACACCACTCGTGGACTTGGCGCAGGAGCAGACCCACAAGTGGGACAGAAGGCTGCTGAAGAATCTTTGGAAGAAATAAAGAAGGCTCTTGAGGGCGCCGATATGGTCTTTATTACCCTGGGAGCTGGCGGCGGCACAGGAAGTGGAGCGGGTCATATCGTCGCTAATGCCGCCAAGCAATCGGGTGCTCTTGTTGTAGGTTTTGCTACAAAGCCGTTTGCATTTGAGGGTGACAAACGTCGCCGTAACGCTGAGGTTGCTATAAGTAACCTGCGAACGGCGGTTGATACCCTCATAGTGATCCCGAACGACCGTTTGTTGCAAACTATTGACCGGCAAACCCCTTTGCTGGAAGCCTTTAAGGTGGCAGATGATGTGCTAAGGCAAGGTGTGCAGGGTATATCTGACCTGATTACCGTTCACGGGCTTATCAATCTGGACTTTGCAGATGTCAAGGCGGTCATGCAGAGTGCTGGTTCAGCGCTTATGGGGATCGGACGGGCAAGCGGTGACGACAGGGCTGTTAAGGCGGCGCAACAGGCCGTTGAATCACCCCTGCTGGAAGTGTCAATTGATGGCGCCAGGGGCATCCTGTTCAACGTCATTGGTGGCATGAATATGTCCATGCACGAGATAAACACGGCCGCAGAGACAATAACGGCCGCAGCTGATCCGGATGCCAATATCATTTTTGGAGCGACTATTACTCCGGACCTTGAAGATGAAATAATTATCACGGTAGTAGCAACTGGCTTCGATGCAACCTATTTTACTAATCGTGATGTCGACACTACAACGACTCGGCAAAGTTCGGTAACACCTGTTCGCAGTACAGACAACAACGATTTGGCGGACATTGACACAAACCTGGACGAGCCCACCGAGGCCTCTCAGGCTTTTGAAAATGAGAAGCCCATGCCAAACATCTGGAATATGGAAGGGGAAGAAGAAAAACAGGAGACCTCTCATGAGGCGCGGGGTAGCAGCCCGGGCTCCAGTGCTTCCTCTCAGGCTTTCGTGGGCACTGATGCTGACGAGGACGAACTGCAAAAACCATCCTTCCTTCGCAGGCTAAAAAATCGTCGTCAGGCCACAGATGAATCGCAAGAAGACTCCCCGGAAGATAAAAAAGCTGCGTAAATAATACACCACATTTTACTTGCCAAAGCGCTATAGCTAGGGCTATCCTTAGAAACATAGACGCTATATATGGTTCAGATGCGTAGCGATCGTACATTCAGATGAGTAAAAGATTTGCACATCTGGAGCATGAGAAGCTAAGGGTTATAACGCCTGATGCCTCTGTAGCTTGGATGTGGGAAGCTAAGGAGGTATGCGATAGAATGAAATGCAGCCAATGCTATCAGGTTGACACGAAAGTCATAGAGTCGCGAGACGTAGCTGACGGAGAAGCGGTTCGCCGCCGCCGTGCATGCACGAACTGTCATTACCGATTTACTACCTATGAGCGCTTAGAGCGTCCGCAGATTATTGTGATTAAGAACGACGGTACCAGGGAGCTGTTCAATCGTGACAAGCTCTTGGCGGGTTTGTACCGGGCGTGCGAAAAGACGCAAGTAACGAGTCTGCAGCTTGAGCGTTTGGTGGCAGACATTGAGCACCAGATATACGCTTGCGGCGAACAGGAGACTCCTACTGCAAAAATTGGCGATATGGTTATGGAACGCCTCGCACCGCTGAATGAGGTGGCCTATGTACGCTTTGCCAGTGTGTACCGTCGATTTAAGGATATTGCCGGGTTCGAACGCGAACTGCTTCAAATCAGGGAGCGAAAAACCCACCCCGTCAAGGTCTAGGCCTTGACGACTCTCCCCGGCTCTTAAGGCAAGCGAGCGTTGAGGTTCGAGGGGAGTATCGGCCAATCCTTGAGAGTGACACTGGCGGCGAGATCTCTAAATAAAAACTTTAATAATAAAACTAATCAACGGTTGCCGAGTGATGGACGGTTTGTTTTCGGCACCACATAAAGTGAGGGTAGGTATATGGGAGAAACAGCAATCCTGGGACACAGGCGTCTACTGACGTCCCCTAAAACCAAGGCGTATGATCAGCTTAAGTGGGTCAAGCGTGATTCGGTGATTAAGAACCCAATGACTGGCAAGCCGGTCTTTGAGCAGAAGGATGTCGAATTCCCGGAAGGCTGGTCCCTCAACTCTATTAACATTGTGGCGCAAAAATATTTCACTGGTACCCCTGGCACGAATGAGCGGGAAAGTTCTCTTAGAGAGCTCGTTGACCGGGTTGCCGATACTGTTACCCGGCAAGGTCTGCAAGAGGGCTACTTTGAGTCAGAGGTTGAAGCGGAAGATTACCGTGAGGAGCTGAAGTACATTCTTGCCACCCAGCGGGCTGCCTTTAACTCTCCGGTCTGGTTCAATATAGGCGTCCCCGAGCGCGCACAGCAAGCAAGCGCATGCTTTATTCTAGCCGTAGAAGACACGATGCCTTCCATTCTGAACTGGTATAAAGAAGAGGGCATGATTTTCAAGGGCGGGTCCGGGGCCGGTATAAATATCAGTAGCATTCGCTCATCGGTTGAACCACTTGGCAAGAGTGCTGGTTCGGCTTCCGGGCCGCTGAGTTTTATGCGTGGAGCTGATGCATCGGCCGGTGCTATTAAGAGCGGGGGCAAGACCCGTCGTGCGGCCAAGATGGTTATTATGAATGCCAGTCACCCCGATATTGATGAGTTTATTTGGGCAAAAGCCCGCGAGGAACGCAAAGCTCGTGATCTTGAGGCTGCTGGCTGGGACATGTCTCTTGATGGTAAAGATATCCACTCTATACAGTACCAAAATGCTAATAACTCAGTCAGGGTAACTGATGAGTTTATGGAGGCAGTCGAAGCCAACGCTAACTGGGAGCTTATTGCAGTTACAACAGGCAAACCAGTTAAGACGGTAAAGGCCCGGGACTTGTTCCGGCAAATTGCAGAGGCAGCGTGGGAGTGTGCAGACCCGGGTATGCAGTTCGACACGACTATAAACAGATGGCATACTACTCCTAACGCCGGGCGCATTAACGGCAGTAACCCGTGCTCGGAGTACATGCACCTGGATAACTCTGCGTGCAACCTGGCAAGCATCAACCTTCTGAAATACCTGAAGGAAGATGGTTCGTTTGATGTAAAGTCTTTTATCCATACAGTAGAGCTGATTTTTACTGCGCAGGAGATTCTGGTTGGCTACAGTGAGTACCCCACAGAGAGTATTGCCAAAAACGCCAAGGCATATCGGGAATTGGGCCTTGGCTATGCCAATCTTGGCGCACTGTTAATGGCTATGGGTCTGCCCTATGACTCTGATGAAGGCCGCGCAATTGCTGCTGCCATCACTGCGCTCATGACCGGTCAGGCATATGCTACAAGCGCAAAGATTGCAAACCGGGTGGGACCTTTTGCTGGCTTCCACAAGGATCGGGACGGCACGCTGCAGGTACTTCGCATGCACAGGGAGGAAGTATCCAGGATAGATGCCTCTCTGGTAAGCGAAGAACTGCTTAGCGCTGCAGCAGCAGCCTGGGATGATGCGGTTGAACTGAGTGAAATATACGGTGTTCGCAATTCGCAGGCGAGCGTACTAGCTCCAACTGGAACGATTGGGCTTATGATGGACTGTGATACCACTGGTATTGAGCCGGATCTGGGTCTGGTGAAGGTCAAAAAACTGGTAGGTGGTGGAACAATGAGTATCGTTAACCAGACCGTTCCACGTGCGCTTAAAGAGCTCGGCTACTCAAAGGTCCAAGTTGACGACATTGTGAGCTACATTGATGTAGAAAAAACTATACTAGGCGCCCCCGACCTTAAGAAGGAGCATGAACCAGTTTTCGCGTGCTCTATGGGGGATAACGCTATCCACTACATGGGTCATGTAAAAATGATGTCAGCCGTACAACCATTCTTGTCTGGCGCGATTAGCAAGACTGTTAATATGCCAGAGGAAGCTACCATCGAGGAAGTTGAGCAACTGCACATGGAATCCTGGAAGCTGGGCCTGAAGGCGGTCGCCATCTACCGTGATAACTGCAAGGTAGCTCAGCCGCTTTCTATGGCTAAAAAAGCAGGCAGTGAAAAGGTTGAGCCAGCTGCAGCAGCTACAGAAGCAAACGACAAAATAATTATTAGAACCGCCATTCGCCGCAAACTGCCACGGGTTCGCCAGAGTCGCACATATCATTTTGAGATTGCCGACATGGATGGTTTCTTCACCGTAGGTGAATATGACGACGGAAACCCGGGCGAGTTGTTCGTGAATATCTCGAAACAGGGCTCAACTTTGTCAGGACTGATGGATTCCTTCGCCATCTCCGTAAGCCACGGGCTGCAATATGGTGTACCTCTGAAGAGCTACGTAAGGACGCTGCGTGGTACAAGCTACGCGCCAGCAGGTATTACGGACGATCAAGAGATTCGTACAGCCAGCTCTATCACAGACTATATCGTCCGCCGGTTGGCTATGGATTACTTGTCGTTTGACGATCGCCTGGAACTTGGTTTAGCCTCGATAGAGGATATGCCAGAAGAGCAGGTGAGTCTTCTGGGCGAAGAAGTCGTTGGAGAAAAGATAGACGATAAGGTGGCAGCCGCACCTCAAGTCGCTCAAGTATCAAGTGAAAGAAAGCTGAATGTAGCCGTCCAGCCTGTAATTAACACAACAGCAGATGACACAGCACCACTCTGCTTTAACTGTGGTAATCAAACGCAAAGGGCAGGCAGCTGTTACGTCTGTTCAAGCTGTGGAAGCACAAGCGGCTGCAGCTAAGGGCTATAGATGATAGAATTTAAATATGAAAGCTGTGATTTTGTATCGTCCGGGCTCTGAGTTTGCCCGTATCGTGGAGGAGTTTGCAAGAGATTTCGAACGCCAGAGAGGCAAGACGCTTGAGCTTTTGAGTCTGGACACGGTAGCGGGAGCTGATATGGCGCGGCTTTATGGCATAAACCAGTACCCGGCACTCCTTACTCTGCGGGATGACGGGCAGCTGCTGAAGGATTGGCAGGGAGAACATCTTCCCCTTATGGAAGAAGTTGCCGGCTATTTGAATGCGTAGTTTGAACAGCGGCAACTGCTTTGACAGAAGGCCCCTTATCTGTTAAGATCTATCGGTAACTAAAAAATTCTAACTAATTAGAGAAGGCAACTCATGAAAAAAGCTGTAATTGCGACAGGTGGCAAGCAGTACCTCGTCGCAGAAGGTGAAACTCTCGAAGTTGAGCTACTCAAGCAAGAAGGCAAAACTGCAACACTCGTCCCCCTTCTTGTGATTGACGGAGATAAAACCATCGTCGGTGCGCCGGAGGTAACCGGCGTAAAGGTGTCTGTAGATGTCATAGAACCAGATGTCAAAGCAGAGAAGGTAACAGCTATTCGCTATAAGGCCAAAAAACGGGTCCACAAGATTCGCGGCCATCGTCAGCGTCATTCAGTCATCAAAATAAAGAAGATCGCCTAAAAAAGAGCCCCCGAGGGGGCTCTTTTTTACTCGCAAGTTATTCCTAAATTACTGGGCGGGCTTGTCTTCCCAGCCCAACAGCTTCATACTTACCTACAAAATGCTAAAGGCTATTTGTAATGCGAAGCTTATATAATCGAAAAAGACAGCTACTGGTGTGGGTGACCTTGGCCTGCACGGTTATTGCAACTACCTTATACCCCGTATCTGCCCTTGCTAACGGGTATGCTACGGATGATACGGGTCTCATAGCCGGTATGGTTGTAGCACTGAGTGAGTCGAGTACTCCGGCCGAGCCCAAGGTTGAACGGGCGGCGCTCGATAAGGAGGCAAAAGTAATAGGGGTCAGTACCACTGCCGACAGTCAATTGATTACAGTGGGATCCAGCAAATCAAAAGTTTTTGTGCAAACAACTGGCGAAGCCACGGTTTTTGTGGCGAGCCTGAATGGGGACGTAAAGAAGGGTGACCTTTTAGCACCGTCACCGCTCCTGGGCATACTCATGAAGGCCGATGAGAGCACTGCGCCTATTGTCGGTATTGCCATAGAAGATTTTGATGAAAACGCTGCCGAGACCCAAACTATTCAAGAGGCGGGGGTATCGAAAGAAACAAAGATCGACCAAATACGAATAAACCTGGACCATAAAGCTGCTTCAAATCAACAGTCGAGTGCTACAGACTCCTCTTTAGAAAGGCTTGGCCGGGCTATTGTAGGCAAGGATGTGGGCGAGATTCAAGTCCTGGCGGCTCTGGTTATCTTTTTGATTGTACTGGTTGCTGAAGGCGGGATCATTTACGGCGCAATATCAAGTGCGATTACGGCGCTCGGCCGCAATCCTATGGCTCACCAAGTCATCCGAAAGGAGATGGTCAGGGTCGTGGGGATAGCCATAATAGTTTTGGGGATTGGGATAGCTGCTATCTATGCCATTTTGTGGATTTAGGGCAGATAGGCTTCGCTGGAGGACCTTCCAGGTAAAGCTTTCCACAGGTAAGATGACAAAACCAGATTCATGTATGTTGTATTAAATATTGTACTCACATACAATAGAAGTGGGACAGTGTCTTTACTCGCAGGAAAGACACTTTAACTATCCACAGGGGTAGCCCAAACAAAAATTCAAAATACATTATGGAAGAAAACTCCCTTCCACCAGCTCAGCCGATGCCCGGAAGTGATGCATCGGAATCTCTTGATAGTGCAGATGCCAGCGCACCTGTGTCTAGTTATTCGCTTGCACAAAAAACATATCCTATTGAAACATTAGAAGTACGCAACGAAGGGAGCGCAGTTTCCCAAAGGGGAGCAACAGTTTCCACTGGAATTCGTGGCAACCCTGTGTCTCGACGCAAAGCCGCCCTGATATCCCTCTTCATTACGCTATTAGTCGTGTTTGTCACCGGGGTTGCCATTGCCTACGTTGTTAGAAAAAGGACCCAGGATAACTCCGTCGTGGAGCGCAATGTGCCCACCCAGGCTGTTTCTATTGACAATCCTCTACCAGAAACTAATCTTCTTGAGCTACAAGGGGAAGAAGACTCGTTGTTGGTCAACGGGGATATTATTGCCCGGGGCGACCTCAAGGTAGTTTCGAATTCTTTTGTGTCGGTTCTGCGTACGGAAGCTCTGAGCGCAGACAGGACGATCACGCTTCCTAATGCCTCAGGAGTTGTTTGCTTAGATGTTAATAACTGTGATTTTGCCGCCAATGACGATCTGGCGCAACAGAACACGCAGCTAACCCAGCACACTGTCCAGATTACCCAGCTTCAAGAAGAGTTAGGCCAGATTGTTATTCCGCCGGCGGGTGTGACCTCTTTGAATAATCAAAATGGTGCTGTAACTATCCAGGGTTCACTCAACCAGATTACGGTGGGTACGGCAAATGGTGTCATTACGCTTTCGACACCCCAGGACCTTGATGCAAACGCTAATGTTCAATTTGGCAGCTTATCTATTGACCCCGGTGGAGAGATACGGGCAAACAGTTGGTCTCAGACAGGAGCAGGTAATGACCTTGTCATAAATGCTGGTGCAGATAACATACTCTTTACGGACGGTAGTCGAACTTTTCTGCTCCCGGGAGGCGGGGGCGCTGCACAGACCATCTGTACCAGCCAAGGCAATTGTGGGGGTGGGGGCGCTACGCCTGTTCTGTTAGCGCCTGGTTCAGCCCAGGACGATTCGAGTGCTGATGTATCTATTTTTATTAATGACACTGGAGGAGGCCATCTCATACAGATGCAGTCCGGGGGTGTTGATAGACTGGTGGTTACAAACAGTGGCGACACAAGTGTCAGTGGTGACCTAACGGTGGGCGGACTGGGAAGTGGACCCGTGCGTGCTACTGGAGGGCTTCTAAGTGTTGGCGCAATCGCTCTGGGAAGTAGCGATGTTTCCGGCACTCTCGCCGTGTCTAACGGAGGTACGGGGGCTGCTTCACTTACTGCCAACGGTGTTCTTTTGGGTAATGGAGCGGGCGCAATAACATCTGTAGCCTCTGGGGGTGCAGGGCTTTGTTTCATGAGTAATGCTGGTGCTCCATCCTGGCAGGCCTGTCCGGGCGGTAGCGGGGTTTCCAGCGTCAATAGCCTCACTGGCGCTTTGACCCTGCAGGGTACCGCCAATCAAATAAGCGTGGTAAGCGGAGGGACTACGATCACTCTGTCTACACCCCAGGACATCGCAACTAACTCTGACGTACAGTTTAACGCCATGGTCCTGACAGGCTACCTGCATTCAACTGACAGTGTTGACGTTGATGTTCGTGCCTCTTTTGGAAATGGCACTACCGAATATCAGTCTGATCCCGTAACCGACCCCGGCAAGATTTTATTGGTAACTAATACATTCCATGCCGGTACTGATTGTTTGAATGGTTGTTCCGGTGTGATGTCAGCAGTGGAGCTGGGCACGGCAACTAACCCAACCATGCTGAGTGCGTACAGGGGAGCAGTCAACATAGACACAGGCCAATCGCTGACAAGTGCAGCAGGTCTTTACGTTGAAACACCCAATATTGAGGCCGGCGGCTCCATAGGTACTTCTTATGGTGTTTATGTAGAAACGCTTAATAACGCCGGTGCCAACGTTGGGCTATATGTTCAAAGCGCAAGCACTTATGGCATCTGGGTAGATGCGGGGTTGACCCGCCTGGATGGCGGCGTGTCGTTGGGCGGCGCCAACCCCATAGAAATTGAGGGTGCAACAGATAACGCTTTTGAAACCACGCTGGGTGTGGTTGACCCTACGGCTGACAGGGCAATAACTTTCCCTGATCTTGATGGTACGGTTTGTCTGGACAGCGGCAACTGTCTTGGAGGGGCCGGCGGGGCGCCGAATAACGCCGCCTATCTGACAATTGGTAACAATGCTACGCTGTCTGGCGAACGGGCGATTGCCGTGAATGCTACCAACCTTGCTTTCACTGATGGCGGTGCCAACGGCTCCTACACCATCAACACCGTTCAGAACATCGCTACTACTTCTACGCCCACCTTTGCCGGACTTACACTCAACGGCAATTTGAACATTGGGGCAAATACGATACAGGGAACAGCCGCCGCCATAGATTTTACAAACTTTGATGTTTCAAGTGCTGGAGCAGTTACCGCAGTTGGCGTCAACGCCGGGTCTGGCCTGTTGCAGGGCACCGGCGGCCTGACAGTTGGCGGCACAGTCACGCTCTCTAACCTTACAAATGGCTTCCTGGAAGTTAATGGTGCTGGCGTAGTCAGTGTTGGTACCATAAACCTCGGTGCTGATACCACTGGTGACTACACGGCTAACCTCGGCGCTCTTACGGGCCTCAGTACCACCGGCAACAGCGGAGAAGGCAATACGCCGACTCTGAGCGTGCTCTATGGTTCAGGCGCCAATACGGCTGTCGAGGGAGATACTGGTATTACGGTTAATGCGGGTACAAACCTGACTGGCGGCGGTTCGATAACCCTTGGGGCAGGCGGTAGCGTGACCGTCAATGTAGCCGACAGTCCGACCTTTGCGGGGGATGTCGTCATCCAGGGCGGTGATCTGACCCTCGGTACCGCCACGGATCCAGCGGTATTCACGCTGCATGACGGTGATGGTGAAACTATAGCATTCGATCTGCCTGACGTCTCTGCCAGCTATGTCCTGACGTTGCCCACGGCTGTCGGTTCGGCAAACCAGTGTTTGAAAGCCCAGGATGGCACTGGGACACTCTTCTGGGATGATTGTACTGGCGGCGCAGGCGGCGGATTGGACGGTTCGGGTACACTCAACCGAATTGCGAAGTTCACGCCCGACGGCACAACAGTCGGCGATTCTTCGCTGTCAGATAACGGCAGTGTGGTGACAGTCAACGGCAACGTGAATCTTGCTGTGCAAGGCACAACATTAACCGTTGGCGTAGGTAGTACCCGCACCGGTTCAATAGTTCTAAATAATAGTACAAATAACAACACTGTGACGGTTCAATCCGGGGTAACAGGTGCTTCCTACGCACTGACCCTGCCTACGGCTGTCGGTAGCGCTAACCAATGCCTAAAGGCTCAGGATGGTACCGGAACACTCTTCTGGGATGATTGTCTCGGCGGAGGCGGTGGTGGAGGAGGCATCACGTCTCTTGACGGCCAGACAGGTCCGTCTATCACTATCAACAACGCCACCGGAGCGGGCAACATTATCACTATCGATGACGCTCTTGCTGACGGTGCTACCAAGGGTATCGCCGCCTTTAACGCTACCAATTTTACGGCTGCGGGCGGTGTTATCGATACTGTACAGGGGATTAGCACCAGCGCAGCGCCTCAATTTGCCGGTCTGACCCTGACGGGTAACCTCAGCTTGGGTGCTAACACTCTGCAGGGCACTACGGCTGCCATAGACTTCACCAACTTCGACGTGGCCGGCAACGGCAACACCACCGTTGGCGGTACCCTTATTGCAACTGGTCTCACAACCCTTAACGGCGGACTGACTGTTCAGACAGGTGACACCTTCACCTTCAACGGCGATGCCTTTACCGATCTGACTGGCAATGGTTTGCAAGTCAGCACGGGTGTGCTCACGCTTGCGCTTGAAGCTGACAAGGGTCTGGAAGTCGATGTCGACGGTCTGTCGCTCATCGACTGCGCTGACGGTGAAATTCTGAAATACGAGACAACCGGTAATACTTGGGCATGTGCCTCAGATGGCGCAGGAAGCGGTGTTACCGGCATCGGTACGATCAACTCTCAGACAAAGTCTGCAGATGGTGCTGTTATATCAGGGTCTAACCTGGTGTTGCAAACTGCGGATGCCACATTCCCCGGACTCGTCAGTACCGGAGTTCAGACTTTCGCTGGCGCTAAGACCTTCAATGGTCAAGTTATCGCTGGCGCAGGCATAGACCTCGGCAGCCAAACGCTACAGGGGACAACGGCCGTTATAGACTTTACCAACTTTGATGTTTCGAGCGGGGGCACGGTCACTGCAGCTGGCGATATGGTTATCCAAGGTGGTGATCTCACAGTGGGTACTGCTTCCCAGACTGCCAGCCTCTTGCTTCATGATGGCGACGGCGAAACAATAACGTTTGCATTGCCGGATGTATCCGCAAGCTATGCCCTGACCCTACCGGCGGCTGTCGGTGCTGCAGACCAGTGTCTAAAGGCTCAGGACGGAACGGGTACATTGTTCTGGGACAACTGTCTTGGCGGCATCGGCGGAGGCGGCATAACCTCAGTCGACGGACAAACTGGCCCATCGGTTGCTATCAACAACGCCACCGGGGCTGCTAATGTCATCACCATCGACAACGCCGCCGCCGATGGCACAACCAAGGGAATCGTCGCCTTTAACGCGACGAATTTCAGCGCGTCCAGCGGTGTCGTTAACACCGTTCAAGGTATTAGCACTGCCGCTACCCCTCAGTTTGCGGGGCTGACACTGACAGGCAATTTGAGCATAGGTACTAATACTATCCAGGGCACTACGGCTGCTATAGATTTGACTAACTTTGACGTGCTGGGCAATGGCAACACCACCATTGGAGGCACTCTTGGGGTTTCCGGTGCTTCGGTAACAGTCGGTACTGCCTCTACGTCTAACGGCGCCCTCGTGCTCCAAAATGCTACCAATGCCTTGACAGTTACCCTCAATGCACCCAATCAGCTCACTGGCTCAACCACCATATCTTTCCCCAACACCGGTGCTGACACGGCTGACACCGTCTGTCTGCAGGATGTTAACAACTGTGCCGGCACCCCCCAAAATACCTTCGGCACGATAAATGCTCCAAATGGTACTGATCCGGCTGCAGATACGGCATCGGATACGCTGAATCTGGCGGACGGAGATAACATTACCATCACTGGCGACTCAGGCACCGACACCATTACCGTTGCTACCGTCCAGAACCCAACGTTTACTACGAGTGTAACGACGCCAAGCCTGCTGAGTGCCGGAGCTCTCAGTATTGCGAGCGGAGCAGGTGGCGATATTACCATTAATGGAGCAGACGAGCTTATCGTTCAGGACGCGGCTGTATTTAACGCACAGGCGAGCTTTATGGGGGCATTGGGCGTGGCAGGCCTCACCACACTCAGCGGTGGCCTTACTATTGATCCTGGCGACACCTTCACCTTTAATAGTGATGCCTTTACAGACCTGACTGGCAATGGCCTGCAGGTTACTGCTAACGCCCTTACACTTGATGCGACTGTTTCAGGCGATGGTTTGTCTGCTACTACCTCATCTGGCTCTGGGATGGAAGTACTCGCTAGCGGTCTGACACTGTTGCAGGGATGTGCTGATAGCGACGTTCTGAAATGGAATGAAACGACTGATTTGTGGGGATGTGCGGTCGATAATGGCGGTACAAATCCATGGGCAACAGATACGGGTGTTGTAAATCTTGTCACGGATGGCAATACTGTAACTATTGGCTCAGCGACCGGTGGTGGCAAGCTATTTGTGGACGGTGATGCCAACGAAATCCAGCTCCAGGTACAGGCTGTGGCTGGGCAGAGCGCAAACATCTTGGTTGTCCAAGACGCGGCTGGTACTACTGACTACCTGACCGTGCAAGGTGACGGAGATGTAGTTTTAGCAGCCGGCAAGTCCCTTACAATTACTGGCGGCAACACTGCTAGCCGCCCGGGCTCGCCAACAGAGGGCATGATGTACTTTGATACCACCACTAATTCGATCCTGGTCTATAAAGAGATAGCACCTGGTTCTGGTACCTTTAAGTGGCAAGGCGACCGTACGACTGCTACCAAGATCGTAGCAGCAAACAATAGTTCTCAGACTGACAAAGACGCCGCTGACTATGTAGCTGATGGTACGGGCGACCAGGTCGAGATCAATGCTGCCTTGACGGCCGCCGCCGGGGGTGAGGTTCATCTGATGCCAGGCACCTATGTGGCCGCCAGCAGCATACTGGTGCCAAACAACACTATACTGTCCGGGGCTGGCCGAGGGACACTTGTTGAAATGGCTGACTTGAATGGTGGTGACGACGAGCTGATCTCGAACTCAGACACCAACGAAGGCACTGCTACAGGTGTAGTAGTCCGGGACATGCGTCTAGACGGCCGCAAGGATATCAACACCAGCGGCTTACAGGTAGGTGTGTACTTTCAAAATATGGGCGATGGTACTGGCAGCAGCGCTTTGCCAGGCGGGAAGATTATCGGGCTCTGGATAAGTGATTTCCGTTCAGAAGGTATATTCCTTTTCCAATCGGAAAACGGTACTCTCTCTGATAACGTTATGCATGATAACGCTGTGGGTATGATAGTGCATCGAAGTTCCTCAAACAACACCATCACCGGCAACACCGCGCAGGGCAATGGAAGTTTTGGGTTTTACCTTCAGCGTGACGCCCTTAACAACACCTTTGCCGGCAACAATGCCCAAGGCAATGGCGACGATGGGTTCAATGTCCATGACAATTCAAGCAACAACACTTTCACCGGCAACACATCCCAGGGCAACACCGGCGATGGCTTTGAGACAAGGGATGACAATCCTTCGGTAGGCAACACCTTCACCGGCAACACCATGCAGGGCAACGCCCAATACGGTATAAACATCTTTGGCTCTAATACTAACAACGCAAGCATGGTGGTTACGGGTAACTCTATCAAGGATAACGCCGTGGGTGGTATAAACATCTTTAACTCTCATGACAACCTTATCTCTGATAACAAGATCCATGCTAATGGTGGAACTACAACAAACAATGGCATTCGTACAGCCAGTGCCGACAACAACACCATCACCGGCAACAGCATCACCGACACCTCCTGTACCACCAACTGCTACGCAATTAATATCTCTGATTCTACAAGCGACAACAACTACCTCGGCGGCAACACAATAGACACCGGTACCATACTAGATTCAGACACAGGTACTATTTACGGCGGGCAATTGAACGATAACGGCGACTTCAGAGTAGGCAGAACTGACCTGTTTCTCGACAGTAAGCTGATACTTGGTGTGGACGGAAGAACAATTGCCGATAACGGCGGTGGCACCAATGCTACACTGACACTTAACCCTGCGAGCGCATATGTGGAAATCACCTGTAACGATGCAACTGGTTGCAACGTAACTATGGATGAAACCGGTCCGCCGCTAGAGGGAACAACGGCGTTTATTGTAATGCTAACTGCTGGCGGTACCACCGGTACTAACTTTGCTGATACAGCCAATATAAGCGAATTGGCTGGAGCATGCTCTGCCAAGCAGTACGATAGTATCAGTATGATTTACACTGGTGATCGCTGGATTGAGCTTTCACGATCGGATAACTTTGGCAACGGGGTGGGTACTTGCTCCTAAGTCATCCATCGATCAAAGATTGAGCTAAGTAGGCTAGGCATTTACAATAGAGGAGATGAGTAAGACCAAACTGTTAATTTTTATTTTTGTCGTAGTGGTTGTTTTGGGTGGTACAGTCACATATTTAGCACTCGGAAGAAAAGGCAATCAAGTTAAAAACAATGGCAAAAGTGTCGCTAAGGTTGAGACTGTCAACAGCGAGCCAGTTGGAATGATCATAGAGCGTGATACTTCGCTGGTGCAAAGTACCCCCGAAAAAGAAGACGAAGAATCAGGACAGATGTGGAGGTTTGTGCAGCCTGCTGATAGTCAACAGCAGTTTGTCGTCAGTTCTTACTACGAGCAGGGGGCTTCCCTTAAAAAGCTTACATCTCTCACAAAAATGCCGCTTAAGGAAGCGGTTCTGGACAACGTAAGCAGGCAACTTCCACAGCAATATCCCGAATACAAGGAACTTAGCCAGAAAGATATTACAGTTAATGGAACCCAGGCGACAGAAATAGTCTTTGAATACGTTTCGCAAAATATCCCAGTAAGGCAGCGGCTTCTGCTGCTTTTCAAAAACAGCGATACAGTAGTTTATATTCGCGGGCAGGCAAAAGCTGCGGAATACGACGATATAAACAGTAAATATTTCGCGCCGCTTTTCGCAAGTTCAAAATTTGAATAATGCTTGTGGATAACTTTGCAGTGACTTCAATATCAAAATACAGGCTGTAGGAACTTATACAACGTTTAAGGTGATGAACTGCATGGTTCTCAAGGCGTTGAACACATAATTTAACCGTAAATAGTGGATGAGTAGTAAAATTAACTACAATATTTTTATCAAAAGTTTGGATTAAAGTAAAAATACTTGTGTTGTAGAGGGGTGCAATATTTGTTCAATTACTTCTTGAACGTCAGGGGTAGGAAGAACATACTGATAGTGGGTCATTTTCTGGTAAGGAATACTCACCTCTGACCCCAGAAAAAGCTGCGGAGCTTTTGCTCCTGTAGTGCAGACAAAACTCCAAAAACCAAAAACAGACATGTTCAAACCATCAAACACATATGGACTGAGAAGTCTAAAACAAAAGCTTCTCCAAACCATCAAGTTTGCGTCGATAGGCGTACTCTTTGGATTCATACTCATGAGCAATCGTGGGCAGGTTCAGGGTGCGCCGTCGACGACTTTGAATTTTCAGGCCAGGATTTTGAGTGGTTCTGGCGCTCTTGTCCCTGATGGCAATTATCATGTTGAGTTCAAGCTTTATAACGTGGCCACCGACGGCAATACGCCAAAAGATCAGGGTGCTTGTACCTATAGCGGCGGTACGCCAGATTCAAACTGTGAGTGGACAGAAACCAGGACTACGGGTAATTTGGTCACGGTCAAGAACGGGTACCTCAGCGTGTACCTGGGGTCCGTAAATTCGTTTTCTGGTACCATTAACTGGAACGAAGAACACTGGCTGACTATGAACATTGGCGGTTCGGGCGGATCGCCTTCTTGGGATGGGGAAATGAGCCCCCGTATCAAGCTGACTGCGGTGCCTTATGCCTTCCAGGCTGGCCAGTTGGTAAAAACGAGTGGAGCTAACAGGGGTGTACTTGCATTTGACACGGTTGCCAATAATCCAGACATCGAGCTGCCTGACGAGGATGGCACGGTTTGTCTCCAGAACTCAAGTTCATGCGGCTTTATTGCTGGTTCTGGCAGTGCGTTTATCCAGGGTGGTAATGATTTTAACGCCACGGCAGTGCTGGGCACCACCGATGCAGATGCTCTTAACCTCATAACCAACGGCAGTACACGTCTAGCTATCAGCAGCACAGGGGCCACGACCATTACCGGCGGGACGAGCGGTAACCCTGTTGCTCTTACCGTCAACAATTCTACCAGTACGGGTGCAATCCTGGTGCTCCAGGACAACGGCAGCCCGGTCTTTACGGTGGCAAATGGAGGTAATATAACAGCTACTGGAACCCTGACCGTTCAGGCTGCGGGTACAAGTGATTTTGCGGGGACGGTTGATATTGCCGGAAACCTTTTTGTTGGTGATAATGCTTCTCCCGGCGGAGTCCCGGCAGCACTAGTAGTTAACGAAATATACACCGGTAGTGATAGTTGTGGGCTTAATTGTTACGCTGCAAGCTTTATCCCGACTGCCAGCGGGGTGACCAGCGGCGGCGTAGCAGGTTTGGTGGCCAGTGTCTCGACCAGCGGCACCTTTACGCTGCCGTTAGCCGTAGGGGTAGCTATCCGTGATCCCGAAGAAGGCACGGCTACCATTACGCAGAATACGGGCCTGTATGTCCAGCATCAGGGTGCAGGCGTAACTGACTATGGCATCTATGTGGAAGGAGCGGATACATATGCCCTGTTCGTGGACGCCGGTGCAACCCGCCTTGACGGAACGCTGGAGGTACGGACTTTGGGCAATACGGACAGTGCAAGTTACCTCTGTTATAACACCGACGAGCAACTGGCGGCTTGTAATACGACAGGCGATGGAGCGGCCTTTGTGCAGGGGGGCAATAACTTTGGAGCCTCTACAACTGGCGAGCTGGGTATGACTTCGAACAATGCATTGGATATCATTACAAATAACCTTACACGACTGACGGTCCAGGCTGACGGCGATGTGGCATTTAATACAAATACTCTCTTTGTGGATGCAGTTAATAACAGGGTGGGCGTCGGCCAGGCTTCTCCTGATGCGCGGTTGGAAGTAACCGGCAACCTGAGCCAGGCTGCGTGGGGTCTGAACGGCATTCAGTTCCAGGCTTCGGGTGCTACTTATACGGACACTGGTTCTGCCGGGACACGAACCAATACTGTTATAAACTCTTTTGGCCAGTCTACTATAGCTTCCACCAACGCAGTAACTTCCACCAATGCGGCTACGGTGTACGTACAGAATGCACCGGCAGCCGGGACTAATCACACAATCACCAACGCTTATGCGCTGTGGGTAGATGATGGTAATGCACGATTTGATGGTAATGTCGCTATCAACTCTGTAGCTTCAGCAGCTCGTCTATCGGTAACTGGGCGTGATAGTACAAGTGGTACGGGTACGGTGAGTAGCTCGGGCGGTACGGTTACGGGCACTAATACGCTATTCACCAGGGAAGTCTCTGTCGGTACGGTCATTACGGCAAGCGGTCAAAGCCGCACCGTTATTGCTATTGCCAGCAATACCTCCTTGACGGTCGATAATAACTTTTCCCCTAATTTAAGCGCTGCCAGCTTTACCTATCGTCAACCAATAGCCACATTTACCCAGCCCGGCAATCCAGACGGCGAGAGGACAAATTTGCTGTATGTAGACCGGGCGGACGGTCAGGCTGCGTTTGGCCTTAACTTTAACTTTGCCTGGGTAGGCGGTGGTAATGGCGTTGACCCTACAACATGGACTTCGCTTGCCCCGGGCGCCGCAACTGTCGCGTTCGGGTATGCTGGTGGGGGTAGTGCGTTTATCGCCGGGGCCGGTAATACTTTGTTTCAGGTTAACCCCGGGACCGGAGGCTCCAGAGGTGTAAATATAGGTGGCGGGACTATTGTCACGCGTAACCAGGCACTGGCAATTGGTTTTAATGAGACTCCCGCTGATTCAGATGCTACTATTCATGTCCGGCAAACCATTCCCGGTGCCAGCTATGTAGGTTATCGCTTGAGAGCGGCCGCTTCACAGTCTGCTGACATACTGCAGGTTACTACGAGTGTGGGTGGTGCACTATTGAACATGAATGCCAGTGGTAACCTGGGTATAGGAGACGCCACACCTACTCATCTTTTGACAGTCGGCAATGGCGAGCTCTTTGGTGTGAATAGCTCGGGCAACGTGATTGTCAATGCGCCGGGAACTGCTAATACGGACACGGTAGTATGCCGCAATGCCTCGAATCATCTATCCAACTGTAGCTCGACATTTGCCACAACCGCCAATGCCTTTTTGCTGGACGGCAACACGGTCAGTAGTACGGCAGTACTTGGCACAAACAGTAGTCATAGCTTGGCCCTTGAAACAGCCGGGGTAACCCGACTGACAATAGACACCAGCGGCAATGCCAACCTGACTGGAAGCCTAACCTTGTCTGGTGATGTGATTGGCGGCACGACCCAAGGTGATGTACTGACCCTAAGGGGTAGTAATCAGGCCTGGAGTAGCACGACGCCAAACGAAGTAGAAGTCCTCAACTCCCGTCTGACGTTCAATGGCCAGACTTCGGTGGCTAACGGCACCTTCCCGGCACTTATATCGTTCAACGATACTGTGAGTGTTGCCGGTGCATCGGTCTGGGCGCTGTTGGGTTATGATTATGCCCCGACATTCCAGCAAGACACTTCCTTTAGCTTCGGGAGCGCGCCGGCCTTCTCTGCATCGCCGACGTTCCAACCGACTGTCGGCGGTATCAATGACGCTGCTCTCTTCACTATATCCGGTTACGCGGCAAGCGTGAGCCACCGTCTGAACCACTCCGGCGCTGCCGGAACGACGGCCGTCATGACCGGCTACTATGACAATCCGTTCTTTGGCCGGGCCGGCGGCACAGGCACCCACACCGTAACAGATTACGCCGGGTATATGACTTGGTTGCCGCGGCTGTTCGATGATCATGTTCAGGCCGGGTATACCTTGACGACTGCCCGTTCTTTCTGGGCCAGGAACCCGGAAGCTAGCGGCGGCGGTACGGTTGTCAACAACATCGGGTTGGACGTGTCAACACTGTCTACCGGTACGACCTCTAACATAGGCGTACGGATCGCTGAACCATCGGGTACGGGAGCGGTAGCTTTGTCGCTTACCGGGACGGGCGGTACGTCGGCTTCCGGGATATTGTTTGGAAATGATACTTCTCTGTACCGCAGCGCTGCGAACGTTTTATCTACAAATGCAACCAGCATACTGGGCACGGGAGCACTTACAGTCTCTTCGGCAACCACAAGTACTGTGACACTGGACTCCGGGACTACGGGGACGGTTAATGTAGGTACTGGCGCAAACGCCAAAATAATTAGTATTGGTACAGGTGCAGTTGCAAACACCATAAATATCGGTGGCACCGGGGCAAATGCCATAGGTATGGGAAACACCCAGACGGCTGGCTCCGTAGCAATTGGTGCTGCTATGACCACTGGCACCATCAGTATTGGCGGCACTGGCCTCCAGACAGGTACTATTACGTTCGGTGGTGGTACCGGCGCCCAAATTGTTAACCTTGGTACTGGCAATACCGGCGTGAAGACGGTAAACCTTGGTACGGGCACCGCAGCTAATGTTATTTCAATCGGTACCGGGCAAACCGCCGGCTCGATTTCTCTTGGTACTGCTATGACCGGCGGCACAATCAGCATCGGTGGTACCGGGCTCCAGACAGGTACTATTAACCTGGGAGTAGGCACCGGCGCCCAAGCCATCAACCTTGGTACTGGTGGCACCGGCGCCAAGACGGTAACGCTGGGTTCTACCGCCAGCACAGGTGCAACTACCATTCAGTCCGGTACCGGCGGTATATCACTTCTCGGTACGGTTGTCGCAAGAACTACAACAGATGCTGCCAATGTATTTCAGCTTCAGAACTCGGTCGGAGCAACGTTATTCAGCTTGGATTCTACAAATACAGGTAGCGGCCTTAATGTTGCCCTTAACTCAGGAGCTGAGTCGGGCTGTCCGACCTCTCCTACCAGTTGGGCTGCGCACAGTAGCACATTAAGCTGCGAGTCATCAATAGTTGCTAGTGGAACCTACAGTGCTAGGGCTGCAACGACTGGGGCGGCGCAAGGGCTTCGTAATAATGTTGGTACTGCAATGTCGGCAAGCACCACGTACAACATCAGCTTCTCAGTACGCACAAGTGTTGCGTTGGCAAATAGCAACCTAGTTGTTGTGTTAAGCCCGACGGGCACAGCAAGCAACAACTCTACTTGTGTGGCCGGCACCAATCCCACCCTGAGTACGTCAAGCTTTACGAAGTTTACTTGCGCCATGACAACCAATAGTACTGCAACCAATTCATCAGCGTATCTGGCTATCTACCAGAGTGATGGCACGACACGAAATATGTACGTCGATAACCTAAGCATCGTTTCACGGAACTCCTCAGGTACCCAAAACACTGGCGTCCTAAGGATTGGTGGCACGACTAGCCAGGGTCTGACACTACTCACCCTTGATACTTACGCGGGCACACCGTTCACTGGAGCCAACGCCTCACTTGCAGGCTCTATGTACTACGACACTACATCAGGAAAGATCCAGTGTTACGACGGTACGGCTTGGGGGGCATGTGGAGCCGCACCAGACAATATAATTACACTTACTCCAGAATATGCTGGTGCTGTTCTAAACGGTGGCGGTTTCCCAGGCGTGGGTACGCTGACCTCTGACTTCTGTTCAAATGACGCGGCTTTAAGTGTCGGCAGCCTGTGTGCTTCTGGTGAAGTTCGCAACTTCTATAAATGGACCTCTCCGCAACCAACGATGCAAACCTATAGTATTTATGTGAACTACAAGTTACCGACTACCTTTGAGGGCTTTATTGACGCTAACACTATCAAGCTAACGTGGCTTACTGATGCCGCAAGCGGAACCAACGGCAAAGTGACGTATCAAGTCTACAGAAAAGCAAGTTCCGGAGGAGTTACTTCTTGTGACGGTGTAACAGAATCAACGGTTACTACTCCGACTGCTAATGCATGGAATACTACTCTGTTCAACGGGAATGAAACGGCCTGTGGCTTTGCCCCAGGGGACTACATAATCTTCAAGATAAATGTCAAAGCAATGAACGAAGCCAATGTGTATGTCGAGAACCTCGACTTCACTTACACCAACCAGTAGGCTGAACTTTAAAACAGAGGCGACTTGACGTAGAATATAACCATTAGGAAGAGGTTAGACACTAAAGTAATCTAAACAAAAAAAGCCTGAGGAATGAACGATATTCGGATGAGGGATACTAGGAAAGTACAGACAGCGTTACCTGGACGTCGCGTTGCTGCATTGGCAACCAGGGATCATCGTTTAAAAGCGCCTGCTTGCATGCCTACCCGGGCTCACAAAATGATCTTTGCGCTTGGTAAACTAGCAACCAAAAAGCATAAGACCAAAACTCCAATCTATCTACGGGCCTATGCTTTCGCCTCTATAGTATTGTTGATACTTTCTATCGGCGTAGCAACTATTCAGCCGTTTTTGGATGCCAAGCCGTATCATTTGAGCAAAGCCGCCCGGGCGTTGCTTCCAAAACAGAGTCAGAAATTTGCCGACGTGCTCAAGTTTGACGCCAAACAGGAAAGTTTTGAATATAACGCTGGCTATACTGGCGTAACGAATCCAGAGAGCACAATGAGCAATACGGGAAATCCGCGTATAAATGCCTCATTCGCTGCGGATCCCGCAAAAGGCATGTCAGTCACTGATCCGCTTAGTCAAACTGAGTTTACGCTCAAGCCAAAATTCCGTTTGCTGGAAGGCAAACAAGACAAGAACCAAGTGCTGTATCGGCTCGCGGGCCAACCTGGCTACCTTGTTTATACTGCGCAGGCGGCTGGCGTGAAAGAAGATATAGTGCTGGACAGATACACAAAGGATACATTGGAGTATGAATACGAACTTGGGCTGGAAAACGGCTTGGAAGCCAGACTTGAAAAGAACGGGTCTATTGGCGTCTACGGCAGCGAACTTCCAATCAACGGCCAGGTAGCTACGGGTAGTGACGCCGATGCAGAGCTGCTTGAAAAAGTTCGTGGCAATGCCCCTAAGAATAAGCTACTGTTTAGCATTCCAGCACCGACCGTGCTAGAAAAGGACAAAACCAAATCAGATGTGAAGGTTTCCTACCTGCTGGAAGGGAATAAGTTACTTGTAAAAGCCGAAGGCCTCAAGCAAGCCAATTATCCACTAAGTATTGACCCAAGCATTTATGTTGAAACAGCCGCTGAATTTATGCGCGGCAACAACGAGAGTAATGTTGACTTTGATGTTTCCAATGAATTGATCCAAAAGGGCGTACTCACTGGCGCCCGGCTTCCTAGCTATACCGGCACTATGTCGCTGCCGGCGGCCCGCTGGAATCACGGCACGGTAGTGGCGGGGGGCTATGTGTATGTTATCGGTGGCAATAGCGGCTCAACTCGTGTCGGTAATGTCTACTGGGCAAAGTTGGATACTTCCAACTACACCCTCGTTGCCCCTAACCCGGGAGCAGGTGCCTGTACCAATTGGTGTACTAATAACGCTTATGATCTACCTGCCGGCGCTGTTCGCGATTCCATGAGTGTATCGACCTACAACGGCTATCTTTATCTCATGGGTGGAAAAGATTCGGGCGGCACTCGTAGCACGACAACCTATTACGCGAAAATTGGTGCTAATGGTGAGCCGCTACCTTGGAGTACTACTACGGCACTGAGCACGGAGAGAAGCTTTGCCTCTGCCATACCATACAACAACAAGATGTATCTCTTGGGCGGGCAAACAAATGGATCCACGGGAGGGGTGGCTACCGTAGAGGTAGCAAATATTAACCCCAACGGATCTTTGGGTACTTGGGTAGCAGCCGGAATTACAGCGCTTACTTCCGGCCGTTGGGCACATGCTGCGCTGCAGTATAATGGCTACCTATATGTTGTCGGTGGTGTAAATGGTACAACAACACAAACCACAGTCCAATACATCAAGGTACTACCTGACGGCACTTTGGGGAGTAGCTGGGTGACCACAACAGCCTTGCCAACGGCTCGGGCTACCTTTGGGGGGTCTATGGCTACGATTTCGGGCGGGTATATGTATATAAACGGCGGCTGTAGCACCGTCACGGCAACGGATTGTAGCTCATTCTACAACACTAATACCGCCAGTCAGAGCACAACAACCGTGACTGGCTCTGGGACAACTTGGTTAAGCTCTGGGGTAACAGCGGGCATGTCGATTACATTTGCCAACGGCACTACAGCAACAATTACAAATGTCACCAATAACACTAGCCTGACGGTTGACGTGAGCCAAACCGTGTCGAGCCAAGGTTACTCCATAGACCTGAATCGGTTATCGGTGCAAATGGCAAGTATCAACGCCGACGGGTCGGTTACGGACTGGACAACGTATGCGGTAACAGGGACGAGGGGCCGGCAATTCGGCCAAGGGTTCGTGGCTTGGCGCAACACACTTTACTCTATTGGTGGGTGCATTCAGCCGACAGCCAGCAGCAATTGTAGTGGCACCAGTGGCCCGCAAACCGCAAATGCGTACGGTGTCATTAACGGGGACGGAAACCTCGGGCCCATAGAAAACGAAAATGCCCAACCGACGATGGGTAATGCAGATGGTCAGGTTGGGCGCACTGGCATGGGGGTAGTTATCAATAATGGATATATATACAACATCGGTGGTTGCTCCGTTAATGACTGTGACACTATGAGCGATAATACTGGCTATGCACCCATAAATGCCGATGGGTCAATCGGTACTTGGCTTGTCGATAACAGCGGACTTAATGGCACGACAGGTGTTGGTGGGTTTGGCGTAGCGGTATATAACAATCGAGTGTATGTGGTAGGCGGGTCAAATGGGGCGGCTTACGTAAGAACGATCTTCCATGCTCAGTTTGCTGCGGATGGAAGTATAGGTGCTTGGGACGCTACTGCTACTAACAGATTAGCTACGGCGTATGGCCACTCCTTCGTAGTAACGAGAGCCGATACGGCCACGGCGGGTAGTATTTACTCGATTGGGGGTTGCGGCGGTGCTGCCGGAATCGGTTGTACTGCCGGTTCGGGATACGTCACAGATGTTTTTAAATGCCCCATTACAAACTCCACGGGAGCGGTAGGTACATGCGCAGAAACGAATCAGCTACAACTAGGCACGGCTGTCGGCTTGATGGCCGGCATATACTACGCAAACTATATTTACCTGGCAGGTGGTGGTACCAGCGCGGGAGGTCAGTCCAGCACGGTCTACTTTGCTACCATAAACTCTAGTGGCAATATCGTACGAGCCGATGGGGCAGCAACCGCTGCCTGGGATACGACCACTGCCCTCAGTGGTCGGCCCCGGCGGCGCGGGGTAGCGGTAGGGGTTAACGGCTACATTTATGTCATAGGAGGGCATGATGGAAGCGGCACGCCTGCTACGCTGGATGACATACAATACGCCAAGATAGACCAGACCACCGGAGATCTTGGTGCTTGGACCACTTCGACCACGGCCATCACACCGAGATGGAACGAAGGTGCCGCTGCAGCCAACGGCTATGTTTATGTAGTGGGAGGCTGCACCAACGGTGCGCCTCCTGGAAGCTGTAGCGCCCAAAGCGGTGTGAATGAAAAAGTGCAGGTGTACAACAACTATAGCGCCTCGCCGGCATCTTATACTTCTGTTGGCGATGGCCTGTTTGTTACTGATCGGTATGCAGCAGCTTCGACAATCTACAACGGCTACATGTATGTGGCTGGCGGTTGTACGACAGCCACAGACTGTACGACTGCCACGAATAATGTCCAGGTTGCTCCATTAAACGCTGACGGAACCGTAGGTACTTGGGCTAATACTACAGATGATACATTGCCACTTGCAAAGGCTCACGGCCAGATGGAGGTTGTGGGAGGCACACTCTATTTTATAGGTGGCCAGGCATCAGGCTCAACAGCAGGTACTGTAGATATCTATTACGGTACGCCCGATGCCAGCGGGCAGGTTACAGCCTGGAATACAGTAAATACGTCGAACGATTTGCCAGCAGGTAGAACCATGCATAGCTCAACCGTTTGGAATAATCGGATTTACGTGACAGGTGGTAATGATGGTTCTAGTGCTGCATCGAATGTTATATACGCGAGCCCATCATTGGCTAGCGGGGGTGATATAGGCTTACCTTGGACCACTACCAACATGACCGTCTTTACTACTGTTCGTAGCGGCCATGTGGCTATAGCCTATGGAAGTTTTCTCTATATTCTTGGCGGATTTGACGGTACGAACTATTTGCTGGATGCCCAATATGCGCCTATCAACAGCAGCGGAGAGGTCGGTAGCTGGACACAGACCGAAAAGTTGCCACAGCCCGTACGGCAAGCAGATGGCTTTGCAAGTAATGGCTTTTTGTATCTGTTTGGGGGCAGGTCTGCCGCCGCAGTTTGTACCAATAACACCTATGTCATACCCATTAATGCTAACGGTTCTTTGGGGTACTGGTCTCAGACTAACGTTCGTTTTAACATTGTTCGCTATGGGGCGTCGATTTCTTACTCAGGGGGCAGGGCTTATGTCTTAGGTGGCTATAACTGTGCAGGAGCCGCATTTACTACCACTGATCGTGTCGTGCATACAACTTTACAATTCCAGCCACAGATCGCCAATTATTCGATTGCCATAGACACTGATACCGACGTATTCCCCACTAAATTCTTGGCTAATGGACTGGATAACGCCGATGGAGCGCGGTGGCTCTTGAATTATCGCTCCATGAACGATACTGACGGGATAGCTACAGACTGCGGTTCATCTGATATGACCACTTGGGGCCAAAATACGAACTTTGGTGCTATTACGCTCACCAGCCCGGGTGCCTACATACCAAAAGATGGCTCAGGGACGGATACGCTCTGCGCCCGTTACTATTTCCTGAACCTAACTATAGATAGCCAGAACGCCTGGGGATTCCCTGAAGACGTTTCACGCGGTCCAACCATAGAGGATTTATCTCTGTTTTTCACCAGCGATCCGGGCAAACGTCTCCGTCACGGCAAAACCTTCACCGACGGCCTCCTCCAACCCCTCGACACTCCATTCTAATCGTTGGCAGCAGAGGCGCGGTATTCTCATTCTGTCTATGCTTAGGGTAGAATGGTAGGGATATGGGGAATAAGATACCGAGCAGTTGGTTTGACAATGATCCTGAGTGGGAGATGCTTCGGCGCAAGGCGGAGAATCGGCCTGTTTCTAAGGAGCTCAAGCAGAAAATAGCCGCGCAAAGGCCGCAGGCTAAGGATCGGCGTGAGCAGCCACGGGTCCAGACAGGCAAGGAGGTCAGCGACAAAGAGGTAGTCGTAAACCTCAAACTTGCGATCCCTAAGGTGAGGCTGCCCGATCCCAGGCAATTATACCGATCCCACCGGAAACATATTTTCATGGCAACTGGTACTGCTGCCTGTTTGGTACTGGTTGTCGGCGCGTTCAAGGTCATTTCGGCCCGACAGGCGGCAACTGAGGCGAAAAAGCCTGTCAGTGTAGTAGATAAGGTCCAGGAAGCATTTACGCCTCTAGTACCCCTGGAGGGTGTTGCACAGGTTAAGGGTGAGACGGACGATTCAAAGTATCGGTATGACGAAGATAAGAAGGTGCTTGGCTACGACTCTGAGTATAACGGCGCGGTTTTGACCATCAGCCAGCAGGCACTCCCGGAAAAAGTCAAAACCAACCCCGGTGAGTTAGCTAACATAGTCAAATCTATACAGGCAGATAAATCACTTGAGACGCAGAAAGGCATGGCCTACATTGCAACGGATGAAGAGGCAAAGACACAAACTGCCATCTTTGCCACAGACGAGGTGCTCGTGTTCATCCAGGCTAACAAAAACTTAGATGACGAGGAATGGAAATTCTACATAAACCAGATGAATCCCTCCAGACAGTAGTGGATAAAAACTAGCATTATCCGGCTAGTTCTATGAGGGTACCTCGGAGGTCTTGTCTGGTGTACTGACGAGGCCGAGTGCCGAAGGCTACGCTGGCATGTGAGTGCAGTACGCTAATGGGAAACGGTGATTTCATCACTAATATTTTGCGACATTATGATTCGTGCAAATAGTTACCCCTGAATAAGGTCGAAAATAAGTGAAAAAAGTAGTTTTCAAAGTAGTCTAACAGATAAGGACGTTTACTGGAACGTGTGAAAATGTTACGCTTAAGGTATTAGTTTTGAGGGAAAACAGAGATACGATGGGGAAAATAGTCGCAATTCTGAACCAAAAGGGCGGTGTTGGTAAGACGACCACCGCTATAAATCTGGGGGCGTACTTAGCCAAGGCGGGTGAGAGGGTTTTAGTAGTAGACTTTGATCCGCAAGGTAATGCTACAAGTGGTCTGGGTTTAAACAAAGAGACTCTAGAAACTACAAGTTATGATATTTTGTTTAAGCCTGGCGAGATCGTAACTGCTATCCACGAAACTGAAACCCCCCGGCTTAACATAATCCCAACAAATAGCAGGCTTGCTGCTGCGGAAGTTGAGTTAGTGAATAAACCTAATCGCGAACTTTTGCTGAAAAAAGCCACGACCGGATTAGACTACGACTATGTATTAATTGATTGTCCTCCGGCACTTGGTCTGCTGACCATAAATGCATTGACCGCCGCAGATGAATTGTTGATTCCAGTCCAGGCTGAATACTACGCGCTGGAAGGTCTGGGTCAGCTGATGAGTGTTATGCAGCGAGTTCGCCAAGGGCTCAATACGAATCTAGAACTTTTGGGTGTGGTAGTAACAATGTACGACAGCCGCACAAGCCTGTCCGAGCAAGTGTATCGTGAATTGCAAAAACATTTTGGCAACAAATTATTTAAGACTATCATTCCACGAAATGTGCGGCTGGCCGAGGCCCCGAGCCATGGCAAGCCTATTTCTGAACACGATAAGTGGTCAAAGGGTGCGCGGGCCTATAAACAACTTACTAAAGAGGTGATGAAAAAATGAGCAAAGGATTAGGCAGGGGCCTTGATGTACTCATCCCGACCGACTTTGATGAGACAATACTGGGCGATGGCGGTGATAGAGTACAAAAGTTACTCGTTACTGATATTCGGCAAAATCCCGATCAGCCGCGCAGAGCATTTGATCAACAGGCCCTGAACGAGCTGGCTGCATCTATAGAACGATACGGTATACTTCAGCCGCTTATTGTCTCGCCAAGAGGCGGCAAATATGTACTGGTGGCTGGCGAGCGACGCTGGCGGGCTGCCCGGATTGCCGGGCTGAAACAGGTGCCTGCGATTATTCGTAAGCGTGAAGAACTGGAGCAGCTGGAGGTCGCGCTTATAGAGAACGTACAACGCGTTGACCTGGCACCACTTGAACAGGCTGTGTCTATAGAAAAGCTTCATCAGCAATTTAACTTCAGCTACCAGGCTATTGCCGAGCGTTTAGGCAAGGCCCACTCTACGGTTCATAATATTGTGCGACTATTAAACTTGCCGGCCGATGCGCGTACTGCTTTGCAGAAAGGCAGGATTACTGAAGGTCATGCCCGTGCTATCCTGGCGTTAAAGAACGACTCTAACAAGCAGGTTGAATTGCTGAACTCTATCATGAAGTACGGCTGGTCAGTGCGCCAGGCTGAACAATTTGTAACGAGTATAAAAAAAGGTGCAGAAGTTAAAAAAGCGGCCAAAGCTACCGTCTCAGAGACGACGGGTACGAAATCGCTAGGCGAAAGGCTAAAAACAAGGGTGACTGTAAAGCGAACCGCCAAAGGCGGACGGCTTGAGATTCACTATAAAAGTGATGAGGAGCTGGAAGCGCTTTTGGGTCGTTTCAGCCAAATCTAGTCTGCCCGGCATGTCAGAGGGGTGATGCCTATGGCGGGCGTTGTCCTGGCCGTTGCGGCTATCGTCGTTGGGATTTAAAAAATTAAAAAGCTTTGGCCTTATTAAGGGGAAATATTCTGTAAGCCAGTGTGCCAATCATGTCCTTAGCGGGTACGGTTCCAAAGGCGCGGGAATCAAGGGAGTTTGGCCGATTATCTCCTGCAACAAATAACTCCCCATCCGGTATGATGAGATCTATATTGACTGGAGCGTCGGTTTGGACGGGCGTATAAAGCCCCTGAGTGTCCGGGTTGAAGCCTTCAGGATGCTGACTATTATAAATAGTAATCTGATTATCACGGATGACAATTCGCTCACCAGGTAACCCCAGGACCCGTTTGATAAGCTGCTTGTCCTGCCCGGGATCATATTGCTCTATACCATGTTTAATGAATATTACTACCTCACCTCGCGGGGGTATGAAGGCATTGCCAGTGATCCGGGAGATCGTGCGTGGAAGTTTCCAGACAATCAGCCGGTCACGATCCTGCAGGGTCGTTTCCATGCTTGCTCCATCCACTTCATATGACTGAAATACGAATGCTGTCAAAAAAAGGGCAATAAGTGGGGCGATGATGAGTATAAGAATAGTGGAAGCAGCGTTCTTAAAGCCTTCGCGCTTTTGTAGATTCCCTACACTTGGTTTAGGTGAGGGCTGGCTTTCCTGATCTGGCGACTGTGATAAAATAGAGTTTTGCTGCATAGGTATCGTGTTATCCAGAACTCAACTATAGCCTAAAAGGTTGCAATTCGCTATCCACAGCAACACCGGAATTTGTCGAAAACAATTTTACTTGCCCAGAGCATAAACGATATACTAAGACAATCACTATGAACCCATTTCATATCTCCATCCCATCCCAAAACCGCCCATTCCGGCGTCAATCCGCCCCAGCTTCCCGGCCGTACCTACGGGTACGCCAGGGAAACTGGAACGAATTGCCACTCGCAATGTGGCAACTTTGGCATCGGAAGCGAGATATGAAATGAGTTCAATGGATAATTTTCGAAGATACAGGTCGCGTTCTGATCACTCCTCTTCCACTGATGGATTCATCAGGTCGGCAAGTGGTCGACAGGTGGGTCCGGCGCCACAGCTAAAGAGGGGTAACGCCTACAAAGCTGCTCACTCACGAATTGGTAATTTTCGCTCTACTGATGGCTTTCACCCTGCAGAACGCACTTCACGTGCGGTTGGACCGTCCGGACCCGTCACTGGAACCGGCAGGCAGCCGGCCCGTACTGCTTCAGGCAAAATTCAGCACGACCATACACACTCTGCGCGTGTGAAAAAGCGACGTTTCCGGCGAATACGCAACCTGTTTTTCTTTAATCCGTTTCGCTGGAGAAACTGGACAAAGCAACGGGCGTTTGCAAATTTTGCAATACTTGTTTTGCTTATTGGCGGTTTTTTTGGTGGCCGGGCATGGTGGCTGGCCGGACAGATATTCCAGGGCGGCGGCGGCGCTGTTGCACTGCAGGATAACGTTGATCCATCACTATTGCGGGGAGAGGGCGATGGCCGCGTAAACATCTTACTGCTGGGCCGCGGTGGCGAAGGCCACGAAGGCGCTGACCTTACAGATACCATTGTGGTTGCCAGTATCAACCCCATCCAAAAAGAAGCAGCACTGTTAAGTATTCCGCGCGATCTCTACGTGCAGACGCCCGCCGGTTCATCTAAGATAAACGCCGTTTTTGCCAATGCAAAAAATAACGCACTCGCTAACTCCAGCTCAAGTGACAATAGTCGGGTAGGCAAGGCCGAGGACGCCGGCTTTAAGGCTGTCGAAGACGTCATTCGTTCAAAAATTGGTATCCCCATACACTACCACGCCGTGATTGACTTTGCGGGCTTTGCCAAGGCTATAGACACGGTCGGAGGCATTGACGTGAATGTTCCGGCAACTGGTGTGGTATATGAGAACATGTGGATTATGGGTCAGAACTACACCCTGAATGTCAAACAAGGCCGCTCACACTTTAACGGGCTGCGGGCGCTGGCTTACTCCCGTTCCCGGTACACCAGTCCCCGGGGTGACTTCGACCGTTCTGAGCGCCAGCGAATGATTATGGTAGCGCTGAAGGATAAAATCTTTAGCGCAGGGACTTATAGTAATCCTCTAAAAATCAGCCAGCTGATGGGTGATTTTGGGCACCACGTTAGAACGAACCTGGCTCTTAATGAAGTAAGGCGGCTGTATGAGATCGGGAACCAGGTACCGAGTAACAAGATTGCTTCTGTGGGGCTGGCAGATCCGCCAAATAACTATGTCACAACCGGTATGGTTGATGGTCAATCGGTTGTGTATCCCCGGGCTGGCGTAGACAATTACAAAGAGATCCAGCACTATGTACGCAACCGGTTAAAGGATGGCTTTTTGGCTCATGAAAACGCAAAAGTGGCTCTTTACAACGGCACGAGCATCGCGGGGTTGGCCGGACGGACGTCGGATGACCTAAAGTCCTACGGCTATAACATCACAACGGTTGGGGATTCTCCGACCAAAGGGGTTCAAAAAACAATTGTGGTTGATTTAAGTAACGGTACAAAGAAATACACCAGACGTTACCTGGAAAATCGCTTCGGTACCACAGCGGTTACAAGTCTGCCGCCTGACACTAAGATAACTCCCGGTGTTTCGGACTTTGTTATAATACTTGGACAGAATGAACAAACTCGTCTCGCGAACTAGAAGCCTTCGACCCAAGAGTGGTTTTGCTAATGTAGCCCATATTGGCTTAAACGCTCTCCTGCCAGTCCTTTTGTATGTACTGGTCAGGATTGACTTTGCGCCGTTGGCCGCGGCTCTCATTATCTTGAGCAAGTGGCGCATGTTCGCGGTCCGCATCCGCTACTGGCCGGCAAATGTACGGGCTAATGCAGTAGATATTATGGTCGGTCTATCAGTCGTCATATTTATGTCCTCTACGAGCGTAGGTATGTGGCAGGTCGTCTGGGCTGTAGCGTACGGTCTGTGGCTGGTATTTCTAAAACCAGGCTCCAGTACGCTGCAGGTTTCATTGCAGGCAGTGGTCGCCCAGCTGGCGGCGCTTATGGCGCTCTTTTTGGTTTCTGGCGATATGCCGCTGTACGGACTCATAGTGACCAGTTGGTTTATTTGTTATTTGTGTGCCCGGCATTTCTTCACAAGCTTTGATGAGCCGTACGCGCTGCTGTTTTCACATATCTGGGGGTATTTTGCTGCTGCACTGATTTGGATACTGGGGCACTGGCTCCTGTTTTACAATGTATTAGCTCAGCCGACGTTGTTGATTGTGGTTATTGGCTATGGGCTTGCAGCTATGTATTACCTTGATCAAACTGACAGGCTGTCTGACATGTGGCGTAAACAGTTCATACTTATGATGGTGGCCATAGTGGTAATTGTGCTGACGTTTTCTGACTGGGGTGACAAAGCCCTATAAGACTATCTTTCGCCATTTTCAGTAAATTTTCAGCTAAGGGGGCAAGTATGAATAACATGAAGTTTTCGGCCAAAGATTTTACAGGCTCAGTGCGCAAGCGTGCCGTTCCTTTGGGGGTCGCCTTGCTGGTGCTGGTCAGCGCGGCTGCTGGATTTGTAGGTGGCTGGGCGGGTTCCAGGGCGAACCATGAGGGTGCTTTTGATGCCCGGACAAGCCAGCAGATTGTCCTAAATGAAAGTGAGCTGATCAGTAAGATAGCCAAGGACGTTGGTCCAAGTGTTGTGTCGGTGAATGTTACAAGTCGATCCAGCGGCGAACGCGGATTCTTTGGCCTTGGGCCGACCGAGCAGCAAAGTGCGGGTACAGGTTTTATCGTAGGTTCCAGCGGTCTCATAGTAACCAATAGACATGTTGTGTCTGATGGGGGCGAAGTGACAGTTACGCTTGCTGACGGTACGGAACTGACAGAAATAGAGATTGTTGGTAAAACCGGCCAAGGCGATCCTCTTGATGTGGCTTTTCTAAAGATCAAAGATACCAAGGGCAAAGCTTTGAAGCCGGTTAAACTGGGTGACTCCAGTAAGATGGAGGTGGGTGACAAGGTAGTAGCCATTGGCAACGCCCTTGGCCAATTCCAAAATTCTGTTACAACTGGAATTATTTCCGGGTATGGTCGTGATGTCCAGGCGTCAGACTCGACAGGTTTTAGCAGTGAGTCCCTGCAAAATCTCTTTCAAACAGATGCAGCTATCAACCAGGGCAATTCTGGCGGACCGCTGGTTAATATCAATGGGGAAGTCATCGGCATCAATACTGCCGTGGCAGGCGAGGGGGCAGAAAATATAGGATTTGCTATACCCATCAACGACGCTAAGGGGCTGATTGATACTGTTTTAGCCAAAGGCAAGCTGGAGCGCCCTTATTTAGGCGTAAGGTACGTGTCTTTAACTGACGACTATGCTTACGAACTTAACCTGGACACAAAACGCGGGGCTTATGTAGCTCCCGGTCGCAACGGCCAGCCTTCGATATTGGAAAACAGCCCGGCCCAGGAAGCGGGCCTAAAGGAAAAAGATATCATTACCAAGGTCCAGGGCGAGCAGATAAACGAAAAAAACAGTCTCACCTCACTTGTAGGGAAACACCAGGTAGGCGAAGAAGTGACACTGACAATCATCCGGGACGGCAAAGAGCAAGAGGTCAAGGTCCGGCTGAAGGCTGCGCCGGAATCATAGACCCGGAATCATAGGCTAGGTGCCAGGAGTGCTGGCCGGTGTTTCGGCCTGCGGGTTGTAGGCGACGCCTTGTTGGTGGCCACCCTCGAAAACCTGAATAAAGTCGTCTTCTTTTGTCTGGCGGAACCCATGCCTTGCAGCGATGAAGGCAAGCTGTTTGTGCTGCGGCGGCAATGATTCGGTCAGGATATACCTTGGACGCTCGGAAAATTCTGCCGCTTGCGCGAAAAGCCTTCGATAAGGGTCGAGTCCGTCAGGCCCGCCAAAGATAGCTGTACGCGGTTCTTGCAGGGCGGCAGCATTTACCTGGTGGTCATCTGGAACGTAGGGGAGATTGGCGATAGTTATAACCGACAGGCCTGGTACACTTTTTACCGGTTCCAGCAAGTCGCCTTGTGCAAACTGAATAGCGACATGATGCTTAGCGGCGTTTTGTTCGGCTACCTGCAGGCAGCCAGGGTCAATGTCGGTGGCAATGACGGTAGCTTTGGGCAGCTCAAGCTTGGCTGTGATGGCGAGGGCGCCGGAGCCAGTACCAACGTCAATGATTTCCATGGCACCGTCAGCACCGGGCAATCCTTTGAGGATGTCTATCATGGTTTCGGATTCCGGGCGAGGCTCCAGGACGCGTCGATCTATCAGAAACTCCCGACCGTAGAACTCGGTTTTGCCCCTTATATAGGCAAGAGGAACATGCTTTGCCCTTTCCTCAAGCTGTTTGTCCAGCTTGGTATGCGTCTCTTCGGTCAGAACGGTTTCCGTATGGGCAAGCAGCCAGCTGCGATCGTGCTCTAGTTCGTCGGCTAGCAGGAGCTGACTATCCAGGCGGGCTGTGCCAACTCCGGCAGTTTCCAGCTTATCTTTCGCGTAGCCGAGCCATATGCTGACGGTCACTTCTGTTGCTCCCAGCCCGGACGTGCCGGTGGGAGCAGGGTGGAGGTACTGGGCATGGTTTTCTCAATTTTCCTGGGTTAAAAGTTGGCGTTCGTACTCGTGCAGATGATTAATTATATCATCGATATCTCCGGCTAACGCAACTGGAATATTGCTCCGGCTGTAGCCAATGCGGTGGTCGGTTATGCGGTCCTGGGGGAAGTTGTAGGTACGGATTTTTTCGCTGCGGTCACCAGAACCAATGAGTTTTTTGCGGGCATCGGACAGCTGTTTTTGCTCTTCTTCCAGCTTCATCTGCAAGAGGCGTGAACGAAGCACTCCCAGCGCCTTCTCTTTGTTTTTTATTTGCGATTTTTCATCCTGACAGGTTACTACCATACCGGTCGGCAGGTGGGTGATGCGTACGGCCGAATCAGTAGTGTTTACGCTTTGACCACCGTGCCCGCTGGAGCGGTAGACATCTATGCGCAGGTCGCTGGGACTGATCTCGATATCTGTTTCTTCAGCTTCTGGCAGCACAGAAACCGTGACGGTGCTGGTATGAATGCGCCCCTGGGATTCGGTCGCCGGAACCCGCTGCACGCGGTGAACGCCAGCCTCAAACTTGAGCTTGTGGTAGGCATCTTCACCGCGAACAGCAAAGATGACTTCTTTGAAGCCGCCGACTTCATTAGGGCTTTCGCTCAACAGCTCTGTTTTGTACTGGTGGGTTTCTGACCAGCGCACATACATGCGGTAGAGTTCCCCGGCGAATAGGCTGGATTCATCACCGCCGGCAGCTGCGCGGATTTCCACTATGGCATCGCGTTCGTCGTTAGGGTCCTTTGGTGTCAAAAGAACAGATAAATCGTACTCAGCTTGCTGGAGGTCTTCGGCAAGCTCGGAATACTCGGCCGTTGCGAGAATACGCATCTCCTCATCATCGCTATCTTCAATCAAGGAGTATGCAGCCTCAGATTGTTTTTCCAGCTTTTCTATCTTGTCAAAGAGACTTACTGTGTCTTCGAGTTGTTTCTGGCGTCGAGCCATTTTAGGGTATTCTTTGGATGAAAAAATAGCAGGGTCTTGCAGCCTGGCTTGCAGGGCGGCGAGTTCTTCTCTGAGGGCTTGTTCTTTTTGGTCCATAGATATCCTTTAGTATATAGAAAACCACCTCCTATAAACATAGAAGGTGGTTTCTGGTGCGGAGGCTATTTGTTGTCTTTGCGCTTAAGCGTACCTATTTTTTGGGTTTCTTCAGCCTTGGGGGACTTGGCACGGGTCTTCTGGGCACGAGCTTTCATGGCTTCTGCGCGGGCCTTGGCTGCTTCCTGACGTGCCTTGAATTTGTCTACGCGGCCTTCGATGTCCAGAAGTTTTTCGTTGCCGGTGTAGAACGGGTGAGATGCGCTGGAGATGTGAACTTTGACCAAAGGGTACTCAACACCGTCAAGCGTAATAGTGTCGTCAGTTGCAACGGTAGACTTGGTTAAGAAAGTCGTGCTGTCGTTAAGGTCCTGGAAAACTACGGGGCGGTAGTTCGCCGGATGCAAATCTTTTTTCATGGAAGTATCCTTAGGGCTCATTAGTAGTTGAAGCCGGTTAGCAGCGAGCTTCACTGCAGTCAGCTTTTAACCAGGTTACTGTATATCAAATCCCAGCTATTGTCAATCTGTTAGCTATCTGTTAAGCTTGATGGGTAACTTAATTAATCAGCGGGAGAGAAAATCCTTCCTGTCGTTATCTGGCTCCAGAAGCGATGTGGTTGCTCATCCGTGAAGAATGAAAGGATTTACCTACTATGGCTACTGTTGATGTAGACATTAAAAAACTATTAGAAGCCGGCGCACACTTTGGCCACAAGACCAGCCGTTGGCACCCAAAGATGGCACCGTATATTCACAGCAAGCGCGGTGGCAGCCACATCATAGACCTGACACAAACAGTTGATGCGTTGGAAACTGCTCTGGCATTTATAGAAAAAGTTTCCAGCGAAGGCAAACAGGTCTTGCTGGTGGGGACCAAACGCCAAGCGCATGACATCGTCAAGGAAGCTGCGGAAGCAACTGGTCAGCCTTTTGTAGTTGAACGGTGGCTGGGCGGCATGATGACGAACCGCAATACCATTGGTGGTCGCATCAAGTACCTGAAGGACCAGGAAGCCAAGATGGAAAACGGCCAACTGGCCGCCAAGTACAACAAGCTTGAGGTCCAACGCTACCAGGAAGAAATCGAAGAGATGAACCACCTGTACGGCGGCATCAAGAACCTGGCGGCTCGACCGGGCGCAGTATTTGTAACTGACATAACACACGATGTGAACGCTGTTCGCGAAGCAAAAAAACTAGGCATACCGGTTGTCGCGCTGGTAGACACCAACGCCGATCCAAGCCAGGTGACCTACCCCATCCCTTGCAATGACGATGCCATTAAGGCTATCAAGCTGGTCGTAGACTACGTTCAGGCAGCCATAGAAGCCGGTAAAAATAAGCATGCCAAAAAGGCAGACAAAGAAACCGAAGAAAAAACTGAAGGGAAGGGCGGGGAAAAGTAAAATGGCTTCCATCTCAATTGAAGAAATCAAGCGCCTGCGCGAGCTGACTGGCGTAGGCATTACAGATGCCAAGGCCGCCCTGGTAGAAGCTGATGGTGATTTTGACAAAGCTCTGGCAGCCATGCGCAAAAAAGGCCTGACCAAGGCCGAGAAGCGCGGCGAGCGCGAGGCCCGCGCCGGGATTGTAGGCACTTATAACCATGACAACCGTATAGGTGTACTGGTAGAAATAAACTGCGAAACCGAATTTGTAGCCAAGACAGACGAGTTTGTGGCACTGGTCAAGGACATTGCTATGCACATTGCGGCAAGTTCACCTGAATTTGTGTCTGCCGATGCGGTTACGGAAGAAGCTAAGGCAGCCAAAAAGGCAGAGTTTACAGAAAAGGCCAAGGCCGACGGCAAGCCAGAGAACATGATAGACAACATTGCAAGCGGCATGCTGAAGAAGCACTTTGCCGAGCGTTGTCTGCTTGACCAGCCGTTTGTTAGAAATCCTGACCAAACAGTAGGTGACTACGTCAAAGAAGGCATCGCCAAGCTTGGTGAAAATATTATAGTAAGACGCTTCAGCCGCATGGCACTAGGCGAAGTCCAGTAAAGTTTGTAGCTTAAGGAGAAAGTATGGAAAAGTTCGCACATGGCTTAGCATACGCCACTACTCTTGCTACTGGCGTGGGTATTGGCAACTTTGCAACGTACAATGGTGACGATGCGGCAAGGGCACGATACGAAAATTTTGCGGCATGCGTAGCTGATACGGAAGAGTATGAGCCTAGCGTTAGCGATCAAGGCATCGCTGTTGGTGTTGTAGAGTTAGATCCGGTGGGCTTGGAGACTGCAGGGTCAAGCCAAGCGCATCAAGACGAAGCTCCGGATAATGCTTGTGACACGGAGAAATTTGCGAAAGATATAGCTGGTACACCCGAGGATGAGAGGGGGGTAGTTGCTGGCCATGTCGACTACGAATTTGTGCAATCGGCAGAAGATTCTATAGGCGATACTCAAGGTGAGAAAGTTACAAGAGGACTAACTGCGGCAGCGGTAGCATTCGTTTTAGCGGGTGTAGTTTTGATCGCTACAAGAAACAGGAATCCTCTGCTAAAGTAAGCGGCAGTGTAGAATAATGAGTATGGATCCAAATCAAATTGTAGATCAAGCAAAATCAAAGTTCCAGCAAGCAGTGACGCATTTTCAAGATGAACTGAAGAAAGTTCGTACTGGTCGGGCACACCCCAGCATGCTTGATGGGGTTATGGTGGAGGCTTACGGTACGCCGATGCCCCTCATTCAGGTGGCAAGTGTCAGTGCACCGGAAGCACAGCTGCTGCAGATTACGCCCTTTGACCCCAATAACCTGGCAGCGATTTCTAATGCTATCCGTACTAACCCTTCGCTTGGCATGAACCCTATGGATGACGGCCGGGTGGTGCGTGTACCCATTCCGCCCCTGACTGAAGACCGTCGCCGTGAATACGTGAAACTCGTTGGGGGCAAGGTGGAAGACTGCATGGTATCACTCCGTAACGTTCGTCACGACGCGCTGAAGTCAATTGACCAGGCTAAAAAGGATAAAGAAGTTGGCGAGGATGACGCGAAGCGCCTGGAAAAACAAGTTGATGATGCCATGGCTCAGGCAAAATCCGACGCAGAAACTGCCCAGAAGGCTAAAGAGTCAGAAATTATGACTGTTTAGCTTTTGCCTATGATTGGGTTTGAGAAAGATTCTAAAACAGTTATACTTTAAACCTGTATGATCTTACTTATACTTGGGATAGTCATGTTCATTGGCCTGGTTGTGGTGCACGAGTTCGGGCACTTCATTATGGCCCGCCGCGGGGGAGTGGAGGTAGAGGAATTTGGCATTGGTTTTCCGCCGCGTGTGTGGGCAAAGAGGGTCAAAAGTCCAAAGGGCGACTACGATTTTTCTATAAATGCCTTGCCGCTGGGCGGTTTTGTAAAACTAAAGGGCGAAAATGATGCCGATACAGCTAAAGGCAGCTTTGGCGCGGCCAGTTTGTCTACCAAGGTAAAGATTATGGTGGCCGGTGTTGTCATGAACCTGGTTACGGCGTTTGCGCTGCTGACTCTTGTTGCGCTTGCCGGTATGCCAAAACTCATCGAAAATCAGTTTACCGTGACCAGCGACACCAAGGTAGTAAAACAGCAGGTGCTCGTAGCGCACGTGGAGTCTGGTTCGCCAGCAGAAAAAGCTGGCTTGCAGGTTCGTGATCAGTTGCTCGGCGTTGACGGCCAGCGGATACAGACTGCAGAGGACTTTCCTACTGCTACCCAACAGTTGGCCGGGAAAAACGTTGCTATTACCTACCAACGGGATGGGCAGGAAAGGTCAACCTCTGCGCAGCTGCGCAGCCAGGCCGAAGTAGAGGCCAGCAAGCAGACCGATCAGCCAAAAGGCTACCTGGGCGTAGGGCCCAGCGAATATATTATTAATCGCTCTACCTGGTCGGCACCGATTGTTGCTGGCGGGCTGATCAAGCAGTTTACAGTACAGACCTTCAAGGGGCTGGGCAGTGCGCTAGCAAGTGTCTTCAGAGGTGAGGGCGGTAAAGCAAGTGAACAGGTGGCGGGGCCAGTAGGGATCTTTGTGATCCTAAAGGACGGCAGCTTGTTGGGCTACCAGTTCGTGTTGCTTATCATAGCCATTATTTCCCTGACGCTGGCTATTATGAATGTCCTGCCCATTCCGGCCCTGGATGGCGGCCGGCTTTTTGTAACACTTGTATTTCGCGCCGTTCGTAGACCGCTTGCCAAAAAAACAGAAGATCTTATTCATGGCGGTGGTTTCGCCTTTTTGATGCTACTGTTTGTGGTCATCACGGTAGTAGATGTCCGCAGATTCTTCTAAACTGGAAGTAATGGAACAATTCAAGCAATCACCTCGGCGTACGCGTTCTGGATATGGACCGGTTGCTGCCGCTGTGGTGACGGTCGGGGTATACTTTGCCTCGCAGGTTCTTGTTGGCGTGTTGGTGTCGCTGATCCCGCTTGCAAACGACTGGAGTACCCAGCAGTTGGAGGCGTGGTTAAGCGGTTCTGTTTTTGCACAGTTCTTCGCCATTTTGCTGGTAGAAGTAACAACGCTCTACCTTATCTGGCTGTTTCTGCGGACAAGGAAGGTTGCCCTCCAGAAGATCGGCCTGGTAAAGCCCGCGGCACGGGACATCGGCTATGCTCTCGCGGGCTATGCGGTGTATTTTGCGGCATTTATAGCTATTTCTACGCTGGCTAAGACGTTTTTGCCCGGACTTGACCTGGAGCAGGAACAAGAAATCGGCTTTAGTAAAGAAACTACCGGCATGGCGCTTGGCTTTATCTTCGCCAGCCTGGTTATCCTCCCGCCCATCACAGAGGAAATCGTGGCCCGGGGATTCCTCTACACCGGCTTACGAAGCAGGTTATCAAAAGGGGCGGCGGCGGTTATCACCAGCATACTTTTTGCGGCGGCCCACCTCCAATGGGGCAGCGGCACCAGCCTGCTGTGGGTGGCGGCCCTTGATACCTTTGTGCTGTCACTCATCCTAGTCTACCTCCGGGAAAAGACCGCTAGCCTTTGGTCGCCCATCCTGGTTCACATGATCAAAAACGGCATGGCTTTTTTGCTGCTGTTTGTCTTCAAATTCTGAGGTGGTATAATCCGGCGTATGTATAGCAAAGTTAGACACACCGTTGCTAACCCGACACCGCCCGACAAGGGGCGCTAACTTTATACATTGATAAAATATTTGTAAACAGTAGCCCTCGTTAACCCCGAGGGATTTTTAATGAGGTCAGGAAATGGATTTAGAAGCTTTTGGATTAGGGGCTGTAGGCGAAGGTAAAGGTGAGATTGATAGAGAAGATAGGATTGCAGAGGCACTGGGAGACGGGCTCTTTTGGGAAGAAATTAAACCAGATGAACTGCGACAGTGCATAGACTCCCAGGCAGAACTGGATCCAGTGATAGCAAATGCCGCCGAGCGTGCTTTGAGGATGAGTATGTCAAGCGACCCCCAGGGTTGTTACAATAGGCTGAAAAGGAGCATCTAGCATGAGGTCATCACAGTTATTCGGAAAAACCAGCAAAACAGAGGGACGTGACTATAAGGTTTCTTCTCATCGCCTGCTTATTCAAGCTGGCTTCATCCGTGAATCAACAGCAGGACGGTACTACCTGTTACCGCTTGGGTTAAAAGTACACGACAGGATTATCAAGATCGTTCGAAGACATATGGATGCGGCAGGCGCGCAAGAGCTGGTCATGCCGGTCCTGCACCCGCTGGATCTGTGGAAGGAGACAAACCGTACTACCACCACGGGCTTTGAGTTAATGAAGATTGAGGATCGTCGCGGAGCGGAGTTTGCGTTAGGCGGCACAGCCGAGGAAATGGCAGTTGATCTGGTACGCAAATTTAACATTAGTTATAAAGATTTGCCCTTTAATATCTATCAGTTTTCTATGAAGTTTCGGGACGAAATGCGTGCCCGGGGCGGTCTGCTGCGTGTGCGCGAGTTTGTCATGAAGGACGCCTACAGTTTCAGTACTGAGGGGCAGTTCAAGGAAATTTACCAACAGATGCGGGATGCCTATACGGCTATTTTTGAGGAACTTGGTCTAAAAACAGATATAGTGGCCGCCGACAATGGGTACATAGGCGGCGAGTATTGCCACGAGTTCGTAGCTGAAAGCCAGGAGGGCGAAAGCCGCTATTTTATAGACGAAAAGAGTGGCTATGGCGCCCATGAGGATGTAGCTGTTTTTCATATAGATGAAAAAAACACCGATGAGCCACTCAAACCGCTGGAAGAGGTAGAGGCTGTTCGCGGCAAGACCATGGAGGAAGGCGTCAAGCTCCACAACCTGCCGCTGTGGCAGCAGACCAAAGACGTCCTTTTCTTTGACGAAGCAACCAAACGTTATATTTTAGCTGTCATTAGAGGGGACTTTGATGTTAACGAGACTAAATTGATGCAAGTCGCCGATGCGTGGGATTTGCGTGCCGCTACAGACCAGGAGGTTATCGAGGATCTGGTCAGCATGCCAGGATTTATATCGCCAGTCAAAATGGTCAAAAAGGGCAAAAAGAGTGGCTATCCTGTGGTCATTGTGGCCGATAAAAGCCTGCGCACTGTACATAACATGTACGGTGGCGCCAATAAGAAACACCAGGATCTCCTGAATATTACTATTGATCGTGACTATCAGCCGGATATAGAGGCCGATATTGCGTTGGCCCAACCTGGTATGAAGAGTCCCGAAGGTGGTGAGCTCCTGGAAAAACGGGGCATTGAGGTGGGGAATATTTTTCAGCTGGGCTACCACTATTCAAACCTCATGCATGATGCCGAATATACCGACGACCAGGGCAGACGGCAAAAATACTACATGGGCTGTTACGGTATAGGAATTGGCCGGACTCTGGCCGCCATTGTAGAGGCACACCATGACGACAAGGGGATTGTCTGGCCCGAAAACATTGCGCCGTACAAGGTTTGCCTGGTTCGGCTTGGAGACACAATCGGAAACACAAAAGGGGTGGTATCTGCGGCCGATGACCTGTATAATCGACTGACTGAGGCCGGGGTCTCGGTGCTGTACGATGACAGAGATGCCCGTCCGGGAGAAAAGTTCGCGGATGCGGATCTGCTGGGGATTCCTTACCGTATAGTAGTGAGCGAAAAAACAGTCCAGGCAGGGAAGCATGAGCTCAAGAAGCGTATAGAGGCTGATCATCAATCCCTGGGGGCTGAAGAAATAATTAAAGCACTTAGAGCTTAAATTTTGATATAATAGCCGTAAATCCGAGTGACCGAGATTTACCTGAGAAAGGAGTTATTTAGTGAAGAAACAGTTTTACCTGACCGGGCAGGGTGTAGAAGAGTTGAAAGCCGAGCACGAAGGGCTGGTGGGACAGCGCGGCCCGATTGCGGAGCGTATCAAGACCGCCCGTGAGTTTGGCGACCTCAGCGAGAACGCCGAATACACGTCTGCCAGACAGGAACAGGAGCGTGTAGAAAGCCGTATCTCAGAGATTGAGAACATCCTTCAGAACGTAGAAATTATCCAAAAGCCAACAGGCGACAGCAAAGTCCAATTAGGATCTGTGGTCAAACTGAAGGACGGCAAGGACAAGTCCAAGGAGTTCCAGGTGGTAGGGACGGTCGAGGCTGACCCGCTGAATGGCAAGATTTCTGACGAATCGCCCATCGGCCAGGCGCTCCTAGGCAAAAAAGAAGGCCAAGAAGTAGAGATCAAGACTCCGGCAGAAACAAGCGTCTACAAGATCGTGGATATCTCATAGTACCCCTATAAACAAAGACAAATCTGGGGTATACTTACCCCAGATTTTGTTTTAAGGAACTTTCATGGCAACACTACAAGAGCTGCGCGGCGAGCGCCTGCGCAAACTGGAAGAATTAAAAAAGTTGGGAGTGAATCCATACCCGGCAAATACAACGCGCACACAAACTGCCAAAGAGGTTGCAGACAAGTTCGCCGAATTAGAAGGCCAGGTTGTTACCTTGGCGGGCAGACTGATTAACACCCGAAAGTTTGGCAAGATCGCTTTTTTTGTGCTGAAAGATGCGTCGGGTTCGGTGCAACTATTCCTGACTCTTGAAAAAATGAGCAAAGAAAAGCAAAAAACGGATCAGGGCGTTCACTATGTTTTACCTGATGTCGACAGAACGAATAGTGAGCTTAACTTTGGGGATATCAACTTGTTGGACCCCGGTGATTTTATTGAGGCTACCGGTCCGGTTATCAAAACTCAGACGGGCGAGGTCTCTGTTGAAGTACATAAGCTCCGACTCCTTACGAAGTCTCTTCGTCCTATGCCGACCGAACAGGACGGTTTTACTAACAAAGAGGAGCGCCTTCGCCGGCGTTACATTGACACCAATGTGAACAAGGATGTGCAGGAACGCTTCCTCCGTCGCAGCAGGTTTTGGCAGGCGACCAGAGATTTTCTGATCCGCGAAGGGTTTGTAGAGATAAATACCCCGGTGCTGGAGCATACTACTGGCGGTGCTGACGCAAATCCCTTTGTGACCCATATGAATGCACTGGGCGAGGATTTTTACCTGCGGATCTCGCATGAACTCCCGCTCAAAAGGTTGTTGGGCGGCGGGTATGAAAGAGTATTTGATATTGGCCCGCGTTTTAGAAATGAAAACTACAGTGACGAACATTTGCCCGAACATGTCGCCTTTGAAAGTTACGCAGCCTACCAGGACTATGCCGAGGCTATGGAATTGTACGAGCGCATGATGAAAGAGGTTGCTCAGGCCACTTGGGGAACATTGCAGTTCAAAATTGGTGAATTTGACGTCAATCTGGACCAAAAGTGGCCGGTCGTTAAGTATGCCGACATTATGCGGGAAAAGTTCAATGTAGATGTATTTGCTCCTGATTTTGCTCAGTTGAAGCAAATTCTTAAGGACAATAACGTCGTCCTGGAAGGCGAGGTGAACGTCAACCGGGCACTGGATAGCGTCTGGAAGCTTATCCGCAAGACTTCTGCCGGGCCATTCTGGCTCATTCACGAACCGGTAGAAATATCCCCGCTGGCTAAGCAGGATCCAGAGGATCCGCGGGTAACCCAGCGTTTTCACCCGGTGATTGGCGGGACGGAAATGGGCAACGGGTACTCCGAACTGAATGATCCTCAGGATCAGCTACGTCGCTTTTTAGACCAGCAGGCATTACGTGATGCCGGTGATGCCGAAGCACAAATGTTAGACATAGACTTTGTTGAGATGCTGGAATACGGCATGCCGCCCGCAGCTGGCTGGAGTTACTCAGAGCGCTATTTTTGGGCACTGGAGGGCGTGACTGCTCGTGAAGGCGTGGTCTTTCCTCAGCTACGCAGGGAAGTAGATGAAGTTACAAAGAGCATTTACCCGGAGGTCTATGGAACCAAAGGCAAAAAACCCGCCAACCAGGGCGCTGTACGCCAGCAGGATTTTAGCAAGAAGATAGTAGCGGTCGTAGACAAGGAGCTGGAAACCTGGCGCGTTGTTAACGCCGTGGCCCATATGACGGCCATCATTGGCAATCAGACTAAAAAAGAGCAGTTGACGAGCGGTGATACCTTTGTTGGCAGCGATAGCGTGGCCATTCCCCGGAATAGTCAGTATCCGATTATCATCATGCGGGCCAGCGAAAAACAGCTTCATACATTGCATAAAGATATCCAGGCCAAACATGTTCCATACCATATTTTCATCAAAGAAATGCAAGACACTACCAATGATGCGGAAATTGTTGAATCTCTCAAAAATAAGCCTATGTCAGATACAACGTTCTACGGAGTCGCATTCCTGGCTGCTCACGAGCTGGCTGATCAACTAACAAAGGGCTTCCAACTCTTTAAGTAAAAGGAGATAGCATGAAAGCAGTTTGGAAAGATCAGGTTATAGCCGAGGCAGATAAAGACGACGTGATTTATATTGAAGGCAACTGGTATTTTCCGCCCAGTTCGGTCAAAAAGGAATTTTTGCGGGAAAGTCCGACGCCTTATACCTGCCCGTGGAAGGGTGTTTGTCAGTATTTTGATGTAGGGCAGGGTGATGACTGGGGCAAGGACATGGCCTGGAGTTACCCAAAACCGTTGCCAACGGCCATCAAGCGGGTTAAAAAAGACTTTTCCAACTACCTTGCCTTTTGGCGCGACGTCCAGGTTGCGGATTGACACCCCTGGAGGATTTTGCTACTATATATTTGCTAAACCGCCCTGGCCAGCCGTAGTCTCGCCAGGGCTTTTTTATTGCCTGAAAATGGGGGACAATACCTTCATGGCAAGCGGGAGAGGCAAGAAGAAACAAGTAGCCGTCTTTATAGACGGCAGCAACTTTTACTTTAAGATGAAGTCGCTGGTACCGCACAAAATGGACCTGATTCGTTATCGCTACCATGACCTGATGAAGGCGTTTTTAAACCAGGACGAAACCATCAGTTATATCGGCTACTATATAGGGGTGGTGCGGGATGATGGCAAGCACAAGCGTAACCAAAAAGCACAGACCCTGCGGCGTCATCAGCAACAGCTTTTTGCTCAGCTAAGCAAACAAAAGGTGGAGGTCGTCCGCGGTTACCTGCTGGAACGTGACGATCGGTTTTTTGAAAAGGGAGTCGACGTCCGGCTGGCAGTAGACATTGTGACTATGGCGTTTGAGAAAAAGTACGATACTGCTTTTGTAGTTTCCTCAGACACGGATTTGATTCCGGCCATGCAAAAGGCCCAAAGCTACAAGAAGGAAATTGTACACATAGGTTTTGAGCATCAGCCCAGTCTGGCACTTATCCGCTACGCCACGCGTTCACGCCTGATTACCAGAGGTGATGCCGAAAAGTTTGTAGCCAAACCATTCAAGATTAGGAGGTTTGATGAAAACTGAAAAAGCTTTATTTGCCGCCGGCTGCTTTTGGGGTGTGCAATACTACTTTGACCAAGTACCAGGTGTCACCAAGACTACAGCGGGCTATACGGGTGGGCATACCAAAAACCCAACCTACGATGATGTCTGCTATAAAGACACCGGCCATGCAGAGGCGACGCTCATAGAATTTGACCCTGGAAGCGTGAGTTATGAAACGCTCGTAAGACAATTTTTCTACATGCATGATCCAACACAAATGAATCAGCAAGGACCAGATGTGGGGGAGCAGTATCGCTCGGCAATTTTCTACCTAAACGAAAGCCAGCGCGTTATGGCAGAAAATGTTCGCAATGAGTTACAAAAAGGCTCGGACAAAGCGATTGTAACTGAGGTGACTGAGGCCTCCGAATTTTACCAGGCAGAAGACATTCATCAGAAATACACAGAAAAAACCGGCCGTGGTATGTGCCACGTACCCTACAAGGAGTTGTGACATTTCCCGTCTCTGATATACTCTGTTTATGGCAACAACTACAAAGAAATCAACTACCAAGGCAAAGACAAAAACTGCAAAGACAAAAACAACTAAGAAGGTTTCGGCCAAAACTGCTGTCAAAACCACGAGGGCGACTGCAGCTAAACGTCCATCTGCGACCGCAACAATACCAAAGGCCGCCGCTAAGAAAACACAGCCCGGACCAACAGTTGCCGGCATGACTATCCAGAAACTTCGCAGCTTGCACGTAGCAGCTATAGGGATTTTCTTATTGCTGGCAGTGGCCGCCGGTGCCCTCATGAATACCGCCAGTCATCAACTGACGCTTGGCTACCTGGCAAAGGACGAGCTGGCCAGCACTCAGACCACCGTATTTGCCCCGGCAGTACAAGCAGTCTATGACATAGAACTTCGTTGGGCCGTTGTCGGCATCATGCTGGCTTCTATGATCTTCCCGGTTTTGTACCTTACCAGGCTTCAGAAGCAATATGCCGAATACCTGCAGCAATCACGCATGTGGTCTATGCGTTGGATTGACCTGGCTATTACCGGTGCTCTGATGACGGAAGTCGTGGCACTGGTAAGCGGCGTGAGTGACCTCCCAACACTGAAGCTCATCGGTGGTATGGTAGCGGCTACAGCTTTATTGGGACTGATTGCCGAAAGACAAAACAATGCCGCTGCAAAGCCGGTCCGTAGTGCCTACTACGTAAGTCTGTTTACGGGCGTATTGCCCTGGCTGCTCATCGCGTCATACGCAGTAGCGACTGTTGTCTATGGTACGGCCGGTGTGACCTGGTATGTCTACGCGCTCTACGCGGCTGTTTTTGGCGGTTTCCTGCTGCAGGCCCGCAACCAGCATATGGAGTTTGGTCGGGCAAACTTTCTGGTGGTCGAGCGCAACTACATAGCTATCAGTCTGCTTACCAAAGCTGCCTTTGCGGGTATTCTTGTTATCGGCTTGGCGCGCTAGCCTTCGCGCGCGGGAGGGATTCTTGTATGGGCCGGCCAGACAGAGCAAGCAACATAATCTTTGACCTGGACGGTACGTTGGCCGACAGCATACCCGTTCTCCTGGAACTGGTGAACGAACTGAAGATTGTAGACAGGCCGCTGACACGTGATGATTACGACCGTGCTAAGAACCTGTCTATCCAGGCTATCCTGAAAGAGCTGGGCATCCCGTTTTGGCGGGCGCCCGGGTTGTTGATTAAGGGTCGTGCGGCGCTGACGCAGCGTATTAATGAAGTACCGTTTTTCGCCGGAATGGACAAGGTTGTGCGACAACTGTCCAAGGATCATCAGTTGTTTGTGATGAGCTCCAACAGCCTGGCAAATGTTGAAAAGTTTCTGGAATTGCATGCCATGAGGGAACCATTCAAGGCAGTCTACGGCGGTGTGGGCATCTTTGGAAAGGCAAAAGTGCTGCGCCAGATAGCAAAAGAGCACAGCCTGGACAAAGCTACCACCTACTACGTCGGCGATGAAATCCGGGATGTAGAGGCAGCCAAAAAAGCAGGCCTGAAGTCCATAGCCGTTACCTGGGGATTCAACGGTGATGAGATTCTGAAAGCACATCAACCCGATTACCTGGTTTACTCGCCGGCAGAACTACAGCAGATATTCAGAGAGGATTAGATGAGTTCGATGGAGGTCCAACGATTCTTTGTTACCGGCCTCAAGTTAGGACACGATTTCTGGTTGCATGATAAGCACCTGTTGGATCGATGGCATGACCTTGGGCTTGCAGCAGGCCAGCAGGTAGTCCTGTTCGATGGGGTTGAGCACGACAGACTCTATAAGGTAGCGGAAATTACCCGCCAGGAGGCCCATCTGCTTCACGTTACGGACTTTGAACGAAAGGTTCCGGGACGTACTGTCTATTTGCTCTGGTCACTCCTGGAAGGCGAGGAGAATATGGAAGTGCTGCAGAAGGGTACAGAACTGGGCGTGAGCCACTTCTTGCCGCTTTTGCGTGACAATGAATCGCGGACTACATTTGATCGTCAGCACGCGCTGGAGATACTCATTAAGGCGGCGGAGCACAGCGGCCGCAGTGACATACCGACCATACGGGAACCGATGCACGCCCGTACAGCACAAGCTCAGCTTACCCGCAAAGTACAAATTACGACCATTGCGGCAGGCGGGGAAAGTGAAGAAGCAGCAAACAACCAGGACCGGGAGGGGGTTACAGAAGGGGATCTGAGGGGTGACACCTCAGCAGCTGTGGCCATTATGGTTGTATCCCGGCTACCGCCGGAAGAGGGAAAAAGGCCTTACACGGCTCAGGCTATTATCGACTTACTCCCAAAAAACTTATATAGTTAAAGGCATGAACAATGAGCTGCCGGCTTCTTTTACTACAATAAATCCCGTTGGCCGTGAGCTTGTGCATGTCCTGCGCCCAGCACTGTGTGAAGTTGCTGGCAGTAATGACGGGTGTCAGTTTGATAAGTGCAATGAAATGAATCCCTACGCGGCTCACTACAAGGCCCCAGAGCTGGAGCCTGACGCCGGCACCGGTAAGTTGCCTCGGCTTCGAGTGCTGGATGGAGCCCTTGGAAAAGCAGCGGTGGATGTTTTATGTGACATGGGCTAGTTTGAGGGCATCAGGAATCATCCCGCTACTGCTACAATAAAGGTCTATGAACTATTGGAGGGAACGGTCGCAGCCATATAAACTTGGCCAACAGGCACCATTTAAGGTGAGCCGCAGCAAGATTGAGTTGTATATGCAGTGCCCACGGTGTTTTTGGCTGGATGTGCGGCTTAAGATAAGGCGCCCAAACGGCCCGCCTTTCAACATAAACAAAGCAATAGACGGATTGCTTAAAAAAGAATTTGACGGCTACCGCCAAAAAGGCGAACCCCACCCCATGATGGTAGAGTTTGGCCTGAAGGCCGTACCGTTTACGCACGACAGCCTGGACCAGTGGCGTGAAAATTTTGTAGGGGTGGTCTCTGTCCATGAACCGACCAACCTGCACGTTTTTGGTGCCATTGACGATGTGTGGGTGGATGAAGCCGGGCAGTTGATAGTGGTGGACTACAAGGCCACGGCCAAGGACAGAGAAGTGGGCATAGACTCTGACTGGCAGATCAGCTACAAGCGTCAGATGGAGGTGTATCAGTGGTTGCTGCGCCAGAACGGCTTTGAAGTGCGGGACACAGGGTACTTTGTGTATACCAACGGCCGGCTTGATCTGGATGGGTTTTATGACAAAGTAGAGTTCAAGACGAAGGTTATTCCTTACACTGGTAATGCCGACTGGGTAGAGCCAACTCTGCACGATATGAAAAAGTGCATGGAAGGCGACATGCCGGCGGTGGGCACGGCGGCCATGGGCGGCGAGTGCGACTATTGCGCGTATGCCAGGAGCAGGACAGAATTGACCGTAAAGGCCCTTCGTTCTCAGCATAAAAAGAAAATCCAGTAATCCGGGCCCGTCATTGTCTGGCCTGACCAGACAATCCAGTATCTTTTTGTTTTTTACAACTGGGGGGGGCAGGCTCTTGGGCTTATCGGGGCATGACAAAAAAAAGGGGGGGGGTTGGGTCAGGTCTAGTAGAGTCGACTTCAGTTTTTGGCTCAACTTCAGAAACTAGACGATCCGCCCTGTTATAATGTGGCCATGCTAGATATTCAGTTCATCCGGGACAATGCCGGGCTTGTCGCAGAGAAATCCAAACAAAAGGGCTATAACGTCGACATCCAGCAGTTGCTGGGGTTTGACGGTAAACGCCGGGAGCTGCAGCAGCAGGTCGGGGACCTGCGCCACCAGCGCAACGAGATCGCAGATAGTATGAAGGGCGGCAAGCCGCCCGAAGAACAGGTCGCTAAGGGCCGCGAAGTCAAAGAAAAGCTGACTGACCTGGAGCATCAGCTGAGCTCAATCGACCAGGAATTCTGGGCGCTTCTCAAGACAGTGCCCAACATGCCGCTGGAAGGCGTACCAGTTGGTGTAACAGAGGAAGAAAACGTCATTGTCAAAACTGTCGGCGACAAACCGCACTTTGACTTTGAGCCCAAAAATCACGCTGAAATCGCCGAGGCCAAAGGGTGGCTGGACAAAGAAAGGGCCACCAAGATAGCCGGAGCCCGATTTGTATACATGAAGGGCGACTTAGTGCGGCTTGAAATGGCTCTCTGGCAGTTCGGTATGGATGTTCTGAGCAATCAGGAAATACTGCAGAAAATTATTACTGACAACGGCTTGAAGGTTAGTGCCAAGCCTTTCATGCCCGTTTTGCCGCCGGCTGTCGCAAAGAAAGAAGTCTTTGAAGCCACCGGTCGGCTGAACAAAGAAGAGCAAACCTACAAGATTGAAGACGAAGACCTGTGGCTTAACGCGAGTGCTGAGCACACCATGGCGCCGATATACCTGAACGAGATCCTACCCGAAGAAGAACTGCCGATACGCTACATTGGGTACACCACGGCGTTCCGCCGGGAAGCGGGCACGTACGGCAAAGACACCGAGGGTATTTTCCGCCTTCACCAGTTTAACAAGCTGGAAATGGAAAGCTTCAATACCGCAGAGTCTTCTCTGGATGAACACTTGTTCCAGGTCGCTATCCAGGAATACCTCATGCAACAGCTCGGTCTGCCATACCATGTGTTGGAAAAGTGTACCGCAGATATCGGCCGGCCAAATGCCAAGGGCGTGGACATCGAAGCGTGGCTCCCGGGCCAGAATGCTTACCGCGAAACGCACACCGCAGACCACATCGGTGATTACCAGGCTAGAGCTATGAAAACTCGCGTCCGCCGCAAGAATGGTGACATAGAATTTGCGCATACCAACGATGCGACCGTATTTTCTGAGCGGCCGCTCATTGCGATTCTGGAAAACAACCAGCAGGCAGACGGGCGTATAATACTACCTGAGGTACTCCGGCCGTATATGGGCGGGCGGGAACGTATCTAGATCTAGCAACAAACAAGGAAGGGGCAGGCATGATCCAGAAGCTTGAAGTCAATGGTGTACACATGGAGGTCAGTAAAAAACTGCATGACTACGTCCTCAAAAAGATCGGCAAGCTTGACCACTACATGCCGCGTCACGCCCGTGAAAGCGCCCACGTCGAAGTATTCCTGAAAGAGGTTATGATTAAAAAGAAAAAACAGTGCATCTGTGAGGTCGTGCTGCACCTGCCCAAAGAAACCATCACCATCCAGGAATCCACCATGAATATCTTTGCCGCAGTGGACATAGTAGAGGCCAAACTCAAAAACCAGATCAAGAAGTACAAAGAAACTCACAGCAGTTTACGTATCCACCGCCGCGTCTTGTCACGGCTACGAAATAAAGCCGCGTGAAAATACGTATAGCCCCCGCAAAACAAAATCCACATTTTAGACTGCGTCCGGGCGGCCATAATCACCCACCCCTTGCTCACTGTATCTACGGATATGTTTCACTCGGTCTGGATGATTCTGTCTCACCCGGATCATCAGCCTAAATTTGTGGGTTTTGCTTTGCGGGGGCTATAGCAAGAGCCACCCCTTGTGCTGTACAATGGTTTCATTGCAGAAGCTGCTTCTGACACTACCTGAAAACCTGTAGGGAGTTACATCAATGAAAAAAGTCTTTAAACGTGTCCTGGGAGATCCGCAAGTCCGCACCCTGAAGCGGCTTAAAAAGCGTGTAAAGGAAGTAAACGCGCTCAACGACACATACAAAAAAATGTCTGACAAAAAGCTGGCAGAACAAACCGCCACGCTAAAAAAACGATTAGCCAAGGAGTCCCTGGACAAATTACTGCCTGACGCCTTTGCGGTGGTTCGCGAGGCCGCCGGACGGACAATAGGTCAGCGCCACTTTGACGTGCAGCTTATTGGCGGCATGGTGCTGCATGAGGGCAGCGTGGCAGAGATGAAAACCGGTGAAGGTAAAACGCTCGTGGCTACTCTGCCGCTGTATTTAAACGCGCTCACCGGCAAAGGGGCACACCTGGTTACGGTCAATGATTACCTGGCCCGCATCGGCGCCGGCTGGATGGCGCCTATTTATCACTTTCTGGGTATGAGCGTAGGGGTTATCATTCCCGACCACTCATACATATATGACCCCAACTTTGTAGATGACTCACATGATGATCCACGCTTCAAACACCTCAAACCTTGTACCAGGCAAGAGGCCTACCGGGCGGACATCACCTACAGCACCAATAACGAGCTTGGTTTTGATTACCTGCGTGACAACATGGTGCGCGAGGAAGACCAGCTGCGCCAGCGGGAACTGCACTACGCCATTGTGGATGAGGTTGACTCTATTCTGATTGACGAAGCCCGTACCCCGCTGATTATTTCCGCTCCCTCGGTTACAAGCGGCAGCTCGTACGCGCAGTTCAGCAAGGTTGTGCGGAACCTGAAAAAAGACGACCACTTCGAGGTAGATGAAAAGCGCAAATCGGTCGTTTTGACAGACGAAGGGGTGGACAAAGTAGAAAAAGTTCTGGGCATCAAGAATCTCTACGGGCTGGAAAACATCCGGACTATTTACCACCTGGAACAGGCGCTTAAGGCGCAGGCGCTCTTTAAGCGGGACAAAGACTACGTGGTGACCAAAGACGGCGAGGTGGTTATTGTAGACGAGTTTACCGGCCGTTTGCTGGCCGGTCGACGCTACAACGAGGGGTTACACCAGGCCATCGAGGCCAAAGAGGGAGTAGAGGTCCAGGAGGAATCCATGACCCTGGCGACTATTTCCTTTCAGAACTATTTCCGCCTGTATGAAAAGCTGGCTGGTATGACTGGTACGGCCTCCACCGAAGCAGAAGAATTTCACCAGATTTACAAGCTGGATGTGGTAGAGATTCCGCCCAACCGGCCGGTCGTGCGCGACGACCGCACTGACCGTATCTATCGGTCAGAGACCGGTAAGTTTAAGGCAATAGCCAGGGAAATCAAAGAGCTGCACAAAAAAGGCCAGCCCGTGCTGGTAGGCACCGCAACCATCGAGAAAAACGAAGTCCTGGATCACCTGCTGACTAAAGAAAAAATCCCGCACCAGATGCTGAATGCCAAAAACAACGAACGGGAGGCGAGCATTGTTGCCAAGGCCGGCCAAAAAGGCGCCGTGACGCTGGCCACCAACATTGCCGGTCGCGGAACGGACATTGTACTGGGTGAGGGCGTCAAGAAATTAGGCGGGTTGCATGTCATCGGTACCGACCGCAATGAATCCCGCCGGGTGGATAACCAGCTACGCGGGCGATCCGGCCGCCAGGGCGATCCGGGCTCCAGCCAGTTCTTTGTGAGTACTGAGGACGATCTGATGCGTATTTTTGGCGGCGAACGCATTGCCGGCATTATGAATCGCCTTGGGGTAGATGACGACACGCCAATTGAAAACCGGGTCATCAGCAAATCCCTGGAAGGGGCTCAGAAAAAAGTCGAAGGCTATAACTTCGACGCCCGCAAAAACGTTGTCCAGTACGACGACGTTATGAACCGCCACCGCAAAGCTACTTACATCATGCGCCGCGAGATCCTTATGCAGGCAGAGATCAAAAAGCGTATCAAGCTGTTTATAGAGGAAGAGGCCAAGGCGCTGGCCAGCTCGCCCCAGCTTCTCAGTGAAGATTTTGAAACCATAGTTTCAGAGGTATTCCCGTTTGATGACTCTACGCTGGACCGATTGTTTGACACAGAATCTGACAAGTTTGGCGCAGTGCTGCTGCAAGAGGCGATGGAGCTTTACCAGGGCCGGGAGACGGCCTTTACGCCGGAGGTTATGCGTAAGGTAGAACGTGATATTTATCTGCAAATACTGGATAACCTCTGGATGGAGCACCTGGAAAGCATGGACCATTTGCGCGAAGGTATCCACTGGATTTCTGTGGGACAGCGCGATCCGCTGGTAGAATACCGTCGCCAGTCGCAGCGGATGTTCGAGGAAATGCAGCTTGTGCTGCGCCATGACGTCGTGCGCACGCTTTTCCACGCCCAGCCGGTTGATTTGGACGCGGCAGTCGAAACCGAACTGACCCGTGCAGCCCGCAAATCCGTAGACAATGCCGACAAAATCGTGGAAGGCGAGGAATTCCAGGAAGCCGACTTTATCCCGCAAAAAAGCGAGGCGGCAGAGAAAAAACAAGTCACAGACAAACGCAAAAAAGCCCGCAAGGCCGAGCGCCAGCGCAAACAAAAAGCTAAAAGCCGGAAGCGCAAATAATCTATGGCAAAACCTACAATCGAATACCTAAATTCAAAAATTCAAAAATTCAAAACGATTACAGCTAGAAATCTGTTTTGGTTTTGGGACGTTAGATATTTGGATTTAGCATGAAGCACACCGTACACGAAGTCGTTCTTAAAAATGGTGCCAAAGGGTTGTTTATCCATGTTCCTGACGCCATGGTGATGACCCTTGAGGTCAACTTTCGGGCCGGTGAATACCTGGTGGAAAAGGAAAAGTGGGAAACACCGCACCTTATGGAGCACGTGCTGCTTGGGGCAAACGAGCTTTTGCCTAAAGCCCGGCTGTTTCAAGCAGAGTTTGAAAAAAACGGTGCTTACAGTAACGCCAGCACCGGCAGCTACGACATCACTTACGAGGCAGAGTGCGCGGATTTTGAATGGGATAGAATCATAGACCTGCTGCTGATTGCCATTACCAAGCCGCTGTTTCTGGAAGAGGAATTCCAGGCAGAGTTTGGCAATGTGCGCGAGGAGCTCAGCGCCCGGTCGAATAGCCATTTCCGCCACCTCAGCCTGGCACTGCGCCAGGCCTATGGGTTCAAGGTCATGACCGATCAGGAGCGTCTGCGGCTCATGGACAATGTGAACCTGCAGGACATTCGCACACACTATCTGAATACGCATACTGCAAAAAATCTTCGTTTTGTGATAGGCGGCAATCTGCCTCCGGAACGCCGAAAGATCATAAAATCGTTGATGGAAAACATTGAACTGCCGGATGGGGAAGGGCGCCTTGAGCTCCCGCCAGAGAGCCCCATCACCCTTAAAAAACCGCTCTACATCCAAAATGACACCATAGATAACGTCTATTTCTACATAGACACCTTTATGCGTCGTCGTATGGAGGAACCGGAGATGGACGCCCTGGCGCTCATTAACACCATGCAGACAGAGACACTGTATTCCAGAATTTTTGGTACGGCCCGCGAACGCGGTTTGGTCTACGGTATGAGTTCCGGTTATGGCCAGACCAGGGAAAGCAGCAACTGGTGGTTTGGCGCGCAGGTTATGCCAAAGAACGCTCCGGCGCTTTTCAAAATCATCGAAAACGAAATGCAGGCAGTATTTGCAGGCAGCATTATTGATCAGGATGTGGTCAGTGCCAAACAGTACGCCCTGGGCCGTTACCAGCGCAGTGGCCAGACCGTCGGCGGCACGGTGAGCGGCTACAGCAGCCGCTACTTCTTTGACGAAGTTATAGAGGATTTCTACAAGGTGCCAGAGCGTATTGAGGCTGTATCAAAAGAACGGATTATTGAGGTCACCCGGGCACTCTTTGCAGAAGGTATCAGCGGTATGGGTGCCCTGGGCAGCTGCGGTGAAGCTTTTGTGAGTGATCTTCACGATCAAATCAAACCGCTTTGGAAATCAGTATGAACCCCTTGAAAGGGGTTCTATAATACCTGGTATGGAAGAGCAGCTCAAAAAAGCCAAACGACTACAGAGTGAGGTCCAGGCTGCCACTGGCAAGCTGCGGATTACGGAACTGGCTGCAGAACTTTCCGGCCTTCAGGAACAAGCTGCGGCTACAGGGTTTTGGGATGATTCCACGTCCGCCCAGGAGACCATGAAACACATAGCCAGGCTGGAGGTGCGTACCCAGCCTTGGCTGGAGCTGGAACAATCAGTGCGTGACAGCGTAGAACTTTTGCAGCTTGAGGACCAAAGTCTGCAACAGGACATAGAAAAACAAATTATGGAAGCCCAGGAAGCCTTTGCGTTGCTCAAACAACAACTCAAGTTTTCTGGCCAGTTTGATGAGTATGATGCTATTTTAAGCATTCACGCCGGGGCTGGGGGTACTGACGCCCAGGACTGGGCCCAAATGCTCATGCGTATGTATGTTCGCTGGGCTGAGGCTCACGAGTATGAGGTAAGGACTGTCGATGAATCTGCCGGTGAAGAAGCCGGCATTAAAAGCGTGACGCTAGAGGTCTCTGGTGACTTCGTCTTTGGCAAACTAAAAGGTGAACATGGTGTGCACCGTCTGGTGCGGCTCAGCCCGTTCAATGCTGACAGCCTGCGCCAAACCAGCTTTGCCAAAGTTGAGGTTATGCCCAGGATCGACCGCCCCGGCGACGTAATAATTGATGAAAAGGACCTAAAGATAGATGTCTACCGTAGCGGCGGCCACGGCGGCCAGAGCGTGAACACGACCGATTCTGCGGTACGCATCACACATCTCCCGACGAACATTGTTGTGGCCATCCAGAACGAACGCTCCCAGCTGCAAAATAAGGAAACCGCCCTGACAATTTTGCGCTCTAAGCTGGCCCAGCTCCAGCTGGAACAGCACCTGGAAAACCTGGCCGAACTGAAGGGCCCGAACGAACAAGCCGCCTGGGGCAATCAAATCCGCAGCTACGTCCTCCACCCGTACAAGCAGGTCAAAGATCTCCGCACCCGCTTTGAGACCTCAGACCCCGACGCAGTGCTAGGGGGCAAGCTCGACAATTTTATTAATGCCTACCTCGAATACGCTCTAGGCCGATAGCAACTATCCCGGGATCCAGCTCAAAACTTTCTACCAGGCCCCCCGGGCCACAGGGGAAGCTAACTTTGATATGGCTCAAGTATTGACAGACTGTTTAGTAATACCATATACTCATAGTATGAATACTACTTATAGCCTTACTAGCAAATTTCAGGTTACCATACCAAAGGAAATCCGGAAGGAGCTACATTTGACTGGCAAGGATAGGGTGTCTTTTGAGCGGAGGGGCAAAGAGGTAGTAATAAAAAAAGTTCCTTCGATCAATGAAATACAGGCCAAAAATCAACGCTGGTTGCACGAAAAGGGCATAAGGCCGGCAAGACAAGAAGATTATGATAGGGCCCGGGAAGAGTTTTACAAGAAGGGTATGAAGTGGGAATAGCCGTCGACGCAAATGTGCTGCTCAGATGGCTGCTCAGGGATGATTCGGCCTTGGCTGCCCAAGCGGACAAGATACTAAACGGTGCCGCGCATAACTCCCTTATTCTGGACAGGATGATAGTGGCTGAAGTCTCATACGTTCTGAGGTCGTATTATCAGTACCCTAAGTCACTGATCGTACAAAACTTACAGGCACTTCAGCGGGCTCCGCAGTTTTCTATTGCCGACCGGGAGCTCGTAGACTTAACAATTGATCTGTTTGAGTCTGAAAAGCCGTTGTCATTTGAAGACTGTTGGCTGCTGGCTTTGAAGCACAGCGGTAGAGTAAAGAGGGTAGAGACGTTTGATAAAAATCTTCTAAAGCGTCTGGAACGATAATACTAGTCGACTGCGGAGTGACAAGCCATACCAGTTCCGACCAATATGATTGGACGTTTAATAGAATATATGCTATAGTATATCATTATGAATTCAGCGCTTCCTAACCCTGGCGATACTGAACTTACAAGCGCAGTGCTTGATCAGTTGCAGCCTCCTCGTGCCGAAACGCGTGCGGACTATGAACGGCAGTTAGAGGTATTAGAGATGCACGCCAGTCGTCACCAAAATACCTCAGTAGAGGTTTTACTGTCTGGTGAAAATGATGAAAGTAGCCTTCACGTAATGGTAGCTGTTGATAGGAATCGTGAAGGGCAGGAGGCGGAGCGTACCTCGGCAAGCATTGACCTCATGCTTCAGGAAGGCGATAGTATGGTCTATTTCTCGAATAAACCTGGCCCAGCAGAAGGTCTGAATAGGGACGAAACTGGGCGCGCCCGGATCGAGGAGGCCGTACAAAAAATGGCAGAAGGGCTGCCAGAGGATCAGAGAGTATGGATTTTGGAAACTTGGGCTGAGGCCCAGTCGCCAGAAGATACAATTTTTACTACCCTGGCTGCTGAGAAGCTCTTAGATCAAGACTCGGTACCTTTCGAGGCTCTGGATATGACTACATGCTATCTTAGGAGGGATTTTGAGGATGGCACACACATAGCTTCGCACTGGATGAGAGGTAACGACGTTTTTAATAAGGAGTGGCCAGAGGGTATGGCCATTGTAAACTTGGATGTCGTGGACCCCCAGGGGCTAGAGTACAACTATAGCCGCTTTATATCGGGTACAGAGAAGCTCGAAATTCAAGATCCGAAGCACAAGATCCCACGGGAAATAGCAGACGTACCGACGGAATTAACAGTACCGGGCGCAACTGTTCGAGGGTCCGCAGAATTCATGCAGTCTATGGTCGCCGGACTTGCGGCCAAGGCTGAGGCGGCCAAATTAGGGCTCGACGAGGTAAACGACGGGAAGCTACAGCGTCTCAATGGAGTGTTGCACGACGTGGCAACCAGGCTGGAAGCAGCCTAGACAGGAGATCCCTGGGGGGCTTTACCACGATGCTGACCCACACTCATTTATCACCCCAAAGAGACACTTCGTGCTAGTCCGCCTTTTAGGGCGGAATCCGGATTCACACTACGTCAGCCTCTTTGGAGGCAAAAAGTGAGTGTGGGTCAGACGGCATGGGCAAGCGTAAGGGCGTTTGCTATACTGAGTCGGTAGTATGATTCTTCTTGACAGGGTAACCAAGGTTTATAACAGAAGTAATACGGCGCTGGACCGTATTTCTTTACATGTAGAGCCGAAGGAATTTGTGATTATCATCGGCACCTCTGGAGCCGGAAAGTCCACGCTGTTAAAACTACTGACCAGGGAAGAGAAGCCGACAAGCGGCAAAATTGTCATCGGCGGGCTGGACTATGACAAACTAAAAGACAAAGACATTCCCTTGCTGCGGCGCAAAATCGGCGTGGTGTTCCAGGACTTTAAACTACTGCCCAATAAGACAGTGTTTGAGAACGTGGCCTTTGCGCTGGAGATCGTTGGCTACGGCAATCGCGAGATTAACCACACCGTACCGCGTGTATTGGACATTGTAGGGCTGAAGGGCAAGGAAAAACGTATGCCCTTAGAACTGTCCGGCGGCGAGCGTCAGCGCGTGGCTATTGCCCGGGCAATTGTGCGTCAGCCAAAGATCCTGATTGCCGACGAACCGACCGGCAACCTGGACCCCAAGCATGCTTGGGATGTCATTAAGGTGCTGGAAAAGATCAACCGCTACGGCACCACCGTGCTCCTGACCACCCATAACCAGGAAATCGTGAACAAACTCAAACGTCGGGTGGTGACTATCAGCGACGGCAGGGTAGTGAGCGACCGTGCTAACGCCGAATATAACAAAGTGGCACCCCGCCAATAAAGCTCCGACAAGTCGGAGCGTAGAATGGAGAAAGGAGAGCGGAGAATGAAAAAGAAAGCAGCACTTTTGTCCCAGACAGTCCTTTGCCGGGAAGCGGTTTCCTTACTCCCTGCTTCTTACTCCTTGCTCTTGCGGGCGGAGCGAGCATTATGAACCATTGGCTCATAACCCAGCTGCGCATTATCAAGACAGGCATGCAGTATTTTGTCCGTAACCTGACACTGGCCATTGCGGCAATAGCCGTTATGGTCATCACCCTGACTATCATTCTATTTTCTGTTATTGCCAACGCAACATTCAATAAAACCATACAGGATATCACTGACAAAATAGACATCTCTATCTACCTCAAGGATGAAGTTGCAAAAAATGTAGAGCAACGTACGCAGGTTATAGACGATCTAAAGAAGATTGAAAACGTTCGTGAAGTGAATTACGTCTCCAAAGAAGACGCACTGGAAAAATACAAGGCAGACAATAAGGATAAGCCGGACCTGCTCACCGCCATTTCTGCGACCGACAACCCGCTGCCGGCAAGTTTGCAGGTCAAACCAGTTGACCCAAACAGAATAGATGAAATCAAGGCATTTATAGAAAAGCCGGAGATCAAGGCCTTGCAGTCCGAAGAAACCTCCTATTCCGGCGACCGGAAAACTGCCATAGACAAGATATCTCAGGCAACATCATTCCTGCAGCGGGCCGGAATAGTCGGCATTGTTATATTTATGATTGTGTCCATCCTGATCATCTTCAACACTATTAGAATGACCATCTTTAACCGCCGCGACGAGCTGCAGATTATGCGTCTGCTGGGTGCCAGCACCTGGTTTATTCGAGGGCCTTTTGTGGTTGAGACAGTCGTCTACGGTATTATTTCGGCCATGGTTTCGGTGGTTATCTGTAATACGCTGTTTGTTGTGTCGTCTTCGGCATTCGAGGCAAGCAGCCTGGGCGTGCTGGATATTACCTTTGCCAGCCAGTATTTCAAGGATCGTTACTGGATAATTTTGACCTCGCAACTACTCATTGGTATACTCATTGGTGCTGCATCGTCTGCTATTGCCACGCGGCGCTACCTCAAATTTAAGACATCCAAATAAAGCACATTCTAAAAACAAAAAAACAGATTAGCTGGGACAACAGTAAGTAAGGACTGCGTTGTTTGCAGGACGGGCGAGGGTATGGTATGATTATAAAGACTCAGGTCAAACAAAAACTACATAAAACCATGAAGAAAAGCACAATCGGCCAAAAAATCATTGTTTTTGCGCTCATCACGCTGTTTTCTGCTGGTTTTGTGGCTGCGCCGTTTGCCTCTGCTGAAAGTTTTCAGTCAGAAATTAACCGCTTGCAGGCTGAAAACACACAGAATGATGCAAAAGTTGAGAAGTTAGAAGATCAAGCCGTAAGTTATGAAGATGCTATTAACAAGCTGGCAGCCAGGATAGCGGCCTTGCAAGGTAAGATTGACGAAAATACAAAAGAGCAGAAACGACTGCGTGCTGAAATAGCCGAGGCAGAGAAAGAACTTGAAAAGCAGAAAGATCTCCTAGGCCAAAATATCCGTAGCATGTATCTGGAGGGTGATATTACCACTTTAGAAATGCTCGCGTCCAGCAAGGATTTGAGTGAATTCGTTGACAAAGAGCAGTATAAGAGTTCAGTTCAGGACAAGATCAAAGTAACACTTGACAAGATACAAGCTCTCAGGCTGCAGCTCAAGACGCAAAAAGAAGCCGTTGACCTTTTGCTCAAAAAACAGACCGCTCAACAGGCGGAGCAAAACGCAAGTCGTCAGAAACAACACAATATGTTGGCATATAATCAAGCGCAACGAAACGAGTTCAACCGCAAGACAGAGAAGAATCAGAATAGGATTGATGAGCTTATAGCGGCGCAGATTGCGGCTAACAACAACATTACTGGCGCCGGCCTGTATTTTCTTCGTTTCCCTGGGCCTGTCAGTGGTTTTAACCCCGGTGCCTATCCTCACCGAAACGCAGGATTTAGTATGCAGCTTGGTCCGTGTACGACCACTGACGACTGGCCAGACTCCCCTGATGGATGGGGCTATTGTACGCGACAGTGTGTGTCATTTGCTGCATGGGCAGTTGGTGCCTCAGGACGATCAATACCTCACGGCTATGGTAATGCCAACGATTGGGTATATAACGCGCAAGCCGATGGCTACAAAGGTGTTCGTGTCTATAGGTCGAATCCTCAGCCTGGTGATGTAGCGATAAGCGTGAGCGGTCAATGGGGGCATGCTATGTATATCACGGAAGTATCAGGAAGAAGCTTCCATGTGTGGGAATACAACCAGCAATTAAACGGTCGGCTAAGAACGGACAGGTGGCTTTCATACTAAAGCCTAGGACTTGAAGCCCCGTAAAAACGGCTGGCCCATATACAGGAAGGTGAGTTTTCGGATTAGGCAGAAGGCCTGGGCTTTTGGCCAGAGCTTTTAAATTGTAAGGTATACTAGATAGGACTGAATTTTTTGAACTGGAGGGTATATTTTGGTGCAACAGCAACCATCTGAACAAAGTGGGCCAAAGCCAAAACGATCCGGCCGGATTATCTTACTGGCTGCGGCTTTTATAGCGGTCTTTACCCTGGGGCACGGGCTGGGGAACGGCCGTGTGACTTTTGGGCGTGACCACTACGCTGTGGTTTCCAAGGACCTGCCCAAGGACCTGCGCTACAGTGAAGTAGAGCAGATCTATGACCGTTTGCGCCAAAATTTTGACGGACAGTTAAAAGAGGCCGACCTTATAGAAGGGTTAAAAGAGGGCCTTGTAAATGCGGCTGGCGACCAATACACCCAATACCTCAGCCCGGAAGATGCGAAGGAATTCAACGAAGACCTGAATGGCACTTTCAGCGGTATTGGCGCGCGCCTCATGCAGGATGAAAACGATATGGTCATGGTGGAGGTGCCGCTTGCCGGCTACCCGGCAGAAAAGGCCGGCTTGCGCGCCAGGGACATTATTATCGAAATCAATGGTGAATCCGCCTACAACCTAAGCGTGAATGACGCTGTAGAAAAAATCCGTGGCCCCGAAGGAACCAAGGTAAAGCTTAAACTGCTCCGGGGCGGTAAAGAGCAGCTTGATCTTGAGATTACCCGCGTCACGATAACTATCCCCAGCGTAGAGTCAAAAATGCTGGAAGGGGGCATAGGCTATATGCAAGTTGCCCGGTTTGACGCCAGCACCGGCAGTCTGGCAAGCAAAGCGGCACAAGAGTTTAAGGCGGCCGCGGCCAAAGGCGTTATCCTGGATCTGCGCAACAATCCCGGTGGTGTACTTGACGCGGCAGTTGATCTGTCTGGCATATGGCTACCCCAGGACAAGGTAGTGTTGCAGGAAAAGCGCGATGGTGTTGTTATCCGAACATATGATTCGAACGGCCCGGGCACGCTGCAGGGGGTTCCGACGATTGTGCTTATAAACGAAGGCAGTGCCTCTGCCTCAGAGATTACAGCCGGCGCACTTAAGGACAATAACGCGGCTACGCTTGTAGGTGAAAAGTCATTTGGCAAAGGCTCTGTGCAGACGCTGGACGAGCTGCCGAATGGCGGCATCCTTAAGGTAACCATAGCCCGCTGGTTCCGACCCAACGGCAAAAACATAGACAAAGAAGGCATAACACCGGATAAAAAAGTAACCCGTTCGCTGGAGGATATCGAAAAGGGCAGGGACCCGCAAAAAGACGCTGCTATCACTTCCCTCATAAAGTAACTCTGGCCCGTTAGTATTCCGTATGATCGGACGACACGACGACACTGGCATGAGAGAATTATCATTTGAAAAGATCACAACACATGATTCTTCCGGCCTCCTGTCAGTTGTGGTAGTATGTGGTAAGTAAACTTGAGAGGGAACCTTTATAGTGGCAAAGCGGCCGACGAAGTTTGTGTTTGTAACGGGTGGTGTGCTTTCCGGATTAGGAAAGGGTATCACCGCCGCTTCTATCGGAAACCTCCTCAAAGCCCGTGGCCTCAAGGTCAACCTCCAAAAATGTGACCCGTATCTGAATGTAGATGCGGGCACTTTAAATCCCCGCGAACACGGCGAATGCTTTGTGACCAAAGACGGCGCAGAAACGGACCTGGACCTCGGTCATTACGAACGCTTTATAGACGAAGAACTCACTACCACCAGCAGCCTTATGAGTGGCCGGGTACTGCTAAAGGTTATTCAGGACGAGCGCGCCGGCAAGTACGAAGGCGAGGACGTGCAGATTATCCCGCATCTTACGGGTGCTATCCAGGAGTATATAAAAGAAGCCGGTACAGGCTTTGATGTCCACATCGTAGAGATTGGCGGCACCGTAGGGGATTACGAGTCCCTAAGCTTTATAGAAGCCATCCGTGAATTTGGCATTAAGGCCGGTCCGGAAAACTGCTTGTATGTTCATGTGGTATACATGCCATACCTTGGAGCCAGCAGCGAATTCAAAACCAAGCCTGCACAAAACTCTGTCCGCGACCTGCGCGGCCTGGGGATTGCACCGGATATTCTGGTGGCCCGCAGTGAAGAACCGGCTCCCGAAAGTGTAAAAAATAAATTGAATCTGTTTTGCGGTGTGGGCAAAGAGGCCATTGCACTTTTGCCCAATGCGCCGAGTATCTACGGGGTGCCACTGGAACTGGAGGATACGGGGATTGCTGACGTTATAGCGGGGCGTCTGAACCTGAAGGTCTCCAAACCCGACCTGAAAGAATGGCGTGACGTCGTAAAGCGCACCACCACCCAATTTGACCGCAAAGTAACTGTTGGCGTCGTAGCTAAGTACATGGATAACACCGATACCTATATGTCTGTTTTTGAGGCTCTTCGTTCGGCTGCTTGGTGGAGTGACTCACGGATAGAGATCAAGTGGGTTGACGCAGAGGCCCTGGAGGAAGCGCATGCAGATGTAGCTGCCGCTTTTGCGGCGCTGGACGGCATTGTAGTCCCGGGTGGTTTTGGCACACGGGGGCTGGAGGGCAAAATCAAGGCTGCCCAGTACGCGCTAAAGCACAAGGTGCCATACCTGGGGTTGTGCCTAGGTCTGCAGATGGCAGTCGTTGCAGCTGCCCGCAATGCTGGTATTGCCGACGCTACTTCCGCTGAACTTGACCCGGCAAGCCCTCACCTTGTCATAGACACCATGGCCGGCCAAAAAGGTCTTGAGAACACCGGCGGTACCATGCGCCTGGGTAATTACGACTGCGTGCTGGAAAAGGGCAGTCTGGCCGCAAAATGCTACGGAACGACCAGGATTGTCGAAAGACACCGCCACCGCTACGAGGCGAATAATACCTATCGGGATAAGTACGAGTCGTGGGGCATCAGACCTGTAGGCATCAACCCGCAGAATAACCTGGTAGAAGTAATCGAAGGCCTGGACCACCCCTTCCTTTTGGCAAGTCAGTTTCACCCGGAGTTTAAATCCCGCCCCAATCGGGCACACCCGATGTTCCGTGGTTTTATAGAGGCTGCACTTGCCCGGCAGTAATTCTGCCAGTAAGCTGCCAAGCTGACTAAACTTCACACCAGCAGGTTGAAATCCAACAGATAACGGAGTAGCATGAGCAGTATGGATCAACAAAACACCCCGACTCCCGCTGCTGCCGTAAAACCCAAGAAGATTCTGCTTGTTGAGGATGACGACACCCTGGCAAACGTCTATAAAACGCGCTTACACGCAGAAGGCTTTGACCTGCGCCGCGTGCCAAACGGTGAAGAAGCACTTGCTATAGCCCTTGAGTACAAGCCGGATCTCATTCTACTGGATGTCATGATGCCCAAGGTCAGCGGCTTTGACGTGCTGGATATTTTGCGTAATACGCCGGAAACCACCAACATAAAGGTTATTATGCTGACGGCTCTCAGCCAGGAAGCCGACCGCCAACGGGCAGAATCCCTGGGCGTAGACGACTATCTTGTCAAATCCCAGGTAGTCATAGCTGATGTCATAGAGCGCATTAAACACCACCTTGGACTGCACTAAAGCCGCCTGACAGACGGGCTCAAGTTGACAGATTACCTATATTTGTTGTATTAATAGTGCATGAGAACAATTTTTGCGCCGCAAGAAGGCGCTGGATTCGACCAGGAAGCAGCCATACATGAAAAGCTGGCTGCTCTAAATACAGAGCGTGTGCGGGACCTATGTGATCCCATTGCGCCTTACAGGCACATATCACTGGCACTTGACCCTACAGTGCCAAATGCGGCAGAGTTCCCCGTATCAAACGCCTCCCCTTACCAGTCCAGGGCAGAGACCCAGGCAGCGCAGCTTGGCGGGGTATATCTTGGTTACTTTAGAGACCTGGAAGGCAAGGTCAGCGTGTATAAAAGTCGTCCAGGCGCAGGCGATGAGAAAAGGGACTACTTCCTGGCGATCAGGCCTGTCACTCTACGCGGAGAGAAGCGTGGGCTTAAGCTTGAGGCGTATTTGGATGACCCTTTCGAAGGACCTCGGGCGAAGAGACGTCAGCTCTTTAAGGGACTTATGTCCAGGGCCCTGGATTCTTTATAAGATTCTTTATAAAAAAGTTTATTCTACGCTGACTTCGGTGCGTTGAACGGTTTTGCCGCTAAAGAGGCGGACGCGCCGCTTTTGGAATTTGACCATTCCATCACGGGCAGCGTGAATAGTGAAGTTGCGGCTAAAGTAAGTGCCGTTACCAGCGCGTTTGGTCAGGCCGGTCTGGCGGATAATGACCTGGCCGTTTTTGACCTTTTGGCCGCCGAACAACTTTACACCCAGGCGCTGGCCGGGGCTGTCATGATTGTTTTTACTTGAACCACCTGCTTTGACGTGTGACATGCATTACTTCCTTGTTAGTACTACCAGCTCACGGGCGACGATTTGGCCGGGGCGATGATAGACGAGGTCTTCATCACGGACGTGAGCGAAACTCACACGAGTATACCCTAAATCCTCCAGAGAATCAAGGGTGGGGAGGTGCCTGAAGCCGCTCCCGGACTTCCATGCCGGCACAGCAATACACATCCGGAAGCCTGGCTTTGTCTGCCGGGCCACATTTCGTAGAAACTTTTTGTGAATAGTGTTCACGTCCTGCAAAACTTCGCGTAGTTTTTCCGGAGTTGGTTCAGAGGAAAAAGGACGGCCGAGGTAGGTTTCACAGGCAATAAAATTGGGTATCGGTTTCCAGTTGAATGACGTTGCGTCACCCACATCAAGCTTACAGAAAAGCTCATCTTCGGATTGAGGTATGATATTTGACCCTGGCTGTCTTGCGAGCCACTGTAAGTTACCTGCGGTGTAGCCAACCATCCGTTCATCCAAATCACTCCCGGCAATGTCAAAACCCATGAGGCTGGCCTCTTGCAAAATAACCCCGGTGCCACAGAAAGGGTCTAAAAGAACACCGCCATACTTTGGGTCGGCATCACTGACTGCCAGGTTAATAAGTATTTGGGCGAGTTTGGGCGGCAGCATGCCTACGCGGGCATCGCGTTTGGGGCGCTTCTGGTCGCGCGCGGCGTAGGCTTCAATGTCCTGAACGGCAACTGTTTGAGCCAGTACGGTACGACTACCATCATGGATGAGTACAAGCTCCAGACCGGTTGGGCCGGTAAGTTGGTTGTGCGTTACCTGAGCGGTGTTCAGTTCGTTCGAAACATTTGGCACGACCCGTACTGAGCGGCCTTCGCCCTCCGGTGGATTTCGAACGACCTTTTTCAGCGTGAGGCCAGTCGCGTTTTGACGCTTTATGTTCACTTTGAGGCCATATGTACTCAAGCCCAGCCGTACCTTGCCGGGTGCTAGAAAACGGGTGTGTCTTGGAAGTTCCTCTTCTAAATAGCGTTCAATTTTTTCCCAGTCGGTGAAGGGCAGATAGGTGAGGAGTTTTGCGGCTTTGATGGTACTGCCCAGCCGGGTCATGGGGAAGTCTGTGGGCGCTATGTCCAGTAAGGCGGCGGTGGCTCCCAGAGGCTGGAGTGCTGCTTCGCCAAAGAGGCTTTCAAGCTCTGCAAGCCCGAGTGCTGGTTGGCGTCCAAGTATGGCAACTGTTTGAGGCAGGTTCATACCATCAGTATAAGGTATACTAAAGTGATTAATGACCGAAAAACTCAAATCCCGTCGCTGGAAGCTTGCACTGAATATTGTCACTATTGTGGCGTTGGTCGGCCTGACTTATGCGGTGCGGAAACAGCTGGCCGAAACATTTGCCAACCTGAACCGGGTGAATCTGTGGATACTGTTGCTGATGATCCCGACTCAGGCGCTCAACTATTTTGCCCAGGCAAACTTGTATCAGAGTTTGTTCCGGGCGGTCGGGGAGCGGTTCCGGTTCCGGTCTATACTGCGGCTGGCACTGGAACTGAACTTTGTGAACACGGTCTTTCCCAGTGGCGGCGTGAGTGGGTTTTCCTACATCACGCTCCGGCTGAAGAGTGAAGACGTTTCTACGGCCAAAGCTACTTTGGTTCAGATGATGCGCTTTGTCCTGATTTTTATTTCTGTGCAGATTCTACTATTTTCCGGATTAGTGGCTTTGGCAATTGGCGGCCAGGCCAATGATTTTGCCATCCTGCTGGCCGGCATCCTCGGCACCCTGATAACGGTGTTCACATTGCTGATCGGCTTTGTGATTGGCAGCAAGGCTCGTATCAATGTCTTCTTTACCTTTATAGCCAGGCTTATTAACGGCTTGATCCATATTTTTCGGCCGAACCATCCAGAAACGATTAGTATAGCCCGGGCCAAACGGGCTTTTACGGAACTGAATGAAACATTTGTACAGCTGAAAAGTGATCTACCGACGCTCAAACGACCACTTGGTTTTGCCCTCCTCAGCGTTACGGCAGAAGTTCTGACTATATATATTGTGTACGTTGCCTTCGGGCAGTGGGTAAACATCGGCGCGGTCATCATGGCCTATGCGGTGGCTAATTTTGCGGGGCTGGTGTCTATTCTGCCCGGCGGTATTGGCGTGTATGAGGCGCTTATGACCGGTGTCCTGACGGCCGGCGGCATACCGGCGGCAATCAGCCTGCCGGTTACGGTGATGTACCGGGTGCTGAATATGGCCATTCAATTGCCGGTGGGTTATTTCTTTTATCACCAAACGCTGCATGCTGAACCAGCCATTGCTGCACGACTCGAACATACGCTTGAAAATGACGATTGAGCGATAAAGTCGTTACTTGCCCATAAAGGATAGGTCTGGAAGAGCAAAGAATGGTAGATTGGGAGAATGCAAGAACTCATCCTCGGCGTTTCTGATTTTGTAGCTATCTTCAACCAGACCATAGAATATGCCTATCCGTCGGTAACTGTTGTAGGCGAGCTTGCGAACCTGCGGGTCAGCAAGAACCGCTGGGTATACTTTGATCTGAAGGACGAAGGTGCAAGCGTAAAGTTCTTTGGCACGGTTTATCAACTGCCGGGTCCGCTGGAAGACGGCCTGATGGTACAGGTAAATGGCACGCCACGGCTGCATCCTTTGTACGGTTTCAGCGTGACGGTCCAGAATATGCGGCCGGTAGGAGAGGGCTCATTGAAACGGGCAGCGGCACTTTTGGAAGCAAAACTCCGCGCCGAAGGGCTGTTTGATACCTCCCGTAAGCGGCCATTGCCGTATCCGCCCCGGCGTATTGGCCTGATAACCTCGGCAGAGTCGGCCGCCTACCATGATTTTATAAAGATTCTGGACGAACGATGGGGTGGTATTCAGATTGAGCTGGCTGATGTACAGGTTCAGGGCGATCCGGCGCCAGCTCAGCTTACTGCCGCACTGGAGTATTTCAACACGCACGAGGATCCGGTAGATGCCATTGTGGTGACGCGGGGCGGGGGCAGCGCAGAGGACCTGGCGGCCTTTAGCACAGAGCAAGTTACCCGGGCTATAGCGGTTAGTCGTATACCTACTATCGTGGCTATTGGCCACGAGGTAGACGTTGGGCTGGCAGAGCTGGCAGCGGACCAGCGGGCCAGCACACCGTCTAATGCTGCACAGCTGTTAGTACCAGACAAACGACATGTTCTGGAGCAGTTAGAGCAAGTCCGCTTATCGCTGGGAGGACACCTGCAACGCTCGGTCGCTGACGCTCAAACCCGCTTGTACACACGTGCAGAAGTTTTGACACTGGCCATAGGGCAGCGCTTAAGAGGACTGGATCATGCATTGGGCTTACACCGGCAAGTCCTGGCTGCGCTTAGTCCAACGGCAGCACTGAAGCGCGGCTACGCCCTGATTACGCAACAGGGAAAAGCAGTAAAGACTGTGAAAGACCTAAGAGCAGGTGATACTATACAAGTAACCCTACATGATGGTTCCGTAAAGGCAGAGGTAAAATAAATGACCGCTAAGATAGACTATGCAGCCCTCAGTGCTGAACTGGACGCCCTTGTGGCTCAATTGCAGTCGGCGGACCTGGATGTGAACGAGGCGGTGAAGGCTTACGAGCGTGGCATGGCGATTGTCAAAGAGCTGGACCAGTACCTGAAAACAGCCGAGAATAAGGTCATAAAAGTCAAAGCTGCCTGGGAGGGTCGGGACAAGTAAATGCTGCTGTTTTTATTTCTGCTGGCGCTTTTTTTTGTTTTGATCTTTGGGTTTGTAATATTTTTTGGCGCACCGTACTTGCCGACACTCAGCAAGCAAAAGCATATCGCCCTTCAGCTGCTTGACCTAGACCCAGGGCAGACGCTGCTGGAACTAGGCTCCGGCGATGGCACCATGGTGTTGGCCGCTGCCCAGAAAGGCATCAGGGTGATAGGGTATGAGCTTAACCCTTTGCTGGTCCTCATCAGCATCTTCCGAACGCGGAAATACCGCAAACAGGTTCGAATCATTTGGGGTAACTTCTGGTGGCAGGTATGGCCGCGCACTGACGGCGTTTACGTATTTTTACTGGACAGATATATGGAAAAGTTGGATAAAAAGATTACTCAGAATTATCCCGAACAAAAAGTCAAACTGGCCAGCTTTACCTTTAAAATTCCAAATAAAAAAATCGCTCAAGAAAAGGAGGGAGTGTATTTGTATCTCTACGGTTAGTCGGTGAGTCTGCCGGTTGCCAACTCACAGCACCGTGAGGTACCATTAACACTATGAATCCTCAGATGCCTAATCCTCCGCAGGGAATGCCGCCAAACCCGGGTCTGCCACCTGTCGCCCCGTCGTCCGGCGGTCAGCAGCCGTTCCAGCCGCCCTATCAACAATTGGCCGGTAAGCCCGCTTCTGGCAAAAAACATCATCCTTGGGGGCTTATCATTGCCCTGGTTGTTTTTGTACTGGCATTTTTGGGATCCAGCGGGTTTGGTTTTTGGGCTTATGCCCAAATGCAGGATTATAAAAATAACGTCGATGAAAAAGTAGCCGTGGCGGTCGATGCGGCCGTCAAGCAAGCCGAGGAAACCAAGGAAAAGGAGTTTCTGGAACGCTCCAAAAGCCCTTACAAAAAGTACAAAGGTCCTGCGACGTTCGGCGCGGTCGAAATTACCTACCCCAGGACTTGGGCTGCGACGGTGAGCGAGGCCAGCGGCAACACCCCCGTGAGCGGCTATTTTCATCCGGACTATGTGCCTGGGCCAAAGTCAGAAACAGCCTTTGCCCTAAGAGTGGAGGTTTTAGAACAGCCCTACGATCGGATATTGGGTAGCTATGACGCTAACGCCAAGAAAGGCACGATAAAGGTTGCGCCGTTTAAAGCCAAGCGGGTACCATCGGTGCTGGGCGCCCGTATAGACGGAGAAATAGAAAAGGGCTTTCAGGGAAGCAGCATTCTTTTGCCGCTCCGCGACAAGACTATTCGTATAACCACGCTTTCAGGAAAAAGCTTTGGGGCAGACTTTAACAAAGTTGTGCTTGAAAACCTCATATTTACACCTTAACTTTTCACCGTACGATCACTTTCTCTGGTGGGGGCCCATATTGCGCAATCGAATACAAATTGTAGCCAAATAAATGGTATAATTTGTCCAGGAAAAGGAGGGTACAGACTGGTATGGCAGGCGTACAGGCTACTGCTGACGAACGTTTGCTCCGCGCGCTGGCGGAGGAGTTGAAGCTGCCTTTACTGCAGATTGCGCGTGCCTCCGAACTGGCGCAGCAACAAGGCGACACCCAGGTTTTATCCAGTATTACGCGTATCGCAGAGACGGCGCTTCGCCTTGTTGATGGATTTTTGCTTAGTACTGACCTGATTACCCGGGAGATGTCCCGGCTGGAGCCTGTGCCGGTTGCCTCTGTACTATATGACACTGCCCGCAAGCTTGAACCTCTTGCAAGACAAAATAACTGCGATATAGAACTAAGCCTGCACGGCCGCTACGGACCAGCCATGGCCCACAGGGAAAGTTTAGAGACCGCGCTTATGCTCCTGGGCTATAGTATGATCGAAGCCCGTACTCCCGAGCGGCAGCGACATCGGATTTTGCTGGCTGCGCATAAAAGCACCCATGGGCTCGTTGTTGGGGTTTTTGACAACCAACCGGGCTTAAGCGCAGATATGTTTCGCCGCGGCCGGGCCCTCTACGGCAGCGCTCGTCAGGCACTGCCCACGGTGTCAGCCTCAAGCGGGGCGGGTGTCTTCGTAGCGGATGCGCTTCTGAAGGCAATGGAGGCGCCACTTCGTATAGCCCGTCATGACAAACTTGCCGGACTGGCTACGACACTCTACCTTAGCCAACAGGTGCAATTGGTGTGAGGGTATTGGTTGTCGAGCCGGACCGGTTGCTCGGCGGCGTGTACAGGCAGGCCCTCGGGGCAGCCGGCCATGAGGTTACCCTGACTACGGGTGCCCAGGAAGCCATTGTGCTGGCCGATACAGCCACGCCGGACGTAGTAGTACTGGAGTTGCAACTGTCCGGTCATGGCGGGCTGGAGTTCCTATATGAGTTTCGGTCTTACCCGGAGTGGCAGGCCGTCCCGATCATCCTCCATACCTTCGTACCAGAGCGAATGCTGGATATACCGGCCGGGCTGAGTGTTGGGCCATACCTGTATAAACCCTCGTCCAGGCTCAGCCGCCTTATTCGGGCGGTGAATGAAGCGGGTTAGCCATGAAAAATCAGATCGTTACCGAGGGAATTGTATTGGCTCGAACAGATTTCCTGGAAGCTGACCGTATTCTGACATTACTTACCCCGGACCAGGGTAAGCTAAAGGTTATCGCCAAGGGCGTTCGTCGCCTCCGGTCCAAATTGGCCGGCGGGATCGAGCTACTGAGCGTGAGTAGTATCACGGTCCTGCCGGGGAGGGGTGAACTTGGTACACTGGTGTCCAGCCGCCTTATTACTCACTATGGAAACATCGTGCAGGATATCAACCGTACCATGCTGGCATACGAATTCCTGAAACGGATAAATCGTGTGACAGAGGATGCAGCCGGTGAGGAATACTTCATGATCCTGCAGCGTACCTTGGAGGCAGTGAATGATCTGGAGTTTTCAGCAGAGATGAGCGAACTATGGTTTGCGGTACAGCTACTCAACGTGACCGGTCACATGCCAGACCTGCGCTTGGACACGGCAGGGCAGAGGCTGCAGACGGACCAGAAGTACCTCTTTGACTTTGAGTCCATGGCTTTTCGCGGGCAAGAGGGCGCGCCTTTTACCGCGAACCATATCAAGCTCTTTCGTTTGGCATATGCTGTCGAACAGCCGCTTGCTCTAAAGCAGATCCAGGATGCAGAAGCCTGCCTGCCGGATATGCTGAAACTGGCCACTAATCTTTTGCGCCAGCAGGTTCGAATTTAGGTAGGCATAGGGGTCGTATCTATGCTACGTTATATATATGGTCGGATGGCCTGGCGAAGAAGGGGTCGAACAGAACTTACTGTCCCTTCCATCGCTACTCGACGTTGTGTCTGCACAAGATGATCGGTATCTGGACCCAACAGCAAGACTCTTGTCAGAGGCATTACTGCCCGAGCAACTAACCAGGCTACGGGGCTTGAGACCGGGTGTCTTAGGCCTCCCCACTATCAAAGAATTACCCCAGGATCCTGAACTGCCTTCAGACCTGACAGGCCAGAACGAACTGCCGCCTCAAATTGAACCCTTCAAATCTAAAGACTAAAGAGCGAGACCCGGACTGACTTTCTAAGACCCTTTCTCCTGGATGGGTTCTTAGGAATTGGCAGGAAGTTTGGCACGGGTTCTACGCTCCTCTGTTAATTGTACCCATGAAAAGGTATACTAAAACCCAAATGAGGACACTTATTTCCCAGACTGTTTTTGGATCGATACGAAATGGTGGCCCTGGGCCTGTCTCTTTTCTTTGATCTAATAGCTAGTAAGTTTCTGAAAGGTATATATGAGTGATATCAAAATGGATGACATCGTTTCTTTGGCAAAACGCCGCGGGTTTGTATTTCCCAGCAGCGAAATCTACGGCGGCTACGGGGGGGTCTATGACTACGGCCCCTATGGCGTAGAGCTGGCAAATAATCTAAAAGCTGCCTGGTGGAAGTACATGGTACAAATGCGGCCAGACATCGTGGGCCTGGACAGTGGTATTTTTATGCATCCGGATATCTGGAAGGCAAGCGGGCACGTCAGCGGCTTTAGCGACCCGCTGGCAGAGTGCAAAAACTGCCATTTCCGCATCCGTGCCGACCACGCCCTGGAAGAACTGGGCGAACAGGCCGACGAAAAGATGTCTGAAGAACAAATCAACGAACTTTTTAACAAACATCGCAGCGAAATCAAATGTCCCAACTGCGGTAAAAAGGACTTTGACAAGGTAAAGAACTTTAACCTGCTGGTCAAAGCAAATCTAGGAAACTTTAGCGACGATTTCAACCAGGACCCATCATACCTGCGCGGTGAAACCTGTCAGGGTATTTATGTGAATTTTCCAAACGTCGTAGACAGCACACGCGTCAAAGTACCGTTTGGTATTGCCCAGATTGGTAAGGCCTTCCGTAACGAAATCAGCCCCCGGCAGTTCATCTTCCGTACGCGTGAACTGGAGCAAATGGAAATGCAGTACTTCGTGCCGCCAGATGCAGAAATGGAAGAGTATGAAAAGCTTCGACAGTATCGCTGGGATTTCTATAAAACCATCGGCATCCGCGAGGAAAACCTGCAGTGGCACAAACACGAAAATCTGGTCTTCTATGCCAAAGAAGCCTACGACATAGAATACAAATATCCATTTGGGTTCAAGGAACTGGAAGGCGTTCACGCCCGCGGCGACTACGACCTGACCCAGCACCAAAAGGGTAGCGGCAAGGACCTCAGCTACTTTGACCAGGCCAATAACCAACGCTATATCCCGCACATCATAGAAAGTTCTGTCGGCGTAGGCCGTATGCTGTTTGCTGTTCTGACCGATGCTTACACAGAAGAAGAAATCAACGGTGAAAAGCGCACGGTGCTAAAACTGCACCCATCCATCGCACCCATCAAGGCAGCTGTCTTTCCGTTGCTGCGTAACAAGCCGGAATTGGTTGCCAAGGCGCGTGAAGTTTACGCCATACTAGCTCAGCACATGATGGTAGAGTTCGACGACAACGGCAACATTGGTAAGCGCTACCGCCGCCAGGACGAAATCGGCACCCCATACTGCGTAACCATAGACTTTGACACACTGGAAAACGGCACCGTAACCGTTCGCAACCGCGACACAACCGAACAAAGCCGTGTCAAAATAGAAGAACTGACAGCGAACTTGAAAGTGTAGTAGGGGCGTACGGTGAAGACGGTATTTGTTATCAACGGAATGAATATTCACCACACCGCGGCAGATGAACCCTTTGAGGTTCTTAGAAATGCTATAGCCGCCAAAGGCTATAGGGTAGTTCCAATTGATGTTTCATGGCGGCGAAAGACGCCCTCACAGTTTGCTGGTGAACTCCTGGAATTTTATCTAAAACAAAAAGGCGACTACAATATCGTGCTTGGCAATTCGTTTGGCGCGGTAGTTGCGTTGATAACGGCCGCTCAGGCTCGACCTGATGAGATCATCCTTTGCTCATTGTCACCGTTTTTTGCAGAAGATACAGCCAAGGAATGGCCAACAAAAAGGCATCTCGGGCGGCTTGGCAAGCGGCGGCTTGAAGATATTTCCAGGTATTCGGTGGCTCAGCTTGCTGCCAGCGTAAAGAGGCTTCCAATAAAAAAGATTGTTATGTACGGAGAACAGGAAGTGGAAAAGCTCCCCAAGCTTGTTGCCCGGGCGCATGATACGGCAAAGGCGCTAGATGCCAAGTTAGTGGAAGTGCCCGGAGCGCCCCATTCCTTTAAAGACCAAGCCTACGTAAAGGGTATTGTCCAGGAATTGTAATTAATATTACAATATTATTGTAATGAATGGATAGTTGTGCTAAGTTAAAAGCATGAGCATCACTACTACGCAAAAGATCATCCAAATAGGTACCAGCAAGGGTGCTACACTGCCCGCTAAGGAGCTAAAGCGGCTGGGTATTGAGGTGGGTGATGAAGTTAAGATAACTATCGAACCCTTGAAGCCTGCTGATGGAGATAGGCTCATGCAGGATTACGCTGCGTTTAAAAAACAATACGGTCAAACGCTCAAAAACCTTAAAGACAGATGAACTATCTAAGCCTGGAAGACATACTACGGCTGCACTATCTGATTGTGGAAGATTTTGGTGGTCGTCATGGAGTCCGGGATGAAGGCCGGCTACAGTCCGTTGTGGTGGCACCAGCTCAAGAAGTCTTTGGTGAAGAGCAGTATCCTGAAGTCCACGAAAAAGCAGCAGTGTATATTCGCAATATCATTGCCGATCATCCGTTTGTTGATGGCAACAAAAGAAGTGGCATAACTTGCGGCGGTATCTTTCTGATGCGAAATGGCTTCAAGCTGACGGCATCGCCCAAAGGCTTGGAAGATTTTGCGGTGCGGGTAGCAGTGGAGCACTTGGATATCCCAAAGATTGCCGATTGGCTGAAGGCTCAATCGCAAAAGGTCTGAGCTGCCATAGCACTGGAACCAAAAATAGCTGCTATGATTGCAGGGAAGTGAGGAAAATAAAAAAATGATCGTCTACTATACGGATGGAAGTGCCAGCCCTAATCCGGGGCCGGGCGGATATGCGGTTATCCGGGATATGAAGCCGGCGGTTTTGGGCGGCGAGCCCGGCGGGGCAGAGACTACCAACATTCGTATGGAGGGCATGGCAATCATTGCTGCGCTTAAAGACGCAGGCGGCGAGCCTTGTCTCATACATACTGACAGCGAATTTTGGATAAATGTCATAACCAAATGGTCACTGACCTGGCAAGCCAATGGCTGGCGTAAAAAGGGCGGGGAAATCAAAAATCTGGACATTGTCCGGGAGGTCTGCCCCCTGTACCGGAGTTCGCAAGCTAAGCTGATCTGGGTGCGTGGCCACAATAATGACCCTGGCAATGAGCTTGCCGATGAGTGGGCCAACAAGGCGCGCCAAAAACACAGGAACAAATAGAGCGGTCACCCTAGTACCCGCTTTGCCGCAGCTTGAAGTAGATATAAATTCCGGCGATACCTCCCAGCAATGTGCCCAGGATACTCCAGCCGCCAAACGCACTCTGCCCAAACAGTACTGGAAGGTAACCGCCGGCGGACATGAATATGCCAATCACGAGGTACATAACCAACTTTTCCATACCACCAGTATCTCACAACGGGTAACCAGAACTGGATATCAAAAAGGTCGGACCTTTAACAGATGGGGATTTTGCAAGTTTGCCGGCCAGGTTATTTTAGGGGTTTGGCTTGGGACCACAGCAGGTCAAAGATTTGTTTTTGCTGGGCGGCTAGTTTGTCATTATAGATTTCTACGCCAAAAATATCGTCGCGGTCATAGCTCAGTAGGGCCGTACAGTTGTTGTAGATATAGGTTTCGAACTGAATGCTGAAGGTTTGAGGGTCTATATATCGTGCTTGTGAGCGAGGCAGGTCTACACCTGGCTCGGCCAGCCTCTTTGGATTATTGGTAAGGTCGTAGGTAGAGAGGTCTCTTGTTCGAAAAGCCTCCCGTTGTTTCCCGGCAAAGTGCTTGCCAAGGTGCTTGTCCATTCCAGCCAGTTCAAATACCCGGAACTCTTTGTCTGCGCGGGTCAGGTTAAAATTCATTTGTTTTAGGCCGTCCACTCCCCGGTATTCGGCAATGCGGGAAGTGGTAGGGGCTTGCTGTTGCATGTCTTGCAGAAAATGCAGCGCGGCTGGCAGGTTGCTTCGCAGGTTTTCTGACTTTCGCTCATACTCCGTTACTAAAAACTCCAGCGAAGCGGGCGGCTGGGCCTCGTAGCTGGTGCCGTAGTGGCGCTCATGAATGGTTAAGAGCTGCTTTTCTGCTAGTTCTTCCAGCAAGGGGTAGAGTTTGGTGCGACCGGACTTAATGCCCCGGCTAATGGCCAGTACGGTGCTGGGACCATGCTGAAGTAAGAAGAGGTACACCTGAGTCCGTTCAGCGCTCAGGCCCAAATGTTCCAAGTAGGCGACAACTTTTTTATGCTGTGACTTATCCTCATGCATGAGTACATCCTAGCATAAGAATGTCTGGTTTTCCAGACAACTTCTTGCAAAAGCAATTTGTGATCAGTAAAATAGCAGACTGCCAGGTGAGAGGAGACTATGGCATGACGGCGGCAATTCTGTCTGTGATTTCGGTAGCTATTGCTTTTGGCGCCTATGTTCCGTATATCCGGGACATTCTGAGGGGGAAGGTGCGGCCGGCCCGGTCAACCCGAATTATGTTTACTGTATTGCTGCTGGTTGCTTTATTCCAGCAAAGGGCACTGGGAGCGGCTGGGCACTGGCTGTAACCGTAGGCGAGGCTGTGGGATCGGTGTCTATTCTCTGGCTGTCGCTCCGAAAAGGCATAGGCGGGCTGACTCGGCTGGATGTACTGTGTTATGCCTTGCTTGGCATCGACATGGTGGTGTGGCTGACGACCCGCAGCGCTTTTTTGGCACTCCATTTGACGGTGTTGGCCGATGTGATTGCGTTCCTACCCACCCTTATCAAAACGTGGCGCCAACCAGATAGCGAAACGGCGACGTTTTTTATAGTTGGTGCCATAGCGCCACTTTTTAGCATCTTGGCAGCTACTACCTATGACTACGGGGTATTGTTGTTCCCGCTATACCTGGCAGTGGTAAATATGGTTGAAGTACTGCTCATTTATCGTCCTCGGCTCACCCGTGGACCAGAAGAAGAAGGGTTCTGATATGATGGATGCATGCAAGGAGACATGCACGAAGGACCAAGCGGCTGGACGACCTCGTCTCTAGTGAGCGGGGAGCCTAAGGACCATACTTTCTTTAAATCACCAGATCTGCAAAGAGATTATTTGCTGGTTGGCAGCCAGGGTAAGCCAAATCTGGAAGGCAAGGTCTTGGGCTTGGGCGCTGCTACTGCCTTGAGCTTTGCAGGATCGGAAAGCTCTACCCGGCTAGCTGCGCCAGAACATAAAACGACCACTCAGTATGCCAAAGCTTTTGATGCCCTGGTGGGCCCGCTACAGGAGTTTGTGGGGGACAAGCATAATGTTGTTGCACGGGCGGCTCGGTTCCACGCAGGGAGGGCCCGCATGATAGTTGTCTCCGGGGTAGGTCCTGAGGCCGCCATAGCGGCTCATGTGCTTTATCCGAGTCTTACTCAGGGGGATGCCTACGACGGACCAGCAAGCATGCTGTTTGTGTCACGGGCTCTGACACGAAACCAGGGAGTCAAGCCGCCGTATGAAGAAGGCCGAGAGTTTAGTGGCTTTGACTTACCAGCACTAGTAGCAAAAGAGAAACGGGGCGAGGAAACCAATCTGCGTCTGGAGGATAGCGTAGAAATACAGGCCTTGGGCGCAGTCTGCTTACTTTGCTAAGAACCCATCCAGGATCTTTTCTCCTTGCCGAGACCACCTTTCGGATGTGAGCCGGCTGTTTTTTGGTCTGAAAGGTACCCGGGTAGGTACCCTTCGGAGCTATAGTCAATAAGAAGGCAGTTGGGTTGCATGTGAACTTCTATACGGAGAAGGGTCGGAGTCAGAGGAAAAGATTTTGGATGGGTTCTAAGGAAAGTGGTACGGAGAACCTGGGGTATACTAAAGCGGTTTCTCGCTCATATGGAATGGGGCAACGCCCAGATCGAACCGAGAGAATTAATGCCACATAATTTACAATTGTAATAAGATTCAATATAATTTCTGCATTATGGCATTTTTTGGAGAAAAACAAGCAAGGATTGAGGAACTTGAAGGTGAGCTGGGTACTGCGCATAGCGAGGTGCATCGGCTGAGGGGTGCGCTCGCAGTAGAGCTTTCCGTAGATCCGCTGGCCGAAATAATAAGGACAGAACTAGACAGGGCCTTAGCAACTGGTGTCGCGGAGGACGTCGCACGTGGTCAGGTCATTGTTGCAGTTATGAACGAACAGCGGCCACTTTTGGAGGCTAGTCTTAGGGATGATCTGCTAGCGAGAAGAGGTGAGGAGTTCAAGGAACAGTATTGGGCGAATGAGGCACCTACGCTCAAGCGTGAGCTAGATGAAGTATATGAAGAAGATGGGACCTACACTGATGCTGAGCAAGCTGCAAGGGATGCTTGGCGTGCCGAAATTAGGCAAGGACTTATTGAAGCGCGTCAGCTTACTGTCACTGAAGAGATAAGCACGGGTCCAGCTCACGAAAGCCTTCTGGCGGAAGTCCGGGTGGAGGTCGAGGAATCAGATGAGATTGCTCGATTTACGCGGGACAAAAAGTCAGAATTTTATGATCAATGGCGTCCAGAAATAGTTGCAGAGGTCAAAGCAGGGAAGCTGGCTGAGCTTGAGGCTGGTGAGGCAGGCTTCAAGGAAAGCTATAAGCGGGAGTGGCTGGATTCTCGGACTGGTCGGGAGTTTGCGCATGATACCGAAAGGAACCTTAGGTATAAATGGGAGCGAGCCTCTGATGAGGAAATACAGGAAACAGTACAAAGCGATAGGTTAGCCGCAATTCTGGCTGAGCGGGCAGCCCAAATGGAGGAAAAAGCTAGACGCGAAGTAGAAGCCACTAAGCTGGGTAAGGCGTTTGAGCGCCGGGGAATCGACACAACTGCCATTGGTGAAGAGACGGTAGTGACGGTGTACCTAGGAGAGATAGCAAGCGAACAGCGCGAGATTCCACGAACTGATGGCTATAGTGGTATGCATAGGGTAGAGCAGACAGGGGTGGTGTACGGAAGACGAATTTCCTTGGTGGGGCTCGGTGAAGGTAGTTTTGAGGTAACTGACGACAGCCTGCATGATTCAGAGTCACCTTGGGAGCAGAATGATGCGATAGAGCTAGGTACGGTGGTCTCTGTGGGTCGAAGGGTTATTAAACCAGGTGGGGCCACCTTGGAGCCGCGGCTTAGGCCCGGTGTACCACTATACTTCGATACGGATACCAGTGACTCTGACATTACGAATGCAGGCTTAGATATCGCGACGGTCAAGATTGACGGTGTGTTTGCTTCGCCGGTGGAGTTTGAAAGAAAAACCTAAGCCTACGACATTTTTACAGCACCTGTTGCTGACTGGTTCAGGTAGAATAGGTTCATATTTATAGAACAGGTAATACGCCTGTAGTTTTTTTGGGGGGGCTTGACCCATGGAAGACACAGAACAACAGCCAGATGAATTCTCCAGTCTAAAAAAAGAAGCCTACTGTAGGCAGATGCCAGGTGGGTGTGACTGTTATAGGTCCTGGCGGGGCGAACCTATTGGATCACCTGCTGTTTCACGTTCCATAAAATCTCTGTCTGTGTCCTGATCTGGTTTTATTACTACATAAAGTATACTATGCTGTAGAAAACACCACGCTATGTAGCATTTAAATGGTTATTCTAGTAGGCTATGACACATGTCAGGATCTCGTGAACAAGCCGCAGAATTGCTAGCCTACGTGCAGGAACATCAACCGACCCCGGACCAACCCAATGCAGGTGCTGAGCACTTCTGGGTGCTTGGTCGTACTGAGGATAACGAGGGCAAGCCGGTCATTGCACCATCAACGACTGGTCGCTTGTTCAGGGCAAGCGTGGCGGCTATGTACGCAATGCGAGACGAATTGAACGGGTATGCGCTGAGGGAAGAGGTATCTGATGGATCGGCCGCCGCAGGGCCTCGTTGCTCATACTATAGGCCAAGTAGTGGACTTGGTGGGTGAGAAGTTTGTGTTTCATACGCCAGACCTTGCCGCGAGTTTTGATCCAATGGCGCATGTTGTGAACGTTCCGGTTTTACATGAGTATGCAAAAACAGCCCGCCCCAAGGACTTTAGGCTTCCCCATCTTTTAGGACATGGGCTTATTAAGGTTTTGCCGATCGCCACCACCCATATAATGAATACTTATATTGATAGAGAAACGACTAATTAATTTTACATCGTTTGTCTGCTGCGACTTGCGCTAGAATGAGGCTAATCATAAGAAGTACCGCAGCAATGTAAACGAGGAGTCCACCTTTTGGAAGATATTCTGGAGCCCAAAGAAGAAGCCTACGAAGCATCAGACGTTTTTCTGTGGGCAAATAACCTGGTGCAGGTCAAAGAAGAACTGCGTATAGAAGTGTTTCTGTTCAATAAAAATTATGTGGTGTACAAAACCACTGTTAGTAAGGACCTGCGCAAAACGTTGGAGCCGCTACTGATAGACAGTCTGCTGGAATTTGTCCTGGCCGGAGCAGAGGAAGGGCTGGTGGTGCGGGAGTTTGAAGAGGGTGAGGCAGAGGGTAAGGTCCTGCAACGTACCCGCCTGAAAAATGTGGATAGTGCCCGGGTGGTGTTGGGCTGGCTGAAGACCCAGGAACATGAAATAGAGACGTTTGTAGAAGAAGAGCATGACTTTAAACGCATCAAAGGCGTGCTGGTCCGCTGCAGCCACCCGGACCTAAAAAAGCCTTTTTATATCATCAAATCACTGCCGGCTAACATGACCATGAAAGGCAGTACCGCATGGATGCTGCGGGCAGGCAAGTTTGTGCCCTTTGATGCCGACGGCTCACTGCAAATTCCGGGGGATAACCAATTGCTGGTGCTGGACCAGGATATCTATGTCTTTAACCAGGCCAAGCTGGAAAGCCTGTTTGGCTATAACGCCAAAAAGTACGGCATTGCCGTGGCAAAGATGCAGATGATTGGCGAAAGCTTCAAGCTCAGCTACACGGAATCTTCGTTAGAGGAAATGGTCAAAGGCAAGAAATCCCTGGTCAACAAACTGCAAAAGCTTGACCCTACGGTCACTAATCAAGAGAAGCTGCTTGAACACGCCGACGACCTCGGAATTGAGCTCATGCTGGATGATACAGGGGCGATAATCCTCATGGACGACAAAGATTTGAACAAATTTGTGAATCTGCTGAACGACGACTACATGGAGTCGCCGCTAACTGGTCTGCGCTATGAAATCAAAAGCAAGAAACTGATCAAAGATCCTGATGAAGCGGAGAGCTTGAAGCAACTCTGAGAGGATGCTACATTACGCGGTAGTTTATTTATAACCCTAAGTAGGATGCATGAGTGACGAAGCCATAGGACCAGAGGCAGGTGGACTATCTTATGATGAGGCCCAACAGCGCCGTGTTAATACTTTCTTGGTGGCCGATCTAGCGCGCGAGTTTGGCGCCGACAATGTGCCAGAGGATCGCCTGGCCGAGATCGGCTATGTTCGGCATTCAGATGGTACTTTGGCGCCGGCAGACCTTGTGCGGGAGAGCCGCGAGGCTACGCTTGCGGACAAACAGGCCGACAAGCCTTTTGAAGAGCCACTGCATGTAGAGTTGCCAGCAAGCGGTGTGCGCACGAGTATGAGTCCTAATCTGGTACGAGGGTTCCTGGCTGCTGAGCAGAAAATATCCAGGATGATTCTCCTTGCTCCGAGCGTTTCCGAAGATGACTCGGTCTTTCCTGAGCGTACCAGGCAAGTCGCTCGATGGTTTAGTTCTGAAGACGCCCTTCCAGAGGATTGGCCAGTGGTTGAGTCTACTGTTGTGCACAGCTTTACGTCGCCGATGGCTCAGTTTATATCGATACCTGGTGAAGGTGAAAGTGGGGGATACCCCCACCGGGCTAGCGGCGAATACAGAGGGGAGTCTGTTCTGACGCCTTACACAGAAGATGGTATTACGCTGCCTGGCGGCGCTGTGGCAGAAGTAAGCAGGGAGGTGGAGGCTCAGCGTGCTTTCTGGGCGGACTTATCCAGCTTGCGCCAGGAGAATAACGGGGCACGGGATTTTGATACAAGGGATCTCTCTGCATCGGGCGACTTTGATGAGGTGGAGTTCACCATTCGGCAGACTGCTGATTCTGGTGAGCAGGCTGAGCGGTCAGTGCAGGAAGCGGCTGATATGCTGGCTGGATTGAGCGCACAGGGTATAGCGACCCCAGCCCAGGTGGGGCTCTACGGCCTTGGCAGACTGCTTCACAGTCGGCTGCCGGAGCTTGACTGTGCTGTAGAGCTGGGAGCTTGCGGGGATATGGAGGCGGCGCAGCAGGTGATGGCTACGCGCATGGCAGAGGTACTGGCTCAGCGCAGTGCGGCGCGAAAGACCGCCCAGACTCAACTCAGAGAGGCGCGACAATCAGGACAAGGTATAGACGAGGCTGAAAGTCAGCTCAAACTTGCCAAAAAAACACAAAAAGAAGTCGCCACGCTTGCAAACGGTGTGGCAGATATTCTAGATAAGCCGCGAGTGCTGGCCGACTACTTTAACCACGCCTTTGATGGACTCCAGAAGTATCTTTTAACTTCAAACACTGCTTCAGTGACACTTAGCCTCGTGTCCGACGTTGATCCTGTGCTGGACGCGAATCCGGGAGAAGTAAGCGGTGACTGTACAGATGGACTGCCACTACCTTTTCTGGATCCAGAGACCCGGCTGTATAACATCAAGGTTAAGGATGAAGATGGCGAGCACGTCGGCGGCATATATCTCCTCTATGCTGATGATAAAGAAGGGAGGACTCAGGCGTGGCACCTGGACGCAACCCAAATTCCAAGTTATCGCATTGATTGGCCACAGGCTGCACCCGTACTCCTTACTGCGCTTCATGAAGCAGCTCAGGAAAAAGGCGTGTCAGAGCTGACGGTCAATAATGGTCTTCCACTAATTTCCAACTATGAGTACGTAGCCAATGCCTTCCAGGAAGTCACAGATGAGGTGCCAGAAAGTGATCCCTTGTTCAGGGTGGTTGCCGAGAGTGTGAAAAGAGTAACCCAGCGTGTTAGGGCTCATGGCGGTGAGGAGGTCCAGAGCGTGCCACAATTTGATCCAGGCGCGGGGCTTAGGAGATTTGTGCCACGTCCTGTCGAAGAGTGACGCGTTCTTGTGATGCCGTACGGCTAAAATATGCGTATACTTAAAGGTCTGATGGATCAGCTTTTAGCATTAGAGATTATGGGGGCAGGGGAGAGCATACTGCTGACCGGGCCGGCTGGCTCTGGCAAAACCTATGTGTTAAATGAGTTTATTCGCCGGGCCAAACGTGCCGGTAAACACGTGTCGGTGACTGCCACAACCGGCTTGGCGGCAACGCACCTGAACGGTAACACCATTCATTCCTGGAGCGGCATTGGTATACATGACGAACTGCCCGCCCGGTTTCACGAGGGGCTGGCAAAGGGCAGGCAGGAAACAATTGCCAAGACCGATGTTCTGATCATCGATGAAATATCTATGCTGCATGATTACCGTCTGGATATGGTGGACCAGATTGCCCGCAAGGTCCGTGCAAAGGACGAGCCCTTTGGGGGTATTCAGGTGATCCTGTGCGGTGACTTTTTCCAGTTGCCGCCCGTTACACGGCATGACAGCCGTCCTGGTGGCTTTGTCGTGAATTCGCAGGTCTGGCAAGAGCTGGAACCTGTTGTGTGCTATCTCAGCGAACAGCATCGGCAGGACGATGACGCTTACCTGGAGATTCTTAATGCTATGCGTGCTGGCGACATCCGTCGCCGCCACGCCGAGGCACTGCTTGGCCGGCGCGGTGCCTACGATCCGTTTAACGAAGTCACCGAACTTTACACCACAAATGCAGACGTAGATGCTATTAACCAGGCCCGGCTGGCGCAGCTGGAGGGCGATGAGCATGTCTACCGCATGGACACCACAGGCAAGGCTCACTACGTCGAGACCCTGGGAAGGTCCTGTTTGGCCCTCCCGGCCCTGGTGCTAAAGAAAGGTGCTCTGGTAATGTGCGTCCGGAACAATCCGGAAAAAAGGTACGTCAACGGTTCACTTGGGATGGTACTGGATTTTGAGGAAAATACCGACTATCCGATTGTAGAACTCAAGAATGGCCGCAAACTTACTATTACGCCAGAGACATGGGAACTGCGTGACGGTGACAAAAAGCGGGCCAGCCTGACGCAAATTCCGCTGCGCCTGGCCTGGGCAATTACCGTGCACAAAAGTCAGGGCATGACACTGGACGGTGCCCGGGTAGACCTTAGCAAGGCTTTTGTAGAGGGTATGGGATATGTGGCATTGTCCCGGGTGCGCAGCCTGGAAACCCTCAGCCTGGCCGGTATTAATCAAATGGCCCTTAGGGTGAGCCCTATTGCGCTTGAGATTGACCAGCAACTCAGAAGCCGGGCTCAGTCTGATGCCCGGCGTTTTGAACATTTACGGGAGCTTGCCAAGCAGCGGGCCCAAGAGGCTCCGGAAGAGAAGACCGCACCTCATCAGCCTGGAAGCTGGAATGAAAGGCTGGAGAAAATGCGTGAAAAATATCCTAATGCCTACAGACCATGGGGCAAGGCTGACGATCAAAGGCTTATGGAGCTTTTTCAGGAGGGTCATGAGGTCACCCTCAAGTCGCTGACGGACACCTTTGGCAGGCACCCGGGCTCCATCCGGGCCCGGTTGAAAAAACACTTTGGTGAAGACGCTGTAGTAACACTACGCAACAAGAGCAAAAATAAGTAACCCTAAGGTATACTTACTAGAGGTCACAACATGCTTGCCAACAATACTATGTATGCCGCGTTACCGGTCCTTGATATAGCCCAGGCCATGGATTTTTATGGAAAGACCCTGGGACTTACGATTGTGGACCAAAACGAAAACGGCGTGTGGTACCAGACCGGGACAAGCCGTATAGTCCTTTACTATTCGGAGTTTGCTGGTACGAATGGAGGCACTGCTGCTATTTGGGAGGTAGGTGACCCCAGAAGTACCGTCAGGTCCCTCCAGGCCCGGGGTGTGCAGTTTGAAAAATATACGCTGCCGGGGGCTCGTCGTCGGGGATACATACACCACTTTGCCCGGTACGACGCGGCGTGGTTTAAGGATCCTTCAGGCAACCTTATTTGCATTACGCACCACCTTTAAGTAAGGAGGGGGAACCCGGAAACAGGGCTTCCCAAGGGTTCCTCCTCCTTAGACTCGCTTCGCTCGTGATCCTCCCCCTCCAAATGACTGGATTTTTTATGAATAAATCATAAAAAATCCAGGATATGATTATAAGCTTCAGGTGGCAATAAGGTGGTAGACTGGGGGTATGAGTCCCGTTAAACTCCACTTAACTCTATATATTTTTCTGGTGAGTGGCTGCTTGCGCCGGCTTCAATCGTTATCCAAATGCACGGTAGTTTCTTGGAGTTTAACGGGATGAGGCGACGTAGAAGAAAGCCCAGTGTATATGCGTTTATTGATAGCCAGAACTTAAATGTCAGCACGCAAAAATTGGGTTGGAAAATGGATTGGCACAAGTTCCGGCTGTTTTTAGCCGAAAAATACGGTGTTACAAAAGCCCTCATGTTCATTGGCTATGTGCCGGAGTTTGAGGACATGTACGTACAGCTGCACGAGACCGGCTACGCCGTGGTGCTCAAGCCCACCTTCGATATGACCCGGCCACGCCCGGAAGCCCCGGAAAAAGAAGAGGATAAAAAGCAAACCAAAGGCAACATAGACGCCGACCTGGTGTTGTGGGCCATGAAGGAGATTCAGAATTATGATAAGGCAATCATCGTATCCGGAGACGGTGACTTCTACGCACTGGTCGAATACCTGGAGGAACAAAAAAAGCTTCTGAAAATCCTTGCCCCAAGCGGGCACTATTCCGGCCTGTACAATGCCTACGACAAATACGTTGATCGCATTGACCAGCACCGGCGCGAACTCGCCTACTATGACCGCAAAAAGCGAAAACCCGGCCCCAAAAAATGACGTGACGCGACAGGTCTGCCGGACTTTCTGGGCAAACACACCTCACGATATACCCGCACAGCCTTGCGCTACGCTATAGACAGGTTGCCGCCAAAAACCAGCACGTATTACCTGTGCTTAAAATGATCTACTGGGGTTTAGTTTCTACTAAACGTTCCAAGGGTATCCCGGGGACGAGCGAACTTCGGCAATATTCAGCTCATCTCGCTGGTAGGCGATGCCCCGAAACGCTTCTATGGCGGGGGTACAGTAACTTCGCAGAATCTCTTGGGCGGTGGGGGTATCAATTACTACTTCGGGTCCACTGTCTAGCGCACCATCCCGTAGATCAATCTCGGCCGCAGAAGGTTCGTCATCCGGTACTTCCCAATCGGTTACAGCCATGTTATTTCCCATATCGTTAACTGGTTGCTTGATCCACTCCTGGGACAAAGTTAAATAGTGGTTATAGTCTGACACTTCCGTCTGCGCAACCGTCAGTTTTGTGTTGCCAATGGATGGAACGTCCCTGGTAGTGATCAGAGCTCTTTCGCCGAGCGATCGTTGCAGTTGGGCCGTACAATCGGCCTGGACAGTGTCTAATGAGCCTCGGAGTGCTGCCCCTCCTGTGTTCCAGAAGGTTGCCACTGCTAACTGGCGTTCGGGACCAAAGGCGACATCAACCGTATACAGTTCGTGCGGAAAAATAACTGGCTGTCGTTGTGGTGAGGCACCTGGATAGGGAGTTGGTTGTGACATACAGTATACATTTACATTTGTTCATGAACTGTTATATGAGAATTCTCTCATTTTGACCGTAGATTTTTGGCTGCTAGAATGAAGTCACAGACTAATCAAAGCGAGGGAAAAGTGGGAAGCAACGCTCAAAAATGGGACTTTTCAGGTTTGAGAGCAGTATTTTTCAACTGCACGTTGAAGAAATCGCCGGAAAAGAGCCATACAGAATTACTTATTGAAGTCAGCCGGCAGATTATGCAAAAGCATGGTGTGCAGGCTGAGGTCATACGGCCGATAGATTACGATATTGCCACCGGAGTCTACCCGGATATGCGTGAATACGGCTGGGAAACGGACGAGTGGCCAGAGATTTACAAAAAGGTACAGGCAGCTGACATCCTGGTCATAGCCGGGCCCATATGGCTGGGCGACAACAGTTCCCAGACTAAAAAGATTATTGAGCGGCTCTACAGTAATTCCGGGGAGCTGAACAAGGCAGGGCAGTACGCCTTTTATGGCAAGGTCGGCGGCGCGCTTATAACCGGCAACGAGGACGGCATAAAGCACTGTGCTATGAACGTTCTCTACAGCCTGCAGCACATTGGCTATGCCATTCCGCCGCAGGCAGATGCCGGCTGGATCGGCGAAGCCGGCCCGGGCCCCAGCTACGGTGACAAGCTAAAGGATGGCAAAAGGGTAGGGGTGGACAACGATTTTACCAACCGCAACACGACCTTCATGACCTGGAACCTCATGCATATGGCCCAAATGATCAAAAATGCTGGCGGCATCCCAGCTTACGGCAATCAGCGATCCAAATGGGACGCGGGTACTCATTTTGATTTTGAAAACCCGGAGTATAGATAAGAACTCCGAACGGTAGTTCTGAATCACCCTCACTTCGTAATTGCTGGCCTTAAAGTGCGGGCCAGACGATAGTTTTGCCGGTATGCTATATAAGTGATATAATATACTCAACTAATAGGAGTCACCGCATGGGATGGTTTGAAAAAGGCCCGCAGGTACTTACGGGACGGGCAAGACGAGTTGCAGCAGCCACTCTTCTGGGGCTGGCGTCTGGATGTGCCTCACCTTGGGGGGAGCCTGCTCCGGGGGCGGCAGATGATGCTGCGGTGGTTGAGATAAGCGTGACGGACAACAGGTTTACCTGGCCGGATGGCACAGAGTTTGAGCCGGGCCAAGAGGTAGTTGCTCACCTTACAAACAGGGGGCAGGTCCCACATAATGCGCTGTATATGGGCGGCCATCATGATCATGATGGAGCAGTGGAGGAAGAGCCCCAAACTATAAAAACAGGCGACACGATCACACTTCGTTTTGAGGCCGTGGCGGGCAGCATGATCCACTGTACTTTTCACGAGGCAGACATGTTCACGGCAGTGCCAGTAAACGAGTAGTCACCACTGAGCTGTTATAATGCTCAGTAAATGAACGAAAACAGTAACGATAAGATTTTCCCAAAACACTTTTTCTGGGGGGCAAGTACGGCAGCGCATCAGGTAGAGGGCGGACTGGAGAACCAGTGGACGGTCTGGGAGCTGGCCCACGCCAAGGAGCTGGCCCAAACCGCACACCAACGTTTGGGCTGGCTGCCAAGCTGGAACGACATTAAGGAGGAAGCCGAGGACCCTGACAATTACGTGTCCGGCAAAGGCGTAGAGCACTACAAGCGGTACAAGGAAGACTTTGATATTGTCCAGCAGCTGCACATGAACGCCTTCCGGTTCGGCATAGAGTGGTCGCGCCTGGAACCAGAAGAAGGCAAGTGGGATGAGGAAGCCATTGAGCACTACCGTGAATACATTCGGGAGCTGCGTGCCCGGCATATAGAGCCGTTTGTTAACTTATGGCACTGGACAGTACCCATCTGGTTTGACGCAAAAGGTGGGTTCAAAAAGCGGGCAAATATCAAGTACTTTGAACGGTTTATAGAGAGGGTAGCCGAGGAGCTGGTGGATGACGTCGGCTACATTATTACGCTGAATGAACCCAATGTCTTTACGGTCTTTGGGTACACAACCGGTGAATGGCCGCCAGAGGAAAAGAATCTCCTCAGTTCCATGCGGGTGTACTTTAACCTGGTTACGGCGCACAAGCGGGCATACAAAATACTCAAAAAACGCAAACCCATGCTGCAAATAGGTATAGCCCAACAGCTGGCAAATATCCAGGCAAAGCGGCCGCATAACTTTTTTGACCAGCTTTCGACCAAGATTATGCGTACTGCCTGGAACTGGTGGTTTTTGGCCCGCGTCAGAAACTATCAGGATTTTGTAGGGTTCAACTATTACTTTACCGACTACTACACGGGCCTCATGAAAAAGATTAACCCCCATGTACCTCTGAATGACCTGGGCTGGTATATGGAGCCGGAAGGACTGTACCCGTTACTACTCCGCACCTGGGCCCGCTACAAAAAACCGATTTACGTCACAGAAAACGGGGTGGCTGATGACACCGACGACTATCGCCGATGGTGGCTGGAGGAAACAATAATAGCCATGGAACGGGCCCTGAGTGAAGGGGTTGACCTGCGCGGCTATTTCCACTGGAGCCTGCTGGACAATTTTGAATGGAAATACGGCTGGTGGCCCAGGTTTGGGTTGGTAGAGGTAGACCGTAAACGCAACATGAAACGGACTATTCGTCCCAGTGCCAAATGGTTTGCTGCCAGGATCAAAAACATTACAGAAAGTTAGAGCCTGTTCACAATCTCGCTCCCGAGCCCAAAATTGCTCCATTTTCTTTTAGAAAATCAATAGCAATTCGTTCCAGGTTTCCTATCCTACCTATAGGTACGGCTGGGGAGCTGGGGTGTATTGACGTCAGAATGGGTGATTTTGGGACGGGATTGGAGATTGTGGACAGGTTCTTAGAACAGGTTCTGGAGTAAGAATTCTCACATTCTATGTCAAACCGACTACTTATACTTTGACCATATAAATTGAGGGGGTTAGGTATGATCAGCAGGCTCGCCGGCCGTTTAGTATATATGGGCCTCACGTTACTGGTGGTCGTTGCAAACCTCCTGGCAACAACTATCGTTTCTACCCCGGTTCAGGCAGCCGGAGCGGCTGCCCGGGTATATCTGACGTTGCCCGACCAGTCCAAGCTGGTGGAACGGCAGGCTGACATTCCTTTTACCAATAATCTGGCACCCGGGGCCCAGGATCTGAATGTGCGGGTAGATCCGCAGAAGACCTTCCAGACCATGGATGGGGTAGGGGCTACCATGACTGAGTCGTCTGCGTACCTATTTTCTACCAAGCTATCTGCAGCGCAGCGCGGGCTGGTGTCTCATGCTTTATTTGGCAAGCAAAATGGCGCAGGTATAGACGTGGTTCGCGTGCCTTGGGGTCTGACTGACTTTTCGCTCGGCGAATATACCTATAATGACAACCCCGGGGGCGGTACTGACGAGCCCCAAAGTCAGTTTTCCATCAATCATGATTTGCAATACCTCATCCCGCGATTACAGGATGCCAAGAGTGTAAATCCTAACCTTAAAACGATCATGGCGCCATGGTCGGCACCGCTGTGGATGAAATCAATGCCGATTCCTGATCGTCCCTATGCAATCGGTCCGCTCAAGCCCGAGTACTTTGATTCGTATGGAGCGTATCTTGTCAAAGCGATCAATGGCTACGCAGCAAACAACCTGACACCGCATGCTTTTAGCACGCAGAATGAGCCGTTTACTCCTACCTTCAACCCTTCTATGTTCTTTTCCCCGGCTGCTCACCAGCAGCTGATTCGGGATAACGTTGGCCCCAAAGTTGCCGCTAACTCTGTTAAGCCGCAGCTGCTGGCCCATGATGATGATTGGCAGGATGAGCGGGATACCGCCAACCCGATGTATGCCCCCAGCGTCCTGTCTGACCCAAATGCTGCACAGTACATTGATGGCGTGGCCTATCACTGCTATCACGGCGAATCGACCAGGCAGCTCCTTGTACAAAAAGCTCATCCGACCAAAAATATCTACGTAACAGAGTGCACAGGGAGTAACACGCCGCCAGAAAGTTGGGACGATGACTTCCGGTGGGGTCTGCGCAATATGATCATCAACCCGACCCGCAATTATGCCAGGTCATCTCTGTACTGGAACCTTGCGCTTGATGAGAATGCCGGGCCAAAGACATATACGAATGCCGGTTGCCAAAATTGTCGTGGTGTCATGACTGTTACTAACGCCGGGGGAGTGGCGTTCAATACTGAGTACTACATTCTGGCGCACTACGGCAAGTTTATAGATCCGGGCGCACAACGCATTGACTCTACAACCTACGGTGAAGGTTCTATTGAGACGGTCGCTTTCAAAAACCCAAGTGGTAAGAAAGCCCTGATTGCCTTAAATTCTGGCGGCCAGGCAAGAACCTTTACTATACGTGAAGGCAACAAGGCCTTTCGGTATACTTTGCCGGCTGGGGCGGCAGCGACTTTTACCTGGGAAGGGGCTGACAATACTAAAGAGGACGTAGATACAGGCCGAATCGAAGCTGAAAACTACGCGTCTTCATTGCCGGCAGGGCAGCAAATTGTTCCTATTGTCGACGGGGGCAAATCCGGCAAAGCAGTGTATCTGGCCAACAATGAAGAATTGCGTTTTACGAACGTTCCACTGCAGGCAGTACCAATGAGCTTTCAAATTCGTTATCGTACGCTGGGCAGCGGCACTATAGAATTCCGGCAGGATAGCGCCACCGGACCACTCCTGGGCAGCGTGCCTTTTTCCCCAAGTGACTCCGTGACGTCACCCGTGGCTACAGGCACCGTACCACCAACAGCAGGAACGCACACGCTCTATGTCGTAGCTAAAGGGGCAGGAAGCGGGGAGTTGATAGAACTCAACTGGTTCAAGTTTGCCCAGACACCTGCCAGCGGTGAACCTGTGGCTGGCAAAGCCGCCTGGAAAGCCTACGGCGTATTTGCCGGCGGGACGGATGTGCCGGCAAACATCCTGGATAGTAACAATGCCACGCGCTGGACAACGGGCTTCCCGATGACCTATGGCCACTGGCTGACCATTGACCTCGGCAAACTTACTTCTATGAGCAGCTTGGGGGCATATTCACAACTTGGTGATCGCCCACACAAGCTCAAGATCGAGGTTTCTGATGATGGGCTGAACTTCACGACCGTGGTGAATAACTACGTCCCTCCTGCGGACCTTTACGCTATTCCATTTAACCAACGGATTGTGGGACGCTACATCCGCCTCACTGAACTTAGTGAAGATAACCCGGCGGCCTGGTGGTCAATGAACGAGATCAACCTTTACAACAACTAAGTCGCGCAAACAAGTCCAAGAAGGAAAGTACCTGAATCTCAAAACCCCACTGCTCCACTGTCATTGTCTGGCTTGACCAGACAATCCAGTTTTTTTACTACCAGATCCTCCGGCTTGACCCTGGGCTTGATTGGGGGATGACAGGGGTGGGTTTTGAGGTTGGATGGGGCTATTGACAGTTGAACAATTTGGTAGTATAGTATGACTATGACAAAAGCTGATACTTTAGCCGACATAGACACAGCAGAAACACAACAAATAAACAGACGCCAACGGGTTGCCAAGGTCGCCAGGAAAGCTACAACGGTAGTTGGCGTCGGAGCCGGGCTTGTAATAGGGGCCGGTGCAATGCCGGAAGATACGCTTCCTTACGAAGTGGGCAAACAGTTGCCTGTGGCGGAAGGGCTAGTCGAACGTATTCACGATGCTACGCACCCTGATGATTCCGGAGTTCCAGACGACCTCGTACGAATGCACCCCGGGGCAGAAGCGCTAGAGCGCGGAAATCAAGTTCAGCAGGAAGGGGCTTCGCTAAAACTCCCCGAAAATCCAGCTGACCTCATCATTGCCGTAGAAGACCCGGGACGGCAGCCCGGTACGCCCGAAGATCAGTCTCGAAGGCAGTACCCCCAAACGTAGCTAGCGTGTGTAAAGATCACGGTACCGCTACATGTTGTGGATAAGTGACTAACTTTAGTAAACCTGTGGAAAACAGCCGTAAGAACGGCTGTTTTTCTGTGTAAAAAGCTTGCGCGTGGGTAGGAGTGGGTTGTACACTCATGTCAGTGGGTAAACGTGGGTAGCCCAAAATCGACTACCTCACGTAGCAACCCAGTAGCTGTACTACTGGGCGCAAAAATAAAAAACCACTAGCAATTTAAACGGGACGGACTGAGTGGCAGTAGATTACTTTGAGAGAAAGCTTGACGACAAGCGTCGGTTGACAATTCCAACCGAGCTTCGATCCGAGTTTGCCTCTGGAGTAGTGCTGACACGCGGATTCCAAAACTATTTGCACCTGTACCCCAAGGACGTCTGGGATAAGCTCATGGAGCCAGAGCTCCAAGGCAACATCCTGGACCAACGAACGGCGGACCTGAACGTCAAGTTCAGAGCAGGCAAGACAGAAGCGGCACTGGACCAAAAGCAGGGTCGCATCGTCATAGAGCAGCATTTACTGGATTACGCTGTCATCGACCACGACGTCACCGCAGTAAGAGCAGGAAAATACTGGCGCCTCACAGCCACCCAGTAAATTCCCAGGCAGCCCCTTAAAAATTTGGCAGTTTAGTCTCAGATAGCACGTCTCGGACTCCGGCACTTCTTTACGCTTTCGGATGGAAAATTCCAAACTAGACGGAACATAACCACCGATTGGAAAGAGCAGCCCAAGAACAAATTTATTTCGTTCCTGGCGCGATGAGAAACCCAGAATGGGTGTCTCATTACCGAGGTTAGCTATCTGGCAGTCACGCATATGGATGAAGGTACCAACCATACAAAAAACCTTTGTACCTTACATCAAAACACCTCCCAAAACTCCACCTCACACATAAGTCTCTCAAAAAGTTGATTCGTACTTAGAACTTCGTAGGTTTTTCAAAAACCCACAAAATATGGTTCCAAGAAAACAAATCAACACTCGGGGTCCCCATAAAACCCGTTTTATAGGGCTTCGCACAAAAACAAAAACTTTTCAAAAAACAAAAAGCGGACTGCTGGATAGGTGACCTTGCATGATTCGAACGCAAAAAAATGCGCAAGAATCAACAATCTGGTAAAATCTTTTTGAAACAAGAAGATAAAATCAAAAACAAAAATGCATGAAAAACACCAAAACAAACAACCAAAATCAAACTAATCAACATTTTCCAGTGCTGCCTGATGCAGTCCTTCACTATCTCCAACCAAAAAAAGGGGAATCGTATCTGGACCTCACGGCCGGATACGGAGGGCACGCGGAAGCTCTACTGGAACGCACCTTACAACCAGGCACATCTACTCTTGTAGATCGCGATCACCACGCAATTGCATATTTGCATGACAAGTTTGCGGGCAGTGGCATCCAGATAATCCACCAGGATTTTTTGGGCGCAAGCCAAGAACTTATACAGGCAAATAAACAATTCGATTTGATTTTGGCTGATCTTGGGGTTTCGTCACCGCACCTTGACAATGCAGGCAGGGGTTTTAGCCTTCGGACAGAAGGACCGCTGGATATGCGCATGGACCAGACACAAAGCCTGACGGCGGAAGTCATAGTCAACGACTATGATGAAGCGGAGTTAAGCTATCTAATCCATGAGTATGGCGAAGAGCCGCGAGCACGCAAAATTGCTCGTCTGATAGTGGAACATCGTCCGATTACTACGACAACAAGCCTTGCAAAAGTCGTTGCCCAAGCTTGGCCGGGGCATAGTAAGGTACACCCAGCAACGCGAACGTTTCAAGCGCTTCGTATTGCGGTCAATAGCGAGCTTGACCAAATCAAGCAAGCCATACCTCTGTGGGTAGATCTGCTGGCCCCGGGAGGGCGAATAGTGGTTATCAGTTTTCACAGTCTGGAAGACAGAATTGTGAAACAGCAGTTCAAAGAACTGGCTGGTAACCGCTACGACGCCGTCCTGACGCTGCTGACTAAGCAGCCTGTCATGGCCGACGACGATGAAATCGTTTCCAATCCGCGTGCACGAAGTGCTAAACTTCGGGCCGCAGCGAAACAAAAACAGCGACCACTCTAAAAATAGGGGTGGAAGCAAAAACAAGAAAGGAAGAGGAATGCCAATCACGGTAAAAAACCTCTCCCGAGCGTACAAAGTAAAAGTCCGGGTTGTTTCATAACCTAGACCTCTTTGTACAAAGGTGTCTCCCCCGGCGCTGGAAACAGCGCTGGGGGAACAAGGAAGCCTCACACAAACATAACAAAAATCCTTCTTTGCTATAGCTTCGAAGGACAGGCAAAAACAAAAATTATGACATACTCATCATCGCTGGCCGTGGGCCGGCAACGCTACGCTGTCGCGCGTAGCACCCAGGGCTCCCAGGCGTTTGGCGCAAAAGCCTGGGGCAAAAATCAGAACACCACCAGCTTTCGTGAACGCGGCAAGGCCGTGGGCCCGATTAGCAACACGATCATTCTTATCGTGTTAGCCTGTCTGGTCGGCCTTTTATATCTGACCCAGGTGACAAAAACCAATGCCTACAGTTACCGTATAAATGATCTCAAAGATCAACAGGTGAGCCTCAAGGCAGAACACGATCAGCTGGCCATTAACTCTGCCCGTCTTCAGGCTCAGGAGCGGGTTAAGAATAGTGCTGTAGCCAGGAAACTCGTCAGTGCTGCGCCGGCAGGCGTAGTGCAGAACTAATACTATTAAAGGAGCCGGATCATTCAGCAGACCAGCGCTTTTCTGAACCCGATTCAACGTATCCGTGTATGGTACGCCTTGGTATTGTTGGTGAGCGCGGTTTTTGTGATCCGGCTGTTTTACCTGCAGGTGATCCGCTATGATCACTACCAAAAGGCGGCACTCACTGTTCAGCTGAAAGAGTATGAGATTCCAGCTGAACGGGGGATTATAGAGGCTCGTAGCGGCGGATCAACAGTCCCTATCGTCTTAAATGAGAAGCTGTATACTCTCTACGCAGATCCTGTATACGTCAAGGATTCACGCCATGCGGCGGATGAATTGGCTCGGGCCGTTGGGGGCAGCGCTGGTGCTTACGAGGGTTTATTAAGCACCCAGGATACCCGCTATGTGATACTGGGCAAAAAGCTTTCCAAAGAGCAGAGCGATAAAGTGAACGTGCTCAAGCTAAAGGGAATCGGGACCCGCGAAGTCCCATACCGCACCTATCCGCAGGGTTCTCTTGCAGCGCAACTGCTGGGGTTTGTAAATGATGAAGGCCAGGGCAAGTATGGCCTGGAGCAGGCTCTGAATGGTGAACTAACGGGTGTACCGGGCCAGCTGAAGGCGATTACGGATGCTGCCGGGGTGCCTCTGGCCGCCAATGAAGACAACGTGAATAGTGAGCCGCAATCCGGCAAACGGGTGGTATTGACCGTTGACATAGGTATGCAACAGCAGCTGGAGGACACGCTGAGGGCTGGCCTGAAGCGGGCGCGGTCAGATTCTGGCAGCGCGTTAATACTGGAGGCCAAGACCGGTGCCGTTAAGGCAATGGCAAACTATCCAACTTTCAATCCGTCCGAGTTTTATAAGGTCGAAAATGGAGAAGTCTTTAGCAATGCGGCCGTGACAGCGCCTCTGGAAGTAGGGTCAATCATGAAGCCGCTGACGGCTGCGGCGGCTCTGGATCTTGGGGTGGTGGGTAAGGACCAGACCTATCATGACCCAAGCCGCTACAAAATAGGCGACGCCGTTGTAAGCAATATTGAAGAAGACGGCGGTCCAGGGACGCGAAGCGTCCGGGATATCCTTCAGTTATCGCTTAATACCGGTGCGACGTGGTTGCTTATGCAAATGGGCGGCGGTGAAATAAACCAGCAGGCGCGTGAGCGCTGGCATGGCTATATGACTGACCACTTCAGGCTGGGGCGGGTAACTGGCATAGAACAGGGATATGAATCAGGCGGTGTTATTCCGGACCCTAACGACGGGTTTGGGCTGAACATCCGCTACGCTAACACAGCCTTTGGACAGGGTATGAGTGCCACGCCTTTGCAAATGGCTGCGGCGTTGGCCGGTGTGGTCAACGGCGGTACCTATTACAAGCCGTATTTGGTAGAAAAAACCATAGATACAGCCGGCAGGGAACAAAAGGACAATCCAAAAGTCGTTCGGGAAAAAGTAGTAAGCAAAGAGGTCAGCAAGACTATCCGGGAGATTATGGAATACACCGTAGAGAAAAACAAATTTCTCTACGGATTCAAGCAAGCATATCCTGCCTACAGCATTGGCGGCAAGACCGGCACTGCCGAGGTGGCCCGGCCTGAAGGGGGGTACTATACCAATGTATTTAATGGGATGTTTATGGGTTTCGTGGGTGGCGATGAACCGCAGTATGTTATTGTGGTGCGGGTAAATCGGCCAAAGATTCCCGGTTATGCCGGTTCCCAGGCGGCTGCGCCCCTTTTTGCTGACCTGACCAGGATGCTCATTAATAATTTTAATGTAGTGCCCCGGACTTAATAAGGTATAACTTCATTTAGTAAATAAGGGGTATAATACAGGCAAACACTATGACAGAAATCATCAATCTATCGCTGCAGACCAGCACTCTCATCGAGATCCTGTTATTTGGCTTTTTTGGTTTTGCCGCGAGTATGGCTTTGACGCCTTTCTATACCACTATTGCCTACAAGTATGAGTGGTGGAAAAAGCAACGAACCGAGGCCATGGGCGGAACTGCAGCGCCTGTCTACGCCAGGCTGCATGCCGCCAAACACAAGCGCAATATTCCAAATATGGCTGGCACGGTGTTCATATTGGCTGTTGCTGCAGTGACGCTGGCAGCCAATCTAGATCGGCGTGAGACCTGGCTGCCTCTGGCGGGTATGCTTGGCGCTGGCATGGTGGGATTCATCGATGATTGGATGAATATCAGGGGTAGCAGCAGCATAGCCGGTATGCGGGCCAAGGCCAAGCTTGGGTTGCACAGCATCGTGGGGCTCGCTGGAGGGTGGTGGTTTTATGCCAAGCTGGATGTTACCAGCTTGAATTTCGGCTTTGGTGAAGTAATGTTGGGTGCATTTGTGATACTGCTGTTTTGGTTTGTAGTTATCGCAACCACTAACGCCGTCAACATCACAGACGGCTTGGATGGTCTGGCCGGGGGGTTGTTGGCCTCATCGTTTGGCGTCTATACCATCATCTCGATAGTGCAAGGGCAATATTACCTGGCAGGGTTCTGCCTATCCATCGTAGGCGCGTTACTTAGCTATACTTGGTTCAACATCTACCCGGCGAGATTTTTTATGGGAGACACCGGGTCGCTGGCGATGGGCACGGCTCTAGGGATTATTGCGTTGCAAACCGATACTATCTATATTTTGCCGATCATCGGCGCTGTCTACGTGGCGGAAACCGGGTCGGTTATTATTAACCGTACTTCACGCAAGTTACGGCACGGCAAGAAAGTATTTTTGTCCTCGCCTATTCACCACCACTTCGAGGCACTTGGCTGGCCGGAAACCAAAGTGACTATGCGTTTTTGGATTTTGGGTCAGGTAGCCGGTGTACTGGGACTGATTCTCTATCTCTTAGGGAGAAAATAGTGATTTGGCCGATGTGTAGCGCGATGATTGCCCGGCAGGGTATTTTTTGTAAACCAAGGGGATTTTGAGGTGAGCTCCAGGCGTCCACTGCTGTCCAGCCGCGGAGCGGTCCAGCGGAAGCACAAGCCGGACTACATACTGATCCTGATAAGCATTTTGTTGCTGGCTGTCGGCCTGATTGTGGTGTACGCCATTAGCCCGGGCCTGAGTGCGCAACGCCGGGTTGGTGAAAATTATTTTGTGACCAAGCAGCTGACTGCTATCAGTTTAGGGATTATTGCTTTTCTGGTGGTGGCCTTTGTACCATTTCGCAAGTGGTATTCCTGGCAGCGTCCGCTGCTTGTGCTGGCAGTTGTCGCTACGCTGGTAGCGCTTGTAACACCGGTTAGTCCGGATTATCCGGCTCACCGGTGGATACGCTTTGCCGGCTTATCCTTGCAGTCTGTCGAGCTTGTAAAGATCGCGCTTATTATTTGTCTGGCGGCTTTTCTGGAAAGGCGCATACAGCTCCGGGAGGCAATCAGTACACAAAAAACTCTCAAGCCGCTCATTATAGTGCTGGGTGCCGTGGGCTTAGCGGTAGCTATCCTGCAGCGGGACTTTGGCTCCACGGCTGTTATAACTGGCATGATGGCCGCAATGGCCTTTGTGGCGGGTCTGCCGCTGGTACGCGTGGCTCAGGTAGGTGTTGTGGTGGTACTGGCACTTTTGGTGCTGATTTTGCCGTTTGGGTATCGACGCGACCGTATTACTACTTTTCTGAATCCAGAGAAGGACTGCCAGAGTGCCGGATATCAGGCCTGCCAGGCCCTCATAGCAGTGGGTTCGGGTGGCTTATTTGGGATTGGGTTGCAAAATAGCGGCCAGGCTTTCGGATACTTGCCGGAGGCGGCAAACGACTCTATTTTTGCTATTGTCTCAGAAAAGTTCGGGTTTGTAGGCGCTACATTTTTAGTCTGTCTGTTTGCGGTATTTTTTGCGAGGATAAAAAATATTATGGAGCGCGCTCCTGACAATTTTTCGCGGCTGATTGTGGCAGGGGTGCTGGCCTGGTTTAGTACGCAGACCTTTATTAATATTGGTGCTATGATTGGCCTACTGCCCCTCAAGGGCATCACCTTGCCGTTCATTAGTACTGGCGGTACGAGCGTAGTCTTTTTGATGGCAGGTGTCGGCCTGGTGTTCAATATTTCCCGGTATACTTCTTATGCGGTTAACAGGGGGGATGACGACAGAACTCTCCCGGAAAGGGGTACCAATGACCATACTGCTGACTGGCGGCGGAACCGGCGGCCACATTACGCCGATAGTAGCCCTCGCCCATGAACTAAAGCGACTCCAACCCGAGGTTCGTGTGATATACATGGGCGAACATAGCGGCAAGTTTGCTCATATGGTGGCAGACAATCCGGACATAGACGAAATCCGGACCATCCGGGCGGGCAAGTTTCGCCGGTACCACGGTGAGTCATGGTTCAAGCGCCTGCTGGATGTGAAGACAAATGTATTGAACCTGCGTGATTTCTTTTATTTTCTGCTGGGGACGCTCCAGGCACTGATACTTATGAGGCGATTAAAACCTGATGCAATTTTGCTGAAAGGAGGTTTTGTGGGGGTACCGGCCGGCCTGGCCGCGGCTTTCTGGAAGATTCCGTTTGTGACGCATGACTCTGACACACTCCCAGGCCTGGCCAATCGTCTGGTAGCACGATGGGCCACCTACCATGCAACAGGCATGCCGGCCGGGTTCTATCACTACCCCAGCCAAAGCGTCAAATATGTTGGTGTGTTAGTGAGCGACAGCCATAAACCGGTAACTTCATCCCAGCAGGCGGCATTTAAGCGGGACTTGGACATCCCGCCAAAAAGTAGACTGGTACTGGTGACAGGAGGCAGTGGTGGAGCTGCACGAATAAACACGGCAGTGAAACAGCTCCTGTCGAAGCTGTTCGAAGATTACGACGATCTGTACGTTGTTCATCAGGTGGGCAAGGGAAAAGCCGGCGTGTACAGGGGCTATAAACATCCCCGCTTGCGGGTATATGAACTGCTTGATTCTATGTATAAATACACCGGAGCAAGCGATATAACTATTACAAGGGCAGGGGCAAACACCTTAGCTGAACTGGGGGTTCAGGGCAGGGCAGGCATAGTGGTGCCCAATCCACTTCTTACCGGGGGCCACCAGCTGACAAACGCCCGGAATCTGGAAGAGCAGGGAGCAGTGGTAGTTGTCAATGAAACAACGTTAGGCAGTGAACTTGACGGGGCAATCCGTCGCCTGTTAGATGACGCCGGGGTTCGCCACAAGCTTGGAAGCCGTCTACAGGCCGTCACAGTACTGGATGCTACTCATCAACTTGCTAAGGTAGTGCTGGGGGTTGCCCAAAAGAACTAGCCACTCCTTGGACCTTGGGCGTAGAATTGACATAGTATGTTCCGTAAAAAACAAACACCAACCAAACAAGGCCGAAATGTCCGCCAGCAACCTGCTGCGAACGTGTTTTCCTATTATGCCAGCCGTTCGTCTGGCGATGGTCAGTCCCGTCAACCGCCGCCAGTTAAACGAAAAGCTCCCAACCTCAGAGCCAGTCAGTGGATGAGCTACCTTCCTTCGTTGGTGGCTGGCATAGCGCTCCTGCTGTGTATGATCTATGTATCTACTCTCAGCGACAACCCAAAGCTACAAGTCGTAGGTAACCCTCCTCAGGCCCAAGGCCTTTTTACTGGCGTGAAGGGTTATGAGGCGGATGTCCGGGCGGTTTTTAGCGAATCGCTATCCAACCGCAGCAAGTTGCTTATAAATACCGACCAGTTGGCCAAAAAGCTCCAGGAAAGGTTCCCGGAGCTGGGTGACATAGCGATTGTGTTGCCGTTAGTGGGCCGCCGTCCGGTTGTGCAAATCCGACCGGCAGAGCCTGCGCTTGTCCTTGGCACATTACAGGGTGCGCTGGTCATTGATGAGCACGGACGGACAATTGCCGATGCAGGCGATGTAGAGAGTTCTATCCTTGATAAACTGCCAACCCTGCAGGACGAAAGCAGCCTGTCCCTGGAGCGCGGCAGCTATGCGTTGCCAAAAGAGACGGTGAGCTTTGTGATGACAGTAGCGGCGCAGCTCCAGGAAAAAAAGCTTGAGATACAATCCATCGTACTGCCGGCAGTCGCCAATGAAATGCATATTCGTCTGCGGAACAGGCCATATTACATCAAGTTTAACCTCCGCGGTGACGGGAGGATTCAGGCGGGAACCCTCATTGCTACAAAAGGGAGGTTAGAGGCGGACCATATAACTCCACGGCACTATATAGACGTAAGGGTGCCAGGAAAAGTCTTCTACAAATAAGTTACGCCAGGCAGCTCAAGGAAAGGGTCCCTATTCCGCTCTGCCCCGGGTGTTCGTAAAACGTTCAGTAAACGAATCATGGCCGCCCAGGGCAAAATATATACAAATATATAAAGTAGGGCAAAAGTCAAAAATTCATAAAGAAGGTGAAGCAGGGAATAAATATATAAAACTAATTAAATCGTGAAAAAGCAAATTTTCACAAGGCACATGAGGATTCTGTGGAAAAGTCAAATTGCGCCGCTACATGCGACAAGCCAGTGAAGCTGGAGGGTCAGCCAGCAGACACTATAACACCTGGGCATAGTGCATTTGATCGGTACTAGTTAGCTGCGGTACAGGGCTTCATAGTTAAAAGGTTCGTCCAACTTCCCCTACGGAAGGTGTATCAGTTCGTCCCACAGCCTCATATTAGAGTCGCAAAATATACATTGTACGACGTCATGTGTCTATGACTTAACTTACATTTCGTGTGGCTGTCCCCGCCCGGCTTTCGACCCCCCATTTTATTTTGTTGTTAGACTTTTCTATGCTCCCTACTTTGCGGCCTTCGAAATTTGCCGGTTCTTTCCAGTTTCTTGCTTTTTTTGATCTTAGCTATAAAAGTAGCTCTGTTCGCTTTTTGTCGTATCCGTATGATGGATACTCAAAAATAATCGTGTTCGTATTTTGTTTAGTCTTCGTACTCTTCCAGTAGTTTGAGATCGGTTCTTTGGGCTTTCCGTCCGTCCGAATTTTCCGGCTCAAACCGCATGTTTGCATAGGCTTATGTAGTTGATTAGGTGTTGTTCGGGTTTTGTTTATTTTGATGTAATGTCTTGTAGGCTTTATAAAGCAGCGGAATTCTTATTTCCAGGTGTGCTGGGAACGCTTCTGTGGTTGGTTCTGTAAGCACATAGCCGACATGAGGTACTCTGCCCTCTCCCGAACGGTACCCTCGGTAAACTGCTATGTCGGTACTCTCGATAAGTGAGCTCTCCCTTAGCGCTTGAACCACAGAAATAACGGTAGGATTCGAAAACCCTGTTAGCTCTTCGAGCCTGGTTATGCTGGGGGGTTCGCTAGATAAGGCTATGGCCGCTAACATATCTTCTTGCCTCAGGGCTCGTATGCCACGCCTTCCGCTCCCATGTTCCACGTAGAGAGGAGAGTCGACTGGTCTGAGGTAGCTTTCCGGTTCATTTGATTCTGTCATAAAAGTATAGAGTATATACTAGTACGATCAATTTCAATACGCAAGCTGACCCACATACACTTTGTCAATCTGAACTTGACCGGCTATCCATTCGGACGGGCCGGACGGGTTCAGAATCCAGTTCTCCTTGCTATGGCCTGGATGCCCCCGTATCAAGCACGGGGCAAGCTCCTCAAGTCCGGCATGACATGAGAACTGTGATTTATGAATACGGAGCTGGAGGTTGTATTTCGTTTGGTTCGATTTTGCCGTCAGCGCAAACCGTAGGGTCTGCGTTAACGGCTGCGGAAATGGCCTCAAAAACTTCTGGATCCATTTGCGGCCATCCTCTCAGCCAGTCTAGTCTGGTTCTCCCTGTTGGGCAACAGAGCCCTCAACGCAAGCATATTCTATCGCCAAGCTAGCAGTAACCATTTCTGTCGGCTCATAGCCGTTGCGGTAAACATACACAGTTACTCCGTCACCTTCGTCACTTGCCACTACCTTGCTCTCATAGGCTATGTCTTCGATGGCATCAACCGGTGAAGTATCGGCTCCCGCGGAAGGATCATCCTCAGAGCCGCAAGCGCTCAAAATCCACGAGGCTACGACCAGGGGAACAATTCCATACGTGAGCTTATCAGTTGGCTTGAATCTGTCCATGATCATAAAACCTTATAATAAATTATGCTACTTTGCAAGAGCGAACGTTAGCGGGGGAACTTAGGTACTTACTATTCCGCAAGGGCGTAGGTGGCTTTGGCGACGCGTTTGAACTGTTGTTTGCCCTGGAGGTTCAACAGGATTGTCGTTTCTTTGACGTGGCGGCTCTTCAGCACCTCTTTGACGATTTCGTCGCGGTGCATTGGTTCGCCCTTTTTGCGCAGGACTTCGGTGATGATGTCAGCCACTGTTCCCTTTTCGTAGCCCCATTCTTTCAGGGCGTAGATGCCGCGGCCAATAAGCACGAACCGCTTGTCTTTGATGAGTTCGTTATGGATGGCCTGGGTGGTGACGTCTTTGCGCTTGAAGTCGCTGTCTTTTATGGCGTCGGCGATTTCGTTGAAGTGCATGTGCTTCCCTGCTTCCTGCAGGATGACGTAGATTTTGTCCCGAATATTCTTGGGATTAACGGTAGGCCATTTTACCAGGCCCCAGCGACCGTTTAATGTTGCCAGGTGCTTGGAAGTACGCGCCAAGGCTGCTGCGTGCCTGGGGTCGTCTATTTTGACGTGTTCGGCTACTTTGTCTATAGGTGTTGGTTCGCCTATCTTCTTGATGGCCTCGATAGCCTTGGTAGCCAGCTCTTTGATTGTCTTTTCGTCGTGAGCGTCGGCTACGCCAACGGCATGGTAGAAATGGTCATTTTCATCCACTACGGCGACTTTGGGGCTGAGGGCTGCCAGGAAGGAGATGCGGGCCTGGTCAATCCGGGTGTTTTCTGTGGTCAGCTGGGCGCTTAGGTCAGATACCCGGGCGGCTTTGCCCATGGCATGGATAGCGTCCAGCAATACGGCTTGGGTTTCCTGAACGTGCGGCAGCTGACCGGCGTCGGCCAGTGCCTTAAGGCGGGCCATGACAGCTTTTTCCAGCTGTCGTACGCGCTCACGGGTGATGCCAAGCAGCTCACCGATTTGCTCCAGAGTCTCCTTGCGGTCAAACAGGCCATAGCGACGTGCAATTATTTCACGCTCACGCTCACGCTCGATCGTAGCGAGGATATCGGTAATAATGCTTTCGATCTGTAGTTTGCTTGGCCGTTCCTCAGTCATTGTTTCGGTTCCTTACGTCTAGTGGGTCCAGTTAATATGTTTATTGTATAACATCTTATTAATCTAGTCAATATATGTTTTTATATAATTTCAAAATGCCTATGAGCAGGCAGTTGTCTGTGTAGCCCCAATAACTCAGATCTTCCCCTCTGTCATTGAGCTTGTGGCTATATTGTAGCACGTAATGGACGGCTGTACGTAAACTATTGCATAGAAAGTTACGAGAAGATATGTTGCTTCTCTGTAAAGTTGTGGATAAATATAGTTAAGTTGGCTTATTCTTTTGGCTTGGTGCTCTGTCTGCGGGTAAAGCGCTTTTTAGCAGCCGGGGCCTCGGAAATGAGCTTCTTGGCCTGGTCATGCGTAACAGATTTGGGGTCGGTGTCTTTGGGGATCTTGGCGTTTTTGGTGCCGTTGGTGATATAGGGACCAAACCGCCCCTTGAGGACTTTTAGGCCATCGCCAAAGTCGGCGATGTTTTTTTCTGCCTCTGCCTTGAGCTTGGCAGCGTAAAGTTCCTGAGCCTCATGCAGGGTAATGGTGTGAGGGTCCAGCGGTTTGATGCTGACAAATAGTTTGCCTACCTGGATATACGGCCCAAATCTACCAATGTTAGCCTTTATTTCTTGTCCGTCGTCCGTGTTACCGATGAGCTTGGGGAGTTTAAACATTTCCAGTGCTTGGTCGAGTGTGACAGTTTCAATTTTGGCACCTGTGGGGAGAGGGGCAAACCGCGGTTTATCGGCCTTATCCTCTGTCGCCCCCAGTTGCAGCATGGGGCCAAAGCGACCAAACCGCGCCAGAACGGGTTTGCCGGTGTTGGGATCTGTACCGATTTCCCGGGCCTGGGCTACTTCGCTGCGTTCTATGCGATCGGATTTTTCTATCAGGCCGTGGAACGGTGTGTAAAATTGCTGCAGCATTTGGTTGCGTTCCAGCTTGCCGGTGGCAATCTGATCGAACTCTTCCTCTACATCAGCGGTAAAGCCGTAGTCTACGATCTGGTCAAAATGACCCGTCAGAAAGTCACTCAGCACCTGCCCGCTGGCCGTCGGTACAAGCTTACCCCGGTCTGAACCAGTCTTTTCCTGAATGACTTCCCGCTGCACATGACCTTTCTGAAGGCTGAGGACAATGACGTCGCGGGGGGTACCTTCGTTTTCGCCCCTTACGGCATAGCCGCGCACCTGTACGGTGTTAATAATAGTGGCGTAGGTAGAGGGACGGCCGATGCCAAGATCTTCCAGCTTTTTGACCAGACTGCCCTCGGTGTAACGGGCCGGCGGCCGGGCAAATACCTGCTTTGCCTGGGCGGCAGAGAGAGTCAATATATCTTTGGCTGACACTGGCGGCAGGATGTCGTCCTCTTTCTGGTTTGCGCCGTAGATTTTGAAGAAACCGTCAAAGATAATAACTTCGCCTTTGGCCTCGAATACTCTGGTATTGGTGTCGGTTGTGCTGCCTGATATGTCTATGGTCACGACTGTTTTTTCCAGTTGAGCCGGGGCCATTTGGCTGGCCAGTGTGCGGCGGCGGATGAGGTCGTACAGCTTCTGGTTGTAAGTGTCAGTGCTGGCATTTTCTACCCGGACATCAGTCGGACGGATGGCTTCGTGGGCTTCCTGGGCACCGCTGGATTTGGTCTTGAAGGTGCGGACCTGATGGTACTTGTCACCGAATGCCTGTTTGATGTAATCAGTCATTTGGGTCAGGGCCTGGCCGCTGAGATTGACTGAATCAGTACGCATGTAGGTGATTTTGCCTTCCTGGTAGAGCTTTTGGGCGCTTGCCATAGTCGCCTTTGCGCTAAAGCCCAGCCGGCTGTTGGCATCCTGCTGCAAGGTGCTGGTAGTGAATGGGGCGCTGGGGTTGCGGGTACCGGGACTCATCGTAACGTCGCTGACGGTGAAGGTGGCTCCAGCCAGGCTTTCCAGGAACTTTTGGGCTTTTTCTTCGGTGTCAAAGCGCTCTGGCAACTCTGCCTTGAGTATTCCCCCCTTGGCTTTGAATTCGGCAGTTACTTTAAACGTAGCCTTGCCTTCGAAAGCGTCTATTTCCCTTTCGCGTTCTACCAAAAGGCGTACAGCCGGTGACTGTACCCGGCCGGCAGACTTGCCCCCCGGGACTTTTTGCCAGACCACGGGTGATAATTCAAACCCTACGATGCGGTCCAGGATTTGGCGGGCCTGCTGAGCCCGGACAAGGCTCATGTCTACGGTGCGGGGTTTTTTGACGGCTGCCTCAATAGCGCTTTTGGTGATTTCATGAAAAACAATGCGTTTGGTGGTAGCCGGGTCGAGTCCTAATACTTCGCACAGGTGCCAGGCAATGGCTTCCCCTTCGCGGTCTTCGTCAGTAGCCAGCCAGACGGCGTCAGTTGTTTTGACGGCTTTTTTGAGTTCGGCAATAACTTTTTTCTTTTCTGGATCTATTTCGTAGACTGTTTTAAAGCCGGCTTTAATATCAATGGGCTCTGTCCCGTCCTTGGTCTTTTTGGCGATAGAGCGGATATGGCCGATGCTGGAAAGCACGGTAAAGCCGGACCCGAGGTATTTCTCTATGGTCTTTGCCTTTGCCGGACTTTCTACGATTACCAGGTTTTTTGTCATATGTGGTGTAGTGACTAGTGTAGCGGTTATTTTAGTTACAGCAAGCTAGACTACTACGTTCTTCTGCATTAATGCAAGTTTTAAGCCAGCGACCAGTGGCCCGCACCCAAAGGACGAATCTTGCCAGTTAGCTCCAGCATGGTGAGGGTCTGATTAAATACGACTACTTCCAGCTGGCTGGAAGTTTGCAGGATACTGCTGTCGGTAATACCTTGTTTGAGAAGCTGCAGGATGGCGGCTTCTTCTGCATTGGCTGCTACAACTTCATGGTCCTCTGGTGTACCCATGATGTCTAGCACTTCAAATATATCTTCTGGCCTGGTCACCGGCACGGCACCGCTGCGAATGAGGTTGTTTGTGCCTTTGGATAGTTCACTCGTGATGTTTCCCGGCACGGCCATGACGGTTTTGCCCTGTTCAAGTGCAAACCTGGCAGTATGTACAGTGCCGCTTTTTATGGCTGCCTCGGTAATTAATACGCCGTCACTCATCCCCGACTCCAGACGATTACGGGCTATGAAGTTCTGGATAAGCGGGGGTGTCCCTTCGGGGTACTCGCTCATAAGTACCCCGCCCTGTTCCAGGATCTTCCGGGCAAGCTGACGGTTGGTGGCGGGATAGGGTTTGTCCAGGCCGCAGGGCAATACGGCAATTGTCTTGCCGCCTACTTCCAGCGCTGCCTGGTGAGCGAGTGCGTCGACACCCAGCGCCATGCCGCTGATGATGACAACCCGTTGCGAGGCGACCGCCCGTACCAGGTCCAGCGTAATGCTCCTGCCATAAGGGGTGACCTTGCGGCTGCCTACGACGGCCAGAAGTGGTTTTTCCAGGAGCGGTCCCAGGTCGCCTAAAATATACAGCTCTTTCGGCGGGCTTGGTATATGCCTGAGGGTTGACGGAAAGTCATCCGAGTTATATGAAATCTTATATATTTTCATACGACGTCAAAAAAGGATCTATAAGGGGTAAAGCTTATGTTTACAAGTAAATTTATTTGAACTTAACACAAAAAGGTGTTGACAAAGAATATAATTCTGCTAGAATAGCAAACTGTGAATCCCACATAAGGGGTTTACGCACCTTATACCCCCTATTCTAACAGAGATGACTTATAGTCATCTTAATTTTGTTAGATTGTTTTAGAACGTGCTGACTATGAGTTGTTACCCTCCACTTATTTTTAGCGTTGTCTCACCTGCAAAGGAAGGAGACGGCGTTCTAAAACAAACTAGTAGACTCCTCCCCAGATAAGTCCTGGTTCAAATACGCCCTTGCTGCGCACTGACCGCCCTGACTCATGCTGAGTAACTATGGTTACGCATTACTCGCCAGTCCGGTCACTGCATCAGCAATCATCGTATTTGACTCCAAGATTTATCCGGGGAGAAGTCTATTCCCTTTAACTAGCCCTTCTTAGCTTTGGCTGAGTTGGTCCCCATTCAAGGTGAGTATGCAAGTACGTTCCGTCTGTCGGAACGGCGCGAGTCTTTATAGAGTTTTGGACATCGACGCTTACACCGGGGTGGGTTGAAGGGTATGGAGTCAACTTTAGGGTTGACTCCTGAAATGAGCCTGTAGCGGTGCCCACCCCCTCTACAGGCTCTTTTTAGTGTGCGTGCCCAGCCACCCGTCATTTTCTTTGAAAATGCGGTCGGCCCCACCTCAGCTCGGTGGCTTTGCCATCCGGGCTTCCGGCCTTGCGAACGGCCACAGGCTGTTCTCACCCTCTCGGAGGCCTGTTTTCATATCTGTGCCCAATCACCTGCTAGCCTCGACTTCAGGGGTTCAAAGGTTCCGCTCTTTCTGTAAGAGGAGTGAGTGCCCGATCGATGAGAGTCGCGACTGTGTTCTCGTAGTGTTCGAAAGTGAAGGTCCGTAATGTATCAAGCGTTTCGGCTACCGCCAAGCCTGCCACATCGACCATTCTGGGATTATTAGGATGAGTATTATAGAGGGCGCTCACCAGCGAGTCGTACGCATGATCAGCCTTAAGGTGTACCCTCGCTTGTGTCCCGGGCTTCTCTCTTTCTATGCGATCGAATATTTGGAGAGTTTTTGGATTTGTTTCGTCGGCTAAGACAAGGGTGGCTAGAACACGATGTAAAGGCCCATCGTATTCAAGGGTGGCTGTTTCGTCTTCGCCGGGTATAGCTTGTAATTGACCTCCGTAAATATCAAGGTACACAAGGCAATCATAAGGGGGGTTGCTGGTATCTACGCCAGGTACACCAGGCAGGTGGGTACGCTCAGCTTTCAGTGTAAAAAAAGATTTATCATCGGATGAAGCCCCTTGCATCGTAATCTCCTTATGGTGGTAGTTAAAATAATAGCAAACTCTTTAGGCCATGAAACTGCGGGTGTCGTGGGGGAGCTGGCTGCTGAAGATGTATTCCGTCAGGACGGAGGTAACTTCGCGGGTGAGGGCTGGCAGATGTTCCTGTTCTTCTTGGGTAAATTTTGCCAGCACGTAGTCGGCGCTGTCCATCTTTGTGGACTTTTCGCCGTCAATGCCGATGCGTACCCGGCCAAAGTCCGGACCGATGTGCGTAATAAGTGATTTTACACCGTTGTTGCCGGCGTCTGAGCCGCCTACCCGGGTGCGGATTTGGCCAAATGGAATGGCTAGTTCATCGTGGACCGCTATGATTTGCTGATGGTGGATTTTATAAAAATGGACGATTTTCTGCACTGCTTCCCCGCTGAGGTTCATCATAGTCGTGGGCTTGCACAGGATAACGCGGGTGTCGCTTAGGGTTTTGCTGGTCATAAGACACTTCAGATCTTTCTTATCTGCCCAGGTATCAAATTCATGGGCAGCGGCAAAGGCATCAAGGCAGGTAAAGCCGATGTTATGCCGGGTACCTTTGAACTCCTTGCCGATGTTGCCCAGCCCAACAATAAGGACGGTTTTATTCATCCCAATGCTAAAGAGTGGCTGGTGCTGCCGGTCGCTGTGCGGGTTGCGTTGAAATAATGCCATATGGATAGCATATAGAAGTTAGAGGGCAGAATCTATAGACGTCAAGGCGGGCTAGGATTTGGAGTTGGCCCGGCGGCGGTTTTCTTTGTTGCGTTCTTTCGTGGGGCTGACGCCGTGTTTGTGGGTTTCGTGTTTCTCAAAGAACCAGAATCTGACTGGGGTGCCTTCAAAGCCGAACTCTTCGCGCAGGCGGCGGTCCATGAAGCGCTTGTAGCTCCAGTGTAAGAGTTTGGTGTGGGCGCCGTAGACTTTGAAATTAGTGGGGTCCTCGTCCTCCTGGACGATGTAGTTAAGCTTGGGTGAGCGGTTTTTGAGCCCGGCCGGCGGGTGTTCCTCGACGATCTGGCGGAGCCACTTATTCAGATCACGAGTCCTAATATGTTTATTGCGCTTTTGGTCTATGTCCAGGACCAGGTCAAAAATCTTTGTCACGTTCTGTCCGGTGACAGCGCTGGTAAATATGAGGGGTGCCCACGGCACAAAGTCATACTTGGCAGCGATTTGCGGCGCCATATGGTCGCGGGTGTAGGCGTCCTTGTCCGCGGCATCCCATTTGCTGACCACCAGGATCAGTCCTTTGCCTGCCTCTTTGACGATGCCGGCTATTTTTTGGTCCAGTTGGACGTTCAGTTCATTGGCGTCCATCAACAGCAGGCAGACATCGGCCTGTTCTATCGCTGCCAGGGACCGGACTACGCTGAAGCGTTCTATGCCTTGCCCGATCTTGCCGGCCCGGCGAATACCGGCAGTGTCCATCAGTTCGATTTCTCTGCCCTGGTAGCGTATAACAGCCCGGTTTACGTCCCGGGTAGTGCCGGCCCGGTCAGCGACTATGGCCTGCTGTTTCTTGGCCAGGGTATTAAAGAGCGCGGACTTACCAACGTTTGGTCTGCCCAGCAGGGCGACATGCAGCCGATCCTCGTCCTCTGCTAACGTTGCTTTGGGAATGTTTGCCACAAGGGTTTCCAGCAGTGCTTCTATGCCCCGGTGCTGCGTAGTGCTGGTCAGGAGGATCGGTTTGATGCCGAGGCGCTGGAAGTCTGTGGGATCGGCCTTGGGTTTTTTGTCCATTTTGTTGACGACCAGGAACACCGGTTTGCGGGTTTTGAGCGCCAGCTTGGCGACCCGGCGATCGTCCTCTGTCACGATGGTGCTGGCCTCTATGACCACCCAGATGAGGTCGGCACTGTCTGCGGCCTGGGTGATCTGTTCCTGGATCGTGAACTCAAAATCGTCCTCCGCATCCTTCATGCCAGCGGTATCTACCAGCCAGAAATCCTGGCCATTGTAGGACGCCTTGGCCATAATGCTGTCGCGGGTAGTGCCCGGTTCACGCGCAACTATCGCCTCCCGCCTATCCAAGATGGCGTTAAACAGACTGGACTTGCCAACATTGGCCCGCCCTACGATTGCAATGATGGGTAGCTTTTTACTCATGCTTTAGTAAAGTATAACACCTTACACCACTGTGCATTCACCGCTTTTAAGTACTTTTAGGGTATATGGGCCAAAGTGAGTGCGGTGGAGTTTTGTTACCTGGTAGCCAAGGGCTTCGAAGGTGCGGCGGATTTGGCGGTTGCGACCCTCTGCCATGGTGACCTTCCATGCGGTATTGCCGTCGTTTATGAAGTTGAGCTTCAATTTACTGGGACCATCTTCTAACTGCACACCTGTTTTAGTGATTAGTTCAAAATCTTTTTTGCTCAGGTCGTGGTCTAGCTGTATTTCGTAGCGTTTTTCTTTTTGGAAACTAGGGTGAGTTAGTTCGTAGGCGAGTGTTCCGTCAGTGGTGAGCAGCAGAAGCCCAGAGGACTCTTTGTCAAGGCGTCCCACTGGCTTGAGCTGGCGGTATTGGCCCGGCAGCAGGTCGTAGACCGTTTTACTGCCCTGCCCGTCCCGTGAGCAGACGTACCCACTGGGCTTGTTGAGCATGATGGTTATAGGTTTTTCTGGTGGAGCTACTAGTTTCCCGTTTAGTAGTACGGCGTCTTTGTCTGGTTCTATTTGTTGTCCGAGTTGTGCGGGGGTGTTGTTGATGAACACCTGCCCTTTGGCAATGACATTGTCAGCCGACCGGCGGGACATGCCGGTTGCGAGGGCGAGGTATTTGTTTAGACGCACATCCATAGTCTAACGACTAGAAATCCTAAATCCTAATACCTAAACTCTAAATAATTTCAAAATCCAAATGTTCCAAACAGCTTCAAGGGCAGCCTGTTTTATATTTTGATCATCAGAACCTGACCCTCAAAACCCCAACCTCCACCGTCATTCCCAACTAGACCCGGGAATCCAGTAGTAGATACAATAGTTAATTTTCTTTATTTGAGGATACCGGGTCAGGCCCGGTATGACGGGATTGGAGGTTTTGAGACTATAGGTATTAGATATTTGAATTTGTTTAGGATTTAGGGCTTCGTGTTTAGGGTTTCCCTACTCCTACAGGGCTATGGAGTTGGGGTCTTGGCCGCCTGGCTGGACGACGTTGCCAGGGGGCTTTATGTCGACTTCTTCATCAGTGCCGGGGGCTTGTGGGGTAACAGGAGAAGGCATGGGTGCGGGCATCGGCTGCGTCGGTAGCGGGATTTGACTGACTGGTTGGAGTTGTGGCGACGGGGCCGTGGTGCCAGCCATTTCTTTGGCCAGGAGCTCGTTGAGGTCCGGGCCGCTCTTTGCAGACAGGTCATTGAGGGGCGTTATCACCTTCTTGCCCGATATCTGATTGGAGTGCGGAACTGCCAGCCGAGGGGTATCTGGAGTTGAGTCTGCCGCTGGGGCGGCGGCCTGAGCAGATTTTTGCAGAAGGTTATTCACGGTATTTGCCATAGTTGCGGCTGATCCGGCCGCCACGTTCGTTGAATCTGTAGAAGAAGCCGGAGGTTCAGGTGTTATCGGCATGACCGGAGGCCTGGGTGTGGAGGGCGGTGACGACACTGGTGCCGGGAGAGCAGGCGCTGCCGGATTAGGCCTGGGCATGTTTTGAACAAAATCAGTAATTTGTTTTTCTATGTTAGCTGTTTCAGCAGCCGTCGTCTGCATCTGGGCAGGGTCTACTGCCGGCAGGCTAACTGTCGGCTGGGGGGTCGTCGGTGGGACTTTTGGGGGTTCAACTTGCGAAGAACCTCCTGGATCGCCTGCGGGGGTTACGGTTTGCTGGCCCGGATCTGGTGCTGCGGGCGGCGGAGCCGGACTGGCTGGAGGCTCTGCAGGTGGTTGAACGGGAGGTATGACAGGCGGGGCTGGGACGACAGGTGTCTGTGTCTGTACAGGAGGTTCTGCCGCTACGGGTGTCGGTGTAACGGCTGGAGGCGTGCTTGCTGGCCCGGGTACTGGTGCTGTTGACTGAGCCCCCACTGCGGCTGCTGCGGGTACGGTATCTTCGTCCTGGAGGACTTCACGTGCCACCTTGGCTACATCTTCCAGGGTAACCTGGGATTTGACCAGATACCTGTCTGCGCCCAGCTTGTCGGCCCGGGCCTTGTCTTCGGCCTGGGACAAAGCGGTCATCATAATAACCTTGGTGTTCCTGGTCTCTGGTGTGCTGCGCAGAATGTCCAGCATGTCAAAGCCGCTGATCTTTGGCATCATGACATCGCTGATGATAAGGTCAGGCTTTTCCTTTACGGCAAGCGCAAGCGCTTGTTCGCCATCTTCTGCGGAGACTATCTCATACCCTTCTGCCAGCAAACGCGCCTCGTAGATTTCGCGCAGGTTGTTGTCGTCTTCGACGAGCATGATTTTTGCCATGGATGGGTTCCTCTGTTCGTTAGCTTGGTGCTTATGTTTTAAGATTATTGTACCACTCGCTTCGTTCGTGATCCATCCCTTCTGATTGTCATACGACGAGTAAAGTAACTACTAACGTAAGTATAACTTTATGAAGCGGCGGGCCTGTCAAGCGGGCTTGCGCTTTGGGCGGTGGCTTGTTCGGACCTGAGTAATTCGTCGGCTTTCTGGTTGGCGAGCCGGGGCAGGTTTATGTAAAATGTGCTGCCTTTACCGAACTCGCTTTCTACCCATACACGGCCCTTATATAGTTCTACGATCTTGCGCGAAATGAATAGCCCAAGGCCAGTCCCCCCAATAGTGCGGGTAGCGGAATTGTCTACCCGGTAAAACTTTTGGAAGAGGTGGCTAATGTCGGCTGCAGGGATACCGGGGCCTGTGTCTTTAACAAACATCTGTACGATTTCTGTATTGCCGGTGAGCCCCAGGGATATTTTGCCTGTCTCTGTGTACTTGACGGCGTTGTCAAACAGGTTCGTGATGACCTCGCGCATGCGGTCCGGATCGGCATGGGTATAGTAGAGGGGCTTAATGATTTTGCCGGTTACGGCCGTGTTTTGCTCTGTTGTACTGGCGCCCACGGTGAAGTCCATCAACAAGCCCTTTTTCTCTGCGCTAAAGCGCAGGGTCTCGACCAGCTGTTCTAAATAGTGGCCCATCTCTATAACCTGCGGATGGCTGACGAGCCGGCCGTCCTCTGCCCTGGCACTGGTCAGCAGGTCCTGAAACAGTTTGCCGAGATGCTGGGTGCTGGAATGGGCTTTTTCTATGTATGACCGGGCCTTTGCGTCTATGGTACTGACTTTGTTGTTGAGTGCCAGAGCCAGATAGCCTTCAATGGCTGCTACCGGCGTGCGCATTTCGTGGCTGGCAGTTGAGATAAACTCACTGCGCTGCTCTTCCTCGCGCTTTTGTTTGTCCACGTCACGGAGCACGGCTATGACGCCCACAACTTTTTGCCCTGCATCAGCCGCCTCCCCGCCTTGTATAAGTGGAGAAGCGGTTATATCCAGGTAAATCTGCCGGCCATCACGCGTTTTGAACAGGCTGACCTGCTGTTCGGGTTTACTGCTTTCAAATGTTTTGGCAATGGCCAGACTTTCGGATGGTTGCGTTGCAGGCATCGGGGACTTACCAGGTGCACCGGCAGCTAAGAGCAGTGAGGTGTATTGAAGGTTTCGGGCTTCTTCCTTGGTCCATCCAAGCATCTTCGCGGAACTGGCGTTGAGTATGCGTACTATGCCGTCCGTGTCGATGATCATGACCCCGTCGGTGATAGACTCCAGGATAAGACTCACCGTAGTGCGCTCTCTGTCTACAAGTCTGGTTAAAGATTCTACTACCTTTGGATCGGTCTTCTGGACGTAGTATTTATTAAAAATAAACCAGCCGCCTACGGCGCTAATGGCAGAAAGGTTGACGAGGATCATTTCTACGATGTGTCCGGCCGGGTCGGCTGTCAGGTGGCTTGCCCCGACTGAAGTAATAATCAGAAATATAAAAGCCAGTGCCACAGTTACTCCCGCCACCAGGGTACCGGCCATGGTTGCCAGGAACACAAAACACATCAGCATCACATGATGGACAAGGTGGATGGGGCTATCACTGTTGGCGAGCAGGACTAATATACTGCCTGACGTCAGTACGCCGACGGCATGCACTAACCAGGTACGGCGCTTGTCAAGCCACCAGGTAATTCCTAACGTGTAGAGCGCATGAAAACCGGCCAGGCTTGCTATCAGTACAGAAACACCAAAGAGCGGAGCAGTTGTGCCTGCCTGGTTGTGGCTATGCAAGCCTTCGACGGCATGCTGCGACGCTGGGTCGCCGGCCAAAACGCCGTACAGGTAAAACCCCAGCACAACTGCATCAAGAGCGAGCAGTGCAAACTGAAAACGACGGAGCCAGGACAAGGGTACATGTTTCATCTTTGGGCTTCAAACATACTGTTTATGCTTTGGATGTAAGTATAAGCCATTAGGCGAGCGCATACCATGAACCCATCCACCTCTATTTCGTCTTCCCTGTAAAACTGCTATGCTGAAAGATGTAATTAGGGGTAGGTTTTGAACTATGGCTGCACAGAAACTACAGAGTCAGTCCGGGGACCGGGAGCTTATTGGGCTGCTGTCTCAGAACGAGGAACTGCAAAGATATCTTTTTCAGGCCTTTACACCGGTGGCGCTGACTTTTTTGCTGGTTTATGCGGTATTGCAAGCCAGGGCTGGCGTTTTGGGACTTGCTGCTTTGTATGCTGGTACAGCGGGCATTATCGCCGCCAATTGGTGGGCGATCCGGTTTCATAACAGGCTGGTGATAGCCGCCAATGTCTTTGCCGCACTTGGCCCGGTAGTGCTGCTGCCATGGCAGGTCAGCGGCGGACTGGCGAATACCGGCCTCATGTGGTTCCCGGCGTATGTGGTCTTTGCGATGTTTTTTGTTCCGGGCAGAGGCGGTAGTTTTTGGGTGATATGCACCTATGCTGTCTCGTTTTTCCTGCTGCTGCTGCAACTACAAGGAGTCGTGCCGCTGCCTTACCCGGAGGACGTCATGCTGCACTTTTACTTTGTGGGAGGCATTACCTTTGCCCTGAGCCTCCTGTTTTTACAGGCCCAGCGGATCATTTTTGATGTTCAGAAACTACAGATCAGGTCATTGAAAAGGGCCGAGGAACTGGCTGGCGTTGGCAGTTGGACCTGGGATGTCAGGTCTGACATCGTGGAATGGTCAGACCAGCTCTATCGCACCTTTGGTATGGATCCCCATAAAAAAGTTACCTATGAATCTTACCTCCAGCGTGTGTACTCCGATGACCGCCAGCTCACCGAGGAAACCGTCCAGGACGCACTGAGCGATCATCAGCCATACTCGCTCATTCATCGCCTGGAACGGCCTGATGGTTCTTTGGTGTGGGTGCATAGCCTGGGCGAGGTCATGCTGGATACGGCCGGGAAGCCGATGCGGTTATTTGGCACCACGCAGGATATCACCGAAAGAATGGGTAAAGAGCACGAACTCATAAACAGCAGCTTGCAACCCTAAAGAGATCACATGTTTCAATCTATCCATAAAGTTCTCTGTTTTATGAACAACCATCATCAGCATCCCTGGCAACGAAGATTGGCTCGAACCTATATGCTTGTCACAGCGCTTGGTCTGTCACTTATTACGTTGGCTTTATTTGTTGCCCGATTGGTGGCGGATAGTCCCTACGCTATACGGACGCTGCCATACTTTGTGATTGCCAGCCTCATGGCCGTAATCCTGTTAGTGCTTGCCGCCAAAGGCGTGGTGGGGTCTACGTGTCTGTACAGTATGTGTCTTTACCTGTTTTTGTCATTCGGGATTATTTGGAGCGTCGGTATTGGTGTTGGATCCATGGTGCTTTGCTGCATCGTAATTATTCTGGCGGGAAGCCTTTGCGGCTATAAATGTTCCCTGCTTGCGGCCAGCATTAGTACGGTCTTTCTGCTGGCGTTCCGGGCGGCGGAGTTGCAGGAGCTGGTTCATCCTGTCTATGTCATGAGCCAAAAACCCTCCGACTTTAGTACTGCCCTTCTTTTTGCGCTGCTCTTCCATGTTCTGGCCGCCATCAGCGGCTCTTTGTACCGGCTTGAAGAAACGCGGCGTCAGTTGCGCGAGGTCGAGGCCGCCTTTGCCCGCCAAAAAGGTATTCTGACCAACAAACTGAAGCGTCAAAGTCAAAAGCTGCGATCGGCAGAATCGGAAAAGATGCAGCAGCTTTATCGGCTGGCGGAGGTGGGCGAAGTCAGTACGGCCCTTATGCATGACCTGGCCAATAATTTAACATCGCTGGCGCTGGAGATTGATGGTATTGAGACCAAAGAAAGCAGTCCCTCTGTCCGCCGGGCGAAAAAGCAGCTTAAACAGATAAATGACGTCCTGGGCCGCACCCGCCAGCAGCTGAAGGGCCAGTATGACCCAAAAGTCTTTGACCTGACCAAAGAGATAACCCATGTTGTCGGGCTTATGGAGACTGCTGCTAAAAAGGCCCGCGTAACACTGGAGTGGATAAAGCCGGAGTCTTCGTCCCCTGGCGAGCTTAGTTGCCTAGGAGAAAAGGTTTTGTTCCAACAGGTCCTGACAAATATTATCAACAACGCTATAGAAAGTTACGGACCACTCATCGGTCAGGACAGTGAAAAACGGCGGGTACAAATAATCCTGCGAACCAAGGGTAAGTCCCCGCTGCTTACGGTTACCGACTGGGGCAAAGGCATAGAACCGGTCGCCCTGGATCGGGTCTTTGAGCCGTTTTATACCACCAAACAGGGCGGGATGGGCATGGGCCTCTACCTGACCCGCCGGTTTATAGAGGGTAATTTTGGTGGCCGGATCGAGGCAACAAGTTTCGGTCGACAAACCACCTTTACTATCTCGCTCCCTGTAACCTCGGGGCCAACTCAGGCGTAATCGTAAAGGCCGTACTTGCCCGGCGGGCGAACGATCAGATCCGGTTCAGGGCTTGAGCAGTTTAGATTGTCCAACACCTTTTGAACTGATCAGCATTCTTGAGGAGCAAGTGTTTTCGCAGAGGAGAAATTACCCGCCCTCCTTAGTGCTATAGTTTACTTCTAGCGTGTACCTTCTGGACCAGAAGCTTGAAATTCAGGCAGAGATCGTAAATACGGTTTCGGACGAGTTATTACTATGAGCATACCAGTAGAGTTTCGCTAGTTCTTCGGGATAAATTGGGCCTTCGGGACGTACGACTCCATCGATCACTACTTCTTTTACCGCAACTCCCTGATCGCGGAATACTGGCTCCATGGCGAGGGCCATAGAATGCAGGGCGCCTTTGGAGACAGAGAGTCCCAGCTTGTTTGGATCCGGGGCATCTTTATACCCGCCGCCAGACAGCAAAATACTGGCTTCTTTGTCCCGCTCCCATGCCTGGAGCGCTATACGCGAAAGATACAAAGCGCCTAAAACGTTCGATCCCAAACTATGTTCAAGTTCATGAAGCTCCGTCGTAAGGGCGTCTCCCGTTGGGCTATGCTTGACGTTGTAAATAAGAGAACTCCAAGGCGGCAGTTCTTGGGAACACCTCTCAAGAGCTACCTCGACTGATGCCAAGTCACTGAAATCTGCTTTAACCAAAAACGAAGGAACGCCATCCTCGCTAAGCCTGGAGGCGAGAGCATCTAGCTGGTCAGTATTTCGACCAGCTAAAGCTACGTCATATCCATGATACGCAAACTCACTCGCTAGTTCATATGCAAAGTGCTGGCCTGGGCCGGCAATTAAAACCGCTCGTTCTCCCATGAGTTTAATTAACCCACTTTCGCTTCAAAAATAAAAGTACACAGATATACCGTGTACTTTACTATGCTCATACTATGGTGAACCATCTGACCCAAAACTGGAACACTTTATGGTCTGGCCTGATACGGGTGAGTGAACGACTTAAAGAACTGGGGTTATGACTTTTTCAAAAGCACAATATATTCGGGGCAAGTGTAGATGTAACGATTACGCTTAGCCTGTCTCTTTTTAGCTACTATCCTTTCGGTTTCAAGCAGCTTGAGGTATTTTCTCGCGGTTACGTACGACACATCTACAGCACCCTCGAACTCTGCCTGAGTAAAGAAAGGATGCTTATAGAGGAATTGGGTAATATCATGAGCGTAAGCATGCCCCATTACCTCATTGAGCTTTTTCTCAAGCTTCTTCTTGAAGAAATCTATCTTGCCGAGAACGGCCAGCGTGTATTCGGCCTGCCGCTCAAAAGCTTCGAGCATATAGAGCACCCAACTCTTCCAGTCTTCCTTAAACGTTACATTTCGAAGTAGTTTGTAGTAGTTGTCTCTGTTTTCAAGAATAAATTTACTTACAAATAAAAGTGGCGCATCTAAGACATTCTGCTTAGTTAGGTATAGAGGTATAAGCATACGTCCCGTACGCCCATTGCCATCATGAAAAGGATGAATCGCTTCAAACTGATAGTGTAGCAGTGCAGCCCGTGCAAAGATCTCGTGCTTTGGCGCTTCTTCGTTAAAATATTCTTCAAAGTTTTTGAGCAAACGTCGAATATCCTGCTCATTATCTGGCGGCGTGTAGTAAATTTGCCCGGTTTTAGGATTTGAGAGTTGCGTTCCTGGTATCTTGCGAATTCCTGTCTTTGAGGGCTCAAGGGTTTTTTGAATAGCAATATACTGGTTTGTGGCCAGGAAGTCTCTCTTGTCGAGTTCGGCTATACCCATAGCCAATGCCTCAACATACCTCATGACTTCTTTGTCTTGGGGTTTAACATCGTTTTCGTCGAGCAAACGGGCTTCGTATACTCGTTCATTGGTCGTAATGATATTCTCAACCCCGGAACTTGTAACGGCTTCGGGCACGTAGAGCGGAGACATCATATTCAGACTATGATTAACGTTGCTCACGTCCGCCCGAATTGTGGCATTTAGTGATGCTATGGCCTGGGAAGCACTCATGGAAGCCTTGAGAATGGCCGAGTCATCAAACAGAAAGCTCTTTGGGGGAAGAGTAGGAAGGTTATTGAACGGTTTTTTTGGATCAACCATAGTACTGTATAGTCTACATCTAAAACTATACAGTAGTCAATAACATCTGTATATTTTTATACAGTACTTTCTGTCTACAATTTCATATACTTTTCGGCACGAGCAAAGCGAGGGTCTTCCAGTCGAAAACTATCCGGATTTGCCCCTTTCGCAAGAGCTAAGTAGTAGGTAAAAAATTGTAGCGGCACAATGCAACAGGCCCGAAAACTTCACGGCGGCAAGCACAGCTTGCCCCAGAAGGTTTCCTTGAGACATGCCTGTGGCATGTCTCACCCGATTGGGCAATCGGGGTCATTTCCAGAAAACACCAATCAAAAACCCGTCTTTGCAGACCGGCTCTTGATTTGGTGACCCACCTGGATAAAAGGTGGAACTCTCTGCTGCCTGGTCTATATCTTTTGCAGAAGGAGCTGGAGAGCTTAGAATTAACGACGCGCTACTGCACAGCTGTCTTGTGCAACACTGAGGCCATGTAAGTAGTGGGGGCCAAGCCTTCATGTTCGGCCTTGCGCTTGAGCTTAGCTAGGTCGGCCGGTGCTACCCTAAGTGTCACCAATTGTTTGCGCTCGCGCGGCTTGCTCGCGGCTTGCTCTAATTCGCGGCGGCGCTCCGGTGTAAGGACAGAGCGATACTCTCCTTTTTCTATAGCATCTTCTATAACCCGAAGGTCTTCTTGCTCTTCTTTAGTGAGGTCGCTTTGGGTCATGGTGACTTACTCCTTTGATACCTTTTGTTTAATTTACGGCTAGGATAAATTGTCTTGAGAAATGTGATAGTGCCGTTACGGACGTAGGGAACGACATATACATAGTTATTGACGGCGACAACTAGAATCCGCTGATGAGGGTAGGTGTGGGGGTTGTGGTGCTCTATGTCATCGAGTAGGTGGCCGGAGCCTATAGCAGCCTTGATATCCTGAAAGCTAACGCCATGACGCTGTTTGAGCTGGCGGCTTTTGGCATCGTTCCAGTCGTATTGCACCATATGTCGATTGTAACACAGTGTATTACATATACAAGAGCCTGGCAATTATGCCAAGATTAAGTAGTTGTCGAAAAATACTGGTGACCTCACGGGGGATCGACTCACCTTCAGCGAGCCCGAAACTTGCGCGTATGGCAACCAGTTGCCCTCGGAAGGCTTCCTTGCGAACAGCACCGGCTGTTCTCGCCCGATTGGGCAATCGGGGTTCGATGCTCAAGAAATAACCAAGAAAAGTGCCCCACAGGGCCAAAAACTGGAATACCATATGTCCTCGCATTCTAAGCCTGGAGAAACGACTCAGAGATTCGCTACCCTTGGAGTGTCATACTGCTTATGCTTTTTGCTTTCGAGTCAATAACGTTGCTAAGGCATATTCTGTAGGCGTAAAATAAAGGTAGGATGAAACCAAGAAAACCATACGAGACAATCGCTAAAGACCTGAAGACGAAAACGGTCTACGAATATATTGACGAGCGCAATAACATCCGAGTTAAGTCGCGAGAAGTCTTCAAGACCAGAGAACAAGTAATCCACTACCCCTTCCGCAGAGACGGTCAGCCGAAATATCCTGTGAAGCGTTTCGTATTCAAAGATATGCCCGACGAGCTTCAACGGGGTTTCAGTACAGCACCGGGTCGTGGATACGGATTCACTCGAATCCTATCTCGATTGGCTAATGTGCTGTTTGAGGACCGTCAGCTTGAGGAGCTAGTCATTAGTCCGAATCTTCCCAGTGTCATAGGGCCCACAAGGATAGTCATCAACGCCAAAAGACTCGATCAAGAGTTTCCGAAGCTATCCGCCCTTTTTGACAGACATTCAAAAGAGTTAAATATTCAGGCAGCCGTCTCCTTGTCATCGCTTTTTCCTGCCGACTTTAAACCACCAAAAGTGAAATATGTGGGTGGTGGGCTTGGAGCCTATATACACCGCAGTAAAATCACACCAGAAATGTTGTCAGCGGGTGACGTAGATGCGATTCTTGGGTTGGCACAAAAGACTGCTCAGGACAATCTGCTTGATAACGAGGGCGCTGTTCTCAGGACACGAGAAAGAATTGAAGAGTTTTATATCGAGGCCGTTATAGAAGAATTTGAGGAACTCCTAAAACAAAAGACTGAGACTGATGGCCTGGAAGAAAAGTGGCAAAAGTTTTTCAAAAAGTATAACTGGATTTTTTCGCAACTATTCACATCTGCAGTTTTATTCTTTCAGGACAAGGCTTACGTAGGGGGTAAGGGCATAGACAACAAGAAAGGCAAGGTCACCGACTTTATCTATAAAAACAAATTTACAGACAATGTCGCCATCATTGAGATCAAGACCCATCGAACTCCCTTGCTCAAAAAACAAATATATCGTGGAAATGATGTATTTGCTGCAGATAAAGAGTTGAGCGGCGCGACCAACCAGGTTCTTGATCAAAGAGATAATCTACAAAAAGAATTCTACAACCTACGTAGCAACTCTGAGGAGGCCTTTGAAGCCTACAATCCAAAATGCGTCGTCGTAGCTGGGATGCTCAAAGGAATGTCCGCCAAACAGCGCAAGTCGTTTGAACTTCTTCGCAGTAACAGCAAGGACGTAGAGATAGTTACCTTCGACGAGGTGTTGCACAAGCTGAAAGGACTTCGCCAAATTATTATGGGCGATAAAGCGAAGGGGTGATCGATGGAAGAAGATATTAAAAGGAAGCTGGCAGAATTTCGAGAACTTCAGCAAAAAGCTCGCCGATTGAGTCTCGCCCATTGGGTTGAGCAAGGCAAACTAGGCAAGATTACTACCGAAAAGGAGCTGCTCGAATACTCTAAATGGCGGACTAAGGCTGGCATAGCCTTGAACGAGTTTCACGATCTGCTGAATCAAAGACATCCAGAGCAACAGCTTTGGTCCAACCTTGAAGCTGAAAGAAAACGCCTTATTGAAAAACTTAAACACACAGAGGAGCTTTTGAAGCGATGGCAGACATAGATAGAGCAAAAGTTAAACGATTCTACGCTGAGCTAAGGGGCTATCTCGACACTATCCCCGAACCCAGCGGCTTTAACGCTCCCACCCACATTGCCGAAAGATTGGATAAGATATGCGACGAGCTATCCACAGTAGCCAGAAACGACTACTCACATTTCAAAGTTGAGCGTAGCGAATATACATTTAACGAATACGGATTCGATGGATCTCTCGTCAAGATGAAGCTGAGTGGAATTGTGAATCAGCTTAATGCAGAATTTGAGTTTGACCCAAACCAACAGCAATCGCAAGCTGCGATAATCGTTAACAATCAAAATACCAGTAACATTGACATTAAAATTAACTTTTCGATCGATAATCTCATTGAAAGCGCCCAAACAAAAGAAGAAAAAGAAAAGCTAAAAGAGATAAAAACCGAGATTGAAAAGCCACACGCCGATTGGAGTAAAATAAGCAAATCTTTGGCTTGGATATTGAGTTATAGCAGAGAATTGTCCCTGAAGCTGCTCCCTATTATTCTTAATCACTACCTCAAGCAAAGTTAGCCTTGCCGGAGTTGTCTCTAGAATTTAAATTCGCTTAGGGTGACGACCTTTAGAACCGAAGCTTAAGAAATGCGATATATGTAGGCACCCTCTATATACTGGCTGTTGATAACGTTCCCAGTGAATCTAATCCCTGATATAGAATCAGGCCCTGTATTTATAGCAGACTTTAACAATTTAATTAGAGAATTACTTGGGCTAACAACCGACACATTATTAATGAATGAGTTGTCTGTTCCTAGTATTGCGGATAATTTAGTTTGAAGCGTCTCGTAGGCCTTAGCGGGACCATCCCTGTCTAAGACGGGAGTTGCAACTACAAAACGCCAGCCAGAATCAGGTAGTAAGAACCAAAATGCCGAAGTGACGGCAAAATCAGAATTAAGCCCTTCTAAGACTTTTTTGCCCAATTCAATATAATCTTCTCTTAGTTCTTTTCTATCCATTGTAGTATTCCATTTTTAGGATCATCAACAGCATTTAGGAGCTTTTGGGCTTCTGCTTCTGTCACACTCTCATTATAGCGACTTTCTTCACTCCACCCATTCAACCCTGCAATAATATCCCAGTTTACGCTAAGTTGAGAGTTTCGCTTGGAGGCCCTACCAAGCTTTGCATTTAACTCAGACTGACTAAGCAGATCCTGTAAATTATGGGTGAAGTGCTTTTCTACTACTTTGTGGTCGGGGATATCAATCTTTCGTAAATTTTTTGCAATCTTTGCTTTCAGTGCACATTCAATAGAGTAACCCGTAAGGTAGAAAGCGCCGCAGTAGTGTCCTTGCGCAAATAGCAGCTTGGCCTCATCCAACCGGATATGTGCAAGCTTCTGGTAGGCACCTTTATTTGCAATATACATCAGGAGCCATTATACCAACAAAAGCATAGCTACCGCCCTAAAGGAACCGAAACTCAGACTAACAGAGGTGGGGTTAGCGCATTGGTCATAAGAAGAAAAGAAGGAATATTTCTGGAAACTTCCTTCTTCTCTGAAAATTGATTGTTCCGTATGGTGACCTCACGGGGAATCGAACCCCGATTGCCAGGATGAGAACCTGGTGTCCTAACCGTTAGACGATGAGGCCGCGTAATGTTTCTATTGTAAGGGTAGCCACTGTCTAACGGTTATGCCACCAGGTTTCCTGGTGTCTATTGATTACCCGAAGCGTTAGACGGTGAGGCCATGTGTTTTTGAATTTTTAAGTAACTACCTTGTCCAGCGGTCACGACACCAGATTACCCGGTACCTCATGATTACCCGAAGCGTTAGACGGTGAGGCCATGTGTTTTTGAATTTTTAAGTAACTACCTTGTCCAGCGGTCACGACACCAGATTACCCGGTACCTCATGATTACCCGAAGCGTTAGACGGTGAGGCCGAATTTTGAGCAAAATTGACCCGTAAATACTACCATAACAGAGGGGAAACGTCCAGGCTCCAGGCATCATGGCACTATTTTTGCCGTGGGCAGTTCGTCCGGGCGGGTGGTGTAGCGGGGGCTGCGGGTGTGGTGCCGGGGTTGCCATTTTTGGGCAAGGTCCTCGGTGGCGTAGCGGATGGTGCGTTTTCCGAATCTTTCATTTAGGACGTCTACGGCTTGCATGCGGGCTTGGGCTCGATCATGCTTGGCCGGATCTATGGCGCCCAGCAGGTCTGTTTGCAGATAGTCTGCCGGCCTGAAATCACCTAGCCACACCCCTGCTCTGTGGTAGGACATTCTGGGGCTGTAGATTTGGCTGAATAGGTTTATGGTGTCGCTAATGAGTTGTCCCGTGTCTGCGGTTGGTACCTGATAGATGACTTCCCTGCTCCAGCGGCGGAAACCGGGTTTGTGTTTGTTGGTATCTAGGAATATTCCTGCCCTGCGGGCCAGTTGGCTGCTGCGTCGTAAACGAAAAGCAGCCGTGGTAGCAAACGATGCTAGGGCGGCTTCTATCACGCTGGCTAGAGAGGTGTCTTCTCCGAACGTTCGGCTGCGTAGGATGCTTTTGGGTTTTTGGTGCTCTAGATCTAGCGGAAAGCAACTGATGCCGTTTAGTTCCGCCACCAACTGCCGGCCGCGGATGCCCATGAGCTGCTGGGCCCGCTGGGGGCTGAGTTGAGCCAGGTGCAGGGCCGTGCCCGCCCCCTCTGCCCTCATTTTAGGCGCTAGCCGCCAGCCAATGCCCCAGACGTCGCCCACGGGTACTTGGCTCAAATGCCAGTCTGTTTCTGGGTTGCCCATCAAACTTAGTACACCATCAAGAGCTGGTACTTTCTTGCCGCGGTCACTGGCCAGTTTGGCCAGGGACTTGCTGGGTGCGATCCCTATAGATACGGGGAGGCCAGTCCACTGGAGGATGGATTCCCGGACCTTATGCCCCCACGCTGTGTGGTCCCGGATATCCAGCTGGCTGAGGTCCAGGAACGATTCATCCACGGAATAGACTTCTATGCGCGGGGTGATGGTGGTCAGCAGCTCGGTAATGCGCCGCGACATATTGCCGTAGAGTTCAAAGTTGGCGCTGAACTTCACTATGCCGTGGCGGTCAAAGATTTCCCGGTACTTGAATGCCGGGGCCGCCATAGGGATGCCAAGCGCCTTGACTTCGTTACTCCGGGCCACGACGCAGCCGTCATTGCTGGAAAGTACGGCAACTGGTTTGGTGGCGAGGTCGGGGCGAAAAACACGTTCGCAGCTGACAAAGAAGTTATTGCAGTCAATCAGGGCAAAGACGGGATTTTTCATTGCTTGCCCCCGCTTTCTGCTGTGCTTGGCCTGACCGAAGGATTTATAATGACTTTGTTTTTGACCGGATTCCCGATCAAGTCGGGAATGACAGGTGTGGAGGCAATACGGCTCATGATTGCCTCCTGTACTGGTGGATGACACTGGTGACTACGCCCCATACCTGTGCGTCCTTGGGTACGGTATGACGGGTCGAAATAGCCAGGTCACTGCCCTGGACCCATATAACCAGGTCGGTTTTGTGTGCCCCGAGTGCTCGGTCCACAATGATAATGTCGCCAGCAAAAATGCCCAGCGCCTGCCATTCATTACCGGCAATGCGCATCAGATAGGTGCTGACGCTGTTTTGGACTAATAACTTGTTGAGATCAATGCCTTGGAGGCTGGCGTCTGTGGCTGGGTTGGGAAACCCACCGTGCACAGAGACGCCCTGGGGATTTTCGTAATACATATCTAACTACCTTTCAAAAAAGACTAAAACAGAAACTGATTGAGCCAATCAGCGTGGCTGTTGGCTGGGAGCCATTACTCACCTTGAGCAAAGACCAGGTAGTTAGATAAGCTTGTGGGTAGAGATTCGCCTTCTTGGGCAAAAATACTCACACAGCTAAAGATATTTTATACTAAAATGTCAGTATGAGTGAAGACTTCCCTTTCTGGCATCGTATACCAAAAGGCGAATTTCCAAGAGGGGTAACGGCCGGTGATGCGCGTAAAGCACAGGCAAAGCTGCAAACCATCAGCACCTACGGGCTTGAGGTATACGAAAAGCTGGGACTCCCGGTCTCTCTAGGGCCGACTATTGTGGGGGCTATCTGGCCTCACGCGGATGTATACGGCAGAGATATTGATGCGATCTTTGAAGACCAAACGCGGGTGCCAAATAGGCGTATGGACAGAACTGCAGGAGATGAGTTTGTAAGGATCTGGCCACAAAGAGGCCACGTAATAGTTCAAGTTTTTGCTGGTCCGCCTGGCTCGAATGATTACAGGCTCTCGGCCGGGTTGCCCTTTAACGAACGTGCCTTTCGTCCCATGGAAACAGGCTATATCTTTGACCATAGTGACCCTTCTTCTCCTCAAAGCTGGACAATGCAGGAGTTGGTCATGGGCTTTGATACTGACGTGGAAAGACTTGCCCGGCTGGCCGGTGCAGTGGCGACTACGGTGTTGGATGCGCTTACTGAAGGAGTGCCCGATCCTTAGAGCCCATCCCAAACCTCCTCTCCCTGGAAGAGAGACCTTGGATAGTTCTAAGAACCCATCCAAAATCTCCTAAAACCTTTTAAGTAAAAGCGCAACAAAGGCCAACACCACCATCTGCAGGCTGGTTGCTAAGTAGTGTTCACAGTTCTTCCAGAGTCTTCGACACTTCTCAAGCCAGGATAGTGAGCGTTCCACCACCCAGCGTTTCGGCAGCACTTTGAAGGTATGAAGTTCATTGCGCTTGACGACCTCAACCTCGGCCTTGAGCGCAGTTTGTATGGCGTCAGCAAACGGTCGGCCTCGGTAGCCCCCATCTACCAGTACTTTCTCCACTTGCTGCAAGTCTTCCTGGTAGGCTGCCACCATAGCCCGTGCGCCAGCCTTGTCACTGACGTTGGCTGTGGTCGCATGGATGGCGTGAGGTAAGCCATTGGTGTCAACGGCAATGTGCCGCTTTATGCCAGAGACCTTCTTGCCGGCATCATAGCCTTTTTCTTTCGCAGTGTCGGTGTTCTTGACGGACTGGGCGTCAATGATCAGAAAAGTGGTGCTCTTGTTCCGACCATTGGACATACGAACCTCGCCAACTAATTTTTTTTTAAGACTTCCTCAAGTACACTCGGCTGCGAGTTTCCGCCTTCATCCACACGCTGCTCTTTCCAGATAGTGAAGTAGGCATGAACCGAGCTTTTCTTCGGGAGGTCACTCGGCAGCATATCCCACTGGCAGCCGCTCTTCAGTAGATACAACACGGCACAGAACACGTCGTAGAGGTCAAGCTCACGTGGTTTAGTTTTCCTGCGGGCCCGACTCAAGGATTGGCTGTATGCTGTCAAATTGTTTCCGAGTCACATCACTGGGGTAGGTTTTACGATTCACGTGTTTGTTTCTCCTTTTTACCAGACCAAAAACAGTATGGCTGACGCCATACTGTTTTTCTAGCTTACTTGTCAGGTTGGATTAATTATTGTGGGAGATTTTGGATGGGTTCTTAGACCTCAAGCTGCTGGAGGAATTCGGCCATTTGGCGGGGGGTGAGGTCGGCTTTTACTATATAGCCATCGGCTTGGGCTTCTATGGCGGCCCGGTCTTCTTCCCCTAACTCCAGGTTGGTGGTGATGATGATTTTGGCTCTGAGATCCGGGAGCTGGGCCCGTAGCCGCTTGAGTACCTCTGTACCTATGAGATTGGGCAGCATAATGTCGAGCAAGATGATGTCATAGGCGTTGGTCAGTGCCTCGCGCAGGCCCTCTTCGCCATCTATGACTACCTTTACTTGGTAGCCGGCTTTGGTAAGGGCCCGGGCGTAGAGTTCGTTTATGAAATGCTCGTCCTCTATACAGAGGACTTTTTTGGCTGTAGTGGCGGTGGGTGTGGTTGGTTCGTCCATGGTTACTTAAATACTACCATGATCCCTCAGAACCCCAACCCCTCCTCTGTTATCCCCAGCTTGATCCGGTATGACAGGATTGGGGGTTTTGAGACTCAGGCAAGCTATGCTTGCGTATAGAGCTTTTGTGGTGCGTGGCTATGGCTATCTTCTGTACATAGAGTGGTTTTTAATCCACCCATGGGCGTGGCGGGTAATGCCGCTGGTGTCGCTGTTTTTAAGCTCGTCAGCCAGTTGAGCATAAGGCTGGAGTGTAAAGCTAAAGCTGCTGCCCTTCCCTACCTTGGACCGCACCCAGATGTTGCCGCCATGGGCGTTGACAATGGCCTTGCTTAGGTAAAGTCCCAGGCCCGTGCCGCCAATTTGCGAACGGGTGCGGTGGTTACGGTAAAACTTTTCAAACAAGTTTTGGATAACACTATCCGGGATGCCTACTCCAAAGTCCTGGACGGTGGTTTCTATCATGCCCTCCTGGTTTATGCTGGCTTTGACAATAACCTCTTTACTAGTAGGACTGTATTTGAGGGCGTTGTCCAGTAGGTTGTTGACGACCTCGGATATACTAACGGGATCGACTGCCACCGTCGGCAGCTTGCCCTCTACGACAAAGGTAATAGATTTGCCCAGTACTTGGGCACGAAGGAGTTGCCCGGCAGCAGCTTGCTTGAGCAGTTGATCCCATTTGCTTTCAACGAGTGTCAGTGACAACTGGTTTTCTTCTATCCGCACGACGTTCAGGATGTTGGATACAAAGGCAGTGAGTTGGTCGGTTGAGATGCGCAGTTTATGCATGTAGTCGGCGAGCTCTTTGTCCAGCTTGCCTTCCAGCTCTTCCTCAAAGACCTCTATGTAGCCCCGGAGCATGGTCAGGGGCGTGCGCAGCTCGTGTACCGCCAAAGCCACAAAGCTGAGGCTTTGTTCGTCCTGGCTGTATACGTCGGTGTGATCAAAAAAGGTGACGATAAACTCTGTCCCGCTTTCATTGTCCCGATTGTAGTAGGCGGCGATGTCGCACTGTTTGACGGTTTTGCCATCCCGCAGTACGACATGCACCCGGTGCCATTCGCCGTAGTCTGTGGCTTTGTTTTCCTGACAATCTTTTATCCAGGCCTCCAAGGTGTGTTCGCCCTGGAATTCCAGGTTAACACTATCAAAAATTTTCTGGCCAAAAAGCTGGGGGCTCTTAATATTCAAGTATTCCAGTGCCGAGTTGCTGGCATTGGTCACTACCTGCTCTTTGTTAAAGACAAACAGCGGCAGCGGGAAGTGGCTGACAATGTTCGCGGCCTGAGAAATGGCTTTGCGGTGGTTGGCCAGTTCTGTACCGTCCTGCTGGCTGGCAAACTGGTATACCCGATTAGCTAACGAGGTTACCAGTTCCCGGCCAAAGAGCAACTTTTGCATATTCGGCGGCGGCACGGCATTGCTGTCCGGCGCAACGTGCAAAATAGCCTGCCACAGCAAGTGAAAAGGCTGCATAACAAACTGGCTGGATATTTTGGCTGCAAAGTGAGCGAGTACTAGGGTTAGGAGGCCGTCGGTAAACGCTACTGGCAGAAAGTCATAGCCCATTTCGGTCGCAATCAGAAAGAAGCCAAGTGCGAACAGGATCAAAATCCCGTGCACACACATCAGGTAGATGTAAGCCTTGCGCCTGAGTCTCTGAAAGTCGTCCACCCTCCGTCCTTTCTAATCAGTTTTAGGGTTTGTATGACACGGCGCCCGCGCTGCCGACGATGGTAACCCACGTCTGGCCGGGGTTAAGCTTCACTGTTTCGCCCTTGCTGTCCAGGAACTTAAACTGGCTGGTGCGATTCTTTTTCTCCCAGGTGCCTTTAGCGAGTGTGCCGTCCTGGAAAAAGAAAGCGCTTCCCTTGCCTCTGGCACCATATACTGAATACACGCCCGCGTAACGGTGGGACATGACCAGCCCCACGACGGTTTTGGGGTTGATCTGCCGGCGGGCCTTTTCGTCTGTATGGGGTTTGCCGGCCAAGCTGCGTTTGTAACTGTTGGTTTTCAGGTCATAGTCAAAATGTGCGTTGTATAAGAATCCGGATATGGAAAAGTCGATTTTGCCGATCTTTGTCCTGGTGACTTTCTTTTCCTCTTTTCTGGCAAAGCCGGTGAAAGTGCTTTTAGTCCAGCCCTTGGCCTTTTGCAGTTCCAGCAACTTGGAGCGGCCAGTATACAGATTGTGCGGGGCGTACCGGTTGCTGATGCGCTGATAATAGTTGGGACTTTGGAAGGCTTCCAGGTCTTTGAGGCCCTGGGACCGTAGTTCAGACAGTGCCTGCCCGCTGCCGCCGGCGTGGGCAATGGGTGCGTCAAATGGCGCCAGGAAGTCGAGGTAGTAGGGTCGTACGGAGCGCACGGGACCAATATATTCTGGCTTGGCCTCCTGGTAGAGAACCAAAAACCGGGTTATGCCGCCCTCGGCAATAGCCTCAAAGACTACCCCGGCGTTATACAGACCGGACTGCGGCCGGGCATCGGGGCTGTTTTCTAGCATAACCCCTGTGGTGGGTAGTGCCGCGAGTTCCGGCTTGACTTGTACTCCTGTCAGGGGTGAAGGTACGGTAGTGGGTTTGGGTTCTTCCTTTTTTACGATTGGCGGCGGAGGCGGGGGTGCCGGTTCTGAGCGCAGGACGAAATACCATACCAGGCCGCCGATAGCGATGAGTATTCCTGCCAGCGCACTAAGTACTATAATCTTTTTATTTCGGCTCAGGCCCCGGAATTTGCGCCACCAGGCTTTGGGGCCCCGTCCTTTGGGCCGGGGCTTTTCTGCCGGCAGGTGCGGTCGGGGCGGCGGCAGTTCACTGCCCGGGGCCTGATGGACTTGAGTAGCCGCCGCCGGATCGTCGTTTATATTTGGGAGGGTTTTGGTTTCTGGCTCGCTTTGGACTGGCAAAAAAGATTGCCCTGCCCTGCGAGCAGGCGTGAAATCATCTTTCATAACTCCTGCTATTGTACCACTGCTCTAGTGAGATCGTGAGACGAACCTGATTCTCAAAACCCCAACCCCTCCACCGTCATTCCCCCCAGTCAAGCTGGATAGCCTGCCCTCAACTTGATTGGGGTGCTGGCAGAGGGGAAGTTTTGAGCGTCAAGTAGGAGGCGAGGCTTGCAAGTATACCAAAAAAGGTTTTTAGTACATGTATGGAAGAAAGCTCATTTATAGCTGCGGAACAGAACTTGAACAGATGGGCCGGGGGCTTGCATAAGCTGGCCAACGGCCTGGAAGGGGATGTATCCATCCCTACAGTTGAGGAGCGGGCAAACATACTCTCTGCGGCAGATGCCGTAGCGGATGCTCTTTCAAGGCTGCGTGAGGGCTTGTCAGCGGCAAAGCTGGGGGATCTGCTGCTACGTTTCGGCACCTTTGAACAGATACAAGTAGGCGATTCTGTGAAAGGTATTGAGGATATGTCAGAGGCTCGTCGGTTTGTAGCTGGTAACCTGGTGGAAAATGGTGTAGCGGTCAGTGGCGTCCGCGTTGCGGAGCTGTTTGTTTTGGGCGGCGTAAAGCGGGAGAGTGCGTCACCGAGCGCTTCCAGATTTCTAAAAGCCCTTAGAAACCCTCGACCAGGAAGCGGCGAAGAAAAGATTGCTCCTTATGCTCATGTCTGGAAGGGCCAGCGCACTTATCGAAGGCATGACCCGACGCTTAAAATTTCTGGTTTGCCGCCATATGCATGGTATATAGGCACAGACGAAGGTGTGCCGAACGAATATCGTGAATCCCCGGATAAAATTCTCTAACGTGACGGGTATTTTTTACCTGGAAGTGGTATAAGTAGCTTATGACATATGGACGTGCACTAGCAGTTGGTTTAGGAATTGGGGCGGCCATGGCATTTGCAGGTAGCGGCGGCGGTGTACAAAGTGAAAGTGGCGAAACCGACCCAGCCCTCATCTATGAATCTCAACCTGGAGATAATTTGTGGGGCATTGCTGACAAGTGCACTGACACTACTCCGGAGCTTATGATAGTGTACGAAGGCCTCAAGCCGCAGGTGGCAAACCCCAATGAGGTCTCAGTTGGAAAGCGCCTGAATCTTTCTGAGTTTAGCGATATTGTTGATTGTCCGAGCTAGCTAAAGGATAGAAATTTGTTGGTTGAGTCGTTTGAGAGCGACCTCTTTGCCCAACACAGCCAGCGTATCTGCCAGGCCAGGACTGGCTTGAGCTTGGGTGGTCGCAATGCGTATAAGGCTGAACAGAACAGCTGGTTTGGTATGAGTGATTGTCAGCAGCGCATTTAGACGGTTCGTAAGGTCTTCTGGGGTGAAGTTGCTTTGCTCTAGTTCTGGCCGCGCTGTTTCCAGCAATGCTTTGCTAGCTTCCGGCGCCAGTTTTTTCAGTTGTTTATGATTGGAAATAAGTTCCGGGTTTACCGGCAGGTCTTTGAAAAAGAAAATGGTCAGTTCCGGCAGTTCGGCAAAGTACTTCAGCCGTTCCTGGACAAGCCCCAGCACCTGTTTTTTGTAGGCATCATCGTACTTCTCTGCCTCTGGCGGCCAGTAGTCCGCAACCTTTTGATACAGGTCTTCCAGGGGCATACTGCGAATGAAGTGGCCATTGACCCAGTTTAGCCGCCGTTCGTCAAAATGGGCGCCGCTCTTCCCAACTTTGTCCAGGCTGAATTTTTGAATGAGCTCATCTGTAGTAAAGACCTCTTGTTCAGTACCGTCATTCCACCCAAGGGTGGCGATGAAGCTCCGCAGGGCCTCCGGCAGGTAGCCTTCCCGCACATAGTCCAGAATGTCTTTGGCGCCATCACGCTTGGATAGCTTCTTGTTGCCTTGTTCGTTTAGGATATGCGGCAGGGTGGCCAGGACTGGCGGCTCAAGGCCTAGTGCCTCATACAAGTTGAGATAGTTTGGCGTACTTGCAATAAATTCCTGGCCGCGGATAACGTGGCTAATGTCCATTTCTGCATCATCCACAATATGGGCAAAGTTATAGGTAGGAAAGCCATCGGACTTGATGAGGATGAGGTCATCAATAACTTCCGGCCCGGTATGCAGGTCTCCCATAACGGCGTCCTGCCAGGTGTAGTCTTTTGGATCAGACTTGAATCTAAGAGGTACTTTGCCATACCAGTCATCTGGGCCTGCCGTCCGAAGCGTTTGCGAAGGACGGTGGTTGCGATACAGAAATGGTTTTTTATTCTGTTTGGCTTGTTCGCGAAAACCCTGGACTTCTTCTGCGGTGTACGGGTCGGCATATGCTCTACCGGCATCTATGAGTTTTTGACCCCATTTTTTATAGCTGTCCAGGCGTTCGCTTTGGCGGTACGGTGCGTTTGGACCGGGTTTGTCCGGGCCTTCGTCGTATTCGAGTCCGAGCGCTTTGAGGCTTTTTATCAGATGCTCTGCAGAACCTTCTACTTCCCTTTTTTGGTCGGTGTCTTCCAGGCGCAAGATAAAATGGCCATTGGCTTGCTTGGCGACCAGCCAGGCAAACAATGCGGTACGAATACCGCCGACATGCAAAAAACCAGTGGGGCTTGGCGCAAAACGTGTTCGGACCTTTGTCATAGTATGGCATTATCCCACAACAGAGGTCGAAATTCTACAGGTCGGACGGGATACGCATAGGTGTTTTAAGCAGGCTCGTCTTGCCTTTGGCGTTTGCGGAGGGAGACAAGGTATAGAGGTTGTCGTAATCGCGGTCAAAGAATGGAACAAAGGCGGGGTGAGCGGCGACCAGACTCTGTATGTTGATTCCGTCGTAGTCCCAGACGTTCACCGTACCCTTGGTAACGACGGCCAGGCGATGACCGTCCATCCATTCAGCCTTTTGGCTGGCAGCCAGCTTGAGCTTTGTGTCATATTGGTAGCGGCGGTCGTGTTCGGCGTCATACACGCCAAACTCGCTACCGCTCTGGATACTTATAAAGCGTGTATTGGCGGACACGGATATGGCGTCCAGGGGCTGCTGCATTCTAAACACCGCAATCGGTGCGGGCACCTTGGGGTTGTCCTGTTCCAGATCACCAAAAACTTCATGATAGACGTAGGCTCTTTTGTCTGTATCCGTGCCTACGGCCATAAACCATTCATCATCGTACCGGGTAATATCCAGGGAGTACTGCTTGCCCGCCGGGAGGTCACGCACTTTAAAGGTGTCCCTGCCTTTGCGTATATTGACGTGCACGGTGCCCTTTTTTGCTCCTTCGCTACCCACGTAGAACACAACTTCATCGCCATAGGACTTAAAGGCGGATACCTTGGAAGCTACCACGGATAGTTGCTTTGATTTGCTGTCACCAAAGCGTAAAGTGCCGCCATTTTTATCCAGGAGGTGCAGTTTGTCGAACTTTTTGTCCCGCAATGCTGCCTTATACAAGGTCATAGTAAAGTGTTTATTCAGGTTGAGGCTTTCGGCAGGACGCTCACGGTCCAACATGACAAACTCTGAACCACCCTTGAAGGTGTGCCTGATGAGAACATGGCGATTATCTGTGGACCATTCCACCAGTTCCCAGGCATCAGAGCCGGCGGTTGTGTTGACAAGGTTTGCGGGAAGCGTGATGGGGGTAACGGGGTTATTAGTCTGCCCAAGGCTTACGACGTCAAAGGCCGCCAGCTTGCCAATCTGCTGGACTATCAGCCATTGACGATCCGGGCTTTGGGTGGCGAAGGCTGGCGCGGAGGCATAAGGCCGGACCTCGGCAGGTTCCAGCTTTTCAGGAAACAGGAAGGCATAGTTCAGCCGTTCGATCTCGCTGCCGCCCAACGCGAAGGTCCTTTTCCAGGTACGGTACCCCGATCTGACAAATTCAAAAGTATAGTCTCCGGCAGGAATTGCCAGCCGTAAATCTGTCTGGCCCTCACGCTTGCCGTTTACATAGACATCGGCCGACTCCGGGTGGGCGTTGGCAAAGACCAGGCCGTTCTGGATGACCTCGCCGGTTTTGCGGTTGATGTCAAAGCCTCTCGCCTCGAAGAATAAAACTGCACTGCCTATGATGAGGGCAAAAGCCATCAAGGCATAGCCAATGTAGAGCCTGATTTGGTGCGCACGTTTTTTCTTTGGGTCGAGGAAGTCCATAGCCATTTTTTACATCTCAAGTATACCCCATCTGGTGCCTATGGACACCCTGCTCCGGTTTGTCCCGATCTGGCTGTGAACAAATAATTTCCACGCTTCTGGCCAGACTTGCGTACATTGTCGGCTGGGGGTAAGATACAAGGCAGAAGCTTTTTCTGGCAAGCAATTGAACAATCTGAGGGTGCAAAAAATTAAATTGTAATGAGTTCCAATGCAATTGAACTGAACGGCAAGCGCTATGATGTCCGGACGGGCAGAATTCTGCCTGCCCAGGAAGCCGTTAAAGGCGGTCGTGCCAGTTTTGTCAGGCCCGTTGCAAAACAGTCCGGGGCTGCCTTGGATGGGTTTACACGCCGTAAGGCTGCCGCCTCCCCCGCCAAAACCACCGCGTATGCGGTGCACAAAAAGACTGAAAAATCCAAAACACTCATGCGGCACGCTGTAAAAAAACCAGCCCAAACCAAATCCAAGTCCGCGCCGCAGATAACCCGCCAGGCACCCCGGATGGATGTTGGTTACACTAACCCCAAGCGCGCCTCTCATGCCAAGGTAGTAAAGAAGAGTTCTCTTATTAGCAGGTTTGGGGTTCCGGCCCGGGCCGTCAAGCCCATTGCCGCTGTCTTGCCTGTTCGCCCTGAGCCGGCTGCTCCGCCACTGCCCGTTTTCACCGAACACCACAAACCAACTATTGCGCAGCGGCATCAGAAATCACTCAAGGCAGCCATAGATCGTTCAACTGCCCATACCCAACCAAAAGCCCGCAAATCCACCCGGCGGCATCGTCTGTCACAAAAACTGCGGGTCAGCAATCGCACCGTCAACATAGCGGCAGCCAGCCTGGCAGCCGTGTTGCTGGTTGGGTTTATAGCCTACCAGAATGTACCTAACCTCAGTATGCGGCTGGCTGCAGCACGAGCCGGGGTGGAAGGCAGCTTACCTGGCTATCAGCCTTCCGGTTTTGGCCTAAACGGGCCTATCAAATACCAGCCGGGACAGATCACCCTCAGTTACGCCTCGCACTCAGACGACCGGCAATTCCAGGTCAGCCAAAAGGCGTCACAGTGGAACAGCGAAACATTGCTGGAAAACTACGTCGGCACCGGGCAAAAGACCTACCAGACCTTTCAGGACGCCGGCAAAACCATCTATATTTATGACGACAATAACGCCACTTGGGTAGATGGCGGCGTGTGGTACCAGATAGAGGGCAACTCTGCCCTCAACAGCGACCAGCTCCTGCGCATGGCTGCAAGTATGTAAGTATGAGACACCCATGCGCAGCCCATTCGGCCTGTAGTACAGGCGAATGGGACCTCTGGCTTGGGTTTCTCATCGCGCCGGCAAAATGAAACATTTGCCCAAGCTGCTCTTCCCAAGGGGCTAACAAAATATTCCCGAAGTAAATTCGGGAATATTTTGAATTTAATAATCAGATCCGAGGGGCGTCTGTTTTCGTCAACATGTGCAATATGCAGCCTAGTACCCCGCCACTCATACCTTGACGGGTCTGCCCTCCCAGAACCAGCACCAGGCAGCCCGGCTGCCCTGGAATGTAGCTACGGCTACCTTCCAGGCACATCCAGACTGCCTGGCACTACTTCTGGAAAGGCATCTAGCCGTCAGAGTATGAGTGGCGGGGTACTAGGGCAATATCTGGTTTTTGTGAGCCTCTTGTCTTATAGTTTCTGGCAAGAGGTAGGAGTGAAATGAACAAAGAGGTTTATAGGCATTTGCTGCAAACTTATGGTCGTCGGCCAGGAGTGTGGTTTGGGCTGGTCACTGAGATAGTCAGAACACTCCTGGTCAGAACATGGGGCGTATACATCGGTGCACAGGTGGTTACCAGCCTGGCCGCAGGTGATGTTGCGTTAGCCCGCAGGAATATCTTTTACTTTTTGGCCGTCTATGTGAGCGCTCCTATTGTTGGCCTGGCCGGTGATCTGCTGGCTCATAACTCAGAAAACAAGCAGTGGGGTACGCTGCTTATGAACTATTACCGCAAGCTCATCGGCAAAAATATGAGCTTTTACCGGGATAACCAAACCGGCTATCTAGCCAGTGCCTTCAGGCAATATCTGGACGGCTGCATGAATTTGGTACGCTTACTTCGTGTTGACGTAGTGCGGGTGGTTCTATCCGTGACCGCGCCGATAGTAGTGTTGGCCTTTGTCGACTGGAGGCTGGGTGCAGTAGCTTTTGGCATAATTCTGCTGCAGATGATTTATGTCATGTGGTCTTCGGCCAAGGCTAACAAGTACAGAGAGATGTCACATGAGATCTACCGAAAGGTAACTGGTGAGGTAGCCGACCAGATAACAAACATCGTGGCCTTCAAATCTGGCGGCGTGGAAAAGGAAGCCGAAGCCAAAGTGCTAAGGCTGAGCAAACAAGAAGTGGGGGCGTTTTGGCTGAGACGCAAAACAACTATGTTACTGGACTTTCCCCGGAGTTTGCTGACTGCCGGTGGTGTGACCATGGCTCTTCTGATAGCCCTGCCGGACAGCGCATATGGCCCTGAGGCGGTCGGCACCATAGTCATGACCATCAGCTATATGCTGCAAATACTGCGCAATGTGGGCGAGCTTCCCGATCTGGTGACAAGTCACGATGACCTGGTGACCAAAATATACCCCACCCTGCAATACCTTGGCGCGGTAGACGAAGACATTGCTGACCCAGCCCGAGCCAAGAGTCTGAAAGTAACCAAGGGAGCCATAGGCATTACAGATGTGGACTTTAGTTACTCAACGTCCAACAGCGGAAGCAAATCCATACCAGTTTTTCGTGATCTGAGTATACAGATTGCCGGTGGCGAGCATGTAGGAATTGTTGGTCTAAGTGGTGCTGGCAAAAGCACTTTAGCCGGTTTGCTGATGCGGTTTGATGAGGTAGCCCGCGGTGCGATTGCAATTGACGGCATAGACATTCGCAGTGTCCGTCAAAGTGAGCTGCGTCAAAAGATAGCCTATGTCCCGCAAGAGCCTTTGCTGTTTCACCGATCTGTGCGCGAAAACATTGCCTACTTTAACAGTAAGGCCACTGAAAAAGATATCGTACGTGCTGCCAGAGCCGCACACGCCCATGAATTTATTACCAAACTACCCGATGGGTACAACACGATTGTGGGAGAACGCGGTATCAAACTAAGCGGCGGGCAAAAGCAGCGGGTAGCCATCGCCCGGGCGGTGCTAAAAAACGCACCTATTATCCTTTTTGACGAGGCAACAAGTGCCCTGGACAGTGAGAGCGAGCAAATCATCCAGAACGCGTTACCCCAAATTATGGGCAAACACACAGCCATAATCATTGCCCATAGGTTGAGCACGGTATCCGGGTTGGATAGGATCATTGTCATGCATGACGGTCGAATTGTAGAAGAAGGTACTCACGAACAGTTGCTTGTAACGGGCGGCAGGTATTATGCCCTTTGGCAAAAGCAAACGACGGGTAACAAGTCTAAAGGCTCTGTCTAGCCAATTATTCAGCCAGTAAAGCGAATCCAAAGAACTGAACCACCCCACACTTCGTCATGCCGGACTTGATCCGGCATCCAGTTATAAGGATTTTCTTTTCTGGATTCCGGCTCGGAGGCCGGAATGACGGTGGCGGGCTTGAGAGTGGCGTCGGGAGCTATCGCGGTTGCGATACAATCCTCGCTCGTATCGTGCGACATTTGCCGATGAGATGGCTCACAAGAAAAGGAACCATCGAACCAAGGCCCAACCGAAACTGCTTCGCAACAAAGCCCTGCGTAGCTACGTCATTACGCACCTGCGGCTGTTCTGGTCTCCAGAACAGATAGCAGCCCGTCTGAAGTTAGCGTATCCTGATGACATGAGCATGCGTGTCTCTCATGAAACCATCTACACCTACGTCTATTGCCTGGCTCGTGGCGAGCTCAAGAAAGAGCTCATTGCCACGCTTAGGCAACAGCGAACAAGCCGGGAGCGGCCACGTGGCAAGAACGGCCGGGCCAAACACAGTCCTATTCCAGATCTGGTTAGTATTGAGGAGCGCCCCAAAGAAGTCGAAGACCGTATTATTCCCGGTCACTGGGAAGGTGACCTCATCATTGGCAAGGGTGGCCACTCGGCCATTGGGACGTTAGTTGAGCGAACTACTAGAGCACTCATACTGGTACCACTCAAGTCCAAACAGGCTGACCATGTTGCGACCGCCTTCGCAAAAGAGTTGGGGAGACTGCCGGAGCAGATGAAACTGAGCCTCACCTACGACCGGGGCAGTGAAATGGCTCGGCACAAACTGTTCACCAAGCAGGCAAAGATGAAAGTCTACTTTGCTGATCCGCACAGCCCCTGGCAGCGTGGTACGAATGAAAACACCAACGGCCTGATCCGTCGCTTCTTTCCGAAAGGCACAGACTTAGCAGTATCCAGAAAAGACATAAAACATGTCCAAGACTTACTCAACGGAAGACCCAGGAAGACACTCGATTACCGAACGCCATACGAAGCATTTAGCCAATTACTAAGTAAGAAAGGAGAGGCTGAAGTTAAGACGCTTGTGTTGCGGTAGGTTTTTGAGGGTAGCGGGTGGTACAGTCCAAGGACTTGCAGTATACTCCTCAATAATACATAATAGTGTTAAATAAATTACTGATAGTTAGGATTTGTTCGCATGAGACATTCAGGAGAAATTGTTTTTGGGCTGGCTCTTACACTGGCAGCTTGTGGCCCAAAGGGAGAGCAGGACGATATCCCTACCGAAAGTGTCGACCCCTACAGCCTGGAGGCGGGCCAGGTTGTTTGTGCCTATCTTGAGCAATACACCGGCTCTGCCGAGTCCAGCTACCGGCAGCAAGAGTTGGTCATTCACCGTCCACTTCATGAAATAACCCCTGAGAACGCAGGTGTGTACGAATACGATGGCTCCCTTCAAGTAGGTGACCGGATGTTTGAAGCAGAAGATGCTGATCCTGTGATACCGATACCTGACATTGATGCTTACCCTGCTCGGCTCTTTTGGCCGGAACTTGGCGCACCTGACGCACCTGACGAAGGACAAAATTATCTCGTTAACGGACCGTGTGAATAGGCTGAGTTAAAGCCAGCTGGTGAGACGGCTCCAGAGGCTGGGGGAGTTGCTGGGGAGGATGCTTGTTTCTGCGGCGGCGGTTTCTTGTTTTACGGAACTGGCTACGTTCCCGGTGGGGCTGGGGCTGATTTGTTCGCCCACCACAACCAGGCGGTTAATTGAGGTGCCTGGCGGGTCGCAAGTTATCAGGGTGGCTGTGGCAGGCTTGGCGGTCTTTTGGATGACTGACAGGTCGGTAGGCGGGACGACCTTTTTGTCGAATACTTTGTAGACGTAGCGTTTGCCGCCCTTTTCCAGCATAAAGGTGTCCCCGTTTTCCAGCCGGGATAGTAGCACAAAGGCAAACTTATACTTGCCGCTGTTTAAGATATTGTTGCTGGAGTGGCCAAAGACGACCGCATTGCCCTTTTCGCCGGGGTTTGGTGTGGTGGCGTAGTGCAGGACGCCGCGCTCCAGCGCTTTTTGTACGGCCGCTTCCTGGATGGATGGTTCGTCATACACCACTGGTATCTCCACATTAATTTTAGGAATAATGACCTTGGAGTCCTTGCCTACTGCTGTGGAGGCGGGATCGGTGATGATTGGTGTACTGCTAACCGTACGGCTGGGTGTAATGAAGGGGGCAATGATGCGCTCGTTGAAAAAGCTCAGCAGCATGATGGCCACCACCACCGTACCCATGCCCAGGCCGAAGAGGATGGACTGAACGTGCGGGTTATTGGGCTTGGCCCGGGCCCGGACTTTACCCATAAGCTGTTGTTTTACATCTGAAACAGAACGGAAATCCTGGCTGGCTGGTTTGTGCAGTTTTCTCACGGGTGCAGCTGGCTGTTCTGCGGCGGGCGGTGCAGACTGCTGCGGCGGGTGGACCTGCCCGCCGGCAGGCAGGCTTTGGCCTTTGGCTGGCACGGTACGTGCATGGCGGATACCTTGATCTACCTTGGAGTGTTCGGCGTAAAACTCCTGCCAGACCTGGTGCTTTTCCTGGTCTGGTAATTCCTGGTAGTACTTGTGCCAGGCTGTCTGGACATCAGCCAGCGATTTGCCGGAGGTACTGAGATCATGCATAAACTGCTGATGCCTGGAGCGGTGCGGCCCTGCCGCTTCTGCCTCTGCCAGCTCTTCTTTGGCGTCAGGCTCGCCTTGATACAGAGCATGTATTTTGTGCCGGATAAGCTCCATGGCTTCATTGCTGCCAGCCTCTCCGCTTGCCAGGGGGCGCCCATTTTGATCACCGTGTCCAGGCAAGGGCTGTACTACCTTTTTTCTAGGTGGTAGTGGTTGGTGTGAAATATTGTCGTCTGGTGGATTCATGGAAAAGTGTTTAGTACTAACGGGGTTAAGTATACCTGATAAGCGACTCCTGTGCGCGGATGAATGAGACGTCCTACCTCTAGGGACGAGGGGGAGATTATAGTATAATGGACCAGTTAGTTCCACTTGCTGCCGGAGTGGCGGAATTGGTATACGCGTGCGACTCAAAATCGCATGCCGCAAGGCTTGAGGGTTCGAGTCCCTCCTCCGGCACCAGTCAGAATTCTAGGCAAAAGTACTAAAAACCTGACTCTCAAAACCTCGTCATTGTCTGGCTTGACCAGACAATCCAGTATTCTTGTTATTCTACTGGATCCTCCAGTCAAGCTGGAGGATGACAGGACCAGGGTTTTGAGAGTCAGGTACTAAAGACTTGCAGAAGCTATAAATTTGTTTATGATATAAACTATGGAATTCATTCAATTTTCAGACCCTGATAATCCTACGCCAAGAGGATCAGGAGGGCTGCGCGATAACGCTGGCATGCGAAATGATAGGCTAGAATTAGTCTAGCGAGTGTTTACTGGGGAATGGGAGAGTCAAATAACGGGCCAGGTGCTTGATCTGCGCATTCCGGAGGATACAAAGGCATCTCCCAGTACGTCCTCTGTCGAAGCCCGCCTGTCGCAGCCGGTGATTGGTCCTGAAACAGCGCTGCAAGTAAGTGCTCTGGTGCTCCCTGGCGCTTTACTTCCGACCGAAAGCTAAAATAATACTCCGTTGGCAAATGCTTCCAGCGGCTTGGCTGGATTCTGCATCCACCAGACTGCGGTATGGGCGGCGGTTTTTACGCGCCAGGGCTGTTCGCCAGCCGCGGTTTGGGCTTCTTCCTGGAGCTGGGTGCTGACTATCTGGCCGCCAACTGCGCAATGAATAAGCGTGTGGTGTTTGACGGCGATGTAAAATGGAAACTGTTTGGTGAGTTCGTGCAGACCGTCTACCAGTTGCAGGATGCTCATATCAAAGGTGAATGGCTCTTCAAACCCTAGCTGGCTGGCCAGTTTTTGCAGTTGGGCAAAGCTTGCCACAAGCACCGATTGGGGCCTGTCTTTTATCATTTCTGGCGCAGATACCACATAATCCGCAGCATCTTTGGTAAGTGTCAGTTGCCCGGTATATTTGCGGGCTAAGGCTTCCAGTAGGATAGCTGTTTCAGAGTTACGGCCCAAGTCCCCGGCTACCAACACACCGTCTGACCATGCCGCTAGGCTAAGCAATTCTGCCAGCGCCTTTTGGCTAAAGCTGCCGCTGGGGGTGCTGGGTGCGTACTCCACGTGTTCCATAACCCGGCCCACGATCTTTTTGGCCGCATCCGGCAGTATAACGCGGACAGTACCAGCCCCGGCTTTTTCTGCCTCAGCAAACGCCTCGGCCGGTGCCGCAAAAGCGTGAAGGTTGCCACCAATTATTAAAAGCTTGCCGGCAGTACTCTTTTGCTCCGGCCTGCTCCACAGCAAATCCGGATACAGGGGTTTATCCGCTGTCTGTTTGTGCCAGTAAGTCCTATCCATGATTTGATTCTAGCCCAGATCTGGAAGCTTAGATACTTCTTTGACCTGGTGGGTGAGCATCCTGTCTTGCTTATCAAAAGTAAAGATGCCGGTGACTTTTTTGCCTTCCAGGACCTGGGGGAGCCAGAACTTGTCGTCCTGCCACATGTCGTCGTAAGGTATGTCTGACGTCTTAAACCACTTGGGGTTCATTTCCTCTGATTCTGTCGGTTCCCCCTCCCATACCTCACAAAGATATGTGTGTACCAAAAGGTCTAGTTTTTCACCTTTGTGGTAGGCATCAAAGGCAAGTTCGCCGACTTTTCTGTAGCGCAGCGGAGTTACCCCTATTTCCTCCTGGCATTCACGGACCATGGCATCAAGTATGCTTTCAGGCGGCTCTACTTTGCCGCCGGCTCCATTCCATCGTCCTTCACCAAAACCCCGTTTTTTCTGGGCCAGCAACACTTCGTTGTCGCGGACGAGGAAGGTCAGCGTCATGTCTTTCATTGAACCCACTTCAAATCTCCCCCCCGACTGCAAACCCTGCCTGGTGCACGAGCTGGCAGTTTCGCTTCGTGCCATATCTACGGATATGCTTTGTCGCGAGAACTGACCAGCTGGCACTACCAGGACAGGCTTTTCGTACTTGGGAGGAGATTTGAAGTGGGTTCATAGACTTTGTTTCCGGTGATTCAGTTTGTCTTGAATCCAGGTGGCACGCAGTTCGGACCTGGGTTTGCCTTTGAAGTGGTCTGCCGGATACTTTTTTGCGGCTTTTTCTAGTTTTTTAAGTATAGCATCAGGGATGTCTATGCCTTGTTCGTTGGCAAACTGAAAGCCGTAAATAAATACATCTGCCAGCTCATCTGCCAGAGCCTGCTTGTCACCGACTGATTCTTCTGACCACTGGAAATGTTCCAGCAGTTCGGCGGCTTCAAGGGCAATGGATATGGCTACGCTCCGTGGTGGATTGCGGGTCCAGTCACGCTCTTCCAGGTGTTTTTGTATGAGATCCTGTATTTCTTCAAAAGTTGTAGCCATGCTATATATCCAGGGTTACGCTGATCGGGCAGTGGTCAGAGCCCATGACGTCGGCGTGGATGGTGGCGGCTTTGATCTTGGGTTTCAGGCTTTTGGAGGCCATAAAGTAGTCTATACGCCAGCCGACGTTGTTGGCCCGGGCATTAGCCCAGTGCGTCCACCAGGTGTAGTGGCCGTTGCCTTTGGTAAACATACGGAAAGTATCCAAAAAACCGGCACCCAGGAAGTTGTCAAAGCCTTCGCGCTCTTCCTTGGTAAAGCCTTTTTTGCCTTCGTTCGGTTTGGGCCGGGCCAGGTCGTCGGGTGTATGGGCGACATTGAGGTCCCCACAAAATATCACAGGTTTTTTCTTCTCCAGCTCTTTGCAGTACGCCAAAAAGGCCGGGTCCCACTGTTTGTGGCGCAGCGGAATGCGGCTAAGGTCGTCTTTGGCATTTGGCGTGTAGACGGTCACTATGTAGAATTTCTCGAACTCCGCGGCAATCACCCGCCCTTCTTTGTTGGGGTCGCCATAGCCATCGGCCAGCAGGCCGTACTTTTTTTCTATGTCCACCGGCAGGCCGTTTATGACAGCCAGGGGTTTGTGTTTGGTAAATATGGCCGTGCCGGAATAGCCCTTCTTTTCGGCCGAGTTCCAGTACTCGTCATACCCCGGCATGTCTATGACGGCCTGGCCGCGTTCAGCTTTGGTTTCCTGCAGGCACAAAATATCCGGCTGGTGTTTTTTTACAAATTCCTGAAAAGTCCCCTTTTTGACCACTGCCCGTATGCCCCCCTATATACAAAACAAACCCAAAGATAATCAAAAAGGCAGAGCTACGCCACCCCTAAGGGCAAAGAATGGTTTTTGGGCGATTAATAGGCGGCTTAGTAAGAAGAACTAGTATCTGTCATCTCTTATAAACTCAACCCAAACTCCATCTGGGTCTTTGATGAAGAAAAAGCTGACATCGAGCCAAGCATTGATTTTGGTAGTCTCGTCCGCAAGACCCTTCTCTTTCAAATCAGCCAACGCGGCATCAACATCGTCAGTGCCAAGCGCTATATGCTTAACGCCTATCTCCGACAGATTGTTGGCGTACTCGTAATCTACAGGAGGCTTGGTCTGATTCTGCTTGTAGGCAAACATCTCAATAAAGGAGTTTCCGAGCTTGAGATGAACGTTCGTCTTGTCGTCTTCGTCGTACCTGTGAACTTGCTTGTAACCTAAGGCCATATAGAAGGCCAGCGATTTCTTCAGATTCCTTACCGATATAGCTATGTGGTGGGGTGTATATTTCATACGTGAATTATAGCGTGGAGTATAATCAATCCTAAATGTACTGGCTACTTTTTAGTGGCTATCTCGTAGCAAGAAGCATTAGCCGCGTCCTGAACAAACGCATATCGTAAAATCACACCATCGGTGATGGGAATGACTAGTTTATATCCGCTATCTACAAGCTGTTGCACGTCTTTTCCTAGGTCATCAGAGTAGATTGCCACGTGATTGCGGATAAAAGCCACTTGCGGATGCGATTTATCTTCAAACTGCCATAGCTCAAAGGCAGTATCGCCCTTTTTGACGGTAGCGACTCTGGCTTTTGGCTCTGGCTTTTCAAACTCATTAGCTATTTCAAAACCAAGACTTTTATAAAGCTCAATCGTCTTAGCGAGGTCAGCAACTTCAACACCTGTATGTAATACTTGCTTAAGCATTTGGTTTCCACCCCTGACGTGGGTTATCCGGGAAATTTACGACATCAAACAATACAAACAGGCTTGGCGTGATTTTGTAAAACTTATGAGGTCGTTCGGGACGGGCCATAAGTTCTTGTACTTTTTCTTCGGGGAAGATACGATCAACGTATACACTCATGGCTTTCTGTACGTCGGCCTCGTCAGTCAACATTTTAGCCGTACCCTCGAATTGTAGACCACGCGGCTTGTCTTCGGGCGTTTGCGGCAGACACATCGAACCAGCTACATGATCGTCTTCTGCCACTTCTTCGGAGTGACGACGTGTAACGGCTGAAAACCAGTATAAATTCATGTCTTCATCGGCGGCGAACCAGACGCTGCAAACCCAGGGCTTGCCACCCGAAACGGTAGCTAGGTGCATCAATTTTGCTTCTTGTAGATATTGCTGGATGTGTTGTTTGAGTCTCATTAGAATCTCCTATTATTCATCAGCTTGATGGAAATCAGCACATGTTCTAATAATACCAACAAAGTCCGTGATTACTCTCCTGTGTATATGAGTCCAACCTCTCCCAATGCATCTTGTGGTGTGTAATCGCTATGCACGATCCTGTGCAGTGCCGAGAGCACCAGTCCGCCTTCGTGGTGAGACTCTTGCTCGAAGAAGTTGCGGCCCACTGCTATACCACGGGCACCAGCTTCCATAGCTGCATGAGCGTTATGCATAAACTCCGGTACGTGGATTTTCGGCCCGCCCGCCATAACTACAGGCAACCCATATGCACTTTCAACAACGGTCTGGAATGTCTCTGCGCTACCAGTAAACGGCACTTTAATAATATCAGCGCCTAAATCTGCGGCTATTCGAGCGGCATGGCGGACAAGTTTGGCATACTCCTCAGGCTCCTCGGCCTTTAAGGTGTCGTAATGATCTTCGTGTCCATCTTTTATTCTACGTGGGTACATGTGGGCCAAGAGAGGCACCCTTACCTCTGGATCATCACAATAGGCCGCTGTTAGCCCTAGTATGCCAAGCATAGTTCTCTCATTTGGTGATGTGGTATTGACGTGTACGGATGCGGCTGCTAAACCAAATTCGGAGTTAGCCACTTGCTCCACCCTGCCGATCAAAACCTTGCTTAGATGGTCGGGACCGCCCGTGCTTAGAGTCAAATTTAAAATGCCGGCAGTACCCTCTGTCAGTCGGGGGTAGTTTTTGAACAAACCATAAAATCCGAGGATTGCATCCGCCTCATGCTCGACAGCCGTCCTGACGGCGCCTTCCATGTCACGTAAGCCGTGCTCTGGCCCCGTTATTGAGCTATCATCTAGAGCAACGATAATCGTATTATTTGATTGCTCATTGAAAATGCTAGACAAGCGCTCTTGTTTGCCTGATTGAGCAACGGAATCATCATGCTGACAAACCTCAGCAGTCTCAGAGGCCATAGTAGATAAAACTATATCATAAAATGCTTGACCTGACAATTTTCAGATAGTGTTAAGCCCGTTCCCTAAGGGAACGGGCCAACTCCCATTGCAAAGTAAAGGAGTTACGATAAAGAACTCAACGCCACCGGCTTTATGGGCTCATCCGGGTCATCCCCATTCTCATCAATCGGGAACCATACCTTGCCTTTGTAATCAGGACTTAGGAGATGTTCGAGCCTAGTCGTGGCGAAAGTGAGTTCCTCATAGCTCTCGCGCAGCTCATAGGCAATCCGTTTTCGTAGTCTTTTGTGAACGCTCTTGTTCTGGACGACCAGCAAGATGGTTGGTAGGCCACCGTCACTATAAGTTACCCAATCGCCACCACCGGCATAATCGAGATATTTCTTGATTCGTCGGATCAGCACGAAAAACGGCTGGCTGTCCTCAAAAATATCCAGGAAAAAATGTTTGTCTGTGCTTCCGGTTTTAATGTGCACGTAAGCGTCTTGGAGCGGGCTGGGAAAGAACTCGTACTTTTCGTAGCTGAGTTGGCTTTTAGTAAAGTAGCCGAGCCTTCCTTTTGTGGGGTAGAGTGCTTTGAGGACAGGGTAGACATCCATCACATTTTTGCAATGCTCAATAAAGGTTTCGGATACATCCTTGTCTTTGTAGATACGCTTAATGTTAACTGGCTCATCCGGCCTTCGATTGGCGTACTTGGTCAAGGCTCGTGCGCCTTGGGGCGTCAGGTAATAGGCTGCTGGCTTGCCCTGAAGTTTGTAGGACTTGTCGTAGCGCTTAGCGATGAGGTTTTGGTCTTCGAGTATCTTGAGACGCTTTTGGATGGACTTATTGCTCGGTTTTCCTTGATGTCTGGCTATCTGCTCACTGCTGGCAAACCTGAATCGGTACAGTAGTTGTAATACTGCTAGTTGTTCTTTGTTTAGCTTTTTACGGTATTTTGGTTCTGGTTTATTGGGTTTAGTTGTATTGGTAATATCTGTCATGAAAGTTAGTTATTCTGGTAGGTTGCTGATTTTAGGTAGTGTCTGGGATTTTATGCTTGGTCTGGTTCTATGTTTCTTTTGCCAACCCCTCCTACTCCTATATTTATATAGAAAGGATAGGATAGTGTAAAGCAACTTCAACAGATGAAGCTTGCTATTCTAGATTGGGTGTCGGGGGAGTACTTTCAGATCAATTATCCGATCAGCTCCCGATACCTCAATCGGCACGCAATCCGCTCAAACCAAGCCTCGAACCGTCCGCCATCGTCTAGCTGACGGGTGTTGTACTTGAACTCGCTCTCGTTGCAATACTGCTGCAAGTGCTTCACGCTCACGAAATGATAAGTAGCGTAGATGCTGCGGTGGAGTTCAGACCATAGACCCTCGATGGTATTTACATGGACGCCTTGACGCGCATACTCTTTGGCGCTGTGAGTAACGCTGTCATGTTCATAGCCCATGTTTGGAAGCGCTTTGTAGACTTGAGCGCCATCACTATAAATCGTAGAGTCTTGCTTGATGTTCTTGGCAATGATCGGCTGTAATACGCGAGCACCAGCGCTGGGTACATGCCTAATACGGACTCGGCCACCACGTTCAACCATGCCGAAGATCACGGCCAAGTCTGCACCACCGCGCCGCCGTTCTTTGTAGTGGTTGCCGGTGCCGGTATAGGTTTCGTCTACTTCAACGATGCCTTCGAGCATACCGTCATTGCCAGTACTGGCAAATGCCAGGCGAATACGGTGCAGCATGAACCAGGCGGTCTTTTGGGTAACACCCAGATACTTGCTTATTTGGATGGACGAGATGCCTTTCTTGAGTGAACTAGACAGATAAATGGCTAGGAACCATTTATAAAGAGGGATCTTACTGTCACTAAAGATAGTGCCGATCTTGGCGGTGAATTGCTTGTGGCAGTCGCCGCACTTGTATAGCTTGCCTGATTTGAACTTGTACGTTTTCAAGCTACCGCAGTGCGGGCAATAGCGGTTCTTGCCGTCTTTGCCCCAGCGAGCTTCCTCTAAGAACTTCAAGCAGGCTTCTTCGGTGCCGAGCTTTTGCTGGAAGTCGAGGAGGTTCATACTCACAGTCTAACAGGATAGTTTGGGTGTGTCAAGTACCATTTTAAGAGAATACTCCGGCTTACTTTTTATCCGACTTGTACGTTGCTCTAGCCGCTTTCTTGATTGAATCAATAGCCCCTTTGGGGTTATTGATCTTGAGACGCTTTACATGGGGCGGGTCAGGCTTCTGCTCATCTGCTTTGATCTGTGCTTGAAGCTTTTTGGCGTCTTCCTTAGAGAATCCGGTCATGGGAATCATTATACAGGAGGGTTTGGTGGGTTTGTTTTGTATATAGGGGGGCCCGTATGCCATTTACATTCCACGAATAGATTTTCATAGTACTCAGTGTACTCCATAGGAGAGAACAATAAAGAGTTGCGCTACAGTACATTGATGGTATAATAGTTAAATCATTATGTACAGAGAAAAGAGTCTAGATTCGTCAAGGCATCGTACCTACGCAATGACTAAAAGCGGAGGGGCGCGTAGTGGCAAGGGCACAAGCGCGGCCCATCTTCGGGATAGCCTGGAAGCGATTGGGTATGGGGTCAGGGTGATTGATCAGGGTATGAAGTTTCGGGCAATGGGGAAAGTAGCTACAGATCAGGGCCAGCCTTTGGATAGTCCGACAGCACTCGGTAGTTTTATAAGCTCTGATCGGGCTCACCGGAAAACGCTTGCTGTGTTGGATGAAGCTGCGGGTATGAGCGAGTTGGACAAAAAGGCCTTCCTGTACACGCCGGAATTATCGAGTGCTAGCGGAATGGTTGGTCAAGTGCCCAGTGCTCACAAGATTGCTGTGGCATTGCTTGAGACAGAGGTTAGGCATGCCGTCGAAGACAAAAAAGATCTGGTTGTGGTTGATGGCCGAGCGGTCGAGGGTCGTGTTCGTCGGTTTGAGGCCGAAGGTCTGCTGAAGTTTACGATGGGCTGGTTTTTCAAGTGCGATCCGGCAGTGGCTGCTCGCCGAAGCCTAGGTTTGTTCGGGGACATAGAAGATACGTCGGTTGATCAGCAACAGCAATTGCTTTACGAAACCTTCAGGATTAGTGATCGTAATCGGTCTGATACGCTGCGTGATGTGGATCCTATGCATGAGCCAACTCGTGCTTATAAGCTAGACCTTTCTGAATACGGTACTCCGGACTCTGATGTTCCATACAAGGTAGGTCGCGACGTGTTGCGTACGGGCATGGCGGTCGTGGATACGTCGTATACACGTTCTGTCGAGGAAATGACAGGTCCCGTCACTGGGGTTTCTATGATGGTACTGCGTCACCAGGGTATGCTATCCCACTCAGATATCCATATACCAGTCGCTCGTGTTAGTGTTTAGGAGCACAAATATTTGCTATACTGAGCGTTAATGTATAAGCGTGTACTTCTAAAGCTTTCTGGAGAGCAGCTGGCTGGAAAGTATGAGGGCGGCATAGACCCAGAACGAGCTGCTTGGCTGGCCGAAGAAGTGAAGAAGACGGTCGCAGAAGACGTCCAAGTAGTCATTATGGTGGGCGGCGGCAATATGGTGCGCGGCGCACAGGTGGCCGGGCATGGTATAAAACGGGTTACGGCCGACCACATGGGCATGCTGAGTACCATGATTAACGCCCTCGCACTCACTGATATCTTTGAGGCACATCAAGTACGTACGCGTTGCCTGTCAAATATCTTTGCTGAGCAAGTTGCCGAAAAGTTCATTCACCGTCTTGCAGAAAAGCACCTGCGTAAAGGCCGGGTTGTCATAGTTGCCGGCGGCAGTGGGCGGCCTTATGTGACGACCGATACCGCGGCACTCATTCTGGCACTGGAGCTGGACTGTGACGTTGTTCTGAAGACTACCAAGGTTGATGGTGTCTACGACAAAGACCCGGAAAAGTTCCCTGACGCCAAAAAGCTGGACACACTTACTCACCAACAGGCGGTCGAGGATGGTGCTATCCAGGTAATGGACAAAGCTGCTTTAGGGCTGGCGCTGGAGTACAAGATGCCGCTGGTTATATTTAACGCAGATAAAGAGGGCGAGATTGCCCGGGCTGCAGCCGGCGAAAACGTCGGCACAACTGTCAAATGATTCCTAAGAGTCGATAGCGGGTCGCTCGGTGGCCCGAACAAGTGTGACTCCAAGCACGGCAAACTGTGCCATATCAGCAGGTACTTCAAGTGGAATTATTTTGCCTGGCATCCACTCCACAGATGGGCTACTGCGTATCCAGCCCTCAGTAAGTTCCAGGACCTCAGGGGGTTCAATTCGCGTTCGGTGATCGGTGGAACCTATGTCAACAACACCAAAGAGTGTATCTTCATCACCTCTTGTAAATCGTTCAAAATCTTCTGGTTGGCCCGAACGAGCAACCACAGCCCAACTGGAACCGCCACCATAGCTGTTGCCTTCAACAACCACAGCGCTTAATAGCAGGCTGGGTTGTTCTTCTGGCCGGCGGAGGATAGCTCCGCGTGCTCTTTCCAAAACCGTCCGACTTTTTGGCTCAGGAGGTGCTATCCCACAAGCGTGGAGCAGATCCGGCGCAATTGATCTACCAAGCTGTTGCTGCGGAATACCAAATTCTTTTTCAACATGAATGTTAATATTTTGTGACAAAACAAACCTCCAGTTCAGATTATTTAATTATGCCACAAAGGTAATATAAACGCAATTTCTGGGCGGAGTCATGTACTATATGGGTACAAAACAGATGACGGAGAGAGCGGGATCTTTACTCCTGCAGCCATGCTCGGAGCGAGCTTCTGCGCGTGGCTTTGAAGATCGAACCCCTTTTGCTTTGCAAAAGATCGGGTTTTTGCATTCCACTCGCTTCTACAAGAAGCAAACGGCCCACTCTAAAGAGTGAGCTGCTTGCTTCTGGCGGAGAGAGCGGGATTCGAACCCGCGGTACAGTTGCCTGCACACACGCTTTCCAAGCGTGCTCCTTCAGCCACTCGGACACCTCTCCCCGTCACTGTGTACTGTTCAGGCAGCTGATTTGCCGGCAAAACAAGTTTGCCCGGCAAATCTAGCTGCCTGAACATGCCAGCTCCTCTTCAATTTTGCGAATCCTCTCGCAAAATTGGTTAACAACTGTCAAGCAGCAAAGCTGCTTGGCTTGAAAGACTGGATGACTGCAATTTGTTAAGGACGCTAGCCTTGGAATGGCAAAACAAGTTTGCTTGGCAAAAAAGCTACCCAACCAAACCGCCCTCTACAAATTCGAGAATCCTCTCGTGGATTTGGGTTTAGTTATCCAAACAGCAGCTGAAGCTGCTTGGTTTGGAATTTTTAACAGTGCTTCAAGATAGACTTTGGATAGTATACCTTAAAAATTACATCATGTAACACCTTGTGGACGGATATGGTTCAGGGGTACACTTTTACTAATGCCCATTATAGAACTCCAGGAAGTCAGCAAACTCTATGGTTTTGGCGACGCCACTACCGTTGCCTTAGACGAAGTGTCTCTGGCTATTGATGCCGGGGAGTTTGTGGCGGTGATGGGGCCGAGCGGTTCCGGCAAATCTACCCTTATGAATGTCATCGGGCTGCTGGACCGGCCAACGCATGGTAACTATAAACTGAACGGGCGGCAGGTAGAGCGCCTGCGGCCGACGCGCCAGGCAAAAGCCCGCCGCGACACCATTGGATTTGTCTTCCAGTCGTTCAATCTTTTGCCTAAACTGAGCGTACTGGATAATGTCGCCCTGCCCCTTGCCTACAAAGGCATGAGCCAGGCGCGGCGGCAAAAACGGGCGGCAGAGATTCTGGACCGCGTTGGCTTGGCAGACCGGGAATACTTTATGCCCCGGCAGCTAAGCGGCGGCCAGGCGCAGCGGGCGGCCATTGCCCGGGCGCTTATTAACAATCCTAACATTATTATTGCGGATGAACCCACGGGCAACCTGGATAGCGCTTCTTCCCGGCTGGTTATGGAACTTTTGAGCGATGTGCACAAGGCGGGCAACACTATCCTGATGGTGACGCACAACCCGGAACTGACGCGATATGCCAGCCGCGTGGTTTTTATGCATGATGGCGGGGTGATCGCTGACGAAAAATCTACCATTGGCGAGGTTCACGAAACTTTGCGGCGCAGTATGTATTTTATGCCCAAAACGACAGAAGAAGACGACCTGGCTGGCGTATCGGCGCTGATGCTGGCCATACCTGACAAGCTGATCGGCCAAAAGAAAACAGCTAAGTCTAAGAAAAGGCCAAAGACCTCGAAGGCAAAGTACAAAGCGGTTTCTCAGACTCGGCCCAAAACAAAAAAGCGGGGCAAAAAGTGATTGGGCGCAGCGGCAATTTGCGGATGGCGGTCGAGTCTATTCGCCTGGCCAAGTGGCGCAGCCTGCTGACAATGCTGGGTATTATCATCGGCGTAGTAAGCGTGGTGACTACGGTGAGCCTGGGTGAGGGCGCAAAGCGCGGTATACTGGCCGAGACTAATCAGGCCGGTGCCGACCTCATTACGGTCCGTCCGGGTGCTATAGGGCGCAGTAGGGATGAAGCGGCCAGTCTTTTTGGCGCTTCCTATACGGGCACCTTGAGCGAAAAAGATTATGAAGCTGTTTCTCAGGTGCCCGGTACAGAGCAGACAGTACCCTTTAGCTACGTCACGAACAGTATTAGCAAGGATGATCATAAGTTTGAAGGCGGCATGGTCATCGGCACCACAGAAGGCCTGCCAGCGGCATTGGGTCAAAAACTTACGTATGGTGCATTTTTTGAGGATGATGAACCGCAGCGTAATGCCGCGGTCATCGGCCAGCGGGTGGCCGAGCAGCTTTTTGGTGAGAACGTACCAATCGGCAAGTATTTTACCGTCCGGGGCAAACAGTTCATTATCCGGGGCATATTTGAGGAGTTTGACACCAGCCCCCTTGCCTCTGGCTCTGACTATAATTCTGCAGTTTTTATCCAGTATGACGTAGGCAAGGAACTAACTGGTGGCAGCGACATCTACCAGTTGCTGGTTCGGCCCGCTGACCCGGCACAGACCAGCCAGGTAGCAGCCGGCATCACTGAAACACTTCGCACCGTGCACGCCGGGCAGGACGATTTTGCCGTCCTGGAACAAAAAGACAAACTAGCCAGTGCGAATGACATGCTGACCCTTATGACTGGGTTTGTAGCCGGTATTGCAGCTATCTCGCTCATAGTAGGCGGTATCGGCATTCTGAACATCATGCTGGTGGCCGTGACAGAACGCACGCATGAAATTGGTATCCGGAAGGCCGTAGGCGCCACTAACCGGCAAATCCTAAGCCAGTTCCTGACCGAAGCAGTTATCTTAAGCGCTGCGGGCGGTGTCCTGGGAATACTCTTTTCCCTGCTGACCAACTACCTGTTTAGGATATTTACAACCCTCACGCCTGTTTTGACCTGGCCGATCATGATAGCGGCCTTTGGCGTAGCCGTCCTGGTGGGTATTATCTTTGGCGTCACCCCCGCTCTCACTGCCGCCCGCAAACACCCCATCGACGCCCTTAGACATGAATAGCCGTTTTGGGAGGGGATGATTTCCCCTCCCAACGCGCGGGCGCCGGAATAAATCCAGCGACTCCGCCTGCTCCTCCTGGCAGCTAAAAACAAGTTCTGGAAATAAATTCCAGAACTTGTTTGATAAATAAAACTGCCCTAAGGGCAGTTACCGGAACTCACTCCAAATACTTTTCACGTGTTTCTAGACCTGACTCTCAAAACCCTCCCCAATAGTCCGAAAACGTAAAAGACGCTACACTTTTCTCTGTTCCATTCGCAAAAACAAACAGGAGAAAAAGTATGCGTCTTTTACGTCAACATCATATCGTTAA